>Ga0208849_1000003_pt1 | contig 515069 bp, 512 predicted proteins | sample NGESurdeep072012_10_FD_184470 | JGI IMG/M metagenome (GOLD analysis project Ga0208849, IMG submission 184470) | Arctic peat soil microbial communities from Barrow, Alaska - NGEE Surface sample 53-3 deep-072012 (SPAdes) | ecosystem: Environmental > Terrestrial > Soil > Wetlands > Peat ... | reverse complement strand
GGAGCCGTTATGCGAAAACTGCTGGTCCTCGCCTACGGGATTCTCCGCTCCGGCGTGGCTTTCGATGCGAATTACGCTTGACGAGTAATACGGTATCTAACCCGGTGTCATCGCGTCACCAATCCTTCGGCGCACCCGAGTTGGGGCTGGCAAGTCGCTCGCGCGATGGGAACGGGTGGCGCGGTCGTCGAGCCGGGTGATGTCGATGCGGTGATCGCCCGCGAGTGAAACGAATCGCGGGGACGCCGCGTTAACCTGCTTGAACCGCTGCCTGGAGCTTTACGCTCGCTTTGGAAGAAGGGACTTGAGATGAAATCCATGGTCGCCCTCGCCGCCGCCGTGCTGATCGCTACGCCGGCGTCCGCGAGCATTAACTACAACGCTTCGAAATCGAATACGGCAACCGTAACGAAGGTGACGCTCGCGAACGGTCAGGTGCTGTACTGCCGCAAGGCGGGCGGCGAACAAATAAGATGGCAAGTCTTCACGCTTAACAGCGCAGGAAAACAAGTCCCGGCGCCTGCGGGTTCGTACAAGCAGAAAAATGGGAACGTGATCGTGGTCGGCGCGGGCGGGTTCGTCAACCCAACCTCGATGATCAAGTTCGAGCCGCAGCCTGAACCGCCGGAAGTGTCGCACTAACGCCGGTGCACGACGAGCGGCATGGCGCAAAGCAGCCGGAGCGTTTCGATCCCGCGCGTGCGGCGCGCCTCGACGATCCGGCGCGCTTTGCGTACCTTCCGCCGGCGGAGGTGCTCGCGCTCATCGACGCGCCGCCCGGTGCCTGCGTCGTCGACTTCGGTACGGGCACCGGAACGTATGCGATCGCGATCGCGCGGCTCAGACCCGATCTGGAGATCGTCGCTCTCGACGAGCAGCCGGAGATGCTGGGGTTATTGGGCGCGAAGCTCGTGACTGAAACCGCGCCGAACGTCAAGCCGGTTAGTAATGAAGCGCTAGCAACGCTGCACCGGCGCGCCGATCGCGTTCTAGCGGTGAACGTTTTGCACGAACTCGGCGACGCCGCGCTACACGACTTGGGAGCGCTGATGAAGCCTGCCGGCCGCGCGCTCTTCATCGATTGGAACGCCGAGGTCGAACGCCCCGTCGGCCCACCGCGCGACCACGTTTACAACGCAAGCGAGGCGCGTTTGCGCCTCGAGCAGCGTGATTTTCGCGTTACGGACGAGAGGCAGTTTGCGTATCACTACGCGCTGATGGCTGAGCGTAAGAGGTGACAGCCGCTCCGGGTTGGTGATCAGAATCGGAAACGCCGGCGAGAGCTACGACATTCTCGAACCTCTCTTCGACGTGTCTTCTAAACCGATCGCTGTTCAGGCGTTCAAGACGACCATTGTGCGTCTACGACCCCGATGAAGAGAAGCCCAATGAAGAAGGTCGAGAGCGGTGAGATGAACGCGAGGTAGATGAAATATACGTCGGCAAGGCCGCCGAATGTCAGTGCAAGTCCACGACCCGCCGCCTCGGCGCGTGCGCTGAAGAAGACGATCACGTAAGCCATGCCCGCAAGCGGTCCGGCGATTATCAGACGAGTCACATACTCGGTGGCTCGCGTTAGTGCCACGCAATGCCGGAATGCCGCTTCGCTGACCGGGACGCCGTGTTGGCCTAGCCGGCACCATTCAATATAGCTTGGTATCAGCTTCAGGGCCGGCAGCGCCAGCACGAGGGTCGCGATTGGCACGACAATCCAGACCCAGTTCTTGTAGGCATCCCAGAATCCGCGGGCGGCGAGAACCCTGTCCAGCACGTATATGGGTACTCACCGAACGCGTACCGGTTTCATGTGTCGCGGCAACGGCCGGGTGTTCGTTCACACGACGAAAGAAACGATCTCGCTCGCTTCACGGTGGTTCGTCCACCATGCGTTCCCATCGAATGCGAGGCTTCGCGCATCAAACGGAATAGCGGCCACCGGTGCGAGCGCCGGATTACTGACCTGAAGGTCCAGTGTCGCGAGCTGAAGGTTCTCGAACTCTTTATCGGCTGAGATGATGTAGAAGGTGCCTGCCCGGAACCCCATACCTCCGCAACGCGTCGGCAACGCGATTTCTCGAAGAATAGATCCGTCTGCGCCGAGCGCCAGGATGCGCCGGTTCCCCATTTGACCGAGATAGAGTGTCGTGCCGTCATAGGCGAGGTGCGAGCCGGTGAAGTCCGGGCACGCGATCTTGCTTTCAGGATCGAACCCCTGCCCCGGAACGAACCGATAGAAGTACCGGTCGTCTTCCTCGCCGATCGAAACGACGACGCGCAGTTCGTCGCCCACCGCAGCTAGGCCGTATGGCTTCCCCGGAGCCGCCGCTTCTTCGAGGACCTGCCATGTCTTCGGGTCGATTGCGTAGAGATGGTCGGTGTCCCAGGAGCCGGTCCATAGGGTCTTCCCGTGGATGGTCAACGGCGCCGGCCGAGAGCCGGGCGACCGGTGACGCGCTAATTCTTTCACGCTCTGCATATTCACCGAAATCGGCAGCGAGTGCGAAGAGTTGCAGAAGAGTAAGTCCACGGGGCCAGTCCCTTTCCTTATAAAGGCTGACCCTTGCCAACGTGGAAGCGCGGATTGGCACCTAGATGGCACCAAATTAGCAACGATGCGGCGCAAAGCCTGATGGAGAGATGGCAGAGCGGTTTAATGCAGCGGTCTTGAAATCACCTACAGCCGTCTCGATGCGTCACCGCAAGCGTGGATAAGGCCTCGGAATCAGGACCATCGTGACCTGCGAGTGATAGCCGGTACGTAATCCGTTACCAAATCGTTACCAAATCAGGGACTTGTTAACGGAGGCTCAATCGTCGGCCGATTGATGATCAACGCTCAAGCGGGTGTGCCTCGGAGCGTGGCGAATTTATTTGAGGATGGCTGATTTACGCTATACCGTCGTTCTTGAACCAGGCGAACCCGACGAAGGCGGGTTCGTCGTAAGCGTTCCGGCCCTGCCCGAGGCTCATACTCAGGGTGACACGATCGAAGAGGCCCTTGCAAATGCGCGCGAAGTGATCGAGCTTTGCATTCTGTCGCGTCGCGACCACGGCGAAGGTGTCCCGCCGAGCGATGCCGGCGCGACACGCATAGAAAGCGTCGTCGTTTCGGTTCCGGCTGCCTAACGGCCAACGATTGAGCGCGAGGTTTCCGGCGCTGGACGGCGCAAGGCTCGTACGTGCGTTGAAGCGCGCCGGTTTCGAACTCGATAGAATCAGTGGATCTCACCACATCATGCGCCACCCCGATGGCCGTAAGAGTTCCGTTCCGGTTCATGCCGGCAAGGTACTGCGGCGCGGGCTCCTTGCCTCGATTCTCAAGGATGTTCGCCTGAGCGCCGAAGACTTGCGTAGACTACTGTAGCGCGAGAAATCGCCGGTGAACCGTGAACAATCGCTGAAAAGCGCGAGCTTCATGACACACCCGTCAGACCGGCCCATTGTTTCACGACTGCCTCGCGGCCCTTTGGAATCCGCAGGCGCGACGTAACGGACGCACTGTTGCTCTCGATACCATACCAGTGCCAGCGAGCACGATAAGAGCAAATGGCGCAACCGCTAGTGTTGCGTAGGGAGCCTTCATCCACACGGTGGATCCGCTGCTAAGTGATTTAAGTGTTGGCAAGGTTTGACGCGCCGATTTCACCCCATCGAGCCGGAAGCGAATAATGCCGGCTTTTGTGGTCTGGAAGTCACGCTCACCTACGGTGCGCGGTTACGTATTCAGGCAAATTCCCTCTCGAGGCAACGAAGTCGTGCCGGTTACCTGAAACACGGCAAACGAAAGACCCACCGTGACTACTATGATTAGAATAAACGGCAGCCAACGCAATCGAACGGGAGACAATCCATATATCGCGCCGACTATGCAAATAGGAACCAAGAACGGCGCCAAAACACGGGCTGCCTCCCACAGGTTCACAAGCCATCCGTCGCCAACGATGCCCTCCGCAAAAAGTAGAGCGTCATAAGTGATCTGTTGAAAGACCAACGGCAAGCTCCAGTAAGGCGCTTCCCCGCACCACTTTTGATGGGCGCTCTCTAGAGCTATAATTCCGCAAACGATGATGAGGCCAGTTTTAGCGACGGCCTCAGGTCCGTTAATCTTCCAACGATTCACAGCTGATCTCTCGAATATTTCTCCGATGCGCTCACACTGGCCACCTCAACCAGAGACAACTCGAAACGCGAAGCGAGATCAACATAGAAAGACATCACGCGTCTGAAGGCTTGCCAGCCGCAACTGCGTCGGCGAGATCTTGTAAAGTCAGGCTGGTGTATACGTCCTCAGGCGGTCGCAGAAGCCACATAAATATTTTCGGACGCTATGAAGACTGCGTGCACACTCTTACTTTTGGGTAGTTTGGAAGAAGGTCGTACTGAACGCTGGCCGGAGCCCACTTTCCATCCAGAAATGAGGTGGCCGTTTCGATGATATGCGACGCAACAGAAGATTTCGTTTTGTCCGGTAGCAAGACTCTATTGGCCAACGCGAGACTCTCGCTTAGGAGCCGAACCGATTTCGACTGATTCCCACCGTAATGCTCATCCATACCCGCGTCAAGATAGTCGTCCGCCGCCTCCACGAGAACATCCGCGGGATGACCCTTTATCGTGCCGCGCTTAAGGCAGCTTAGTCGTTGTATGGCAGAATTCTCGTGAGCCGCCGCGGATCCGAGTAGGTCATGTCTCGTTCGGGCCTCGTACGACTGCCGTTGCAGGTAGTCGATCCGTTCGATGCAAGAGCATTTCCGAGTAACCGGCGAGGCGTTGGAGTTAGCTCGTTGAGTCGTCGTGACCAAGCAACATGTGACAACTCCGAGGATCGACGCTCCAATGGCGATCAGTCGATGCAAGTCGTCCTCCTCAAGATCAGTTAAGATGCGACGTTATTCCATGACGGATTCCCAGAACCCAAATACTGACCGTGCTGTCGCGATCGATCATCGCTTTGCGCTCGACCCGTCGATACGTCCGAGCGCGCGTTCTAAAAAATCGTTCTCCAGCGCCAGCTGGCCGATCTTCGCATGCAGTTCCTTGACGTCGGGGCCACGCGGTTGAGGCCCGTCGCCGTCGAAGGCTTCAGCCGCTCGCTCGAGCAACTGCGATTTCCACTGCACGATCGAGTTAGGATGAACGTCGAAGCGCTTGGCGAGCTCGGCGATCGTCTGATCGCCCTTGATCGCGGCAAGCGCCACCTTTGCCTTGAATGCCGGCGTGTGGTTGCGGCGGGAACGGCTCACGATGACTTGCTCCTCTCGCGGGGTTTTTTCGCCCCGCAGCACGCAAAGTCATCACATAACGCCTTGTCCAGTTAACCGAGGCCACCTCTTTGCTGATCAACCCGGCGCAAATATCTCTAGCGCCGCTGCTTGCAATCGCTGCACTTCTGGCCGCATTTGTGGTTCGGGCCGGCCTGTCGTGGGTGACCGGGAGCGATTTTGCCGGGCGCGTAACGATCTTTCTTGCTGGCATGCGAGGTGCGCTGCCGCTCGCATTAGCGCTGGCGCTGCCCGAAAGTTTTCCCGAGCGCGCGAAGCTCATCGCCGTGGTTTTTGCCACCGTTCTCGTAACCTTATTGTTGCAGGGCATACCTTTGAGGTGGATCGTCAAGAAGTTCTACCCATCGTTGCAAACGTGACTGATAACAAGCGACGATTTGCTCATCGCAGATAGGCGCGAGTATGCGGCCCCGGAACGATCGTGACCATCGCGCCCAATAAACAAGTGTTGCCACGCTAACCTCAGGTAAGGCCCTCAAAAATTTCTTGGTCACATGTCCTGGAGCGCAGCGCAGGGGCTGACGTGCCGAATCCGAAGTCGGCGAATGGGATGTCAGTCACCCCCCGGCAGTCGGAGCCCTTAGGAGCGCGGGCACACCCGCTCGTGTTTGGGGTCGTGCTGTTTCTGACGTCGGAACTGATGCTGTTCGCTGCAATGTTTGCGGCTTATTATAATTTGCGCAGCAATAGCAGCGTGTGGCCGCCTGCCGGCGTTCGCTTGGATCTCACGGAATCGACCGTCGGCACATTCTTCTTGGCGCTCTCGAGCGTTGCGGTCCTCTTCGTCGGACGATCGTTGAATCGTCGTCACGCGCAACAGACGCGTCTCTGGCTCGCGACGACGATTGCCCTCGGAGTCGCATTCCTAGGAATCGCGTTCCACGGGTGGAGCAAAGCCAATTTCCGGATCGACTCAAACGCATTTGGCTCTCTATTTTACATGATGACCGGGGTTCATGCCGCTCACGTATTCGTCGGTTTGATCCTCCTCGCAGCCTTACTCTTGGGAGTACGTGAGCAAGCATTCGTCGGTGACCGTCGCGCCGGGGCTGAAGGGATCATGTATTACTGGCATTTTGTGTTCGTTGTCTGGGTCGGAATCTGGGCGACGCTCTATCTCGTCCGGTGAACGCTCCGTCACGCTTCTCCTGGTTGCAACGCATTGCGGCGCTGGCTCTCCTGGTTTCGATGCTCGGGAGCGTCGGCTTCGCGGTGGGCTATGCAACGGGCGTATCTGCGCAATTTCAAGGACTCGCGCTCGCGATTGCACTCGGGGGCTTGGCTGTTGCTGTTGTTATCTGGGGTAAGTTCCTCGTACGACAAGAGCGAGTAATCGATCTGCGTGAGCCCACCTCGTCCTCGTGGGAGCGAAACGACGCGACACACGCCTTGGAAGCCGGAACCGGGCAAATCGGCCGGCGGCACCTGCTCAGTCGACTCTTGGGGTCTGCGTTTGCCGTTTTCGGAATCGCGGCGCTCTTTACGATTCGTTCGCTCGGCCAAAATCCGTACCCCCAGTTATTTCGAACGAAGTGGACACCCGGTGCGCGTCTGGTCCGCGAGAACGGCCAGCCGATTCATCGCGAAGATCTCGCCGCTGACGAGATCGTAACCGTCTTTCCAGAGGGTTTCGTTGGGGCCGCCGACTCCCAGACGGTGCTCTTGCGCCTCGCACCAGGAATACTGCAACCTGCTTCCGACCGCGCCGACTGGTCGCCGTCTGACTACGTCGCCTACTCGAAGGTCTGCACACACGCGGGATGCCCCGTCGGATTGTACCGTAGCGCCGAGCACCAGTTGCTTTGTCCCTGTCATCAATCAATGTTCGACGTTCTGGACCGCGCTAAACCGATCGCCGGTCCCGCGACACGACCGCTGCCTCAACTTCCACTCCGTATAGCTGCCGACGGCTACCTGCGGGCACAGAGCGATTTCCACGAACCGATCGGGCCCGGTTTCTGGGAACGCGGCGCATGATCCGCCGCTTCGTGCTCTGGCTTGACGATCGACTCGAAACGGCTTCGTTCGCATCGCACGCAATGCGAAAGGCCTTCCCCGATCACTGGTCTTTCATGCTCGGCGAAATCTCGCTGTATTCGTTCATTGCGCTGCTCGCAACGGGAATTTTCCTTGGCTTCCTGTTCGACGCTTCGGACGCCCATCTGACCTATCATGGTTCCTATGCGCCTCTCGTTGGAGCGAGTGTCTCAAGCGCATACGACTCGACGATGCGGATTTCGTTCGAAACCCAGGCGGGACTGGTCATACGACAGATGCACCATTGGTCTGCGCTGCTCTTCGTCGCCGCGATCGTCACCCACATGGCGCGGATTTTCTTTACCGGCGCGTTCCGCAATCCGCGTGAGATCAATTGGATCGTCGGCCTGACGCTTCTGCTACTTGCACTGGGCGCAGGCTTGACGGGCTACTCGCTTCCCGACGATCTGCTGTCGGGGACCGGGTTGCGCATCACCGCCTCGGTCGCGATGGCTATCCCGGTCATCGGAACCTGGCTCGAGTCGCTGTTTTTCGGCGGACCTTTTCCCGCGCCGCAGATGGTCGGACGGCTCTTCTTCACGCACGTGCTCCTGTTGCCGGCGCTCATCATCGGCTTGATCTCCTTGCATATGGCGATCCTCTGGCGCCAGAAACATACGCAATTTCCTGGCTCGGGACGCACTGAACTCAACGTCGTCGGCTCGCCGCTCTGGCCCAATTACGCCCTCAAGTCGCTCGGGCTTGGCCTTGCGATCTTCGCTGTGCTTGCGATCTTAGGCGGTTTCTTCCAAATCAATCCGATCTGGGACTACGGCCCATACAGCCCTTCCGAAGTCGCCTCACCATCTCAGCCGGACTGGTACGTGGGCTGGCTTGAGGGTGCGCTACGGCTCGGTCCGCCGATCGAGTTTCATCTCTTCGGACACACGATCCCGGCCTCGTTCGTGCCCGGCGTGCTCTTCCCGCTGCTAGCCTTCGGCGTCCTGTATCTGTGGCCGTTCATCGAACGGTCCATCACGAAGGATGACCGCGTCCACAACCTGCTCGACCATCCGATCGAGGTTCCGTGGCGAACCGCAAGCGGTGTCGCGATCTTCGCGCTCTTCCTCATCGTGACTCTGGCCGGAAGCGACGACGTGCAAGCGAGGGTGATTCACGTGGCGATCGAGAGGCTGATCGTGGTGTACCGCGTTCTTGGTATCGCACTTCCCATCGTCGCATGGCTCGTGACTTTTCAACTCTGTCGGGAGTTGCGAGCGCGCGCCATCCAGCGTGAGGTCGGCGAACCATCTGTCGTCGAATTCATTCGTTCCCCGAACGGCGGATTCGAGGAGAAGCAGCCGACAGACACCGCATGATATTCGTCTTTGCGTTGCTCTTGCTGCTAGTATACATGCTGGGTGTGCGGGCCCACAACGCTCGGCATTACAAACCCATCGACGCGTGGCAGATCGCGTTCTTTATCGTCGGCGTCCTGCTCATTGCGCTCGCGCTCTCAACGCCGATCGACGAGCTCGTCGACCGATCGTTCGCCGCCCATATGACGCAGCATCTCGTACTGGCTATGGTGGTGCCGCCGCTGCTCCTCCTGGGGGCACCGCTTCGTTTGGCGCTCACCGCGTCCCCGGCGCCCATCGCGCGGCGACTCGCGCGAATGCTTCACAGTCGCGTTGTTCACGCGCTGACGCAGCCGGCCCTCGCGTGGTGTAGCTTCGTCGTGATGATGTGGGCGACGCATTTCTCGGGTCTCTACGAGGCCGCCCTCGAAAATGATGCGGTCCACGTCGGCGAACATGCATTCTTCCTTGGGGCAGCGCTCCTCTTTTGGTACCCCATCGTCGGAATCGGCCCTACGACGCACCCACTCAGCCACATCGGACGATTGCTGTACGTCCTCGTCGCGATGCCGCAGGGTGCCTTCCTCGGGTTGGCAATCTACGGATCACGGCGCGTGCTCTACCACAACTATCTTCTCATATCGAATCCCTTCGGAGTGTCAGCGCTCGAGGACCAGCGCATCGGAGGAGAGCTCATGTGGATCGCCGGAACCCTCATCATGTTTGTGGCGCTCCTGCTGGTTATCGCTAATTGGGCGCGGGATGACGCGCGCGTTGCCCAACGCATCGATACTCGCCTCGCGCTCGCGACGGATTACTTTCTCGATTCTCGCTTCGGGGAAAGACAACCGTGAGATTGGCCCTGCGCGGTTTCGTACTTTGTATCGTTGCGATCAGCGTAATCGGTTCCGTCTCAGGCGTCGAAGCCCAGCCGACGGTCGCTAAACCCACGCAACAGATTCGTGAGGGACGGGAGCTCTACGGGGTCCACTGCTCGTCCTGTCACGGAATGAGACTCGAGGGCTCGGCGCTTGCACCGACGCTCTTCCACGTGGGCGCGGCGGCCGTCGACTACTGGGTGGGAACCGGCCGGATGCCCGCGATGGTGCCGCCCAACGTGCAAGCGATGCACGAGCGGCCGCAGTTTTCGCAGGAGCAGATCGACGCGCTGGTCGCGTACGTGACGACGGTCTCACCCGGCGGCTCTGCGATCCCACAGGTCGGCAACCTCGATGCATCCGGGAACCTTCAGCGTGGCCGGGCGATCTTTGCGGCGAACTGTCAAGCCTGTCATGGCGCGATGGGAGAGGGCGGTTCTGTTGGCTACGGGCACGTTGCGCCGTCGCTCTATCATGCGAGCGTCACACAAGTCGCCGAAGCCGTTCGGATCGGTCCCGGACAGATGCCACCTTTCAGTGAGGCGCTGCTCTCGCAACGTGATCTCGAAGCCCTGGTACATTACGTCAACGTCCTGCAAACACAGACGACCAATCCAGGCGGATTTACCCTCGCCAACATGGGACCCTTCGCGGAAGGACTCGTCGCGTGGGTGTTCGGGATGGGCGCACTCCTCGTTGTCGTCCGACTCATCGGATCGAACACGTGAAGGGACGATGGATCGGAAGCCCCGGTCTCGCCACCGTCTTCGTGGTTACGCTGGGGCTCGGCGGATGCGGCTGGGCTTCGCTGCCGTCCGGCGCAACGTCCCAGGCAGAGTTGATGCACCGCGATTGGACCGTGTTTACGATTGCGGGACTGTGCGTGTTCGCGATCGTCGGCGGCCTGATCGTTGGTGCGCCGTTCGTTTGGCGGCGGCGTGGCGAGGCATTACCGCCTCAATTCCGGCGCAACGTCCCCATCGAGATCATTACCACCGTCATCCCGCTCATCATGATCGCTCTGCTTTTCGTCTTGACGTACAGAGTCGAAAGCGTGGTCGAACGCCTCAGCCCTTCGCCGAGCACTATCGTTGACGTCGTCGGTTTCCGTTGGTCGTGGCGTTTCCAGTACTCCGGCACGAGCGTTCAAGTGATCGGCACCCCCAAGCAGCCCCCTGAAATGGTGATTCCTCTCGGCCGGACGACGCGGATAAATCTGGAGTCCGCCGACGTAAATCACGCGTTCTGGGTTCCCGGCTTCTTGTTCAAGCGCGACGCGATCCCCGGCGTGCACAATTCATTCGATTGGCATCCGGATCACCTCGGCGTCTTCGTGGGCCGTTGCGCCGAATTTTGTGGGCTCGAACATGCCTTCATGACCTTCGCGGTACGAGTCGTGCCGCCTGACGAGTTCGAACGCTGGCTACGCCAGCATGAAACGCGGCCGACGGCGTATAGGCAAGGACCGCGATGAGCGGCGTCTCCACCCGGGACCTCCCCGTGCCGGCGCTCGCGCGCACAGGTCTGCTCTCGTGGATCGCGACGACCGACCACAAGCGGATCGGCATCATGTACATGGTGACTGCGTTCGCGTTCTTCTTCGTGGCCGGAATCATGGCGATGCTGATCCGCGCGCAGCTCGCGCAGCCGAATCAATCGATCGTGACGTCGCACACGTACTCCCAACTCTTCACGCTGCACGGCACAGCCATGATTTTCTTTTTCGTCGTGCCGTTTGCGTTTGGGCTCGCCAACTTCTTGGTCCCACTCCAAATCGGCGCGCCCGACATGGCCTTCCCCCGACTGAACGCGTTCACGTACTGGATCTTCTTGCTCGGGGCATTGACGGTCATGAGCGGGGCAGCGACAAACGGCGGCGCGGCGGCGAGCGGCTGGTTCGCGTACGTGCCACTTTCCGGGATCAAGATCTCGTCCGGCCTCGGGCAAGATTTCTGGATCCTCGGGATTCTCATGGCCAGCATCTCATCGATTCTCACCTCAATCAACTTGATCACAACCGTATTCATCTACCGGGCGCCCGGGATGACGATGTGGCGCATTCCGATCTTTACTTGGGAGATGGTCGCGACGGCACTCTTAGTGCTCATGGCTTTTCCAGCATTGACAGCCGATCTCGGGATGCTCCTTATCGATCGGCGCTTCGGTGGGCATTTCTTCGATCCGGCGGCCGGCGGCAGTGCCGTGCTCTACCAGCACCTTTTCTGGTTCTTCGGACATCCTGAAGTCTACATCATGATCTTGCCCTACTTCGGCGTCGTCACCGAAATCGTCTCAACCTTTTCTCGCAAGCCCGTTTTCGGCTACGTGGGAATGGTTCTGGCGGCCTTTGCGATCGCCGGACTCTCGATGGGCGTCTGGGCGCACCACATGTTCACGACCGGCGCCGTCTCCGACCCGTTTTTTTCGGCCGTCTCGTTCTTGATCGCGGTGCCGACGGGAATCAAGTTCTTCAACTGGATCGGCACGATGTGGCGCGGCTCGATCTCGCTGACCACGCCGATGCTATTCGCGGTCGGCTTTCTGTTGAATTTTCTCAACGGCGGGATCACCGGTGTCATGGTCGCCTCGCCACCGATCGACTTTCACGCCGAGGACAGCTATTTTCTCGTCAGCCACTTCCACTATGTGATCGGCGGCGGCAGCCTCTTCGCAATCTTCGCAGCGCTGTTCTTCTGGTTTCCCAAAATTTTCGGTGTGAAGTTGAACGAGTATTGGGGGAAAGTGTGCTTCGCCTTCGAGTTCATCGGCTTCAACCTAACGTTCTTCCCAATGTATTTTCTCGGCGTCATGGGCATGCCGCGCCGCGTCTACACCTACCCGAATCTTCCGGGTTGGGGTTCGCTCAATGCGCTTGCTACGCTCGGCGCGGCAATCATGGCGGTCGGGGTCATCATCTTCGTCGTCAACGTGATCGTAAGCGCGATACGCCGTGCGCCGGTCCCGGACGATCCGTGGGGCGGTTTCACTCTCGAATGGGCGACGACGTCGCCGCCCCCCGCTCACAATTTTGATCGACTACCACCCATTCGCTCGGAGCGCCCCGTTTTCGATCTGCGACAATCTGATCTCGGGTCCCAAAGAAAACGATGAACGTCGGCCTCGGATTGTTCCTCTCATCGGCATCGTTTGGCATCGCGATCGCCATTGCATATTGGTTCTCGGCGCACGACGATACTGGTACATGGCTTTTGGGAATGATGGGGATCGCACTGGGGTTCGCGGCCGGCTACATGATCGTGGCAGAACGCGAAGCGCGGCTCGCCGGAGATCAACCAAATGGCAGCAACGAGGAGTCGGCCGGCGAGCGCGTCGGAACCTACACGCTCCGAAGTCCGTGGCCGTTTTGTGCAGCCATCGCGGCGGCGTTCGTCTTGATCGGCGCAGTCTACAATCTTCCAGTCGCCGTTGCAGCGTTCGTCTCGTTGTTGGTGACGCTTACTATGCTGATTCGTGAGAGCCGTTAGAGGGAGGCTTTGGGCCCGTCCTCGCATCCGTACAAAGAACGCACGATGACTCCATCGCCGAGCGAACTCTCCTTGATGATCGATCTGAACGCAGTGCGCTACATGGACGCTTCCAGCTTTTCGGCGCTAATCGGGGCTCAAGAGAACATGACCGCGCGCCCGGATAAGCTCTACATCGTCGCCGGCAATCCGCTCCTCCAGCGCCTGTTTTCGATCCCCGGGTTAGAGACGTTTTTCGATTTATACGTGACCGCGGACGACGCCCTCGCCGCGGCGGTATGAGCCTTAAACTGGTGCAAGGGGTTGGGTTGGTGATACCAAGGGTAAGGGTACCGGTACCGCGCCAACCGGCCGCCGATTCTGCCATCCCAGTCACTATTGGAGCGATTGCGACGTGAACACCAGCGATTTCTTACTCGAGCGGCTCGTCGAGTGGGGCTTTAAGCGGGTCTACGGTTACCCTGGCGACGGCATCAATGGCATCATGGGTGCCCTTGATCGAATCGGCGATAAACTCGAGTTTATTCAGGTTCGTCATGAAGAGATGGCGGCGTTCATGGCGTGCGCCCATGCCAAATTCACGGGTGAAGTCGGCCTCTGTCTGGCAACATCCGGGCCGGGCGCCGTCCATTTGCTCAACGGTCTTTACGACGCGAAGATGGATCACACACCGGTCGTAGCGATCGTCGGTCAAGCTGCGACGAGCGCGCTCGGAAGCTCGTATCAGCAAGAAGTCGATCTCCAAGTACTGTTGCAGGACGTAACCGAATACGTCTACACCGTTTCGAGCCCGGCGGCGATGCGTCACGTCGTCGATCGTGCTGTACGCACGGCGGCTGCGTATCGAGCCGTCACCTGCGTGATCGTACCGAAAGACGTTCAAGAGAAAGAGGCCGTCCCACATCCCCCGCGCACGCACAACATGACGCGTAGCAGCGTTGGATACTCGGCGCCGGTCGTCGTGCCGACGCAACACGATCTGCAGCGGGCGGCCGACATTCTCAATAGTGGGAAGCGCGTCGCAATGATGGTCGGGCAGGGCGCGGCGAACGCGACCGATAAAGTGCTCGCGGTTGCTGACCGCTTGGGTGCGGGAATCGCGAAGGCCTTGCTTGGCAAATACGTGGTTCCCGACGACTTGCCGTACGTTACCGGCACCCTTGGATTGTTGGGAACGCGGCCGAGCGCCGACATGATGAACGAGTGCGACACGCTGCTGATGGTCGGCACCTGCTATCCGTATTCGGAATTCCTGCCCAAAGAAGGGCAGGCGCGCGGCGTGCAGATCGACATCGATGCGCGCAACGTAGGCTTACGTTTCCCGACCGAACTCAATCTGATCGGCGACAGTCGCGAGACCCTCGCGGCATTGCTGCCGTTGCTCAAATCCAGAACAGATGACGCGTGGCGAGTCAGAATCGCGAAAAACCTCAAGGATTGGTACTCCGATGAAGAGGCGCGCTGCCACGTCAAGGGAGCGCAGATAAACCCGCAGCTCATTTTTTGGGAATTGAACGAACGGCTGCCCGATAACGCGATCCTGACCGGCGATGCTGGCACGGCGACAAATTGGTTCGCCCGCAACATCCATATGCGGCGCGGGATGAAGTCTTCGCTCTCCGGCAGCCTGGCTACGATGGGATCTGCGGTTCCGTACGCTATCGCGGCGAAGTTTGCGTTTCCCAAGCGCACTGTTATCGCGTGCACGGGCGACGGCGCGATGCAGATGAACGGCAGTGCCGAAATGCTCACCGTTGCCAAATATTGGAAACGTTGGGAGGATCCGCGGCTCATTTTCCTGGTGATGAACAACTCCGATCTCAACCAAGTCACCTGGGAGATGCGCATCGAAAGCGGCAATCCGAAATACGAAGCTTCCCAGAACCTGCCGCATTTCAATTACGCCGAATACGCTAATCAAATCGGCCTGAACGGCATCCGGGTCGAACGGGACGAAGAGATCGGGCCGGCATGGGACCGCGCCCTGGCCTCCGACCGCCCGGTGCTCTTCGATGCGGTCGTCGATCCGAACATCACGCAGTTACCGCCGCATATCACTCTTGAGCAGGCGCACAACCTGTTCTCGGCGCTTTCGAAAGGCGACCCTGACGCGGGCGGCGTGATCAGAGAATCAATCAAAGAAGTGCTCGCGGGATTATTGCCGCACCACTCGGCAAAGTAACCGGTGTCCTCGACGACTGCCGTAAGAGCTGATGCGCGCATCGACGCGCTTGAGGTACGTGCCTACAAGATTCCAACCGAAACGCCGGAATCCGACGGCACCTTGCAGTGGGATTCTACGACGCTCGTCTATGTCGAGGTGCGCGCCGCCGGTGAAACGGGAATGGGTTTCACTTACGCGGACGCCACCACTGCGAAGCTCATCGAGACGATCTTGCGCGAGACGATCGTCGGAACCGATGCTTTTCAAATCGGCGCGCGCTGGGACGACATGTACGCAAAGACGCGCAATCTCGGGCGCGGGGGAATCACCTCGATGGCGGTCTCCGCGGTGGACGTGGCGCTGTGGGATTTGAAGGGCAAGCTGCTTGGCGTTCCGGCATACGTATTGCTCGGTAGCTTGCGCGCCAGCGTCCCGGTCTACGGTAGCGGCGGGTTTACGGCGTACCCCGAGCAACAGCTCTGCGCGCAACTCGCCGGCTGGGTGAACGACGGCATACCGCGCGTCAAGATGAAGGTCGGACGCGATCCGCGGGCCGATCCGAAGCGCGTTGCGGCGGCACGCGCTGCGATCGGCGAGCGTGCCGAACTGTTCATCGATGCCAACGGCGCATATTCGGCGCAGCAGGCGATCGGGCTCGCACGGCAATTCGCAGAGCAGCGAGTAACGTGGTTCGAAGAACCGGTCTATCGCGAGGATTACGCGGGGACGCGTTTCGTACGCGAACACGCCCCGCCTGGGATGGATATCTCCTCCGGTGAATATGGATACGGCATCTACACTTTCTCTCGGATGATCGAAGCTCGGGCCGTCGATGTCTTGCAAGCCGATGCTACGCGCTGCGGCGGGTTCTCGGGCCTGCTTGCCGTCGACGGTTTATGCCAGAGCACCATGACGCCGCTCTCGACGCATTGCGCGCCGCATCTGCACCTGCACGCTGCAATGGCGTGCAAGCAGCTGCGTCACATCGAGTACTTTTTCGACCACGTTCGTATCGAGCGGATACTTTTCGATGGGAGCGGCGATCCGGAGAACGGCGAACTCGCTCCCGACTCGACACGCCCGGGTATCGGCCTGGAGCTGCGTCGCAGCGATGCGGAACGCTATGCCATTTGACGCTTTCAAAATGGGGCGTCTTTAAATGATACGCATCCTTGGCGCCGTTGAAGCGCAGCACGTTAGCCGCAATGGTACGCATCCGCAGTCCACGGCGAGACCAGGCTCGGTCAACCAGACGGACGTCGATGCCGAAGGGCTTGAAGCGGAGCTTCGTCGCACCGTGCGCGGCGAGGTTCGGTTCGACGCCGGAACGCGGGCTATGTATGCGACGGATGCATCGAACTACCGGCAAGTTCCGATCGGCCTCATACTTCCTAAGGATGCGCAGGATGTAGAGCGAACGCTCGCCGCCTGCCGCAAGTTCAACGCGCCGGTACTCTCGCGGGGCGGCGGCACCAGTCTCGCCGGCGAGGCGTGCAATGCAGCGGTAGTCATGGATTTCAGCAAGTACATGAACCGGATCGTCGCGATCGATTGGGAAGGGAAGAAGGCGCGCGTGCAACCCGGCTGCGTCAACGACGATTTGCGCAATACGGCCGAAGAACGCCATCTCACGTTCGGTCCCGATCCGGCGACCCACGATCGCAACACGTTCGGCGGAATGATCGGCAATAATTCGTGCGGGATGCACGCGCAGATGGCCGGCAAGACGGAAGAAAACGTCGAGGAACTCGATATCGTCACCTACGACGGCCTGCGCATGCGCGTTGGCCGGACTTCCGAAGAAGAGCTCGAGCGGATCATCGCCGCCGGTGGCCGGAAGGGCGAGATCTACCGCGATCTCAAGTCGCTGCGCGATAAGTACGCCGATCAGATCCGCGCACGTTTTCCCAAGATTCCGCGGCGCGTCTCAGGTTTTCCGCTGAACGAACTCTTGCCGGAAAATGGATTTAACGTCGCCCGCGCGCTTGTCGGTACCGAAAGCACGTGCGTGACCGTCGTTGAAGCTACGGTGCGGTTGGTGCACAGCCCGCCGCATCGCGTGCTACTGATGTTGGGGTTCTCCGATTTGGCGGCCGCAGGCGATCACGTGCCCTTTTGCGACGAGCACAAACCGATTGCACTCGAAGGCATGGCGGAGTCCATGTTTCATTACATGGAACTCAAGGGCAAATCCGCGAGCGGCCGCTCGATGTTCCCCAATGGCAAGGGCTGGCTGGTCTGCGAGTTCGGCGGCGACACCGAGGACGAGGCGAGTGCAAAGGCACGCGGCTTGATGGAAGCATTCAAGCGACGAGCCGATCCGCCCACGATGAAGCTCATCGAAGACCACGAGGAGCAAGCGAACCTGTGGGCGTTTCGCGACTCCGCGCTTGGCGCAACCTCAAAGATCCCGAATCAAGCGGATTACTATCCCGGCTGGGAGGACTCCGCTGTCGATCCCAAGTGCTTGGGCGACTATCTGCGCAAATTCCAAGCGATGCTCGACGAGTACGGGTACGAGGGCGCGATCTACGGACACTTCGGCCAAGCGTGCGTGCACGTGAGCATCAATTTTGATCTGTTCACAGCTGATGGTATCGCCAAGTACCGTGAGTTCGTCACCAAGATGGCGCACATTTGCGTCGAGCACGGTGGTTCGCTTTCGGGCGAGCACGGCGACGGACAAGCGCGTGGCGAGCTGTTGCCGATCATGTATGGCGACGAGCTCGTGCAAGCGTTCTGGGAATTTAAGACGATCTGGGATCCGCAGCATAAGATGAACCCCGGCAAGGTCGTGCATCCCTACAAGCTCGACCAAAACCTGCGGTGGGGCACCACGTACCAGCCCTGGGAGCCGAAGACGCATTTCAAGTTCGAGGAAGATCACGGTAGCTTTGCCTTTGCCGCGAACCGCTGCGTCGGTACGGGCAAGTGTCGCAAGCACGATGGCGGGACGATGTGCCCGAGCTACATGGCGACGAAGGAAGAGGCGTACTCGACGCGCGGCCGGGCTCGATTGCTTTTCGAGATGCTCGAAGGCAATCCGATGCAGAATGGCTGGCAGAACGAGACGGTCAAAGACGCACTCGATCTCTGCTTGTCGTGCAAGGGTTGCAAGGGCGAATGTCCGGTCAACGTCGACATGGCGACGTATAAAGCGGAGTTTCTCTCGCATTATTACGAGCATAAACGGCGCCCGATTGCCGCCTACGCCTTTGGCTTGATGTACTGGTGGTCGCGCTTGGCCTCGCTCGCACCTGGCCTCGTTAATGCGCTCACCCAGACGCCGGGCTTGCGTGACATCGCCAAGGCAGTCGTCTCGATCGCGCCGCAACGCCGCATCCCGCTCTTCGCGCCGCAGACGTTCCGCGCATGGTTCGCGGCGAGGAGACCACGTTCGCGGCCGGCGCCGAACGGCGAGGTGATTCTGTGGCCCGACACCTGGAACAACCACTTCCACCCCACGACCGCTCAGGCGGCAGTCGAAGTACTCGAAGATGCGGGTTTCCGCGTCACGATTCCCACGGTGCAGCTGTGCTGTGGCCGGCCGCTCTACGATTTCGGCATGCTCGATCTGGCCGAAACGATGCTACGCGAAGTGCTCGATGCGTTGCGCCCGCAGATTCGTGCGGGCGTGTGTGTCGTCGGACTCGAGCCCAGTTGCGTCTCGGTCTTCCGAGACGAAATGGTCAATCTGCTCGGCCCAGATGAGGACGCCAAGCGCCTAAAAGACCAGACCTACCTGCTCACGGAGTTTCTCGCGAAGAAGGCGCCGGAGTACGCGCCGCCGCGACTCCACCGCAAAGCGCTGGTGCAGCAACATTGCCATCAAAAAGCCATTCTCGACGTCTCCGGCGAGAAAAAACTGTTCGAGGCGCTCGGGCTCGATTGTGAAACGCCGGACAGCGGTTGTTGCGGGATGGCCGGTCCGTTCGGTTTCGACGCGCAGCATTACGATGTATCGATCGCCGTCGGCGAGCGCGTTCTCCTACCGAAAGTGCGTGCGGCGGACAAGGACACGATCATCATCGCGAACGGCTTTAGCTGCCGCGAGCAGATTGCCCAGACGACGGAGCGCCAAGCCTTGCACCCGGCCCAAGTGATCAAGATGGCGATCGACGATCGCGGCACGGCGAGCGCGGGCGCGTTTCCGGAGCTGCGTTACATGGCGGACCTCCGCGCCGAATCACGCAAAGCGGCACTACGCGGGGCGATCGGTCTGGCCATCCTGGCGGCTCTAGCCGGGGGCGCACTCGTACTGTGGAGACGGAAGTAGACGTGCCGCGCATCGTCATCGTCGGTGGTGGATTTGCGGGCGTCGCCACCGCGCAGGCGCTGGAACGAGCGGGGAGGCGAGAGCCAATCGCGATCACCCTCGTTAATCGGCAGAACTTTATGCTCTTTACCCCAATGCTGCCCGAGGCGGCGACGGGCTCGATCGAGGCGCGTCATATCTTGCAGCCATTACGCGCAGCCCTAAGCGGTGAAACCGGTCTATCTGGAGCGTCGAGCTTCGAGCTTGGCGAGGCGGTGGGCGTCGACCTCGAGCGCCGTACCGTTAGCGCGCATCATCCCTTGACGCATGAGTTGAAGTTAATCGAATACGACGAACTCGTGCTGGCGCTTGGGGCGACCGATTCAGCGATGGGGGTACCGGGCGTCGAGAAGTTTACCGTTCCTCTCAAGACCATCGCCGACGCCGAGACCCTGCGCGATCGCGTCGTCGGCGCGTTGGAGGTTGCCGCAAGAACCAAAGACGTGCTCGAGCGGGACCGGCTTCTGCGCTTTGTCATCGTCGGGGGCAACTTCACGGGCGTCGAGCTCGCGGGCGAACTCCAAGCGTTCCTGCGCTCGACCATGCGCTATTACCCAAGCATCGACCGCACGAAGGTCGAGCTTGTCCTCTTAGAATCGAGCGACAAGCTACTCGGTCATTTGCCGGCTAAGTTTGGGAAATATGCCGCCTCGACCCTCGTCAAGCGCGGGGCGCGACTGCTCTTGGGTCGAGCGGTCAGCGCGGTCGATCCGTGCGGTGTGGAACTCAAGGACGGCGCGCGCATCGAAAGCGCGACGGTGATGTGGGCCGCAGGCGAGGAGCCGTCGTCGCTGGCCAAGCAGCTTGGCATCAAGACCAACGAGCACGGCGCAATTGAAACCGCCGGCGATTTTACCGTCGTCGGCATGCCGCATGTGTGGGCATTGGGTGATTGTGCAGCGGTGCCGCGACCCGGCGGCGGAACGTATGCGCCGCTCGCGCAGAACGCCATCCGCGAGGGCAAACTGCTGGCATCGAATATTCGCGCACGCTTACGCGGCAAACCGACAAAGAACTTCCGCTACCAAGAGCTAGGGCAGATGGCATCCCTCGGCGACCGACGGGCCGTGGTGGAGCTCCCTGGGGGAGGCATGCTCACCGGAACGCTTGCCTGGATGGTTTGGCGCACGTACTATCTGGCGCAGGTACCCGGCTGGAATCAAAAGATGCGCGTCGCGCTCGACTGGACGCTGGCAATGGCATTTCCGGCTGACATGGCGCGCGTGCCGTTGCTCGACCGAAACGCCACGTCATTCGAGAACGCGCATGCGTCTCGCCGATAAGGTCGCCATCGTTACCGGCGGCGATAGCGGAATCGGCCAGGCGATCACGCTCGAAATGGCGCGCGCGGGCGCGCGCGTCATGATCGATTATTTCGGCGACGAGGCGCCCGCTAACGCGCTGGTCGAACAAATCGAGAATTTCGGCGGTAAAGCGGCCGCGTTCTCCGCCGACGTCTCAAAGCCGGATGAAGTGGACTCCTTGGTCGCGCAAACCGTCAAGCACTTCGGTGGCCTCGATATCTTGGTCAACAATGCCGGCATCGAACAGAAACACCCATTCTTGGAGATGCCGTTCGAGATTTACACGAAGATCATCGATATCAATTTGACCGGCGTCTGGCTGTGTTCGCAGCGCGCCGCCCAACAAATGGTCAAGCAAAAACGGGGCGGCCGGATCATCAACATATCCTCGGTCCACGAAGATTTGACGATGCCGACCAACGCACCGTACTGTGCCTCGAAAGGTGGCGTTCGGATGTTGATGCGAACGATCGCCGTCGAGCTCGCCCCGCACGGCATCACGGTGAATAACGTGTGCCCTGGAGCGGTGGATACGCCCATGGATGCCGGTCTCAAACGGGACGAAACAAAGTATGAAGCGCTCCTTTCCGAGATTCCACTGCATCGCATGGCGAAGCCTCAGGAGATCGCCGAACTCTGTGTTTTCCTCGCTTCGGAAGCCGCTGCGTACATCACGGCTTCATCCTACGTTATCGACGGCGGCATGATGCAAAAGTCAGGGAGCCTGTGAGAGCGCCGGCGCGTGTGTTAACGTGATCGCGAAGGCTTCGGGGTCGAGCGAGCGTACGTCGACGTACGAAATCTCAGACGGGCAGATGGCCGCCGGCAGTACGCTCGGATCTCCCAAGGCGGTACTGGTCATCAAGGCGACGGGTGCGATCGAAAAATTCTACTCGATCGACGCCGGCAAAGTGTTGATCGGCACCGTGGTGCTGCACCACTTCGATGACCGAAACGGCATACCGTTGGCGGCGCTTCCGGGCGGTTTCATCATTCATCCGGAGCATCAGGAGCACGTCTTCCAACTGACCAACGGCATAACGGTTCGGGAAGACATCTTCCTTCTGAGCGGCAAGCCGCACGGCCGGCGAGTCGATCCGCCGGCGGCGTACTATACGGTGACGCTCACCAACGATACCAACGAGGACGAGGTCGTCAGCACGTACGCGGCAGCGGAATTGCGTGGCGAAACTTCGCATGACGTCGCTACCGCGTATAGCAAAGCGCATCGCGCTCTCCTCGCATGGAACGTCTCGAACCCCGGCGTGGTACGGGCCTTCGGATGCTCGGTCGCACCGACCAGCTACGAGTCAACCAACGACAACGGAAAACCGAGCCGTGCCGTCTTTGCAGGCAAACTCGGCAACACGACGCTGGCGCAGGGCCGCGATCCGCTCGGCATGCTGCACCTGCGCCATCATTTGAGGCCGGGCCAAAGCACCTCTTTTTACTTCACGCTTTCATTCTCGGTGAAGGGCCGCAGCGCCGCGATACGTACCTACGCGCATTGCCCGCCGGCAAAGCGGGCCCTGCAAGCGACGCACGAGCACTACGCCGAGTTGCTGAACCGCTCGGTTTTTTTCTCGCCGGATCAGGACGTCAACCGAGGCGTACTGTGGGCTAAGGCCAACATGCTGCGCACGCAGACGCTCGCGAAGACCGGTTGGTGCTTCGTCAACGATCCGACGCGATCAAACAATAGCGTCGGACGCGACACGGCCTGGTTCGCTTTCGGTTCGGATTACCTCACGCCCGAGTTTTCCCGCGAGTCGTTGCTCTGGTATGCGACGCACCTCGAGAAGAGCGGCTTGGTCGTAGAGTACTACGACATTCGCAACGGCAAGACTGAGGACTACGGCCTCAATATCAACGACAACACGCCGCTCCTTATTCTCGCGCTTTGGCACCATTATACGGCTACCGGCGACTTGGCGTTCCTCAAGAAAGTCTATCCCTATGCACTTAGGGCGGCGAACTGCATCCTCTCGCAGCGGAACAAGCGTGGCCTCGTATGGTGCACAGCGACCGGGACCTCGGACTCGGGTATCATCGGCTGGCGCAACGTCATCAACGATTACCGTCTTTCAGGAGCGACGACCGAAGTAAACTCGGAGTGCTACGCCGCGCTCAGCGCGATTGGACACATGGCGCGCGTTCTGCGAAAGCCAGAGGAGAGTGCGCGGTTTCATACGCACGCGAAGAACCTGCGCAAGGCAATCAACACGCACTTGCTCGACAAGAAAACGGGCCTCTACTATCTCAACATCGACGTCAGCGGCGAGCCGCGCACCGACATCACTGCCGACCTGCTTTTTCCGGTAATGTTTGGCGTCGCGGACGACCAAACGGCGGCGCGCATCATCGGCCGTCTGTCCGCGCCGGAATTCTGGAGCGACGCCGGCATCCACACCGTTCCGCGCAACGCCGTCAACTACGGACCGACGCACGGCTATGGGCTGCTCGGCGGCGTTTGGGTCGGCGTGACGTTTTGGTATGCGTTCGCAGCCGCTCGCTTCAATACCGAATTCATGGCATACGCCCTTACCGCGAGCTTTCGCCATTATTCGACCGATCCACTACACAATAACACGGTGCCGGGCCAATTCTCCGAGTGGCTGCACGGCGAGACACTCGCTAACCAGGGTATGATGCTTTCACCGTGGTTCCCGCCGCGCTACCTGTGGGCGGCGATCGAGGGCGCCGCTGGGTTGAACCTTTCGAGTGGTAAGCCCAGCGTCAACCCGCGGCTTCCGCCGGACTGGAAGTGGATGGGCGTGCGGAATTTGCCGCTGGGCGGCGAGAACGTGACGTGGTTCGTCGTGCGTGCACCCGATCTCAAGCTCTATGCGAACTTTCGGTTCGATCAGGCGACGCCGTACGAGAAGTACGATGAGGACGTGTCGGATAAGGTACAGTCGAGTGACGACGCGACGGTCACGCTCGCGCTGCGCCGCGGCCGGGAGGTCACGATCTTCGTGGGAAACACCATGATCCGGACGATCACGACAGCGGTGTATTTGGACTTGAAGTTGGACGCTCCGTACACGGTAAGATCGTACAGCAGTTTGAGCCAGGGATGGGTCGAGAGTCGGATGCGCGACTCGCGCGATCTGCAAAACGGACTCGCGGTGGAACTGGACCGCAAAGGTTTCTGCGTCATCGAGTTGCGGCCGGAGGCGTGATGGGATCGCCGCTTCCGTTCGGGGTGAGCGAGTTCACGACGTGGCCCTGGTCGTTCGAGCGCGACCTGGAGCGCTACGCCGCGCACGACGTGGCCGCGATCGAAGTCTGCGCGTTCAAACTCGACAAGAACGATTACGCGCCACAACTCCAAGCAATCGGAGCCGCGGGCCTGACGGTCAGCTCCGTGCAGTCGGAGGTTCACTCGCTCTTCCCGGATAGTTTGGCGGGTCAGCCGACCGCGCCTGATGATCGCGTGCGTCACATCAAGACGGCTATCGAGCGCATCGCTCCCCATGTCCCCGAGCAGACACCCTTCGTCATAATTACCGGCGCCGCGCCGGGAGGCAACATAGCCAGAGTCTACGAGAAGGCGCTCGAAGCGTTCGCCGATCTCGCGGACTTCGCAGCAAAGCGGAAGATGCGGCTGGCCTACGAGCCGCTCAATCCGATACTGTTCAATACAGACACCGCGCTTTGGGGGCTCGATCAGGCGCTCGAACTGGTTCGACGCGTCGGCCATGAAGCGCTCGGCGTGTGCGTCGACACCTGGAACGTCTTTCAAACGCCCGACTTGCACGAAGTGATCCGCGCGTGCGGCGACCGCATCTTCGTCGTGCAGGTCAGCGATTGGCACCGGCCGCGTTCGGGCGCGGATCGGGTGAGCTTGGGTGACGGGGAAATCGACAACGCTGCGATCGTGCGTACGATTCGCGAAACCGGCTATACTGGACCGTACGTTCTGGAGATTTTTTCAGGCGAGTCGCTACCCGACTCCATTTGGCGCTCCGATCTCGACGCGGTACTCGCGAAGAACCTCCGCGCCTTTGAGCACATATGGCAGACAAGCGCAACATGAATCTGCCCAAGCGGATTTTCGATCTCAGCCAGCCGATCTTTACGAACTGTCCGCAGTATCCCGATGCGAATCCGCGCCCCGTCGAGATCCGTCTCCTTTATATGCTTGCTGTGCAGGGCGTAAACAAAGAGGTCGTCGAGATGAGCACGCACTCCGGCACGCATTGCGACGCGCCGTATCATTTCTTTGAAGACGGCGAGACGATCGATCGCATACCGCTCGAAAGCTATATCGGACCGGCGACCATCCTCGATCTGCGCGGCAAGGAACCCGGCTCCGCGATCGAGCGCGTCGATGTCGAACGCTTTGCCGAGCGCATCGCGGAGGGAGATATCGTGCTGCTCAATACGGGTTGGGGACACAAGCGCGCGAACACCAAAGAGTTCCTCACGGAGTACGTGTATTTGGGCGGTGAGGCGGCGCAGTACTTGGTCGACAGCGGCGTTAAAGGTGTGGGTATCGACGCCGTGAGCCTGGGCGGCTACAACGATCCGGGCAAAGCGGGGCCGCCGCACCGGACGATACTCGGCAACGGCAAGTTCATCGTGGAAGAGTTGTATTTCCCCGACGAAGTCATGGACGGGAAGAAGCGGCTGTTTGTGGCCGCGCCGGTAAAATTGCAAGGTACCGGCGGCGCGTGGACGCGCGCCATGCTTTGGGAGTTCTAATGCCGGAACTCTTCGAGGGGCGTTACGACCGCCGCGCGCTGGAAGCGCGCGTGGGCGATCTGCGCCAACTGGGCGGCATCACACCCATCGTCTACGACGACGGCCGCGCCCGGGGAACGCGGGGGTTTCTGTTACGCACCGGAGGCGGTTTAGAAGTCGAGATCGTGGCGGATCGCGCCCTGGACGTGCTGAGCGCGGCATATCGAGGGATCCCCCTCACCTGGTGCGGCCCCGGAGGCCTGGCACATCCGGCGTTTTCGGAGCTCGGCGTCAATGCTTTCGAGCGCAACTTTTTTGGGGGCTTGATGACGACTTGTGGTTTGCAGGCATTCGGTCCGGCCGGCAGCGACGTCGATGGAGCTTGGCAGCAACACGGATACATCAATCACGCGCCCGCTCGGGCGGTCGCCCACCGGGCCCTGTGGGAAGGCGAGCGCTGCACGTTCGAGATTACGGGGACGGTGCTCGAAGCGCGCATGTTCGGTTCATCGCTGCGTTTGGAACGGACGTGGCGCGCAGCGCTGGGCAGCAACACGCTACGGCTGGACGATCGCGTGACGAATGTAGGTGGCAAGCGTGCTCCGCACATGATCCTCTACCATTGCAATGCGGGCTTCCCGCTGCTCGACGATGAGATGGAACTTTCGGTGACCCATCGCGCGATACGTCCGCGTGATGACGCAGCGCGTGCCGGTCTGGCCGTGTGGAATCGCGGCGGTCCGCCACAGAGCGATTTCAAGGAGCAAGTGTTCATTCACGAAACGTGTGCCGGCGATGATGGATGGGCGCGCGCGAGCGCCTCTAACGCGCGGCTCGACGGCGGCCGTGGCGTTAGTTTGACCGTGCGCTACCGACCCGATCAATTACCGGCACTCATGACCTGGCGCATGCTGGGCACGCAAACCTACGTGATGGCAATGGAACCGGCAAATTGCCCCACCATCGAAGGGCGGACTGCCGCGCGCGAACGCGGGACGTTGCCGTTTCTGGAACCAGGCGAGACGCTCCAATACGAGCTGGAGTTCGACGTACGAACCCTCTAGGCCGCGGGCCGGCCTAAATCCGCTTTTCAAACGAGCCGGTAGAAAGCACCCGGACCCTGCAAATACGTGCCTGAACTCGTCATGGACTATGACGTAGCTGGAGCAGTTGTGGGCATCGAGGTCGCTCGCCTTAACGATTTGGACTTGAGCGCGCTCGTCGCGCACTCATTCGACGTATCGCCTACAGCTTGACAGTGTTTTGGGCTGAGCGAAGCGACCCCGCACCCGCCGGATTGGGCGGCAACGCCAGAGGCGTTGTACGCACAACCACCGGCTTGCGTAAAGAACGACTTTACTTCGGCGCTATCAAGCGTGACTCGCAGACGTCCCAGGCGACGTTCTCAAAGAAGGCTTCGACGTATTTGCCGCGATCTGCGGGCTTGTAGTCGAGCATATACGCGTGCTCCCACACGTCCACGACTACGAGCGGTTCGAAGCCGGCGAGGTTCCCGTCTTGACGCAACGTGATCCATTGGTTCGAGATTCGCCCGCTCATCGAATCTTGGTACGCTATGGCCCAGCCGACGCCTCGCATCGTCCCGACGGCGAAGAAATCGCGCTTCCACTCATCGTATCCGCCGTAATTCGCGGCGAGAAGGTCGCGCAAACGGCCCGCGGGCGCGTCACCTTTCCCAAGCGAGCTCAGATTATCGAAGTAGAACTCATGCAACCTCATTCCGTTGTTTTCAAATGGAAGCCGCCGCTTTGGGCGCTCGCGCCAACTCGGCCAGCTCCTCGTTGAGGAGGTTGACGTGCTTCACGTAGCCTTTATAAAGTTCGAAATGAACGTCGAGTGTGTGGTCAGATATGCCATGCAGGCCGGATAGCTTCGGCCACTCGCGCGCTTGGTAGCTTGCCGGCGCAATAGTGGAGGAAGAGCCGTTAGAGACCGTGAGGGTTGCCATGTCCGCTATTTACCCATCCGGCTATGCGTCTAACGCGACGCTACCTATGCTGCTGTCTTGATCGGTCGGACGCGATGTCCCGATACAACGTGCGGGTCGCTTGAGCCAATATTTCGAGCACGCGGAAAGGCCGTCGCCAGAGATAGTAACCGCTTGCCATTCGACAAGTCGCATGGTGACGTACGAGGGCGTAGGTATGAATGTTTGCGTGCTGTCTGTTGCGGGCAAGGACACAACCATGAGCCAGCAACAGCATACCAAAAATACCGCACTCGAAAAGCTGAACGATACGGGCCTAACTCTTTCAGATCCGAGCAGAGATATTCGGGGCCAAAGGGTGGTCGATCTGCACGGCGCGGAAATCGGCCACATAAGCGACCTTTTCATCGACGAAGGCGAACGTAAGGTGCGGATGCTGGAAATTCGTGCGGGTGGTTTCCTCGGGATTGGAGATCGGCACTTTTTACTTCCTGTAGACGCAATCACTAGCGTCGCCAAGGATGAAGTGCGCATCAGCGAGACGCGAGAGCGCGTCGTGGGGTCGCCCGTCTACGACCCCGCGCTCGTCGTAGCCCCAACTCAACAGTCTTGGGAGCCATTTTATGGTTACTACGGGCTCTCTCCGTACTGGGGCACCGGGTACATGTATCCAAGCTTTCCGATGTCGCCTGAGGAAACGGTTCTGCACGACCATTCGTCCAGCGAGAGCGACATCTGATTCATGGTTCTAATGGCTCGTAACTCAGCGTGCGAGCCCGCGGGAAGGATATGAAGGCCTGGCATAAAGTCGCCGTAGCCCTGGCGGCTCTCATGATCGTTGCGCTTTTCGGCATGGCGATTGGATCGCACACCCTTTTCGGTCACGGCGTCCGGTGAACGGCAGAGGACAAATCGCCGGCCCGAGTTGCGGCGTCGCACGCCAATAGAACCAGGGTAGGGCGGTCGCGGAAGGCGGCCGCACAATCGAGTTAATCCGTTAGCCTTCTCAGCGCGGAGCCTTTGTGCATGGCAATGTGATCGGATTTGTCGCTTTCGATCTCGGATTGCGGCTCATCATCGCTGGCCCCAACCGTGTAGCCCTTGAATTGGATCGGCGACGCTACACGAATGATCGTGCCGCTGACGCGGCTGGCTTCGGAATTCCAACTCACACGATCGCCTTTGCGGAGCCGTCGCTTCGTCATCTTTTGCAAACCTAGCCGAAGCGAAACAGATCGATCGCAACGACAATGCCGATACCGGCGATCGTCAGTCGACCGAGGATGGCGCGATTGTCGAATCGGCGCCGACAGAAAGAAATCGGTTCCGCCCGAACAGCACGAACGCGAGTGACCCGGCGGCGAACGCGTACAGCCCCCTTGAGTACAGCATCGATCGAATTCTTGTCCCATCGTACTTCGCGCAGAGTACGAGAATACTCACCTCGCTTCACAAAATCGGTCAGATAGGTCTTGCCATATGCCTCAGAATTCAAGTACCGCGCGAACTCGCGAGATACTTGCTCGTCGGACACGTTTAGCAAACAGTTCGCCGAGATTGCGAAACTTGTCGGAATGCAGGGCTTCCGTTTCCATGATGTGCGCCACGCTTTTGCAACGCTCGCGCTCGCAGACGTCCGGCCGATCAAAGAAGTACAGCTCCTCATGGGACACAGCACGGCGAATACGACGCTCGCATTCTACGCTCGCCCCGTCGAAGGGCTTGGACGCGAGGCCATCAACGGTCTGTCTCGGTCGCTACTGGCACCGAGGAAAGGACGACGCGGCCCGTTACCAAATGTTACCAAATCGCCCTAGGCGGGCATTGCAACCTAGGGTGTAGTGCGGAGAATTCCGCATGAAATCTACGTTTGCGGGGCGCGGAGAGATGGCCGAGTGGTTTAAGGCGGCGGTCTTGAAAACCGCAGAACGTTCATAGCGTTCCGTGGGTTCGAATCCCACTCTCTCCTTCGTACGCTTGCCGTCGCCGTCGTACTGCGCCGCGTTCTGAACGGAGAGTTCCCAGCGATATCCGTCGAGATCGCGAAACCACAGCCCCACGTGCGTCGATCCAGGTGCTTCGGGGCCGATCTCGTCGCCGGGATCCTCGAGCTCGACGCCCTGTTGGCGCAAAAACTCCAGGGCGGCCCGCAGCGTCTTCATGTCCGGAAGGTGGAATGACATGTGTTGCAACACATGCGGAGCCGGCTCACCCAGCATCAAGGCAATCGTGACGTGGTCGTTGCCGACTGCGACACCTCTGTTGAAGTCAAACTGATGGATGAGTCCGAGCGCGCGCCCGAACCATTTTGCACTGGCCTTGGGATCGCGAACCGCAAGGCCGAAATGGCCGACCTGCCCGAGAGTGAATGGTACCTTCACTACGGGTGCTGCAGCTTTGAAAGATCGGATGCGACATCGCGGTACAACGTGCGAGTGGCCTGAGCCAATATTTCGAGCACGCGGAAGAGGGCGTCGCCTGAGATCGTAATTGCTTGCCACTCGACGGCGGCGTGACGATGCACGAGCGCGTAGGTATCGCTGCCGACATCGTAGATTGCGAACTCGTTGGATTCAGCGATCAGAGTGGCGTCTGCTAGTACGTTGGCGTCTATGGCGGTTACAAGTTTCAATGGCGTGTCTCCTGACTAGATATACGGTAATAGATCGAAGTATTCTTGGTCCTCGTTCGCGCCGCCGTGACCTTCACCGATGTTTTTCTCCGTCTCGATGAAGCGAATTTCGCGAATCCATTTCACCATTTTGAAGCCGAGTTGGTTTTCAACGCGCAATCGTATCGGTGCGCCGTGTACCTGTGGAAGAGGAACGTCGTTCATCTCGTATGCGAGAATGCACTCGGGCTTGACGACATCCTCAAGCCGCTGCGTATCGTAATAGACTCCGCCGAACGTTGCTTCGCCGAATGAGAAAAAGGCGACGACGCGCGCCGCCGGCAACGGCTTGACGAGTTCGATCAGGCGCGCCACCGAGATGCCTCCCCATTGCGCGACGCCGCTCCACCCCTGAATGCAGTGATGCAACGACACGTGCTCGTCGTGTCCGAGGGCCCGAATCTCATCGAGACTCAAGTCGACGGGGTTCTCGACGAGCCCGCTGACGCGCAGATGGTAACCACGGAAGCCGTCCTCGGCGAGATGCGTCCATTCATCGGAGTCCGGCATCCTGCCGTTCGCCCAAAAGTATGGTGAAACGTCGTCGCGTGTGTAACGTTCGGCCGGATTGAAGCGGGCAGATTTGCTCATCCGAAGTTCGAGCGGAAGGAGCAGCGTCTTATGCAAGTGCTGAATCAGTCGCGGGTACCTCCATGCCACAACGTGCGCAATGACCCACGAGGCAACCACGACGGTAAGACCGACGCAACCGAGGATCAGTCCGAGCGAGCGCGTGTCGTCCGTGCCCAGTACGATGTGGTTGAAGTTACGTTGCGCACCGCTCAACAACACCAGACTGACGTGCACGATCGTGAAGGCCACGTATCCGCAAAGAAGCAGAAAGTGGATCGATCGGCCGGCCTGCCGCCCACCGAATATCCGCGGATACCAAGGGAACGCGCTATCCACGGCCGGCGACATGGCGATTCCGCTCAAGATGGAGAGCGGCGCCATAATGAAGACGACGCCGAAATACCCGAGTTGCTGAAGCGCGTTGTACGCGTAGTAGCCATCTAGATCGGCTGAAAAGTGAAGGGTCACATAGTGCACGAGAACGTTCCACGCGGCCGGAACGATCGTCCACGACGTGGGAATAAGGCGTGGCCATTGCCCGCTAACGAAAAGCATCCCGACATAGATAACTCCGACCAGAAGAAAACCGTAGTCGGTGATGAAGTGCCAGGATCGGCCCATCCCGGGAGTGTGCTTGTAACCTGGCAGCGCGATGAGCGGTGAGATATACCGGGCGTCGTCCCGGGCGGTCCAAAGGCGGTCCTTCGGAACCTCGATCGGCGTAAAGCGAATCCATTCGCTTCCCGGCGTGCAATCGTCGTTCCAGTAAAGCCGCGGATGGTCCATGAGGATCGATAAACCACTGCGCATCAGCAGAAAGAGAAAGAACAGATTCGCGAAGTGGGTCCAGCGGATCCACACCGGAAAGCCACGCGGCTCGCCGCCGCCGGTAGTCACAACCGGTGCCGGCCCGGGGTGAGTGCCGAACGCCAAGACTTGCAACCACGCAAGTAGGATCGGCACGGCAAGTATGACGACGAGCCAGACGAGGTAGCGCCTCGATAGAATGACGACCATGCGACGATCGTCGGGCACGTGAAGTTTTCGTTGCGCTTCGCTAAAAGCGATCATGAGTTACTTCAATGATTCGACGAACGCTGCAACGTCACGCACGTCTTTTTCGTTCAGAACGCCCGGATACAAGGCGGGCATCGGGGGTGCGGGCTTCTTGATCCAGGCGGCGGCTGCGACTTCACCCTTGCGAATGTGCTCGTTTCTGAGCGACGGACCCATGCCGCCCTGCCCGGCGGCGCCGTGACACGCGGCGCAGTTTTGAGCGAAGATTTGCCTGCCGTGGACGAGATCGGCCGGACCCCGAGCTACGCTGGACGTTGCTTGTACCGCCGTGGGGGCGGACGCGACCGCCGGAGCGACTCCATACCCAAACGCCGCCGCGACGGCCATGAGTTCAAGCATGAGCGCACTGGCCCAGCCAACTCCGCTCACGTATCGCTGTCCCGCATACGCCGTGAGACCGGCGATGACGACAAACAGCAGATGGTTGAACGCATGAAAGAGTGGCGCTCGATCGACAATCGCGTAAAAACCTGGCGCCATCAACATCATCGCTACGAGCGGCCCGAGCAGAGCGGGCCAAATCCATCGCGGCGATTCGAAGTCTCCGCTACGCGAACGATACAGCGACAGACCCGCGATGGCTCCGAACATCATGAGGACCGCATGGTCGAAATGATGCGCCGAAATCGCTATGTCCCGCTCGCCCGTTATGACCGGCATGAACGACAAGACGACCGCTACGAGCGTCGACGTACCGCAGATGACGTTTCGAACGGCATTCTTCATGGGTTCGTCTCCGTTCGCGGACTCTTGGCTAACCGTATCGCCTCGACGCAGCAGATGATCAAACCGATGACCAAAATGACCGCCCCGATCGATGCCCATGCAGCGATGTCGGGTCCGGGCGCGGGTTCGGCGGCATAGCGACGCGGTACGGAATCCGCGCCCGCGACGTACCAGCCGAGCAGAAGGATACCGCCGCCGCCGAATATTCCGGCACCGGTCAGCCAGCGAGTTCGCACGGAGGACGTCAGGCCCGAGTGCGTTTCAAGATTCCAGAAAACCCATCCAAGAATAAAAAGGGCGACTCCCTCCAAGAGATACGTGTGGAAGTGCGCGGGCACCCAGAGGGTGTTGTGCAGCGATACGTTGATTGGAACGGTCGCATCGATGAGCGCTCCGATTCCGCCGATCAGCCACCCGATCAGTCCGGCGTACATGAACATGGATCCCATCGTCCAACGCAGTCGGGAACGGTAGACCAACAGCGCGCCGCCGAAGATCGTCACGACGGCAGGCGGGAACGCGGCCAGATACGATGCCACCTCACCGACATATTGCACCGCTTGCGGCTGCGCGAAGTCCATGTAGAGGTGATGAAAGTACGCGATGGCGACGAACAGAAGCGTTCCCCACCAGGCCACGGCCAGCACGGCGGAAGTGTGCCATTCGCGATCCGCGTATTTCGGCAGCGCGTAATACACCAGACCGATAGCCATGTAGATCGTCAGGTTGGCGAAGGTGTGGCCGAAAAAATATGTGAGGTTCTTCGCCCACAACGGATCGATCGCCACTCCTGGATAGAGCCAGTGCACGATAAGTGCGATGCCGACTAGCATCCCGCCGGCGGCGGCGAGGAGGCCGTCAACGGCGGTGACGAGCGCCGCGAACGCGTACGGCGGCGGTTCGGCCTTTCCCGATGCTTCGAACCGCGCGTGATGAAAGACGAGATCCCACCCGGTCGCACCGCGCAAACCGCCGTATGCCCGGAGAACGCAACCGAGAAGTTGCGTGCACCACACGGTCCATCCGAACATGATGAGAGCCAGGCCTATCAGGAATGCGCCGGTCGCCCAACTCGGCCAAGTCGCACCAACGAAGGGCAGCGGGTACAGAAACGTCCAACTCGCCCCGAATCCACCCGGCCACACGCTAGCGATAACGCAGACGACGCCTATCGTCATGAACGCGTATGCGGTCCAGGCGATTCCCGGATCCATCGCTCGCTCGCGATTCATGAGATACCACAGTCCGCCCATGCCGCACAGGACCATGGACGTAATCATTCCCGCACCGTGCAGCGTCATGAGCGAATAGAACAATCCAGGACCATAGTTCAACCACTGAGCTTGCTCGGCGCGCATTCCCAGGCCGACTAAAACCATCAGGCCGAAGATGGCAATGCCCGTCGTGATATACGCCCACATGACGTTGCGCGCGCGACGATCCGGAAAAACTGTCGTTGCATCCGTCATTGCACGTCGAAACCTTCCTGCATCGCCGCATGCGCGATACCGCAATATTCAAGGCAGCGAACGGTGTAATGTCCTTTTGCTGTGAACGTTACCGCGAGATGGTTGACGTAGCCGGGCATTGCTTGTACCTGGGAGATGAGATGATTCGTAGGATCGTAGATGCCGAATCCATGGTTGACGTCGCGCGATGTGACGTCGAAGACGACGGCCGTGTTCACCGGTATCCTGGGCGGCATTTGGAATCCGTACTGGTATGCAAAAACCTTGAAGTGCGGTCCGTCCGCCTCCGCCGGCTTGCCGTACGGAAAGCCCGCTAGCGAGATTCCGAATGCGACGATCGCGACCGCGGCGAGAGCCCAGAGCCACCCTCTGCGGAGACGATATCCCTTCGGCTGGACTACCGACTGCGGCTCCGTCGTATCGTGGGTGGTGCTAGCTATCAAGCACATCGCGATCAGGATCGCGCCGGCGCATAGCAAAAATCCGACCAGGATTGCCGCTGAATGCGAATTCATGGATTCCCCTTAGAGCGCGTCTCCGATGCTGGTGTTTACCCCGTGTGGGCAGCGTTTTAACTCAGATTCTGCGCAATAAACGGTTTCCACGCATTGTGGCAAATCTCGGCGTCGCCGACTCTGAGACCGTCTTGATATGCCGTAGAACGCGCATGTGAATTTCGTGGACGATCGCGTTCGACCAGAGAGCCCAGTACCCCGATGGCCAGAGGTGGTGCTGATACCAGGTCGTTCCCACGAGGCGCGTGCGGCCGTTGGGTAGAGCCACCAGCAAAAACTCGCCGCGCTGAGAGTGCATGTAGTCGTGAAGGTGCGGCGTCTCGATGTGACCGTATGGCGACCATTCGCGCATCGGTTCGGGGTTGTGCGTGACATCGAATGCCAGCTTACGCCCCACCTCCCAAGTGGTGATCGGCTCGACGAAGCTTCCGGTGGAAAACTCGCAGTAGCGTATCGCGCCAACGCCCGAGCCGATGATGTGAGCGCGTTCCGGATACGCTACCCCAAGAACGAACGGCAATTCCGTCGGCGGCGGAAGGTCGGGGAAACGTATCACATGTTTCCACACTACGGCCGGCGGCGCCTCGATGTCGATGGAAGACTCGACGACGTAGATTGGCGTAGTGCGAGGCACGGCCCACTCGGCGCCCATGATCGCCGGCGCCAGCAAGACGAGTACGAGCACGGTCGCGGGCGCGTTGCCACCGCGTCCGCAGTGGACGATCGCGTGACCGAGCATCGCTCCGATCATAGCGAATCCAACTGCAAGCGGTGTTGCATAGATGATGCATAGACCACCTTCGAGGGCCAGAGCGAGTAGCGCCAGCCCAGTAACCACAATCGAAATGCAGGCTACGCCGAAACTCTCCGCAAGCGAACGTCGTCCGTGAACGTTGTAAATGATCGCGCAGAGAGCGCCTTGAGCAAAAGGAATCGCGGCGAAGAGTCCCCAGCCGTACGAGCCGAGGATTTTCGTGCCGAGCGCAACACCCGCAGAACCCAGCACGGCGGTTACAATAAGTGCAAGAATCGCTGCGCCGAGAATGTCGACGGGCACCAAACGCGCGAGCCATGAATTCAACGGCGGTTCCGCAGGGGTAGTCTCATGTTCGGGCCAAGCCGCCGCGATCGCAAACGACGCGATATTCGCGATCGGCACAAAGAAGAGCACGACGAGCCACAGCGGCCAGCCGATCGCACGGAACCGCTTGACCGTGATCGCAAGGCCGACCCATGCGAAGGGCAGCGAAGCGGCAGCCATCGTACCGACGAAGACAAGATCCGCTTGCGACATACCCACCACGGGGATCGGGATGCCAAGTGGAACGAGATAATTTAGCGGCGTCCACGAGTGATGGAAGACGACGTTGGCGATCGTGAGATCCATGATGTGCTTGAGGAGCACGCCGCCGATCGCAATAAATAGGTATGAGCGCCTGTCGAGCGTTCCGCCGAAGCTAAAGAGTATCGAAAGCCGAGCGCGCATTGTACTTCAAGCGCCTTCCCGTTAAAGGCAGCCGGTCTCCTACCAGGCTGGAGGATTCCGTCGTGGGGCGTCAGCAAGAGGATGTGGGCATGCTGACGCATTCGATGCCGCCGGCGATTCTCTATCGCCGGTCGGCGTTTCAGGTCGCGTTGCTGATGTTTGCAACCGGCGGGTTGTATATCTTCGTGTGGGCGTATTACGTCCGGCGTTGGTGCTCGGCAACGCTGGAGAAACAAGATCAACCTCGCTGGAAAGCGATCGGCCTGATCGTCCCGTTCTACAACCTGTTCTTGCTATACGAAATCGGGCTCTTGATTCGCGCTGTAGCAACGCGCGCGAATCTGCCGCAGGCTTCGTGGCTTCTCCCTTGGCTCGGGATCTGCTACTTCCTGATCGGAGCGCTCTGGAGGCTGCCGGATCCGTACTGGTTCGTATGTCTCCTGAGCTTCGTGCCGATTGCGATCGCTCAGGTCGTCGTGATGAACGCCCAACTCGCACTCTCGGGTCTCGACGCACGGCCGACGAAATTCTTTTGGGCCGAATGGGTCGTCATGATACTTGGCAGCCTGATGTGGATTGTGGCAGTACTCGGAACGTCACTTCCCGATGACGCAGGGAAGGTGGCGCAACCGTTCTGGTTTTCGGGAGGCGTTCTGCTCGCGAGCATTGTCGCGCTCTGCTTTATCGCAGGAGCGAGCCGCGGTGCCGTCGCGGAAGCGACGTCGTGGTCTCTGGGAAGAGCGACATAGCGGCCGGCCACGAGGTCGCTGCCGACCGCAAGCGTTTGCTTGCCGAACTCTCAGCGTATCAAGCGTATGATGCGCGCGAAATCGAAATGCTCGAACGGCTTCGTGCGTTCGTCGCGGAGTACGCGACGTGCTTCGAGCGCACGCTAGCAGTAGGTCACGTGACCGGATCGGCCTGGGTTGTAAATCACGCGCTGGAGCGCGTCCTGCTAACGCATCACCGTAAACTCGATAAGTGGCTCCAGCTCGGCGGCCATGCCGACGGCGACGGCGATATCCGCCGCGTCGCACTGCGCGAAGCGACCGAAGAATCGGGCGTGCGCGCGATCGTGCCGGCGGGCGATCAGATCTACGACGTCGACGTTCACGAGATACCCGCGCGCGGCGCGGAGGCGGCGCACTTTCACTACGACGTGCGGTTCGCGTTCTTCGCCGATCCCCAGGACGAACTGCACGTCAGCGAAGAGTCGCACGAAGTTGCGTGGATACCGCTCGCCGGCATCGAACGCTTGCCGATCGATGATTCGATTCGGCGCCTTGTCGCCAAGACGGCGGGCCTCGCAGGATGCGGGTGCCCGGCGCCTCTACTTTAGTACGCAATGACCACGCCCTACTACCTCATTCTGGGAAACTTGGTCGCCGCCGGCGTTCTCGGCGGCATCATCGGCGCGCAACGCCAGGCCACGCACAAGCCGGCCGGCTTTCGCACCCACATGCTGGTGGCGCTCGGATCGTGCGCGTTCATGGAGATCTCGCTCTTTTCCGGCGACGATCGCATCGCCGCCGGCGTTATCACGGGCATCGGCTTTCTCGGCGCTGGCGCGATCGTGCGCGAGGGGCTCAACGCGCACGGGCTTACGACCGCCGCATCGATCTGGGCCGTCGCGGCCATCGGTTTGGCGCTCGGTGTCGGAACGCCGCTGGCCTACGTGCTCGCCATCGCGCTGACGGTGCTCGTCTTCATCGCGCTTTCGTTTAGCGACCGGCGGCTCGATAAGCTGTTTCCGGCCAAGGACGCCGTGGAAGCGTGGGTGACGTTCGAGCCGGACGCGATTTCCTCCGAACAGATCGTGACGCTTCTCGCGCGGTCGTGCGGAGAGGTCCATCGCACCGAAACGTTCACCGTTGAGACGCAAGGCGACGCGCGCGTCGCAACGTGGCTGCTCAACCTTCAAGTCGCCGATCAGAGCCAATTCCGCCAGGACGTGCTCGCGGCGGCCAAGGTTCCCGGAGTTCGACGCATCGCGCTCAACGCGATCGCACCCGTCTAGCGGGCTAGCCGATCGATTCGAAGCCGACGAACGGAACGAGCGCCGGCGGGATGCGCACGCTGCCGTCGGCCTGTTGATAGTTCTCAAGAATCGCGGCCAGCGTCCGCCCGATCGCGAGGCCCGAGCCGTTGAGGGTATGCACCGGCTCGACCTTGGCCTTCGCGTCGCGGCGGAAGCGGATCTGCGAGCGTCGCGCTTGGAAATCGGTGCAGTTCGAGCACGAGCTGATCTCGCGGTACGCGTTTTGTCCCGGCAGCCAGACCTCGAGATCGTAGGTCTTGGCGGCGTTGAAACCGACATCGGCGCTACACAGCGCGAGCACGCGATGCGGCAAAGCGAGTTCGGCCAAGAGCGCCTCGGCATCGCCGGTCAAACGCTCGAGCGCTTCAAACGATTTCTCGGGCTCGGTCAACCACACCAACTCGACTTTCTCAAACTGGTGCAGACGGATCATGCCGCGCGTATCTTTACCGGCCGCGCCGGCTTCCTTACGGAAGCACGGTGAATACGCAGTATACTGCATCGGAAGTTGATCCGCGCTCAATATCTCGTCGCGATGCAGCGCCGTCAGCGGAACCTCGGACGTAGGGATCATGAACAGGTCCGCATCCGGGTCGAGAAACATCGCGTCGGCAAACTTGGTCAACTGACCCGTCGCCCACATCGTCTCACGTTTCACCAGGAACGGCGGCGCGATCTCGGTGTATCCCCGCGCGGCGGCGCGCGCCAAGAAGAAGTTGATCAGGCCGCGCGAGAGTTGCGCGCCTTTGCCGCGCAAGAGCGCGAAGCGGCTGCCCGAGAGTTTTGCGGCGCGTCCGAAGTCGATGATGCCGAGCGCCTCGCCAAGCTCCCAATGCGACTTGGCTGCGAAGCTCAGTTGCGGCGGCGCGCCGGATTCGCGCACGAGAACGTTGTCGGCCTCGCCGGCACCCTCGGGGACGGACTCGTCGAGCAGATTCGGGACATCGGCGAGAATCGCGTCGATCGCACGCTCGAGTTCGGGAATCGTTTTGCCGGCTTCGGCGATACGCGCGTCGAGCGCGGCGATCTCCGGACGCAAACGCTGCGCTTCAGCGCTACGGTCCGCCGACTTCGAGATCTGTGCGGTCAGACCGTTCTTTTCGGCTTTCAATTGCTCGGCGCCGGTGCGCGCGGCGCGAAGCTTCGCATCGATTGCGAGCACCTCGTCGACGAACGCAGCTCCGGTAGCCCGCCGCGCCGCGGCGCGACGTACGCGCTCCGGATCGCGACGCAACAGCATCAGATCGAGCATCGGTTCCTAATAGAAAGCGCCCCGAGGGGCGCCGGTGCGGTGGAAGGAGAAACCACCGACGCCATTATGCGAGATTCCAGCGCGGTCCTACCACCGAATCCGCACGGCGTACGCGGATTCGCCAGCGACGAGCTGCTCGCGCCCGAGCAGGCCGTCATAGCGTTCTTCGCCCGCGCCCAACTCGCGCCGCCCAAGACCGAAAGTGTCTCACTCGATGCGGCCGCGGGTCGCATCCTCGCAAGCGATGCCATCGCCCGCGAAGATCATCCGACACATGTGCGTTCGACGATGGACGGGTTCGCGATTCTCGCTTCCGGTGGCGAACGGCGCTCGATCGTGGGCGAGATTCGCATGGGTCAGGCGCCGCCGCGCGCGATCGGCCCCGCCCAGACGTTGCGCATTCCGACCGGCGGCGCGCTTCCCGAAGGCGCCGACGCGGTCGTTCCGCTGGAAGATGTGGACGAACGCGACGGAACCATCCTTCTTCGTGCGGGCGTCGAGACCGGGGAAAATCTCATTCCGCGTGCGTCCGATATGCGCGCCGGCGAATGCGCGCTGCAGCGCGGGCGACGATTGGGCGCGCCCGAACTCGGTCTACTGGCCACCCTGGGCTACGCGACCGTTGCAGTTTTCGCACGTCCGCGCTTCGGCGTGATCTCAACCGGCGACGAACTCGTCGAAGTCGATGGGCCGCTGCAAATCGGACAAGTTCGCGATTCGAACCGCTACGCGATCGCCGCGTCGCTGCGCGCGATGGGCGCCGACGCGATCCATTTGCCGCGCGCGATCGACGATCCCGATGCGTTGCGTCGCGCGCTGGCGCAGGCGCTCGCGGAGTGCGACGGCGTCGTTCTGACCGGCGGCTCGTCGGTCGGCGAGCGCGACCTCACGCCGCGCGTGGTCGCAGAACTCGGTGCGCCCGGCCCGATCGTTCACGGCATTCGCGTGAAGCCCGGCAAACCTACGCTCTTCGCCGCGATCGACGGTAAACCGATTCTCGGCTTGCCCGGCAATCCGGCCTCGGCACTGATGATCCTCGAAGCGGTCGCGCGTCCGATCGTTACGGCGTGCACCGGTGAAACGAGCGTCCGGCACGCGACGATCGAGGCCACGGCCGCACGGCCGTTTGTGGGTCGCGAAGGCTGGACGTGGTATGTTCCGGCGCGGCTTTCGATGCAGAGCGGCCAACTAATTGCAGAACCACTGCGGTTACGTTCCGCGCTCGTCAGTCTGCTCGCGCGCGCGGCGGGTTACGTGACGATGACTGAAACGCACTCGCGCATCGAAGCGGGCGAGACGGTGCAGCTCCATCCGTTCTCCGGCGGCGGCGCGCCGATCGAACAGGCCCGATGAAGCCGCCGCAACCGGTTCCCAACATCGCGGCGCTGCCGCTCTCGCGCCCGTTCGTCGCGCCCGAGGAACTCGGCCGCCTCGCGGGTCACGCGACGCTCTTGCGGCTCGGCGCCAACGAAAGCGCCTTCGGGCCGCCGCCGCGTGCGCTTGAGGCGATGCGCGCCGAACTGCCGCGTACCGCCTGGTACGGCGATCCTGAATCGGCCGATCTGCGTGATGCGCTCGCACTCCGGCACGGATGCTCGAACGAGAACATCGTAGTCGGTGCAGGTATCGACGATCTGCTCGGGCTCGCAATTCGCGCCTATGTTGCGCCGGGCGAAGTCGCGGTCGCGACACTCGGCACGTATCCGACCGTGGTCTATCATATTCACGGATACGGCGGCCGCTTCGCGAGCGTGCCCTACGCGCGCGGTGGTGCGGTGCAGCTCGACGCATTGCTCGAGCGCGCGCGCACGACCCACGCGCGCCTCATCTATCTCGCCAATCCCGATAACCCGAGTGGCGGCTTTCTGCCGGTTGCCGACCTTAGGAAGCTGCTCGACGCGTTGCCCGGCGAAACGTTACTGGTGCTCGACGAAGCGTATGCCGACTTCGTCGCGCCGAGCGAGCTGCTGCCCGATTTCATCGATCCGCGCGTGATCCGCATGCGGACGTTTTCGAAGGCCTACGGTTTGGCCGGCGCCCGCATCGGCTACGCGCTCGCCTCGCGTGAGACGGCCGCGACCTTCAACAAGATTCGGCTGCAATACAACGTCAACCGGACCGCGCAGATCGGCGCGCTGGCGGCGCTTGACGAGGGCGTCTTCATCGCCGGCGTCATCGATGAAGTGGCGCGCGGTCGAGCCGATTACGCGAGCTTGGCGAAACGGCTCGGCCTCGCGACCTTGCCCTCGTTTGCGAACTTCGTCTGTATCGATCTCGGCACACGCGAGCGGGCCGAAGCGATGGTCGCGACGTTGATGAAGAACGCGGTCTTCGTGCGCAAGCCGAGCGCCGCGCCGATCGACCGTTGCATTCGCGTGACCGTCGGCTGCGTGGAGGAGCGATCGCTCTTCGCGACGCGCTTTACCGAGGCGCTGGCGACGCTGGACGCGAACCCCGCGCTTCCGTGAGATACGCCATCGTCTCCGACATTCACAGTAACCTCGAAGCGCTGAACGAGGTTCTCGGCCGGGTTGCGCCCGACGACGGTTTGCTTTGTCTCGGCGACGTGGTCGGGTACGGACCGAACCCCAACGAGTGCATCGAACTGATCCGCGCGCGAGCGACGTCGTGCATTCTCGGAAATCACGATGTGGCCGCGGTCGATAGTCACGGGCTCGCGTACTTCAATCCGCTCGCGCGCGAGGCGATGGCCTTCACGCAGCGCGTGCTGACGAAGGAGAATGTGGCCTGGCTCGACGGCCTTGCCTACGAGCTGCGCATGCCCGAGTATCTGCTCGTACACGGCGCGCCCGTGAACTACTTTTCGTACATTCTCGACAAGACCGCGGCCGCGCTAGCGTTCCATGCAACCGATGCTCCACTGATCTTCGTTGGACACAGCCATATCGCCGAATACTACGCGCTCGAGTCCGATGGCGAGATCACGCACCGCCATCTGCAGCAGGGCGGCAAACTCGCTCTCGAATCCGGCAAACGCTACGTCATCAACGTCGGCAGCGTGGGGCAGCCGCGCGACCTTAACCCCGATGCCAGCTTTGCGTTCTACGACCCCGAGGCCCGAACGATCGTCTGGGAGCGCGTGCCCTACCCGATCGCGCTGGTCCAAGAGAAGATCGGCGAGGCGCACCTGCCCGAGGCCCTCGCCGCGCGTTTGACGGCCGGCAGATAAATTTGGGACGCATCGCCAATAGAGGCGGCATGAAGATCCAGCCGGCGCGCCTGCTCGCCTTGTTCCTGGCGTCCGCATCGCTCGGACTCGCGCTGCCGGCGCATTCGGCTACGCCCACGCCCAAGGCGTCAGCTTCGCCACTGACGGCCGCCGGTAAGGAGCGCAACGACTACGCCGACGTGCGCTTTACGACGCCGCTCAGTCTTGGCCTCAAGCATTTTTACGCGCGTGATTTCAAGGCGGCCGAAGCCGATTTCGAAAACGCGCTGAAGGTCGTCCCCGATAACACGCTGGCGATTTCGTTTCTCAACGCCGCCGCCGTGCAGCAGCAAGGCGGGTTGGACGTCGTGACCAATCTCGAGGAAGACGCGACCTCGGGCGCGCCCAAGAACTACGTCAATCACGTGCGGCTCGGCTTCACGTACATGTTTTCGGCGCGCGATCGCACGACCGATGCGCGCGAGGAACTGAACGCGGCGGTTGCGTTGAATCCCGACGGCGCCGCGGGTCACGTCGGCTTGGGGATCTTGCGTTTCAACGAACGTTCCGCCAATCGCGCCAAGACCGAGATGCTGGTCGCCCTGAAGACCGATCCGAACAACGTGCTGGCGCGCGAATATTTGGCCCAGATCTATCAGACCGACCTGCGCGATCCGCAGCGCGGGATGTCGTACGCGATCGACGTCCCGAACCTCGTGCCGGGCTACGCCGATATCGAGTTTCATCTCGGTTCGCTGATGCACGATCTCAAACAGCCCGACGCCGCCATCGGCTATCTGAAGCGCGGCATCGAGTTGGATACCGGCCACGTCGGCGAAGCGGGCATGCACGGCTACACCTTGATCGCGCGCATCTACATCGAACAACGTAAGCTCAAAGAAGCGGAAAAAGCGCTCGACGACGCTATCGCCGCCGACGCCGACAGCATCTACGCGAAAACATTGCTCGCTAAACTAAAGAACGGCGACTACGCCTCTCCGAGCCCCACCGGCCATCCCTGATGAGTGATCGGGCGGGAGCGCCGATCGATGACGGGCATTGTTTCGCGTGCGGGAAGAACTCGACGATCGGCATCAAGATGCGTTTCGACGAGTTGCCCGACGGTTCGGTCGAGAGCCGCTTAACCTTGGCCCAGCCCTATCAGGGTTGGCGCGGCATCGCGCACGGTGGCATCGTCGCGATGCTGCTCGACGAAGCGATGGCATACGCTGCGGGCGCGCGCGGCTACAAGGGCATGACCGCCGACCTTAAGTTGCGCTTTCGCAAGCCCGTGCCGATCGGCGAACCGATCGTCGTACGCGGCGCGGTGCGCTGGCAGCGCCGCAACGTTTTGAATATTCAGGCGCAGATCGAGAACGAATCCGGCACGGAACTCGCCGGCGGCGAGGGCAGCTTCATCGCGAAAGCGCAGCTCGAGCCCGGACGCCGGCTCGGAGATCTTGATGGCGGCTAGCAAGAACGGAGCTCCGAAAAAGCCCGGTGCGCCCGAACCAAACGTCGATAACCGGCGCGCGCGCTTCGAGTACGAATTTCTCGAGCGCTTCGAGGCCGGCGTCGTCCTGACCGGGACCGAGATCAAGAGCGTTCGCACCGGCCAAATCAGCATCAACGAAGCGTATGCACGCGTGCGCGATGGCGAACTGTGGCTGCTCGGCATGCACATCCCCCCGTATAAGGAAGGCAGCTTTTCGAACCACGAACCGAACCGGCCGCGCAAACTGCTCTTGCACAAGCGCGAGATCGAGCGGCTGGCCAAAGGATCGGCGGAGAAGGGCTACACGGTCGTGCCGACGCGCCTGTATTTCAAGCGCGGACGCGTCAAGATCGACTTGGCGCTGGCCCGCGGCAAGAAACTCTGGGATAAACGCCGCGTCACCAAAGAACGCGAGGCCATCCGCGAGATGGCGCGCGAGATCCGCCGGCACTGATGCGCGGCGCGAAGCCGGAGCGCGCGCTGGAGGCGATGCTCGCCGAGAACGTAGCCGCCCAAGCCGGCGAAACGCTTGTGGCGGCGGTTTCGGGCGGCCCGGATTCGGCGGCGCTGGCGGCACTCTTGACGCGGCACGCCGCGGAGTGCGGCGCGCGCGTCGTGCTGGGGCACGTCAATCATGGGGTCCGGCCCTCGGCCGGTCGCGACGAAGGCGTCGTCTTGGCGCTGGGCTCCGCGCTCGAAACGCGCGCGGTGATTCGAGCGCTCGCGCCTGGTTCGCGTTCCGAGGCAACCCTGCGCAGCGCGCGCTACGCGCAGCTCACCGGCATCGCGCGCGAGGCCGGGGCGACGCGTGTCTTCACCGCGCACCATGCGGAGGACCAGAGTGAGACGGTCCTGCTGGCACTCTTTCGCGGCACGAGCCCGGCCGGTTTGGCCGGGATGCCGCTGCAACGGCGCTTGGCTGCCGGTGTCTGGCTCGTCCGTCCGCTGCTCGGCGTCCCCCGGGCCGTGCTCCTCGGCTACTGTGCCGAGCGCCATCTGCCGTACGCGCTCGACCCCAGCAACGACGACCAGGCCTACCGCCGTAATGCCCTGCGGAGCGCGCTCGCCGAGCTGCGCGGCATCTTCCCCGGGCTCGACGCCGCCGTGGCCCGCTGCGCGGCAATCGCACGCGAAGAGCGCAGCGGAAGCGAGCGGGCCGGTCTGCGCCGGCGGCTACGCGAGGAGCTGGCGGTCGCGACGGGGCACTCGCGGGAGATGACGTACGAGCGGCTGGACGCCGTCGCCCGGGCCCTCGAAAGCGGGCGTCCAGGGCGGCATTTCGTGCGCGAAGGAGTCGAAGTGACCATCCGGAGTTCGCCGTGAACACCGTCACGCCGAAGGGCATCGCGGCGATCGTCTTTACGGCCGAGGAGATCGCGGCGGCCACCGTTCGGCTCGCTGAGGTGATCGCCCGCGATTACGCAAGCGAACCCGTCCTGCTCGTCGGCGTGTTGAAGGGAGCGTTATTCTTTACGGCCGATCTCGCCCGGGCGCTCCCGGATTCGCTCGATATCAGCATCGACTTCCTCGCCGTGACCAGTTACGGCAACTCGGACCGATCGAGCGGTGAAGTGCGTTTACTCAAGGACATGAGCGAAGGAGCCGAGGGTAAACATGTGCTCATTGTCGAGGATATCATCGATAACGGCCTGACGCTGTCGTACTTGCAAGACCTGATCGGCCGCCGCCATCCGGCCTCGTTGCGCTCGTGCGTTTTGCTCGACAAACCCTATCGGCGCCGCGTCGACGTGAAGGTCGATTACCTGGGACTGACCTGCCCCGACACCTTTATCGTAGGTTACGGGTTGGACTACCAAGAAAAATACAGAAATCTCCCCTATCTCGCGAGACTCGAACCGTGGGTCTTCGAAGGATAGGGGAATCGTATCTCCGGAGGCCGTCCCGGACGGCCCCGAGGGAGTAAGGAACTCTACCGTTGGGCAAGCTCGCCAAACCAATCGTTATCGCCGTACTGGTCTTCATTACGATCATCTTCCTCGTCGATAAGACGCTGCTTCAGCAGTCGGCGCCGCAGAAGTTGTCGTTGACCGATTTCTACACCGCGGTCGACAAAGAGAACGTTGCCAAGGTGACGATCTCGGGACGCGACGTTTCGGGCGAGTACAAGAAGCCGGCCGCGGAAAAGTTCACGACCACGATCCTCGATGCCGATCGCGATCTGGTGCCCACGCTGCGCAAGCACAACGTCAACGTCACGGTCGAGAATCAAACGACGCCGCCGATCTGGCAACTGGTCTGGACGCTCCTTCCGTTCATCCTGATGTTCGGTCTGCTGCTCGTCGTTTTCCGCCAAATGCAGAGTGGCGGAAGCCAAGCGCTTTCGTTCGGCCGCTCGCGCGCCAAACTGCAGAGCGAGAACCGGCCCAAGGTCACGTTCAACGACGTCGCCGGGGTCGAAGAAGCGAAGGAAGAGCTGGGCGAGGTCGTCGAGTTCCTCAAGTTCCCGAAGAAGTTTCAGGCGCTGGGCGCGCGCATTCCCAAGGGCGTGCTGTTGCTCGGTCCGCCGGGTTCCGGTAAGACGCTGCTGGCGCGCGCGATCGCGGGCGAAGCCGGCGTTCCGTTCTTTTCGATCTCGGGCTCGGACTTCGTCGAGATGTTCGTCGGCGTCGGCGCCTCGCGCGTTCGCGATCTGTTCGAGCAAGCCAAGAAGAGCGCGCCTTGTATCGTCTTCATCGATGAGATCGATGCGGTCGGCCGCCAGCGTGGCGCAGGGCTCGGCGGCGGACACGACGAGCGCGAACAGACCCTCAATCAATTGCTGGTCGAGATGGACGGCTTCGACCAGAATACCGGCGTCATCTTGATCGCGGCGACCAATCGCCCCGACGTGCTCGATCCGGCGCTCTTGCGTCCGGGACGTTTCGACCGTCAGATCGTCGTCGACCGCGCCGACGTGCGCGGCCGTCAGGCGATTTTGATGGTGCATGCCAAGAATAAGCCGCTTTCGAAAGAGATTTCGCTCGAAACCTTGGCCAAGCGCACGCCCGGCTTCTCCGGCGCGGATTTAGAAAATCTACTCAACGAGGCCGCGCTGCTGGCCGCGCGCCGGAACAAGTCGATCATCGATATGAGCGATTGCGAGGAAGCGATCGATCGCGTCGTCGCGGGCCCCGAACGCAAGTCGCTCGTGATGTCGCAAAAAGAAAAAGAAGTCACCGCCTATCACGAGTCAGGCCATGCGATCGTCGGCGGCTCACTGCCCTACGGCGACCCGGTGCACAAGGTGACGATCATCCCGCGCGGCATGGCGCTCGGCATCACCTGGTCGCTGCCCGATGAAGACCGGCATTCGCGCACGAAAAATGAACTGCTCTCCGATATCACGATGGGCTTGGCCGGACGTATCGCCGAGGAGATCAAGTTCAGCGACGTCACGACCGGCGCCTCGAACGATTTCCAGAAAGCGACCGAACTGGCGCGCCGCATGGTGACGCAGTACGGCATGTCCGATAAACTCGGGCCGATTCAGTACGGACGCGGCACCCACCAGGTCTTCCTCGGGCGCGATATCGGCGAAGAACGCAACTATTCGGAGGAGATCGCCTCGAAGATCGATACCGAAGTGCGCACGATCATCGACGGTTGCTACACCGAAGCGAAGCAGATCCTCATCGACAACTGGCCCAAGGTCGAGCGCATGGTGGCGTCGTTGCTCGAGAACGAGACCGTCGAAGCCGACGAGGTGCTCGCGATCCTCAACGGTCTGCCGTTCTCGCAGCGCGCTGGAGTCCCCGATACGCCCAAGGCAGCGCCGGCGCCGGCCGAACCCGAGACGCAGCGCAGCGAGAAGCCGCAGCGCCTGCCGCCCAATATTTCGCCGGAACCGGCCTAGGAGTTTCGGGCGTGCCGCGAGCGGGCGTTCTCACACTCGCCGCGCTACTCGCCGTCGCGGCCGTACCCGTCAGCGCAGCTACCGGCGATCTGCCGAATCTCGGGCCGCACGTTACGGTCGCGCGCATGCCCTCGGGCGGAACGGTCATCGTCAATCCCTCGGCCGGCGCGCCGGTCGCCGCAATCGAACTCTGGTATCGCGCGCCGGCGAGCGGCTTCGATACGAAGGCCGCGCCTTCGATCGCGCGCTTAGCGGCGCAAGCGGTGGCCGCATCCAAGCCGCTCGTCGGCTCGTCGCTCGGCGCGACGGTCAAAGACCTGGGCGGACGTCTGAACATCACGGTCTATAGCGACTCGCTCGCAATCGCGGCGGTCGTCCCGGCCTCGCACGCCAAAGATGTCGTGCGCATCATGACCACCGCCTATTTCGCGCCCGTGATGAGCGATGCCGGATTCAAGATCGCGCAACGCGACGTCGCGGAAGAAGCGCTCGTCGAGAGTTACAATCCCGAAAGCATGATGCGCGACGCCGTCTTCGCCTCGCTGTTCGCGAGCGGGCCACAGCACTATCCGATCCTGGGCGGTCCCAAAGACGTTATGGGGCTTTCGATTGGCGCCGCGCGTTCGTACGCCGTGCGCGCCTTCCGTTCGCAGAACGCGGTGCTGATCGTCAGCGGCGCGGTCGGGTCTTCGATCGCCGCGGCAGCGGTAACGGGCCGCCCCGCAGCGGCCGGCTCCGCGCTCGCCGCGGCCGAGGGCCATGCGGCGCTGCAGGTGGCGTCGAGCTTCGAACCGGTCGCCAAATCCTTCGATCAGCCCGCCGGCGGATACGGCTGGGCCGGTCCGCCGATTGCGAACGAACGCGAAGCGACCGCGCTCGATTTCATCGCCGACTTTCTGTTTCGCCCCGATACCGGCTACGTGACCCACGATCTGGCGGAGCATCAGCCGGATGCGCTCGTGCTCGGCCAATTCATCACGTTGCACGAGCCGGGCGTCCTCTTCATCGCGTTCTCCGGCAAGTCGGTCGACGCGGTGCGCGCGAAGGTCGACGAAGGCATCGGGCTGGTGCGTAAACCGCTCCCCGCGACGACCTTCGCGAACGCGCTCGAGGCGTTTCAATTTCACATTCTGAGCGATCTGGCGACGCCGGAGCACATGGCGGACAATTTCGGTTGGTACAGCGTCGAAGGCAATCCGGAGTACGCGCCCGGAGCGAACGGCGACGCCGGCGCGTACGCCCACGCCGTCGCCTCGTTGACGCCGGAGTTCGTCGCCGGCGTTGCTGAAAAGTATCTCGGGAAGCCGCCGGCGAGCGTCGTGATGATGCCCGCCCAAAAAGCACCGGAAGGCAAATGAACCTCCATTCGATCGCTCGCCACGCCGCGCTCGCGGGCTTTATCGTGCTCCTCGGGGCCGCGCCGCCGCAGTTTCCCAAGGCCGTCGCGAGCGATCTCGCTCCAGCGAAGTTTATTTCGGAGAGCGACGCCGGCGCGCGCGTGAGCGCGGTGACGATCTTTGTTACTGCCGGTCTCGACCGGCAAACGGCGGCCACGAGCGGCGTTGCGGCGCTGACCGCCGAGTGCGTCGTTCGCACGCCGGTCGACGGCGTACCCGTCCGGGACGCGATTGCGTCGCGCGGCGGAACGCTGCAATACACGGTCGACGGAAATTCGACCCACTTCTACATTGAAGGCCGCTCCGAACGGTTGCCGGCGCTGGTCGCGACGTTCGCGCGTGCGCTCAGTTCGCCCGATGTTTCGCCGGCAACGCTGACGCCGGCCCGCGCCTCGTTGGCGGCGCGCATCAACGAGAGCGAAGGCGTCGCACTCTCGGTCGGCATCGACATGTTCCGCCGCTCCTATTACGGCGGCGCGGCCGGGCTGCCGGCGCTCGGCACGACCGCATCCCTGGCCTCGCTCGCCTCGGGCGACGTCGCCTCGTTCTACAAGGAGAATTACCGCCGCGGCGGCATGACGGCCAGCGCCGTCGGGCTTATTGCGCCCGCGCTCTCCGAAGCGTTGCGCGGACTCGTTGCGGGTTTGCCGGCTGGCGCGCCCGCTGCGATTGCGCTCAAGCCGCGCCTGATTCCGGAGAATGCCCCACGCATCGTGGCGCGCCGCGATGTCGCGGCACCGATGGTCGTCGTCGGATTCGGCGCGCCGGCTCCCGCCAGCAAAGACTTCGGCGCGATGCTGATTCTCGAGTCGCTCATCTCGAATTCTTTCGAACGGACCAGCGCAACCACGCTCGCTTTCGGCGAACGTTCGGTCGGCGCGTTCTATCTCTACGACGGTGCGCCGGCGAGCCTGGTCATCTACGTCAACGGCAATCGCGTCGATCCGACGATCGCGATCCGCGAACTGTTCATCGTCTCGCGTGCGCTCGAACTCAAACCGCTCGGCGCCGATGCCCTGCGCCATTTCAAATCGGTCGCGGAGGGGACGTTCCTGACTGAATCGGTCTCGCTCTCGGATCGCTCCTACTTGCTCGGAACGTTCTCGAACCAGGGCCTCGGCAGCGACGCTCTGAATGCGGCCCTCGCGTCGCTCGAAGCGACGACGCCCGCCGACCTGCAGCGTGTCGCCAAGCGCTATTTGCAACGTTACATCATCGCCTTGGTGATGCCGCGCTCGTCACCGGCCGGGAACTGACGACGCGCGTCTGTCTCGTCCACGATTATCTGAACCAGCGCGGTGGCGGCGAGCGCGTCTTCGCGCACATCGCGCGCGCCTTTCCCGACGCGCCTATCTACACGGCGCTGCTCGACCCGGCCGCGACCGCGGACCTGATCGATCCGGCGCGGGTTCGCGTCTCGGCCTTACAGCGCGTTCCGTTCGCGGCGCGCGCGTTTCGTTATCTTGCGCCGTTCTATCCGAGGATATTCGAAGGCTTCGATCTCTCGGCGTACGATCTCGTTGTCAGTTCGACGACGGCCTGGGCCAAAGGCGTGCGCTTCCGTCCGGATGCCGTGCACGTCTGCTACATCAACACGGTTAGCCGCTTCGCATTCGCCTACGATAGCTACGTCGGCGGGTTCGGTCTTTCGGCGTTGGCGCGGCCGCTCGTCGAACGGCTCGTGGCTTGGGATAAGCGCGCTGCGACCCGCCCGACGGCGTACATCGCTAATTCAAACAACGTCGCGGAGCGCGTGCGCCGCTATTACGGGCGCATGCCGCAGGTCGCGCATTGCCCCGTCGACTTGGACCGCTTTCGCACCGGCGACGGCGCGGGCGGATACTTCCTCGTCGTCTCGCGCCTGCTTCCGTACAAGCGCATTGAGTTGGCGATCGCCGCTTGCGCGCTGGCGCACGTTCCCTTGAAGATCGTCGGGGCGGGTCCGGCGGAGCGTGCGCTCAAGGCGGCGTCGGCAGGCACCGGCACCGAGTTCTTGGGCGCGATCTCCGACGCCGAACTGCGCGACGTGATGGGCCGGGCGCGCGCCGTGATTCTGCCGGGCGAGGAAGATTACGGTCTGGTTCCGCTCGAGGCGAACGCGTCGGGCCGCCCGGCGATCGCGTACGGTGCGGGCGGCGCGCTCGAGACGATTCTGCCGGGCATCACGGGCGAATACTTCAGCCAACCGACGGCGCAGTCGCTTGCGACCGCCTTGGCCGATTTCGAAATGGGACGTTACGATCCGGCCGCACTGCGCGCACACGCGGAAGCGTTTTCACCGGCACGATTCACCGAACGCTTGCACGCGCTCGTCGACGAAGCCGTTCGCTTAGGACCCGGCGTGCGCGATTTCGCGCAATAACTCTAGGGTTCGCAGCGCCGGCAGTATCCGGTTCGCGCCCACGAAGCGGGCGATGCCGCGCGCACGCAATTCGCCGGCGGCCGCTGGATCGTCGAAGAGCTGACGGATCGCGCGAGCCCACGCATCGACGTCGAACGGATCGAGCAGAAGGGCTGCGCCGCCCGTCGCTTCGGGCAGCGCCGACGCATTACTGGCGAGCACGGGCGAGCCGCACGCCTGCGCCTCGACCGCGACCAAACCGAAGCCTTCGGCGCTGGACGGTACCGCAACGACCGCAGCGTTGCGGTAGAGCGCGCGAAGCCCGTCATCGTCGACGTCCAGGTCGATGAGCGGCACCTTCAAGGCGGCGGCGAACTTGACGTCCGCAGGCGCGAGTTTGCCGACGACGGCCAGTACCTCGGCCGGAGCGCGCAGCGCCCGCGCGCAGGCGGCGATCAACGTGCGCGCGTTCTTGCGCGCCTCGCGCGCGCCGACGAGCAAGACGTAGCGGGTTCCGGCGAGCGCGGCCGGCGCCGGTTCGTGACCGGGCAAAAAGAATGCATCGGGAGCGAGCGGAATGACGACCAGCCGCGCCGGTTCGATCGGTAAGGCCTTACTGATACGCTCGGCGCTCCAGTTGGAGATCGTCGAGACCTTGGTGGCGAAATGCGCCGCGCGGCGGATCGGCGCCTGTTCGCGCCAGCGCGCGATCGGTTCGCGGGCCGGTTCGTCGAACGCGAACGCATCGTGAATCGTGACGAGCGCCGGCGCGCTGCAGCGAAAGCGAACGCCGTTCCACGGATACCAGACGGCGTCGTAGACGTCGCGCCGGTTCGCATACGCCGTCCGGCGTACCGGCAAGCCCGCGAACTCGCTAAGCAGTGCCTCGTCGTCGCGACGCCGCAGCGAAATCAACTCGAGGTCGATCCCGGGCTCGGCTTGCGCGGCGCGAACCACCGAGCGCACGAAGCGTCCCATTCCGCGATGGTCGTGCGCGAAGTTGCCGGCATCGATGGCGAGCCGCACGGCCGGTTAGGTCTTTACGTGGAAGACGAAGAACATGGCGACCGATGCGGCATTGAACATGCTGTGCGTGATGACGTTCGACCAGTAGTTTCTAGAAATGGAATACACGCAAGCCAAAACGATGCCGCCGCAGGCCAGTGGAATCGAGACGGTCAGAAGTTGAGGGAGTGACGTGCTGTGCACGGCGCCGAAGATCACTCCGCTCACAACCGTCGCAAGCCAAACCGGAACGTGACGCGCGAACGAGTTGAAGAGGAAGACTCGGAAGCCGAGCTCTTCCATCAGCGGTGCAAAGGCGATCGCTAAGGAGAGAAACAGAATTTTTTCTTCCGGGGTCTTGATCCGCTTGAGTAAGTCGACCGCAACCTGCGTATCGTGCCGATGCGTCAGTGCGGCCATAATTGCGCCGGCGCCGAGGATGGCAATCGCCATGAGGACGAAGCCGGCAACGCCGATCCCGATCTCACGCCAACCGGGCGCACGAAAGCCCAACTCGGGCAACGAGCGCATCGCGAGCCGCGGAAGAAAGAAGAGCATGTAGGCCGCGAGCGGCACGTAGACTGCGAGTTCGCCGGCTAGCTCGGCCGTGATTGGGAAGACCTTTCGGCTCAAATCGACCGCGCCGGTCGCGGAGACGACGAGCAAGAATGCGATGATCGCGGCGAAGGCGACGAAGACGGCGCCGGCCGCAAACGCGATCGAGGCGGGAATGCCGAAGCCGCTACGAACCGAGGTCGTCGGCGAGGGCGGCGAAGGCTGCCAAGTCGAGTTGTTCTCCACGAATCTCCGTATCGAGGTCGAGCCGCGCCAACGCCGTTTGAACGCGCGCTCGCTCGATGCCGAGTGCGAGCGCGAGGCTATTTGCTAATGTCTTGCGGCGGTACGCGAACGCGGCGCGCACGACCTGCTCGAAGTACGCGCGGTCGCGCACCGGAACGGCCGGCTCGGCGCGGCGTTCCATCGCAACGAGCGTGCTTTCGACGTGAGGGCGCGGCCAAAAGACGCTCGGTCCCAACACGAACGCTCGACGAACCTGCATCGAGAATTGCACGGCCACGCTCAAGCTTCCGTAGGCCGGTGTGGAAGGGCGCGCCATGAAACGGTCGGCGACATCGCGCTGCACCATCACGACGATCCGCTGCGGCGGGTTGCGCAGGGCAAGCCAACGCATGACGAGCGGCGTCGCGATGTTATACGGGAGATTGCCCGCTGCGATCCAGCCGGCGCCGGCAGTGGCGGACTCGAAATCGTATGCGAGCGCATCGGCTTGCACGATTTCGGCGCCGGCGAGCTCCCTGCGTCCGCGCAAGATCGCGATCAGATCGGGATCGATCTCGATGGCGCTGACGCGGGCGCCGCTCTCGAGTAACGCGAGCGTTAGCGCGCCAGTGCCGGCGCCGATCTCGAAGACGTGGGCGCCGGGCTCGGAAACGCAAAGCGCGGCGATCTTACGCGCCGCGCCCCCGTCCATCAGGAAATGTTGTCCCAGGCGTTTCTTGGGACGCAACCCGCGCGCTGCGAGCAACGCGCGGGGATGCAGCTTCTCGGTTGGCTCTATCGCAGTACGTACACGGTGATTTCACGGCGGCCGAAGTTGATCGCGTCGGTCAGGCTGTTGAAGCCGAGATCGATGCGACGGCCCTTGATCGCGCCGCCGACGTCACCGGCCAGCGCCGGTCCGTATCCGGGGACGTAGAGTTTGGTTCCGAGCGGAATGAAGTTCGGATCCACTGCAACGATACCGTGACCGGCTTTGAGGCCGAGCCGCGTGATGCCGGTGCAGCCGGCGCAATTCGCGACGTACGCGGTAGCTTCCATGCGCACCGGCGAACCTGCGAGACGCACCGGATCGTTCAGGTGGTTCGTCGCGAACTCGACGATCGATGGAAAGTTCCCCGTCCCGATCGCGACGATCGTCGGACGCGGCTTGCGCAAGATGCGCGATGAAAGAACGGTGCGCTGCGCCTTGCCCGCGTTGCGCGAGACGAGGCGCATCAGAACCTCACGACGCCCCGGAGTTCCCGGATCCGTCGTTTCGGTCGTGCCGCGCGCGAGCGTCGCATCGTAGCGTTGCTTCACGGGCGGTGCGATCGGGCGAATCATCCTCGCGGTCCAGGTTTTGATGCGAACGACGCGCACGATGCCGTTGGCGATCGGCGCGGCGTCGACTGCCGGCGTTACTTCATCGTTCGGCTCGAGGGCGACTTCTTGCGCGACGAGTAATGCTTCGACGGTGAGCGCCGACGTACGAATCGTGCGGTGTTCTTTGCCGATAATCAATTCGACCGGAACCGCAGCGCGATATTCGATGCGCATACCGTCGGCGAGCGCTTCGTCGGCTGGAACGGACAAATAATCGTCTTCGGTAATGGCAAGGTTGCGTTCTTCGAGAAATTCGCGCACGGTATGCGCGCGCGTGGGATACGTCGTTTCCGTTCCATCCAGAACGAGCGAAACGCTGATAGCCTGGGGCGCTGTAACGTCCGATGTTGCGGGGCCTGCGGCGCTGGGTGAAGCTCCGGCACAGAAGAGTAAACCGAGCGCTAGTGCCGCCGCTGCGACAAACGTCGCGGGTTTGTTATCATTACCGATCAACACGGCTCCTTTCTGGACTACGGCACGGCGCGGCCACCGCATCTCTTTGGTTTCGAGTAGCAGCGCAACACTGAGCCGTTCTAGTGAGGGGGCGGGTTGAGTTCTTGCAAGGAAGCAACCACTCTGTGGCCCCACAACCGTGAAGGTAGGGCCAGACTTGCGCCACACTAACATAGACCCTTAGAATGCGTCAACTTGACAAATCGGGAATTCGACAAAAGTAGGCGTTAAATCGCGTAATGCGAAGAACTCTCAAATACCTGTGAATACGATGCGCGTCGGTCTGTTTACCGAATGTTACCGTCCGATTCGGAACGGAGTGGTCGCGTCCGTCGACGCGCTCGCGCATGCGATCCGCGCACGCGGACACGAAGCCATCTGCGTCACGCCGAGCATGCCGGGGTATCGTACGTCGCACGAAAACGTCGTGCGCATTCCTTCGTTGCCGTTACCGACGCGAACGGCGTACCGTTTAACGATTCCGTTGTTGCCGATCGAGTTGGTCGCGCCGTCGCTCGCGCACTTGTCGATCGTGCACACGCACTCGCCGTTCGTAACGGGTTGGATGGGCTTGCGTTTAGCGAAACGTTTGCACGTGCCGCTGGTCTTCACGTATCACACGCAACTCGAAGAGTACGCGCACTATTTTCCGTTTGAGACGCGCTTGACGCGCAGCGCCGCGGCGCGCCTGACGCGCAAGTACGCAAGCGCGGCGGAGATCACGATCGTGCCCACGGCGGCGATGGAGAGCCATCTGCGCGACCTCGGGGTCACCACGCGGATCGAGGTGGTGCCGAGCGGAATCGAACTGGCCCTGTTCGCCGCAGGCAGGCGGGACGAGGCTTTGCGGGCCAGGCTCGGCGTCGGCGCCGGGCTCCGGATGGTGCTTGCGGCCGGCCGGCTGGCCCGCGAGAAGAACCTTGAACTTTCGCTCGAGGCCTTCGCCCGGCTCGCTGATCCGTCGGCGCGCTTGGTTTTGGTCGGCGACGGCCTGCATCGCAGATCGCTGGAGCGGACAGCCCTGCGTCTAGGGATCGCCCGGCGCACGACCTTCGCCGGCGAGTTCGCGCGCGAAGCGCTGCCCGACATTTACGCCTCCGCCGACGCATTGCTCTTTACCAGCAGCAGCGAGACCCAAGGCCTGGTGCTCGTTGAGGCGCTCGCCGCGGGCGCGCCGGTCGTCGCCGTCGACACGCCGCAGACGCGCGACGTCCTGGGCGGTTCGGGAACGATCGTGCCGCCCGATGCCGCCGCGATCGCGGCGGCGCTGCGCCGGGTCTTGGAGGGCGGCACGCACGCCTTACCGGCCGCTGCTCTGGCATCCCGCCGCTTCGACTCGCTGGAGTTGGGCAATCGGATCCTGGACCTCTACGGCCAGCTTCTGGATCGCCCGAGCCTGGTCACCGCCGTTTGACTCGAACATATGTTCGATGTACAATGGGTATACAAGCATATGACGATGAAAAAGCAGCGTCGACCAGGCCAGCCCAGCCTCGTGACCGTCGGATTCGCGGCGGACGACCGGCATGGCATCGCTTATGCGCTCGTTGGGAGCGGCGGCCGCGGGTCTCTCGTCAGGGTAGGATTCGCGTGTCGGCCGCTTCCCGCGCTCAGGGGCCGGGATGTCGCTTATTTCGCGCTCGATGCGATCGCCGCCGAGCTGCACGAACGCGGCTTCAACCGGGTCGACATCCACATCGACGACGAGTATTTACCGGCCGATTTGGCGCAGCGCCGCCCAGTGCCGAGCACGCTCACCGTGCCGTACGTCTCGCTGCGCTGCAAGTTGAATCGCTTCCGTGATGCGACGGTCAGCTCTGCCGGCGGCGCGGTCGCTCGCGACCTCACGGCTCGCGCGCGCGCCGAAGTTTCGCTCGACATCGCCGCCTAAGGTGCGGCTGCGCCGCTTGCGGCGCACGGAACTTCCTGCCGAGACCGTCACGCTGGCGCGATTCTTGCTCGGTGCGGTGCTCGTGCGCGATACGCCGCGCGGGCGCATCGCCGGTCGCATCGTCGAAACCGAGGCCTACTTGCCGGGCGGCGATCCCGCGTCGCACGCCTATCGCGGCGAGACGCAACGCAACCGCTCGATGTATCTGCGCCGCGGCCACGCATACGTGTACTTCATCTATGGTACGTGGTTTTGTCTCAACGTCACGAGCGAAGCGCCGGGCATCGGCGCCGCGATCTTGTTGCGCGCCGTCGAGCCGCTCGACGGGATCGCGTTGATGGAACGCCGCCGCGGGACGGCGCGCGCGACCGATTTGGCGCGCGGCCCTGGCCGGCTCGCAGCAGCCTTCGGCCTCGACCGGCGCCACGACGGGCTCGACCTCTGCGCGGCCGGCTCCGAACTCTGGCTGGCGGCCGGCTCGCCGCCCGACAGCATCGAGGAGAGCGTGCGAATCGGCGTGAGTCTGGCGGCCGATCGCGTGCTGCGCTTCTTCGAACCGGAGAGCCCCTTCGTTTCGGGAACGCGGCGACTGAACGAACGCCGATAGAACGTTCGCCGCCGGGCGCGGCGAAGTAACGCCCGGTGCGGCTTCAGAAATATCTCGCGCACGCGGGCGTCGCCTCGCGGCGCAAAGCGGAAGAACTGATCGCGGCGGGCCACGTGCGCGTCGGCGGCAAGATCGTGCGCAAGCTCGGGACCAGCGTCGAAGCGGGCGCGCGCGTCGAGGTGGCCGGAAAGCTCGTCGAACTTCCGCACGAGCATCGCTACGTGGTACTGCACAAACCCGAGAAGGTCATGACGACGATGCGCGATCCGGGCGGCCGTCGCACGGTAGCGGAGATGATTCCAAAAAATCTCGGACGGATCGTCCCCGTCGGCCGCCTCGATTACGATACCGCCGGCGTCTTGCTGATGACCGACGACGGCGATTTGGCGCACGTATTGACGCATCCGCGTTTCGGCGTTGAGAAGACCTATCGCGCGGTCGTGCGCGGCAAACTGCTCGCGCCGGACATCAAAGCCTTTCTAGCCGGAGTGCGGCTCGAAGAAGGCAGCGCGCAACCGGCGAAGGTTCGCGTCGTGCGCACCGGAACGGGCTTCTCCGAGATCGACATCACGATTCATGAAGGACGAAACCGGCAGGTGCGCCGCATGTTCGAGGCGACCGATCATCCCGTGACCTCGCTCGTGCGCCTGCGTTTCGGACCGATCTCGCTCGGCGAACTAAAAATCGGAAACTGGCGCGAAGCCACCGAAAAGGAAGTCTCGTCGCTGCGCGCGCTGGCCAATAGTGCGCACTCCGCGGAGGACGACGGATGAGTGTTCGCGGGATTCGTGGCGCCACGACCGTCGACGTGGATTCTGCGGACGCGATTCTCGAGGCGACCGGCGAACTCGTGCGCGAGATCGTCACGGCGAACGCAATTCTTGCCGAAGACGTCGCCTCGGCGCTCTTCACCGTCACCCCGGATCTGCACGCGGAGTTCCCGGCGGCCGCGGCGCGGCGCATGGGTTGGACGATGGTGCCGCTGCTCAATTTCACCGAAATCGGCGTTCCGGGCCGCTTGGAACGTTGCATTCGCGTGCTCGTGCACGTAAATACCGATCGCGCCCAGAACGAGATGGTCCACGTCTACTTGCGCGAAGCCGTCTCGCTGCGCCCCGACCTCGTCTCCCGGAGTACCACACCGCAATGATTATCGTCATGCGCCCGTTCGTCGCGGAAGCCGATTTGGAAGCCGTCACGTCGCTCATCGCTTCCATGAAGCTCTCCTCGCACGTCAGCCGCGGCGCCGAGCGCACGATCGTGGGCGTCGTCGGCATCACCAACGACAAAGACACGCTGCGCGCGCAGTTCGTGCAGATGGAGGGCGTCGAATCGGTCGTTCCGATTTCGCGCTCGTATAAACTGGTCAGCCGTGAAGGACGCCGCGAGCGCACGATCGTGCGGCTTCCCAACGGCGCGACGTTCGGCGGGGAACAGGTCGCGATCGCGGCCGGCCCGTGCAGCGTCGAATCGGAAGAACAAGTGCGCGCGACGGCCGAAGCCGTCTCGCGCGCCGGCGCCAATCTCTTGCGCGGCGGCGCTTTCAAGCCGCGCACGTCGCCGTATGCATTCCAAGGCTTGGGTGAAGAAGGTCTGAAGTATCTGCGCGAGTGCGCAGACCGCACGGGGCTCGCGGTCGTCACGGAAGTCCTCGACACGCGCGACGTCGAACTGGTCGCGCGCTACGCCGACATCTTACAGATCGGTGCGCGCAACATGCAGAACTTCGGGCTGCTGCGCGAAGCCGGCGGCGCGCAAAAACCGGTCTTGCTCAAACGCGGCATCTCGGCGACGATCGAAGAGTGGCTGATGGCCGCCGAGTACATCTACGTCGCGGGCTGTCACGATATCGTTCTGTGCGAGCGCGGCATACGATCCTACGATTCGCAGACGCGCAATCTGCTCGACCTCTCGGCGGTGCCGGTCTTGCACACGCTGACGCACCTGCCCGTCATCGTCGACCCTTCGCACGGCACCGGCATCCGCGCGCTCGTCGCGCCGATGAGTTTAGCGGCGATCGCCGGAGGCGCCGATGGTCTCTTGATCGAGGTGCACCCCAATCCCGCCGCCGCTCTCTCCGACGGTCCGCAGTCCTTGACGCTGCCGAGTTTTGCCGAGTTGATGGGACGGCTCGCACCGGTCGCCGCCGCCGTCGGGCGTTCGCTGCCCGCACCCGCGCTTGCCGCGTAACCTCGGGATCGTCGGCACCGGGTTGATCGGCGCGTCGATCGGCCTGCGTGCGCGCGGCGCCGGTTACCGGGTCATCGGGTGGGACGCCGACGCCGCGCATCTTGCGACGGCGCTGCAACGCGGCGCGCTCGATGTGGCCGCGAGCGATCTCGACTCGCTGCTCGGCGAGGCTGAGACGGTCGTGCTGGCGACGCCGGTGCCGGCGACGATCGATCTTCTCAAGCGCCTGACCGGACGGCCGCCGCGCGCCTCGCTCGTGCTGGACGTTGCCTCGGTCAAGGTGTCGGTCGCGCAGGCCGGCGCCGGCTTGGCGGCCTTCGTGCCGACGCATCCGATCGCAGGCTCGGAGTCGAGCGGCCCCGAGACGGCCCGCGCCGGCCTGTTCGCCGGGCGCGTCTGGACGTTGGATCCAACAGCCGCGCCGCAGGCAGTGGCGCGCGCGCTGGCCTTCATTCTCGAGATGGGCGCGCGGCCGGTGCCCGTGGCGTCCGAAGCGCACGACAAGATTCTCGCGCTGACCTCGCATCTGCCGCAGATCCTCGCCGTCGTGCTCGGCTCGCATGCAGCCGAGAGCATGAACGATGACGATGTGTTGGCGCTGTGCGGAACGGGTATCCGTTCTATGTTGCGTCTGGGCGGTTCGTCGTGGCCGATGTGGTCCGGTATCCTCCAGGCCAATGCGATGGCGCTCGCGCAGGAAGTCCGAACGCTCTCCGCCATACTCTCCGGGGTTGCGGACGCGCTCGATGCCGGGCACGCCGAAGCGCTCGAACCGCGCTTCGCGGCGGCGGCGGCGGCGATCGGCCGCTTGAACGAGAACGCCGCGACGCCAGGGCACGTTGACACGGAAAGCTCCCCGCCCGCACCTTGAGGTACGCATGCAACGAATTCCGCTGGTCGCCGCGCTCTGTGGCGCCGCCATCGCTCTCCCGCTCGCGGTCTGCGCCGCCGCACCCGGCACGAACGACTTCGTTGCGCCGAAATTGGTGAAGCGTGGAGTGAACACGACGCCGATCGGCGGCACCGGCATCGTGATCGTCAAGGTCCTCGTCAATACGAACGGCACGTTCAAAGTTCAGAGCGTCATCAAGTCGACCAATCACGCCGACGATAAAGCCGCGCTCGAAATCGCGCAGACCTCGACCTACAAGCCCGCCACCAAAGGTGGAAAGCCGCAGATAGCGTTCTACGATTTCACCTTGAAGTTTGGCGCCGGCGGAAGCACGATGAGCGTGGTGGATACGACCGAACTCGGTCAAGACGAACGCATGATCCGAGCCGGCAACTACAGCGGCGCGCAGGCGGCGCTCAAGACGTATCTCGGAGGTCATCCCGAGGATCAGCGCGCGCAAGTCGATCTCGGCGTTGCCGATTCGTTCCTGTCCGATTTTGCCGCCGCCGCCGCCGCCTTCGAAAAGGGCGGATCCGTTCCGGCCAATTATCGCTCGGTCGCGGGCAAATCGTATGCCGAAGCCGCGATCGCATTGGCCAATACGAAGGATTATACGAAGGCGCTTGGCTACGCGAAACATGCAGTCGAACTCTCGCCGCAATTTGCGACCTACAATACGCTCGGCTTCGCCGAGTACGGGATGGGCGATTTCGCTTCGGCCACGACCGATCTTCAGAAAGCGCGCGAACTGGGCAAGAGCGAGAACGTCAGTGGCAAGCTGCGGGCTTCGGTCGATGCGAATCTGGTCGCCGCCTATCTCGGCGCGGGCAACGTCGACATGGCGAAGACGGTTGGGGCTGAGGGCCGGCAACTCGATCCGAGCAACACCAGCATCGAGGTCGCCTTCGGCAACTACTACGCGAAGCTGGCGGCCGTCAAGATGACCGCTAAGCAATATTCCGACGCGGCCGGACTGTACGAACAGGCCGCGGTTGCCGCGCCGAGCGGGGGCGCGAACTTTTACGGTCTGGCTGCGCTTGCGTGGCTCCGCCTGGAAAAGCCCGACAACGTCAAAGCCAAGGTCGATTTCGACAAGGCGCTGGCGATTGACCCGGCCAACAGCCTGGCGAATTTCGCCGCTGGTATTTCCTTGGCGAACTTGGGTAAGCCCAAAGACGCACTGGAATACTTTAAGAAGGCGGATGACGCAGCGACCAAAGCGGGTGACGCCGATCTGGCCGCCGCCGTCGAGAAGCAGATGAAGACCCTTAATGGGACCAAATGACGTGGAGCGAGGAATACGACCCAGGCGAGGGAAATAGGCTGACCTCGCGACGGGAATAGGCGTCGCTTTCGCTGTTGCAAATTAACGTGGAACTTTTGGGAGGCGCGCCAAAGCGTGGAATATTTTAGCAACTTCTATGCCTTTCTAGTCCGCGGCGGACCGGCCATGATCGGTCTGCTCGCGTGTTCGATCATCGCCGTCGCGATCGTCATCGAGCGGCTCGTGTTCTTTTCGGGCCAACACGGCGATAGCAAGGAACTCTTGCGTCAGCTCGGCTCGCGCATCGCGGTCGACGACATCCCCGGCGCCATCAAGGTCACGAAGGCGAGCAAGGGCATGCTGCCCAAGATTCTCGCGTTCGGCCTCCTGCGCGGCACCAAGAACCGTGCCGACATCACAGATGCCCTCTCCATAGCGTTAATGGAGCATCTCAACTCTCTGGAGCGGAACTTGGCCGTCATCGGCACCATCGCGGTCATCGCGCCGTTCGTCGGTCTCTTCGGGACCGTGCTCGGCATCATCCACGCTTTCGACGACATCGCGCGAGTCGGTAATTCGACTCCCGCCGTCGTTGCGGCAGGCGTCGGCGAAGCCTTGATCACGACCGCGGCCGGCCTGTTCGTGGCCGTCATCGCGGTTATCTTCTTCAATTACTTCAAGACGCGCATCAAGTCGTACAACCAAGAGATGATCGTGGCTGCGAATCAACTGGCGGAGATGCTGCACTTCCACAACGTCGGTGAGTCAATTCCGACCGATCTCTACCAGCCCTCACCATCGAGCAAGACGGCGACGTAGCGCAATATGTCGCTGATTTCGGCGAAACAAGAGACTGACGTTATGGCCGAGATCAACATCACGCCGTTCACGGACGTGTTGCTGGTTTTGCTCATCATCTTCATGATTCTCGCGGCGCTGATTACGCCTCCCGGTTTTCAAAAAGAGCTTCCCAACCACAACGATAATCCGTCGCAGGCACAGAACGATCCAAAGAAAGAGATCGACGTCGAAGTGACTTCCAAGGGCGTCATCTTCGTCGATACCAGCCGGATCACCGAACCGCAACTCTACTACGTCATGAGCCAGACGGCGGCGCGACGTGGCCGCCTTCACGTGTCGATCACGGCCGACGCCAAAGCCCCATATGGACTCATCATTCGCATCCTGGATGCGGCCAAACAGGCCGGCCTCGATGACGTCGGGTTCGTGACCTCATAATGGCCATTTCGACGGGTCAGGGCGAAGAGGACGTGATGGCGACGATCAACATCACGCCTTTCACCGACGTATTGCTGGTGCTGCTTATCATCTTCATCATTCTCGCCTCGGTAACCAAAGAACCGAAGCTTCCCGATGCGAAGAACAAAGATATAGTAAAGGCGTCGCAGATCGTCGTAATCATCGATGACAAGAATCGGATCCAGATTGGCTCGAAGACGATGTCGATTCAGGAGGCCGGTCCGGCGTTCAAGGCCTTACAACAATCGACCAACAACGTCTATCATAGCCTCATCATCAAGGCGGACCCGAAATCGAGTTACGGTACGGTCTTGCAAGTGATGGATGCTGCCAAGACGGAAGAGCTTACGAACTTCGGTTTGGCCAACCACATTGAAGGTCAGAAGTAGTAGATGAGCAGCATTCCGCCGGTTTCGTTTACGCCGGCCGAGAAAGTGCGCTCCTTCCTCGGATGGGCATTTGCCATCTCGATCGCCACGCATTTTATCATCGGCGGTCTGATGCCGTACAAGCCCTACGTTGCAAAAGAACAAGAAGTCGAAAAAGTTTCGGTGAGCAAGAAGATCAAGGTCGTCGTTCCGACGCCGCCGCCCACGCCCACGCCGCCACCGCCGACTCCGCCACCGAACCAAACCCCGCCACCGGTGCAGTCGACGCAACCGCCCGTGCAGCCCAAGCTCAAGCTGAACGTGCCGAAGACCTCGAACAAAGGCGACACGACTTCGGCGGAACACACGTACGTCGCGCCGGTCCACGGTTCGGAGAACGGCGTGCCGAACGGCACGGTCGCATCCGCTGCGCCCGCGCCGACCGCCGGTCCGGCCACCGCACCGCCGCCTCCGCCGACTCCCACTCCGCGTAGCTGCTCGCAGCCGCACGTGGATGCGAACGCAGCTGTGAAGGCCGACGCCGATTACCCCGAGATGGCGCGCCAGCAGGGCGCAGTCGGAATCGTCCAAGTGCGAGTGATGTTGACGGCCACGGGTGCGGTCTCCGGCGTCGGCATCTACAAGAGTTCGGGCTTCTCGTCGCTCGATCAAGAGGCGCTCAAGGCGGCGCGTAACAGCAGGTACACGCCCGAGGTCGACGAGTGCCAAAAGATCGCGGGCCAGTATATCTTCGTCGTCGACTTCACCGCACAATAAGCCGAGGCTCAGGCTAGCGTGACGTTCCTGCAAGCGATGCTACTCGCCGTCTTGCAGGGCGTCAGCGAGTTGTTCCCGATCTCGAGCTTGGGGCACACGGTGCTCTTGCCGGCGCTCCTCGGCTGGAAGATCGATCGCAGCGATCCGACGTTCCTCGCGTTCGTCGTGGCGCTACATTTCGGCACCGCGCTCGCGCTCGTTGCATTCTACCGGCAGGATTGGATCCGCATCGTTCGCGGGCTGTTCGCGAGCGTGGTGCGCGGACGCATCGGCGACGATCCCGACGCGCGTTTGGGTTGGCTGCTGGTCATCGGCACGCTGCCGCTCGCGCTGGCCGGCGTCTTCCTTGAAAAGCCGGTTCGTCAGTTCTTCGGTTCGCCCGCGCTCGTCGCGGGATTCTTGATCCTCAACGCGTGCGTGATGTTCGCGGGCGAACGTCTGCGACGCGTCGAGCGCGGCCCCGGGTCGAAGCCGCCGCGCCCGCTGGCGCTGCTCTCGTATGCGAGCGGCGCGCAGATCGGTTTCTCCCAGGCGTTCGCGCTGCTCCCCGGCATCTCGCGTTCCGGAGCGTCGATCGTGGCCGGCTTGCTCTTCGATCTGACCCACGAGGATGCGGCACGGTTCTCGTTCTTGCTCGCGACCCCGGCCATAGCCGCCGCCTCGATCCTCGAGATTCCGCGGCTGCTCGTTCCCGAAGCCCACGCGGTGCTTCTCGAGGCGCTCGCCGGCGGCCTGCTCGCGGCCATCACCGCGTATGCGTCGGTCGCATTCTTGACACGCTACTTTCGCTCGAATGATTTACGACCGTTCGGATGGTATTGCTTGATCTTCGGAACGGTTTGTCTCACTCTGGCGCTCATGAAGGCCATCGTATGAAAGTGCTCGCTCTAGGTATCGCCGTCGTTTGTCTCGTCGTCGCCATCCTGTATTGGATCGGAATGCTGCAGATCGGGACATCCGAACCCGGGCCCCATATCAAACACGCCGCTGTCTTCTTCGTGATCGGGGCGTTGTCAATGATGTGGTTTCGCTTCCAGAGTGTGCGGTCATAGCCAAGCCGACGCACATTCGGCCCGACGGCGGCCTGACGATGGTCGACGTGGGAGCGAAAGCAACGAGCGAACGCTTCGCGCATGCGCGCGCAAACGTACGCATGTCCGCCGCCGCTGAGACCGCGCTGCGCGCTGCGACCTTGCCCAAGGGCGATGCGTTCGTGGCCGCGCAACTCGCCGGCATCTTGGCCGCGAAACAAACCGCGCAACTGATTCCGCTCGCGCATCCGTTGCCGCTCTCGAGCGTGACCGTCGAGTTCGATTGGGCCGCACCGGGGGTCTTGCAGATCGACGCGACCGCCAAGACCAACGCGCAGACCGGCGTCGAGATGGAAGCCATGACGGCGGCCGCCGTGGCGGCTTTGACGATCTACGACATGACCAAAGCCGTCGAACGCGGCATCGCGATCGAGTCGGTGCGCTTGATCGAGAAGCGCGGCGGCAAGAGCGGCACCTGGCGCGCCGAGGAATGAGCTACCGCACGGCCGTGATCGTGCTCTCGGATCGTGCGGCTGCGGGCACGCGGCCGGATGCATGCGTGCCGGCGATCGCCGAGGTCTTAGGTGACGCTTTTACGATCGAGAGCACGCGCGTATTGCCGGACGATCCGGCCGCGCTGCAGGCCGGGTTGATCGATCTGTGCGATCGCGAACGGGTGCAACTGATATTGACCAGCGGCGGCACGGGCCTGGCTCCGCGCGACCGCACCCCGCAAGCGACGGCAGCCATCTTCGATTATGAAGTTCCGGGGATCGGTGAAGCGATGCGTGCCGCTTCGCTCGCGATCGTCAAGACCGCGATGCTCTCGCGCGCGGTCGCCGGCGTGCGCGGTTCGACGCTGATCGTCAACTTGCCGGGGAGCCCGAAGGCGGTGCGCGAAACGCTCGGCGTGCTGCTACCCGCGCTTCCGCACGCGCTCGATCTGCTCGCCGGCGGCGTCGTCGATGGCTGAGCGGCGCCACTCGAAGGCGTGCGCGGCATGACGTATCGCGAGGCAAGCGAGTATCTGCTCGGCACGATCAACGAGACGGCGTCGCGACATAACCCGCATCGCCTCGATCGCATGGCGGCCTTGTTGCGTCATTTGGGCGATCCGCATCTGCGCTATCCGACGATCCACGTCGGCGGCACGAGCGGAAAGGGCTCGACTGCGACCATGCTGGCGACGACGCTGACGGCGTCCGGCAAGCGAACCGGTCTGCACACCAAGCCGCACTTGAGTTCGATGACCGAGCGTGCGCGCATCGACGGGCGCGCCGTCTCCGAGGAACAGTTCGCCGAGCTGCTCGATTCGATGCACTTCGCGATCGAGGCGACCACGCACGAACACGACCGGCCGTCGTATTACGAGACGCTGCTGGCGCTCGCGTTTCTGGCCTTCGCGCGCGAAGCGGTCGACGTGGCCGTGATCGAGGTCGGCATCGGCGGAACGCTCGACGGCACGAACTTGATTCGCCCCGAGGTCTCGATCATCACCAACATCGGACTCGATCACACGGAGATTCTGGGCGACACGCTCGAGGCGATCGCGAGCGACAAAGCCGGTATCGCGAAGCCCGGCGTACCGCTCGTCAGCGACGCGCGCGAGCCCGGACGCGGCGTGATCGTCGCGGCCTGCGAACGTATCGGCGCTCCATTCTTCGGCGTCGCCGCCGCCGCGAGCGTTGCGCCGCGCGCGAGCGAGCCCTACGGCCAATCCTTCGCGGTCACGACCGAGCGCGGCGTCTACGAGCTTTCGTTGCCGGTCCTCGGCAAGTTTCAGCAGCGCAACGCCGCGACCGCGATCGTGGCGCTCGAACGTCTCGGCGAGGAACTGCGTCCGTCCATCGAGCGGGTCGTCGCCGGCTTCGGAGATCTCGTCATTGCGGGCCGCATGGAGTTCTATCCGGGCTTCCCGAGCGTCGTCTTCGACGTCGCGCACAATCCCGACAAAGCGGCGAATCTGGCCGAGGCGCTGGCTGAGACCTTTCCGGGCCGGCGCTTTTCGTTCGTCGTCGCCATCGGCGAGACCAAGGATACGACGGGAGTCTTGCAGCCGTTCTTCGGATTACCCGCGTCGTTCGTCTTCACTGCATTCGAGGCGCGCGGCCGAAACTCGGCGCGGCCGATCCGCCTCGTGAACATCGCGGAGGCCGCCGGCCTCTCGGCGCGCGCCATCGCCGATCCGATCGAAGCGCTCGCGATCGCGCGGCGCAACGCGGATGCCGAGAGCGTCGTCGTGGTGACGGGCTCGACGTTCATCGTCGGCATACTGCGGGATTGGTGGCTCGCCAATGTCGGCGAACGTTCGCGCAATTAGCGCGCTCGAGGTCCGCGGCGCCCGCTTTGAATGGGGCACGCGCACCTATATCATGGGCATCGTCAATGCGACGCCCGATTCATTTTCGGGCGACGGGCGCATTGCGCCCGAGGATGCGATCGAAGCCGGGCTCGCGAAATTGGCCGCCGGCGCCGATCTGCTCGATATCGGCGCCGAATCGACGCGTCCCGGCCACGCGCCGATCTCGCGCGATGAAGAAGTGCGGCGTCTGCTGCCCGTGGTCCGGGGGCTGCGCGCGCGCGCTCCCGCGACGGTCATCTCGATCGACACGTTCAAACCGGAGATTTTCATCGCGGCGCATGCCGCCGGCGGCGACCTGCTCAACTCGATCTGGGGCCTCGATGACGCGCTGCTCGAAGCCGCCGTCGCCCGCGGCGTCCCGCTCATCCTGATGCACAATAAGCGCGTCGCGCTCTACGAACGCGACGTCGTCGACGAAGTTCTCGCCTATCTCGAAGCGCAAGCGCGACGCGCGGTCGAGGCCGGCATTCCGCGCGAGCGCATCATCCTCGATCCCGGCATCGGCTTCGGGAAACTCCCCGAACACAACCTCGCGCTGCTCGGCGCGCTGCCGCGCCTCGTCGCGCTCGGCTTCCCGACGCTCCTGGGCACGTCACGAAAATCGACGCTCGGAAAAATCACGGGCAAGCCGGTCGAGGAGCGCGTGATGGCGACCGCTGCCTCCGTCGCCCTCGCGGCGGCAGCCGGAATCGACATCGTCCGCGTACACGACGTCGCCGAGATGCGCGACGTCGTCGCGACCGCCGATGCCATCGCACGCGGTTGGCGGCCGGCCGATTGGAGCGAGACGCTGTGAACGTCGATCGCATCGCATTGCGCGGAATCCGCGCGTACGGCAAGCATGGCGCCGACGCGGGCGAGCGCGACCATCCACAGCCCCTCGAGATCGACGTCGAACTGGAGCTCGATCTCAGCGCCGCGCGTGCGAGCGACGCGCTGCAGGATACGCTCGACTACGCGGCTCTGCACGCGACCATCGTGGCCTTGGTGCGGGAGCGCTCCTTCGCACTTTTGGAGCGCCTCGGCGACGAAATCCTTAGCGCCGTGATGCGCGACGCGCGCGTGCGCGCCGCGAGCGTGACGATCGCGAAGCCCGCCCTGCTCGACGGTGCGACGCCGCTCGTCACCGTGCGCAGCACACGCGACTGAGCCGCTAGGATGGGGCTCGCGCGCATCGGCCTCGGCTCGAACGCCGGCGACGCAACTGCGAACGTGACGCGCGCACTCGAAGCACTCGCTACGCTGGGAACGGTGACCACGCATTCCCAGTTGTACGTCTCGAAAGCCTGGGGTGAACGCGACCAGCCTGACTTCGTCAACGCCGCCGCGCTGCTCGAGACGCACCTCGATCCGCGCGCGCTGCTCGACGCGCTCAAGGCGCTCGAAGCGAGCCTCGGACGCAAGGCCACGTACCGCTGGGGGCCGCGGGTGATCGACCTGGACATTCTGGCGTACGACGATCTCGAGGTTCGCGAGCCGGATTTGAGGGTGCCCCACGAGCGGCTCTTCGAACGGGCCTTCGCGCTCGCACCCCTGGCCGAAATCGACCCGTCGTTCCGACCCGCCTACGCTCGGCTGACCCCCGAGCAGCGCGCAGAGGTGACTCCTCTTGCGAGCGGATAGGCCCGTTCCCGGCTAGAACGGCAAAGGCTCATGAATTGGGACCAGACGCTAGAGCGCATTCGGCGCGCGGCGGAATTTTGCGTGGAAGCGGGGCTCGTGCGCTTTCGGATCGAGCAGGACGACCTCGAGATCGAGGTGCGTCGCATCGCTCGTCCGGTGCGTCCCCCAGCCATTTCGGCCGGCGTCGCCGTTCCCGCCAACGGGGTCTCAACGAGCAACGGCGCGGTCGCGCACGACGAGCCGACCCACGCGGTGCTAAAGGCGGAATTCGTCGGCATCGTACGCCTCTCGCGGCCGGCGGTCGCCGAAGGGGCGGTCATCGCCGAAGATCGCGAACTCGCCTACGTCGAGTCGCTCGGCATTCGCAATCCGATTCGCTCCCACCGTCCGGGCCGGGTCTTGGCCGTCTACGTGAACGATGGCGAGCCCGTCGAATTCGGCCAAGCGCTTTTCGCGATCGAAGAAGTGTAATGTTACGGAAGATACTGATCGCCAATCGCGGCGAGATCGCCGTGCGCGTCATTCGCGCCGCTCACGAACTCGGAATCGAGGCGGTTGCGATCTTCTCCGAAGCGGATCGCGAGGCGCTGCACGTGCGCAACGCCGATGAAGCGTATTGTGTCGGGCCGGGCCCCGTCGCGCGCTCGTACCTCAACATTCCGAACATCGTCTCCGCCGCGCTGATCTCGGGCGCCGATGCGATCCATCCCGGCTACGGTTTCTTGGCGGAGAACGCGCGTTTCGCCGATATCTGCGCCGACCATGGCTTGACGTTCATCGGTCCCACACCCGATGTGATTCAGAAGATGGGTGACAAAGCGACGGCCAGAGCGATCATGCACGATGCAAAGGTGCCGACGACCCCCGGTACCGGCATCCTCAATTCGGTCGCCGAGGCGACGGCCGCCGCGCGCAAGATCGGCTATCCGGTGATGCTCAAAGCGACGGCAGGCGGCGGCGGCAAAGGCATGCGCGCGGTGCGCGGTCCGGCCGAACTTGAGCACGCCTTCGCGACCGCGCAAGCCGAAGCCGAAGCGAATTTCAAAGACGGACGGCTCTACCTCGAAAAGTTGCTCGACCGTCCGCGCCACATCGAGGTGCAGATCGTCGGCGACACGTTCGGCAACGTCGTCCACGTCGGCGAGCGCGATTGCTCGATGCAAAAACCGTCGCACCAAAAGTTGATCGAGGAAGCGCCGGCGCCGGCGCTCTCGAAGGGCGTGCGCTCCCGCCTGCACGATGTCGCGATCGCGGCCGGGCGTGCGGTGAAATACACTAGCGCCGGAACGCTGGAGTTTCTGCTGAGCGGTGACGATGTGTTCTTCATGGAGATGAACACGCGTATCCAGGTCGAGCATCCGGTCACCGAAGTCGTCTACGGCGTCGATTTGGTGCGCGAGCAGATTCGCGTCGCGAGCGGCGAGAAGTTGTCGTTCGGACAGCGGGACCTCGTTGCGCGCGGACACGCGATCGAGTGCCGCATCAACGCCGAGGAGCCGGCGCAGAACTTCGCACCGGCCGCCGGGACGCTGAGCGAAGCGACGCTGCCGGGCGGCTACGGTATACGCGTCGATTCTCACGCCTATGCCGGCCTGCAGATCCCGCCCTACTACGACTCGCTGCTCGCCAAGGTCGTCGCCCACGGCTCGACCCGCCACGAGGCCATCGTGCGCATGGAGTGTGCGCTGCGCGAGACGCACATCGCCGGCGTCAATACGACCGTCGATCTGTGCTTGGCCGTGATGCGCGACGAAGGCTTCCGCGCCGGGGGCGTGCCGATCGACTACCTGCCGAACTTCGCCGCGGCGGTCGCGGCGACGGGATCGTGACTCGGCGCTTCGCGCGCGAGTTGGCCTTGCAGACGCTATTCAGTATTGATGTGGGGAAACACGACGCGGCGGAAGCCCTTGACGATGCGCTCGGGCGCACGGATATCGGGGAGCAACGCGGTTTCGTCAGCGATCTCGTGCTGGGCTCGATCGAGCACGCCGCGACGCTCGACGCGTTGATCGCTCCGCTCTTACAGGAATGGACCTTGGATCGCTTGCCGACCGTCGATCGTTTGGTCCTGCGCATGGGTGCGTTCGAAATACTCTACCGTCCCGAGACCCCGCGCCCCGTCGTCCTCAACGAGGCCGTCGAGTTGGCCAAGAAGTTTTCGACCGAGGCCTCGGGGCGCTTCGTGAACGGAGTTCTCTCCAACGTGGGTAACGTCGCGTGAACGTCAACCCGCAACGGAAGAAGCGTAAGAAGTCGCTGACGGTCCTCGGCCGCGTTCTCTTCGGGTTCTTCGCCGTCGTCTTCGTGACCGTCTTGTTTGTGCTGGGAACCGTCGCCGGACTGGTCTATACGTACTCGCGCAATCTGCCCGACATCAATAAGATGGCCGACTTTCAACCGTCGCGCTCGACGCGCATTTACGCGCGCGACGGCACGCCGCTGGCCACGCTGTTCAAGCAGAATCGCATCTGGGTTCCGATCTCGAAAGTTCCGCAACAGGTGCGGTATTGTTTCGTCGCAACCGAAGATCGTAATTTCTACAGACACCACGGCGTCGACTTCTTCGGCATCATGCGCGCGGCATGGGCCGACTACCGGCACGATCAGTTTCAAGGCGCATCGACGATCACGCAGCAGTTAGCGCGCAAGCTGTTCCTTTCTAACGAGGTGACGGTCTCGCGGAAGATTCAAGAAGCGTTGCTGGCGATCGAGATCGAGCGCTACTATACGAAAGACGAAATCCTCGAGCGCTACCTCAACATCATGTACTTTGGTTCGGGATCGTACGGCATCGAAGCCGCGGCGCACACCTATTTTGGAACCGACGTCGGCCGCCTGAAACTCGGACAATCTGCGATGCTGGCCGGCCTCCTGGCGGCGCCTTCGGCATACTCGCCCTACGTTAACCTCGATCGCGCCAAAGAACGGCAGCACCACGTGCTGGACCGGATGGTGGCGAGCCGCTACGTCTCGGCCGCCGAAGCGGACGCCGCCGAGGCCGCGCCGCTCGGCCTCATCGGCGAGCGTCCCACGGGCTTGCAATCGTTCGCATATCCGTACTTCACGACGTATGTCAATAACGTGCTCGAAGAACAATTCGGCGAACAGGCGACCTACGAGGCCGGCCTTGAGGTCGATACGACGCTCGATCCCCATTTGCAACGTCTGGCCGAAGAAGCGGTCAATTGGGGCGTGAGCGAGGCTCGCCTCGAGGGCATCAACGCGCATCAGGCCGCCCTTGTGGCCTTGCGGCCTTCGACCGGCGAGATCGTCGCCATGGTCGGCGGCGCTGGCGGTTTCTCGCTCAAGAATCAGTTCAATCGAGCGTGGCAGGCGTTGCGTCAGCCGGGTTCGTCGTTCAAGCCGTTCGTCTATACCGCCGCAATTGATTCAGGCATGCCGCCCACGACGCTCGTCGACGACACGCCGGTCAAATATCCGATGGGCAACGGAACGTATTGGGCGCCGCAGGACGACGACTTCAGGTATTTGGGGGCGGTGACGCTGCGCTACGCGTTGGCGCAATCGCGCAACATCGTCGCCGTCAAGCTCGCGCAAACGGTCGGCATCGACCGGGTGATCGAGTACGCGCACCACATGGGCGTCCGGGCGACGCTCGAACCGAACTTGTCGCTCGCACTTGGGAGTTCGGTCGTCTCGCCGCTCGATATGGCCGCGGGATACAGCACGATCGCAAACCAAGGCATTCACATCGATCCGACGTCGATCCGTTTGGTCAAGGACTCGCTCGGATCGATCATCCTCGACGATCGCTTTCCGCAGGAGACCGAAGTCTTCAGCGCCGGCACCGCGTACGTCGTGACCTCGATGATGGAGGACGTCATCAGCGAAGGAACCGGCACGAACGCGGATATCGGCCGGCCGGCGGCCGGCAAGACCGGCACGACGTCGGATTATCGCGACGCATGGTTCGTCGGTTTCACGCCCGACCTGGTGGTGGCGGTGTGGGTCGGCAACGACGATTACACGCGAATGTATGAATCCTACGGAGGCAACATCCCGGCGCGCACCTGGGCGCGCTTCATGCGCGGCGCGCTCGCTAAGATTCCGAAGCACGACTTCACCTTTCCGGCGAACGAAGTCACGAAGCTCGCATATTGCGGCGGGTCCCACAGGTACGAATACTTCTTGACCGGGACGAGCACGGGACCGTGCGCGAGCGGAACGTACTACGGCCGGAGGCACGCCGAGACGTTCGTCATGCCCGTCGTGGTCAAAGCGCTCATCACCGCGCCGCCGATCTCGAAACTTCCAGAGGCCGTCGCGGTGCCCGTCCTCACGCCCGAACCGGAGTTGACGGAGCCCCCGGAACCGCAGAGCAGTGACGGCGGCAACGGCACGCTCGAGCCGCCGACGCCGTACCCCGAACCCGCGCCCACCCCAAGTTGACCGTTCCCGGCGACGGTATTCGCGGCGTCCAATGGCTCGCGGCGTACCTCCGAGATAAGCTGCAGTCCGATCCGGCGCTGCGTTCGATCTCGATTCGGGGCGAGGTCAGCAACTTCAAAGTCTCGGCGCGCGGACACCTGAACTTCGACCTGAGCGAAGAGAGTACGATCTTGCGCTGCTTCGCTTGGGAAGATGATTTTCTGACGTTCCCCGAGTTCAAGAACGGCATGAAGATCGTCGCGGGCGGATCGATCGCAACGTACGCGCAGCGCAGCAGCTATCAACTCGTCGTTCGCAACGTGCGCCCCGAGGGCGCCGGCGACATTCACCAACAGTTCGAAGAGCGCCGGCGACGGCTCGCGGCGGAAGGCGCTTTCGATCCGGCGCGCAAGCGGCCGCTACCGCAGTTTCCATTTCGGGTCGCGCTCGTTTCATCGCGTCGCGCCGACGGTGCGCTCGATTTCGTCACGCGCTTGCGCGCGCTGCGCCCGCACGTATCGGTCGCGTGGTGCGAGACCTCGGTGCAAGGTCCGAACGCCCCGAACGAGATTGTGGGCGCGCTCGGGCGCGCGTCCATGCTCGATGTCGACCTGATCGTGCTCGCGCGGGGCGGCGGATCGTTCGAAGATCTCTTCGCATTCAGCGATGAAAACGTCGTACGGGCCGTGGTCAAAGCACGTCATCCGGTGCTTTCGGCGGTCGGACATACCGTGAACCAGCAGCTCAGCGATTTTGCCGCGGACCTGCACGCTGAGACGCCTTCGGCTGCGGCCGAACGCGTCGGTTCCGAGACGCGCGCGCTCAACGATCGCGTCGACGAGCGCATGCGCCGCATTCGCATGGCGGTGCTGCACGGCATCGAGCGCCGCTCGGCCGGGCTCGCGCGAGCGCTGACGCGCTCGAAGCTCGACGACACGAAGCTCTTTCTGCTGCCGCAGCAGCAACGCATCGATTCGGCGGCCGAACGGCTACAGGATACGGTCGTTGCCCGGCTGCGCTCGCGAGCCGAGCGGCTCGCGACCCAAGCCGAGCGCTTGCGGCGCTTCGATCCTTCGCTGCGGCTGGCGCGGCGCGGCGAGTCGTTGCGCGTCGCCGTCGTCCGGCTCGGCCGCGCGATTGAAGGCCGCCTCGGCCGTGCGGGGCAGCGCCTGGCTTTAGCCTCGGTCGGACTCGACGGAAACAACCCCGAAGCGATTCTGCAAAAAGGCTATGCCATCGTCACGCTCGCGGGCCGGATCGTGCGCGATCCGGCGAACGTGCCGGTCGGCGGGACGGTGGAGGCCCGGGTAGCGCACGGAACAATATCGGCGACTGTTGAATCGACGACGAGCAATGGCAACGAACGAAGCGGGTGAATTCGAAAAGGCCCTCGCGCGGCTCGAGGAGATCAATGCCAAGCTGGAGCGTGAAAACGTCGGCTTGGATGAATCCGTCGCGCTCTTCAAAGAGGGGAAAGATCTCCAGCGCAAGTGCGAAGCGCTCTTGAAGGCCGCGCAAACATCGATCGCGGCGGCGGCCGACGCCCAACCGGCCGATGCTGCCGCGGCGCCGGCCTCGCCCTCCGGCCAGTTACCTTTTTAGAGGTGAGCACGCGTTCGCAGCGCCTCGATGAGGTCGTCGCGGAACGCGCCGGCGTCACGCGCTCGCGGGCACGTTCGCTGATCATCGCCGGACGCGTGCGCGTCGACGGCCGCCCGATGACCAAACCCGGCGCCAGCGTTCCGTCCGGGGCGAATCTCGATGTCGAACGGCCGCGTCCGTTCGTCAGCCGCGGCGGCGAGAAACTCGAAGGCGCGCTCGAGGCGTTTGGTTTGGATGTGAGCGGCGCGCGTGCTCTGGATGTCGGCGCGTCGACCGGCGGGTTCACCGATTGTCTGCTCTCGCGCGGCGCGGCGCACGTGACCGGCGTCGACGTGGGCTACGGTCAGCTGGCGGTGACTCTGCGCGACGATCCGCGCGTCACCGTCGTCGAGCGGACGAATTTCCGACTCCTGCCGGACGATGCGTTCGCGCAGCCGTTCGACGTGATTGTGATCGATGCGTCGTTCATCTCGGTGCTCACGATGATCGAGCGCGCCAAGAACTATCTGTCGCCGCACGGCGCAATCGTCGCGCTCGTCAAGCCGCAGTTCGAAGCGGGTCGCGGGCGCTTAGGCAGCGGCGGGGTCGTGCGCGATCCGGCAGTACGCGCGGAGATCGTGCGCGAAACGCGCGACGCGATCGTGCGGCTCGGGCTCGCTCCGGTCGCGGTCGCACGTTCGCCGCTGCAAGGGCCGGCCGGCAATATCGAGATCTTCCTCTTGATTCGCCGCTCGGGCGCGACGATCGAGGATGCGACGCTGGCGCTGGCGGCGTCGTGAGCGAAACGGTTGGACTCTACGTCGATATGGGGCGCGATCACGCGCGTGCTGCCGCGCTCGCCGTCGCCGAGACGATTCGGTCCGCCGGGTATCGGATCGCGCTGTGCGAGGGTCAAAATGGCGGCCTCGGCCTTCCGGACGAGGGTGCAAAGGTTGAAGATGCGCGCCTGCTGGTCACCATCGGCGGCGACGGGACGCTCTTACGCGCGGCCCAAATCGCGGCGCCGCTCGGCATTCCGCTCTTCGGTATCAACACCGGCCGGCTCGGATTCTTGACCGAGATTGACGGGCGCGACCGCCAACTGGGAAAGATTCCGGAGATGCTGCGCGACGGCTTCGCGATCGACGAACGTTCCGCGCTTGAAGCGCGGGTCCACGGACGCACCTATTTCGCGCTGAACGACATCGTCGTACGCCGCACCGAGAACGCCAAGATGACGCCGTTCGGCATTCACGTCGACGGCAAGGAAGCAGCCCGCGTCCCGGCCGATGGTGTCGTCGTCGCGACCCCGACCGGTTCGACCGCGTATTTCCTTTCGGCCGGTGGCCCGATTCTTTCGCCCGACGTCGCTGCGTTTGGAATCATCGCATTGCTGCCGCACACGCTGTTCACGCGCCCGCTCGTCGTTCCCGATTCATCGACGATCATGCTGACGTGCGATGCGGAAGTCGAAGGCGTCGCGCTCGAGGCCGACGGTCGGACCGTCGATCGCTTGCATCCGGGTGACAGCGTCGAGGTCACGCGCTACGCGCAGCCGGTCCGCTTCGCGCGCCGCGCACCGCTCGATTTCTTCTCGCTGCTCGAAGAAAAGCTACGCTGGAATGCCCCCATCAAGGAGCGCGAAGGCTAGTGCGACTCCAGCGACTCGAGATCGAGGATTTCGGGTTGATTGCAAACGCGGCGCTCGAATTCGCCGGCGGATTCACCGTGTGCAGTGGCGAGACCGGATCGGGAAAGACGATGTTGCTCGGCGCGCTCGGGTTCGTACTGGGCGAGCGCGCCTCGGCCGATATCGTGCGCGGCGGCGCATCGCGGGCGCGTGTGACACTTGAGGTCGATGCGGATCCAACCTTGCGCACATCTCTGGCGAGCGCGGGGTTCGAGATCGACGAAGGCGAGCCGGCGATTCTGACGCGCGAGATGCTTGCCAATGGAAAATCCTCGGCCCGCATCAACGGCCGGCCGGCAACTGCCGCGCAGTTGCGCGAGAGCGGTGAGTTGCTGGTCGATCTGATCGGTCAGCACGAACAGCAGCGGCTACTCTCGCGCGCCTATCAACTCGACGTGCTCGACCGTTTCGCCGGGCCCAAAGCGCTCGACGCGCGGGGGCGGGTGGCCGAAGCGCACGCGCGTGCCGCAGCGCTCGAACGCGAACTGGCCGAGGTGCGTGAGAACTCGGGACGCTGGCTGGCCGAAGTCGAGTTCGCGCGCTACGCGCTGGCCGAAATCGACGAAGCGAAACTCGAGCCGGGCGAGGACGAGCGCCTGCGCGAGCGGCGCGACTACGTCGCAAACATCGAGCGCATCGCGGCCGCGCTCGGGCAGGCGAGTGCGGCGTTGTCCGGCAACGAGGGCGGCGCGGTCGAAGCGCTGGGATCCGCAGCGGCCACGCTCGCCGGCCTAGCACGCTACGGCGCCGAGTTGGCGCGCTTGGCGGAGACGCTGGCGGCGCTGCAGAGCGATGCGACCGATGTTGCCGTCAGGATCGCGCGCGAGGCCGAGTCCAGCGAATTCGATCCCGCCGAACTCGAATCGCTGGGCGAGCGCTTGGACGCGATCGAACGCCTGAAGAAAAAATACGGCGCCTCGATCGAGCTGCTGTTCGAAGCGCGCGCGCGCTTCGCCGAGAACGTCGAACGCTACGCTGCGCGCGACGAACGTCAAGCCGAACTCGCGACGGCGCTGAGTGCGGCGCGCGAGGACCTCGAGCGTCACGCCAACGCGCTCGGAGAACTGCGCGCGTCAGCCGCACGCGAACTGGAAGCTGCGATCGCCGCGGAGTTGGCCGATCTGGCGATGCCCGCCGCGCGTTTCGAGGTCGCACTGGAAAATCTGCCTGCGATCGGACCGCAGGGTCGCGAGCAAGCCGATTTCGCGCTCTCGCCGAACCCGGGCGAACCGCTTCGTCCGCTGATGCGGGCCGCATCCGGCGGCGAATTATCGCGTGTTCTGCTCGCCCTCGTTGTGGTGCTCGCCGATCGCCGGGAACGCACCGCGCTCGTCTTCGACGAGATCGACGCGGGCGTCGGCGGCACCACCGCCAACGCCGTTGCGCAGCGCTTGGGCAGCCTTGCTCGCGGAGCGCAAGTCCTCTGCGTAACGCATCTCGCGCAGATCGCATCGTGGGCCGACCGCCACTACGCCCTCGTTAAGCATGAAACGAAGGACACGACGACGATCGAACTCGTGGAACTCACCGAGCACGGAGCCGTCCTCGACGAACTCGCCCGCATGCTCTCCGGCACCGTGGCCGCGGTCGCCATCGACCACGCCGGCACGCTCCTGCGCGACGTTCGCCGCCGCAAGGCGCGCAAAGCCGCGGTGTGATCGCGGCCTACGGCAGCGTGTGTAATTTGAGGACGTTCGTGCCGCCCTCGCCGACGGGCATGCCGGAGGTGATCGCGATCATCTCGCCGCTCTTGGCGAGTTTTTCGCGCAACATACGCGCTTCGACGATATCGATCAGCGTCTCGAAGTAGCGGTACTTCTCGACGACCAGCGCGTCGACGCCCCAGGTGAGGCTCAAGCGTCGTGCGACCTCAGCCACCGGCGTCATCGCGACGACGCGCGCGCGTGGCCGGAAGGACGCGATGTGCCGCGCCGTGTTGCCGGTGGTCGTTCCGGTCACGATGACGTTGAGGCTCAACTCCTCGGTAACGCGCGCCGCGGCGCCGGCGATCGAGGTCTCGGCCGTGACCGGTGAGGAGCCGATGCGACGGGCCCAGAGCTCGTCGTGCGGATACTGGCTCTCGACTTGCAGCGCGATCGTCGCCATCACGCGCACGGCGTCGATCGGGTACATGCCGCGGGCCGTCTCGCCCGAGAGCATGACCGCGTCGGTACCGTCGAGGATGGCGTTGGCGACGTCGGCCGCTTCGGCGCGCGTCGGTCGCGCGCTCGAAATCATCGACTCGAGCATCTGCGTCGCGGTGATGACCGGCTTCGAAGCGCGATTGGCGCGCGCGATCAAGTCTTTTTGTACGAGCGGAACTCGTTCGAGCGGTATCTCGATCCCAAGATCGCCGCGCGCGACCATGATCGCGTCGGCGATCTCCAGAATCGCGTCGATGTTGTCGAGCGCTTCGTGCTTCTCGATCTTCGCGATGACGGGAACGTTGTGCCCGCGTTCGGCGATGAACGCCTGCACGCGTGCGATGTCGTTGGCCGAACGCACGAACGAGACCGCGACCCAATCGACGCCGTGCTCGAGCGCGAACGCTAGGTGTTCGAAATCACGATCGGTCACCGCGTCGATGCCGAGCGAGCCATCGGGATAGTTGATCCCTTGCGTCGGGCGTAGCTCGCCGCCGACTTCAACGCGCGTATCGATCCGGTCGCGGTGCTTGCCGACGATGCGCAGCGCGATCGCGCCATCGGCGAGGTAGAGCCGTTTGCCGATCTCGACATCCTGCGGTAAGCCTTCGTACGTGACCGATACGGTCTCGCTCGTGCCCTCGAACGGCTCGGTGACCAGCGCAAATGAGGCGCCGTTCTCGAGGTGGACGCTCGCGACGCCCCCGGCGAGCGGGCCGGTCCGGACCTTCGGGCCAGGCAGATCCGCCAAGACCGCGACGTGGAAATTCAACTCGGTCGCGAGATCGCGAACGGCCGCGATCGTCGCGGCGTGTTCGTCGTGCGTGCCGTGCGAGAAATTGAGGCGCGTCACGTTGACGCCGCCGAGGATGAGGGCGCGCAGTACCTCGGGGTCGCGCGAGGCCGGACCGATCGTCGCAACGATCTTTGTGCGCTTGCGCGCGAACTCAACCATGATCGAGACCACGCGTTCGGACGAAGTGCCGGGGGCTTCCTGCGCGAAGGTGCGAGCATGCGCCAGCTTATCCGACGCGCGGACGGCCCCGAGCGTCGGCGGTGGACGGCCGCTTATGGCCTCTCCATTTTTCTGCACATTCTCCTGGTGCTGTTCTTTGCTGTTTCGATCTCGGTCACGGGCGAGATCCCCGGGGCGACCAGCTCGCAATCCGAGGTGCTGACGGTCACGACGACGGCGGGCGCGCCGGCCGCGACGGCGGCTCCGCTTCCCTCGGCGCGGCCGATCCCGAGCGCCGCGCCGACCTTGGCGGCGTCGCGGCCGGTCGCATCGCTCGCCATGCCTCCGCCTCCGCGCCGCCCGCCGCCGCCCTCGCGGCCACACGTTTCGCGGGCTGCGCCGCACCGGCCCGAACTCTCGAAGAACGTCAAGAATGCGCCGCCCCAGCAGCCGCGCATCGCCCTGCTGGCGCCGCTCGCCAAAGCGTTGCCGACGTTCGAACCGAGCCCGATCCCGACCACGCCGCCGACCCTGACCCCCAAGGTCACGAGCGCGCCGATGACGATTCCGACGGCGCCGCCGAGCATCACGCCGACCATCCAGCCGACCCGTCCGCCGACCGCGCCGCCAACGCTTGCGCCGACCTTACCCCCGACTGCCCCACCGACGATTACGCCGACCGCGCCGCCCACGCGCCCACCGACCGCACCGCCCACGCTTCGGCCGACCGCGCCGCCGATGACGCCCGCCACCGCGTCGCCCGCACCCAAGCCGGTCGTCGCCGTCGTAACGGCACGGCCGGCGACCGCCGCCCCGGCAACCGCGCGGCCCGCTACGGCCGCACCCGCAACCGCCAAGCCTGCAACCGCCGCGCCCGTGATCGCGCGCGCTACGGGTGCGCCCTCGACGGCGGCTCCGCGGCCGGTGCAGCCGGCCAGCGGAAACGCTCCGACGTCCGGTCCGGTGGCGAGCCCGGGGCCCGTTTCGAGCAGCGGCAGCTCCACCCGGCCGGGCGCCTCTCCGGGGAATTCCAACCAGCCGGGACCCGGCTCGTCGCTGGGCGGAGCCGCCGGGAACCGCCCTGGGCCCGTCAATCCGGCGCCGGGCAAACCGCCGGGCCCGAATCCGCAGCCGGGACATAATCCCGCTTCAAGCGAGCAGGTCGATACGTTGAACCGGCGTCTCGGCAACCTACTCCCGAGCGGCGGCCAAGTCGCCTACACGAGCAAGCATTACACCAACGATTTGAGCGGGGCTCTGGAGCAAGTCAAGGAAGAGTATTTCAAGAAGGCGGCGCCGCCTCAGGACGTCCTCAACAAGGCTTCCGAGCGCATTTTCAGGCGGCGCACGATGATGCAATCGGACGCCGTGATGTACGTGCTCAGCCGGCGCAGCATTTTCGGTTTCCAGATCTGTACCGGTTGGCTGATGGAGTTGCATCCGCTCGGTGGGGGACCGCCCCAGGGCAGTTATAGCATCCTGCCGTGCTCGAATTCCGACTTCCAGCCGTCCTACGCGAGCTCCGTGCCCACGCTGCCGCCCAAACCTGCGCCCAAACCGTAGGGCCGCAAAGCGCCGCCACGCTTGCGTTTGGGCGCGTTTGCGTGCTATTCTACCTGCGGTAGTCAAAAAGAGCGTGGGCGTGTCCCGCGCTTCTGTGTTGTAAGGGGACCGTGGGACTGGTCGAAGCATTCGAGCGAGCCGCGTTGGCGCTGCCGCATGAAGAAGAATTCCGCGACGTCGAGATCGTCGCGCATCGCGCGCGCCGCAGCGGCCGCACGACCGCGTTGACGTTGATCGTCGACCGTCCCGACGGGGTCGACTTGCGCTTGTGCGAACGCGTCGCCTCGCGTCTCAACGCCATGCTCGAGAGCGAGCCCGACGCATACACACTCGAAGTCGAATCGCCGGGCCTCGATCGACCGCTGTTGCGCCCGGCCGATTACGAACGGTTTCGCGACCGTGCCGTGCGCGTGATTACGACCTTGCCCGTCGCAGGAGCGAAGACGCACCGTGGAACGTTGCGCGGCGTACGCGCGAACGCGATCATCCTGCAGCAGCCTACCGGAGAGTTTCCCATCCCGCTCGCGATGGTCAAGACGGCCAAACTCGAGTACGACCCTCGCGCCGATTTGCAACGCGAGAAACGTGAGAGAAAAAACCAACGATGAAGACTGCAAAGACGGCGCCCGACGAACCAACCCTGCGCGAATCGCTGCGCCTGCTCGAAGGCGAACGCTCGATCCCGCGCGAGATGCTCCTCGAAGCGCTCGAAGCCGCGCTGATCTCCGCATACAAACGCAACTACGGGGGCGACGCCAACGTCGTGATCGCGATGGATCGCGACACCGGCGAATACAAGATCTATCACCGCCGCAGCGTCGTCGACGAAGTCGAGGATCCCAAGCTCGAGATCTCGCGCAAAGAAGCCGGCAACAAGTACGAGGCCGGTGACTTCTTCGACGAGGAAGTCGCGCCGAAGAACTTCGGCCGCATCGCGGCGCAGACCGCTAAACAAGTGATCGTGCAGCGCATTCGCGAGGCGGAGCGCGATACGATTTATAACGAGTACAGCCAGAAACTGCACGATATCGTCAACGGCACGGTTCAGCGCTACGAGCAACGCAACATGTATGTCGATCTCGGACGCACCGAGGCGTTGCTGCCGCTCTCGGAGCAAGTGCCGCGCGAGAACTACCGGATCAACGACCGCATCAACTCGTACGTTCTCGATGTGCGTAAGACGAACAAGGGACCGCAGATCATCTTATCGCGTGCGGCCGAAGGACTCGTACAGCGTTTGCTCGAGCGCGAAGTGCCGGAGATCAACGACAACATCGTCGAGATCATGGCGATCGCGCGCGAACCGGGCAGCCGTTCGAAGGTCGCGGTGCACTCGCACCGTCCCGAAGTCGATGCGGTCGGCGCGTGCTTGGGCCCCAAGTCGAGCCGGATCGCTGCGGTTTCGGATGAGTTGCGCGGCGAGAAGATCGATATCATTCGCTGGTCGTCCGACCACGTCACTTTCATCAACAACGCGCTCGCGCCGGCCAAGGTCATCGCGGTCGAATTGTTCGAGGACGAAGGCGTGGGTCTCGTGACCGTTCCGGATTATCAGCTCTCGCTCGCCATCGGGCGCGAAGGACAGAACGTCCGTCTGGCGGCGCGGCTCACCGGTTGGCGGCTCGACATCACGAGCGAATCCGAGGCCCAGGAGACGCGCGCGCGCTACATCGCCGAGCGCGAGGAACGCGCTCGCGTCAGCGTCGCCGAGCCGATCGAAGAAGAGACTGCGACCGATGAAGCCGATGGCGAAACGCCGTCGATCGATCCGGAACTGATTCGCAAGCTTGAGGAGTTCAAGCGCACGATGTTCGATCCGACTCGCCGCGACGGCGAAGGAGAGCAGTAGCCTTCGCGGTCCCGGTTCGCAGCTGTGCCGGTTGCCGGAAGCGCTTTCCGCAACCGGCGCTCGCTCGCTTCGTTCGCCGCGACGGCGCCTGGGCGCGCGACGCGGGCCGCCGGGCCGAAGGACGCGGGGTCTACCTCTGCTCGGAAGCGTGCGTAGCCCGCGTTGCGAAAAACAAGCGGTATCCCGGCCTGGCCGCAGCGGCGGCAGGCGTTGTATGATAGGCGGGTTCCCCTAAAAACGGCCGGAGCAAAATAATACATGAAGTAAGCGGTTTGACCGGACGCAGCCGATAGTGCCGCGTTTGGGTTCTAAGAAGGACGATATGCCAACGGGAAAAGTACGGATTTTCGAGCTGGCCAAAGAGCTCGGTTTGTCCTCGAAAGAGTTGATCGGACTCTTCGAGCGGCTCGGGTTAGAGGCCAAGAACCAACTCAGCGTCGTCGACGACCCGATCGCCGACCTCGTGCGAGGCGTTCTGCTCGGCGGCAAGGCGAAGGCCGGAGCCAAGGCTCCGGCGACCGGCGCCAAGGCGACGAAGACGGCCGAGGCCGCGCCCGCTGTCCCGGCCAAACCCGCGCGTAAGCCGGCCGTCAAGGTGGCCGCGCCCGAAGAGCCCGTTCCTACGCTCAAACCCGTCGTGGACAAGCCGCGCCGCAGCGCCAAGGCTGCCCCCGCTGAGCCCGCCGGTGAAAGCGCGGCGCCCGCGGCCGAAACCTCCGAACCGCTCGCTCCCGGCACGATCGCCGCGGCCGATACCACGCCGGCCGCGCGCCCCAAGCCGAGCTCGCCCGCGCCGCGATTGGCGCCGCCGCGGCCCGGCACGACGCCGGCCGCTCCGGCAGCCCGGACGCGCACGTCGATTGCGCCGCCCGACACCTCACCGATTCCGACGCTGCGCCCGGTTCCGGCCGGCCGCTCGTCGATCGCCGCTCCCCGCCAGGCGCCTGAGGCGCCGGCCGCGCCGACTGGCATCGCCGCGTCCGCGACGCCGGGCCCGAGTGTCGGCATCCCCGGCCGTCCCGGGGTCGCCCCGCGTCCCGGTCAGCCTGGATTTCCCGGGCAAGGCTACACGCCGCGGGCCCCGCAAATCGCGCCGGGCACGCCGCTGCGCCCGGGTCAGCCGATTCCCGGCCGGCGTCCTACCGGCAACGGTGCCTTCCGTGCTCTCACGCCGCCAGCCGGCGGCGCTCCCGGTGCCGGTGTCGCGCGCCCGTTTACGCCGCGCCCGCCGGGCGCTCCCGGCTCGCAGGCACCGGCCCCGAGTTCGGGTTCGGGCGGCGGCCGTGGACCCGGCGGTCCGCGCGGTCGCGACTACGAAGGTTCGGCCGGGAAGAAAGATCGCGAAAAGGAGATGCTGCTTGAGAAAGAGCGCCAGCGCAAGAAGCGCGGCTCGCTCGACGCGACGCCCGCCGTCGCGCCGACGGTTCTCGAGACGATCGAGATTCCCGACGTTCTGACCGTGCAAGAACTCGCGACCTCGATGATCGTTCCGGCCAAAGACGTCATCAAAGAGCTCATCAAGATGGGCAGCATGGCGACGATCAACCAAAATATTCCGGCCGACGTCGCGCAGAACGTCGCGAAGAAATTCGGCTTTAACGCGGTCATCAAGGAAGCCGGCGAAGAAGTCGTCGTCGAGCAAGAAGAAGACAAGCCCGAGTTGCTCACATCGCGTCCCGCGGTCGTGACGGTGCTCGGTCACGTCGATCACGGCAAGACCTCGCTGCTCGACAAGATCCGTCTGGCCGATGTCGCCGGCGGCGAAGCCGGCGGCATCACGCAGCGCATCGGCGCCTACACGGTCGATCGCGGCGATCGCAAAATCACCTTCATCGATACACCCGGTCACGAAGCGTTTACCGCGATGCGCGCGCGCGGCGCCAAAGTCACCGACGTCGCGATCCTCGTGGTCGCCGCCGACGACGGGGTCATGCCGCAGACGATCGAAGCGATCTCGCACATTCGGGCGGCCAACGTGCCGATCGTCGTCGCCATGAACAAGATGGACAAGGAAGACGCGCAACCGGACCGCGTCAAGTCGCAACTCGCCGAACAAGGCCTCAACCCGGTCGAGTGGGGCGGCAAGACCGAGGTCGTGCCGGTCTCCGCGCGCACGGGCGAAGGCATCGACCAGTTGCTGGAAACGGTCTTGCTCGAAGCCGACATCCGCGACCTCAAAGCGAACAAGATGCGCCGGGCGCAGGGCGTGGTCATCGAATCCGCACTCGACAAGGGCCGCGGCGCGGTCGCAACCGTGCTCGTGCAGAACGGCACGCTGCGCGTCGGCGACATCGTCGTGGTCGGTGGCGCGTTCGGCAAGATCCGGGCGCTGGTCGACGACAAGGGAAAACAAGTGAAGAAGGCCGGCCCGTCGATTCCGGTCGAGATCATGGGACTCTCCGAGGTGCCGAGCGCCGGCGATACGCTGATGGTCGTCTCCGACGAACGCGTCGCGCGTGCGGCTGCGGCCAAGCGCAGCACGCGCCGCCAAGAAGTCCGCATCGCGGCGGCGACCGGTCCGCGCATCTCGCTCGAGAGTTTCATGTCGATGCCGACCGACGGTGCGAAGAAGACGCTCAACCTCATCCTCAAAGCCGATGGCCAGGGTGCGGTCGAAGCGTTGCGCGCTCGCGTCGAGAGCCTCTCGAACATCGAAGTCGATATCCGCGTGATTTTCGCCGGCGTCGGGGCGATCACGCCCAACGACGTCAACCTCTCGAGCGCTTCGAACGCGGTCTTGATCGGCTTCAATATCCGTCCCGACGAGACGGTCAAGCGCCTCGCCGAAAACGAACAGGTCGATATTCGTTTCTACAACGTCATTTACGACGTGGAGAACGATCTTAAGAAGGCCATGGTCGGCATGCTCGCGCCGAAGTTCCGCGAGATCATCCTAGGCCGCGCCGAAGTTCGCGAGGTCTTCAAGGTCTCGAAGGTCGGAACGATCGCGGGTTGCTACGTTCAGAGCGGCAAGCTCGTCCGCAACGCCAAGGTTCGCGTGCTGCGCGATAGCGCGGTCGTCTTCGATGGCGAACTCGAATCGCTGCGCCGCTTCAAGGACGATGTCCGCGAAGTTGCGGAGAACTTCGAGTGCGGCGTTCAGGTGGCGCGCTTTGCGGATCTCAAGGCAGGCGACATCATAGAGGCCTGGACCTCGGAGCTCGTCGCACCGGAACCGGTTCCGGCGTAACGAGTGAAGCGCGAACGACAGAACCGAATCGATCACGAACTGCAGCGAGAATTGGCGCGGCTGATTTCGCGCGACCTTTCGGATCCGCGCCTCGGTTTCGTGACGGTCACCCGGGTCGAGATTACTCAAGACATGCATACCGCCAAAGTCTTCGTCTCCGTGATCGGCGATCGGCACGTCGCGCGGCAGAGCCTCGATGCGCTGGAGTCCGCCAAGGGCTTCTTGCGCGGAGAGCTAGGCCACGCCGTCAATCTGCGGCACACCCCCGAGCTCGTCTTCGTCGAGGATCGTTCGACCGAACGCGCGATCGAGTTGAGCAAAGTCTTAAGCGAAAAAATTGAGGCCACGAAGAGCGTGGTTTCCTCCGATGATTGAGAGTGAAGTGACGGCGCGGAACTCGACGACCGAAGAGGTCGTTAGCGAACTGCGCAAGCGGCCGGCGTTCGTGATGGTCAGTCACGTCAAGCCGGATGGTGACACGCTCGGTGCGGGGCTCGCGCTCGGGTTGGCCTTACGTGCACTCGCGAAGCGCGTTTACTATTTCCAACAGGACCCCGTCCCGCGCAATCTGCGATTCTTGCCCGACTCCGATAAGGTCGCGCGCGCCTTGCCCGCCGATTTGCCGCCGGACACGCTGTGGGTCTTCGGCGATATGGCCGATAGTTCGCGCGCCGGAGAATTCTTGCCGCACATCGAGCGAGGCAATATTCTCGATATCGACCACCATCTCGCGAACTCGCGTTTCGGCGCGTTCAACTACATCATCGAGACCGAGTGTTCGACCGGCACCTGCGTCATGCGCATCCTCAAAGCGCTCGGCACGACGATGACGCCCGAGATCGCGACGTGTCTGCTGACGACGATCATGACCGATACGGGCGGCTTCATGCACTCGAACACGACGGCCGACGTGCTCCGGCTCTCGGCGGAATTGATCGAGGCGGGCGCAAACCTCAATCAGATCACCGAAGAGATCTTCGCCGGCAAACGTTTCGCTGCGGTAAAGATCGTTGGCGCCGCGCTCTCGAGTGCGCATTTAGAGAAGGATGGGCGCTACTGCTGGACGGTCGTCGACGATGCGATGCTGGCGGAGGCCGGTGCCGACGGCGAAGATACCGAGGAGATCGTGCAGCATCTGCGCGCGGTCGAAGGCATCGAAGCGGCGGCTTTGTTCAAGGCCTACGACGGCGACTTGCGCGTCAGCTTGCGCAGCAACGGACGCGTCAACGTGCAAGCTGCGGCCGGGCGCCTCGGCGGAGGCGGACATTTCCGCGCGTCAGGCCTGACGTATCACGGTCCGCTCGATCAAGCCATCGCCGACGTGCGCGCGGCGCTCGAGGCAGAAGGCCTCTAATCAGCGCAGAGCGCGCGCCCATGCTCGGCTTCCTCAACGTCTTCAAGCCGTGCGGCCCAACCTCGACGCAAGTCGGCGCGCGCATCCGCCGAATTTACTCCCGAAATTATGGCGCCAAGTTGCCGGTCGGGCATCTCGGGACGCTCGATCCGATGGTCTCGGGCGTTCTGCCGATCGCGCTCGGCAAAGCGACGCGACTGATCCCGCTCTTGGAAGATCGCCGCAAGTCGTACGCCTTCACGCTCGAACTCGGCCGGTCGACCACAACCGGCGACGCACTCGGTGAGACGCTGCGCGAAACGCCGGTTCCGAAAGATGCCGAAGCGTTGCTGCGCGAGATCGTTCCGCGCTTCTGCGGCCAACTGGAACAGATTCCGCCGATGTACAGCGCGTTGCATCACGAAGGCAAGCGGCTTTACGATCTCGCGCGCCAGGGCGTCACCGTCGAGCGCGCTCCGCGCAAGATCACGATCTACGGCCTCTCGTTGCTCGGTTTCGAGAACGATACGGCGCGCTTCTCATGCGCGTGTTCGGAAGGGACCTACATTCGCACGCTCTGCGAGGACCTCGGCGACGCCATTGGCTGCGCCACACACATGGGCGCGCTGTTGCGCGATGCGTCGGGCCCGTTTGTGCTCTACGAGAGCCTGACGATCGAAGAGATCGCGGCGGCGCCGGCTGATGCGATCATTCCGCCCGAGCGCATCATCGCGCTGCCGACGATCGTCCTCGATGGACGCAGCGCGGCGGATTTCTGCGCGGGCCGGCTCGTTCCGTTACCGCAGGGCGCGATCGCGAAACATGTGTTCGTGCGCGACTCCGCGCGCGTGCTGGTCGGCGTCGGCGAAGCCGTCGGTGCGCTGCTCGCACCTCGCAAGGTTTTCGTGTGAAGATCCATCAGGGGCTCGCCGAAGCCAAGGATGATGCGCGACCGCTGGTTCTGGCGATCGGATTCTTCGACGGGCTGCACCTGGGGCATCGCGAGATCGTCAAGGCGGTGATGCGTTTGCGCCGTCCCGGCTATCGTGCGGCAGTCCTCACGTTCCGCAACCATCCGGCGACGTATCTGCGGCCCGAGAAAGTCCCGCCGCTGATCGCCACTCTTGAGGAGCGCGTGAATCTGTTAGCCTCGACCGGGATCGACGAACTTTATCTGATCCCGTTCGATGAATCGATTGCGAAACTCGAGGCGAGCTTGTTCCTCGACGACGTGCTGGTCGGACAACTCGGGGTGCGCGCTTTGGTATTCGGCGAGAATTTTCGCTTCGGTGCCGGACGGCTCGGCGACGCCGCGCTCGCCGAGAAGATTCTCAGCGCGCGTGGCGTATCGGTCGCTCCTGTGAAACCGCTGCTCGACTCGGGCGAGCGGGTTTCGAGCACACGCGTGCGCGTTGCACTCGAGCAGGGCGATTTCGAAACCGTCAATCGCTTGCTCGGCGAACCGTACGCACTAAGCGGGCGCGTCGTCCTCGGCCACGGTCGCGGGCACGACCTCGGATTTCCGACGGCAAATCTCGAGGTGGCGCCGGAGAAAACGTTGCCGCGCGACGGCGTGTACGGCATCACGGCCCGGCACGACGGACGCGATTATCACGGCCTGGTCTCGATCGGCACGAATCCGACCTTCGGCGCGGGCGCCAAAACGGTCGAAGCCTGGTTGCTCGACTTCCGCCGCACGATCTACGGCGAAACCCTGAGCGTGCGCGATTTCCGCTTCATCCGCGAACAGCGAACCTTCGGCAGCGTGGAAGAGCTGATGGCCCAAATCCGCGAAGACGCAACGCACGTCCACTTTCCGGCGTTTACCTTGACGTGAGAACCATAAACTTCAGTTTGCTCGCAAGCCTGACCCTGCTGGCGCTGGCAGCCGCCATCGCAGCGCCCGCTTTCGCGCGCACGACGCACGCCGGCGATGTCGCCGCCCCGTTCACGTTGCAACGCGCCGACGGCCATGGCTCCATCTCGCTCGCGAGCCTAAAGGGCAAGCCGGTCTATTTGAACTTTTTCGCCTCGTGGTGCGGCCCGTGCAACGACGAGGCGCCCTCGGTGGTGGGCTTTTATAAGAAGTATCATCCGCGCGGCCTGGTAACGCTCGGCATCAACGAACTCGAGGACGGTAAGAAAGCGCTTGAATTCGCCAAGCAATATCACGTGCCGTTTGCGATCGTCCTTGACGACGGTCCGATGGGCAAAGACTACGGCGCGGTTGGCCTACCCGTCCACGTCTTCATCGATCGCCGCGGCAAAATCAGTACCTACCGTCTCGGCGAAATGACTCCCGGCGAAATCGAATCCGCGATCAAGAAGACTCTGTAGCGCTGAACGTCGCCACGAATGCGCCGCTCCCTGAGACGTACGGAAGCATGCGGCTAAGCCGCGATGACGTCGATCATTTCGCCGCGGAGTTCGATCTTGGCTTTGCCGCCCTCTTTGATGTCGCCGCGTAAAATCGCACTCGATAGCGGATTGGTCACGAAGCGGGCGATCGTGCGCGCAACGTAACGCGCTCCGCTGCCGGCCAAGATGCTCTCTTTGGCGAGAAACTCGCGCGCCGCGTCAGTTAGGGTAAGCGTGACGTGCAAGACGCCGAGACGTTGCGCGACCTCGCGCATCTGTAGCTCGACGATCGCTTCGATCTCGGGGCGGCCGAGGTTGTTGAAGTGCACGACGTCGTCGATGCGGTTCAGCAATTCGGGGCGCAAATATATGTCGAGTTCCGATGGATTCGCGTTGCTCGTCAAGATGACGAGCGCGTGGCGGAAGTCGACCGTACGGCCTTTGGCGTCCGTGACGCGGCCGTCGTCGAGGATCTGCAGCAGAATGGCGGCAACGTCGGCGTGCGCCTTTTCGAATTCATCGAAGAGTACGACCGAGTAGGGGCGCCGGCGCACGGGCTCGGTGAGTTGGCCGGGCTCGTTGTGGCCTGAGTATCCCGGCGGTGCGCCGAGCAGCCGCGAGACGGTATGCGCCTCGGTGTACTCGCTAAGGTCGATGCGAACGAGATTTTCTTCGCTGCCGAACAATTCCGCGGCCAACGCTCGCGCCAGCTCAGTCTTGCCCACTCCGCTCGCGCCGACGAATAAGAAACCGCCCAGCGGCTTGCGCGGATCCTTGAGGCCGGCGCGGCCGCGGCGAACCGCTTGCGCCACGATGCGAATCGCTTCATCTTGTCCGACCACACGCGCGCCGAGCGAACTCTCGAGCGCCAGCAGCCCGCGTGTCTGCGCTTCGTCCAGCGTGCCTTGCGGGATGCCGGTCCATTTTGAGACGATCGCCGAGATGTCTTCGACTTCCACGGAAGATCCGCGTCGCAGGGCGACCGAAGCCGAGGCTTCGTCGACGAGGTCGATCGCCTTGTCCGGCAAGAAGCGATCGACGATGTAGCGCGAGGAGAGATTCGCTGCAGCATCGAGCGCAGCGTCGTCGATGCTGACGCCGTGGTGGGTGGCATACCGGCTGCGCAGGCCGCGCAGGATCGCGATCGTCTGCTCGATCGTCGGTTCGGCGACCATGATGGGCTGGAAGCGGCGTTCGAGCGCGGCGTCGGTCTCGATATGTTTGCGGTATTCATCAAACGTCGTCGCGCCGATGCACTGCAGTTCGCCGCGCGCCAGCTCGGGTTTGATCATCGAGGAAAGATCCAGCGAGCCTTCGGCCGCGCCCGCGCCGACCAGCGTGTGCAGTTCATCGATGAAGAGGACGATCTCGCGCGCCGCGCGGCGGATCTCATCGAGAATACGTTTAACGCGCGATTCGAACTCGCCGCGATATTTGGTGCCGGCGACGAGCGGGCCGAGCGAGAGTGAGAGAACGCGCTTATCGCGGATCGCGGCCGGCACGTCGCCGTGCGCGATGCGTTGCGCCAAACCTTCGACGACGGCCGTCTTGCCGACGCCGGGCTCGCCGACCAAGACTGGATTGTTCTTGCTGCGTCGCGAGAGGATCGAGATGACGCGATCGATCTCGTCTTCGCGGCCGATCACGGGATCGAGTTCCCCGGCCTTCGCGGCCGCGGTCAAATCGCGCGAATAGGATGACAGGGTCGGCGTGCCGCTGCGCAGGCGTTTGGCCCATTCGCGCGGGTCGGCCGAGGAGAGTTCGCGCTCTCCGCTGCCGCGTTGCAGCCGGTCGATCGCGTACGTCGTGCCGACGGCGAGCGCCACCGCGGCTAGCGCCGAGCCGAGCAGCGGGAAGACGGCGGTTCGTCGCCCCCGCGCGCACGAATCGCAGACCTCGGCCTCGACCCATGCTCCGGAACGGAGCGTGAAGTCTCGCAGGGTGGCGGGGCGCAGGCCGCAGGTCTCGCAGATCGTGGTCATCGTGTAGGCTCGTACCGGGAAGGGAGACGAGCGGTTTCACGAACCGCTGAGACGTTGGTCGGCATCGAGCACCCATTCGCGCTAGGGCCGCCTTCGGCATTCCTTACCGCCGCAAGGACCGGCGGCCCGGCCCCCCAAAATACCGCTTACGCTATCAAGCGCCGGAAAGGGCCCGACCAATACCTGTATGTCTTACATCATCACCGAACCTTGCATCGGCACGAAAGATAAATCGTGCGTCGACGTCTGTCCCGTCGATTGTATCCACGGCAAGGAAGAAGACACGATGCTGTACATAGATCCTGAGGTCTGCATCGATTGCGGCGCATGCGTCTCCGCGTGCCCGGTCGAGGCGATCTTCGCTGATTCCGATGTTCCTGAGAAGTGGAAGAACTACATCGAAATCAACGCCGAGTACTTTAAGGCCAGCTAAACTAGTTATTCGGCCTTGACGGCGAACGGGAGCCTGATGCCTCGCGTCAGCGCCCTCGAATTGATGGACGACCCGAACGTCGATCCGGCGCAACTCGCGGGAAACTTTTCCGATATCGAGCGAGCGAACCGCTGGTTTGGCGGAATCGAGCCGGTCTTGCGCGAGGTCTTTGCGCGCGATGCCGAGCGCGTTCTCGACGTCGGTTGCGGCAGCGGCGATATCGCGCGCGCGCTCGTGCGCGAGGCACGCCGGCGCGGCCGCCGGCTCGACGTCGTAGCGCTCGATCGCAGCGAGGCGGTCCTCGCAATCGCGCGCGCGCGTACGGGCGACGAACCGTCGATCCGTTTTACCTGCGCCGATGCGGTAACGTTGCCGTTTCCGGATGGATCGTTCGATATCGTCGGCTGCAATCTCACCTTGCACCACCTCGATCCGGCCGACGCCGTCGCGATGCTGCGGGAGTTGCGGCGCGTCGCGCGTTTAACGCCGCTCGTCTGCGATCTGCACCGCTCGGGACTGGCCTACGCGGGCGCACTCGTCTTTGCAACCTTCTTCGCGACGAACCGCCTAACGCGGCACGACGCTCCACTCTCGGCCCGGCGCGCGTACACGGCGCACGAAGCGCTCGACCTGGCGCGCCGGGCCGGATGGAATGCGCCTAGCGTCAAGCACTATCCCTGGATGCGCATGATGTTGAGCGACGGTGGCTGACGTCGTGGTGGCGGGCGGCGGCCCAGCGGGCGCGGCTTGCGCGCTGGTGCTTGCGCGAAGCGGATTCGATGTCACCGTACTCGAGCGCGCGCGCTTTCCACGTCGCAAAGTCTGCGGCGAGTACCTTAACATTGGTGCGGTTGCGGCGCTCGATGAGTTGGGCGTCGGTGAGCGGGTGCGCGAACTGGCGCAGCCGCTGCTCGGCGTGCGGCTCATTCCACCGGGTCTCGATCCGGTCGAACTGCGCTTTCCGGCGCCCGCGCTTGCGCTCGCGCGTGAAACGCTCGACGAAATCTTGCTGAACGCGGCCGCAGCGGCCGGTGCTCGCGTCGAGCGCGCGCGCGTTGAGGATCTGTCGTATGCAAACGGGCGATTCACGGGCGTCGTGGCGCGCGACGAGGCCGGGACGATGGCGACGTATCCGGCGCGTTTCGTCGTCGGCGCGGATGGAAGCGGCTCGCTCGTTGCGCGCAAACTCGGTTTGGTGCGCCCCTCTCGCGGCGCGCGCCGCTTCGCTCTCGGGGGCCATTACCGCGGCTTCGGTGATCTGGGCGGATACATCGAGATGTACGTGGGCGCAGGCGCGTATTTCGCGCTCAATCCGCTCGACGGAGAGCGCGTGAACGTGATGGTCGTGGTGCGAGACGTTCAACTTGCCGAATGGTCGCAAGCGGTCGACGAAGGCATGCGCGGCAAAGCCGCCGAGCTTGGCCGTGGCCGGCGTTCGTTTGCCGCGGCCGAGCGCATCGGCTCGCGCGTCTCGTTTGGTCCCTTAGCTTTTGACGTCCATGGGGTCGTGCGGCCGGGCGCGTACCTGGCCGGCGATGCCGGCGGCTTCCTCAATCCGTTCACGGGTCAAGGTGTCTATCTCGCGTTGCGCGGCGGCGCCGACGCCGGCGAGGCCATCGCGCGAACGTTTGCGCAGCCGGCGCGCGAAGCGGCATACGCGGCCGGCTACGAAACCCGGCGTATGCGCGACTTCGCAGTGCGCCGGCGACTTTCGCACGTCGTCGATCTGCTGGTCGACGTTCCGCTGCTCGCGCGGCGTGCGGCGGCGCGCCTGCAACGTTTTCCCGAACTCGGCGAGACGCTGCTCGGCGCGCTCGGCGGCGCCGTCTCGCCGGAGCGCGGGCTTTCACCGGCGCTGCTCGGACGGCTACTCGTTTGATGCGGACCAGTACGTCGATCTTCATCGCGGCGCCGGCGCAGACGATCTATCCGTTTGCGGCGGCAACGGAGCGCTGGCCCGAATACCTGCCGCACTACCGGTACGTGCGCGTGCTCGAAGATCGCGGGGCGACGCGCCTCGTCGAGATGGCGGCGCGCCGGGACGTTATTCCGATCAGTTGGGTCGCCGAACAGACCAACGATCCCGTTCTGCCCGGCATAACCTTTCGCCACGTGCGGGGTTGGACGCGCGGCATGGACGTCGTCTGGCGTTTTGAACCGAAGGATGGGGGCACGCTCGTGACGATCGAGCACGAGCTGAAGTTCGAGTTTCCGGTCGCTTCGGAATGGCTCGGCGAGCACGTCGTTGGTGGATTCTTCGTCGACTACATCGCGCGCAAGACGCTCGCGCGTATGAAAACTCTGGCTGAGGCGCAAGCGTGAACGGCAATCTCGTGCGTCCGCACCGCGTCGCGGTGACCGGCATCGGCGTCATCACGCCGATCGGAACGGGTCTGCAATCATTCTGGGAAGCGACGCTCGCCGGCAAGATCGGCACGGCGAGGGTCACACGCTTCGATCCGAGCCAGTTCTCGTCACGCGTCGCCGCGCAGGTCGACAACTTCGATCCGGCCGATTACCTCGCGCCGAAACGGCTGCGCTGGACCGAGCGCTTCGCGCAGTTTTCGATCGCCGCTTCGCGGCTCGCGCTGGACGACGCCGACTATGCCATCGAGGACGGCGACGAGACCGGGGTCTTCATCGGTTCCGCGCTCGGCGGCTTGGCCTACGCGGAGGAGCAGCACGATCGCTATCACGCCGCCGGCATCAAATCCGTGCGGCCCTTGCTCGCGATCGCGGTCTTCGGTGGGACCGCGACGACCAACGTCGGCATCGAGTTCGGCATTCGCGGTCCCAACATCGCCAACGCCAACTCGTGCGCTGCTGGAACGGTCGCGATCGGTCAGGCCTTTCGCTCGATCGCGAGCGGCGAAGTGCGTGCCGCGCTCGCGGGCGGCGTCGAAGCTCCGCTTTCGCCGCTCATCTTCGGAGCGTTCGCGCTGATTCGCTCGATGTCGACCCGGAACGACGATCCGACCCGCGCCAGCCGTCCATTCGACGCGAATCGCGACGGCTTCGTGATGGCCGAAGGCGCGGGCGTTCTCTTCATGGAGCGCTACGAAGATGCGCTGGCGCGCGGCGCGCACATCTACGGCGAAGTGCTCGGATTCGGTTTGACCGCCGACGCGCACCACATGACCGCGCCGCGACCCGACGGCCATAGCGCCTCGCGCGCAATCTTGGCGGCGTTGCGCGAGGCTCGCGTCGCGCCCGATGAGATCGAGCTGATCGACGCGCACGGTTCCTCGAGCCCGCTGAACGACGTGACCGAGACGCTCGCCTTCAAACTCGCTTTCGGAGCAGCGGCGACGCGCATTCCAATCGTTGCGACCAAGGGACAGCACGGGCACGCACTGGGCGCGACCGGCGCCTGGGAAGCCGTGTTAACGTTGCTCGCGATGGAGCGCGGGGTTCTGCCGGGAACGGTGAACCTTGAGCATATCGACCCGGCCTGCGATCTGAATATCGCTCGCGAGTCGCGCCTCGCGTCGCCGCGGCTCGCGGTCTCGAATTCGACCGGATTCGGCGGGATCAACGCCGCCCTCGTGTTGCATAGCCGCGAAGAGTGATAATCGTCATCGAATACGTTCTTGCCGCCTTGGAGCGCGTCGCGGCAAGATAGCCGAACCCGCGCGCCGTATCCGCGTCTCATGCTGGAAGCAATTGCCGAACCCGAAGAACGCGTACTGACCGAACGCTACGCTGCGATCGACGCGCAGCTCGAACGCAGCGATACGCCGGGCGCGCGCCGCGCCGTCTTCGATTCCTGGGACGGTCTGCGCCGCGAATGGCGGAGCTGGGCCAATTTCACGCGCTTGCGCTACACGCAGGATACGCGCCGCGACGAGTGCCGCGCGGCGCAACTCGGGCTCGAGCAGCGCACGCCCCACGTGACCTCGCTCGACGTTCGCGTCAAACGCCGTTTTCTGGATCCGACGGCACGCGAACCGCTCGAAGACGATCTCGGCAAGCAAGCCTTCGCATTGTGGGATGCCGATCTCGGCGCCTACGACGACGTCATCGCAGCCGATCTCATCCGCGAATCGGAACTCACACGCCAATACACCGAGATGCTGGCCAACGTCAGCGTTCCGTTCGCGGGTGAAGACCGGACCTTGGCCGCGCTCGGCGCATTTCTGCAGAACCACGACCGCGAAGTTCGACACGCGGCCGAGACCGCGCGCTGGGGAACGTTCGGCGAGCGTCGCGAACGCCTGGATGCGATCTACGACGAGCTGGTCAAGTTGCGTGACCGCATGGGCCGCGCGCTCGGCTACGACGGATATCTGCCGCTCGGCTATCGGCGCATGCACCGGGTCGACTACGGTCCGGACGATGTCGCGCGCTATCGCGACGAGGTCGCGCGTACGGTCGTGCCGCTGGCGAGCGATCTCGTCCGGCGTTTGGGAAAGCGTGCTGGTCTCGACAAGGTCCGATTCTGGGACGAGCCGGTCATCGGCGCGTCGAAACCCATCGTGCCGCAGGGCAACGCCGCCTGGATCGTCGCGCGCGCCGTCGACTCGCTCGCCTCGATCGATCCGGCGCTCGGCGAGTTCGCGCGCATGATGCACGAGCGCGAGCTGCTCGACGTTGACGGCCGCGCGGGGAAAGCCGGCGGCGCGTACTGCACGAACTTGCCGACGCGGAAGATCCCGTTCGTCTTCGCCAATTTCAACGGAACGCGCGGCGACGTGAAGACGCTTATGCACGAGTTGGGCCACGCTTTCCAGGCCTGGCGCAGCCGCGACAAAGTCGTCATGGATTATCTGACGCCGACGCTCGAATCGGCCGAGATCCACTCGATGTCGCTCGAATACCTATCGTGGCCTGAGATGGGCCGGTTCTTCGGGGACGACGCGGCCACGTATCGTCAGGAGCACTTGCTCGATGCGATGCTGTTCTTACCGTACGGCGTCGCGGTCGATCATTTCCAGCATCTCGTCTACTCGCATCCGTCGGCCTCGCCCCAAGAGCGGCACGAGATGTGGCGTGAGATGGAGCGCCGTTACCTTCCGTGGCGCGACTACGGCGATCTGGAGCATCCGCTGCATGGCGGCCTCTGGCAAGAAAAGCGCCACATCTATGTGGCGCCGCTCTACTACATCGACTACACGCTGGCGCTCTGCTGCGCGTTGCAATTCTGGGTGCGCGCAACGAAGGACCGGCGCGAAGCGCTCGACGCCTATATTACGCTCTGCGGCCGCGGCGGCGAAGCGCCGTTCGGCGAGTTACTGCGCGGCGCCGGACTCGGTTCGCCTTTCGAACCAGGAACGCTCGAAGCGGTCGTCGCCGCCGCCGCCGCCGAGTTCGCTTCGGTTCCGTAGGCTAGGCGGCGCGCGGAACGGCGATCGGTTCGGCGAGTGCGGTTGCGCGCTCGGATGCGAGCGCGCAATCGATGCAGCGGGCCAGCAGCGTGAACGTCGCTTCGAACGGTTCGTCGTGGATACGGTCGCAGTCGGGGCAATGATAGAGCGTCATTTCGAGGTCCTCCAGGGCCAAGAGTCTCACCCGGGTGTGCCACCTGTATGGCACACCCGGGCCTCGGACGCGGCGCCGCCAGGCCTTCTCATCGCCTCTTGGTGTTCGAGAGGCTTCCGGGATGCTGAGTCTTAATTCATTAGTTTAAACAATGGGGGAATGATTTCCGGAGGCGGCACGGTCGTGCAAGGCTCACGGCCGCTGTTGGCGCGGCTCTACGCGATTCAATACAACGTGAAGACGAGCCGGCACTAAATTCGTCGAGAGGCCAAGCGGCGCAGGCGCGGATAGTCGATTTTCGCGTTGTGCCGACGATCGACGGGAATGGCCGCGAGCGGCACGACTTCGTCGATCATCGCCCACGCCAAGCGGTTTCGAATCTCGGCTGCGTTCGATCCGGCGGCCTCTATGAAAAGGACTCTCTTACGTTGCGATTGCGCGAGCGCCGAGCGATGAACGCCGGCGATGAAGCTGGCCGCGCACTCGACGGCCAGAGGATATACCGTTCCGCGCTCGTCGGATATAGCGGCGCTCGCCCGGCCGAGGAGCCAGAGCCGCCCGCCGGCATCGATCCGGCCAAGATCTCCGGTGCGGTGAAAGACGCGCTCCGCGACATGGATCTTCGTCTCCGCGTCGCCGGCGCCGTTTAAATACCCCGCTAGCACGTGGGGACCCGTAACCACGATTTCGCCGACGAAATTCGGCGCTAACCGAAGCGCCGCAAACGCATCACGCGTTAGCGGTCCGAGGGGCCGCCCCCAGTCCGCCGCGATCACCGCGACCTCGCTCGAAGCGTCGGGCCGGCCGGCCAGCAAACCGCCGCCTTGGCGCATCGATTCAACATCGCTTGCCGCGACCTGGCGATGCGCGACGTGCGCGATCGGTTCCGCTTCGGTGGACCCGTAGATCGCGTGAGTGCGCGCATGCGGGGCCGCGCGTTCGAAGGCCGCCAGGATCACCGGAAAGACCGGGCCGCCGCCGCTATAGACGTCCTCCAATGAAGCGAGGCGCGGATCGGCGTCGGCGCATTCCGCCGCCAGGCGTTGCAGCACGACCGGCGATCCGATCAGCGTCGTGCAGCCGTGACGCTTGATGGTTTCCGCCAGCTTGCGCGGATCGGCTTTGCCCACCGAGCGGAGAGCGATGTTGGGAATGACGCTGGTGCCCCCCGCCGCAAGATTCGCGAGCAGCACGATCGGCATCGTCTCCAGCGTCTTCGTCCCCAGTTGCAGGTTCGCGAGCAAGCTTTTCATTTGCGCGTGTAAGAGACCGTGCGAGCGCACCGCGACCTTCGGCGTACCCGTGCTTCCGCTCGTAAACGTGATGAGCGCCGGCTCGTCCATCCGCCGCCGTACGATCGGAAAATGCCGAGCGGTTCCGGGCGTCGCGTCCCGTACGCGCCGCATCCCCGGAAAGAGTCCGAAGACGAACTTGTGCGGAATGGCGCGCATCGCCGGCGACGTGAGCGAGAGCGGAGCGAGCCGCTGTTCCGCAATGACCGCGGCCGGTTGCGCTGCTTTGATGCACCGATTCAGTCCGCCGAGCCCCATCGATGCATCGGGAACGACCGCGACCAGACCGCAGCGCCAAGCGCCGATCAGGGCGACGTAGAGATCGAGCGACATCCCGACGGCGATCAAGATGCGATCGCCCGGACGTAGGCCGGCGCGTGCGAAATCGTAGGCCAAGGCTGAGGTTCGATCGCGCAAGCCTGCATACGTGCAACGCCGCGCGGTACGATCCTCGATGATCGCGCACGTCCGCGGGATCGCGTCTGCCCTTTCTTCGAGTCGGCGGGCGATGTTCACGTGCGTAACTCCCTTGAAAGAAGGGCGTATCGGCGCATCGGACCGCCAAAACGGCGACTGATCGCCAAAGAAGCGTTCGACTCGTGCATCAAGGCATGCACCGCGTTCGCGTATCCGGCCTCATGTGCGGCGAGCCGGATGCGGTCGGTCAGGAGCGCGCCCAGCCCTGCATAGCGGCGCTCGGGAAGGCGTGCGACGGTCTTGATCACAACGTTCTTGCCCGACGGATCGCGACGATCTTCGAGCGCAAATGCCAGGCCTGCGAGACGTCCCTCGTGCTCGGCCAAGATGCAGAGCCGCGGATCGACGAGCGGACGAAGCCGAGCGTACATCTCCAGAAATTCTCCGATCTCGATCGGCGAATAGAGAAGATTTTGACGGAAGCTCGCGCTGCAGAGAATGAAGATCGCGCGCATCTCGGCTTCGTAGGCGTTCATATTCAGGTTTCGCAGCGAGAGGCCGAGAGCGGAGAAGCGTCGATCGAGATGCGCGTAGCGCGGCTCTCGCACGCCTAGGTCGCGATCGCGGTGCGAACGGTAGTGCGCGAGCGGCGCAAATCCGGCGGCGGCGAAATCGGACGGCCATTCGACCGGGTTCTCGGGCTCCAGGGTAAATGGCGGCGTGCCGTCGGTTTCGATCGCGAAGCGATAGGAACGCCAGGTGTTCCCATCGACCGGACCGATTGCCAGATCGCACCGGTTCGCACGCAGGCGGCCCGCTGCGTGATGCAAGAGGGTTGCTGCTGCATCGCGATCGCCTGCGGAGTAGCGGCCGAGAAAACCGGTGGAGCGCGCGGCGTATTGCGGCGTCATCTTCCACCACAACGTCACGTCGGCGCGGACGGCACCGCCGGCCGATGCTATCCATCGCTCGTCGCCGTCGAGCCAGGGAGGTACCTGCGCGAGTTCAATCATCGCGTCCGAATCGCGCGCTGTAGACGCGGCCTTCTCAAGTATAGGATGGCGCAGTAAAGCAGCGCGACCGGAAGAGCTGAGGCGGCCACGAGTTGGAGTAGATCGAGCCTCTCCAGCACCGCTAGCAGCGCGTAGCCGAAGATCGGGATCGCAAAATTGTCGAAGCCGTCCCACACGACAGCCTCGAGCAGCATCGAGAGGATGGACGCGATCGCGCAGATCGTAGCAAGGGAAAGTGCATCGGCGTGACCGGATGCCGCCAACGCAATGAACGCCGTAACGAATGCGACGATCGCGAACGCGAACGAGCCCTCGACGCTCTTGCTGCCACCCTGGGTCAGGTATCGAATCGCGCCGTGCCGCGCGCCGATCAGGGCCGCAGCCGTGTCGGCGAAGGTGAGCCAAAGCAGCGGAACGATGTAGAGTATGGTGTTCCGGCCGGCCAGAACGAAGAGTAGCGTCACGCCGGCGATAAAATAGAATTCTCCGCGCGAGGTTCGCTCGACGTCGTGCAGCACGGTCCCGAGCGATCCGCGCAGCTGCGGTACGATCCGTATGCCGAGCAAAGCCGACCCGGCCAGTAGGCCGAGGACGAATACCGGCCACGCCTGATGAAAGAGCCATGGCAAGCATAAGCTGACCAGACCCATCCCGACGTGGAATGCTTTCCGGGAAACTTCCGGCCGCAGATTCACGCGCGTGCCGAGCAGCCGTATTCCGAAGAGCAAGGCGCCAAACGCGACCATGACGATCGGGATTCCGAAGATCGGCGCGATCACGCGACCTGCTCGACGACGACGCGTGAATAGAAGAACGCATTGTCTTTCGCATGCAACGCCAGCGCCAGCGTCTCGAGCGGGACCAAGCGTCGTGCCATCGACAGCGGTCGCCTGCGCGGCGCGAGCATATTCCAATAGACGAGTCGCGCCTTCGGTGCGCTCGCGTCCACGATGCCTCCCAAGAGAAGCGCGAATCTCTCCTCCGACATGTACTCAAAAATGTCGCTCAGGTTGAAGCGATCGAAGCGCACGCCGGGATGTGCGGCGATGAACTCTTCGAGCGAACCATGAAACGTCTCGAGGCGCGAGATATTCCGGCGAATGGCTTCGAAGTTCTCGGCGCGCAGAGCGAATGGGAGTTCGACCGCATCTTCGCCGAGGAGAATGCGTTGCAGGTACGGATTCGTTGCCGGATCGAGGTCGACGAGCGCATGTTCGGCCCGTCGTAACATGCGCTCGGCCACCGAACCTTCGACGTAGTCGAAGAATGCAGGGTCCCGGCCGAGTCGGCCCATGACGAAGCGTGAAAAGAAGACGCGAAACAGTGCGCGCCAGCGCCGTGAGTTCCAGCGTTCGCGGAAGAAGCGCTCACGTTCGGCGCGCGACCGGGGCGTAAGGAGCGCGAGGACACTGCCTTTCGAATGCGCGAGCGGCAGAACGAACGTCCGAAAGATCCGGAAGTAGTTTTCAAATCTTCCGGCGTTCGCGGCGCCCGTCGAGATCGCGCGGCGACGTGCGTCCCAATAGTTCCGAGCCTTCGCCTCGAGGTGGGGGCGCACGCGGGCGTACAACGTTTTGCGTCTGGGGCTCGGACGGTAACCTAGAAACTCGAGCAGCTCCTCGTGGGCGAGTTCCTGATATGCGGCGACGCGGAGTTGTACGGCGGCGATCTGCGCGAAGTTGAGATCGACGGCGATGACGCGGTCCGGCGAGCGCGTCAGCATCGCCAAGGCGTTGTCTCCCGCCGACGCTATCGAAAGGCACACGTCACCGGGGCGAATCGCGAGACCTTCGAGAAGGACGTCCGCGTCTTCCCAGCACTGAGCGTACCGCAGTGCGGTGAAGTCGGCTTTCTGCGCCGCTTCGGTTGTCGCGCTCACGCTGCCGCACACCGTCGGACGACGCCGCTCGCGCCGTCGAATTCGATGAGATCGCCGCTGCGCAGCCAGGTCGTCAGCCCGTCGATCGCGACGATCGATGGAATCCCCATCTCGCGCGAAACGATGGCCGCGTGCGAGAGCAAACTTCCGCGCTCCACGAGAATACCGCCGGCCGCGGGGAAGAGCATCACCCAACTGGGGTCGGTCCGCTCTGTCACGAGAATCTCGCCCGGCGAGAACCGCGCGCCCGGATCGGTCACGACTCGCACGACGCCGCGAACGAATCCCGCGCTGCATCCCAGCCCGCGCCGAACCTCGCCGCCGTCTTCGGGCCGAATGTTCGTCCCAGCGGCCAGGATGCACCCGTTCTGCACGAGCACGCGATGCGCGGGCGCCGGCAAAGCATTGTTGCAAAGCGCTTCGGCCTTGCGCTGCGCGATCGCCGTTCGCAACTGCACGATGGGGACCGTGTCGAAGAGGGTGAGCGCTTCGCCGATTTCAAGATGGAAGATGTCGTCCCGGTCTTCGATGAAACCCGCTCGCTCCGCACGAACGCCCAACTCGCGGAAGATCTCTCGAATCCGGCCAAAGAGTCGCGTCCGCTGGAATCGGAGATTCTCTCGATCGCGGATGCGATCGCGCGCATTACGCAAGACCCACGCAAAGAGCGCTCTACGAATCGGACGATCGGCGAGCAACGCGCAGGCACGGGCTTCGGCAAGTGCGGCGAGATGTGAGGTGCGCTCCGTAGCCGCCGGCTCCGTAACCTCGGCGGCGCGTGCGATTGCGCGGTACAGCGGAAGCGGGTTCATGGCGAGCGTGACGCTCTCGAGCTTCAGCTCGCTCTCGCAGCGATCGCCGAAACGCGTGATGTACGCGGTGACTAGGCGCTCGAGTTCGGGGACGCTGGCCAGCCCACGCGACGCGGGACGTGCGTCCGAATGCGCGAGCAGTGCGACGACGTCGGGGTTTCGGGACGCGACGCGCCCCATTTCCAGGATCCGCGCGGCCGGCTCGACGCTCACCATTCCGCCGCATTCGGCCACCAGCGCGTTCTGGAGCGTGCCGTCGCCATCGTCGCACCAACGTTTGCACAAGCTGCAGAGCGTCCCGAAAAAGATCATCGTGAAGAAATCGTTGACGAGCGGCGTGTCCCAGCGGCGCGCCAGCCGTTCCTCCATCGCGCGAAACTCAGCGACGATTTGAGCGTTGCTCGCCGCCGCCAGGTCGATCCCGTCCTGGAGTGTGGCCTCGAAGCGGCGATGGAATGCGGCGATGCGATTACGCAAGAAGGCGTACTCGCAGATCAGCGCTACGCCCATGCGCAGCATCGCCGCTAAGTCGGCGAGCCTTGCGGACTTGCTCGCGCCCAGTGAGTCCAAGACGTCCTGGGGCAACTCGTCCTCGAGCCCCATCATTCGCTCCATGAAGGCGCGGTTGAAGCGAAAGCCGGGGAGCAGGGCCAGGAGCCGGTACCAATTGAGCAGGTTGTAGTACATCCGGCCTTGGACCAGGCCAAGAAGATTTTCAAGCGCATCGTCATGCGCGTCGATCGTTTTCGGAGAGACCTGCAGCACGTGCAAGAAACGCCGATACGCCTTGGCATACGCGTAGCGCGCGAATGAGAACGTCAGGGTCGAGTTGACGCCGCCGTAACTCTCGGCGATATTGCTGTTGTCCCAAATCGTGACGTCATGCACGCGCGTCGTGATCGGCCGCGCCTGCACGAGATACAAGCGCGAGCCGGCGAACGCCCATTCGATGTCCTGCGGCGCTCCGAGCGCTGCTTCGACTGCGCGAGCGGCGCGACAGACTTCGCGTGCGGCAAGCGGGTCCAGGAGCGCTTCGCCGTCTCGCGCGATCGGTTCGCCGTTCGGTGTAAAGCGCAGAGTCTCACCCCCGGTGTCGCCGGAGACCAGCTTATCGGCGAGACCGCGAACCGCGCCAATCACGACGAGGTCGGCACCGTTTACCGGATCGCGACTGAACGCGACGCCGGCCGTGTCGGGATCCAGCATCTCTTGCACGATGACTCCGGCCGACGCTTGCGGCGCCAGTCCTCGGCTGCCACGATACGCGACGGCGCGATCGGAGAATACCGAACGCCGCACGTCCAGGATGCGCGCGACGACGTCGGCCGCGACGACGTTGAGATAGGTGTCGAGCTGCCCCGCACACGAGTCCGTCGAACCGTCTTCGTCCGCGGCTGACGAACGGACCGCGAATGCGTTGCCTTGCAGCCCGCCGACGGCGTCGCAAATCTCATCGCGCGCTGCGACGATCTCCGCATCCGTCGTGCCGGCGGCGATCGCAAACCACGGCGGGACGCAAAAACCGGCATCCTGTAATCGTACGAGTCCGGCGGCTTTACCGCCCGCGCGCGCCAATCGAACGTCCTCGATGCCCAGGACGACGTCCGTCTGCAACTTCATCGTAGCGCCTTCAAGAGCATCGGCACGGTCCCGAGTCCGAGGTACATCACGAGCGTCCAAATGCCGGAGGCAATCTCGATTGCCTTTGCTCGCGCGGTGAGCGGCACGGCCAGAAAGCGTAGCGCGGCGACGCACGTGCCGGCGACAACGATGCCGAGCACGATCGCTTCCTGCGCGAGTCCGCCGATCGCGCTCGCGGCACCGAAAGCGAAGATGGCCGTCGCGGCGATCGCGGCCAGCCAGGCCACGACCGCCGCCGTGCGGCCCCACAAGGCGGAATACGTCTCGACTCCGCGCTCCTCGTCGCCCGGCGCGCGAACCTTGCGCCCGACCTCGACGACGATGCCGTTGGCGAAACTCACGAACAAGAACCAGCCCAGGGCGGCCGGAGCCGGCGCGTGCGCGGGAATCCAATCGAAGGCGCTGATATAGAAATCGATGATCGGCACGATCGCCATGTGCGAGAGCATGTACGCGATCGGGCGTTCTCTGAGCCAGCGCGGCACGCGGAATTCCGCCGTCATCAAGCCCATATATGACCAGACGATTGCGAGCAATCCGAGGAGGCGCACATCGACGATGAGCGCGACGATGACTTGCACGCACGCGCAAGCTAAGGCTAGTACGCGTAACTCCGCGAGGCTGATGATGCCGCGCTGTACCGGGCGGTAGGGCCGGTACTTGCTGTCTTCGGCGAAATCTTTGAACTCGTCGGCAACGCGGAGTTGAACGAAGATGGTGAGCGACGAGACGAAGCCCGCGAGCATCACCCCAATTGCGGGAAAGTGCGACTGACCGCGCAGGAGCGCCGAGAACGCGATGGCCGAGCTGCTGAAGGCGGCGATCAGAAGACCGTGCGCCAAAATAGGAAAGCGCTCACGCTGGTATGTCGACCAGCGTCGAAGCGTTCCGACCAGGCTAGCCACGCGCGAGTTGCTGGTGAGCGCGGGCAAAGTGATCGGCGCAGATCGCCGCCGAGAGCGAAAGTTCCCCCGCCAAACACACGGCCGCAACAATCTCGGCCAGCGTATCCGCGCCGTTCTCGGCCGGAAGGCGCATCAGACCGATGCAGGCGCGCTGCGATGGGAGATGCGTGCCGCCGCCCACGGTCGCGACGATGACGTTGGGCAGCATAACGCTGGCGTACAGCGATCCATCCTCGGCGGTCTCGAAGCGCGTGATGCCGACGGCGGATTCGGCGACGCAGGCCGCGTCCTGTCCGGTCGCAAGATAGAGCGCCGCAAGCGCGTTCGCATAGTGCCCTTGGATGCCGATCTGCCCGGTCATCGCCGCCGCGACGGCGCCGACTCGCCAATAGTCGCACAAACGCTGCGGCGTCGTGTGAAAATGGCGCTCGACTGCACGGGAGTCCAAGTGAATCTCCGCGCTGACGCGACGCCCGCGCACGCCGAGCATCGCCATCCCGGTCGCTTTCTTGTCGCCGGAATAGTTGGCTTCGATGCAGTGTTCTTGAATCGTTGCCGGCGAGTGTTCGAGAACGTGTTCGCAGATCGCATGCGTGGCGATCGTCACCATGTTTTGCCCCGCAGCCTCTCCGGTTGTAAACTGCAAGGTTACGTAGACTCGATTGCCTTCTACCGCCGTGTCGATCGACGAGAGGCGGCCGTAGCGGGTCGTTTGCGCCGCTACGTCCGCGAGCGCGTCGTACGAGTTTCCGATCCACTCCGCAAAACGGACCGCGGCCGGAAGGTCCGGCAGCGTGAACGCGGGTGCGCGCGAAATCGCACAAGCGGTTATGCGAGCGGTGCAGCCGCCCGCTTCGATGAGGGCTTTTGCGCCGCGCCCGTATGAAGCGACCAGCGCCGCTTCGGTCGTCGCGAGCGGCACGTGGCCGATCCAGCGGCCCCGCGCACCATGGACGGCGAGCGGCCCGATCACGCCGACCGGGACTTTAAGCGTGCCGATGTAATTTTCGATGTTGCGTCCAACCGCGCCGAGCATGCTCGCGGCTTGGTCGTCGAACAGGGCCGATGCTATGTCGGCGCCCGCTCCGCTGGTCTGGAGGCGTGCCCGCACCGTCGCCTCGGTCTGCGGCCCATCATGGCTGCCGTTATTCATGCGGCAATCCTAAGCCGCAGGGCCTCGCCAGGGCGTCCGTAGTTTTACGGACGTGTCGCGCTAGATCTGCTCGACGCGCTCGATTTCAGGGCAGGCGGCGACGATGCTCGCTTCGATCGCGCCTTTGAGCGTCTCGGTCGACATCGCGCAGCCGCCGCAGGCGCCGAGCATCTGCACGAACGCGATCGGGCCCTCGATCTTGATCAGCCACACGTCGCCGCCGTCGGCTGCGATCATGGGACGAACCTGGTCGAGTGCCGCGTCGACTCGCGTCCGCAGCGCCATGCCGGTATCTTCCACGCCCGGCACAACCTCACGAGCCATCGTCTTAGATGCGCCAGGGCAGCGGCGCGAGGTAGCCGAGCATCCCGGCGAAGCCGACCAGAAAGGAGAAGGCCACGCCGCGCGCCGCTAGCGACGCATCGCCGGCCGTATGGGTGGCTGCATCGTTGAGCGCTCGAACCAGGCCGAACGCGAGCGGAAGCGTGAGCGCTTCGAGCAACGCCACGGTCGCCGGCGCGCCGGCCAGCACCGCGAGCGCGACGCCGAGATAGACGGCGCATAGCGCGGCCCTGCCGAGCGGTAGCAGCGCGACGCGGCCGAAGCGCACGAGCAAGTTTCGTTTTCCGCCGGCGGTGTCCGAAGTGAGATCGGGCACCTGGACGCAGAGCATCATCGCGAAGAGCGCCGCGCTTCCGGGCAAGGTCGCGGCTAGCGCGAGTGCGTTCAATGGAGCGCCTTGCGCAGCGTAGGCGATGAGCGGCACGAGCACGGCGACGATCAGCGCAGTCTCCACCTCGCCGAGCCCGCGCGCGAGCAGACGCAGCGGTGGGGCTGAGTAAAACCAAGCGAGGAACGCGATCGCGAGGCCGATATAGGCGGCGCTCATGCGTCCGTGCGCGACCAACACCGCGACCGCGGCCAAGCCGATCGCCAAAGCGATCTGCGCCGCACCGAGCGCAACCCGCGGCGCTAGAGCACCCTCGACCAGCACGCCGCTACCCCCGGAGAAGCCGGTTCGGGTCGAGCCTGCGTCGGACTCGCGATCGAAGTAGTCGTTGGTATAGTGCGTCATTAGCTGGAACGCCGCGACGGCGAGCAGCGCGGTACACAGCGCCGCCCAGTCCGGCGGCCGGCGCATGGCATAGATCGAGACCGCGGTTCCGAGTCCGACGCCGACCAAGCCGCCGGCCAGAAAGACCGGTCGCGAGAGCCTGAAGAACGCGCGTAAGGGCTGGGTCACCGAAGCGGCCTTCGCACGGCACAGGACCCGCCCTGCGGCCTACGCGAAAACAGCTTTCGCATTTCAAAAAGATGGAGGGCCCGGAAACTGAGCGTGGAGCGCCGTTTGAGCGAGCGTGGCCGGCCGAAGGTTCAATCCGTCGACCGCACCCTCGACGTGCTCGAGGCCCTGGCCACCCGGCGCAATGCGACCGGCATCAGCGAGCTCGCGACGATCGTCGGCTTGCACGTGAGTACCGTTCATCGCTTGCTGGCGACGCTGGTCGATCGTGGGTACGTCCGCCAAGATCCCGATACGTCGCGCTACCATCTCGGCTCGCGCATCTTCATGCTGGCGAGCGCGGCCGACGTGCACCTCGATCTGCGTCTCGTCGCCCGCCCGTATCTCGAGCGCATGATGCGCACCTCCGGCGAGACCGCCAACCTCGTGACCGCGAGCGAAAACGAAGTCGTCTATCTCGATCAGGTCGCGAGCATGCACCTCGTCAAGATGTTCACCGCGCCTGGAATGCGCGTGCCGTTCTACTGCACCGGCACCGGCAAAGCGATCCTGGCCTTCAAACCCGAGGAGTTCGTGGCCGGCGCGCTGCGCGGTCCGTTCAAACGGTTCACGCCGCACACGCTGACCGCCCGGCCCGCGATCGAAGCGGAACTCGCGTTGATTCGGCGGCTCGGTTATTCCGTCGACAACGAAGAGATGGAAGAAGGCGTCCGGTGTTTGGCCGTGCCGATCTTCGATCGCCGGCATCACGTCGTCGGCGCGATCTCGGTCTCGGGTCCGACGACGCGCATGACGGTCGATAAGGTCGAGCGGCTCGCGCCGAACGCGCGCTCGATCGCCGAAGAGCTCTCGCGTCAACTCGGTTTTGAGGCCGAGTCACCAATACCGTAACGCGGCAGCGAAGAGCCCTTCGAGTTCGGGCGCGCCGACAACGCGCGGTGCGTTCGCCAGCAAGCGCTTCTGCGCAACGGCGCCATCGCGTAAGGCGTCGATGTCGTCGCGAGTGAAGCCGACGCCGCCGATGCCGCTCGGCATATTCGTCGCTCGCATCAGGACTTCGATGCGGGCCGCCAAGATCTCGCCCGCATCGGCCGGCTCCGCGCTTCGCATGTCGGCTCCGAGAAACTCCGCAGCCGCCAGGTGGCGCGCCGGGTCGGCGGGCGCCGTGAAGCGGGCTACCGCGGGCGTATTGACGATGACGGCCATGCCGTGCGGAACGATCGGGTGCGCTTGCGGATACTCCGGCGCGCGATAGTCGCGCACGAGCCCGGCGACCGCGTACGACATCGCATGCGGAACGTGAACTCCGGCATTGCCGAAGCCGATGCCCGCCAGGGTCGCCGCAAACATCATGCGCTCGCGGGCTTCGGTATCATCGGAATCGGCGACGGCGCGCACGATGTAGCGGCCCAGGATACGCAACGCTTCGGCGCACGGAATATCGCTGAACGGGTTGGCGCCTTGCGACATCGGCCGCGCACCCGGCCGTGCCGAACGCGCGCGGCGCGTGAACGGCAGCGCCGTATAACTTTCGAGCGCGTGCGAGAGCACGTCGAAACCGCTGCAGGCAACGACCGTCTTCGGTAAGGTCAGCGCGCACTCTGGATCGACGAGCGCGAGCGAGGGACGCAGCCGCTTCGAAGCTATTCCGGTCTTGGCGTGGCGTTCGAGAAAATCGAAGATCGCGATGCCGGTGACTTCGGAGCCGGTCCCCGAGGTCGTGGGGCAGGCGATATGTGGGCGCAAGGGCCCCGGCACCGGCTTCCCGGAACCGATCGGCGCGTTGACGTACGCGCTGAACTCGTCCGGATAGGTCGCATAGAGATTGGCGGCCTTCGCGGTATCGATCACCGAACCGCCGCCGACTGAGACGTAGCCGTCGAACCTTCCGTCACGCGCAAAGGCCGTCGCGGCGCGAAACGAGTCGTCGGTCGGTTCGATGCGGCAGTGGGCGTATGTCGCGACGTCGATGCCCGCCGCGCGCAGCGAGGCTGCGACCGTTGCGACCGGTTCGAGTGCGTTCAGCGTCGCGTCGGTGAAAAGCGCGACGCGCGTCATGCCGAGGTCCTTGGCGTGCGCGCCGCACTCGTGCAACGCGCCGCTTCCGTAGACGAGGCGTGCCGCATCGACTTCGAACGCGGTCGCACCGCCGTCGACGAACTCATATCCTTGGCAACACAGCATCACGGCCGTCCTACGTTCGCCGAAGGTCCGGCAACGACTGCCCGCGTACGCCCAGATTCGTAATGCTGCTCGGCGCGATCGATGTGGGAACAAACTCGATTCACCTGATCGTCGTCGAGATGGATCCGCGCTTCGGTACGTCGCGGACGATCCTCAAGGCTCGCGAGATGGTGCGGCTGGGCGGCGGCGCGGCGCTCTTGCGCGGGCATCTCAGTAAGAAAGCGGTTCAGCGCGGGGTGGCGGCGATCGCTCGCTTCGCGCAGGCGGCGCGCGACGCGGGCGCCGGCGACGTGCGGGCGGTTGCGACCTCGGCCGTTCGTGAAGCCTCGAATCGCGACGAGTTTCTGGCGGCGGTGCGCGCGGGTAGCGGCGTCAACATCGAAGTGCTCTCGGAATCTGAGGAAGCGCGGCTGATCCATCTTGGCGTGAGCCGAGGCTATCCGATCGGCGAGCGCGTCGCTTGCATCTTCGATATCGGAGGCGGTTCGACCGAGTTCATCGTCGGCGACGGGCACCGGCCGTTCTTCTTGAACAGCGTGAAGCTGGGCAGCCTGCGACTCTACGACGAATATCTGACGGACCAAACGTCGACGGCGCTCGGATATCGCGCGCTCGAACGGCACGTTCGCCAGACGCTGGCGAGCGCCGCCGGCCGTCTGCGCGACTATCGTTTCGAGGTGCTGCTCGGCACCTCGGGGACGATCATGGGCTTGGCCGCCCTCGATGCCGCCGATCTTGGTGTTCCTTCACAACGCGTCCACGGCTACGTGTTGCGGCTCGAGCGACTGCGTCTCTTGCAGCGCGCCATGCTGAAGATGAGCCCGGTCGAACGGCGCAAGATGCCGGGCATGAATCCGCGCCGCAGCGATATCATCGTGGCGGGCAACGCGATCGTGATTGCGATTTTAGAGATGCTCGAGCGCGACGAACTGGTCGTCTGCGAACGCGCTCTGCGCGAGGGGATCGTGGTCGATTACCTCGAGCGCAACCTCGCGATCGCGCGCCGTTTGGGCGACGAGCGCACGCGACGCTTCGACGCCGCCCACGAACTGGCCGGGCGCTTCGGAGACGACGGCGTCCACGAGAATCAGGTCGCGGCGCTCGCGTTGCTGCTCTTCGACGGGCTCGGCGAGGTGCATCACTTCGAGCCGGCCGATCGCGATATTCTCTTTGCGGCCGCATTGTTGCACGAAGTCGGGCGCGCCATCGGAGCCAGCGGCCATCACAAACATGGCGCGTATATCGTGCGTAACGCCGGCCTCGCCGGCTGGCGTGCCGAGGAGATCGAGCTGATCGCCGCCCTCGTGCGCTATCATCGCAAGTCGTTACCGAAGCCGGTGCACATCGAATGGCTGGCAGCGTCGCCCGAAGTGCGTGAGAAGATCATGGGGCTCGGCGGTATGCTGCGCTTGGCCGACGGTTTGGACCGGCGGCATCTCGGCGTCGTCGCATCGGTGGAACCGCGCCTCGAACCGGGCCTGCTGCGCCTGATGGTCGAGGCGCAACAGGATGTGAGTTCCGAGTTGGACGGCGCGCTCTTCAAGGCCGACCTCTTCGAGAAAGCCTTCGGGTTGCGCGTCGCCGTCGAAGCGCTCCCGCGCAAGGCCTACGCTTCCTCGTTCAACGACGGCGATGCGAGCGCGGCCGAGATGGATGCTGCGAGCCTCTCCGTATAAGGCGGGTCGCCGTCGCGCGACCAGAGCGCGTGCAGACTTTCGAGCGCGCGGCGGCGCTCGGCGTGTGCGGCTAGACGGCACGCTTCGATCCCCGTGCGGCGAGGATCGGCGGATTCGATTCCGGCGAGCAAGTCGAGGTACGTGCGCTCGAAGGCATCGGAATCCGAGATCGTGCCGAGATACTCCTGAGCGAGCGCGAGCAGGTCGAGCGCGCCGGCCGCCTCGCCGGCCAGCAGCGAGCGGAAGAACTCGAGGTTGTAGCGCAGGCGTTTGATCGCGACGCGCGCGGCGTGCAGTTTTTCATCGCGCCCGTCGTCGAGCGCGGCGGCCATGCTCTTGACGACGTCGCGCCGGTGTTCGCGCAGGATGCGCGGGACGGCCTTACGGAGTGTCGGCGCCATGATCCAGCAGCGCCGTCAGCCCGTCACGATCGAACTGCGAGAGTTCGACCGCAAATTCGGAGAGCGCTTGCCGGCGGCGCGCGAGCAGCCTCTCGATGGCGTAGCCGGCTCCAGCGGCTTCGTTTGCCGTCGCGCCGCCGAGCGCGCCGCGCAGCACGGCGAGATGGACGTCGGCATCGCGCACTCTGCCGAGGCGGCGGCCGATCCGGCGCGTCGCGTACGCGTACTTGCGCAGCGGCTTGCGAGACAACTCGTCGCCGAACGTGTCCAGCGCCGTACGCAGTCGCCGAATCGCGACCCGCATATCGTGCGTGGCACGAACGTCGTCACCGTGCAGGACCGCGGGCGTTTCGGCGAGGACGGCATCGAGCAGGGCAGGCAGAATCGTTCGCGCCGCTCGTTCGAGCGACGCATCGGCGGTCAATCCGTCGAACGGGGGCGCTTTGGCCAACGAAACTCCTTGCTCGAAGCGCGCGCATGGAGTATGTTGTCGGCTGAACCTGCCCGCTCATGCTACGACGAAAAGGGAGCGATGCTAAGCCAAGCCCCGCCCGGTGCGAAGAAGATTCTGGTCGTCGACGACGAGTCCGCGATCCTGCAGACGCTGCGCTTCAACCTCGAGCGGAACGGCTACATCGTGGCGACCGCGGGTGACGGCCGCTCGGCGATCGCGCTCGCCGGCAGCGAAAAACCCGACCTGATCATCATGGATATCATGCTGCCCGGGCTCGATGGAATCGAGGCATGCAAAGAGATTCGCAAATCGAGCAACGTCCCGATCATCATGCTGACGGCCAAAGATCAAGAGATCGACAAGGTGCTTGCGCTCGAATTAGGCGCCGACGACTACGTGACGAAGCCGTTTTCGCTCCACGAGTTCCTGGCGCGCGTCAAGGCGCGGCTGCGGCGCCGTAGCGGAACCGAAGAGTCGAGCAACGAGGCGATCGCACTTGGCGAGATCGTGCTCGATCCGTCGCGTCAATCGCTCGTCGTCCGCGGCCGGCAGATCGGCTTGGCGCCCAAAGAGTTCAACCTGCTGCTGGTATTGATGGAGAATCGCGGCCGCATCGTGACCCGCCAAACGCTGCTCGACAAGGTCTGGGGCTACGATTTCGACGGCGAACAGCAGACGATCAGCGTGCACGTACGCTGGCTGCGCGAGAAGGTCGAGATCGATCCGAACAATCCGCGCCATATTATAACGGTCCGCGGGCGCGGTTACATGTTCAAGGAATGATGTGAACCCGGGCGACCTGGGCTGGCTCATTGCGGGAGTCGCTGCCGGCTTCGCGATTGCCCGGCTAGTGCGGCGCAAACCAGGCGATTCGAGCGGCGAGCGAATGCCGGTCGCGGTCCCCGAACTCGATCCGCGCTTCGAGCAACTCGTGCAGTCCTTGCGCGTCGGGATCGTGACGCTTGACCGGCGTGGCACGATCGCCTCGATCAACGCGGCGGCGACGGCGATCTTCGAACTCGCCGGAAAGCCCACGCTCGGCAAGGCCTTGATCGAGGTCGTGCCGTCGTTCGATCTGGACCGCCGGGTCCGTGACGCGCTCGATGGGAGCGCCTGGCGCGGCGATCTCTCGCTGAACGTGCCGCCGCGCGCGCGCATGCTCACGGTCTCGACCATCCCGGTCGAAGGCGGCGGCGCGCTCGTGATCGCGAGCGACGAAACGCGTCTGCACGAACTCGAACAGATGCGTCGCGACTTCGTCTCGAACGTCTCGCACGAGCTGCGCACGCCGCTCTCGTCGATCAATCTGATGATCGAGACCATCTTGACGACCGACCTCGATGAAGAAGCGCTGCGGCTCTTCTTGCCGCGCGTCAAACAAGAGGTCGATCGCATGGTCCAACTCGTTGCGGATCTGCTCGATATCGCGCGGGCCGAAGCGGGGCGGCTGCCGTTGCGTATCGAGGAATTGGACCTGGCCGCCGTCGCCGCCAAGATCACCTCGACGCTCGAGCCGCGCGCCGTCCAACTCGGGGTCGTGCTGCGGCACGGCGGAGCGAGCGTCTGGATGAACGGCGATGCGGATCGGCTCGCGCAGATCTTGGTCAACCTGACCGACAACGCGCTGCGCCACACGCCGGCGGGCGGGACGGTCGATGTCGAGGTGCGCGCGCAGCAAGGTTCGGCCGCGCTCATCGTGCGCGATACCGGCGCCGGCATCCCGTACAGCGACTTGCCGCACATCTTCGAGCGCTTCTACGTGGTCGACCGCTCGCGTGCGCGCGAATCGGCCGGGACCGGGCTCGGGCTCTCGATCGTCAAGCACTTGGTCGAAGCGCACGGCGGCCGCGTGAGCGTCGATTCGGAACTCGGTTTGGGCGCGACCTTTACGTGTCTCTTTCCGGCGCTGCCGGCGGCTTCGGTTTCGGGAGCAACGCCCGCCAGTTAAACGCGAACGAGTGCGGCCGGACGGTGGCGAGCAGAGGCCGCTCGATGAAGTACGTGATTGCGGCGGAGATCGCAACGGAGACGACGATCGAGAGCGCGATGAACAGCGGTTTCCATACGTCGTCGTCGTGCGGCGTGGGGTTCGCCGACGGCGGAACGTTGTGATGGACGAACCAGAGCTCGACCAGCGTGTGCCAGAGATAGAGATTGTAGGAGATAACCGAGAGGAAGACGAGCGCCGGATTTCCGATCACGAAGCGCCACCAGCGCTGCCCGAAACACGAAGTCAGGATCAGCAGAGCCATCACGCCCGCAAGCACGCTGCGCCCGGCCAGATTCCAGTGCTCGCGGCCGTTGAGATCGTACTGCACCGCGTTCGCCGAGGAGAGCAGTCCGTAGGCGATCGCGACGAGCAACAGCGCAGCCAGCGTGAGCGCGAAGCGGCGCTCGAGGAGCCACTCGCCGAAGTGCTTACGCACGTAGACGAAGACGTACGCGGCGAGCATTCCGAAGGCGAAGACGTCGAGGAAGGCCGGCAACTGGCGCATGACGACTTCGCGGTCGATGCAGCAACCCGCCAAGCCGTAGCGGTAAGCAAGCGCCGCAGCGAGCATCGCGGCGGCCGCGAGCAGCGGGCGCGGCGTGAAGATCGCCGCCAGTAGTGGAAAGATCAGATAGAACTGGACCTCGATGCCGAGGCTCCAGAAAACGGAGTTGACGCCACCGAAACGGTCGTCGAAGAAATTCTCGATGAAGAGCAGATGCTGCGCCAGGGGCCATATGCTCTCGAGCGGCGAGAGGATCGCCGGCAGCGCGACCGCGAGCGTCACCGCTAACGCGAGCAGATACGACGGCACGATCTTGATGAAGCGCCGGTACGCAAAGGTCCGGACGCTCTGCGCCGCGCTCGTTTCGAGCGCGTGACGCGCATAGGGAAAGTACAGGCAGAACCCGCTGATCAGGAAGAACAGGTCGACGCCGAGGTACCCGGTGCGCGCCACCACGTCGAACGGCGGCGGCGGCGTGTACCACGAGAAGAGCCAGGTGTGATAGCCGAAGACCAGCAGAATCGCGAGACCGCGCAGGCCGTCGACGGGACCCGTACCGGTCCGCGCGTGTTCTTTCACCGGCCTGGGCTTCGCGGCGAGGGCCGCGAGGTCTTGGGGCTCCCTTAAGGTGGGGATAAAGCGCTCATAACGTTCGCCTGAAATACTGAACGCACATGGTCGACAGCGAGCAACCTGACGAGCGTCGGTTCTTCCTTGCCTTTGTCGAGCAGCATTGGCGCGAACTCTCGCTGAGAGACGCGTCATTTTTGTGCGCGGAGACGTTCGATGCGTTCGCTTTGACATACCCGCGCGATGCGACTGACACTTAATCTTCTTAAACTAAATTTAAGATAGGCGCCACGTACGATATCACCCCGTTGCCGCGCAACTAAAGCGCTGAAGGTTTATGAAAAATACTGTGAAACTGCGACCTCACATGACGACCGGAACCAAGCCGCTACGCTTGAAAATTCTTGCGCTCGCCGTTAGCGCCGCACTCGGAATCGGCATCGTCGCGCCCGCGCTCGCGGCGACGCAACTCACCGGCGCCGGCGCCACGTTCCCGTATCCGTTCTTCTCGAAGGCCTTCTACGAGTACACCAAAGCGCACCCGGACGTCACCGTCAACTATCAATCGATCGGCAGTGGCGGCGGCATCCAGCAGTTCACCGCCAAGACGGTCGATTTCGGCGCGTCGGACGTCCCGATGAACGCCGACGAACTGAAACGGGCGGAAGCCGGCGGACCGGTCATCCAGTTTCCGACGACGCTCGGCAGCGAAGCGATCACCTTCAATCTCCCGATGGTGATCAAGGGCGGTCTGCACCTGACGCGCGAGGCGCTGGCTGAAATCTACTTGGGCCAAATCACCAAGTGGAACGATCCCAAGCTCGCGCGACTCAACGCCGGCGCGAATCTCCCCGATACGCCGATCGTCGTCGTGCACCGTTCGGATGCATCGGGCACGACCTATATCTTCACCGACTTTCTCAGTCACGTTTCGAGCGATTGGAAGTCCAAGGTCGGGACCGGCAAGGGCGTCGAGTGGCCCGCGGCGAGCAGCGTCGGCGGAAAAGGTAACGAAGGCGTCGCGGGCCAGGTGCGTCAAACGCCCGGTGCGATCGGCTACGTCGAGTTAGCCTACGCGATCGAAAATAAGATGCAGCAAGCGATGCTCGAGAACAAGGCGGGCAAGTGGCTTTTCAGCACGGCCAATGGCGCCAGGGCTGCAGCCGCGAGCCGCGCGAGCATCTCACCGACGGAGTTCTCGATCGTCGACGCGCCGGGAGCCGGCTCGTGGCCGATCTCGGGTTTCTCGTGGGGCATGGTCTACGAGTCGCCGAGCGACAAGGGCCGCGCGAAACTCACCCGCGATGCGCTCGTCTGGCTCGTCACGGATGCTCAACCGATTGCCGGCACGCTGAACTACGTTCCGTTGCCCGCGAACATTTCAGAATACGCAAAAAAGCAACTCGAACGCATGAAAGTCTAACCCCCGAATCCCCACCGGCCGTCAAGGGGCGCGACGAGCGCTCTTTGACGGTCTCTTGAGCCCAAAAAAGGCGGCAGCGAAAACTTTGCCGGACGCATCCCTGGACAAGCCGTCGTCGAGCGGGCTCGGTTTTAACCGAGGCATGAAGCGGGCGCGGCAAGCCGACCGCGCATTTATGCTCGCGGTCTATTGCTCCAGCGCGCTCTTCGTCCTGATCGTGGCGGGACTCTTCGCCGAATTGTTCTCGGGCTCGTGGCTCGCGATGCGCACGTTCGGCCCTTCGTTCTTGTGGACGAGCCACTGGAATCCGGTGACCAACCACTTTGGAGCGTTGCCGCTGATTTACGGGACCGTCGTGAGTTCGGCGATCGGCATCCTGCTGGCCGGCGTCATCGGCATCTTCGCGGCCGCCTATCTGGCCGACTTTGCGAACCGCTTTCTGGCGCAACCACTGACCTTTATGATTGAAATGCTGGCCGCGGTGCCGAGCGTGGTCTTCGGCCTTTGGGGCCTCTTCGTGCTCGCGCCAATCATGCGCAACTACGTCGATCCGTTCTTGCAGGCCAAGTTCGGATTCTTGCCCATCTTTCAAGGCACGATTTACGGAACGTCGCTGTTGACCGCGGGCGTGATCCTCGCGATCATGATCGTTCCAACGGTGACGGCGATCTCGCGTGACGTCATCAAGGCCATCCCGAACGACCTGCGCGAGGCCTCGGCGTCACTCGGCGCGACGCGCTGGGAGACGATGTGGAAGGTCGTCTTGCCCGCGGCTCGCGCCGGAATCTTCGGTGCTTTGATCTTGGCGCTCGGCCGAGCGCTCGGAGAGACGATCGCCGTGACCATGGTGATCGGTAACCGGCCGGCGATTGCGGTTTCGCTCTTCGCACCGGCCTATTCGCTGCCGAGCGTCATCGCGAATGAGTTCACCGAAGCGACCGCGGACGTGTACCTCAGCGCGCTGATCGAACTAGGGTTGGTGCTGTTCGTGGTCAGCATGATCGTCAACGGCCTGGCGCGTTTCCTGACGCTGACGGTTCTGCGCCCGGCGGGTAGTCGCTGAAGATGCCGAGCCCGAGCAGCAACATGGCCGGCCGGCGTCTGAAGAGCGCCTTCGGCGTGGTCGTTGCGGCGACGTGCTCGGGGATCGCCGCGTCAACCCTGTTGATCATCTTCGGCTATGTTGTCGTGCAGGGCATCTCGGCGATCAATCTGCCTTTTCTCTTGGAAGTACCGCGCCCGGTCGGCGTCACCGGCGGCGGCGTCGCCAATGGTATCGTCGGAAGCTTGCTCATCGTCGGCATCGCCGGAATCTTGGCGACGCCGGTCGGCGTGCTGACCGGAATCTTCTTGGCGCTGTTCGGTCGCGGGGCGCTCGCCGAAGGGATACGCTTCTTGGCGGACGTGCTGGCGGGCGTTCCGAGTATCGCGATCGGCCTGTTCGCGTACACGCTGTTCGTCGCGCCGTTCAGACACTTCTCTGGGCTCTCGGCCTCGGTTGCGTTTGCAATCCTGATGCTGCCGATCATCATCCGCACTGCGGAAGAAGCGATTCGCAGCGTCCCTTCGACGGTTCGCGAGGGCGCGCTGGCGCTCGGCATGTCGGTCTACTCGGCCACGGTCAAGGTGATCTTGCCGGCGGCGCGGCCTGCGATAGTCACGGGCCTGCTGCTCGCTATCGCCCGCGTCACGGGCGAAACGGCGCCGTTGCTGTTCACGGCGTTCGGCAGCCAGTTCTGGGAACTCAATCCGAACAATCCGATGGCGGAACTCGCCTTGCAAGTTTTCACCTACGCTATTTCGCCGTATGACGATTGGCATCGCCAAGCCTGGGCCGGAGCGCTGGTGCTGATCAGCGTGGTCTTTCTGATCAATTTCTTCGCGCGCTTCGCTCTGCGCACGCGTTTTAGTTAGCCACGAGTATGACGATGCAATCGGTCGAGCCACCGGACGCGATCGCCTCGCTCAACGCGAACCTCGTTGTCGACAACCTGTCGGCGCTGTACGGCAAACGGCTCGCGCTCGAAGGCGTGAACCTGTCGTTTCCGAGCAAAGCGATCACCGCGTTGATCGGTCCGTCAGGCTGCGGAAAGACGACGCTCCTCCGCTGCCTCAATCGTATCCACGAGACCGCGAACCTCGGCACGGTGAGCGGCCGCGTCTTGCTCGACGGTCAAGATATCTACGCGCCCGAGGTCAATCCGGTTGCAGTGCGGCGGCGCGTCGGCATGGTCTTTCAACGCGCAAATCCGTTTCCGACGATGTCGATTCTCGAGAACGTCGTTTCGGGATTGCGCTTTGCGGTCGGCGTCCGTTCGCCCCAGCGCCTCAACGAAGCCGCCGAGCGCGTCCTGCGCCTCGCCTTTCTCTGGGATGAGGTCAAAGACAAGTTGAACCGTCCGGGCGTCTCGATCTCGGGCGGCCAGCAGCAACGCCTCTGCATCGCGCGAGCGCTTGCCAGCGATCCCGACGTTCTGTTGATGGATGAGGCGACCTCGGCGCTCGATCCGATCGCGACCGCGCAGATCGAAGAGCTGATGGTTTCGCTCGCGGGCCGTTACACGATCGTCGCCGTGACGCACAACATGCAGCAAGCCGCGCGCGTCTCCGAATACACGGCGCTGCTGCTGGCCGCCGAAGACCGGGTTGGACGGCTCGTCGAGTTCGGCGACACGCAACAGATGTTCACCAAGCCGAAGGACCGTCGCACCGAAGACTACATCACCGGGCGCTTCGGGTGATTCGGGTGATCGAGCGCGACGCGCCGGTGATTCCGGCGAAGATGGATATCGAAGACTTGAACGTCTACTACGGACGCTTCCACGCGCTCAAGGATGCCTCGTTGCGCGTCTTGCCCCATAAGGTCACCGCCCTGATCGGCCCATCGGGTTGCGGCAAGTCGACCTTCTTGCGCGCCCTCAACCGTATGCACGACCTGATGGACGGCACGCACGTAAGCGGCACGGTCAAACTCGACGGCGTCGACATCTACGCTCCCGATGTCGATCCCGTTCAGATCCGCCATCGCATCGGCATGGTCTTTCAACGCCCCAACCCGTTTCCGCAATCGATTTACGAGAACGTCGTCTACGGACCGAAGCTGTACGGCGAGCGGGACGCCAATAAACTCAAAGCTATCTGCGAAGCGAGCCTGCGTCAGGCCTTTCTCTGGGATGAAGTGAAGGATCGACTCGATCGCTCCGCGCTCGTGCTTTCGGGCGGCCAGCAACAGCGGCTCTGCATCGCGCGAGTCATCGCGGTCAAGCCGCAGGTCATCGTCATGGACGAGCCCGCCTCCGCGCTCGATCCGATCGCCACGTCCAAGATCGAAGATCTGATTGGCGAGTTGAAAAAGGAGTACACGGTGGTCATCGTCACGCACTCGATGCAGCAGGCGGCGCGACTCTCCGACTTTACGTCGTTCTTCCTGTTGGGCGAGCTGATCGAAGTCGGCACGACCTCGGAGATCTTCACGCGTCCGAAGGACAAGCGCACCGAAGATTACATTACCGGACGCTACGGGTAAAGGTACCAACGTCATGAATGTGTCGTTCGAACGTCAACTCAGCGAAGACTTGGATGCGCTTCGCGCGGCCGGAACGTATAAACGTTTGCGGCACCTGACCACGCCCATGGACGCTCACGTTCGCATGGAAGAAGCGGGCGACGTCATCGTACTCTCGAGCAACAACTATCTCGGGTTGGCCGATCATCCCGAAGTGGTCGAAGCGGGGATCGAGGGCTTGCGGCGCTACGGCGCTGGGACCGCTTCGGTTCGCTTTATCTGCGGTACGCTCGACGTGCACCGCCGGCTGGAGGATAAGCTTGCGGCGTTCCTTGGATTCGAGGCCGCGCTCAGCTACGTCTCGTGCTGGACCGCGAACGAAGGTCTCATGCCGACGATTGGCGTCGCCGGCACGACGCTGATTTCAGACGAGCTGAATCACGCCTCGATCATCGACGCATGCCGGCTCTCCGCGGCCAAGCGCGCGCGCTACAAACACTCCGACATGGCGGACCTCGAGGCGCGCTTGCGCGAAGCGGAGGGTCGCAAGTTCATCGTGACCGACGGCGTCTTCTCGATGGAGGGCGACGCCGCGAAGCTGCCTGAGATCGTCGCCTTGGCCGAGCGCTACGATGCGGTCACGATCGTCGACGATAGCCACGGCACGGGCGTACTCGGGACCGGCGGGCGCGGAACGATCGAGCACTTCGGCTTGGCGGGCAAGATCGATATCGTCACCGGCACGCTCGGAAAAGCGCTTGGCGGAGCGGCCGGCGGCTTCGTCGCCGGCAGCAAGGCGCTGGTCGATACGCTGGTGCAGCGCTCGCGCACGCAACTCTTTTCGAACGCGTTGCCCGCGACCGTCGCTTCGAGCGCGCTGCGGGCGATCGAGGTCCTCGAGATGCATCCCGAGCTGCTGCTCAAGCAGCGCGAAAACGTCGCCTACTTCCGCGCCGGTCTCGAGCGGCTGGGCTTCCGGCCGCTTGCTGGGCCGAGCGCGATCATCCCGATCATCGTCGGGGAGACGTCGTTTGCCATCGCGATGAGCGACCGGCTTCTGCGCGAGGGAATCTTCGTAACGGGCTTCGGTTTTCCGGTCGTCCCCGAGGGCGCAGCGCGCATTCGCGTGCAGATGAGCGCCGCGCTCGGGCGTGTGGAACTCGATACGGCGCTCGCCGCGTTCGAACGCGTCGGCCATGAACTTGGACTGTTGGAAGAGGCACAGGCGTGAGCTAGCCCGGTCCGGCAGGCCCCGAACACCGCGAGCGGCGAACGGGGCCGCTTCCGCGCTTTTTGAAGGCGAGCGGTCCGCTATGCCTTCCGGGAGAACCACGACAGCATGTACATTTCTCGCGCATTCGCCGCCGTTCTCGTCGTCGCGGGAACCTTCGGTTCGGCCGCGCTGGCTGCCGCCGCCGGAACGTTCACGGGTCCAACCGGCTGGAGCCACATCGGTTCGCCGGCGCCGGATCCGGCGCGCACGTTCGAGCAGTGGAGACTAGCCGGGCCGCCCGACGAACCCGCGCAGACGGTAACGTTCATCGCCGACACGACCGTCTCGTACGCCGACGCGCTCGCAATGATCAAGAAGAACTTCTCCGACAACAACATCAAGCCGAAAGTGGATACCGACGCAACGTGTCAGGGCCGCCAAGGGCACGTCGTCGAATTTTTAATCGGACCTGAAGGTAAGGCGGTCATCACGAACCGGTTGCTCGTTCCCGACGGCGCCGGCGTGGTAACGATCACGTACGTTCGCGGCCAGACCGACAACTACGATGACGACGTGAAAAAAGCGGTTACCGCCTACTGTAAAGCGAGCTAGCTTTCGGGGCGAATGTTTAACCGAGTGTGAATACCTTTCGGTAGGTTCCCGAGAGCGATTCACGCAAAGAATGAGGCCAGCGACTTTCTCTCACCTGGGTTGGGAGGGTCGCTCCTTTATTTTATGTCGTCGTTCGCGGCCCCGTCGAGAGCGGCGGTTCGTAGCAGAAGGCGACGAGCAATCCGGCGATGCCCGCGAGCAGCGGTGAACCGAGCCAGAGGTTTGGCGACCACGCGGTGCCGCTGCCGCCGGCCACGATCGTCGTGATCAAGAACAGTGTGAAGAAGAGCGCCGGCACGAGTGTTGCCAGGGCATAGAACCCGGTGCCGTACCGGACGCGGTCGCCGAAAATGGCAATTGCGATGTCGGCACCGAGTCCCGTTACGAGCGCCGGAATGACATCGGAATACGCATCGCTCTGCGTCGCCATGGCCAGCGTAAACAGCGTAAGCACTAACGTGAACGTACCGAAGGGCGGATGCCAGCGCTTCAGGCCGAGAAGGAGCACGCCCGCGATCACGACCGATTCCAACAAGTTCGAAGCTTCCGCCAGCGAGAATGCAATCGAGCTGTGCGCCGGATCGGGTCGCCCGGTGGCGCTGAAGAAGACTCGTCCGCCGGCGCCGAGTGCCGGGTGCGCGGCATCCATCCCGGAGAGATTGGAAACGTTGCGCGCCTCGGTGCCGTCGCTCGCCGCTACGAAGACCTGCTCGACGCCTCCTACCGACTTTAGGTAGGCGAGTGTCTTGCCATTGGCCGAAAACGACACGGGACCGGCGTGATCGTCGATCGTGCGCACGTCGGTCCCGTTGAGATTGGCGGAGAGAAGCGCACCATCGCCGGCCGTGAAGTAGATTCGCTTCCCGGACCACGCGGGGAGAGCCCCATTGCTCGTGAACGTCAGCCAGCGCGTCGCGCCGCTCGCGACGTTGACGACGGCGAGCATGTCGGTGAGCCCATTGCGCGACACGTAGGCGATCTGCGAACCATCCGGCGACCACGCCGGCGTTGCGACCGTCGTGACGCCGGCGATCAGCGTTCGGTCGCCCGAACCGTCGGGATGGATGATGTGCAGCGAGTAGTTTCCCGACGTGCCGGCGGGTAGCGAGATGTAGGCGATCCACTTACTATCGGCCGACCACGCCGGTTGCGTATCGTGCCGCCCGGAATGCGTGATTCGGACTGCATGCGTGCCGTCGATGTTCGTGACGTAGATATCGCTCGGAGGTTGCCCGCCGCCATCGGCGCTTTGCGGTATCTGGGCGCGATAGACCAAATGCTTGCCGTCGGGCGAAGCGCCCACGCCCCAGAAATCGAGGCCGGACGGAGTCTCGAGCCGAGTCAGCTGTGTCCCCGACGAATCGCTTGCATACAATATTGCGATCGGTGGCCCGGAACGATCCGGCAAGATGGTGCCGACCGTCAGGCCGTCGGAGATCGGTTGCGCGTAGCCGAGGAAGAAACCGAACAGCGTCAGCACGCTCGCGAGGCAGAGGACGACCGGCCCGACGCGCTTCCATCCGCTCACATCGGATCCGTATTGATAGGCGATCGATCGGATCGGACCGCTGAAGATCAACGCCGACGAGAAGGCCAGCAGGAGATGCGACGGGCTAATGAGTCCGCTGATCCCGCGTTCGATGCCGAACATGCCGTGCCAGAACAGATCGAACCCGCCTCCGATCGCAAACAGGATCACGCCGCAGAGCGCTAGCCAATAGCCGTAGGGCAGCGTGTTCTCAACCGAATAGCCGCGCGTCAGGTTTCTCAGCGCCACGAAGCCGAGGACCAACCCGTTGGCGGCCATCGTCCCGTAGAGAATGGCATGCCACGGCGTGAAGAAACTCTGATCGACGAGCCCGTGGGAGTGCGCCCAACCATCTTGGATCACGCCCGACATCAAGAGGAGGCTGAGCCCGGCCATCAGCCAGTCAAAGCCGATCGAAGAAGACGGGCGTCCGAGTTGGCTGGACATGGTTCAACCTCCGGGCGGTGCGGCGCTTACCGAGGTTACGGCTCAGGCCTCCAAAGGTTTCGCCGGAACAGCGCTTACGGGACGAGCGACAGTTTGACGGCGTCTTCATCCCATTCGAGGCCGCTGCCGGGGCGCTCCGGTGTCAAGACGGCGCCGGCTTTGAAGCGCACCGGCTCGCTGAGAATCGGACCAGCGTGGTCGAGATATTCGATCAGATGGCAGGTCGGCGTAACGCCCAGCAGGTGGATGCTGAATTCTGGAAACGTATGGCTCGATGCCGGCAGGCCGGCCGCTTCGGCGAGCGCGGCGGCGCGCAGCCAAGCGCTGACGCCACCGAGTTTCATCACGTCGAGCATGACGTGATCGGATGCGTGCGCGGCGAGACTCTTCTCCATGTCGTGCGGCCCCCACCAATTCTCGCCAAGTTGAATCGGCGTCTCGGCGGCGGCTGCGATGCGCGCGTGTCCGGCGAAATCGTCGGCGCGCGTGGGTTCCTCGATCCAATACAGTCCTTCACGGTCGAGTGCGCGCGCGCGTTCGATCGCTTCGTCGACGGAGAGCGATTGATTGTAGTCGACCATCAGACGGGCGTGCAGGCCGATTGCCGCGCGCACCGACCGAATCGTTTCGAGATCGGCGGCGAGATCGTCGCGCCCGATCTTCACTTTGATAGCGTCGAAACCGAGCGCGACGAGCTCCTCCGCTTCGGCGGCGGCGCCGGCGGGACTCATCGTTCGCAGACTAGCGTACGCGGGAATCGGTTTCGGCGCGCCGCCCAGCAGTGTGACGAGCGGAACGCCGGACGCTTTGGCAAGCGCGTCCCACAGCGCCATATCGATGCCGGCCATTGCGATGCCGGTCAACCCTTGCGTTCCGAGCAGGCGGAAGTGCCGCTCGAGTTTCTGCTCGATTGCGGCCGGGGCAGCTGCGTCGCCCTCGATGAGGTCTTCGAGGTTGGTAACTAATTGGACCAGCGGCACGAGCGCCGCCGGCGTGTAGCAACGCACGTAGCTCTTTCCGGTGACGCCCTCTTCGGTCAAGAGATCGATGAGCACGAGCGGCGTCGAGCGCATCACGCCGCTCGCCGTTTCCACGGGACGCTGCAGCGCTAGGTTCAGCCCGCGCGCGCAGATTTTACGGACGGTGAGGGCGGCGTGAATCGCTGCTATGATCTGCTCCTTACGCGCGCCGAACGAGCCCCGCACGGGCTTTTGCTTGAGGCGCCGGTTCTCCGGCTGCCGGGCGAGGCGAGCGGCCCTTAGAGGCCCCCTTGCCGCCGGCTTCGTATCAGATGTGGACCCAGTTCTGGAGGATTCTATCTTCATGAAATACGTCTCTATTCTGTTCGCCGCCGCGGCGATGCTCGCGGGCTCCGCAGCATCGGCTGTTGCGCCGATGCAATTCCCGATCTCCGCGCAAAACGGCTCGGGCGAACACGGCACGGCGACAATGCTTCAGGGCTCGGCCGGCGTCATCGTCCGCGTCCGAATGGCCGGCGGAGCCGACGGCGTCAAGCAGCCGATTCACGTGCACAAGGGTTCGTGCGCCAAGCTCGATCCCAAGCCGACGTACCCGCTGACGGTCGTGACCGACGGAATATCGCAGACCACGCTGACCGGCGTCACGCTGGCCGATCTCCAAAAGGGAGACTACGCCATCAACGTGCACAAATCGGGCCCCGAGGTTGCGACGTACGTGGCCTGCGGAAACATACCGAAGTCCTAACTCGGCCTAGGCCGAGGAGAAGACTAAACGAAGGAGCCGGGGCCCGTCGCATGACGAGGCCCCGTTCCTTAAGTTGGTACGACACTGCGAGGGGGGTATAGATGCTTGCTTCGAGTCGGATGAACGGATTCGTTCCGGTAACGAACCCTGACGCCGCGCGGCGTTTCTATGTCGATCTGCTCGGCTTCACATTCCTCGGCGAGAATGAATACATCGTTTCGCTGCAGGCGGGAGCGTCGACGATCATCATGCAGAAACTCCCCGAGCTCACGCCGGCCAAATACACGATTCTCGGCTGGGAAGTCGAGGATATTCGCAAGACCGTCGCCACGCTCAGCGAGCGCGGCGTTGTCTTCGAACGCTTCGGCTGGATGGAACAAGACGAGCTGGGGATTTGGAAGAGCCCGGACGGCCGCGTCGCGTGGTTCAAAGATCCGGACGGAAACACGCTCTCGGTCTCGCAGCACTAAAGGTAGAAATTTCGCGCGCCTGCTCTCGGGTGTGCTCCCCGATTATTTAGCTGTTTCAGTGTGGCATAGATCACATCCCGTCGTGTGATCTAGCGCAAGCCTGGATCACTATGTTATAAACGTCACACGGCAGCACTATTTCACGGAGGAAGCACGTGCGCTACTTCTCTTTTTCGAAATTACGTCTTTTTGTTGCGGGAGCGCTGGTCGCGGCTTCGACCGCGTGCAGCGGGCATGCAGGGTCGGCAGTTGTGCCGGCGCAGCTAGCGCAGGCTGCAAAACAGCCTCAGCAATTTTTGCGAGCGCCTCTCAGTATTGGTGCGTTTCCGATCAGCATCGACGCTTTTCCGATCAGCATCGGTGCCTCTCCGATCAGTGTCGCAGCTTTTCCAATCTGTCAGAACGCGCCGTCGACCGCCAACGCGGGTTGCCACGCTCAGTACCGGACCGATATCGCTGCCAACCCAAACCCGAAGACTCCGGCGGCGCAATTGGCGGGCTATGCCCCGGCAGATCTCCGGGACGCATACGGCGCCAAGCAAGCCGCCGCGGCCTCGGGCGGAACGCAGATCGTCGCAATCGTCGTCGCTTTCCAACAGAACGACCTTGAGTCCGATCTGGCCGTGTATCGCTCGACGTTTGGTCTGCCGCCGTGCACTCAAAAGAACGACTGCCTGAGCTTCATCTCGGTGAACGGCAACGGCAATGACGCCAGCAGCAGCGCACGCGGCACACTCGAAAAGGGCGGCACGACATACTCGCCGTGGGAAGCTGAAGCCGCACTCGATGCCGAGATGGTTTCGGCGATGTGCCCGAACTGCCAAATCATGGTGAGTCAGGCGAACTCGGCCTCCATTCCCGATCTGGCGAATGCGGTTGACGCTGCGGTCAGTGCGGGAGCGACCGTCGTCAGCAACAGCTATAGCGTCCCCGAAGCCGCGGATAATGCGGCGTACGAGTCGCACTACAACCATCCGGGCGTGCCGATTACGGCAGGCGCGGGCGATTGGGGCTACGGCGTCGGGTTTCCGGCCTCGAGTCCACATGTTACCGCAGTCGGCGGCACGTCGCTCGTGCGTGCCACACTAGGCGGCCGGGTCCCGCAAGGTGGCCCCGGGCCGTCTGGACCGCCCGCGCCGCCTGCACCGCCCGCACCGCCCGCGCCCGCGCCAGCGCCCGGCGCCGGCAGTGTCAGCAACTGGGGTGAGGCCGTCTGGCCCGGCACCGGCAGCGGCTGCAGCGCGTTCTTTGCCAAGCCCGTTTGGCAGACCGATACCGGTTGCAGCAATCGCACCGTCAATGACGTCGCAGTCGTCGGCGACCCGGCAACCGGCGTCGCCGGATACTCGGTCGCAGCCGGCGGATGGAACGTCTTCGGCGGCACGAGCGTCGGCGCACCGATCGTCGCGGCGATGTATGCCCTCGCCGGAAACGGCGCCGGCATCAACGGCGCATCCGGTCTGTACGCGCAGCCCAATCTCTTCGCACCCGTGACGCTACGTTCAAACGGCAATTGCGCGATCGCGTACTTGTGCACGGCCGGTCCCGGTTACGATGGCCCGACCGGACTCGGAGTCCCCGGCAGCCTGGCTGCATTCTAGCCCCGACAAACTGAGTACTCGACGACTACGTTGGAAGGCTTCATGATGCCAGCTAGCCTGATGCGCCCGCGCATAGGCGTACTGATCGAACCGCGACTCGGAGCAAGCGTCTCACTCCTCGACGCTGCTTCCGGGTCCGGCAAGACGGTCGCCTTGCGCGAACGGGCGAAATCCAAAGACACAATCTATCTGGCCGTTTCGGAACGGGCGTCGTTCGCCCGGTTCGCGGCCGGTCTCGCGCAAGCGTTTCGCACGGAAGTCCCAGGCGTGCAGCAAACCCTTGCGGGCGCATTCGAGCGCGCGCTACAAACCGCCGACGCACCGGCGGCGCTCGCGGCGTGGCTTCGGGAACATCTTGACGGCAGCCCGTGTACCGTTATCATCGACGATCTGCATCGCGCCGGCGACCCACGCGTGGCACGCTTCATCGCTGAAGCAATCGAACGTTCCCCCGAAACCTGCCGCTGGATTATCGCTTCGGAATCGCTCGACGAACTGCCGGTCGCGGCCTGGATCGCTCGCGGACTAACGCAGCGTCCGGTTGACGACGCGGCTCTCGCCTTCACGCTCGACGAGGCAAGGCAGGCGGCGCTTGCGCTCGCGCCCCACATCGAAGAAGCTGCGATTGTAGCGCTGCACGCTGCGACCCAGGGCGCCCCGGCCGATTTTATCTTCGCGCTCGGCGTGTCGCCGGAGCTGCTTCGCACCGGAAAAACCTCGGGCGATCGGTTGCAAGATCTGGCTTCCACAATCTTCGATGCATTCTCGCCGAATGAACGGGAATTGCTCCTGCGCTTCTCGCTCGTTCCGCAAGCCTCGGCGCAGCTCGATGCGCTGCGTACGAAAGCGCCATACGTTTTCAAACCCGACCAACCTGCGCTTCAGACATGCTTTGCGCACCACGTCCGCACGCGGCTGGCGACCTCACCGAAGAAAGCCGCGATCACGCTCGAGGCGGCGGCGGCCCTCGAAGCGGGCGGCGATGTTGCGATGGCGCTTGAACTGCTCGTCTCGATCGGCAGCATCGAAGAGATATTGGCAGTCATCGACCGTCATGGCTTCGCCTTCTTGGAGAATCATAACGCGTACGTCTTACACGACGCGATCGCGTACCTGAGCGACGATGCGAAGAATAACAGCCCCGCCGTCTTGACCTTACTTGCGATGTCGGCTTCACTCGTGGATCGTTTCGATATCAGCGAGATGTATTTCAAAGCCGCCCTGCGAGTGAGTCGCGATCAGACGGAGCGCGCGCGCGTCAGCTTCTGGTACGGCTGCGATCGGTTGCGGCGCGGGCAGCCCGGAGCGACCGAGCTCTTGGAAGGCGCCGTCGATGAGACGGAATCCAGTGAGGTGCTACCCGTCGCTCGTCGTTCGGCGCTGGCCGCGGCATATGTCATCGCCGGTCGAAGCGAAGACGCGGCCGATAGCATCGCTCGTGCGCTCCGCTCTGCCGAAGCGATCGGCAACGAGGCCCTTTTGGCGCGCGTTCTCCATCAGGCATCCTTCGTCGCATTACGCACCGGCCAGTATGCGCTAGCCAAAGAACTGGGCGTACGTTCGGTCGACTTGTCGGAACGTGTCGGGGCCTACGAGTCGGCGGCCGGCGCTCTCAGCGTCCTCTACAACGTGGCGATCGACGTCGACGAAGACCTTGAAGGGGCGGCCGAGCTACTGCGGCGGATTGCCGAATGCGGCGCAAAATGCGGCAGCGTCGAGAAACAACTGTATGCCCTGGCGGCGGCGTACGAAATTGAAATGGAGCGTGGCGACGAGTTCGCCGCAACGAAGCTCGAATCGAAACTGCGCGACTTCGATATCCGGCATGGCTCGCGCTCGGCGAGCGACGCGCTCTTGCCGGCGCGGGCCTTGCAGTTAGCTTGGCACGGCGAGTTCGGGCGTGCGCGGCAAATCCTGCGATCCAGCGCCGAATTGCAACTCGATCCCGGGCGACGCGCTCTTCGCTTGGCCGAGATCGCCGTCTATGCTGCGGCCTCCGGTTCGAGAGACGAAGCGTCCGGCGCGTTGCTTAAAGCGAAGCGCCAGATGCAACTCGCGTCGAATGCCAGCGCTCACGCCTGGCGCGCTCGCGGCTACGTTGCGCTCGCGCTCGTCTTACTCGGACGTGCGGCCGAGGCACGATTGGAATTGACATCGCTGGCTGATATGCCGCACGGCTTTGGCCGAGTGCTGCGCCTGGTCGAGTTCGTTCGCGAGCTGGCAGCCTGGCACGATGGCGCGGTCGATAGTCTCGAGTTGCTCTCCATCTTGGATCTCATGCGCGAAAACGGTCTGGGTGGATTCGCGCGCATGCTCGAAGCTCTCCCGGGCGATCTGCTTTCGCCTGAACTGAGCGACCCACGAAAGGCGCAAACAGCATGAGCCTGAGTAGCACCGCCGCTGCCGCGGAATTCAGTAACGCCCGCGGCGAGGTCGCACATGTGCTCTACGCAACGGTTCCAATCGACAAGCGAACGCTCGCAACGCATCTGCTGGTGCGTTCGCTCATCAATACATGCGCCGACGCGGCCCGGCGCGGGCAAACACCCGACTTGCAATCATGGGTCAACGCGGTACTCGCGAAGCCGGGTCGAGAGGTCGCGGCCGGCGCTGCGATCGAAGCCGCGCAGCGGGCCGGCGCCTATCTCGTAGCGCAAGGTCTGCCCCGGAACGTTTTCACGCAGTTACAGTCCATCGCTTGGCCACATCCGGCGAGCCGGTCCTTCGAGGCGGACGACGCGCTGTACACGCTGCACCTCGATGAAATCGAAGCGGCGATAGCGGAGTTGCTCGCAAGCCTACAGCCACATTCCGCCGAGCATGCGCGATCGGTCTCCGCTTGGTGTGCTCGACTCGCGCGGCGCCTGGCCTTCTCCGAACCGGAGATCACGTTCATTACCCGGTGCGGTTTGGTGCACGATTTCCACGATACTGTGCTGAGCGAAAACGAATGGCTCGCGCCTTTCGTGCAAATCGCGCGCGCCTGCCATGAAACGCACGACGGCGGCGTGATTCCGCAGGGCCTTGACGGGGTCGATGCGATGGCTGTACGGATAGTCCAGGTTGCACACGCGTTCAATGAGTCGATCGCCGGTAACGGAGCGCACCCCCCGCAATCACCGCCGGCGGCCGTGGAAGAAATCGCGCGCGCCGGACGCTACGACGCCCTCGTCGTCGCGGCATTGCGCGAACTACTCAAGCGGTAGCGGGCCTTCGGCGCCCCTCGGCGCGAGAATGGCAGTGAAACGGAGACGTTGGGTACGCTAGGGTTGAGTCGCGGTAGCTCGAACGCGTGGTCATGCGTTTCTTGGCCGTGCTCGTCACTACCGCGATCATCCCATTGCTTACACCCTGTTCGGCTCGAGCGGCCTCGCCTGCGCCACCGATCGACGCGGCGCTCAGGACAAAAATCGATGCGGACGTCCGAGCGCTGCTGAGTGCGACGCACACGCAGGCGACGACGATCGCGGTCGTTGAAGGCGGAAAGATCGTTTACATTCGCGGCTACGGGCTGCGCGACGTGGCCAAGGCGCTTCCGGCCGATGCGCGGACCCACTACGAGATCGGATCGATAACGAAGCAGTTCACGGCGGCCGCAATTCTGCAATTGAAGGAAGCCGGCAAGATCGACCTCGACGCATCGCTGGCGCGTTACCTGCCGAAAGTGCCGCATGCGAATGACGTTACGATCCGCCAACTTCTCACGCACACGAGCGGAATAGCGGATTTCGTCGACGCGCCGGATTTCGATGACGTCGCCGGTACGCCCATCACGTTCGATCAGTTGATCGCGCGCGTCGCGGATAAGCCGCTCGCTTTCAAACCCGGGACGCGGTGGGCGTACTCGAGCACGAATTTCCTCATCCTAGGCCACGTCATCGAAGTCGTCTCCGGCCTGACCTGGGAAGACTACGTGAAGCAACATATCTTCGGGCCTGCCGGCATGCGGGATTCTGCCACCATCGCGCTAGAGGCAGATCTTGCGGACATGGCGCGCGGCTACGAGTATGCGAACGGACAAACCACGCTTTCAAAGCCGCTTGCCGAATCCTGGGCGTCGTCCGCCGGAGGGATCGTAACGACGGCAGTCGATCTGGCGAAGTGGAACGAGGCGCTGTCGTCCGGCCGGATCATCTCGGCAGCCGACTACCAGACCCTCACGACGCCGCAACGTCTAGCAGATGGCTCCAGCAGCGAATATGGATTCGGCATGTACGTCGATACGTTCGAGGGGCAGCCGCGCATCTGGCACAACGGAAATACCATCGGCTTTGATGGAAGCAACCAGTTCTTCCCGTCGCAAGGCGTACGCATCATCGCTTTGACGAATGCCGCGGACGGCGGCAGCGACCAGATCGTGGCGCATATCTACAACGACTTGTTCCCCGCGATTGCGGCCGCGGCGATCGGTCCGGTGCCCGGCGAAGATCCGGCATTCACCGCGCGGATCAAAGCCTTCTTCGGCTCCCTTCTCACCGGGCATATCGATCGCTCCCAGATGACCGACGCATATAGCGGAAAATTCACCGATCAAACGGTGAAAAGAGCCGGCTCCGAACTCGCATCCCTCGGCGACCCAACGTGGGTGTACCGCGGGAAAGTCGACGATCCGGCGGGTCTGAAATACACATACTATCTCCAGTATCCGACGATAATGCTGCGGCTGACCGCCCAGGTCGACGTGGCGACGAATAGGTTTTCGTCGATGCGCATCGAGCCGCAAAAATAAGGCTCGGCGCTTCCGTCGGAGAACCGCCTCGACGACACACTCCGCGACGCCATCGGCGAAGGCGTCGCTTCCGCTAAGTGGTTTTGCGACAGGCATCAAGAGCAATACCGGCGTATGATACACCGCGCCGAATCCGAAGTGGTGTTTGTGATGCCCGATCCGATGGAAACCGCTCTAGCGGCCGAGCTCAAGGCGTTCGCGACTACAATTGCGATGAAGTTCTCGACCGCGAGCCAACGATGAAACCGGCGATAGCACATTTCGTGCCGCATAGACGATTAAACTGGGCGACACCGTCTATATGCTCCATGCCTTTCAGAAGAAGTCCAAGAAGGCGCGAGAGACACCCAAGCGCGACCTCGATCTCATTCGCCAACGTCTAAGACAAGCGCGGGAGCATTATGAGCAGCAAGAGCAAAAACGTAAAGATTGAAGTCGGAACTGGAAATGTCTTCGCGCAGCTTGATTTGCCAAATCCTGAGGAGCGTCTGCGCAAGGCTCGGCTCATGAACGTTATCAACGACGCGATCAAACGCAGACAGCTCTCCCAAAAGGATGCGGCCACAGTTACCGGGCTTGATCAGTCCGACATTTCTAGAATTGAGCATGGCCGTGGTTCGCGATACTCCACTGATCGGTTGTTGAATATTCTGGCCAGACTCGGCATCGACGTTGAAATCACTCAGCGTCACAGCAAGGCTGGCAAGGTTCTGATCGAAGTGCGCGAGCTTTTTTCACACGCCTAGTTGGTCTTGATAGGGGAAGTTCAATAGCCCCAACGGAGTGGGAACCCTCGATGCGTAGCGTCACTCGGAGGGGGGCGTCTCCGAGGCAGCGGTAGGTTCAAGGGCCGCCCGTTGCGGAGGTTAGGGCCACTATTCTCCGCATCGGAAGCGGAGAAAAGGGGTTTACTTCTGCGGCGAATAAAAGGCATAATCTCCGCAAAGGAAGCGGTGATTATGGTTCAATACATCCACGAGCTCGACAGTTGGCCCCATTTTCAACTGGACCAAGAAAAGCTGACCGGTCGCCTGGCCACCGTTCGCCATCTTCAGGGTCGCCTACTCGGCCGCATGGAGGGGCTCGGATTCTTGCTGCGGGCCGAGGCGACGCTCCAAAGCCTAACTGAAGAGATTCTCAAATCGAACGAGATCGAAGGTGAGAAGCTCGACCGTGACCAGGTGCGGTCGTCGATCGCTCGCCGGCTCGGCATCGATATCGGGGCGCTAACCCCAGCAGACCGCAACGTCGAGGGCGTCGTCGAGATGATGCTCGATGCGACGCAAAAGTATGATGAGCCGCTGACCAAGGCGCGCCTCTTCGCCTGGCACGCGGCTTTGTTCCCGACAGGGCACAGCGGCATGAGCAAAATCACGGCCGGTGCATGGCGGAAAGACGCGGCGGGACCGATGCAGGTCGTCTCGGGGCCGATTGGCCGAGAGAAAGTGCATTATCAGTCCCCCTCCGCCTCGCGTGTCGAGGCGGAAATGCGCGCCTTTCTGCGTTGGTTCAACAGCGCCGAAGATATAGATCTTGTCCTTAAGGCTGCGATCGCGCATTTATGGTTCGTGACCATTCATCCGTTCGAAGACGGCAATGGACGTATCGCACGTGCGCTCACTGATCTCTTACTGGCGCGCTCGGAGCGGAGTTCGCAACGCTTCTACAGCATGTCGGCGCAAATTCGAGAGGAGCGGAACGATTACTACAGACTGCTCGAAGCGACGCAAAAAGGCAATCTGGTAATCACGCCCTGGGTGGAATGGTTTCTCGACTGTCTTCGTCGCGCGTTCGAAGGCGCGGAAGCAGAACTAGCGGACGTTTTGGCCAAGGCGCAATTCTGGGAGCGGCATCGAACCGCGCCCCTGAACGACCGGCAACGGCTGATGGTCAACAAGTTACTCGACGCCTACGAGGGTAAGCTCACCTCATCCAAATGGGCGAAGATCGCCAAATGTTCGGCGGACACGGCGCTTCGCGATATCGAGGGACTCATCAACTTCGGCATCCTAAAAAAAGAAGCGGGCGGCGGACGTAGCACGAACTATGCTATCGTCGACGCGAGCGCGACTTAGATCTCGGACGTTTACGAATGCTTTCTTCAGGGATCTCGCACCCAAGCAGATTTAAGCGTCGTACCAGTTCAACTCGTGCGGCGTCTTCGTGAAACGCTCCAAAGTTCGCAAGGTACTGCAACTCAATCTCACCTGTTGCAGGGCCTGATTCCCTCCACTATGACCTTGCGGCATTTCAGGCACTCCGGCCGTGCCCGCTTCTTGTGTAGCCCATCCATCGGCCAATAAAGACTGTTGCGAGGATTTCTGAGTAGTCGCGTTCGGCGGCTTCACGATTGCCGAAGAGTCGGAAACCGCGCTTCAGAAGCAAATTGACAAGCAGTAGCACCCCTGTGACCTGAATTGCTAAGCCGAGAGGGCTGAAAGGTAGGAACATGCCGATACAACCGACAGGCTCGTTGGCCTGGGAGAATTGGGTTGGCTTCCTTCGCGAGACGCGCGAGCCTGTCGGCTCTTTTCAGGCCACGATAATGCGCGATGGTCGTGCGCATCTTGCATACTCGATCTTCCCAAAACACTGGCGGCGCGGTTACGCGAGCGAGGCAATGAGCGCCGTAGTCGATCACCTTTTCCGGGATCACGACGTCGATCGTGTCGTGGCCGAAATGGACGCTCGCAACCAGGCTTCAATTGCGCTCGCGAAGCATCTGGGCCTATCCGCCGTAGAATCGGAAGTCGCGGACGATCCGGGGACTGGAGTCAAAGTCCCACTCCTTCGCTTCGAGCGAAATCGGAAAATTTGCTCGAATGTCAAATGACGCCGAGAGCATTGAAATACGGCGTGCCGGAGAGTCGGACGTTGCGGGGCTGATCGGGCTGCTCGAATCGGTGGCGGCCGAGGGGCGCTGGATTGCAACCGAAGTGCCACCCGATCGAGAACCGCGTGCCAACCGAATTCGCGCCACTCTCAGTCGCCATGATGCCACCTATTTTGTGGCGGTTGTCGGCGACGAGATCGTCGGGGAGGTTGGAATGTTCTCCAACTGGCCTGGGCTCTGCGAACTTGGAATGGCGATCGAAGCGCCGTGGCGAGGCAAAGGCATCGGAAGCCGCCTGGTTGCGGCCGCAATAGCCTGGGCGCGTTCAATCGGCGCTCACAAGATTGCGCTCACCGTTTTTCCACACAACGACGCCGCGATCGCCCTATATGAGAAATTCGGCTTCGTTTGCGAAGGTCGCCATCGCAGACATATGCGCCGCAAGAACGGCGAGATTTGGGACGTTATTCCGATGGGCTTAGTGCTACTGGATTAGGTCGGCCTGAAATCGAGAATGCGCCTCACGTAGAATAGCTGCCCGATGGGTATCCGCTCCGCGAGGGGGGAGCCGGCCTGCGGTGCGGGGAGCATCGCTCCCTGCATCCTCACCCGGCTTTTTTGATGGGCGGTTGTCGGTGGTTTACTGAACTCCGTGGCGATCGAAACTGCTCGAAGAGCTGCTGTTAACAAGGCGCCATAACGCCGCAGGCAGATCGCGGCCAAGGCCGATAGGGCGACGACGGAAGCTGCTATGATCGTGTCCAGCAGGAAAAGCGGCGCGAACCGCTCTAGGGTGAATGGCCGCGTGCCGCCGTCCACTTCACGCGCTTGTCGGGGAGCGCGGCATCGCGTCTGGCGAGTAAACGGTCCGCAGTCAAGTAATCACTCGGGAGGACTTGAGGGTGGAGAAAGTCGACAGAATGCTGGCGATCAATATTGGACGCACACTTCGTCTCGCGACGTCACTCATGCTGGTCTTAGCTGCATCTGCACGTCCGTCGCACGCCAGCCCGACTTCGTTGGCCATTACATCAGATTCGGAGGCGGAGCGTGTCTTTGCACAGGCGCGCAATGCATGGCAAGCCAGAACCGAAGCGCCGTTTCTGTCTTACGGCATTCTCCTTCGTATCGCAAATGGATCCCGACATTGGGATAATTGGTGGGAAGCCTACTACAGAAAGTCTGATCAGCGTTTCGTTGTGAGACGCCTCGTCGTTCCCGATGACGACGAGAAGCGCCTCAAGGGCACGCCGTTGTGCATCCCGGCGTTCGGACTCAAGATATTCGACACCAATTCCAACGCAGAGCCGATCTTCGTGGAAGACCCGACGATTCAAGCAGCTGAGTCGTTCGGGCTCTTACGCTCGAATGCGTCACACGTTCTCGGGGACCTGGACAGTCATGAGACTCCTTCGCCCGGTGCATCGGCGCCGCCCGAGATCGGCCGGATCCAAGCCGTCGCGCGCGACTACGCGATCGAACTCGTAAATGACGAGCCGGACGCCGACGAAAGCGTGTATCACTTGAGGCTGACGCCGCTGCACGATCAAAAGCGTTTACGGTTACGAGAGCTTTGGGTGTCGAAGGATAACTACGTGACCAAAAAACTCATCGTCGACGGCATTTCCGACGGCGAACCGTACGATCGCGCGCGATGGGTTGCGTCCTACGCCCTCCTCGGTGGGCGCGTGTATCTTCAGCAAATCAAGAATGAAGCACCACTTCATTTCGGGCTGACTACTCTGCAACAAATGGAAATTAACTTCGTCGACTTCCGTTTTCCGCAGCAGATTCCGTATTACTTGTTTGCAAGAACCATGTCAAGCCGGCATACGTCCAGATGCGGCCCCTAACGCCCTGAAATTCGGAGACCCTCTTCTCGGGAGGCCGCACGCGGCGTTTCACGTGGCCTGTCGACACGTGATATGCACCAGCGCAGAATGTGGAGCTATGTGTCGGATGAGGAGCGAATTCCAGGCGATCATCTTCTGTGCATAATCGGCCGCGATGACCAACGTGATCCTGCAAGAAGATCTTGCTACCTTTGATTCCCCAGATTTGGCAGAGCGCCCTACGCCGCTTAGCAGCTCAGAGCGGCGTCAAAGGTTGTACGGGTACTCGTTGACCCAGTGAAAGCCGCGAGCGCTGAGCGGAAACGCTTTCGGGCCTAGCAAGTGCAGCTTCGCGCGGATCGTCTGCCCTTGATACTTGCCCCATATGACGATGTCGTTCGGAGCGGAACGCTGGAACGCATACGAGAGTTCTTCCTTTGGCGTGTCCCTGCCATAGCCATAGAGCACAATCTTCTGGGTCTTCGGATCCACTGATGCGAGACCGCGCCGGGGAGCTCCCACGAGCGTTTCGATCTGGATCACCGCCTTTCCATAGAGGGCGTCGATGACGACGCGTTTCCAGCGGGAGCCGCCAACGGGCTTCGCCGCGAGCGATTTGCCGTTGACCGAGAAATCTTCGACCTTCCAGACACCATAGAGGACTGGCTTCTGCGCTAGTATCGCTCGTTCGGCGAGTACCCCTTGCAGCGACGAGACGACAAGTGCCATGGCTACGAGAGCCTGCATCGCGACAAGCGCCCGGCGTTGCGCAGGACGCGACACCGGCGGGATATCCTCATCAATGTGTGCCGGTTGTGCCCGCAGGAGAAAGTCCGTAACTGCTTTGAGATTTGGCCCCAGTACGATGAACGCCGCCAGCAGGAGGTGGAATGAGTATAGTTTGACGGGAACGTCGTAGGACAAATTGAGTGCAACGATGTTACCCAAGGCGGCTGCGGCCAGGAGCCCACCCGCAACGGCAGAGCGTGGCCAGAGGAGCAAGAGGCCTGCCGCGGATTCGATGGAGCCAGCAAAGATCGTGTACGCCGGTGACGAGCTCATGAACATCCAGAGCAAGCCCATTGGCGAGGCCGCACCGTACGGCTCTGTGTATTTCCAGAGAAACGGTGCCGGGAATTGCGTTACGAAGACCTTGTCCAGTCCGTAACTGATCATCGCCGAAGCGAGCCAAAAGCGGATATAGAGGCGAAGCCAACGAGCTAGAGTTGGATAACCTGCGCTACGTTGATCGAAGATTGACCACACGGCGGTTGCGAGCACGGCGATCGCGAGCATGCAGACCAGCAACACGTAGTTGTACGTCGCGTCGCCGCTGCCAGTTTGCGTCTGGCGTACGGGTTCGGCGAGGTGGAATACGTTGCTGCCGGCCCAGGCCACCAGCACCTGCCACGGCCACGAGTACGCCTCCTCGAGCCGCGCAAAAGGTATGAAGCCCAGCGGAAACGGCGCGCAGTAAAGAACGACGTACGCGAACATGAAACGGAAACCCAGGCGCTGCCAGAAGTGCCACGTCACCCGTCTGAGATTCGCGACGAGTTATTATCGACCATGCTAAAAGTGCCGTTTCCCTATTAGTAGCGGACCCATGTTGCCGGAAAGCAAGTGCGATGTTACAAGGCAAAGAAGTGGCTAATCCACGTTTTTCCGATCCGCCGGACATTCTGACGCCCCAAGACTTGATGGCGTTTCTTCCAATGGGTCGAAATGCGGTATACGACGCGCTTAAAGCGCAGGCGATCAAGAGTGTCCGCGTTGGCCAGAAGTTCCTGATAACGAAGGCGGCGCTGCGAGAGTTTCTTGGCGGCAGCGTTGAATAGGTACCTTACGCCACCGAAAATGAGACGTCGTCGAATCGGTTGGGGCAAGTCGTGAAAGGGCACATCTCGCGGGGACGCCGCCCCGGCACTTGGTACATTCGCGCCGAATTGCCCGGAACGGCTGATGGGCGACGCCGTCAGCGTCGCGAGACGATACGCGGCACGAAGGCCGACGCTCAACGCCGGAGTCGTGAACTGCTACACGAGGTCGAGACGGGCGGCCACGCCATGGTCGGACGCTTGACGGTCGCCGTACTTTGCGAGCACTGGCTGGCGGGTACTCGACACCGGGTCGCAGCGCGCACCTTCGAGTTTTACGCAGCGATTGTGCGACTGTATATCGTTCCGACCGTCGGTTCGATCAAAGCGGAGCCTCGATCACGCGCTCCGCGACGCCATTGGCGAGGGCCTTTCACAAAGGTCCGTGCCACAACCGTGCCACACGACCTGGGCGGCAAAGAAAAAAGCCCGCTTGCGCGGGCTTGAAATGGTTGCGGGGCCAGGATTTGAACCTGGGACCTTCGGGTTATGAGCCCGACGAGCTACCGGACTGCTCCACCCCGCGCGTCACTATAGCGCGGGGTGGAGCACGCCGTCAACAGGAAGAGTCGGGGATGCCCGAAGTCTCCGCGTTCGTCCGCGCGCTGCCGAAGGTTCAATTGCACTGCCACCTGGAGGGGACGGTGCGGGCCGCGACTTTCCGGGAGCTGGCAGTTCACTATGGCGTCACGAGCGCCCGCGCATCGGGCCCGCTCGAGGCGACATACGGATTCGGGAACTTCGGTGAGTTTCTGCTGACGTTTGCCGAGGTCTGCAAAGTCCTTCGCGAGCCGGCCGACTACGAGACGATCGCGCGAGATTTCGTGGTCGATGCGGCCGGTCAAGGTGTGCGGCACGCCGAGGTTTTCATCTCGCCCTCGGTGTGGTCGTTCTTCCATGCCGATCTCGACGTGCGCGAAACCGTCACGGCGATGCGCGCGGCTTTCGATCAAGAGGGTGCGCGTTACGGACTGACGGTTGCCTTGATCTGCGACCTGACGCGGAACTGGGGTGTCGAGCGCGCATTCGAAACGGCTCGCCAGGCCGTCGAACTCGCCGAAGCCGGGCTTGGTGTCGTCGGCATCGGTCTCGGCGGCGACGAGGCCAACTTTCCGCCGGCGCCGTATCGCGCGCCATTCGATTTCGCGCGGGCGCACGGGTTGCATTGCGTCGCGCACGCCGGCGAAGCGGCCGGGGCGCAGAGCGTTCGCGATGCGATCCATATTCTGCACGCCGAACGGATCGGCCACGGCGTGCGCGCGCTCGAGGACCCGGAACTGGTCGACGAACTCGCGCAGCGGCGCATCGCGCTGGAGCTCTGTCCGACTTCCAATCGCTTGACCGGCGCTGTGCCGCCCGGAGCTGAGCATCCGATCGGTGAATTCGCCGCTCGCGGTGTCGTCTGTACGATCGATGCCGACGACCCGGCGCTCTTTTCCACGACGCTCTGCGACGAGTACGCGCTGGTCGGCGAGTGGTTGGGCGAGCCCGCACTTCTGGGCTTCGCGAGCAACGCGATCGACGCGAGCTTTGCAAGCGACGAGCGAAAAACGACCCTGCGGCGCGAGCTTGATGCCTTTAGCCTGGAAAGCTCGACCGCGCGGCGAAGTCTCTAGCTACCATGCCGGGACACACGCACTTCGACGAGTCGACCGAGGAGTATCTCGAGGCGATCTATCGTCTCGAACGGGAAGGTCCGGGCGTTACGACCTCGGCCCTCGCCTCGGAGTTGGGCGTCGCGCCCGCCTCGGTCTCGGGGATGCTCAAGAAACTTGATGGCGACGGTTACATCGAGCATCGGGCTCGCGGCGAAGCGAAGCTGACGCCGCGCGGGCTCGAAATCGGCGTGCGCGTCATACGGCGTCACCGGCTCGCGGAATGCTTTTTGACCGAGATGCTCGGCATGCCGTGGGACGAGGTGCATGAAGAGGCGTGCCGTCTCGAACACGCCATCTCGGCGCGCGTCGAGCAACGGCTCATTGATGTCCTAGGCGATCCGCAGGTCTGCCCGCACGGTCATCCCATTCCGCCCGCGGACGGTTCGGATCCGCCGCACCCTGACATTCCGCTCGCGCAGATCGCGGCCGGCGAAGCGGCCACCATCTACGGCGTGACGGAAGAAGTGCCCGAGATTCTGCGCCACCTTGGTGATATCGGCATGCGCCCCGGCGCCAAAGTGAAGGTGCTTGAAAAAGCGCCACTCGGCGGACCGGTCACGATCGATGTCAACGGCGTGCGTCATGCGATCTCACTCGAACTCGCGCGCATGGTCACGGTCCTGGCCTAGCGACGCATGCTGCCGTCATTCCTCGAATGCTCGCTCGATGCGACGCACCGCTTCGAGTCCGAACGCCTTGCTTCGACGTGTTCGCACGATAGTGCCCCGCTCTTGGTCCGCTATGCGTCGGCGACGATCGAACGCGCGACGGTGGCGGCACGCCCGTTCACGATGTGGCGCTATCGCGAGATGTTGCCGATCGCCGATGACGAGGAACCGGTCTCCCTGGGAGAAGGCGGTACGCCGCTGCTTCGCGCGCACCGTTTGGATGCGTTGCTGGAACTCGGCCTCGAACTCTACGTCAAAGACGAAGCGCAAAACCCGACCGGTTCGTTCAAATCGCGCGGCATGTCGGCGGCGGTCACGTGCGCCAAGCGTTTGGGTACCGAACAACTCGTCGCGCCGAGTGCTGGGAACGCGGGCGGCGCGCTCGCGGCCTACGGCGCGCGCGCCGGCATCCCGGTCACCGTCTTCCTTCCGGCCGACACGCCGCAAGTATTGATCGAAGAGTGCCGCACGTATGGAGCCGACGTCCGACTGGTCGACGGATTGATCGATGAAGCCGGAAAAGCGGCCGGCGCATTCGCGAAAGAGTCTGGTGCTTTCAACCTTGCAACGCTGCGTGAGCCGTATCGCATCGAAGGGAAGAAGACGATGGGCTACGAGCTCGTCGAACAACTCGGCGGGGTTCCCGACGCGATCTTCTACCCGACGGGCGGTGGCACGGGATTGATCGGTATGTGGAAAGCGTTCGAGGAGATGGAGGCCGCCGGTTGGATCGGCGCGCGCCGGCCAAAAATGTTCAGCATTCAGGCTGAGGGTTGCGCGCCGATCGTGCACGCGTACGAAGCCGGTCTCGACCACGCCGAGCGCGTCGAGCACGCGCATACGGCGGCTTGGGGACTGCGCGTGCCGTCCGCGCTCGGCGATCGGCTGATGCTGCACGCGATCCGCGCCTCCGGCGGCGCCGCGATCGCGGTCTCGGAAGAGGCGATGCGCGACGAGATGCTCGTCTTGCGTTCGACCGAAGGCGTCGACGCGTCGGAAGAAGGCGGCGCCGCGCTTGCGGGTCTGCTGACAGCGCGCGCTCGCGGCATCACGTTCGACGGGCCGGTCGTTCTGTTCAATACCGGCAGCGCGTTGAAGTACGCGCCACGATGAAAGTCACGCTTGGTCTCATCGCGCTCAACGTCATCGCGTACCTGTGGTCCTCGGTGACGGGCGAATCGTTCTTCACCGGATTCGCGAACGACCGGGCCTTGGTCGATCACGGTGCGCTCTTCGGTCCGCTCGTCGCGCAGGGCGAGTGGTGGCGCATATTTACGGCCGGTTTCCTTCACCAGGGCATCTTGCACATCGGGCTCAACATGCTTGCGCTTTTCATGGTCGGCAGGCTGGTCGAAATGCTGATGGGGCCGATTCGTATGACGATCCTGTACTTCACGGCGCTGTTCGGGTCGGGCCTCGCGGTCGTCTGGTTCAGTTTCGATCTGCCGACCCTCGGCGCGAGCGGCGCGATCTTCGGACTCTTCGGCGCGCTGATCGCGATCGGTCTGCAACTCGGGAAGCCGGGCCGCGCATTGATCGGCCAAGTATTTCCGGTCATCGTGATCAATCTGCTGTTCGGGTTCTCCGTGCCGGGCATTTCGAACGCGGCGCATATCGGCGGGCTCATAAGCGGATTCTTAGCTGGGCTTGTGATCTTCATGACCGTGCCGCGTCGGGTCGCTGCCGCCGAGGCCGAAGTCGAGCCCTGGGTGGCCGCCGAACCTAAATGAGCGCGATCCGGCGCGACACGATCGAAACGGTTTTCGGCGCGGACGGTCCGATCGCGCGCGCGCTCGAAGGCTTTGAAGCGCGGCCTGGCCAGGTTCAGATGTCGCAGTTGATCGAACGCGGTTTTCTCGAGAGCGCGCATACCTTGGTCGAGGCGGGAACGGGCGTCGGCAAATCGCTGGCGTATCTCGTGCCGGCGCTGCGCAGCGGGAAGAAGGTCGTCATCTCGACCGCTACGATCGCGCTCCAAGAACAGCTCGTTCACAAGGATATTCCGCTCGTGGTCCGTGCGCTCGGCGTTGCGGCACGCGTCGAACTGCTCAAAGGCCGCAACCACTATCTTTGTCGCTCGAAACTCGACCGCATGCGCACGGATCGTTTGGTCGCGCAGAGCGGCACGATGGAGGCGATCTGGAATTGGGCCGATCGCACCCAGACCGGCGATCGCGCCGAGTTGCAGTTCGCGCCCTCGTCCTTTGAGTGGGAAGCGCTCGATGCGGATGCCGACGACTGCATCGGCGAGCACTGCGATCGTTTCAAGGATTGCTACTTCTTCCAGCGTCGCGACGCGGCCAAGTTCGCCGATATCGTCGTCGTCAACCACGCGCTGTTCTTCCTCGATCTCGCGCTCGGCGGAACGCTCTTGCCGGCCTACGACTTCGCCATCTTGGATGAAGCTCACCAATGCGAACGTTGGGCCTCGGCCGCGTTGACGGCAACGCTCTCGGCCTCTAGCGTGAATCGGCTGATGCGGCGCGTGCACCGTCACTACCAACTGCCCGCCGTCTACGATGCCGAGATCGATGAAGGGATGCGCTGGCTCGTGCAAGCCTTGGCGCGCGTGCCCGGCGAGCGATATCCGCTCAAAGCCAACGAATCGGCGGGCGAAGCACTCGAGCGATTGCAGCAGTCGTTTTACCGGCTCGAGAATTGGCTCTACGGAAACTGGCAAGCGGCGCTCAAGAGTCCACCCGATAACGTCGCCGAAGCCGAGCGCCGGCGTGACCTGACATTGCGCGGGATCGTTGCGCACATCAGCACGATCGAGCGCACGAATCTGCCCGAGGACGAGGCGATCACTTGGGTCGAGCGCACCGATTCGCGCGAAGGCGAGGGCCGCTATGAGGTCAACTCCGCCCCGTTCGATGTCGCCGAATACCTGCGCACGGCGCTCTTTCAACGCGCGCAGAGCGTCGTGCTGACCAGCGCGACGATCGCGACCGGCAAATCGTTCGCATTCCTGAAGACCTCGCTTGGCGTCGATGAAGCGCAGGAGTACGTCGCACCGTCACCCTTCGATTACCGCGTGCAGGCGCGGCTCTATGTGGCGCCGCGCCACTTCAATCCCAAGGACCCGCACTTTGCGGAGGGCGTCGCGCCGCTGGTCGAGGAGATTCTCGAACTTACCCGAGGGCGTGCCTTCGTGCTCTTCACTTCGTACGCGCGTCTGCGCGAAGTCTACGCGCTCGTGCGCGAACGCGTCCACTTTCCGATCAAACTTCAGGGTGAGTTGCCGCGCGCGCACCTGCTTGAATGGTTTCGCGCCACGCGCAACGCCGTGCTCTTCGCGACCGGAACGTTCTGGGAAGGGATCGACGTCGTCGGCGATCAGTTATCGTGCGTAATCGTCGACCGGCTACCGTTCCCTTCGCCGACTGATCCGCTGGTTGCGGCGCGGCTGCAAGCGCTCGAGGGCGCGGGGCATCCGAGTTTCGAAGAGTACATGATCCCCTCGGCGATCGTGCGACTCAAACAAGGCTTCGGGCGGCTGATCCGTTCGAAGAGCGATCGCGGCGTACTCGTGTTGCTGGACGGTCGCGCTAGCGGAATGCGTTACGGCGAAACGATTCTCAGCGCGCTGCCGCCCGCGCCGCGCGTCAGCGACCTACAGGGCCTGCGGGATTTCTTCGATGCCTAGATGTGCGGAGGCGTGATCGCATAGCGCCGTGCTCGCGCAGGACGGGAGCACACGCCTATTCAGCGTAGACCCGCGACGAACGCGGCGACGTCGGCGAGCTCGCGTTCGTCGATTGGGATGACCGGCATGTCGCTGCTCGAATCGATGGCTTGCGGATGGCGCACCATGTAGGCGACTTGTCCGGGAGCGATGCCGGCACCGGCCAGTACCGGCGCATCCGGTCCGTTGCGTCCGCCGATGCCGTGACAGCTCTGGCAATTTTGCGCGAAGATTAGCGCGCCGCGCGTGGCATCGCCCGCGTCGATCTTTTGCGAGGGCAGTCTGTCGAGTGGAATCGGCAGTCCGTTGTACGCGACGCGATTGCCGAGCATGCCCGCGTTGCTGGCGCCGCGATGGTGCATGTCGCCGTCCATATCGACCGCCCAGATTTTGCTGGGATCGGTCGCGTTGGGCCAAACGTGCAGCATCCATCCGAAGATGACCGGCGAGAACTTGCCGCCCGCGGCCGCGCACGGAACGGCGGTTGCGATCGATCCGGCGAAGCCGAACCTTCCGTTCGGCGGCATCTGGTCGGCGAGCGGCGTGCCGGCGGGCGCGGCACAATAGTTGATGTGCCGGTGCCAGGTTCCAACGCTAAGCGGGATGCGCTCGTTCAATTGGGCTTCGTCGATTTTGTTCGAGGCCGTGTACATGACGCCCGTGATTTTGAGACCGTCGGGCGTGCGCTTGAAGAGCAGCGACGTTGGGTGGTCGAGATCGAAACGGCCCAACCACGATTCGAGCGCGTACGCGCCGCTCGTGTAGTGCTCCATCGGTAGCTTCACGTTGGGCGCAAATTTCTTGAAGCCCGCGCGCTCGGCAGATTCTACAGTCGGATACAGTGCCATTACTCGGCGTGCCGCATCGAGGATCGCGGCGGCGCGCTCGCGGTCGCCGGATTGTGCCGGGAGCCGGATCGTCATCTCCATATGCGGCTCGTCGTGGGTTGAGGGCACGCCGGCAGCCCCACGCACGCGCGCCGGAACGATCAGCGCGAGGCCGAACAAGACACATCCAATTGCGACCCAAAAGCGTTTCACGGATGCCCTCCCAGACGGTTCCAGCCTTCGACGGGCCCATCCGTAGCGTCTGCTAGCCCGCGACCTCCTGGACGTTTCTCACCGTTTCTTCATCAGTGTGAGCGGCATCACTTCGGATATGGGTCACACTCCCATATGATCGGAGAGGCGCGATCCTATCGCCAGGCTGCCCATTTGCCGAAAATAGTGGTGTCGGTCATCGACATCGCGGGTAGCCGGATGCGTGAACTGTGCCGGCCGTCACACGGACGGACAACACGGATGATGTAGCATAAAGCGGGCCCGATCACGGAGGAAGTTAGTGCGCCCGTCTATTTTCGTCGCTTGCGTCGTTCGGCGCTCTTCTAAGTAGCGAAGAGCACCGTGTCGCAGACGTTCGTTCCACGCCCGCGCATTCGCGCATCGATTGAAGCTTCTGCGGCTCGCCGCACGTCGCTCCTTTGCGCGCCATCGGGGTATGGAAAATCGAGCGTGCTGCGCGAGTATGCGACCGAGACGTCCGCAGCCTATGTCGCGCTGCCCGAGCATACGTCCTTCGCCCGTTTCCTGGGCGATCTGGTGCACGCGCTCTCGACTCACGTTCCCGGCATGCGCCTCTCGCTCGCGGGCGCGTACGAACGCGCGTTGCAGCGCTCGGACCCGGCCGAGACGTTGTCGAGCTGGTTCGTGCGGCACGTCGAGGATGTTGCCTGCACGATCGTGCTCGATGACTTTCACAACGCCGCCGAGCCGCTGATCGCACGCTTCGTCGCGCGCTCGATCGAGCGTTCGGCTGAGAATTGCCGCTGGATCGTCTCGTCGCGCTCCCTCGATGAGTTGCCGGTCGCATCGTGGCTGGCCCACGGCAGCGCCAGCCTGCCAATCGATGAAGCCGATCTACGCCTCTCGCTCGACGAAGCCGAGATGATCGCGCAACAGCTGATGCCCGAGATTCCGAGCGGTGCGGTCGCGCGTCTGCACGCTTCGACTAACGGCATCGTGGCGGACTTCGTGTTCTTGCTGCGCCGCCCCGAAGAAGATGGCTTCCCCGAACGCCGGCTCGATGTCGCGTTCGAAACCGCGGCCGAACAGGTCTACGACTCGCTCGAACCGCTCGAGCGCGAATTCGTCTTACAAACGGCGCTATTGCCCTCGCTCGTTTCGGCGACCGTCGCCAAATCGGCCGGTGCAGAAGCGGGCGCGATGCTCTCCGCCGTGCGCGAAAAAGCGCCGCAGATCTTCGACGACGGCGGCGCGCGCTACCAAAGCCACTTCCGCGCCTTCCTGCGCGCGAAGCTTGACGGACTCGATAGCATCGAGCGCGAACGCATGGTCGCCCGCGCGGCGCGCGCGCTCGAATCGGCCGGCGACGTGGCGGGCGCCCTGCACCTGTTCGCCGAGGTCGAGGACGAGAGCGAGATTCTGCGCCTGATCGACCGCTACGGCTTCGCCTCGCTCGAGAGCGACAAATCGTATTTTCTGCACGACGCGCTGGCGGCGCTTAGCGAGGAATCGCGCGGCGCCAATCATGCGGTGCTCGCGGTGCGCGCAATGATGGCCTCCTTGGGAGGCCGCCTGGACGTCTCCGAAGCGCTCTTCCAGCACGCGCTCAGCTCGTGCACGGCGCCGCAGCAACACATGCGGATGCGCTATCTGTATGCGTGCGACCTGATGCGGCGCGGTCGCAGCGATGCGATTACGCTGCTCAAGCCAGATACGGCCTTCTTTGAGGCTCCCGCCGAGGTCCGGGTCGCGGTAATGTCCGCGCTCGGTGCGGCGTACGTCATGGAAGAGCGGATGGACCTCGCCCGCAAATGGGTCGAGCGCGCGCTGAGCGCAGCCGAGCGCCTGCACGATAGTGTCCTGTCGGCGCGCGTGCATCACCAGGCATCTTTCGTTGCCCTTTACTCGGGCGACGGCCAAGGCGCGAAGCGCTTGGCCACAACCGCCGCCGCGCTCGCCGAACAACAGGGCGTCTTTGAAGTCGCGGGCGGCGCGTACAGCGTACTCTACAACGTCGCGGCCGATCTCGAAGACGATCCGCAAGCGGCCGCCAGTTTTCTGGAACGGATCGCGGCCTGCGGTGCGAAGTGCGGCAGCGTCGAGAAACAACTCTTCGCCTGGGTCGCGGCCTATGAAATTGCGATCGAGCGGGGTGATGGCCGCGCCGCCGCGGGCATCGAACGCGAATTGACCGAATTCGACGTGCAGTACAGCGCGCGCCCCGCGATGCAATCGCTGCTTCCGGCGCGCGCGCAACAGCTGGCCTGGTACGGCGATTTCGAACGCGCGTTCCGCTTGTTGGACTCGAGCGCGCCGCAGCAGGCGACGGCCGACCGTCAGGCGCTGCGCTGGTCCGAGATCGCGATCTATGCCGCCGGCGCCGGCCTGAAGGCGGAGGCGACGCATGCCGCCACGATGGCCTGGCGCATGACCAAGCGCGACGCCGACGGCAATTCCTTGCGCCTCTGGCGCACGCGCGCATACTGCGCGCTGGCCTTCGTCTTGCTTGGCCGCGTGACCGCGCCGCGCATCATCTTAGACGGCCTGCGCAACGAACTGCCGCCCGAACGCGAACGGTTGTGGGCGCTCGTCAACGCGGTCGAAGCCTTGGCCTTGCGGCGTGCGGGCGAACGCAATCACGAAACCCTGGCGTGCGCGCTCGACGAGTTGCGCCGCCGCCATTACGGCGGCGTGGCGCGCCTGCTCGAAGCGCTTCCCAGCGAGCGCGTCACACCGGTGCGCGTTGCCGCCGCGCGTCCCGCGCGCCTGCATGCGGTGCCGAACGAACGCACCGTCTCGATCCCGTCCACCCGCCTGCCCATCGCAGAGAGTGCCTGATATGATGAATGCCGCCTTCCTCGTCGGGAAATCGCTCGACCACGACCGCGCCGAGATCGGTGCGGCGCTGGCCGATACGATCCCGAGCGCCGAACGAACGCTGCTGATCGAACTCGTCGCCGACGCGTTCGTCGACGGCTACACCTCGGGCTGCCGCGACGGCACGCACGAGGAGCTCGTGCGCTGGATCGACCGGATGTGCGAAGCGCACGCCGACACGCCGGCGATCGCCACGTTCTTCGGAAACGCCTGCGGCTGGCTCGACGGCTACCTCGCGCCGCGCGGCTACGACAACGCTTTCCGCACGCCGCTGCGTTCGCTCGAACGGCCGATCCGCAAAGTGCTGGCCAAACCGCGCCGCACGACCCGTCCGATCCAAGAGCAGCTCGACGAGATCGACGCCGCGATCAACGGTATGCTGGTGCGCCTCGAAGGCGCCGATCCACTGACGGCCGAGCATTCGCGCGCCGTCGCCGCGTGGTGTTCGCGCCTCGCGCGCCGCCTTACGCTCTCGGATGAGGAAGTCACCTTCGTCTCGCGCTGCGGAATGATTCACGATATCGGCAAGGTCACGACGCCCAAAGAGATTCTCCACGCGCCGCGCCAGTTGACCGACGAGGAATGGGTCTTCATGCGCGACCACACGACCGCGGGCGAACGCATCGTGCAGAAGGACAAGAACTTGATCGCGTTCGCGCCAATGGTGCGCTCGCATCACGAACGTCTTGACGGCAAAGGCTATCCAGATAAACTGACCGCGCCGGATCTGCCGCTGGCGACGCGCATCGTGACCGTCGCCGACTGCTTCAACGCCATGATCGGGCGCCGTCCGTACCGTCCGCCGATGTCGCCGACGCGCGCGCTCGAACAGCTCGACGTGAACGTCGGCAAGCAATTTGACGCCGATGTCGTCGCCGCTATGCACGACGTCGTTCGCCAGGGCGACCGCGGAGTCGCCGGCTAGCCTCTAGTCTTCCTTCCCGGCTTCGGCCTGCGCGCGCGCTTGGAGTTCGGCGACGACCGTCGAATCGGCGAGCGTCGTCGTATCCCCGAGTATGCGGCCTTCGGCGATATCGCGCAGCAGGCGACGCATGATCTTGCCGCTGCGCGTCTTGGGCAGCTCCTGGGTGAACGTCAAGTACTTCGGCATCGTGAACTTGCCGAGCTTCTGACCGACGTGCGCGCGCAACTCGTCGGCGAAGGCGGGTGAATCCTTGACGCCGGTTTTGAGCGAGACGAACGCGCAGATCGCTTGTCCGGTAACTTCGTCAAGCCGGCCGACGACCGCGGCTTCCGCAACGGACGGATGATCGACGAGCGCACTCTCGACTTCGGTCGTGGAGATGCGATGGCCGCTGACATTCATCACGTCGTCGATGCGGCCCATGAACCAGTAGTCGCCGTCCTCATCGCGCTTGCAGCCGTCGCCCGCCAAGTATGCGTGCGGGAACTTCGACCAGTACGTTTGCACGTAGCGTTCGTCGTCGCCCCAGATGCCGCGCAGCATCGAAGGCCAAGGACGCCGCAGGACGATATAGCCGCCGCCGCCGAGCGGGACGCTCTCGCCTTTCTCGTTGAGGACGTCGGCTTCAATGCCGGGAAACGGTTTGGTCGCGCTGCCCGGTTTGCAGATCGTGATTCCGGGCAGCGGCGCGATCATGATCGCGCCCGTCTCGGTCTGCCACCAGGTGTCGACGACCGGGCAGCGTCCGCCGCCGATGTGCTGCTGGTACCAGATCCAAGCTTCGGGATTGATCGGTTCGCCGACGCTGCCGAGCAGACGCAGCGACGAGAGATCGCGGCGCTCCGGAAACTCAGTCCCCCATTTCATGAACGTGCGGATCGCCGTCGGCGCGGTGTAGAGAATCGTGACCTTGTACCGCTCGACGATCTCCCAGAGCCGATCCTTATCGGGGAAATCGGGCGTGCCTTCGTAGATGACGCTGGTCGCGCCGTTGCAGAGCGGACCGTACACGATGTACGAGTGGCCGGTCACCCAGCCGATATCGGCGGCGCACCAGTAGACGTCGTCGTCTTTGAGATCGAAGACCAGTTTGTGCGTCGCCGTTACGCCCGTCAGATAGCCGCCGGTCGTGTGTTTGATGCCCTTCGGCTTCGCGGTCGTACCGCTCGTGTAGAGCAGGTAGAGCAAGTCTTCTGAGTCCATCGCTTCGGGTTCGCAGGTTTCCGCTTCTCCGGCGACGGCCTCGTCCCACCAAACATCGCGTCCCGGCTGCATGCTGACCGGATCGCCGACGCGCTTCGCCACGATGCAGTGCTTCACCGACGGCGTCTGCAGCATCGCCGCATCGCAGTTCTCTTTGAGTGGAACCTTCTTGCCGCGGCGCCAGCCGAAGTCGGCGGTGATCAGAGCGACGCAACTGGCATCGTTGACGCGATCGATGATCGAATCGGGCGAGAAACCGCCGAAGATGACCGAGTGCGCCGCACCGACGCGCGCGCACGCCAGCATCGCGACCGGCAGTTCCGGAATCATCGGCATGTAGATCGCCACGCGATCGCCCTTCTTGACGCCGAGCTTGCGCAAACCATTCGCGAAGCGGCAGACGTCCCTCAGGAGCTGCGCGTAACTGATCGTCCAGCGATCGCCGGGCTCGCCTTCATAATGAAAGGCGATCTTTTCTCCGCGTCCGGCGCGCACGTGACGGTCGAGCGCGTTGACCGACGCGTTGAGCTTGCCGTCGAGGAACCATTTGGCGAACGGCTCTTTCCACTCGAGGATCGTCTTATAGGGCGTCATCCACTCGAGCTTGTCGGCCCAGCCGGCCCAAAACGCTTGATAGTCTCGTTCCGCTTCCTCATAGATGCCCGGTTTGGCATTGGCCTGGGCGGCAAAGTTCGGCGGCGGCGGAAATTGGCGCGCTTCCTTGAAAAGTGCTTCGATGGCTTCGGAGGGATGCGCTGGCGTCGTCATGCGGCCCGCTTTTCAGCGCCTGGCTCGCATCTTCATCTGTGCGCTGGCGGTAGCGGCGATCGCGCTGCCCGCGGCGTCGTCCGCGCGCGCCCGGCGCGACGCTCAGCCCGCGACGGGCCTCAAGACGATCAGCTACGCCAAGACCCCGCCCGATTTCACCTTCGACGCGGCGGACGGCCCCGAAAAGCTTAGCGCGCTGCGGGGGCGGCCCGTCGTCCTCAACTTTTGGGCGACGTGGTGTCCGCCGTGCACGGACGAACTTGGCACGTTTGAAAAGCTGCACGAAACGTACGGCGATTCCGTCTCGCTCGTCACCCTGACAGCGCAACCCAAGGGCGTGGCGCGCGACTATCTCAACGAGAAGGGCCTGGGAAGTCTGACCTTGTTCGAGGACCCCGCACGCCAGGTCCACGACGCCTATTCGATCGCCCGGATTCCGGTGACGGTTATCCTCAAACGCGACGGCACGGTCTCCTGGGTGTGGATCGGCGAGGTCAACTGGCCCGAACTGCGCGCCGCGGTCGATGCGGCGGCTGCGCCCTGAGCAGGGGCCGGGCGATTCCGAACGTAATCTTGGCACTCACCATCCGTGACTGCTAAAAACAAAAGCGACGTGCGCCCGCTCTCCCCCGAACTGGATAAACGGAAGGCCTTCATCTTGGCCACCGTGGTCTACGAATACGTCGCGAGCGCGGAGCCGGTCGGTTCGCAGACGCTGACCCAAAAGTACAATCTCGGCGTGAGTTCGGCGACGATCCGCAACGAGATGGCCGAACTCGAGGCGGGCGGATATTTGGTGCAGCCGCACACGTCCGCCGGGCGCATTCCGTCGGATGCGGGCTATCGCACCTACGTCGATCGTCTGATGCGTCCCGAGTCCCTACCGGCTGAAGAGAGCCGCCGCATACGCGACGAGTTTCGCGCCGCGAGCCGCGAATTGGATGGCGTCATCGAACAGACGACGCGCTTGCTCGGCCAGCTATCGCGTAATGTAGCGTTCATGGTCGCGCCGCTTCGCGACGCGCAAACCTTTCGGCACATTCAACTGATCTGGCTTGCCGAGCGTACCGGGCTCGCCATCATCGTGACCTCGATCGGCGTCGCTACCCAGACGTCGTTCGAACTTGGCGCCGAGATCGCGCCCGATGACCTAACGCGCCTTTCGAATCGTCTCAATGCGACGCTCGCCGGTAAGGCGATGCGCGAACTGGGAAAGATCGATGTCGCGGCGATCGTGCTCGAGGCCGGCTTCTCAGCCGATCTCGCCCAGGCGGTCGAAACGGCATTTCACTCGGCGGCGCGCCCGGAGGAACCGGCGATCGCATCGAGCGGCACGCAGCACTTGCTCGATCAGCCGGAGTTTCAGGACCTGCGCAAGCTGCGTTCCATCCTGAGCATTATCGAAGAGCAAAAAGGTCTGTACGAGCTCGTGGCCGATTCGATCAGCGATGAAGGTCCGAGCGTCAAGATCGGTCACGAACTCGGATCGGACGATATTAACGAATGCAGTATCGTGACCGTGCCCTATCGCGTCGGCGACGAAACGGTCGGCGTGCTCGCGATTCTCGGGCCGCGCCGTATGCCCTACGCGCGCCTGCTCGCGCTCGCGAGCGGCACGGCGCAATCGCTGAACCGTCACCTCGCCGAAGCCGAGCTTCGTTAGCGACGCTATGGCCGGCGACTATTATTCCGTTCTCGGCGTCGGACGCGGCGCGAGCGAGTCTGATATCAAGCGCGCCTATCGCGGACTCGCGCGAAAATATCATCCCGACGTCGCCGAAGACAAGCACGCTGCCGAGTCCAAGTTCAAAGAGATCAACGAAGCGTACGAGATTCTCTCCGATCCGCATAAACGCCGGCAGTACGATCGTTACGGAAACGTCGGCGGGGCGCAGGGCCAACCGGGTTTCGGCCCGTTCGGTGCGGCCGAAGGTTTCGGCGACATCTTCGATATGTTTTTCGGCGCGCGGCAAGGGCCCGCGCAGGCCGGCGGACCGCAGCGCGGCGCCGATCTGCGCTACGATCTGCAAATATCGCTCGAAGAGGCCTACCGCGGGGCCGAGCGCGAGATATCGTTTCACCACTTGGGCGCCTGCGAAGCATGTAATGGTTCGGGCGCGCGCGCCGGCACGAACGCGACGAAGTGCGATCGCTGCGCCGGTTCCGGTGTGGCGCGCTCCGTGCGCCAGACACCGCTCGGCCAATTCGTCACGCAAACGACGTGTCCCAAGTGCAGTGGCGAAGGCGAAGTCATCGCGTCGCCATGCGAAACCTGTCACGGCCGGCGCCGCGTCGAGCGCCAGCGCACGCTAACGGTTCCGATTCCGGCCGGCGTCGATGAGGGCAGCCGGATACGCATCGCAGGCAGCGGCGAAGCGGGAACGCGCGGTGCGCCTTCCGGCGATCTCTACGTGTATTTGAGCATCGCGCAGCATCAGCGCTTTCGGCGCGATGGCGCGGACGTGTTCGCCGACGTCCCGATTTCGTTCGCACTGGCTTCGCTCGGCGGGCCGCTCGAGATCGAATCGCTCGATGGGCTGCTCGCAGTCACCGTCGTTGCCGGAACGCAGAGCGGCGCGTCGTACCGTCTGCGCGGCCGCGGCATGCCGCACGTGCGCGGAAACACTCGCGGCGATCTGCTCGTGACGGTACATGTCGTGGTTCCAACAAAGCTCTCGAAGCGCGAACGCGAAGTGCTCGAAGAATTCGCGCAGTTGCGTGGCGATCGTGTCGAGGATCGCTCGTTTTTCGATCGCGTCAAGGACGCGTTCAAAGCCGATTAGCCTCCCGCGCTTTTTCGTCGAGGGAGTTCACGCGGTTGGCGACGAGGTTGAGTTGCGCGGCGACGACGCTCGCAAACTGACGCTCGTCTTGCGCAAGCGCGACGGCGATCTGGTGCATCTCTACGATTCGAGCGGCAGCGCCTTTGAAGCGCAACTTGCGATCACGGATGCGCGCGTGCGCGCGCGACTCGTGCGAACGATCGCGGCACCGCCCGTCGAGTCGCTTGAGATCGTACTAGCGCAAGGACTGCCGAAGGGACAGAAGATGGACTTCGTCGTCGAGAAGGCGACGGAACTCGGCGTCGCGCGCATCGTGCCGCTCGTGACCGAGCGAACGCAAGGCGAAGGCGCGCGCGAAGGTAAGACGGAGCGTTGGCGCCGTCTGGCGCGTGCGGCAGCGCAGCAGTGCGGCCGCTCAGGCGTGCCGGAGATCGAGGCCCCGCTGGCCTGGAGCGAGATGTGCGCGCGCTTCAGCGAATTCGAACGCGTGCTCGTTCCATGGGAACTGGCCAAGGTCGAACCGCTCGCCGGACGCCTTCCGGACTTGCTGACGGGCGTTCGCCGGGTCGCGGTCGCAATCGGACCCGAGGGCGGCTTTAGCCATGCCGAGATCGAGCAAGCAACGGCGGCCGGGGCCGTCACGATCTCGCTCGGCCGGCGCATTCTGCGCACCGAAACGGCCGGTCTCGTGGTATGCGGTATCCTACGCTACGCGGCGGGCGAACTTTAGGCCCGAAATGACCCCGGCGCGCACGCGCCGTATATATGTAGGTTATGTCTCTCTCCGGGGCCACGGTTTGCTGAAGTTCTCCATCGTTGTTCCGACGTACAACGAGGCGGGCGGTATCGAGAAACTCGTGACGACGCTCGACGCAGTCTTTAAAGCGAATGGGCTTGATGGTGAGATCGTCGTCGTCGACGATAACTCACCCGACGGCACGGGCGCGATCGTCGATCACCTGAGCGCATCATATCCGGTGCGCTGTCTGCATCGTCCCGGAAAGATGGGGCTTTCCAGCGGCGTCATCGACGGCTGGAAATTCGCCCGCCCCGAGTCGGAAGCCGTCGGCGCGACCGACGCCGATCTCAGTCACGATCCGGAGATCATTCCCGCGATGGTGCGGGCGCTCGAGAGCGGCGAATACGGCCTCGCGATCGGTAGCCGCTACATTCGCGGCGGTGGCATTCGCAACTGGCCCCTGCGCCGCAAGATCACTTCGCTCGTCGCGATCGCGCTTGCGAAACCGCTAACCTCGGTGAACGACATCACGAGCGGGTACTTTTTGGTCAAACGTTCGGCGCTCGACGGCGTCGAGCTCGATCCGATCGGTTTCAAGATCGGTCTCGAAGTGATCGCGAAAGCGCACTACGGAAAAGCCGTCGAGATTCCGTACGTCTTTCAAGATCGTACCGAGGGCGTCTCCAAACTGAACTCCGGCGAGATCACGAATTACCTGCGGCAACTGCGGCGCATCTACGCGCTCAAGTTCAGCGGCGGGAAACGAGCGAAGCCGCCGCGGCCTGCCGCTGAAAAGAAGACCGCCTGATGCCGGTACCGGAGTGGTTGCGCCTGCGACGCGATAAGAACGTTCAGGCCGAGGATGCCTCGCTTTGGGAAAAATGTCCCAAGTGCAACGAGATGCTCTACCGCAAGGATCTCGGCGCGTCACAGTGGGTCTGTCCGCGCTGCGGCTATCACTTCCGGATGCACGCCTACGATCGCATCAACTCGCTGGTCGACGGTGACTTCGTCGAGATCGGAACCGATATTCTGCCGACCGACCCGCTCGGCTGGGTCGACAAGCGCCCCTACAAAGCCAAGCTCGACAAGGATCGCGAGAAGTCGAAGCTCTCTGAGGCGGTCGTCACCGGCTTTGCGACCCTCGACGGTTTTCCGGTCGCGCTCGGTGTGATGGATTTCAACTTTCGCGGCGGCACCATGGGGACCGTCGTCGGCGAGCGCATTACCAACTTGCTTGAGGAAGCTCGCCGCCGGCGCCTGCCCTGCATCGTCTTCACCGCGAGCGGCGGCGCGCGCATGGAAGAGGGCATGCTGGCCCTGATGCAGATGGCCAAGACGACGCAAGCCGTGCAGCGTTTCATGGCCGACGGCAACTTGTTTATGACGGTGCTGACCGATCCGACCACCGGCGGCGTCTCGGCGTCGTTCGCGTTCCAAGCCGATCTGATCGTCGCCGAAGCGCGTGCGGCGATCGGCTTCGCGGGACGCCGTGTCATCGAGCAGACGATCCGCCAAAAGCTGCCCGACAACTTTCAGACGGCCGAGTTCTTGCTCGAAAAGGGCCACGTCGACATGGTCGTCGACCGTCGCGAGCTGCGCGAGACGCTCGTACGGCTGCTCGATTACGCCGTCGACCGCAGCCGTCTGACCCCCGCGCTGAAAGCCGTTCCGGAGTTTGCGCTACAATGAGGGACAGCCGATGAACCTCATTGTCGAACGCGAGAAGGGCCTGGTCGAACTCGAAGCCCGCGTGACCGCGCTGCGCGAACGCGACGCCGCGAGTGACGAGGTGCGCGTGCTCGAGCGAAAGGTCGAGGAGCTGCGCCGCGATATCTTCGGACACCTCACGCCGTGGGAGCGCGTCAACATGGCGCGGCATCCCAAACGCCCGATCGCCTCGGACTACCTGGCCGCGCTCGACCGCTTCGACGAGTTGCACGGCGACCGGCACTTTCGCGACGATCCGGCGCTGATCGCGGGCTTCGCCAAACTGAACGGGCGCCGCGTTATGGTGCTGGCCCAGCAGAAGGGACGCGACACGAAGGAGAATATCCGGCGTAACTTCGGTATGGTGTCGCCGGAAGGATACCGGAAAGCCAGACGATTGATGGAGTTGGCCTCGCACCTCGGGCTGCCGATCGTTACGTTCGTCGATACAACGGGCGCCGATCCCGGTATCGGTTCCGAGGAGCGTTCGCAGGCCGAAGCGATCGCGGCCTGTTTGACGACATTGACCGAGGCGAACGTTCCAATCGTAGCTACGATCATCGGCGAAGGCGGATCCGGCGGCGCGCTCGCGATCGCGCTCGCCGATCATGTGATCATGGCCGAGAACGCGGTCTATTCGGTCGCCTCGCCCGAAGGTTGCGCTGCGATCTTGTGGGGCGACTCGGCGCGGGCACCCGAAGCGGCCGAGCATCTCAAACTGACGAGCCAGGATTTACTCGGCTTCGGCATTATCGACGAGATCGTTGCGGAGCCGCTCGGCGGCGCGCATCGCGACGCTGCGGGCTTCGTCGGCCGCATGCTCGCGACGATCGATAATGCGCTGGCCGGTCTCGCACCGCTTTCGGCCGACGCGTTGCGCGACGCGCGCTATACGAAGTATCGCCGCATCGGCGCGCGGCGCGATGAGTCGGGGCCGCGCATGGCATCGGTTCTCACGTGAACGTTCTGCGAGCGGCCGGCCGCATCGGACTCGCCTGCAGTGCGCTCGCGATCGTCACCGTCGTGGCGATTCAATACGAGGGGATCATCGTTCGCAACGTCGCTCTCTCGCGTGACCTCGCGGCGACGCGCGCGGATCTCGCCGCGCTGCACGAGACAAAGGTCAAGCAGTTGCGCGAGATTCGGCGCCTCTCCGATCCGCGCGGCGCGATTCCTGAGATTCACGACCGGCTGCGTTTGGTCACGTCGCACGAAGAATTGATCTATCTCAAGGGCGTGCCGACCGCGGCTCCCGGTAATCCGGAGGCGGCGCACTGATCTCGTTGCGCGGCGTTGTGATCAACGTCCACCAGCTCGGAGCGACGGTGCGCCTCGAGGATGGGTCGCTCGCGGCCGTTCCGGCGACCGAACTGAGCGCAAACCGCAGCACGATCGTGAAGAGTTTTCAACTGCGCGAGCCATTGACGCTTTGGGTCGAGCGAAACGGCCGTCATGCCGTCGCCTATCTCGAATCACGCACCGTTCCGCACCGAATCGATTCGGCGTTTGAAGATCGCATGAACGCCTACCTGAAGTCGACCGAGGAATGGGCTCCGCCCGACCGCCCCGCCCCAGCCGATCGGCACTTCATTCGCAAGAAGCGCCGGGCCGCTGTCTTCGAGGCGCGCGGCAAGAGCACGTAGAACGTCAGCCGCCGTGAAGACTCCTTCGGAAGTTCGAGTCGATCCGGTGAACGTGCCCGGCTGCTTCGTGCGCATTCAGGGGACGTACGATTCGTTGCGCACCGCCGAACAGCGCGTCGCCGACTTCATTCTAAAGAATCCCGACGAGTTGATCTACTTGACGGTGACCGAACTGGCCGAACGCACGCAGACGAGCGAATCCACCGTCGTGCGGCTCTGCCAGAAGATCGGTTACAAAGGCTATCAAGAGTTTAAGATCATGCTCGCACGCGATTTGGTCGGGCCGGCCGAGACCGTCTACGAGCAGATCGACCCCGGCGACTCGCTCCCGACGCTCAAAGCCAAAGTCTTTCAGGCCAATGCGCAGGCGCTGAAGGATACGATCGAAGTTCTCTCCGACGACGAGTTGCAACGCGCGGTCGACGCCATCGCAACCTGCCGCAAGATCGAGATCTACGGCATCGGCGGCAGCGCGCCGCTCGCGCTCGATGCGTACCACAAGTTCATGAAGCTGGGCATCGCGGCGGTTTGGCTCAACGACAGCGACCTGATGGCGATGTCGTCGTCGCTGCTCAAACGGGGCGACGTCGCGCTCGGCATCAGCCACACCGGCGCATCGCGCGACGTCTGCGATGCGATGGAGCATGCCCAAAACGCCGGCGCAACGACGATCTGCATTACGCACCGCGCGACCTCGCCAATCACGAAGGTCGCGCAGATCAAACTCTTCACCGCGGCCAAAGAGACCGCGTTCGGCTCGGACGCAACCTCGAGCCGCATCGCGCAGCTTTCGATCATCGATACGCTCTACGCCGGCATCGCCAATCGCGATTACGACACGAGCCTCTCTCGTATTCAGAAGACGCGCGAAGCCTCCGCCGGCAAGAAATACTAGTTCCGGGACCTCCGGCGTGACCCGCGCCGTCATCTCGCTCGGCACCAATACGATTCGGCTGCTGGTCGTACGCGAGCGCCGCGCCGGCGGGATCGATCAGCTGGAGCACGGCGCGATCGGCACACGCTTGGGTGAGGGACTGCATGAGTCGGGAAGCCTAGCGCCGGCGGCGATGGAACGCACGCTGGTCGCCGTGCGGACGTTCGTCGGGCGTGCGGACGGATATGATGCAGAGATCCATGCTATCGCGACGAGCGCGATGCGTCGCGCGCAGAACGCCTCGCAATTCGCTGCGCAGATTTCGGCCGTGATCGGAGCGCCGCTACAGATCCTAAGCGGGGAAGAAGAGGCAGCCTGTAGCTTCCGCGGCGCGACCGCCGACGCTCCGGACGACGATACGCGGCGCGCTGTCCTCGATGTCGGCGGCGGCAGCAGCGAATGCGCCGTCGGAAGCCGCGGAAACATCGAGGACGCCTGCTCGATTGAGATTGGATCGGTACGACTTACCGAGCAGTTCCCCGACCTTGACGGCCGCATTCAAGGGGCCGCGGCGCAAGCCGCTGCGAGCAACGCGCGCATCGCCGCGGCGAACGCGTTGGAGCCGCTCTCAGCATTTCCCGTTCCGGCCGAAGTCCGCGCCGTCGCCGGCACGCCGCTCACGCTCGGCGCGATCATCCTTGCGTCGACGGTCGAGCATGTTTCCGGCCGAACCTTGACGCGGCATCACATCGACGCGCTGATCGACGCGCTTCTTGAGCTGCCGCTCCCCGCGCGCAAAGCGCTGCCGGGCATGCTCGCGCAGCGCGCCGACGTGCTCCCGGCCGGCGCCATCATCATCTCCGAAGCTCTACGCCTGCTCCAAACCGATTCAGCAAGGCTCGAATCCAACGACCTCTTACTAGGCTTTCTGCTCGGTCTCCGATAAGGAAGCCTCACCTGGCGTCAACGGGATGATGGTGGAATCGGTAGACACAGCAGACTTGCAAGGTGAGCCGGCGGACTGGAAACGACCGCCGGGATGCGCTCAAAGTCGGTGAACTCTCGCGTCGAGCGTGACAACGCCGAGCCAAGCCGCGATAACGCGGAAGGTGTAGAGACTGGACGGGCGCGGCCTACGTGCGACGCATACGGTCAAGGCACAGTCCAGACCACAAACGCAGGTGCGGTGGCGAAAGTCATAGTGGTACGAAAATCTGCAGCCCGTAAGGGCGTCCGAGTTCGAGTCTCGGTCATCCCAGACGCAACTGATTCGCAGAGCTACGAGCTGGTTGAGCCTCCGGTGCCGAGGCCTGGGCCCGGTGTTCCGGGAGCGGGCGCCGGTGCGGGGGTTGCGGGCGGCGGCGGCGTGCCTTGCGGTCCCCAGGTCGGAATCGCGGTCGGCGTCGCGTACGGGAACGGCGTCGGCGCGGTGACGCCGTTCGTCGTTGTGGCGCCGCCTTCGTAATAGTCGCTGTTGCATGTTGCGTCGACTGCCGGCGGCGTCGCGGTCACGGTCACCGGCATCGGCGTTGGCGCGGTGGAATTTTTCGAATACCAAATCGGGACGAGCGATGGTGAAACCGCGTTGTCCATTCCCGAGAGGCACCAAATCAGCGTGCCGTTATCGGGACTGCGGAAGAAGTTGCCGATGGCGCTGACCTGCGTCGTATTCGCGGCGTCGTGCCGGATGAACGAAGGAGCCGGAACGCCGCCGATCATCTGCTGTTGATCGTGGTACATGAGCAGATCGCGCGTGAAATGCGCCGAGCCCGTATAGGCAATTCGACCGCTGTCGCCCGTATTGTTGTTGCACAGACCGGTAAGGTACTGGGTGCCGCCGTTGGCCGGCGTCCAGAATGTCGGGCGCGCAACGGATGCGTCGGTCGGGTCGCCGATCATGACCGAGTTCGGTGGCGCGGTGCATTGGGTCGCATCCGACCACACGCGGCCGCTGGTCGTGCGGTACATCTCGAACAGGGACCACTCTTCGTATGGCATCCCGTAGTGGTCTTGAATTAAACCGCCGTAGCGGATCGCTTGCACCGCGCGCGTCGAAACGACGATCTCGCGGCTGGCCCAAACCATCGCGAGGAGTGCGACGGCGAGGATTGGCGCGAAGAGCGTCGTCTCGATGATCGCTTGACCGCGTTGACGGTGCTGATGATTTACGTGCATATCGAACTCACCTGCGCGCCGGTTAATGCGCCGCTCCAGGGCTTGATCAGTAGGGCATCCCACCAGGCAACGCGTGCGCTGAACTCATTTTGCGTGATCGACGACGAGAAGCGCATGTTAGCCGTGTCGGGCGTGTTCGCGTTGCCGGCGTACGTCGGCGTATACCAGTCGTAGTGGGTCGTCGGCGTGACGTTGGCTTCGAAGGTCGCGGTGTACCAACTGACTTCTTGCTTGTGATCTTGGAAGAGCACCTGTCCGGGACCGCTGTTCGGATCGACGATCGAACCCGGCTGAAACCAGTCGTTGACGACGATCGAGGATTGCGCGGCCGAGCGCGCGATCACGTGGTTGGCCGGCAGGCCGAACTTCCACAGGAGCGGCGGCGGCGAAGTCGCGCAGACCGCGACCTCGATTTGGATCGGACCGTAGACGGTCGAATTATAGGTGGCGGCCGTACTACGCAGTTTGTTCGGCTGCAAGATGCCGTAGGCGTCGTGGTCGACGTTGTTCAAACCGCTGCGCACCGCGTACTTGGTGACCAGGTATTTGAATTGACAGTCGCCGCCCGTCACCGACCCGCACGTGCTCTTGAGCGTAGAAACATATTGCGTCATGTCGGTCTCTTGGTTAGCGACGTTCATATCCTGCGTGACGCTATTGAGCATGTTGACGACGTTCGAGTAGCGGTTGACGGCCGGAACGAACTCGTCCGCCTCGCCCTCGAACACTTCGATGCAGTCGTTGGTCGGAGGCGAATAGGCTTTGGGCAGGCATCCGCCCGATTTGTGCATAGCGACGATCGTGCCGTTGAGCAGATAGCGGATACGATATTCTTCGACCGAGGCCGAGTAAAGCAGCATGTTCATCTGATTGAACTGCTGCGTCTGAATGCCGATCGCGCCGAGCGCCGCCGAATCGGCCGCATTCTGCGCACGAATCTGCCAAACGATCGCGTTGCCGTAGGTCAGGATGCCGCCCGTGAGCGCAAGGATCGAAGCGATCCCGACCATCCAGAACGGCAGGACTTGGCCGCGTTCTCCGTGCCGCTTCACGAGGTCGGTCCCGGGCAGCCGGTCGTTGCGCCCATCGGGAATGAATTGTTCATGCTCGTACCCGCGGAATAGCCGGTGTACGGACCGTTGTAGTCCCACGAATAGATCGTCGCGATCGCTTTGGCCGTGTCGGTGCCGTTGATCGACGCGTCCATGGTCGCTTTGATCGAGTCAATGTCGTTCGCTCCCGAGATGGAACCCGTGGAGGCGCGCAGCGTCGCGATCAATTGCGCTGCTTTGGCGTAGTAGCGCTGATGGCACGCGATCGTCGCGAAGATTGCCGTGGCTGAAGTGACGCCGGCCGTCGTGTTGTTCCAGTCCTTCGAGTCGAGATACTCGGCCGTTCCGAGCGGCCGGTAAACGCCTTTGCCGGCGGGACACCAGGCCCGGTGCGTCGTCACGTCGGGCGTCCACAGGGTCGTAAGATTTGTCGAGACGGTGCCGCTGATCTGGCAGTATCCCATGTAATTCATCGTCACGAAATACGGCGGCGTGCTCTCGCCCGAAGTCGACGGCGAACTGCCGAAGTTCGTGAGGCTCGCAAAGTTCGAAGCGTTATAGCTCGCCTCGGCGACGTTGAAATAGAGTCCGCGCTCGAACGGCGCACCTTCGACCGCGACGGCTCGCGTCGTGACCGTGCTGCCTTTCAGTAGGGTCGGAACGCCGGCGTGCGAGGTGAGGATGCGCTGTTGATTCTCCAGAACGAGCGAGGCGCCGCCGTGCACTGAGGTCGCCGTTCCAAACGAAAGCGGCATCCACATGAAGGGCGTATTGGCGGTGGTATTCGTGCTGTCGGCAGTCGCGATTTGCCTGAACATCTTCGCACTCGCGTTGGTTTGCGCGTTGGCCAGCGTATCGCCGAGGCTGACCTGGCGCGCGAGCGCCCACGCGGTGCCCTCGGCCCCGAGTTGGTAGTAGGCCACGATCCCCAAGCGAAAGACGCCGAGAACGACCAACAGCAACGTCGTCAGGACCATGGCGGTTTCGACCAGCGCCGAGCCTCGTATGCTACGGCGCATTGAGACCATAATTGTAGAGCGTCGCCTGTTCGGTCGTTAGCAATGTGGTGAGCGCGGCGCGGAATGCGTACATGCCACCGAGTGCGTTCACGGTGACGACGGCCATGACGATGGCATACTCGGGCGCGACGGCGGCCCGCTCATCTAAGAGAAGGGCGCCGAGCAGGCCAGTGAGTTCCTGGGATTTGCTCGTAACCAAGTGACTCCGGGCGCTCCTCGCGCATGGGGTAAGGGGATGCGGCACTGTCTAAAGTGTCGGCCTTTCATTATGGCCAGTTGAGCGGAAGTGCGGATATGATCGGGCGCACATCTTCCCTGGGAAGGTCAGGGACGAGCCTGCGGGCAATCCCGTCGAGTTTGCCCCGACCCCGCCCTGGAGGCCCGCCCAATTTGAAGATCGTGGTCACCGTGAAGCTCGTGCCTGATACGACCGCCGATAAGCGCATCGATCCGGCCACGAAGCGCCTCGTCCGGACCGGGGAAACGGTGCTCAACCCGTTTGACGAATATGCGATCGAAGCGGCCCTGCAGCTCAAGGAAAAACTGGGCGCCGAGACCACGGTCACGGTGGTGACGATGGCCCCCGAGCGCGGTAAGGAAGTCGTGCGCAAGGCGCTCGCGATGGGGGCCGACGACGCGCTGATGTTGAGCGATCCGGGCTGCGAGGGCAGCGACGTGATGGGCACGGCGTACGCGCTCGCCGGCGCGATCGCTAAGAACGGCTTTGACCTCGTCGTCTGCGGAACGCAGTCGACCGATGCGATCACGGGCGAACTGCCCGGCGCCCTGGCGGAGTTTCTGGGCGTGCCGGGGCTCACGTACGTTCGCAAACTCGAAATTGACGGCACGACGCTGCGCGCCGAACGCGAAACGGATTCCGGATTCTTGAAAGTCACGACCGGCCTGCCGGCGGTCGTCAGCGTTACGAAATCGATCAACGAACCGCGCTATCCGTCCCTCAAAGGCATCATGGGTGCAAAGAAAAAGACGATCGCGCCGTTGACCTTGGCCGAACTCGCACTCGAACATCCGATCGGCAGCGGCGGAGCCAAGACCGAACTCGTCGCGTTGACCGATCCGCCGGCGCGCGGCAAGGGCAAAGTCGTAGAGGTTTCGAGTGGCGCCGAAGGTGCCAAGGTCATCATGGATTTTCTACATGCGAAGAAGTTGATCTGATGCGCAACGTCATCGTTTTCATCGAACACAGCGCTGGCAAGCCGCGGCGCGTTTCGCTCGAGATCGCGACGAAAGCGAAGGAGCTGGCGGCCGCGCTCGGCGGCAAGACGCACGCCGTCATCCTCGGAAAAGGTGCGCGCGCGGCGAGCGACGCCGTCAAAGCCTATCCGGTCGACGCGATCCACATCAGCGAAGACACGGAGATCGACGCATTCTTGGTCGATCCGCAGGTCGATTATCTCGAAGCGGTCGCTCGCGCCGCTGGCCCGGCGCTCGTCTTGGTGCCGAACACGATGGCCGGTCGCGACGCCGGCAGCCGCTTGGCTGCACGGCTTGGCGCGGGCCTCACCTCGGATATCGTCGATCTCTCGGTCGATAGCGGCAAAGTGAACTGCGTTTCGCCGAAGCTGGGCGGCCTCACGATCACGACCTGCGCCTTCAAGGGCGAGTACGGCGTCGCCGCGATCCGTCCCAACTCGTTCAAGGCCGTGCCCGGTGCAGGCGCCGGCGACGTTAACGAACTCACGAAGCCGGCCGGAAAATCATATAAGATGAAGATCGAAGATGAGGTCGTCGAAGTTGCCGGGGAGCTCGGCGTCGAAGAGTCCTCAGTCGTCGTAAGTGGCGGACGAGGTCTGGGCGGTCCCGAACCGTTCAAGACCATCCTCAAAGATCTCGCCGATGCGCTCGGCGGCGCCGTCGGCGCCTCGCGCGCGGCGGTGGACGCCGGTTGGATCCCGCACAGCCACCAAGTCGGGCAGACCGGCAAGACAATCAGTCCATCGCTCTATATCGCCGTGGGTATTTCGGGGGCCATTCAGCACAAGGTCGGGATGCGCACCGCAGGTACCATCGTTGCAATTAATAAGGACGCAGCGGTGCCGATCGGCGAATTCGCGGACCTGCTCGTGGTCGGCGACCTGTTCCAAATCGTTCCAGAACTCACCAAGGCGGTCACATCGAACGCCGCAGCACACACCTGATCGGATACGTCACTTGAAGAACTTCGTTCGCCCGCTGATCGTCGCCCTATTCGCAGCCGCCGTTGTGGTGGGAGCTTCCGGCGTCGTCTCAGGCGCCCCTCGCGGCGCTACGCCCGCACCGGCCGCCACGGCCACCGGCACGCCCGCGCCGCTGCCCACGGCGACACCCGAGCCGCCCGAGGTCGCAATCCCTCGCTTGGAAGCGAAGATCAAAGCGAACCCCAACGACAAGGAATCGCTCGCGGACCTCTCCGGTTTCTACCTTGAGACGGGCCATCCGGACAAGGCCTTCGCGCTGACGCAGAAGCTGCTCTCGATGGGGACCAAGACGGCTCAAATCTACTACTTCGACGGCGTCTCCAACCAACAGCTCGGAAAGATCAAAGAGGCGACCGCCGACTTCGAGCAAGCCGCGAACCTCGAACCGACCAACGCGCAAGTGCTCCTGACGCTGACGTCGTTGTACATGCAGACCGATCGCGCGCCAGACGCCGAGCGTGTCGCCAAACGCGCGACGACGTTCAATCCATCCGATCGGCGCTCGTGGGAGAATTACGGACTCGTACTCGCGCAGGAGAAGAAATACGACGAAGCGCGCGCGGCGTTCGAAAGCTCCGCCAAGCTCGATCCCAAGGATGCGGGGCCGATCGTGCTCGAGGCGCGTTCGTACATCGACCAGAGTGCCATCGCGCTCGCCCAGCAGACCTTCGATCGTGCGCTGACCGTCGACCCGAAGAGCGTCGACGCCATCCTGGGCAAGGCGCGTCTGTTCGCCGCCGGTCACATCGTCAAGGACGCAATCGCGGAGTACGAAGTACTGTTGCCGCTCGTGCCGAGCAACGATGCCAAAGGTGCGGTCCTGGTCGAGGAATTCCGTGTCTATCAAAATGAGAAGATGAGCGCGGAGGCGGAGACCGCTATCAGGCGCGCCGTCAGCGCGTACCCGGCAGTGCCCGGCGTGCACCTCGCGTACGGCGACTTCATGATCGGCAATAAGGATCAGGCCGGCGCCGAGACCGAGTGGAAAGCCGCGCTCGGCGATAAGCGTGACAACGGGGATGCTTTGCAGCGTCTCGGCGATCTCTCGCTCGCACAGAACAAGCCCGCGCAGGCCCTGACCTACTTCAGCCGTCTGGCCGAGCTCGCTCCGAACGATCCGAACGTCTTCGCCGAGATCGGCCAAGTCGAATCGTTCCAGCATCACTACGACAAGTCGCGCGACGCCTACCGCCGCGCGTTCGAACTCTCGCACACGCCGCAGGCCCTGGCCGGCATCGGTGGTTCGGATTTCGAGCTGAAGAACTACAAGGAATGTTCGGTGATCTTCGACGCGATCGACAAGAATGCGGCCGATTTCCTCAAATCCAATCCGCAGTTCTACTTCGTGATGGGCAAGTGCTATGCCGGCACGAATCAAAAGGACAAGGCGCGGGCTTCTTACCTGCGCTTCAAACCGTTCCTGAAGGCCGGTTCTCAACCCGCCAAGGACCTGCAGAAAACGATCGACGACTTGAACGCGCCGGCCGCGCCTAGACCGAAGCCGACGGCGAGCCCCAAACACAAGTAAGCGCGCTGCGCGAGGAACGAGTGCCTTGATCGTCGTCTACGACGAACTGTACACGCGCCACCTCGCGCAGATCGAGCACTTGGAATCGCCCGACCGCGTCGCGGGCGTGGCCCAGCATCTGCAGGATGCGGGTCTTTTCGGTGCGCGCGAAACCGCGCGCGACGCGAGCAATGCCGAGCTCGAATTGGTTCATCCGGCCTCCTACGTCGAACGCGTGCGGCGCGACGTTGCGGCGCTCGGCGATCGCGCGGGGTATCTCTCGACCGGCGATACCGTGCTCGACGGCTCCTCGTTCGATGTCGCGCGACGCGCGGCAGGCGGCGCGATCGTAGCGATGGAGCGCGCCGTCGAGACCGAAGGGGCGGCTTTCGCGCTGGTGCGTCCGCCCGGACATCATGCCGAGCCGGCGCGCGGCATGGGCTTCTGCATCTTTGCCAACGCCGCGATCGCGGCGCACGCCTTCGTAGCGACGACGGGCGGCCGCGCCTTGATCGTCGACTTCGATTACCATCACGGTAACGGCACGCAAGCCGCCGCGCGCAACGGCGTTTCGTTCGTCTCGACGCACGCCTACCCGGCCTATCCCATGACCGGCGGCCCGAACGAACAAGCTCTGCGCGATGATTGGGCCGTCGTCAACGTGCCGTTGCCGCCGCATAGCTACGGGACCGAACCATTCGTCGCGACCTGGCAGCGCGCGCTGCCCGAGATCGCGCGGCGCGTGCGTCCCGATTTGATCGTGGTCAGCGCCGGGTACGACTATGCGACCGGCGATCCGGTCGGCGATCTCGGCGCCGACGGTCCACAAGCAGCGGGTGCGCTGGCGAGTCTTATTCGCGAAGTCGCGAGCGAATACTCGCGCGGCCGCGTGGTCTATTGTTTGGAAGGCGGCTACGACGTGCCCACCTTGGCACGTTCGGTTGCGGCGACGATTCGCGCGCACGCTGCCGCTTCGGCGCAGGGCGAACGCGCCGATCCGCACGCGATTCCCGTTGCGCAGCGCACGATCTTGGAGCGAGTTGAAGCATGGCCATCATAATCGCGATCGTACGGGTCGCACTCGGACTCTTGTTGCTGATCGCCGGCGTGCTCAAGGCGCACGATGGCGCGGCCGCGACCGCGGCCACGGTTGCGGCCTATCGGATTCTGCCGCCGGTCGTGGTCGGGCCGATCGGCGTCGCTCTGCCGTATCTGGAAATTCTGTTGGGCGGCTATCTCGTGCTCGGGCTGTTCACGCGCGTCGCCGCGTGGGTCGCAACCGGCCAGTTCGTGCTCTTCGGCGTTGCGGTCGCGTCGCTCGTTATCCGGAAGATCCCGGCCGACTGCGGCTGCTTCGGCTCGGGCGTGCGGACGCCGCCCTCATGGGGTCACGTTGCGGGCGACGTCGCCTTGGCGCTGCTGGCGTACGCGGTCGTCCGATTCGGCCCCGGCGTTCTTGCGGTGGATAGCCGTCTTGCGGGCGGTGCCGGCTCAGCCGGGGACGAAGCGTAACTCCATGAATCGTGCCGAACGCCGCCGCGGCGGCCCTCCCTCGCGCGCCGAACTCGACGCATCGATCAAGCGCCGCCGCTTGATCATTTACATCTCGCTCGCAGTGATCGCCGTATTGATGGTCACCGCGGTTGTGATCGCGAACCGCAACGGGGAAGTGAAAACCGCCTCAGACGTGCCGACCTACGCGCAGATCCCGATCGGCTCGCAGGCGCCGGCGTTCGCCGTCTCATCGACCGGCGGACCGTTCGACCTCAGCGCCGCCCGCGGTAAACCGACCTTGCTCGAAGTCTTTGCGACGTGGTGTCAGCACTGCCAGCGCGAAGCGCCGATCCTCAGCAAGCTGCACGATTCCTACAAGGCGCAAGCGAACATCATTGGTGTCTCAGGCAGCGCGACCGGCATGGATACGGGTCCTGAGTCGCAAGCCGACGTGATCTCGTTCACGCAGAAATACGGCGCGCGCTATCCGGTCGCGTTCGACGGAGCGATGGATGTCGCCAAGAAATATTTGCAGGGCGGCTTTCCCACGATCGTGCTGATCGGCAAAGACGGAAGGATTCTGGCCGTCGGGTCGGGCGAAGTGCCGGTCGACGGTCTGCAGAAAGCGATCCTCAACGCGATCGCCGGCAAACCGGTCGACCCAACCTTCGGCGTGAAGAGTTAGGGTACGACCGACTTCGCGATCTCGACCAGTTCGTTGCGGAGCAAGTCGCCGACCAGCGCGAAGTGCAGGCCCTTTTCTTGCCAGGTGAGCAGCGTCGTCGGCCCATCCTCGACGTACTGCGCATCGTGGTTTTCGAAATAGATGATGTGCGGCGGCAGGCTGCCGAAATCGGCGGCCGCGCCCGTCGCATTTTGGAAGAGTGAGATTCCGCGCAAGCCGTCCGAGTAGACGAGATGCAGCGTGCGGACGCCGTTGACGGTCGTGGCGTCTCCGCTGACAAGTGCGAAACCCTGTGGCAGCGACTTGGGCGTGATCGGCGTGAAGCCGGCATCGCGAATGACGCGTTCGATATCTGAGGACGGCATCGCGAAATCGTGACCTGCGACCTGCGCGTACCCGGCGGGTGCTTCGGTTGCGAAGATACCGTCGGGGATCGCGTTGGTGTAGCGCAACTCTTCGAAGCGCGTCTGCGACGCGACCGAGCCGTTGCCGTGATATTCTTCTTTTTTCAGGACGAGATGGGTCGTCTGATCGATCCAAATCCGCATCACGCGTTCGCCGGTGTACTTGTTCATCAGGATCAGCGAGACCGTGGGGCGGCCTGCAATGATGTCGTTGCGGGCGAGCACCGGCCGGTAATTCGTCATCACGCGGCTCATGCTGTCGTTCGCCGCGATCTGACTATCGAGCGACGGGTTGTGCGAGACGGTCACGCGCGATTGTTTGGTATCGAATTGATAGTTGGCGCTTCCGCGCGTGATGATGTAATCACCGTACAACGCTTCGGGCGCGAGGTACCAGCGGCGCGTCATGCCGGGCGCGCGGTGTTCGATGCGTACGATCGTCGCGTTGGCGTGATTCGAGCTGAAGCGGATCGTCTCCAACTGCCCGACGTACGAAACGTTCTTCGGCGCGTCGATGCTCTCGCGCAGCAATTGGCCGGCGCGGCCTTCAGGCGTCGTCGAGGCGAGCGCGCGCGAAGTGCTCGCGCCAACCGTCGCGATCAACGCGAGGGCCAGAGCGAACACGGCGCGGCGCTTAACGCACGGCATCGATAACGCCGGTTGCGGCTACCCCGTAGTCGGCTTCGTCGGCGAGTTCGGTTGAGGTGTCCGAATCCAGCGCGGACGTCTCGATGAAATGGCTGGCCGCCGGGCCGCGTTCGGTCAACGGGTTTTGGGCTTGCTGAGCCGCGTGCTCTTCGAGGTAGTAGGAGGCGGCGATCTTCGGCCCGCTATGCGACATCGGGCCGACCAAGAAAACGGCAAAGACGAGCGCGGCCGCTACCGGCAATGCGACGAGCGGGCGCCACAGAGCCGCGATCCGCGCGAGCGGGCTCGGCTTGGCGTTACGGATCTCTTCCCAAACCCTGGCCGCGACGAGCGACGGAAACTCGACTTCCTCGCGCGCGGCCGCGGCACGCAGCGCTTCGGTCAGCGAGGCTTCGACCTCGTATTCGCGACGGCACGCGGTGCACGTGTCCAAATGGACATGCACCAACGCATCGTCCTGAGGGGGCAGTTCCCGGCGGAGATAGTCGATGAGGAGTTCGCTACTGAGGTGGTCGGTCATGATTCTTTCTGGGCTCGTTCCACGAGTCGGCGGAGGAGGGCACGGGCACGGTGGAGTCGGGATCTCACCGTGCCGATCGAGCAGCCCATGATTTCCGCGATCTCCTGATAGCTGTATTCTTCGATGTCCGCGAGGAGCACGACTTGACGTTGTTCGGACGAGAGTTGCGCTAGGGCCAGGGAGAGGGGCTCGCTGAGCTGGCGCTCGACGTAGTCCTCGATGGGGGTGACTGCCAGGGGCCGCTGGCCGCCGAACTCTTGGGGCGCGTTGTCCTCGGGGATCTCTTCCTGGAAACGTCCTTTTCGCCGCCGAAGTTCATCTCTGTAGAGATTCGTTACAATTCGGTAGATCCAGGAGAGGAAGCTGGTCCCCGGTTGGAACGAGCGCCAGGCCTTGTAGACCCGGATGAAGGCATCCTGGGCCAGGTCGCGGGCGTCGGATTCGTTGCCGGTCAGCCGGTAGGCGAAATTGTAGGTCGCCTTGCCGTACTGGGTCATCGCCCGTTCGAGGAACGCCGCTTGTTCCGGCGTCGGTGGCTCGATCCGGGTTCGAGGTGCTCCCATCGTCTACGCCAATACTCTGATTCCCAGGAAGCGGCCTGGTAGGCGAACCGAGCCCGCTGCCGGCGTCAGGCTGCCGTCAGGACGAATGGGACGACGTAGAGCCGGCCGCCGCCGCGGAATTGGAGCCACAACTTGTACGTGCCGGCGCTGGGCGCGGCAACGTGCAACATCATCATCGGGTTCACTTTGGCCGAGTCGGAGAGTTCTTTCATGTCGCCCATCGCCATATCGCCCATCGCCGCTGCGTCGTTACCCTGAATCGGGTGGACGTGGAGGTACGAGAGGTCTTTGGCATTGATGAAGACCGCGTGCGCCGCGCCGCCGAGGTACGAAGCGAGATCCTTAGCGGGTTTGCCGTTCTTTGTCACGTGCACCGTAAGCATCGTGGTGCCGCCCGCATCGAGTTTGAGCTTATCGAGCGTGACCGCATATGGTCCCGCGTGCGCGGTCGCGGGCGTGACGGAGAGATCGGGCGTGTTCGACAGCGTGTTGCCGAACGGCACGTCGAAGCGGAAGACTTGTTGCCCGTCGCCATGCGGAACGGTATCCGCATAGACGTGGTAGCCGCCGCTCGCCGGCACCTTGAGATGCATCGTAAAGTGGCCGTCGGCGCCCAACATCGGATGCACGTGCTGGAACGTCGTGAGATCGTCCGAGATCACGATCATGTGCAACTTCTTGGTCATGTCGGTATCGTAACTCGTGACCAGAGCGCCGCCGGGGCGCTGCGTCTCGCTGAGGTCGAGTTGCGCATCACGGCCGTCACCGAAGGTAGCGAGCAATTTCGCGTCGACCGTCTGCGCTTTCCCCGGAAGCGCGAACGTGCCGGTCAGCGCCGTCGCCGCTCCGGAATCGCCACCACGGCTGCATCCGGCGGTCGCTGTGGCGATCAGTATTAGGGTCAAGAGTGCGCGACGCATTGAGTCCCCTCGGTTTAGGTTGGAGGTGTGGCCCTGGGTGCCGGGAGGGCTGCGAGCAACCGCCGCAGGGCCCTCCCGGGTTGAACCTTCGCGGGGCCGATGGGGCGCCCCCGGACCTTTTTGAAACTCTGGGGAGGGGTGATAGGGGACTGACCGGCCGTTCCGAACACAGGTCACCCCCCTCCGCCCGGGAGCCCCTTTCACCCCCTTTTCCTCCGCCCGTCGAGGCCATTGTGCGAACCACGAACCGAACCGCGAGTGAGAATGCCGACGCCGTCGGTCTTGTTATCGCTTTGCTCGTCCGGTTTCCGGAGATCGCGACCCTCGTCTCGCACCCTAACGACGGCACGCTGACGGTTTCGTTTGCGGTCAGCAAGCGTCTGGATCGCCCCTCGCAAGCCGCGGTGCGCGAGCTAGTCCTGGAGCACACCCGCACGTTCACGGCGTTCGACGGCGAGCCGCATGGAGCGCTCGAGGTCGAGTGCGAGTGCGACGACGGGATGACGTTCGTCCGGGTGACTCGCGAGGCGAGCAGCTTCACGCGTGAAGAGCTTCAGATGTTAACGGCGCTGGTCGCCGAGCGCTTCGGCGACCAGCTGCTCAAGAGCCCCGCGGTCGACGACGACTTCGGCGACGAGGACCCGGCCGCTCAAGACGAACTGATCGAGTACGCCCTTGAGGCGCTGCGCGATCCATCGCAACAGAAGAGCTTGGTCGGTTTCCGCGAGGAGAAGCGGGTCTTGGTCTATTTCGTCAAGGCGCGAAAGAAGGCGAAGGCGCGGGCTCGGTCGTAGCGCGCCCGGTGCTCGTCGACTTTCATTGTCATACCTACGAGAGCGACGGGACGTTCTCGCCGGCGGAACTGGCGGCGGCGATGCAGGCGCGCGGCGTCAGCATCGTCTCGGTGACCGACCACGATTCGTTGGCCGCATACGACGCGTTGCGCCCCGACGGGTTCAAGCTCGTCCCCGGAATCGAGATCAACACGACCTATCGAGGCAACGAAGTGCACGTGTTGGGGTACGGTTTCGAATTGGCGGCGCCCGCGCTGCGCGAAGTCGTCGATCAAAACCGGCAGTTTCGCGAAACGCGTGCCGCCGAGATGGTTGAGAACCTTAGCAAAGCCGGGCACGAGCTGACGCTCGACCACGTGCGCGCTGAAGCGAGTGGGAACGCGACGCTGGGGCGCCCGCACGTGGCCAAGGCGCTGGTTCGCGCCGGATTCGCGACGAGTGTCGAAGCCGCGTTTCGTACGCTACTCTCACCGGGTCGTCCGGGCTACGTACCGTCGCACTATATCCGCCCGCACGACGCGATCGCTACGATCGCCCGGTCGGGCGGCGTTCCGGTGCTCGCGCATCCCGGACGTCTCAAGGATGAAGCACTGATCGACGAACTGGTCGAGGCGGGGATTGCCGGTCTCGAGGTTTTCTATCCCGCACATCAGTCGGCGCAGATCGCGCACTTCCGCGATCTCGCGAAGCAGCACGGTCTCGTGATGACCGCCGGTTCGGATTTTCACGATCCGCGCTGGAACGTGCGCGGCGTCGGCATGGAAGTCGAAGAGGACGATATCCGCCCGTTCTTGGATTTGGTGCTCTAGCCCATCCTACGAATGGGTCGCAAAAAACGACTCCACGCTGCTCCGCTCCCTGCCCTGAGCCATCCTCGCGGCGGCCGCGAATTTCGGAATATCGCTTAGTTCAGCCTGGGGATACCAGTTGGATGCTCCCGACTCCAACGATCGATCGTCGACATCCATTGCGAAGTCGCCGATCAGACCCCTCAGATTTATTCTGAACGGGTTTTCTCCTAACGCGTGCGTGCTGGCATAGTTCCAGGCCCGCTTCGAATCGACGATCGCAAGGCGCAGCAAGTACTCGGACCGTTGATAACGCAATTCACCTGGAACGGTGTCGAGAGCGATCAGTTCGTCCGGAATCAACGTCGAATCCGCATCGCTGAAGTATGCGGCGTACCAGAACGCCGCCTTATACGGGTTGGGCTGGGCGCGCGCCTTGTCGAGAAATGCGGCATGCTCGGCACGACCGGCATGCACGCCGATAGCATAGCTGAGCGGGTCCACGAAATTGAGCTTCGATACGGCCCGAGGGTCGAAGGGAGCGCCGGAATCCACCAAATTGCGGGCATACGCGATGGCAACCGGATCATTCGCTAAGGACAATACATAGAGCAGCGTGGCGCGTGTATCCTTGACTTGGGGTTCGTTTGATTCGGAGTTCAACAGTGCGTCACCGGCAGGCGCAAAGTGCCGTCGTACATAGGCTTGCGTCTGTTCGGCTTGCGAGGTATGCTGCGCCGTGCCTTCGATGTGGAAGATCATGCCGAAGGCGTCGCGGATGGTCAACATTCCATCGCGTGAGTTCAACTTCTCCAAGAGCGGCAGATATCGCGCTGCCGGGCCATCGGGCGCCGCCCACCCGTCTTCAACGACGACATCTCGCAGCGCCGGCGGCAGCTCGGAGAAGTGACTATCGACGAGAGCGAATGCGCCATCGTCATAGGTCACTCCGAAATAGCTCGCGGAGTCGGCGATCGCGAATGGCGTATCGCAGCGACGCTCGAACGTGAAGGTCGGCCGATCGACAAGCGTCCTATCGGCAAGGAGTACGGGCCACCACTTGTGCTCGTTCTGCCGGATCGTAATGTGCGCGAGGTTATCGCGGCAGACCCCGTCGATCTTCAACTGCGCGTATCCTCGCTGGTAGAGCCACGGCTGCGAGATGAAACCGAGGCTCCGCGCGGACGCGGCGTTCATCGCCTGAAAAAAGTCGCTCGTCGATGCGCTCCGATAGGCGTGGGCCACGAGATACCCGTGCAGTGCGAGTCGAAACGCTGCGGGTCTCATCACATGCTCTACGAGCGAGATCATGTTTGCGGCCTTTTCGTACTGTGTTTCCGAAAAGGAGACCGTCCAGCGCTTCGAACCCGTCTCCCGAATGGCCTCGTCGCCTTTGTCGCGCAAGAGTGTAAAGGTTCGATCGAATGCGTGCGAGGGATCGTTTGCCCAAGCGGGGTGAAGCGCTAGTTCGGCTTTCCGCTGCATCCAGGCGGCGAAGCCCTCGCTCAACCAGAGGTCGTTCCAGGCATCGTGCGTCACCAAGTCGCCCACCCACTGGTGTGCGATTTCATGCGCCACCGTCTCGAAGATGCGTTTCTCCTGGTTGCCGGTGGCTCGCTTTGGATCGAGGAGGAGATAATTCTCGCCGCCTACGATGGCTCCCCAGTTCTCCATCGCCGTGTTGAAATTGGGAACCGCCACCACATCGAGTTTCGGCAGCATGTATGTAATCCCAAAATACCGTTCGAAGTACGGGATGACTTCCGCGGCGCTGCGCAGAGCAATGTTGTCGGCCCAGAGCTTCGACGGCGACGCGTATATCGTTACCTTGGTCTTCCCTACCATGATCGACTGGCTCGCGTATCGTCCGGCGCAGATGGCGACGAGATAGGTCGACATCGGAGGCGTTGTTTGAAAGTCCACGAGTTTCTCGAATTGCGAGACGCGGTGCGTGCCGGCGACGGGCATATTCGAGATTGCGGTAAATGTATTCGGAACCACGACCTGACTGTGAAAGTGCGACTTGTAGACCGGCTCGTCCCATCCGGGGAAGACACGCCGTGCCTCGGTGGCCTCCATTTGGGTCGCTACCGAGGCGCCATCGCGGCTGTGAGCCACAAACATGCCGCTCTGCTCGAACAGATCAGTCATTTTCGCCGCATACGCGATCGTAAGCGAATGCGCGCCCGCGGCAAACCGTCGCGCAAAATGAAAGCGCCACAAACCTCTACCGGAGTCGAATATCTCCATGGAGGGTGGCCTAACGCCATCGATACGCACTTCGGAGAACCGGATGCCCAGGGCATACAAGGCTACCGTGGCCGAAGGCTGGGTAAAGCGTAGATGAATGGTCTCGCGTCCCTGCAGTGAGTGTTCGACGATATTCGGCGTGAGCCGAATGTCGTAGCTCTCTGGATATATCGTCTTCGGCAGGTGGCTCTGCGCGCGAAGAAACGTCCGATCGGGGGTCGCAGTCGCCTGACGTCCAAGCGCGCATAGGAAGAAAACGAGGATGAAGAACACTCGAAGCGCGCGTGACATGCTTGGCGTTTCCGGTCTACTCGAAACGGCGCCTCCTACCGTCCCACGAAACCGCTCGGGTATGCGAAGCCCTTTGCCAGAGCTTCGCAAAGCAGCGCGACGTGCGTCGTTTCGACGCCGAGGATCGTCGCCGAGATTTTGGCGAGGTCGCGATTCTTGAACGACGCGATCACGTCGAGATACGAGTTGGCGGCGAGGCGCTCGATGGTATAGGCGAAGTTCAGGATATCCGTTTCGGTTGCGAGCGTCGGGTAATCGAGTTTCGCGGTCTCGTCGGTTGCGGTTGCGCCGATCGCTTTGAGCGCGGCGGTCAACGCGGCGAGATGCGCGACGTGATCGCCCATGAAAGTCTTCGTCACGTCGAGGACGGGCGGTGAAAGAAAACCCGTGGCTGCGGCGGCGGTGTACGCCGTGATGCCGGCGCGCTCGAGTGCGACTGCGGCGTTCAGGCCCTTGACGTCGCCTGCGTCCGCTTTTTGGGCAGCGAGCGAAAACTGCGTGAGCAGCGAAGGAGCAGCGAGCGCGAGGGCGCTCGACACGCCCAGCACCTGAGCGCGGGTGACGATCGACATTGAGTGGGGTGACCTCCGGCGTGCGTTGGGTCTCCCTTACCCGTTTACCGGCAACGCGTGCAGCGGCCGTAAAACTCCACCGAGTGCTCGTCGAGCGTAAACGACTGGTTGGCGAGGAGCGCCGCGCGGAATTGTTCCATCGCCGCGCAGTCGACTTCGTCGACGTGGCCGCAGACCGTGCAGATCGCGTGGTGGTGGTGCTCGTCGTTGCAGTAGACGAAGCTTGCCTCACCGGAGGGCTCGGTCCGGCTCGAGACGCTGCCAAGCTCAGTCAAGGTCTCAAGGGTCCGGTAGACCGTCGATAGCGCGAGCTTCGGGTTGTCTCGCTTCAGCAGCGCGAAAATGGTGGAGGCGGTCAGGTAGCGGCGTTCTCCCTTGAGCAGGTCGACGACCGCGCGACGGGCCGTCGTCGCGTACATGGTCTTCACGAGCGACCATTTCCGTGCCGGGCAGCCGGCCTCCGCCGCTTCCATGAGCTTTTGCGAGAAAATCGCAGTTTCTGGGTTCTTTGGCCTCTGGAATCAGAGGTATTTGCAATTGACTAGCATATTTAGGTCGCATGTCCTTCAAATCTCGATTCTCTTGCCTCGCTTGCGCTGCGGTGCTCATCCTGGCGACCGCCCAAGGCGCCTCCGCACAGACGGCGGGGATCGCGGGCGTGGTCACGTTCGAGGGGCAACCCGTGGCGCGCGCCGTCGTGAGCCTGAGCGGGAACAATCTGAGGATCAAGGTCGAGACCGACCGCGCTGGGCGATTCGCGTTCGCCGCGCTCCCCGTCGGGACGTACGAGATAGCCGTTTCAACGGCGGCCGGAAGCGGTGGAGTTCGGGTCGATCTCGGAAGCAGCGATATCGCCGTCACGATCGGGCTGAGCCCGTTGCGCGAGATCGCGCAAAGCAGCACGAACGTGGGCGGCCCGGTGGCGCGACGTTCGGGGACGGATGTCGTCCTCAACGGTGAAGCCCTGGCGCGCTCGCCGGCCGCCGGAAATCTCTCCGAGATTCTGTTGCAAGTCCCTGGCGCGGCGCGCGGTGCAAATGGTGTCGTGCACATCAACGGTGATCACGCCGACATTGCGTACGTCGTCAACGGCGTTGCCGTGCCGCAAGCGCTCAACCGCGTGATCGGAAATGAGATCGAACCAGCCAACGTGGCGTTTGCCGAGGTTCTCGAAGGCGCGTACCCGGCGCAATTCGGTGAAAAGTTTGCCGCCGTCGTTAACCTCGCGACGCGCGCCGGCAATGGCGCCGCCGGCTACGACCTCGATTTGAGCGGCGGCTCGTTCGGGCGCTTTGATTCCACACTGGCGTATCACGCGCCGCTCGGGAAAGGCGCGTTTGCGTTCGCGCTTCGGAACGAGCGCGATGGCCGCGCGCTCGATCTCCCCGATCCGGCGTCGCCGCACGGTGCCGGCAGCGACAGCAATCAGTATCTTCGCTTTAGTCTGCCGCGCGGCGGCGACGTTATCGACGCAACGTTCAGCCGCTCGTTTCAAACCTATCAGATTCCGCCCGACGTCGCGAACGGCGCATCGTTCACCCAGGACGACAACGAGAAACAGACCGACACGTTCGGTTCGATCCAGTACCGGCACGCAATCGGCGGGCACGGCTCGCTTTCGTTCGGGCCTAGCCTGAAAGTTTCGCGGATTGATGATTCTCCGGATTTCGCCAACGACATCGCGTTCGGGGTCGCAAACGGGACGGCCGATTGCAGGGCGGACTTGGCCACCTGCTCGAATTCGGTCTTGGCGGATCGCACCTCGACCGATTACCGGTTCAATGCCGACTACGCATTGCGCAGCGACCGTCACGAAGTGCGGGCCGGCGGCGTGTTCGGCGTTACGACCGTCACCAAACTCTACCAAGTCACGCTGCAACCGAACAACCCGCTTTCCGCAACGCCGTTTTTAGTCACCGATGCGGCGTCGAATCTTGGCCACACACTTGAAGCCTATCTCCAAGACAGCTGGAAGTTCGGCGCCACGTGGGCGCTCGATTATGGACTGCGCTACGATACGTTCCAGCTGGGCTCGAGCGAGTTCCGCACCGGCTCGGGTCAATTCAGTCCGAGGATCAAGGTGACGCGCATCTTCAGTCCGTCAGCGAGCGCGTATGCCTATTACGGACGATTCTTCACGCCGTATTCGTTCGAAAACGTTTCGCCCTCAGCGGCCGCGCAGATCGTTCCGAACAGTGGCTCGTTCGATCTCCTCCCGCAGCGCGACAGCGTCATCGAACTCGGCGGCCACGTTCCGCTCGGCGGCGGCGACCTTGGCCTGCGCGTGATGGCGAAGAACGCAGCCGACCTGATCGACGATACCCAAGTTGGTTTCACGAACCTGCACCAGGACATCAACTATCGGGCGGGACGCATCGCGACGCAATCGATGGTTTACCAGACGCCGCTGGTCCGCGCGGGTCGCGTATACTTCTCGGCGACGCACACCTACGCGGTCGTCAAGGATTGCGAGACCCAGTTGTTAGCGCCGTGCTTTTCCGGCCCCGCGCTCGACTGGATTCCGGCGGATCACGATCAGCGCTGGGATCTCAACGGCGGCCTCTTGCTCGACGATCGGCGGAGTGGATGGTTTTCCGCAAGCGCTGAATACGGCAGTGGGCTCACGTCGGCGGTCTGCGAACCGCTCAACGACAACTGCAAGGTGCCACCGCACCTTACGTTCGACGCCGAAAAGGGCTTCTCGCTCGGGCCGGGCTGCGCGCTAGCGCTCCGCGTTCGAAATTTGCTCAACGATACGTACCGCGTGACTTACCTCAATGCGCAAGGCAATCACTACGCGCGACCGCGTACGATCGAGGCGAATTTGCACTTCAGCGGCCGTTAGACGGTGGACGGCACCGCGGGCGCGAAGGTCGCCCGCGATGTCCGCGCAGCCGTGTCCCGGCCCGAGTTGGGCCGCAAGCCTCGCGTTCGTGACGCGCCGGTTTAGCACGCTCCCGGACTATTTCCTCGAATTGGCGCGCCGCTACGGCCCCGTCTCGCGGCTTCACGGAATGCGCGCCGATGTGTACTTGTTCGACGAATCCGACGCGATCGAAGACTTGCTCGTCACCAAAGCGCGTTCGTTCATCAAAGGTCGCGGCATCCAGCGCCTGCGCCGTCTGATCGGCAACGGTCTGCTGACATCGGAGCCGCCGGAGCATATTGCGAATCGGCGCTTGGTCCAGCCGGCCTTCCACCGTAAACGCATCGAAGCGTACGGCGCCGGCATGATCGCCGCCGCACAGCGCCGGCTGGCGGCGTGGAATGACGGCGACGAAATCGAAATCGAGCACGAGTCGATGCGGATCACGCTCGATATCGCGGCGGAGACGCTTTTTGGCGGCGCGGATCTCTCGGCCGATACCGAAGGCATCGGGAGCGCGTTGACGGCGGTGATGGAAACGTTTCCGGCTTCGGTCGCGCCGTTCGGCGAGGTGCTGGATGTGTTCCCGTTCCTGCCGATCACGCAGAAGTTTCGGCGCGCCCGCGCGCAGCTGGATGCGACAGTCGAACGCTTAATCGCCGAACACCGTCGCAGCCGCGACGATTCGGGCGACGTGCTCTCGCTGCTGCTTGCGGCTCGTGACGAGGACGGCTCGGGTCTCAGCGACGAACAGATCCGCGACGAAGTGATGACCATTTTGATCGCCGGCCACGAAACTACGGCGGTCGCGATCTCCTGGACGATCTATCTGTTACAACGCCACCCTGAGGATGCCGCACGCATCGTCGCGCAACTCGATGCGGTTCTCGGCGGCCGCCGGCCCGCTCTCGACGATGCGCCGGCGCTGACGCTGGTGCGCGCCGCATTCTCCGAATCGATGCGCCTCTATCCGCCGGCCTGGCTGATCGGCCGCGTCGCAACGGAGCCGGTCGAACTCGGCGGCTATCAGTTGAAGAAGCACGACGTCGCACTCGTCTGCCAATACGTAACGCATCGCAACCCGCGCTACTGGCCCGAACCCGGGAGCTTCTCGCTCGAGCGTTGGCTCGACGGGGCCAAACCGCCGGAGAAGTTCGCCTACTTTCCGTTCGGCGGCGGCAACCGCATCTGCATCGGCGAGGGCTTCGCGTGGCTCGAAGGCGTGCTCGTTCTCGCGACGCTCCTACAGCAGGCGCGTTTCGAACTGATCGACGCCGCCGCCGTGGGGCTCGCGCCGCTCGTTACGTTGCGGCCGGCGAGCCCAATTCGCGCACGCGTGCGAGTAAGGTCGCCCCATCGTGCTCCAGCGAGTGCAGCCGCGCCTCGTTAGATTCGACCAGGCTCTTGTCGTGCAGCCAGGCGTGGTTGGCGCGGACGTTGTACGCCGCCGCAGCGAGTGCCGCGTGGCCGAATTCGGCGGCGCATCCCGCATCGCTTGCCAGATGCTTGTTGCCGAGTTCGATTGCCTCGAGCGCCAACGCGAGGACGTCGCGCGCCAATTCGGCCGAGCGCAACGGAACCTCGGCCGCGTTCGCCAGGGCGCTCTGCAAGCGCGCGCCGCGCTCGGCCTTTTCGGCGTCGGTCGCACGCGGGAGCGCTTGCACGTCGATGACGGCGCCGAAGGCCGCCTCGTCGGTGCCGCGGTTGGAAAGAAGTTCCGCGCGCAGACTGTCGGCGCGCACCACGATGCTGGCGGCATCGTTCGCCCGGGCGGAGTGCTTGGGGCTCTCGCGCGTGATCCGCGCGACCATAGCGACTAAGGCGGCACCCAGCGCGCCGACAATGGTCGCAGCGCTGCCGCCGCCGGGGGTCGGCCGCGCCGACGCGAGCGCTTCGCTGTAGGCTTCAAGACTATCCACAGGCCGTCGCTTCCGCACGGAGCTCGCGGATGCTTTCGAGCGTGGGGTATTTTCCGGCCCGATAGCGAAGAATCGACACAATCGCTTTGTATTGTTTCAAAGATCAGCGAGCGCAACAATCACCAACAGGAGTATCTCTTTGCAGCTCATCGACCGACCGCTGGGGGACGTAAAGGACCGCAGCCTCGCTGATTCGGGCCGCTCGCGTATCGAGTGGGCCGCCACCTTCATGCCCGTGCTCGCGCAGATTCGCGAGCGTTTCCGCAACGAAAAGCCGCTGGCCGGCGTTCGCATCGGCGCGTGCCTGCACGTCACGACCGAGACCGCGAACCTGATGCTTGCCTTGCAAGCCGGTGGCGCCGAGATCGCGCTCTGCGCGTCGAATCCGCTCTCGACACAAGACGATGTCGCGGCCGCGCTCGGCGTTCACTACGGCGTCGCCACGCACGCGATCAAAGGCGAAGACAACGCCACCTACTACAAGCACATCGAATCGGTCGTCGCGAGCCATCCGCACATGACGATGGACGACGGCTGCGACCTCGTCAACACGATCTACTCGAAGCACAACCACTTGCTGAAGGATATGATCGGCGGCTGCGAAGAGACGACGACGGGCGTCATCCGCCTGCGCGCGATGCAGAAAGACGGCGTGCTGCCGTTCCCGGTCATCTCCGTCAACGACGCGCTGACCAAGCACATGTTCGATAACCGCTACGGTACCGGACAATCGACGATCGACGGCATAATCCGCGCGACGAACGTCCTGCTGGCCGGCCACACCCTGGTCGTCGTCGGCTACGGCTGGTGTGGACGCGGCGTCGCCTCGCGTGCCAAGGGGCTTGGCGCGCACGTCATCGTCACCGAGATCGATCCGCGTAAGGCGCTCGAAGCGGCGATGGACGGCTTCCAAGTGATGACGATGGCCGAAGCGGCCAAGGTCGGCGATATCTTCGTCACCGTGACCGGCAACTATCATGTGATCAACGGCGCGCACTTCCAAGCGATGAAGGAAGGCGCGATCGTCTGCAACTCGGGCCACTTCAACGACGAGCTCGATCTCGATGCGCTCGAAGCACTCTCGACCGGCAAGACCGTGCCGCGCCCGTTCGTCGAAGCCTATAAGTTGAAGAGCGGCGTTACGGTGCGGGTACTCGGCCAGGGACGTTTGATTAACTTGGCCGCGGCCGAAGGCCACCCGGCGGCCGTGATGGATATGTCGTTTGCCAATCAGGCGATGGCGGCGGCGTATCTTGCGAAGAACTACAAGACGCTCGAGAAGAAGGTCTATCCGGTTCCCGAAGAGATCGACGAAGAGGTCGCGCGGCTCAAACTTGCGGCGATGAACATCTCGATCGACTCGCTGACGGCCGAACAAACGAAGTACATGACGTCCTGGTCGGAGGGCACGTAAGTGGCCTACCGCCGGCTCTTCACGAGCGAATCGGTCACCGAAGGGCATCCCGATAAGGTCGCGGACCAAATCTCGGATGCCGTGCTCGACGCGATTCTGAAAGACGATCCGTTCGGCCGCGTCGCGGTCGAGACGTTCGCGATCACGGGTCAGATTCACATCGCGGGCGAGGTCACGACCTCAACCTACATCGATATTCCGAAGATCGTCCGCAAGACGATCGCCGATATCGGTTACACCAAGTCGCACATCGGCTTCGATGCCGAGACGTGCGGCGTCTCGGTCTCGATCGACGAACAATCGCCCGATATCGCGATGGGCGTCGATAAGTCGTTCGAAGTTAAAGGCGGCGGCGGTCATGACGAATTCGAGCTGACCGGCGCCGGCGACCAGGGCATGATGTTCGGTTACGCCTGCCGGGAGACGCCCGAACTGATGCCGCTCCCGATCGTGCTGGCGCACAACCTCACGCAGATGCTGGCGGCCGCGCGCAAGAACGGCGACGTCCAATGGCTGCGCCCCGACGGCAAGTCGCAGGTAACGGTCGAATACGACGGCTTGCGTCCCGTGCGCGTCGACGCGGTCGTGATCTCAACCCAGCACGATCCGGACGTTCCGCTCGATACGATTCGCGCCGTAGTGCGCGAGCGCATCATCGATCCGGTGATTCCAAAATCGTTGCGGGACGAGCAGACGCGCATCTTCGTCAATCCGACGGGCCGATTTGTCATCGGCGGTCCGAAGGGCGACGCCGGGTTAACCGGGCGTAAGATCATCGCCGACAGCTACGGCGGGATGGCGCGTCACGGAGGCGGGGCATTCTCCGGCAAGGACCCGACCAAGGTCGATCGTTCGGGCGCCTATGCCGCGCGCTACGTCGCGAAGAACATCGTCGCGGCCGGTTTGGCCGATCGTTGCGAATTGCAGATCGCGTATGCGATCGGCGTCGCGCGCCCGGTCAGCGTACTGGTCGAGACGTTCGGGACCGGAAAGCTCCCTGAATCCGAGATCGCGCAACTCGTCTCCGAGCACTTCGATCTGCGCCCGGCCGCGATCATCCACAACCTCAATCTGCGCCGGCCAATCTATCTGCAGACGGCGACCTACGGCCACTTCGGCCGTCCGGATCTCGATCTGCCGTGGGAACGGCTCGACAAGGTCGACGAACTGCGCGCCGCCGCCGGCATCAAACCGGCGACCGATCAGTTTAGCGTCCCGCTCGTCACGGGTTAGCGCGAACTCCGCGTAAACAAGACGGCCATCGTCGATTCGACGGTGGCCGTTCTTAGTGGTGCGCCGACCCCGCCCGCCTCATGCAGTATCTCTAAAGTACTTTCGAGAGGAACGCCTTGGTGCGGTCGGCTTGCGGGTTCTCGAAGACCGTGCGGGGGACGCCTTCTTCGACGATGACTCCGCCGTCCATGAAGATGAGCTTGGTGCCGACTTCGCGTGCGAAGCCCATTTCGTGGGTTACGCAGATCATTGTCGTGTGTTCGGTGGCTAGGTTGCGCATGACGGCTAGGACTTCGCCGGTGATCTCCGGGTCGAGCGCGGACGTTGCTTCGTCGAAGAGCATGACTTTGGGTTCCATTGCGAGCGCTCGCGCGATTGCGACGCGTTGTTGTTGGCCGCCGGAGAGCTGCGAGGGGTATTGGGCGGCTTTTTCTTTGAGGCCGACTTTTGCGAGGAGTTGTATGCCGAGGCCGTCGGCGTCGCTTGCGCTCATGTTGCGGACCTTGCGGGGGGCTAGGGTCACGTTTTGCAGGGCTGTCATGTGCGGGAAGAGGTTGAATTGTTGGAAGACCATGCCGACACGGCGGCGCAGGTCGACGTCTTTCACTCTTGGGTCGGTGACGCTTAGGCCATCGACGATGACTTCACCGCCGTCGATCGTTACGAGGCGGTTGATGCAGCGCAGTACCGTGGATTTGCCGCTGCCGGAGGGGCCGATGATGCAGCAGACTTCGCCCGGGTCGACGGCCAGGCTGATGTCTTTGAGCACTTCGTTCGTGCCGAAGGCTTTGCGGACGTGCGTCATCGAGACCATGGGCATGTTAGGTGAGCCTTTTCTCGAGTCGCTGTGACGCGAGCGAGATCGGATAGTTGATGAAGAAGTAGATGATCAGCACGGTGAGCAGCAGCGGGAACCAGAGCGACGCGTCGTTTTCGAAGCGGATGCGCGCCGTTTCGAGCAGATCTTTCACCCCGATCAGTGCGGCGAGCGAACTCGATTCGACGATCGAGGTGAAGAGACTCATGAATGGCGGGAGCATGCGACGCAGCGCTTGAGGTAAAATGATCGTGCTCATGACTTGCAGCCAATTGAGGCCGAGCGCCGTGCCGGCTTCGGTTTGACCCTGTGAGATCGAGAAGATCGCGCCGCGAACGATCTCGGTGCCGTTGGCGGCGCCCCATAGGCCGAGCGCTACGATCGCGGCGACGCTTTCGTTGAGACGGATGCCGAGTTGGGGCAGGCCGAAAAAGACAAAGAACATCAGCACGAGCAGCGGAATGCCGCGCAATACTTCGACATAAGCGATCACAACGGCGTCGATGAGCGGATTGCGAACGGCGCGCAGGACGCCAAGCAGGACGCCGCCGCTGACCGCGATGAGCATCGCGACGACGCTGACGTAGAGCGTGATCTCGAGGCCGCGCGTGAGTAGTTCGACCAGCGCGCTTTGGTAGGTCAAGCTGCGTACCGCGCCAGACGATGCTCGGTGATTCGTAGAATTGTCGAAAGCGCGAAGACGGAAGCGAGGTAGAACGCGCCGATCGTCAAGTAGAGTTCGGCGCTGGAGAGCCGGATCGCGATCACGTCTTGAGCCATGCCCGTGATCTCGAACGTGCCGATCGCCGAGATCAGCGACGTGTTCTTGAGCAGCGAGATCAAATTGTTTCCGAGCGCAGGCAGGCTGATGCGGAATGCTTGTGGGGCGATGATGTCGCGGAATTGGGCGAGCGGTGAGAGGCCGAGAGCACTCGCGGCCTCGTATTGACCTTTGGGCACGGCTTCGAGGCCGGCGCGCAGTATCTCGATGCTGATCGCGCCTTGATACAAGATCAATGCGATCGTCGCGCAGACGACGGCGGGGAACTTGATGCCGACCAACGGCAGTGCGAAGACGGCGAAGTAGATGTGGACGAGCGGCGGTGTATTGCGGAAGAACTCGGCGAACGCGGTCGCGAGGCCACGCGCTAGGGTGGAGTTCGACGTACGCATCGAAGCGCCGACCGTTCCCACGGTCAGCGCTCCGACGATTCCGGCGAGCGTCACCTCGAACGTGACGAGGGCGCCTTTTTCCAACTCCGGGAGTGAATCCCGGACGATCGAGAAGTCGAGTTGAGCTGCGGCTAAGATCTCGATTCGCGCCGCCTTACGGCATGAAGCGGGACTCAGCTCCGTGCAGCCACGTGTGGTACTCGGCTTTCAGCGTCCCGTTCTTCGTGAACTTGGCGATCTCTTTCGTGATGAAATCGCACGGTGCGCCGTCGCCCTTGCGGCAGGCCGCTCCGATCAGGACGTCGCCGTCGTCGTGAGGTTGGCCGACGACCTTGAAGAGCGGTTGCGCGGAGGCCAGGCCGTAGAGCAGCGCGGCATCCTGAACGAATGCGTCGGCGCGGCCGCCGTTGAGCGCGGCGAGCGCTTCCGAGGTCTGCGGCAGCTTGAGCAGCGTCGCCGACGGCACTTGCTTCGTGAGCGCGGCTTCACCGGTCGAACCCGGAACGACCACGACGGTCTTCCCCGCCAGGTCGGCGGCATCGTTGATCGACTGGTTGCTGCGCTTGACCATGATCTGCCAGCCAGATTTCATGTACGGCGCGGAAAAGTCGACGACTTGTCTGCGCGCGGCGGTGATCGTGACGGTCGAGAACAGGAAGTCAACCTTATTCGCGTTCAGGTATTGAAAACGATTGGCCGAGACGACGGGCACGAATTCGATCGCATTGGCATTGCCGAGCAGATCTTTCGCGATCAAATGCAAGAGATCGATCTCGAGACCGACGTTCTTGTCGCCGTCGAGGAAACCGAACGGTGGGTAGTCGGCTTTGACGCCGACGATCATCTTGCCGCGAGCTTTGATCGTGGCGAGTGCGTCGTCGGCGTGCACCGGCGCGGGAGCGCCGAGGGTTACGGCGACGAGCAAGGCTGTGACCGCAAACGCAATGCGAGAACGTAGGAGCATAAGAAAAGCACTCCAAGGCGTCAATGATGGCAAAGGTCTAGCGCCCTTTGTGAGAGGACGGTCCTGTTCCCTTCGAGGGGCGCTGCTCGCTGCCTGGAGGCCTAGGCCGCCGGGAGCGGCCGCCGGTGAGGCTCGGTCGAGTAGAAGCGCAACGTGACCACGCCCGACGCGACCACGACCGCGTCGGCCCGGTCGAAGATGCGCCCGTCGATATCGACGACGAACCTTCCGGCGCGAAAGCCGGCTAGCGTCGTGCGCACGCTGCGGTCGCGCTTGTCGGGCGGCGCATGCGGGCCGAGCGCCTGGCAGACGGCAATCGTCAGGAGTTCGTCGACGCGCAGCGGCGTTGCGAGCGCGAACGCACCCGAGGTTGTGGCGGCGATAATCCCGATGTCGATCGGAACGGAGAACCGGATCACGCCGCGTCGTTTCGTTCTCGAACCTCGCGGTTCATTTCGCGAGGCCGCAGGTCGCGCGCGCCGAAAAGCGCCTTCGATGGAAGAGAGGCCGCGCCGCCCCCGTCATTTGACTTCCGACGGCCCGTCGTTGCCGTTGATTCCGATTTTGATCGGCGTGATCGTCGCCGGATTTATCATCGGCGCGGTACTCTCAATCCTCGGTCAGCGCGGCGCGAAGGGACCGGTCGCGATCGTGACCGCGGCACCGCTGCCTACGGCAAGCGCCGAGCCATCGCCGGTGGCGACAAAGACGGTCACGCCCACGCCGGGCGTAACGGCGAAACCGGAACCGAAAGCGACAGCTAAACCGGCCGCGCCTCCGACACCCTCCTCAATGCCGGCTTCAACTCCGGTCATGAGTTCGACGCCTGTTGCGATGCCGGTTCCGGCTCGCACGCCGGCTCCGACCGCCGCGCCGCGCGTCGTCGCCCTCGCAACCCCACAACCACCGGTAGCTACGGCAAGGCCACCGTTAGCTACGGCAAGGCCGCCGTCAGCTACAGCAAGGCCGCCACTCGCAACCGCACAGCCGCCGTCAGCCACCGCCGCCGCCGACGAGTACGATTCCGAGTTTGCTCGTCTTTCAGCGGGCGTCGTGCGTTCGTACTTGGGCGCGCTGGCGCGCGGCGACGATGCGAGTGCGGCGATGTCGATCGGCGCTCCGGCCGGTTCGCGTGCGGCGCGGCTCTCGGAGAAAGAGTTTGCCGATGCAAGCATGCGCATCACGAGCCTCGATGCGCACGGCACCTCGGATAGCGCCAGCGTGAACGTCGACGTGACGACGTCGAAGGGCGCGTACTTCGTGCAATTCACGCTGCGCCGCGCATCCTCGGGCGCGGCTGTCATCGTCGATCACACGTTCATCAAACCGTAATCGCGGATAGCGTAAGGGAGCTGCATGCCCGAGGGTCTGATCGAGAATCTCCTGACGACCGGTGAACGGATTCCGGCGCCGGCCCAGACGCGTCAGTGGGCGACTATCCCCGATCAACAGGCGTGGAACGCGCGACTCGCGCGCGATCCGCTCGACTTTTGGCGCGCCTGCGGCGAGCGTCTGCTGTGGTCGGTCGCGCCGAACGCCACCTTCGAAGGAACGCTCGGCGACGCGAAGTGGTATTCGGGCGGACGGCTCAACGCGACGGTCTCGTGTCTCGACCGGCACGTCCTCACGCATCCGGATGCCGTTGCGTATCACTATCTGCGCGAGGACGGTCTCGAGCAGTCGATCGGCTATCGCGAACTGTTAGGGGCAGTCAATCGCTTAGCGAACGCGCTGAAGCAGGACGGAGTCAAGACCGGCGATCGCGTCTGCATCTACATGCCGCTTTCGATCGAAGGCATCACCGCGATGCTGGCGTGCGCGCGCATCGGCGCGGTTCACAGTGTCGTCTACGCGGGGCTCGGGGCGACGGCACTGCGCGATCGCATCGAGGACGCCGGCGCCGAGGTCGTCATCGGCGCCGATATCACGTACCGGCGCGGACGCGAGATCGATCTGAAGAAGATCTTGGACGATGCGACCGGCGGGGCGCCAAAGGTCCGCCGCATCATCACCTGGCGGCGCAGACATCCCCTCGAGCCGCTGGGGCTTCTCGAACGCGATTGGGCGACGTACTCGGAGGGCAAGTCGGAGGTCTGCGAACCTGCGATCCTCGAGGCAAACGATCCGCTCTTCATCTTGTACACGAGCGGAACGACCGGCAAGCCGAAAGGCGTCGTCATGTCACACGGCGGCTACTTGGCCGGCGCGAGCGCGATGCTGCAACACACGACCGACCTCACGCCCGACGACGTGTACTGGTGCACGAGTGACATCGGCTGGATCGTCGGCCACTCATTGATCGTCTACGGCGCGTTGGCCAACCGTTACCAATCGATTCTGCGCGAAGGTTCGCCCGATTGGCCGTCGCCGGCGGCGGCCTACGAAGTGATCGCCAAGCATCGCGTCACCAAACTCTACACGGCGCCAACCTTGGCGCGAATGCTGATGCGCTTCGGTCCCGAACTCGCGGCCGCGCACGACCTCTCGTCGCTTCAGGCCGTCTTCTGCGCGGGCGAGCCGCTCAATCCCGAGGCCTGGCGCTTCCTCTTCGAATCGGTCGGGCAGGGCCGCGCCGCGGTCTGCAATCAGTGGTGGCAGACTGAGACGGGCGCGATGATGCTCGGATTTCTGCCGTCGAGTACGATCCGGCCGGACCGGAGTGGTACGGCGCTCGGCCCGATCGAGTTCGACGTGGTCAATAGCGCCGGCGAGACGGTCCCACGCGGCTCGGGCGGGCTGCTCGTTATTCGTAATCCGTGGCCGCACATGTTTTCCGGCGTCTGGGGCGACCCGGCCCGCTACCGCCAGTACTTCGAGCAGATCCCCGGGACATATACCGCGGGGGACGTGGCGACGATCGACGCCGAGGGCTACATCACGGTCCTCGGGCGAGCCGACGACGTTTTGAACGTGGCCGGGCACCGGATCGCCACGGCCGACGTCGAGAGTGCCCTCGTTTCTCACCCGGCTTGCGGGGAAGCGGGCGTCATCGGCAAACCAGACGCTATCAAGGGCGAGGTCATCAAGGCCTTCGTCGTCTTGCGCCAGGGCCACGAACCCACCCGGGAACTCAGAGACTCTCTCGTCGAGCATGTCCGGTATCATCTCGGTCCGATTGGTACGCCTGCGGAGATCGAGTTCGTACCGAAGCTACCCAAGACACGAAGCGGGAAGATCATGCGGCGGCTACTCAAGGCGCAGGAAGCGGGACTCGAACTCGGCGACACTACGACCTTAGAAGAATAATCGTTCGGACTGCAATTTTTCGGCGGAGGGGAATTCGACTGATGACCATGAGGATGCTCAAGACGGCGGCTTTCGCGGCGTGCGCGCTGCTCGTCGCGGCCGTTGCCGCGCCGCGGCCGGCAATTAGCGCGCAGGCCCCGACCTTCGCGGCTTACATCTACGATACGACCGGGAAACAGATCGGGCAGGCGATTTTCGTCGGCATCGATACCGGCGGCGTGCAAGTGCGCGTCGATGTCAGCGGCCTTCCGCCAGGCAAACACGGCATGCACATCCACGAAGTCGGCTCGTGCAATCCGTTGCGCAACACCGAGGGCGTCTCGACGCCGTTCGGCGCGGCCGGCGGACACTTCGACCCACAGGGTTCGGGCCATCATCTCGGGCCCAACGGAACCGGTCACGCCGGCGACTTTGCGAATCTGGTCGTCGACAACGCCGGGAACGCGCGCACTACATTCTTCACGGACCGCCTCAGCGTATCGTCGGGCCCGACGGATATCGTTGGACGCTCGCTGATGATCCACGCGGCCGAGGATAACTACACGGACAACCCGCCCCTCGGCGGTAGCGGCGCGCGGATCGCCTGCGGCGAAATCGGCCCGTTGCGCGCGATGTAGCGCGACTGATCCAACCGGTTGCGACCTTGCAGACCGAACGCTTCATTTTGCGCGCGTTCGAGGATGCCGATATTCCGTGGCTCTCCGAGATGCACCGCAACCCGGAGGTCGTGCGCTATCTGCGGGCCGCCGGCGCGGATCCGGTGATGAGCGAAGAAGAAGCCCTGACGCTCGCACACACCGTTCGCGAGAAATATCGGTATGGTCCCTACGGAATCTGGGCGATCGACGAACGCACCTCACGTGAACCGCTGGGCTGGGCCGCGTTGAAATATCTCGACACGAGTGACGAGATCGAAGTCGGCTACGGGTTGCGGCGCGGCGCCTGGGGGCGCGGCGTTGCGACCGAGGCGGCACGCCGGCTGGTGCGCCACGGTTTCGAAGATCGTGCTCTCGATCGCATCGTGGGCGTGACGCATCCCGACAATGTCGCATCGCAAAACGTCTTGCGGAAAACCGGCCTTACCTACCTCGGGTTGGTGAACCGCTACTATGGGCGCGAGCTGACCTATTTCGAATTGCTTGCGCCTACACGTGAAGGTAGCGGCTGAGGACTTCGGTATTGCCGCGCAGTTCCTCGGGCTTGCCTTCGAACTTGATCGAACCTTGATCGATGACGTAACAACGGTCAGCCAGGGAGAGGGCTGAGTAGAGGTTCTGCTCGACGAGCAAGATCGTCATTCCCTGGGTTTTAATTTCGCGAATGATCCCTTCGACTTCGCGCACGATCAGCGGCGCGAGGCCCTCGGTCGGCTCGTCGAGCATTAAGAGTCGCGTATCTTGCACGAGCGCACGCGCGATGGCCAGCATCTGTTTCTCGCCGCCTGAGATCTCATCGCCGCGATGGGTTGCGCGCTCTTGGAGTCGAGGAAAACGCGCGTAGACGTCTTTCAACGACCAGCCCGGCTTCGATGCGGTCACCTGCGCGAGCTTGAGGTTCTCGGCGACGGTCAGGTTCGTGAAGATTCGCCGCTCTTCGGGGACGAGTGAGATTCCGGCGCGCGCGTTCTTCATCATCTCTTGACCCGTGATGTCGCGGCCCTCGAATGTGATCGTTCCCGAGCGCGGCGGTACCCAACCGACGATGCTCTTGAGCGTGGTGGTTTTGCCGACGCCGTTGCGGCCGAGCAATGCGACCGTCTCGCCCTCGTTGACGCGTAGGCTCAAATCCTTGAGGATGTGGCTGTCGCCGTAGAATGTGTTCACGCGCTCGACGACGAGAGGCATTACGGTTTGGCCTCCGGCGTGGGCGTGGGCGTGGGCGTGGGCGTGGGCGTGGCGAGCGCGTCTTGCACGTGGCCGCCCAAGTACGCTTCTTGCACCGTTTGATTCGAGCGAATCTCGGCCGGCGTGCCCTCTGCCAACACTTTGCCTTGATGCAACACGGTGATCGAATCCGAGATACCCATGATCAAGTCCATGTCGTGCTCGATGATCAAGACCGTCATGCGTTTGGCGAGCCCGCGAATGAGGCGATCCGTCTTGTGGACCTCTTCGATCGACATGCCGGCGACCGGCTCGTCGAGCAAGAGAATCGTCGGTTGCGTCGCGAGCGCGAGCGCGATATCGAGCCGTTTCTTATCGCCGTGCGAGAGATCGCCGGCCCGCTCGCCACCGAGCGAAACGAGATCGACGAGCGCCAGCGCCTCGTTCGCGATCTCGTCGACCTTGCCGAGCCGGCGCGACGGCTTGAGAAACTCGGGAGCGAACATGCCTTGCACTCGCGCGAGTGCGCCGAGACGCGCATTTTGGAAGACGGTGTCGTCGGGATAGATGCTCGCGGTCTGAAACGCTTTGGCGATACCGCGGGCGACGCGCTCTGGACCGGGCAGACGCGTGATCTCCGCACCTTTGAAGCGGATCTCGCCGCTCGTTGCGGGCATGATGCCGGCGAGGAGGTTGAAAAAGGTGGTCTTGCCGGCCCCATTCGGGCCGATGACGGCGCGCAACTCGCCCTCACGCACGAAAAAGTCGATCTCGCTGTTGGCGGAGAACGCGCCGAACTTTTTGGTCAAGCCGTTCGTCGAGAGGATGACGTCGCTCATGGCCGACCTTCGACCGGCGAGACGCGCACGGCGTTTGCAAGGGCCGCGTGCGCGCGCTTTTTCTTGAACGAGCCAAGCAGGCCGCCGGGCAAGAAGACGATCACCGCGACGAAAATCAACCCCTCGATCAGGCGCCAGCCGTTGCCGAAAACCGGGTTTCCGCTCACGACGTTTTGCAGGTACATGATTAGCCCGGTGCCCACCAGCGGGCCGAAGAGCGTCTTGATGCCGCCGACGACGGCGAAGATCACGAAGCTGCCACTCATGTCGATGCTCAGCGTGTCGACTCCGGTCGACGCCTCGTACAAGCCCTTGAGCCCGCCGGAGAGTCCGGTCAGCATGCCGGCAATCGTAAAGGCGGCGACCTTATAGCGGAGCGGATCGAAGCCGACGAAAGTCGAGCGTTCCTCGTTCTCGCGAATCGCTGCTAGAATCTCGCCAAATTGAGAGCGGATCAACGCACGCATGAAAGCGAGAACGACCAGCGTGATGATCGCCGCGAACGCATACCAATAGTGAACATCGTGTAAATTACCGAACGGTCCGAGATCGAAGTCCGGAAACGTTCGTGTCAGATCGACCGATGTGAACCCGAGCTGGAGGGTGGCGTTCGTGACGACTTGCAATCCGTCGTCCCCGCGCGTGAGGCTTTTCCATTGGAAGACGATGAAGTAGAACATCTGTGCGAACGCTAGCGTCAATAGCGCAAAGTAAATGCCGTAGAGCCGCACGGTCAGCAAACCGATGATGAGCGCCATCACGCTGACGAATGCGATGGCGACGAGCAGCGAGAGCCAAATGCTTGGCCACTGCGGGAAGAATCGCTGGACCGTTAAGAGCGCCACATACGAGCCGACGCCGTAGAACATAGCCTGGCCGTAGGAGAGCAAACCGGCATAGCCCAGCAACAGATTAAAACCGATGGCAGCAATGCCCACGATCAAAATCTGCGTGGCGAGCCCCGGGTAGCCGCCGATCGGATGGATCGCGAATGGAAAGAGCACGAGGCCGAGTGCGGTCAAGCCGTAGAACCCGACCTGCTTCATCCCCGAATCACTTCGCTCTCACCGAAGAGGCCCGACGGTTTGACGAGCAGGACGAGCGCCATCGCGACATAGATGACAAGATCGCTGGCGGCTGGGAGAAACAATGTGGTGAGGCTCTGCAGTTCGCCTACTAATAGGCCTCCGAGTACGGCTCCCCAAAAACTTCCGAGACCACCGATCACGACGACAACAAACGATGGCACGAGAAACTCGAAGCCTTTGCCCGGATCGATGCTGTAGATTGGGCTGGCCGCCGCGCCGACGAGACCAGCCAACGCAGCGCCGAGCGCGAAGATGACAGTCGATGCCTGGCGCACGTTGCCTCCGAGCAACTGGACCATCGTGCGGTCGCGAATGCCGGCCCGGACGATCAAACCGTAGTCGGTCCGCTGGATGAAGAGCCAGACCGCGATGACCAGCACGATGACGCCGAGCCCGAACGCGATCCGGTACGTCGGATACTGGGTAAAGCCGAGGTTCAACGAGCCCTGCACCCACGCCGGCACGACGTAGGTGCGTGTCGTGCCGGTGAAGATGAGGCGCAGCGTCTCTTCAACGACGATAGCTACGCCGAACGTCACCAGTATCTGAGCGGTTGGTTCTTTATCGTAGAATCTGCGCAACAGCGCGAAGTCGAGTGCAATCGCAAACAGCGCGACCGCGACGGGTGCTGCGATGATGCCGGCCAGCAGACCGACGTGCTCCGTCACGACGAGCCCCACGTAAGCGCCGATAATGTAGAAAGCGCCGTGCGCGAAATTGACGAGCCGCAACATGCCGAATACGATGGTAAGGCCCAGCGCAATCGCCACGTAAAGTAAGCCGCGAATAAATCCGTCGAGGAGTTGACCCGGCAACTGCGAGAGGATGGCGTCGATCGTGATGTCCTCGGCTTAGCAAAAGGACCGGCTCCCCGAGAGGAGCCGGTCCCCGTAGGTTCCGCTTTAGTTAGGCCCTAGGCCGTTTCTATCTTGCACTTGCTCGTCGATTGCGGGATCGAAACCGACTCGCCGTCGTGGACTTCCAGAACCTTGGCGAAGGCGAAGGCGGGGAATTCCGAGCCGCGCTGGGCCATCGGGACGCCTTCCATCACGAGGCAACTGTTGACCCCCTGGTGATCGAACGCGCGCCAGTACTCGGGCTCCTTAGTCGCTGTGAACTTGTGGCCTTCCATCTTGGGGATGAACTTCGCCGGGTCGAGCGAGCCCGAGCGCTCGATGCCGCTCTTCCATTGATAGATATCCGTGTACGCGTTTTCAGCGCCGTTCGACGGCGGCACGCCGTACTTGCGGATGAAGGCTTGGACGAACTTCTTGGCGGCCGGATACTTCTCGGCGTGGTACTTCCAGTAGAACGGTGCGGTCGTCACCACGTTGGCGAAGTTGTCGCCGGTGCCCTTAGCCATGTATTCGTCGGCCAGCGGGACCAAGATCTTGGCCGTCTTCGTCAAGCCGAACTGCGCGGCTTGGTTGAGCGCGTTGACCATGTCCTTGCCGAACTCGGTGATGACGAGTACGTCCGGCTTTGCGGCCTGGGCTTGGCTGAGCGCCGAACTAAAGTCGGTCGTGCCGAGCGGCAACAGAATGTTCTTGATGGTCTTGGCGCCCTTGGGCTCCACGACGGCGATCAAGTTGTCGTAGACGCTGTGACCCCACGTGTAGTCGGCCGTGATGTGGAACCAGCGCCCGGTGCCGTACTTAGTGAGCAACGTTTGCGCCATCGATCGCGCCGACATGTGCGCATTGTTGTAACGGCGGAAGGTGTGATAGTGGCAACCCTCGTCCGTCGTTTCGTCGCCGTGCGTTAGGGTCGCCATGAAGATGACCTTTTTGTCTTGGCAGATTTTCGAAACGGCGACGGCCGTTGCAGTGCTCGAACCGCCGGTGATCATGATGGCGCCATCGCGCTCGATCATGCGGCGCGCGTTCTCGACGGCAACCGGCGCCTTCGTTTGGTCGTCGCCGATGCTGGGCTTGAGCTTCATGCCCATCACGCCGCCCGCGGCGTTGATCTCATCGATTGCCAGCGCGTAGGCGCGCAGCTGGTCGGCGCCTTGATCGGAGTACGAACCGGTCTGCGGAACGTTGAGCCCGATCACGAGCTCTTTCATGGGCGCGGCGATAACGTTGATGCCGGCAAACGTCGCGGCGGATGCTGCGATGCCGCCGCCGATGAATTGCCCGCGATTCGGTTTGAACGTAGTTTTCACCGGGACTCCTTCTAAGTGAGAACGATGGCGAAATGCATGAAAACCGTGACGGAAAGTTTCGTACGGATGTTAATGAAGCGATTTTCGTTACCCGGCTGACGGCTTTTCCCTGCCGCCGGGAGGTTCCGTCCCGGCCGGCGCGATAGGCTTTTCGGGATGCCTCAACTTGCCCGTGCCGCGCTCTTCTTGCTCGCCGCGCTGGCCGCGACGGGTTGCACCCCATCCGAGCCGCACATCGCCGCGCCGCTGCGCACCCAGGACTACTGCGGCGAGGGGCACGCTCGTCCCGACGGGGTCGGCAGCGTGATGACGTCGACCGACGATAAGCTGCTCGCCGATCGGCCGACAGAACGCGGGATCGTGCGCGAAGTCAAGGCCGCGACCGGCGTCATCGAGTTTTGGAACGACCAGCCTTTGCGCCTACCGAAAACGTCGCTCGCGCTGGGCGAGACCGACGGTTACGCGCGCGTTCGTGAGATCGCCATTTCGGCGTCGCCTCCAGGTGTCGCGACGCGCACGATCTATTTGAAGGTGCGCGACCACGGCTTCGATCGCTGGATCGCAATGGCGGCCTACGATCTGCAGAACGTCTGCATCGAAGGCCGGCGCGAGGTGTGAAACTGAAAGCATGACGTCCGCTGCCCACGGGTCGTGCGTGATCACGTTTACCACCTACCGTCGTAACTGGGCAGGGAGGATTCCGGTAATCGTTCCGTGACAAACGATGGTTGGTTAGAGGTATCGATTGAAAGTTACTACGCCGTTGTGGGTTTCACTCTTCGCACTCGCGTTAACGGGTTGCAGCGGTGCCACGACCGTGCTTTGCCCCCTGAACATCCCGGCTATACCTGGCATGGTCTATCCGCAGGATGGATCCGCCGGTATTCCCGATGGCCAGTTCGTGCTGGTCTTGAATCGCAGTGGAAGCATTTCGCTTACCGCGAGCGGCGCGCCACCAAGCGGCGTGCTTTCGGTAACTGCCGTTCCTAGCCCGATTCCATCGCCGTCAGCCGCTACGACGCAGACCACCGGGTTTGCCGCCTATTCCGTACCGCTGCTGCAGTCGAATACCACGTACACCCTCTCCGACACGCAAGGACCCGCCAGCGCTTGTTCGCCCGGAACATTTCGTGTCGGCTCCTTCACGACGCGTTAGTCTTTCGCGGAACCGGCATCGGGGCTTCGGCCGCCGACGAGCCGGCGCAGATCGTTACCGACTAGGAACTCGATGCCGAGCGCAACGAGAAACGTGAAGATCTCGACCGGTACGAAGTGCGAGACCGGATCGGGCACGGCCGGGACCAGTAAGATCGTGGCTGCGGCCACGAAGATGAGCCCGACGATCAAACTGATGAAACCGGTAAAGAGCGCGCGCGGACTGCGCGCCGCGGCCCGCACGTCGCGCAGCATGTTCGCCGGCGGCCGCGTGCCGATATTCCAAACGGCCAGCGCGAGCGTTTCGAGCACGATCGCCCCGGCCAGCCGCAAGAAGGCGTCGACGACGCCGTCCAAAACTACGGCGCCGCCTCGGCCGGCGCGTCCTCGTCCGGCCAAGTTGCGATTTCGCCGAGCGCGGCGCTCTTGAGAACCTTGAGTCCGAGTGTGGCACATTTCATGCGCGCCGGGCTGATGCCGATGCCGACGTTCTCGAGAATTTCCTCTTTTGAAAGGCGGGCAACGTCTTCGAGGCGGCGACCCTTGATCGATTCCGAGAGCATGGACGCCGAGGCCTGACTGATCGCGCAGCCTTTGCCGGAGAAGCGCACGTCGGTCACGCGGCCATCTTCGAGTTGCAACTCGAAGCGGATCTTATCGCCGCAGAGCGGATTGATATCCTCGGCCGAGGCGTCGACGCGCTCGAGGTGCCCGAAGTTCCGCGGGTTGCGGTAATGATCGAGGATGTATTCTTTGTAAAAGTCGTCCATGGCTTAGGCGAGTTTGAAGATGCGGGCAGCTTTGTGCAGCGCGCCGACTAACTGTTCGACATCCTCTTCGGTGTTGTAGAGATAGAAGGACGCGCGCGCTGTCGCGGGCCAGCCCATCTTTTCCATCAGCGGCATCGTGCAGTGATGCCCCGCGCGAACGCAAACGCCCTCCGTATCGAGGATCGAGGCGAGGTCGTGCGCGTGCACGTCAGCGAGATTGAATGAGATGATGCCCGAGCGATCCTTGGGGTCAAGCGGTCCGTAGATCGCGAGCCCGAGCGGTTCGAGCGCCCGCATGCGCTCGAGTGCGAACGCCGTGAGTCGCCGCTCGTGCGCGTGGACCCAGTCCATGCCGATCGCTTCGAGATAGTCGACGGCGGCGCCGAGGGCGACCGCGTCCGCGATGTTACTCGTGCCCGCCTCGAATTTCCAGGGGATCTCGTTGAAACTCGTCTCGCGGTACTCGACCGTCTTGATCATGTCGCCGCCGGTCAAGAACGGCGGCATCGCCTCGAGCAGCGCGCGCTTTCCGTAGAGGAAGCCGATTCCGGTGGGGCCGCACATCTTGTGGCCGCTCGCGGCCAAAAAATCGACGTCGAGCGCACGTACGTCCACCTTCATATGCGGAACGGATTGGGCAGCGTCAACCAATACGATCGCGCCGGCGGCGTGGGCACGCGGAACGATCGTTTCGAGCGGCGCGATCGTGCCGAGCGAATTCGAAATATGTGAGAGCGCGACCAGCTTGACGCCATGCAGCTTCTCATCCAGATCGTCGAGCTCGTGCATTCCGTTCGCGTCAACTTCGATGAAGCGCAGGTCGGCGCCGGTCTTGGCGGCCAGCAGCTGCCACGGCACGAGGTTCGAGTGATGCTCGAGCTGCGAGGTGAGGATGGCATCGCCGGGGCGCAGATTCTGCAGGCCCCAGCTGAACGAGACGAGGTTGATCGACTCGGTCGTGTTGCGGGTCCAGATCAATTCGGCCGATTCGGCGGCGTTGATGAAGCGCGCGACCTTCTCGCGCGCGCCTTCGAAGGCTGCGGTGGCGCGTTCGGCGAGTTCGTAGACGCCGCGATGAATGTTGGCGTTGTCACACGTGTAATAGTGGACCAGCGCGTCGATCACCGCTTGAGGTTTCTGCGAACTTGCGGCCGAGTCGAGGAACGCTAAGCGTTTTCCGCGCGATGTCGGGCGCGCGAGGATCGGAAAGTCGCGCGCGATCGTCTTCGCGCGTTCGTCGAGTTTACTCGGCGCGATCATGCGGGGGTACTCACGAGTTTCGCGGCCAGCGCCGTGCGCAGCTCTTCGCGCAGCGGCTCGGTTGGGAACCGCGAGATCGCAGGTTCGAAGAAGCCGAGGGCGATCATGCGTTCCGCGTCGGTGCGCGCGATGCCGCGGCTCTGGGCGTAGAAGATCTCGTCTTCGGAGATCGCGCCGACCGTCGCGCCGTGAAAGGCCTTGACGTCGTTGGCCGCGATCTCAAGGGCCGGCACCGAATCGACGTGCGCGTCCTTCGAGAGCAGTAAAGCGTCGTCGCGCAACGACGCATCGGCGCCGTGCGCCTCGGTCGTGATCTTGATGTTGCCGAAATAGCGCCCTTGACCGCGATCAGTGCCGGCGCTGCGCACGATCGTAGCGGAGGTCGTCGAGTCCGCAATATGGAGCGCCTCGGTCTCCAAGTCCACGTGCTGGTTGCCGTTCGGAAAGAAGAAGGCGGCGACGGTCGAAGCCGATCCGCGGCCGGCTTGCACGACGCGCGTGCGATTCATCGAAAGGTCCGCGCCGAGTTCGGCGATCGCAAACGAGACCGTGGCGTCACTCGCCACGCGTGCCCGGCGTGACATGAGAACCTGGGCATCGGTGTCCGCGAGTTGCGTCGAGACGTAGGTGACGTTCGCGCGCTCCTCGGCGACGATCTCCGCGAGACCGCACAGGAAATGGTGCGCGCTATCGGTATGGCCGGTTCCCGTTTCGAGGCGCTCTTCGATCGTGAAGTGCGAGCCCGCGGCTGCGTAGACGAGTGTGTACGGAAAGACGGCCGAGTCGACGGCGCGATACGAGATGCGAAGCCGATCCTCGAGCGAAACGCCGGCGGGTACGGCGATGAAGACGCCGCCGCTCTGCATCGCGAGCGCCAGCGACGCAAACTTGTCGTCGCGCGTATCCATCGCGTTGCCGAATGCCGCGGCAAAGAGCGCGGCGTGCGACGTGCGGGCTTCCGCCAAACTGGTGACCACGACTCCGCAGGCCGCAAGCTCCTTCGGTACGCTGATGCTGAGTGCGCCGTCGGTCTGAGTCGCCACGTACCCTTCGCGCTGCGGCGAAGAGGCATCGGAGCCGGCGACGAGCGTGAGATCGCTGACGTCCAGGCTCGCCAGATCGCGTTTCCAATAGCGTCCGCTCTTAATCGACTGGCGCGCAGGCAACTCTTCGAAGCGCGCGAGCGCATCGTAGCGGAATTGCGCCGAGATCGCACCTTCGCCGAATTTCTCCAGCAACGCGGCGAGTTCGGCTTTCGAGACGCCGCGAACGTTGGTCTGCATGAGCGGTGCGCTAGGCGACGACGCCACCCGCGACCTCTTCGCGAATCTTATCGTAGCCGTCGCGCTCGATCACGTTGGCAAGTTCCGGGCCGCCAGATTTGACGATGCGGCCGTCCATCATGATGTGAACCTTGTCGGGCGCGATGTACTGCAGGATGCGCGGATAGTGTGTGATGATCAGAAAACCGGTGTTCTTGCCTTCTTCGCTCTCGCGCAAGGCGTTCACGGTCGCACCGACCGCGCGCAGCGCGTCGACGTCGAGCCCGGAGTCGGTCTCGTCGAGCACGGCGTACTTCGGCGCCAGCATCGCGAGTTGGAGCATCTCGAGCCGCTTTTTCTCGCCGCCCGAAAAACCGTCGTTGACGTAGCGCGATAGGAAGGCCACGTCCATATCCAGGACGTCGAGCTTTTCAAAGATCAGTTTGCGGAACTTGGCGGGCGGCAGGTCGTCGGGGCGAATCGACATGCGGGCCGTGCGAATGAAATTCGCGACCGAGACCCCCGGGATCGCAGCCGGATATTGAAAGGAAAGGAAGAGTCCGGCTTTGGCGCGCTTATCGGGCGGCAGTGCGAGCACGTCCTCGCCGTCGAGGCTGACCGTTCCGGCCGTGACCTGGTAGCTGGGGTGCCCGGTCAGCGAAAAGGCCAGGGTCGACTTGCCGCTGCCGTTGGGACCCATTAGGGCGTGGACTGATCCAGGCTCGACGGCCAAGTCGATTCCCTTGAGAATCTCGTTGCCGTCGACGCTTGCCCGCAGGCCCGCAATTCTTAGTCCTGATTCCGCCACTATCTCTCCCGTTTTGACAACAGTCTTATGGTATGGTGCGCGGGGAAGAAAGTCAAGGAAACTCTGGACTATCTTCGCTTTTCGTGCTAACGTCGCATCTGAGATGCAAGACGCTCGCTTCTTCCAGTCGACCCGCGGCAAAATCGTTACCGTTCTGCGGCGGCGGCATGCGGCATCGGCGGTCGACCTGGCCGAGGAATTCGGCCTCTCGACCAACGCGGTGCGGCAGCAACTGCTGACCCTCGAGCGCGACGGCTATGTCGCCGAACGCGCCGTGCGGCGCGGACCGACCAAGCCCACCCTCGAGTACTCGCTGACTCCGGCGGCCGAGACGCTCTTTCCGCAGCGCTACGATCTGATGCTCAACGCACTCTTGCGCGAGGTCAAGGATGCGCTCGGCCCCCAGGCACTGGCGACGGTAATGGACGGAATGGGCAAACGCGCCGTCGCCAAGTATAAAGAACGCATCACCGCTCCCGACATGCGCGGCCGGGCCGTCGAGTTGGCTACGGTGCTACGCGAGAACGGGGTCGAGGCCGACGTGATCGATATCGGCGGCGCGATCGAGTTGCGCGAACACAATTGTCCGTACGCGAAGACCGTCGGCGAGCACCCGGAAGTTTGCTCGATTATCCATACGGTACTGCGCGAGGCCGTCTCGAGCGAGATGACGCAAGTTGAGTCGATTGCAACCGGCGGCGATGCTTGCCGGTTCGAGATCAAAGCCAGCTAGTTACCGAAGGGATCCACCGTCACGTGAATTTTGCGAAGTTCCAGCAATTGGTCGAGCAGCGCGCCGGCTTCCGTACGATGGAGCAGCCGATGGCTAGCGGCGAGTACTTCAGCGACTCGTGCGGCGACATGTATACCTACTACATCAAGGTAGGCCCCGGCGACGTGATCGAGGACGTTTCGTACTTCACGACCGGCTGCGGTTTTGGAACGGCGACGTGCAGCCTGCTCGTCGATCTAGCGCAAGGTAAGACCGTCGATCAGGCGTACGCGATCAGCGAAGCCGAGATCGAGGCCGCGCTCGACGGATATCCCGAAAAGAAGAAAGATTACCCGGGGCGTTCGCTGGCCGCGCTACGCACCGCGATCGACGACTACAAAGCGAAACGAGCCTCGGGGGCGATCACCGATGCGATGCTCGCGCAAGCGCGCGACGAAGCCGCGGCTTCACGCGCCGCCGCGCCGGCCGCGGCCCCAGCTCCGGCGCCGGCGGCCGAGCCCGAAAAACTGCTGATTAAACTCCACTAATCGGGCTAGAAAGCGTTGGCGCCCACGAACGGGTTGTCGCGTTTCTCTTGACCGATCGTTGTCGCGGGGCCATGTCCTGGAATAACGACGGTTTCGTCCGCGAACGGAAAGAGTTTGGCACGGATGCTCGCCTGAATATCTTCGAGCGACGTTCCGCCGATATCCCAACGCCCGACCGCGCCGCGAAAGAGCGTGTCGCCGGTCAGCAACATCGTCGGCCGTTCGGGCGACGAGAGTGCGAACGAGACGCTGCCCGGCGTGTGACCGGGTGTGTGCAATACTTCGAGCGTCGCCGCACCGGCGTTGAGTCGATCGCCGTCGCGCAGATCGGCGTCGATCTTCACGATCTCCGGTGGCGTCACACCGAACCAGCGCGCCTGCTCGCGCAAGGTCGCATACAGCGGCAGATCGCCCGGGTGCAAGAGGCCTTGCGCGCCCGTGCGCTCGCGTAATTCGCCGAGACATCCGATGTGATCGAAGTGCGCGTGCGTATGGACGAGGTGTGTCGCGCGCACGCCGAGCGCGTCGAGCCGCGCGATGATCCGCTCGGGCTCGTCGCCGCCGTCGACGACGACCGCAGTACCGGCAGCACGGTCGGCGACGATCGTGCAGGTGCAGCCGAGCGCGCCGACCACCAGGTGTTCGACCGTTATGGTATCCGGCATCCGAAATCCCGATAGCCGGCGTTGAAGTAGCCGAGCGGCGCGCCATCCCGATATCCGCAGGCGACGACCGTGCCGAGAAAGATCGTATGCGTTCCCGCGCTGTGCTCTTCGGCGAGTTCGCAATCGAGGTAGCCGAGGACGTCATCGATGACGGGCGCGCCTGTGGCGTGGATGTGATAGGTCAGCGTTTCGAAAGGGTCGCGCTCGCCGTGCGTTGCGAAACGGATCGCCAGCGCTTCCTGTCCGAGCGTGAGGATATTCACACAGAACTTGCCGGTCTGTGCGATCAGCGGGTGACTGCGCGCTTGGCGGTTGACGCAGACGAGCACCATCGGCGGATCGAGCGAAACGCTTGCGACCGCGTTCGCCGTGAAGCCCTTGGGATGCCCCTCGTCGAGCGTCGTGACGATCGTGACGCCGGTCGGAAACCGGCGCATCACCGCGCGGAAGTCGCCGGCGTTCACTTCACTCGTCGATGCGGGCGCCGATTCCCGTTCCGTCGCCGAGCTCGATGATCGTCGCGTCGAGCTGCGGATGGTTGAGAAAGACTTTGTTGAACTCGCGAATCGCTTTCGTATCGACCGAATCGCCGGGCTTCGGTTCGGCGGCGGAGCGCCCGCTCCACATCAAGTTGTCGACGATCACGAGTCCCGAGCGTTTGAGCAGCGGCACGGCCAGTTCGAGATAGCCTTCGTACTCCGCCTTGAGTGCATCGATGAAGACGATATCGAGATTGCGGACCGGGAACGTCTTGAGCACTTCGAGCGCCGGCTGATTGATGATATCGACCGCGCCGGCTTTACCGGCACGCGTCAGATAGCCGAGCGCGATATCGGTACGCTCGCGATCCGGATCGATCGTCCAGATATGTCCGGCCGGCGGAAGCGCCAGTGCCATCCAGAGCGTCGAGTAGCCGTAGGCCGTACCGATTTCGAGGACGCGGTTGGCCTGCATGGCGTGCACCAGCGTCGAGAGCAGCCGGCCGGTCTCGCGTGAGACGATCGGAATATCGTTCGCGCGCCCTTGCTGCTCGAGTTCGAGCAACAAGGGCGACGGATCGCGATGAATCCGGTTGAGGTACTCGTCGACGTTTGCCATCGCGCGGGTTAGAGTCCCACGATCCCCTTATTCGTGAGGCCGAAGGCCATAAAGAAGAGCATCGGAATCGAGAGCATCGTGTTCGTGCGCGATGCTAGAAACGCGATGCGCCGCGCCTTGGCTTTCTCTTCGTCGGTCGCCGGGACTTTTCCGAGAATCTTCATTTGATTCGGATAGATCAGCACCCAGACGTTGAAAAGCATGATCGTGCCGAGCCAGCCGCCGACACCGATGCCGGCATACGGGCCATGCAGCGTGAACGCGCTGAATCCACCTGGGAAGGTGGCCAGGAGCGTCACACCCATAATCCACGTCGCGAGCGCCGACCAGCGAAAGAACTGCAGAGCGCGAGGGGCCACGTATTTCGTGATCCCGGCGCCCTCGGAGTTCTTGTTGGCTTCGGCCAGCGCTTGGACTTGAACGAAATTAAAGTAGTAAAGGAGACCGATCCACATGACGCCGGCCAGGTAGTGGAACCAGCGTGCTAATCCAGCGACCCAATCCATTACGATACTCCCACAGTCTCAAGCCACTTAACGACGTAGTACAGGGCGACGGTCAGGATGAATCCACAAACGATCGTGCCCGTCAGCGAGTCCAACGGATTTTTCAAAGAAATGCCCCTCCCGGACGAGCGCCATGCGACGGCAGCTCAGCCAAGCGACCCTTTCATGCCTCGAGCGCGGTCTCCTCGACCCGGTTGCGGGCCCGCACGCCGGGGTACATGGAGAACATGAACAGTTTACTTCAAAGCTACCAACCGAGGCATTGGCCGTCCTTATCCGGCTTGAAGGGCATCTCGGACCACACGCTCACAGTCCACTTCGGGCTCTACGAGGGTTACGTCAAGAACGTCAACCTTCTAAACGAGCAGATCGCCGAATCGAAGAGCGGCCAGAACGGGAAAGGCGACGACCTCCGGTTCAGCGAGCTCAAGCGCCGGCTCGGTTACGAGTACAACGGCATGCGTCTGCACGAGCACTACTTCGATAACATGACGCCTCCTGGAAAGAGCACGCCGTCGAACACGCTTAAAGAGCGACTGAGCGACGGTACCGGCGATTTCGAGGCCTGGAAGAGCGATTTCATCAAGGTCGGCGGCATGCGGGGCGTGGGTTGGGCGATCGCGTATCTGGACCCGACGATGGGCCGTATCTCGAACAACTGGATCGAGTCGCACGCGATCGGTCACGTCACAGGCTTCGTTCCGATTCTCGTGATGGACGTTTGGGAGCATGCCTTCATGCTCGATTACGCTCCGGCGGAACGCAGCAAATACATCGAGGCTTTCTTCGAAAACATCAATTGGGAAATGTGCGAATCGCGGCTGGTAACGCCGGCCTAGCTCACGCGGTCCGATGGACCGTTTGAGGTTGTTTCCGTTGAACACCGTGCTCTTTCCGGGCGCGGTGCTCAACCTGCACGTCTTCGAGCCGCGCTACAAGAAATTGGTCTCGGAATGTCTCGAGAGCGGCGAGGATTTTGGCGTCTGTCTGATCCGTGACGGGGATGAGGCGGGCGATCCGAACGTCATGCCGCACGAAATCGGCACGACGGCCGAGATCTCGGATATGACGCCGCTCGAAGGCGGCCGCTACTACATCAGCACGCTCGGCCGCCGACGCTTTCGCATAGAACGCGTTATCGAGCGCGACCCATACCTGCTGGTCGATGCGACGTACTTGGACGAAGAGGTCTCGACCGATGCGGGTGCGGTGGAGAAACTCGTCTCGGAGATTCGCGACGTCTTCCGCGAGTATCTGCGACTGCTCGTCGAGTTTTCTGGAATACACGCCGATATCAATCTGCCCGAGGATTCGGCAGAGGCGTCGTTTCTCATCGGCGATGCGCTGCAAGTCGCCGATTCAATGAAGCAGCGCTTGCTCGAGTTGTCGAGTACGGAACAGCGCTTGACCGTCGAACTTGGTTTCTTGCGCCGCTTGCTGCCGCAGCTGCGGGCGTTGCTCGAACGAAAACGTGAAACGCCGGCGGCGCAACCCTCGGGTGCTCCCGGCGGCACCGATCGCGCCGATCAAGAGAAGTTTTTCGGAAAGCATTTCTCGCAGAACTAGAGCGACGTTTCGGCGGCGTCGATCACGTTGCGCATCAGCGCGATGTTGGTGACCGGGCCCACGCCGCCCGGAACCGGCGTCAACTCGCCGGCGACCTGGACGGCGCTGTCGAAATCGACATCGCCGCGCACTTTGCCGTCGACGACGGTCGTGCCGACATCGATGACCGTCGCCCCGGGCTTGATCCACGCCGCATCGACGAACTCGGGCTTGCCGATGGCCACGACCAACACGTCGGCGCGGCGCGCGTGCGCCTGAATGTCAGTTGTGCGGCTGTGGACAACGGTGACGGTCGCATCGTTGGCGACAAGCAAGAGGCTGACGGGCAAGCCGATGACGCTAGAGCGTCCGATCACGGTTGCGTCGCATCCGCGCAATGGCCACTTGTTGCTCCGCTCAAGCAAGAGCATCACCGCCGCGGGTGTGGCTGGAACGAATCGGGCGCCGGTTGCAAAGGCGAGCCGGCCCGCGTTGGCCGGGTTGGTTCCGTCGACGTCTTTATCGACCGGCATCGCGTCGGCGATGCGGCGGATCGACAGCCCCGCGGGAAGCGGCTGCTGGAGGATGATTCCGTGAACGGTTGCATCGCCGCCATGCCGCTCGAGGGTTGTTCGTACGGCCGCGTCATCGATGGAAGCCGCCAGATTGTCGACCACGACCTCGATGCCGATCGCCGTTCCCAGCTTTTGCATGCCGCGAATGTACGCAGCGTTCGATGGGTCTTCGCCAACAACCACCACAAGCAAACGAGGCTGGACACCGCGTTCGCGCAGTCCTGACGCTCGGGTCGAAAGTCCCTCCCGCAATTCGGCGGCAAGGGCGCGACCATCGAGAATCTTGGCGGGCATCGCCGGAGGCATTACGGCACGCGCCGCCGGTACCCCGCTGCGGCCGCGGAGCGATTGTAAAGCTTCCGCGGCCGGATGGGGGAGTCGGTCGTCTCTTCAACTTAACGCAGAGGCACGGTCGTGAGGGAAAAAGCCTGTGTCGTTACGAAGGTCGCCGCGCTGCCGAATTCTCTTGGGACGGCATGATGTGCGTATCGGTCAATCTTGGAGAGGATAGTGTTGATCTCGGCCCCTAGGCGTTATCTCGCTGCGGCATCGCTCATGCTGTTTGCGCTTGTGGGCGCGGTGCCTGCGCTCGCGCAAAGCGCGCCGGCCGCCCAATTTGGAACGCCGCCTTCCGGCGAGGTGCCGATTCTCTTCAACGATCAGCATGTCTACACGAAGCCGGACGAACTGAAAGCGAACCGCGTGTTGGCCGCCCTCGTGCGGGGCGGCACCGTCCTCGTGCCGTTGCGTTCGATGTTCGAGCAAATGGGTGCGACCGTGTCGTGGGATCCAGTTTCGCAGACCGCGGATATCGCCAAACCCGGAGCCGACGTCAAAGTGACGGTCGGTAAGGCCGTCGTCATCATCAACGGCGAAGAGCGTCCGCTCGACGTGCCTCCTGAGATGTATCACGGTGCCGTCGTCGTTCCGGTGCGCGTGATCTCCGAAGGGATGGGCGCGTACGTTCAATGGCTGCAGGACAAGCGCGTCGTCGTCGTTCGCTACATTGCGCCGCCGCCGCCGACGCCGGCACCTCCGGCTCCGGCGCCGCCGCCACCGACTCCAAGGCCGACGCTGGCGCCACCGCCTCCACCGCCGCCACCAATGCCGACGCCGACGCCAGTGCCCCAGGCGACGCCAAAGAACGAGGCGTTCGTCGCCGGCGACTATGCCGTCATTTCAAAGATCTCCAACGAGATCAGTCCCGGGAACGTGGGGACGGGCTCATACGGCGCGAGCGGCGCGATCGAACTCGGCGGCTCGCTCAAAGTGCTGCTGGAAGGCGACTACCGAAGTTACCAGTATTCGCACAGTGCGAAGCAAGTCTCGGTGCTGTGCACGCCGGGCGCGCCGGGTTGCAACACGGTCAACGGCAACGGTCAGTTCCAAACCGGAACCTGCCCGTTCGCGGGCGATCAGGGTTGCGTTACCGCGGTTGGATATCAGAGCATACAGGCGTTCAACGGTCTCGGACAAGAGTACGTCACGGCGCTGAGCGCGCGCGAGACCGACTTCGATGCGCACGTCGGGATCAAAGTGTTCGATCCGCGCGTGTACGTCGGCGTCGGCTACTATAGCAAGAGTTTCAACTACCTCGGCTACCCGACCATCACCGGCATCGGCGGAGGGATCAGCAAACTTCCCGATCTCGATCGGCCCGTTTCACTGTATGGCAGCGCTTGGTATTACCCGAGCGTATCCGGAAACTACACCTATCCGACGTCGACGTTCCTCGGACCATTCTCGGGAAAGACGGTTCCACTGGGCTACAGCATTGCGAAGTACCAGGCCGGCGCAACGCTCGATCTCGGGACCGCTCTCTTCCTCAAGCTCGGGTACGCCGGCGAATACGCGACGGCAAAGACGAATGCGCCGAGCAGTACCTCCGTCGGCGGCGCGACGGTCGGCCTCGGGGTGCGCTGGTGAAGAAACGCCGGTCACTGTGGATTGCGCTGCTCCTCAGCGCAGCGATCGGGGGCTGCACGTCGGGGAGCGGAATAAGCGAAGCGCCGGTGCAGACCTTCGCGCAAGCGACGCCAACGCCGACACCGACCTGCACCGTCGCCGTGTCCTCGTCCGTCCGCAAGATATTGGCCGCCTGCCCAACACCAACGCCGACGCCGACACCCACGCCAACGCCGACACCCACTCCGACGCCAACTCCAACTCCGACTCCAACACCAACACCAACACCAACACCAACACCGACTCCAACACCAACACCGACTCCGACTCCGACACCGACGCCAACTCCGACACCGACTCCGACACCAACGCCGACGCCCACACCGACTCCGACTCCGGCGCCGGGAGTAGTAATCCTCTCGAGTGCGATGTTCTCGTTCCTCGGAATCGGAAGCGCGCAAAATCAGCAATTCACCGCGAGCGAAGCGAACTACGGGGGAGCCTTCACGGTCACGACCGCCGCCGCCGGCCAACCTAATTCGTGCAGCGGGATTGCTACCGTATCGCCGGCGAGCAGCGTGAACGGCCCCTTCACCGTCACCCCGGTCGGCGCCGGGCAATGCACCTTCACGGTAACGGGCGGTAACGGCCAGACGGCGACGCTCACGATCGGCGTTGCGAATACCTCGGTGGGAGGCTCCTGATGCCTTTTCGCTTGCTGACCTGGAGCGCGCTGGTCGCCGTTCTCTCAGTCGGATGCGGAGGAGGCGGAAGCGCTCCTGCGCCGGCATCGTCTTCTTCGAATGCGCAGCTCGCATCGGTGCAATTTCAGATCTCGATTCCGAGAGCGACGGCAGCGCGCGCGCAAAAGCCGGCGTACGTCTCGGCCGCGACTCAGTCGGCGGTGGTGATCGTCAACCCCGGGAATGCGACGACGATCATCAATTGCGACACGACGGCGCACACGTGCAGCGGTGCGGTGCTCGCTCCGATCGGCAGCGACACCTTCACGGTCAACCTCTACGACGGGACCAACGGAACCGGCAACCTGCTTTCGACCGGCAGCACGATGCAGACGATCGGGTATCAAACCAACACGGTCAATGTGACCTTCAACGGCGTGGTCGCATCGCTGTCGGTCGTGCTGACCCCAAGCAGTGTCACCGTCGGAACGCCGGCGACCGTCGCGGTCGCCGTCAACGCGCTCGATGCCGACGGCAACACGATCATCGGGCCGGGCAGCTATGCGAACGCGAGCGGGGGCGCGCTCACGGTGAACCTCGCCGACTCCGACGGGTCGGGCGCGACGCACCTTTCGCAGAGTTCGCTCAACGCGCCGACCTCGGGAATCACCTTGAGCTACAACGGCGCCGCGATCGCCAACCCGACGATCACCGCGAGCGCGACGGGCCTGACGTCGGGGCAAGCGATACTCACCGTCAATGCGTCAACGCCGACGCCAACGCCGACGCCGGCAGCGTCACCGTCGCCGGGCGTGACACCAACGCCAACGCCAACGCTAACGCCAACGCCGACGCCGACGTCGGCACCAACACCGACGCCAGCGCCGACGCCAACGCCGACGCCGGCACCAACGCCGACGCCGACGCCGACGCCGGCACCAACGCCGACGCCGGCACCAACGCCGACGCCGACCCCGGCACCAACGCCGACGCCGACGCCGACGCCGGCACCAACGCCTACGCCAGCTCCATCGCCGACGCCGGTACCGCTCGCGCTCAGTGCCTCGCCGAATCCGACGAACGTCAACGGCACCGGCGCCGCGAACGCACAGACGATAACCGTCCATGAAACCGCCTACAGCCTGACGTTCGCCGAGAACGATACCTGCAGCGGCATCGCCACCGTCACGACCTCGAACAACAACGGTCCCACGGCCACGTACACCGTAACCGGCGTCGCGGCCGGTCAGTGCGACGCGACCTTCAGCGACGCCTTCAGCCAAACGGCGTCCACCCACATCGTCGTCACCACCAGCAGCTTCACCATCCAGGGAAGACGCCACTGAGCCCGCCCACGTACGATCCTAAGGAGCAACTTTCATAATAATGCGTAAGATCGCTAGCCTCGTCGTTCTTTTCGCCCTCGTTGGTTGCAGCGGTGGTGGCAACAGCCAGCCCGCGCCTCCGATGGGCCCCGATCCGACGGCGGCGCCGGTGCTTCAGAGCGGCCTCGTCACGCCGACCTTCACCCTCGTCATTCCGGCGCCGGGCTCGAGCACCGGCCGCAGCCCGCAGTACATCAACGGCGCGGCGACGCTGTCGGTATCGATCACGCTGATCAGCAACAACGGCACCCCGACGACAGTGACGAACCCGACGGTCACCACCAATGTTAACGGCACCAGCGGGACGCCGTGCAGTCCCTCGTGCACAATCTCCGGTCCACCGTCGCCGCCCGGAACCGACCGCTACAGCGTGACGACATTCAGCGCGATCGGCGGCGGCGGAAACGTGCTGTCGACCGCGACGAAGGACTTCACGATCGTGGCCGGCTCGGCCAACCCCGGCTTGTCGATCAGCCTCTTCGGCGTCGTAAAGACGTTCTCGATCAGCGGTGTAACGGCGCCGAACGCGGGGTCGACCCCGGCCGACGCGACGCTGACGGTAAACGCGCTCGACGCGGCAGGCGGGACGATCACCGGGACCTACGGCGACAACAGCACCGGAGCCGGATACATCGGCAACCTGGCTCTGAACGGTACGCCGGTCACCGTCACGATCAACGAGACGAACGCTCTCGGCGCGACCCTGGTCGCAGGCGGCTCAACGCCGGGTGCGACGCAGAACTCGACGACGAGCGTGACGCTGCACAACAACACCGACACCGTGAAAGTGCACTACGCAGGGCTCGCGGAGAACGTGAAGACCATCACCGTCTCGGCGACCGGCGCGACCAACAACACCGCGAACTTCCAGCCGACGCTGCAAGCGATCTCGCCGGCCAGCGGCACGGAGATCGATCTCTTCGTCGACAGCACCACTGGAGGTACCGGCTCGTCGGGCAGCCAGACGTTCACCGAGGCCGGCTTCACGGGCGCGACGTACCAGCAGAGCTTCGGCTCGACGTTCACGATAACGAGCGGTTTCTCGACGACGTGCAACAAGATCGCGACCATCTCCCAGGGCGCCGGCGCGAACGTCGGCATCTTCACGGCGACGGCACCGACCGCGGCAACGCCGCCGACCGCCGGTAGCTGCGACTTGGTGATCAACGACAACCTGACCCAAGGCGGGCACGTGTCGACTGCCAAGACCGTGATCACGTACACCACGTCGTCGGTCGGCGCCAGCTCCAAAGGGGGCCACTGATCAAATGGTCCAGCCGTCTGCGTTGTTGAGGAACGAGTCTCTATGAATCGTCTCGGAAACAAGTTCTTCGCTTCGATGCTCGCCATCGCTACTGCCGCGTCCCTCGCGGCGTGCAGCGGCGGTGGTTCGCATAGCAGCGCGATGCCTCAACCCGCGCCGGTTTCCAGCACCGCGCCGGCGACGTACGCCGGGCCGCTCGCCGACACCACGTTCACGATCACGATCCCCGTGCCTACGACGAGTAGCAAGGCGCGGCGTCCGGCCTACGTGTCGTCGTCGACGACGAAGATCGTGTTCACGCTGAACAGTGACACCGTCGGGCTCTCGGGCGCGGCTCTTACGACCTTTAACACCACCAACCTCGGGGCGAAGGCCGTCACGCTGAACAGCGCGACCTGCCCGGGGTCCGGGCCGTGGACGTGCACGCTCACGATCAAGCTTCCGCCGGGCACCGACAACCTCACGGTTTCGGCGCAGGACGGCTCGAGCAACATCCTCTCGCAGCAAATCCAAAACCTCACGGTTGTCGCGGGATCGGCGAACTCGTTCAGCATGACGCTCGACGCCAATGCCGCGACGCTCACCGTCAGTGCCTCGTCCGGGTTCTGCGCCGGTGCGTTCACCGTGTCGAATGCGCAGACGATCCCGACGGTCGGAACCACGGCTGTCACATTCAGTGCGTCCTACAAAGACCTGGCGGGAAAGACGATCATCGCACCGGGCCTCCCGAAGCTGACCGTGAACGGTCACACCGACGATAACGGGGGCGCCGGCTACACCGACCCCGGCAACCTCAACACGAAGGTCAACCAAGCCACGCAGACCTATACGCTGCAGATCACGACGGGTTCCGGCACAGCCGCCGTTGCGGTGACGGCGACGCCGAATGTAGGGACCGACGGGCTCTCGTTCAGCAAAACGCTGAACCACAGCTTCCAGGCCGGCTCGGCGCCGCCGGCGAGCTTCCTGGCCGTCATCGAACAAACCGGCGCGGCCTCGGGGAAGATCGAACTGTTCACGCTCACGCTCGGCGCGACCGACTCGTTCACGGCGGCCTCGCCGGCAACGCTGGCGAGTACGAACCCTGGCGCAGGCCCCGACGTCGACTTCCCGCAGGACCTGCTGTTCGATACGAACGGCGATCTGCTGATCGCGAACGGCGGCGCCGGTAACCCTGACTTTGGGAACTTCGCCTGCGTCCCCGCCGGCGCGATCACGACCGGCGCGAACGTCGCGACCGTGTTGACGACGAACATGGACGACCCCGCGTTCCTGGCGCTCGGTACCGACAGTACCGTCGCGCTGGCGAACGTCCCCGCCGCAGCGGGCGTCAAGGTCGAAGAGTTCGAGCTGACCGGAGCCTACACGCCGGACTCAGGCACGCGCAACATCACCAACGCCACCTATCCGGGCCTCGGCTCTCTCGGCGTGATCGCGCTGCCGGCCACCGGCACGAATCCGTCCGGAAGCTTCGCCTCGTCGATCACGAACGGCACGACGGTATCGCATATCGTGATCAAGCGCCCCGACGGTACGTCGACGCAGATCGACAACACGCACATCGTGGCGCCGGCGCTGGCATACGACCCGTTCAACAACCAGATCGCGGCCGCCAGCTCGAACGGCACGAACTCGTGGCTCAACTTCGTCAACCCGACCAGCTTCGCGGTGGTGAAGCAGTTCGCGATGCATGACACCGGCTGCTATAGCGCCGGCGCGTGGAACAACTGTCCGCCAGGGGGAGCGGCCACGCCGACGGGTGTGAGCGACATGAAAGCGAGCGTCATCGCGGCGTCCTCCAGTGGATATGTCGCGGTCGGCGGCATCACGAGCAGCGGCGAGCCCGAGGTGCAGGTCTACAACCCGAGCCACGACCCCACCGGCGGACCGATCCCGTACGACGGGACGACGACGCCCGGCGGCGCGACCTTCATCTACGGAAGCGCGACGATCATCGTCAGCGCGTTGCGGTTCATCACCCCAACGAAGCTGCTGGTCTCGCTGCAGTCCGATAACGCCGCCAAGCAAGGCATCTACACCTACGACGTCACCACGCTCGCGTCGCCGTGCACCTGCTATGACGCCAACGCCGACCAGTACGCCAGCAGCCCCAAACAAACGGGCTTCCAACAGCTGGGCAACAGTCCACTTTCCGCTGCATACAAGCTCTAATCGGTAGGGAGAGGAGACAATGGGTCAACCCTATGTAGGTGAGATACGCATGTTTGGCGGCAACTTTGCTCCGGCTGGTTGGATGACGTGCGACGGGCAACTGCTGCCCATCAGTCAGTACGACACGTTGTTCAATCTGATCGGGACGACGTATGGCGGCGACGGACAGTTGACGTTCGCGTTGCCCAACATCAGCGGCCGGCTTCCGCTCGATCAGGGCACGAGTCCCAGCACGGGCACAAACTATACCATGGGACAACTGGCCGGGACCTCGACCGTTACCCTGACGACGCAGCAGATACCGGTCCACAACCACTCCGTGATTGCCGACAACAACAACGCGACGACCATCAACACCGCGCCGACCAACAACGCGTACGGAAACGCGACGCCGACGACGCCGTATTCGGCGACCAACACGCTGCACCCAATGTTCCCCCTTCCGCAGCAAGGCGGTAGTCAGCCACACGACAACATGATGCCGTATCTGGCAGTCACCTACATCATCTCGCTGTTCGGCGTCTTCCCGAGTCCGACCTGATGTCGAATCCATTCGTAGCCGAGATCCGGATCTTCCCGTTCAACTTCGCCCCGAAGGGCTGGGCGTTCTGCAACGGACAGCTCATGCCGATCTCACAGAACACCGCGCTCTTCTCGCTGCTCGGCACCTTTTATGGCGGCGACGGGAAGAGCACGTTCGCGCTGCCGGACCTGACGGGCAGCGTCGCGTTGCACACCGACCAGTTCTCCGGCGGCGGCCAGTTCCCGATCGGCTCGTCGAGCGGTTCGGACACCGTCACCGTGCTGACCTCCGAGATGCCGGCGCACGGCCATACGGTGCAGTGCGACACCAACGCGCTGAACACGTCGCTGATGAGTCCGAGCGCCAACGTACCGGGGAACACCTCGCCGAAGCTGATCTACTCGGTGACCACCACCCCGAATACGCCCATGAACCCCTTCATGATCGGGGTCGCGGGCGGTAGCTTGCCGCACAACAATCTCCAGCCGTACCTCGTCCTCAACTACTGCATCGCGCTCCAAGGAGTCTACCCGCCGCGCTCGTGAGCGCAGGGTAGTACTCTCGACGGACAAGGAAGAGAAGAGATGTCATCACCGTTTCTGAGCGAGATCAAGATCGTTTCGTTCAACTTCGCACCGAAGGGCTGGGCGCTCTGCAACGGCCAGCTGCTGCCGATCAACCAGAACCAGGCGCTGTTCTCGTTGCTCGGCACAACCTACGGCGGCGACGGACGAGTGAACTTTGGCCTACCGGAACTCCGAGGCAAGGTCGCGATGCACACCGGCCAAGGCCACACCCTCGGCGAGCGCGGCGGCGAAGAAAATCACACGCTGACACAGTCAGAGATGCCGGCGCACAACCATGTTCCGCAAGTTGATTCGGCCGCCGGAACCGTGTTCAACCCGATCAACCACTATCCCGCGCTCGCTGCTCCGAATCAAATCTACTCCGCACTCGGCAACGGCTCCCAATCAGTGGCGATGAATCCGGCGATGGTCACGAATACCGGCGGAAGTCAGGCGCACAACAACATGCAGCCCTATAGCTGTGTGAACGTCGTCATCGCACTTCAGGGAATATTTCCGAGTCAAAACTAGGCCGTATTTTGGATAACGTCGCCAAAGGATCACCATGAAGCGAGCACCATTTCTCGGAGCAACCGGAGCCGTGCTACTCGCCGGCTGCGGCGGGAACCACGTTACTTCCTCACCTCTTCCTGGTGTCGCGCCTTCGTCGCCGACCAATCCAAAGCCGCAAAGCCTTCAACTCGTCCCGACGGTCGCGGATCCGATCCCGGCCAACGTTCTCGCTCAGCCAATCATCGGCGAGGCACGTCGCTTCGACGGGGCTGTCGCGCCGTCGAACTGGATGCTTGCGCAGGGACAGGCTATCAATGTTTCCGACAACCCGCAGCTCTTTTCGGTTCTTGGCACAAGTGCCGGCGGCAATGCAAAGACGATGTTCATGTTGCCGAAACCCGGTTTCGGCATGATTGTCGCGGTCGCGGGGATCTTCCCAACGAGCCCGAGTCAGCTCGCGCAGAGTGGTCGGCGCATGACGTCGTCCAGTAGCGCGCTCACCGCGGGTGCCCGGCCGGCAGGTCCCCGGGTGCTTCGCCCAGCCCAGGTCGCGATTCGGCAACAGCGCGCAGCGGCACTCGCCGAAGAAGAACGTCTGCGGGCGTCCGCAATCTCTGTCGGCCGCGCTGTGACCATCCCCGTCGCACCGGAACTTGCTGCACGAATCGATCGGAGTCGCGAGGATGCGCGGACGGCAGCGCTCGATAGCCTCAGCTCGAGCAATCGAACTCGCGTGCAAGGCCTTGTCTCGTCGGTCCTCAGCGGTAGCGTTTCGTTGTCGGCGGCGACCACGCAGATGGGCGCGTCGCTCACGTTCGGCGAGGCCGACGCTCTGCTTTCCGCGTTCGACGCGCAGCAGCGTGCCACGCGGTCGGGATGGCAGGGGATGGAGCACGTGAACCGCCGGGAAGAAGCGGCGAATTTCATCGTCGCCGTAGCCTTCAGCCGCGATCAGTTACAAGCGCTTCGTACGATGCCCGGTAATCAATAGCGTCGAACGACCGGGAGTCGTGGGCAAGATCGTCAACTTTCATCTGCCGGCGGATGACGTGGAACGCGCAGCTAGATTCTACCGCGAGGTGTTCGGGTGGCAGTTTGTGCCGTTTCTGAACTCGCCGGTGCCATATCTCGTTTGCGAAGCTGCGAGTGACGATGGGGCCGGGATTCCCGCGGCCATTACGCCGCGGCAGGACCCGCTCAAGGCCCCGACCCCGACGATCGAGGTCTCCGACATCGATCAGGCGATGACCGACATCGCGATGAAAGGTGGCCAGCAGGCGCGCGTCCAGGACATCCCGGGCCTGGGCCGCTTCGGTTACGCCATCGACTCCGAAGGCAACGTAATCGCGCTATTGCAGCGCGAGCGCGCGTAGCGCCCTATACGGCTCATCGAGCCATTGCGTGGCGAGACCGTCGATAGCGCCCGACGCGTCTTTTTCGGCGCGAGGCCGAAAGACTTCGCCTTCGTCCTTCGGGTCGAGTCGCATGACCTCGAGCATTCGTTTCGCCTCTTCGGCGGTTGGCGCCACGCCGAAGAACTCCGCAAGCCCAGACAGAGCGATGTCCGGCAATGTGGCGTAATCGATGAACGCCGAGCGTCCGAGCTCTTTGTTGCTGAGGGCCGCGGCGCAGAAAGCTGAGAGCGTGCGAGCCACGTACTCATCGGACGGAATACTTTGGAACGCCGCACCGGGATCGATCTCGAGAAGGCGCGGGTCGATCGTTCCCGCGACGACCTCCGCGCCGGGGCTTTTCGCCTGCGAACCCAGTACGGCGCGTGGTTCCCGAAAAACGAAGATCCAAGGAACCTCGGGGAAGGCTCGCGCGATGAGCGGCAACTCGAGCACGTGCCATGCGTGGAATTTGACAAAGAGCCGGTTCGCGTCAGGTCGTGGCCTGACGGTCGCGCGGATCATCGCGCGCAGCCAACCGGCCAGCGTCTCCTCGTTCAGATCAGCGAGTCGTCCGCGTAGCCGGAGCAGCGCGTCGAAAGGTTGGGGCTCCGAAAGAACGATCGTCGCCGAGAGCTGGGCGAGCATCTGCGAAAGAAGCGTCGAGCCGCAGCGCGACATGTGGAAGATGAATCCGTTCGGCTCGAGGCCGGTAGCGTCGGCGCCGCCCTCAAGAGCTGAGAGCGTCGTGCGCCGCGCGAAGATGCGATTAAATGGGCGCCGCATCGCTCGTTCGATGGTTTGTTCGAAGAACGCGTCGCTAAACGTCTCGTCAACGATCGCCCAGTCGACCTGCGGTTCGCCGGTGGTACTGACGCGGATCGGCGTCCAGCCGCTGAGGCTTGCGGCGCTCAGCGAATCCATCGCAACATCCAAGCGCGCACCCACTCCGCGATCGCCTCGCGCACGTCGTTGGCGGTAACCTCGCATCCTAATTCCATCGCGACGCGCGTCACCGCTTCCGTGAATTGCACGGGTTCAATGGCGTAGAGGCGTCGCGCGAGTTCGAGATCTTCGTTCACACGCGTTCGGAGCGCTTCGAGCCCCGCCTTGGACATCAGGCCTTCGCTCCGGGCATGTTGGTGAGCACCGCGATTATATTGGGCCGCATCAACCGCTCGAACCCGGCGATGACCGATGTCTGGCCGACGATCGTGAAACCGAGTCGTTCGAGCAACCGTCCGCTGCGAGCGTTCGTCGGAGCGTAATACGCAGTGAGCGATCGAACGCCGAGGTCCGCCGCGGCGTACTCGATCACGCGTCGAACCGCCTCGGTTGCGTACCCCTGACCCTCGAATGCACTGTCGACGGAATAGCTGAGCATCGCGTTCAAGCCGCCCTCGGTCGAGAATCCGTTCAAGATCACGATGCCGGCGAGTTTCGACGTGGCCCGGTCTTCTGCAAGAAAGCATGTTGCCCGACCGTCGTGCCGCTCCGCATGGCGGGCCCCGATCCAGGCTTGTTGGTCGGCCGGCGTGTCGGGGACGACCGGTTCGAATGGCGTGAAGCGAGCGGCGTTGCGCCTGTAGTAGTCGCGCAGCGACTCCACGTCGGTCTCTGCGGGTTCGCGCAGGCTGAGCCGGACGGTTTCCATGCTCGCCTTGGATTGAGCGCGCGGGACCGATTCTCATGGCGCCGAAGGCGCTGGCGGGGGAAGCGCCGCTGGAACACGTTCGACGGGAAGTGCAGTTGGGAGCGTCGTTCGCGGCGCCGGCGTTCGAACGCGCCTTCGCGCAGTTCGTTGAGTTGTATAACGTCCGCCCCCTGCGCGTCCTCTGCTCTCCGGACGTATTGGCGCGTTTCTGCGCGGTTTACCAACGGTCGCCCGATGTCGCACACCTGCACTCGAATCAGGCCCGTTTTGAGGGCGTTCCGCTGGTCGCGGCGATCATGGCGCCCGGCTCGATCGCGTTCGAAGGCGAGGTCGACGAAGAGCGCATGGGCGACTGGTGACGTTCGCGAACGGGTCGAAATGCGCAATGCCCTGATCATGCTCCTGTCCGTCGCGGCGGTTATCGCCGTCGTGGCCATTTTCGGGAGCTACCTCGGCCAGAGCGGTCCGGGATTGCGCGCCGGGAGCGGGCCGGCGACGCTGGCCGGCGCGCCGGCCGTGAGCTATCCGATCAAACGCTTGGACGGCGCGATCGATGCGGTCGACCGCTATCGCGGCAAGGTCGTCGTGCTGAACCTTTGGGCTACGTGGTGCGCACCGTGCCGCGACGAAACGCCGGCGCTGGAACGGCTCTACAAGGAAGAGCGTTCGCGCGGGCTCGTCGTGCTCGGCGTCGATCAAGGCGAGTCCGCTGCAAAGGCGAGGGCCTTCGCCAACGAATTCGGCCTGCACTATCCGGTGCTGCTGGACGAAGAGCAACTCTATGGGCGAGCCTATTCATCGATCGGTTTGCCGACGACGGTTATCATCGATCGTCAAGGCCGGATTGTCCGCGGGATCGATGGAGCGATGACGCTCGCGCAGATGCGCGAAGCGGTTGCGCAGGCGTTGCGCGCGCAGTGAACCCGCGTGTTGTCGCGATCGTCTCCGCGCTCGCGGTAATCGCGCTCGTGCTGGCACAGTACGTCGTTCCGACGTGGCCGGGATTTCATACGTGGCAGTATAGCGCAGCCCTTGCGTTGGGTGCGATCGCGCTGATCGGCTACGTCGTGAATGCGAGCAAGCGAAAGGAAGGCGAGGCGGGGATGCGTTTGATCGTCGCGATGCTCGGTGCGCTCGTCGTCTGCGCGGCCGGCGTAGCATCGGGATTGCTCGGCCCTGATTCCGAGACGATCGCACGCGGGCCGGGCACAGTCCTGCCGTTGCCCGACGTTGGGGCCGCGGCATTCTTTCCAAATGTGGACGCGGCCGCGCTGGCGCGCGGCGACGAGCGCGTCGTGTTGCGCCGAAAGAATGGCGGCAGCCTCGATCTCGGGCCCGGCGAACGGCGTCTCTTGGGGAGCGCTGCGGTCGAATCGAAGCCGCGACTGGCCGCGTACATCGAGGCGCGGGATCCGGGTAACGATCATCTCACGATCACGCAGCCGACGAGCGTGGCGTTCCTTTCGCCCGTGCTGCTCTTTCCGCAGACCGTGGCGATCGACGGGAAGATTTATCCGGCCGACGCATTCGCGCTCCCGGCGATTCATCGTCAGGTGCGGGCGCTCTATTTTTCCAAGGAAGCCGCCGCGAGCACGCACCGTTCCACGGTTGCGGGTAGCGACGCGATGCTGCTCGCCGTCGACGACGATGCGAATCGCTCGATCAAGGGCGGCATCGGGTTCGCTACGAGCGGCACGGAAATCACGCTCGGGGGCGCGCGGCTGACGCCGACGATCGGGACGTATCCGATTCTCGTGATCTCCGCGGTGCCGTTTCCTTTGGCGCTCGCGCTCGGCGGCCTTCTGTTTATTGTAGGACTGGTATACGCGTTCGTCCCGCTGCGCCGCGTGCGGGTGCCGGCCGCCGCGGCAGTGCTCGTTGCGCTAGGCGTCTTTTTGCCCGGCTGCACGCGTGTCGGCACGGGCGGTCCCGGCAGCGCTGCGTTGCACGTCTGGACGACGCCCGACACGGTGCGAATAGGAATGTACGAAGAGCCGGATTCGCTGAATCCGGTGATCGGCTCGATGGCCTTTGCGAGCGACGTGTTCAATATTATCTTCGACGGCTTGATTCGCTACGACGATAAAGGGCAACCGATACCGGATCTCGCGCGCGAGGTTCCAAGCCTTGCGAACGGCGGAATCTCAAAAGACGGCCGAACGCTCACCTATCACTTGATGCCGAACGCGCGCTGGCATGATGGCGCTCCGCTCGACGCCGACGATGTGATCTTCACGTGGCGTCAGATCATGAATCCTCGGAACCTGACCGTGACGCGCAACGGATACGATCGGATAACGAGCATCGATGCGCCGGACAAGCACACCGTCCGGATCCATCTGAACGGGCCCTATCCGCCGGCCCTCTACTTGTTCAAGGACCTCAACCAGGGCTCGATTATTCCGCGGCACATTCTCGCGGGCGCGTCCGATATCAACCGCGCGCCCTTCAATGCGAAACCGCTCGGTTCCGGGCCATATATCTTCAAGGGCTGGCTGCACGGCAGCGAGATGCGTTTCGACGCGAACCCGAATTACTTCCGCGGCAAGCCGAAGATCGCGCACGTCGTTGTGAAATTCATTAGCGACCAGAATACGCTCTTGGCGCAGTTACAGTCGCACGAGATCGATCTGTACTACAACGTACCGCCCCCGCAAGTGGATCAGGTTCGAAAGATCTCGGGAATCGTACTCGCTTCACGGTCGACCTTGCATTGGGAGCATTTGAATTTCAACACGCAGCGGCCGCCACTCGACGACGTGCGAGTGCGACGCGCGCTCTGCTACGCTACCGACGAGGACACGATCTTCGCCAAGATCTATCGCGGTCTCGGAACGAAGGGCCCCATCCACTTCAATCCGGATTTCCAGTGGGCGGATAAGGGCATCGTGCACTATCCGTTCGATCTGAAGAAGGCGGCTGCGCTCCTGGATAGTGCGGGTTGGAAATTGGGGAGCCGCGGGATTCGGTACCGCGGCGATCAGTCGCTCTCGGTTGTGATCTCGACCGTTGCGGGGGTCAAGAACCGTGAGGCGATCGAGGTTCTGTTACAGAGTTGGTGGCGCGGCATCGGCGTCGACACGTCGATCAAGAACTACCCGGCAGCGACACTGTTCGCGCCGGCGGGAGCCGGCGGCATGATGTACGGCGGAAAAACCGACGTCTCGATCTTCACGTGGCAGAACAACTCGCCCGATCCCGATGATGAGACGTACATCGGTCCGGATCAATTGCCGCCGCATGGTCAGAACGTATCGTTCTACGTGAACCGTGATATCGGCCGTTGGCAACAAGCCGCCCTTGCCACGTATGACCCAGCAAGGCGCCTGGTGTACTACCGAAAGATTCAGCGCGTCCTGATCGAACAAGTGCCCGAATATGTCCTCGACTGGCTGCCGGAGGTCACGGCGTCCAACGAAGACCTCGTCGGCGTGCGACCCGTGCCGGTCGGCTCGGACTTTTGGAATATCGCGGACTGGACATTCGCTCCCCGAGCGGGTAATCTGACTATCCCCAGCCCTTGACCCGGAGGGCGCTCAACGCAACAGCCGCAACGACCCGATTCCCCAGGCAGCGCTCCGTTTGAGCCAGTGCTGCGTCCGCGCGTCGTCGACCGAATACGGCAGGCAGCGTCACGCCGGATCGTGTTGGTCGTGGCACCAGCCGGTTTTGGCAAGTCCGTTGCCATCCGCCAATATTTGGAAGCCGATCGTGTCGAGCACCTGACCTTCGCCGTCCGCAAAGAACACGCAACGCTCGCCGGCTTCCTACGCGGCTTCATCGCCGCACTGGAACCCATCGCTCCGAAAGCGAGCAAAAGCGTCGCAGGAGCTTACGAGAAGGCCTGTGGACGCGGAGCCGTCACTGAAGATCTCGCTTCCTGGGTCGCCCTGTTGCTTCGTGACTATTGCGGCACAATCGTCATCGATGACTTGCGTCTAGATCTAGATACTCAAACGCTGAGCTTCGTAGCGGCGGTCTTGGAGGCAACATCCCGAGACATCCGATGGGTGATTTCGGCGCGCAGTGTCCAGGGGCTACCGACTGCATCATGGTTGGTTTACGGTGATATCGATGGCGTCGTTGATGAAGAGCATCTCCGCATTTCACTGGATGAAGCGAGCGTCATCGCAGAATCTCGCGGTATCAATCGACCAATTGCTGAAATTTCAGAGATTGTACGAATCACGGAAGGCTGGCCGGCTGCTATGACCATTGGTCTTGATGCATTCGCGCATGCATCTGATCTGAAGATGGCGGCTTTGGGCACGCGCGAACTGTCATTTGACTACTTGGCTGAGCAGGTCTTTCGGAGGTTGGAGGCTCGACAACAGCGCTTTCTCCTGAGCACTTGCCTGTTCCCAAGAATTGATTTGAGACTTATCTCGCAACATGACCCTTCGGCGAAGACGATGATTTCAGAGTTGCGCCGTCGGTCAACCTTTATCGTTGCTGAGTCTGCGGACATTTATCGATACTACGAATTATTCCGCGAGTTTCTAGAACACGAACTGAGACACGGCGACGAAGCGAGATTTCAAGAGACTGTCGATTATACTGGCCGTATTCTTGAGAATTCGGGTAATTTCGATCAGGCGCTGGTGTTATATTGCGGCGTTGGCAGGGTGGATTTGGTCAGTGCAATGCTGGTGGATCATGGCTGGGAGCTACTCGATAGCAGCGGATTTGAAAATGTGGCGACGGGCCTTGCTATTCTAGGCGAAGGCAACAGATCGACCTCGCATCAACTGGTATCATTGGCGGCCAGAGTTCAAGAGAGTCGAGGCAACTTCTACGAGTCGGACGCACTGTATCGGCGCTCGCTTGATCTCGCCGAGACATCGGATGCTGCGACCGCTATCTCGGAGAAATTAGCGGGCTCGCTGATGAACCGTTTTTCCTTTGATGAGGCCTGCTCGGCGCTAAGGCGGTCTGATCCAGCGGACGTTCACGATCCCGGTGCTGCAGCACGTCTATATGCCTTACGCGCCGCTCTGCATGCATTCATGGGGGAGAACGATCTCGCTGCTAGTGATGTAAGAACTGCCCTTGCCAAGTCATCCGGTCTCACGGACCCAAATGTGCGGGCAGTTGTGCTCCATCGATCGGCGTTCGTTTATCTCAGGATCGGTCAACTGTCTGAAGCTAGAAACTTGGCAAAGGAAGCGTTAGATCTCGGGCGAGAACTGGGGCTATTCGAACTGTGCGGACGCACCTGCTCTCTGCTGTACGAGGTGGCGGACGCGCGCGAGGACTTACGGGAGCTTGAGTCGAGTTTGGACCAAATGGTCCACTATGCGGGTCGCTGCGGCGACCGCAGTCTTCGCGATTTCGCTTTGTTTTGCCGATATGATGCCGCCGTGGAGCGCGGCAATCTCGACGAAATTCTGCGGCTCGAGCCTGAGATTCTTGCGGAGGTAAGGGTTGAAGAAGAACGGTGGGCTCAAACCGTTGTTGCTGCTGAGGCCATGAAGGCCGCCTGGCGTGGCGAATTTCGCCAAGCGTTTGCGGCTCTGGTTCCATGGCCGCTAGAAAAAAGTCACTCCGGACATCGCGCATTGCGAATGGCTGAGATTGCGCTTTTCTGTGCAGCCTGCCTTGATCAGGAAGCCAGTAGCAAGCGCGTTGCCGCAGCTCGCGATGCCGTGGAGCAGATAACAGGGCCTGAGGTTACATCCATCCGTGTGATAAAGGCGCGAATCCTATTGGGACTGGCACTGTTGTTGAACGGAAAGGCTCGAGCGGCAACTCTGGAACTTTCCATTTTGGCCAAGCATGAGGCATCACAGTCCGAAGCAATCTGGGTGTTCTTAAGAGCAGCGCGACAGTTGTGCGACTGGTCGGCTGGCCGTAGTGATGACGCGGCTCTGAAGAACGCATTTGAAGCTTTAGCGAGGACCCGTTTGGGTGGCTATGCGCGGCTACTTCATGCACTTGTCTCGTTGATCCGTCGGGCTCCGCGACTTGACTGTCTCACCCCAGCAGAGATGCGGATTCTGCGGCTCCTATCTGCCGGCCGCACCAGCAAAGAGATCGCGAGCGAGCTGGGGCGGAGCCATCTTACGGTCGATACGCACGTAAAGACTCTACTGAGAAAACTTGGCTGCGGCAGCCGGCGCGAGGCGATGGCCCTGCTACTCGATCAAGCTCCGTCGTAGACCAGCCGACCATTTTGGCCTGAGAGCGCTATGATGCCCCGACTCTCTCGCTGGAGTCTACCTAATCGAGGGTAGAGACGAGACGCTCCGCTCGCCCTACCATGTATTTGACATGACCGTTTCCGAGAAGCAATTGGGATCTTGTCGGTCCCGACTATGAGCGCGGTAGATTCAATTGGGCGTGGTATTCGCCCATTGACTCGGTTCGTAAAGCTCTCGGGGCAGAATAACAGTCTCGATATCCTTGATGGTGGGCGCAGGCCTGTGTACTCGCTTAGGGCTGTTGGTAATGTGGTGATCGCGTCGTCTCATCCAGCTGGCCGCGGTCTAGCTATTGATACACTTGCGTGTCCAACAACACAAAGTCTCACGTACGAAGGCGTTAGCTGGATGGAGCTTCTTGCGGATGATAAAGTATTGCTCCGCAACTCAACTGCCTCGTGCCTGCTAGACTGCGGAGCAAATCGGGTTGTCCTAACTCACGCCGAGGGCGATGTGACGCGATACGTGCGAAATCTGCAGCTATGGGTCTTGGAGCGGACCAAATCTGCGATCCGGAATTCCAGCCTCGCAGACACCGCGTACACAAACCCGGTTGATCTAAATCGTCTTCATCGAGCTGGAATAATCATGTCGGGTCCGCTGCTCATAGCGAAACCGTATTCTCGCGGTCAGACCGTCGACAGCGTTGGTCTGCCAAGCCTCGCAGCCGTCCCTTGGCTTCCTGCCTTCGCAGCCGGCGCGGCCATGTTGCAGCACTTCGGGGACGACGGCTTGGATGCACTCAATATTCGCGCTCTCGCCGGTCTAGGCGACGCGGCCGTCATTTGCGCGATCATGCGTTCCCTAACGGATATTACGCGATACCTCCGTGGCGCGGCCTTGAGTGCCGTCAGCGTTGGCCCTGTGCAAACCACCGTCGCGGGCGATTCGTGTGGGTAGGAGACTCTTCAGGACCCATTTAAAGGATGATCCTTCAAAACTGATCGAAGTTAGTGATGTTAATCACCCAGACTGCATTTCGGGAGAGCGCGTGATCCGAGGACTGACTGCGGTCGACCGCGCCGAGTCGTCAGCGCCCTTCGAGCCAATCGTTCGTCAACGACTGGTGGACCGTTTTGTGCGCGCGGCAGCGTGCCCGGTCACTCTCGTAGCGGCGCCCGCCGGGTTCGGTAAATCGGTCGCGGTCCGTCAATATCTCCGGGCAAGCGGCGTCGAGAATATTCGCCTTGGCCTTCGACGGGAGCACTCGACACTTCTCGGATTCTTACGCGGACTCGTGGAAGCGATTGAGCCGGCCAGTCCGAAAGCGATCCGAAACCTAACCAGTATCTACGAACGTGCCGCGGGTAGCGAAAGAGCCGCTACCGAGCTTTCTATTTGGCTGGACAGCCTCTTGAGAGAGCGGAATGAAACCGTCGTAATCGACGACTTCCATGTAGCCTTTGGTGATCGTCGCATACCTGAGCTGGTCACGGAACTGATTGACCGTCGAAAATCGAACGCCCGCTGGATATTGGTTACTCGTGACGCGCTGGAACTACCAACCGCCTCATGGTTGGCCTACGGCGTTTCGGATATGCCAATTGATGAGGTCGACCTTCGCCTTACCGTTGAAGAAGCCAGAGAAATGGCCAGAATCTCGGGCTCAAGTCTCCACGAGCCCGAGATTGAGAAACTTCTAACTCTCACGGATGGCTGGCCTACTGCGTACAGCTTCGCCTTGCGAGTGTCAGCGCGGACTCCCGACCTAGGGCGAATTGCGCTCGGTACCCGCGAGATGATCTATGGTTATCTCGCCGAGCAAGTATTTAGGACACTGTCCGATGTCGATCAGGAATTTTTGCTGCAAACAGCGTTGTTACCAGGAATTGACCTCGAAACATTGGCTACGGCTGGCTTCGACAATGCCGCAAGTAAGATCGCGCGCTTGCGAAAACTGACCGCTTTTATTTCCGCTGATTCCGAGACGCTCTTCCACTATCATGATCTTTTTAAGGATTTTCTGGAACATGAGCTCAGACAGCGGGGCGCGCAGGCATATCGGGACGCAGTAGCGGCTGCGGCTCGGATTCTGGGCGCGGCAGGGAGCTACGCTGAGGCGCTTCCGTTGTACGTTCTGTCCCAGGATTGGCGCGAGGTCGGGGCAATACTTGCGACGTCAGGAATCGGTCTTTTCGAGCGCGGCAGGATTGATGTTGTCGAGGCCGCTCTTCAGGCGTTGCCGACGCGCTATCGCGAACACGATGCTTCGCTTTTGTGCCTGTCGGCCTGCATTCAAGGTCTTAGAGGGCGTCTTTCGGAGGCTGATTCACTCTTCTCGGCCGCTCGTGAATTCGCGAGCACGCCCGATGAAAAAGCAGACATCGTACAAAAGCAGGGAGCGCTGCGCCTTGATCAATCACAATTTGGCGGTGCGCTCATGATTCTTGAGAGCCTTGACTTGGCAAACGTTTCGTCGGACAGGACTAGAGTAACAGTGCAAGCGACGCTTGCTGCGGCCTTGTCGATGTCCGGAGATTATCGCCGGGCGGATCGCTTGATCAGGGAAGCACTTGTTTCGTCGTGCCTAAACGATGACGATCAAGTGAAAGTCACGGTCTTGCGGTATTCGGCCCTCGTTGCGCTACATGCGGCTAGATTTGACGAGGCGAAGGCGCAGGCACTCACTGCGGTCGAGATTGCGCATCGACTTGGTTTATTCGCCCTCGCCGGTCGGGTGGCGTCCATTCTATTCTTGGTGGCGCGTCAGAACGGTGACTACGCCGAATGTGCCTGGGCACTTGGCCTGATGAAAACGGATGCCGAGTCGGCGGGCGACGCGGATGTGCTGTTACTCGCAGCAGTAAACACTTACGACCTTGCGGCCGAGGCGGGCGATCTTTCAAAAATGCAGGTCATCGATGAGCAGTTGGAAGCGCTGCAGGGCAGCGGCGATTCGCGCGTAGCGGCTGCCTTGGTAGAAGCGTTTGCGTTGAGGGCCGCGTGGTCAGCCGACTTTGGAACGGCCCTCGGGTTCCTGAATTCTTCGGAAACCCAAGGCGCGTTGCCGCGCCAGGCACTTCGATTGGGTCAAGCCGCGGTTTACGCCGGTGCCCAGGGAGAGCGTTCTACGGCCGAATTGGCCGTGAAGCAGTTACAAGAATTGTTGCAGGGGCTCTCCGGTAGCCCTGACTTTGAGACAAGCCCCGCCGTGAAGGCACGCCTGTTCCTTTCCATCGCCCTGATTCTCATGGGCCGATCGTCCATGGCTAACAACGCCCTGCGTGATCTGGAAGTAAGTGGGCCCAGGAGGTCCGCGCCACTTCGAGCGCTCACGAGGGCGGCCCGGTCGGTATACGTCCACGTGGAGACTGGCTCAGCCCACGCCGAGATGGCCTCGGCTTTGGCGGAACTCCGCAGGGTCAATTTTGGCGGGTACGCGAGGCTGATCGAGGCCCTCCCCCTGCCCGCGACGGCCTCCAGTCCACGCTTCTCTGCTCTGACCAGGGCCGAATTGCGCGTTCTTCAGAGCCTGGCCGAAGGGGAAACGAGCAGGCAAATCGCCGAGCAGCTCGGTCGCAGCGCACTGACAATCGATTCCCATGTCAAGTCCATCGTGCGAAAACTAGGCTGTAGTGGCCGGCGCGAGGCAGTAGCCTTGGCCCGGGCCCACGGGCTGGTCTAGCCCTCCCCGGGAGGCCCACCGAAATCTACCCAGTTTCCGGGGAGAGACGAGCAGTGGCCGGAGCCCTATCCTAAGCGAGGTTGGTCACCACTCTAACTGGAGGATATTGTGCGCCGGTTTCTCGCATTAGCCGCCCTTGGCGCTTCGCTAGTTGGCCTCTCTGCTTGCACGGGCAACACCAGCGGCGCTAATCTGCTTCCCAAGACGCAGCCCCAATCGATCGAACCCTTCCCCGTGAGCATTCAGCCCTTCCCCGTGAGCATTCAGCCCTTCCCTGTCAGCATCGAACCGTTCCCCGTTTCAATCGGAGCGTTTCCGGTGAGCAAGGCAATCAGGCCACAAGCCACGGTAGGTCCTCAGATAATCTACTAAGTCAGTCGAATCGTACGCGCTCTCTAGCTGAGTGCTAGTTCACGAGGGCTAGGGCAGTGTTAGTGTCGCCAAGGAGGGCGGGATGGACGCACCAATTCAAGGCGCGTTGTGTGTGGCGAGTGTTCGCCGCCTGCGACGTTCCGAGGACACACGGAAGTACTGTAATCTACGTGGCCTGAGGATGTCGGCGGAGACGACGAAAAGTCTCCTGACCCACATCGAGGAGCATCGGCGAGAACTCATAGGCTCCGCCTTAAAAGCTTCGTCTTTTGGCCATTGGTCTGGTACCGTCGCGTCGAGTCTTTTTACGAACACGTTTCTCGACAAGTTGACTCTCGAGATCTATACCGGCGGTCGGGAATCATTAGAAGCATGGTGCGACGCCGCCTCGGATACCGGGGCGGCGTCCGAATGTCCTCGGCTCGTGGTTCTGACGTGCGCGGCGCTGTCCGCGTCGTTCGCCGGCGAGCACGGATTGTCTGAAGAAGTCTTTTCGTACCTGACGGAGCGCGGAAACGAACTCGCTCAGCGCATCGAGAAGGCCGACGCAGCCAGGAAGCACGGTGTCCAGGTGGACCCTTCAACACTGGTCGATCGAGAAGACGTCGTCACCTCGCTGCTCGTGACCCTCGAAGCCCGCGATCCCGAAACCGCGGAGCACGCGAAGGCCGTCGGCGCCTGGTGCCGGCGCATCGCGCGGGCAATGCACTTGGCAACCGAGCAGCAAGAGTTCGCTGCGTTGTGCGGCACGCTGCACGATGTGGGCAAGGTCTCTACGCCTCGCGAGATCATCAATAAGCCCGGCCCTTTGAACGAGGACGAGTGGGCCGACATGCACGCGCACTCGCGTGTTGGTGCGAAGCTGCTCGAGCGAATCCCGTCGCTCAAGGGTGTCGCGCCTGCCGTTCGTTCGCACCACGAACGTTGGGATGGAAAGGGCTATCCCGATCGCCTTCGCGGCGACGAGATTCCGCTGATGGCGCGCATCGTGGCGGTCGCCGACGCGTTCCATGCGATGGCGAGCCGGCACAACTACCGCGAAGCGCTGTCGCTCAGCCGAGCAGTGGACGCACTGGTCGCCGGCCGCGGGACGCAATGGGACCCAACCGTGATCGACGCCGTCCTTGGCATTGTCGGGCGGGAGCCGCGCGTGACCGAGCTGCACCCGGTTCCTAAAAATCCGTCAGGCTCGTGAATCTAAAGCCCTGAATTTTTGCGGCAGGCAGCACGATCGAGTATGAGTAGTTTCCGGAACGCGCGAGCTCCGAGGAAAACTCCACATTGTTCAGTGCGGTCAAAATGCTTTGGTTGAAACGCATGTTGCGCACGCCGTGCGCGATCTTGCCGTTCTCAATCAAAAACGTGCCGTCACGCGTCATGCCGGTAACGATTGTCTGACGCAAATCGACCGGCCGGATGTACCAGAAGCGGCTTACCAATATGCCGCGCTTGGTCTCGGCGATCAATTCTGCCGTCGACTTGGATCCCGGCGCGACCGTGACGTTGACGGGTTGTGGACCCCACGAATTCGGAGCCGGTAACGCGTGCCCGGTGTCGGGGATGTCGAGTTTCGCGGCCCAGTAGGAATCGGTCACGACGCCTCGCGCGACCCCGTGTTCGAGCAGCGGCACACGCTGTTTCGGTATGCCTTCGTAGTCGAACGGCATGCTTGGCGCCAACGGGTGTGCGTAGTCGTCGACGATTGTCACATTCTCGCCGGCGAACGTCTTGCCCAGCCCATCGCACAAGAACGACGAGCCCTCATCGTAGGACTGCGCGGAGAAGTGTTCGGTGATATACGATAGCAGTTCGCCAAATGCGGCGGGCTCGAGAACGACCGTCCATTCGCCCGGCTCGACTGCTTCGGGCGCGCGCGATCCCTGCGTCTTCCCAGCCGCGGTCTCCGCCGCTCGCTTCGCGTCCAGCTTTCCGATGTCGTTGCTGTAGTATTCAGCGAAGCCCGTAGAATCGGGACCGTTCTGTTTCACGTTGAGACCGGAGTCGGTTCCGTCGAATGATGCGAGCAGCCCGCGCGAGTTCGCCACGGTGATTCCGGAGCGCGACGACTTCACGTAACCCGCCGCCCAAAGCCCGTCGCGCTGCGCGATGCCGAAGATCTCCGCGGCCAAGCCCGCGCGCATCTCGGGAGATGCCTGAGCCGTTGCCGCTACGTATGCGCCGGGCGGAGCGATGCTCGCTCCGCCCGCAAGCAGTCCGGCGAGCGGATCGCTCGGCGCGAGCTCGGCCATCGACGCGGCTCGCGCGACCAGGCTGCTCAGGGACGCTTCGTCGAGCAGGTTAGTTGCGGCTACGCCGGTTCGGCCGTCGACGACGGTGCGCACGCGCACTGATGTCTCGCGATGGGCGATATTTTGATGGATCGCATTTTGCGTGAAGCGCGTCAACCCGTCGTCCCCATCGAGAACGATCACTTCGCTCTCACCCGTAGCACACAGGGAAAGCACACGTCGCGCTAAGGCTTCGCGGGGTGCCTTATCCATCGTAGCCGACTCCGACCTTTACGTTCCGGAAGCGCGCCGGCGCCGCGGCTTGCGCCGTCCTGCCTGTCTGCATCGGCTCGCCTTTTCCGCAGTTCGGCGTTCCCCATGCGACCCACGACCGTCGGTCGGCGACGGCATCGCACGAATTCCAAAACTGGGGTGTGACGCCGGCGTACGTCGGATTCTTGAGCATGCGGCCGCGCTTGCCGTTGCGGATCTCCCAACCCACTTGGCAGCCGAATTGGAAGTTAAGCCGGTGATCGTCGATCGACCACGAGCGATTCGATTCCATGTACACGCCGTTGGCAACGTCGTCGAACAGCGCTTCGAACGGAGTCTCGCCGGGAAGCAAGTTGAGGTTGCACATGCGAATCATCGGGACGTTGCGCCAGCTTTGCGCTCGCACGCAAGCGTTGGTCTCGCGGCCGATCGTGCGTGCGGTATCGCGCGACATTTCAAATCCGACGAGCATTCCGTCACGGATGATATCGGAGCGCACGCTCTTGCTGCCTTCGTCGTCGTAACCCACGGTCGCAAAACCGCCCGGCATCGTATTGTCGATCAGGATCGTCACGCTTTCGGAGCCGTAACGCAGCTTTCCGAGCAGCGACGGGTCGAGGAAACTCGTCCCTGAGAAGTTGGCTTCCCAACCCATGATGCGGTCGAGTTCGGCGGCATGACCGCACGACTCGTGAATTTGTAACGAGACCTGCGAGCCTCCGAGGATGATATCCATTTGGCCGGAGGGGCACTGCGGCGCTTCGAGCAGTTGGCTCGCCTGTTCACCGATGCGCGCTGCGTTCTCGCGCAGTTGCGCGGAGGAAACGATCTCCCAGCCGCCGCTTTGGTAGAGACCGACATCGCCAGGGAACGTTCGCTCTTGCGCGTCGCGTTCGCCGACGGCGAGAGCCGAAAGGCCACTGCCCGATTGATAAAGTAACTGGCCGATCTTCGAGCCAGTCGTGCTGTAGAATTCTTTATCGGTACGCCACAGGTCGACCCATGCGCGTCCGACGCTGATGCGCGGCGTCGCATGCAGCGCGCGCTCGACATCGAGGAGCAACGCGACGCGCTCGCCCAGCGGCACGCCGGCGGGATCGATCTGCACCGGCGTCGCGTAGCGATCGACGTAGACCTCAACCGGCGCTTCGGCGAAGCGCCGAGCAGCGACCGCCGCACCGGCCTTAGCGATGGCGACCGCCAAGGCAGCCGTTGCGTCGAGGCCGGCATCGCTGGCATCGTCGCTGGATGCAAAGCCCCAAGCCCCGTCGTAAAAGGCGCGGATTCCGTAGCCGATGCTGCTCTCATCGGAGAGCGTGAGTACGGAACCGTTGCGCACTTCGATCCGTTCGGCCCGGCCGTCTTCAAAGCGGATGTCGGCATAGCCCGCGCCGCGCGCGCGTGCGGTGTCCAGTGCCCGCATGGCAGGCGATTCGAATCTCAACTCCGCTTCCATCCGTTCCCATCTTTCGTGTTGTGCCGAATCTGCGCGGCGGCCTCGAGTCCCCGTAAGACGTCCGTATGCGGCGCAACGGTCGTCGCACCTGCGCGGGCGCGATCGTATCCGAACGACGCCAGGCGGTAGTCGTCAAACGTTCCGGCGACGAGTGCGCCATCGGGATCGACGGCGTAACCGCGACCGGCCTCGCTGTCGAGAACGACGATGTAACAGCGCAACTCGGCGGCGCGCGTGCGCGCCAGCGCGACATGCTCCTCGGAGTCCGCGCGTCGCAGCAAGCACGCGAAGAGGTCTACGCCGCTCAGTCGAGCCGCGACGAGTCCGTCCGGGTTTTCGAGAACCGCCTGACCGATCAGGCCGATCGCCAGGCCGCCGGCCTGGCGGACCGTGGCGCCCTCGGTGCCGATTTCGCCGAGCGAGAGCAACGCGAGTGCATCGCATTCACCGGCACAGTCCGTCGCCGAGAAGAAGACCTCGGCGTCGGCTTGGCGCGCCAGTTCGGCGAAGCGCTCGAGGCCGGGCCCGGGAACCGACGCGAATGCGATGCGAGCGCGCTGCGTTGTCCGAACCGGCTCGGCCGGCACCGCGAGTGCGCGGCCATGCGTCTTTGCCGGCGCACCCACTTCGATCTCGCCGAAGACGACCGCTTCGTCCCCTTGCGACGCGCGGGCAACAAAACTGCCATCGGATGCGACGATCGCACTCTTGCCGCAGTACGCTACGCTTTCGAGTTCGACGCCGCACTTGTTCGCCGCCAGAAACGGAACGCCGTTCTCGCGCGCGCGCACGTTGACCATCAGGTCGGCTTGGATGTTTTCGAGTGCCGCCGGATCGCGACCGCTCGTAACCCAGGCAGTCGGCATCACCAATATCTCCGCGCCGCGCTCGACGAGGGTTCGCGCGATCGTGGGGATGCGTCCGTCGGCGCAGACGAGCACGCCGAGCATCCCGACCGGCGTCGCGATCGGCGTCAGCGAACCTCCGGCCGCAAACCAGCGGCGATCGAAGTGCCATAAGAATTGCTTTTCGGCATGCCCCAATTCGCGGCCGTCGGGGCCGATCACGCTTGCGCTGTTGTACGTGCGGCCATCGATGATGCGCGCCGTTCCATAGACGATGGTCGTGCCGAAGGCCGTCGCCACACGCGCTACATCATCGCGCGCACGCAAGAGTTGTGCGGAGTCGACGGCTCGCGCACCGAGCACGTATGCCGGCACGGTTCCCTCCGGCAGGACGATGAGCTGTGCGCCGCGTCGTGCTGCCCCCTCGGCGAGTTCGATCGCGCGCGGCCAGAATGTATCGAAATCGACACGGTTGGCCGCTTGCGTCTGCACGCAAGCGACGGGTATTTTCCGATGGTACACGAATTATCCCCGGCGTGAAGCGTATCCAAGTCATTGTCTCTGCGCTCGTCGTCGCTTCCTGTATCACACCGCGTGTGGCCGCAAATCCCACTCCGGCAGCGACGCAGGCTCCCGTCACGTCGAGGAAGCCTGCGGGCGCCAAAGAAGCGCTGCGGCTGACTGCGCTCAAGCTCTTGGCGCCGGCTGACGAGTACTTCGGGCCGCTGAAGATGAGCATTCTCGGGATCCGGAATACGACCCGCGATCTCGGGCTGCGCTACGACGTCAATCACGATATCGCAAACCAGACGCTGGCCTCAGCCGCACTGACCGAGAGTTCGATTCTCGACTGGGAGCGCAAGTATCCGCACGATAACGGCATACCGCACGCGATCTACTACCTGCAGCGCCTCTACGATAAAATCTTGACTGAAGCGGGTCGCGCAAAGGCGGATGCGACGGCGAAGTGGCTCTATAGCAAGTACGCGAATTCCCCGCAGGCCGCACAACTGCGCAAGGTGATCGCGGCCGAACCGGTCTTGGCTCTTCCGACCCCGACGCCCGCTCCTACGGCGGCGCCGACCGCCACGCCGGCGCCAACCTATAACTCAGCTTTCGGAACGCCGTATCCATCGATGTTCGCGCCGACGCCGTCGCCGGTCCCGCACTAGCACTCCGGGCGGAAGTTAAAAGAGAAAACCCCTCGCTTTTCGCGAAGGGTTTTCTCTTCTTGTCGTTGGTTTTCGGCTAGAAGTGCAGACCCGCGCCGACGTACAGCCCGTTGTGGCTGAAATTCGCCGGCGCGTTTCTCACGTTCGTTCCATTATCGCCCAGGAGTCCGAAGTCCAGGAAGAGCGGGGATTTGCCGAGGTCGATCGTTCCACCAACGCTGTACTTGAGCACGCGATACTGTATCTGAGCGGCAGTTCCGTTACCAAGGTTTTGGTTGGCGGTGCTGACCGATGGGAAGTAGTACGCGCTTCCGTACAAGGAGAACGGTTGGTCGAGATCGGGCAGCTTATCGAGACCGAAGCCGATCCCGTGTTGCTGGCCCGGACTTCCCGTACCCTCGTAGTTGGTGTTGCGCCATAGATACGCGACTGCAAGGTAGATTCGCGGATCGATGATCTTGATTCCGAGCCGTGCGTCGACATCTGAATCCCGAGCTTCAAACGCGGGGACGTAGACTTGACCGACTTGCGTTATGACCGTTACGCAGCCCGGATCGCCGGTCTGCGGGCAGGGCAGCACCGTCGAGCTATTGGACGGGTGCGGGTACTGCCAGTAACGGAAGTCGGCGCCGAGCATGAACGGAACGCCAAAGAGCGGGATCTCCGAGCCGAATCTGCCGTCGAACGAACCGTACGTACCGGTGCCGACCGTCGTGGTCGAGCCGGGGTTGAGTTCGTTGTAGACCTTCGGTGTGAAGATGTAGTCACCGACCACGAACGTCTCGCTGTGGTTGACCTTCGGCGGCGGGGCCGGCGTCGCTGGTACCGGAGTCGGCGGTGGCGCCGGCGGCGTTGTCGGGCGCGGCGCCGGCGGAGCCGTTGGTGCCGGTGTCGGCGGCGGCGGCGTCGGGATCGGTGCGGCTACATAGCGCACGACAACGATGCGGCGATCTCCAACCCATTGCACGTACGCACCCATGCCCTCGGAGAGGACACGCAGCGGAACGACGACCGAACCCTTATAGATTTCAGGCGGAACGTCGAGCGGACGGCTCTCGCCATTGATGATGACTTCCGGCTTGCCGACCGTCACCTTGACATCGGCGCCTGGCTTGCTGACGTCGACCGTCTTTGTGCTCGCATCCCACGTTACGGTTCCGCCCATTTGCTCGAACATCGAGCGCAACGGGACCAGAATCGTGTCGCCGCGCACGAGCGCCGCGAGGACGCGGTTGGCCTTGAGACGGTCGGGTTTGGAATAGACGTGGTGATCGTTAAAGAGAATCGGAACTTCGCCCGATGGCGGCGTGCCGAAATCTGCCTGCGGCGCGGCGGATTGCGCGAGGCCGGTGGTGGTCGTCGCCGCGACGGTCGCCAGCCCGAGTCCCGCGGCAAACGCGGCCGCGAACACGCCCGTGCTGATTCGTTTCAAACTTTCCTCCAAATGTGAGCCTACTTACGGCCGTTCTCCGTTGTCCTACTGGCCCGAGTAGGCGCTCCCTTCTTCCAAACGCCGAAAGGGCGGCAGGCTGTTACGCCCGCCGCCCTTCCGATTGGCTTGGAATCCAGGCCTACTTTGGCTAGAAGTGGATACCGAGGCCTGCGAAGTAGCCGTTGTGGCTGTAGTTGCCCGGAGCGTTCGACGCATTCGACCCGTTGTCGCCCAGGAGCCCGCCTTCAAGGAAGATCGGAGTCGAGGGGATCGCGAGGCTGATGCCGGCCTGATACCTCAGGATCCGGTAGGCCAAGTTGAACGAGGTGCCCTTCGGGTCGATGAACGTTCCGGAGACCGACGGGTAGTACAGCGCGCTGCCAAACACCGAGAAGGTCTGGTCCAGGTCCGGTAGCTTTTCGAGCCCACCGCCGAAACCGGCGAGTTTCGGATAACCGTAGTTGCCCCATTGGTTCAGATAGCTGCCCACGATAAAGATGCGTGGCGAAGCTATGCCGATACCGAAGCGACCATCGACGCTGGTGTCTTGCATGTTGAAGGCCGGCACGAACGTCGCTCCGTTGCCGCCGATCACGGTGACGCAGCCCGGGTCGCCGAATGCGCCGGCGGGTTTTGCGATACCGCAATTGGTGCTGTTGAAGCCGCTACCAACGTTGTGCGGATACTGGAAGGTCCGGTAGTCGCCTTCAGCCATGACCGCGAGCCCGGAGAGCGGGAATTCGATCGCCGCGCGACCTGCCCACGATCCGGTACCGGTGTTGCCGGGGCTGAACTCGTTGTAGACCTTCGGTGAGAACACGTAATCACCGACCACGAAGACTTCACCGGCCATCGTCTTCACCGGAGTCGGCGTCGGCGCTAGCGTCGGAGTTGGCGTGGGCGGCGGCGGGAGCGGACGCGGAGCCATAGTCGGCGGTGGCGGCGGTGCCATCGTCGGTGGCGGCGTCGGGATCGGAGCTGCTATGTAGCGGACCACGACAAGTCGCTTGTCGGAGACCCACTGAACGTACGCGCCCATCCCTTCGGAGATCACGCGCACGGGTACGACGACGGATCCGTTGTAGATCTCCGGCGGTACGTCGAGCGGGCGGGACTCTCCGTTGATGGTGACGGTGGCTTGTCCGACCGTCACTTGAATCGTTGCGCCCGGTTTGGTCACCGTGACACTTTGTGTCTGCGGATCGTAGCTGACCGTCGCGCCCATCTGTTCGAACATCGAACGGAGGGGAACGAGAATCGTGCTGCCACGCACGAGTGCAGCAAGAACGCGGCCTTGCTTGAGTTTGTCGGGCTTTGTATAGACGTGCTGGTCGTTGAAAAGAATCGGCACTTCGCCCGATGGCGGAGACCCGAAACCGGCCGCCTGCGCCAGCACCGGCGTGCTGCCTGCTGCCGCGAACGCGACCAGCCCAAACGCGACCGACGCCGTCGTGGCGATGACCCGCGTGACGAGTCGTTTCACAAGTAAAACCTCCTGAAATTTGCGTGGCTCCATCGACCGATGAAACCTTGGTGCTCCTTACCCTGAAGCAGACGGTATGAAACTGGCCCGCGCGGCGCGGCGCCGGGGGCACGAGCTCTCTCGGGCTGCCGGGTAGCCCTAGAGGGCCAACTTCTCTTCCAGATTCGCGAGGAAGCGGGGGCGATCGGTCACATAGCGCTCGTGCGTGCCCTCGGCGATCTTTTCGCGTTCGTCGAAGGCGGCCACGGCGAAGTTCACGCGCCGGCCGTCGACCCCGATGATCTCGACCTCGGTGCGCACGATAAATCCGACGGGCGTGGGGGCGAGGTGGTTCAGTTCGATCTGGGTGCCGAGCGATATCTCATCGGGCCCGAGCATCGGCGCGAGGCATTGGACCGCGGCTTCCTCGATAAGTTGGAGGAGCATTGGGGTGGAGAGGACGTCGACGCCCTTGTTGCCGGCCTTCTCGGCCGTCATCCACTCCTCGACGCGCGTCTGACTCTGGTACGAGCGGCCGATATCGACTTTGACGCCCATGAGGGGTCTGATACTCCGGCGGGGGCAGCGGTCCCGCCTGGCTCGCAGTCCTGGCCCGGGGGGATGCGGCCCGCAGATGAATCAAATAGCCCCGGTGATGCGTAGAATGCGCGTGAGGCCGGATTAGGAGATGACAAGAATGAAGGTTCGCGCGTGGGCGCTAGCTGCCGTCGCGGTGGTTGTCGTGGCATCGGGCTGCGGCAAAGGTGGAGCGGCGCGCCAGGGGCCGCCCCCGTTGGCCGTCGACGTCGCCAAAGCAAAGTTGAGCGACATCGCGACGTACATCACGCTCGATGGGCAGATCGCCCCCGTTCAGGAGTCGACCTTGAGCTCGTCCCAGTCCGGGACGATTGCGGCGGTCCTCGTGAACGAAGGCGATCGCGTCAGTCGCGGGCAGTTGCTCGCGCAGATCGACGATTCGACGTTGCGTGCCCAACTCGCCGCGAACCAAGCGACGGTCATGCAAGCGGCCGCGCGATTGAAGAGTTCGGCGATTCAAGCCCCGATCTCGCAGCAGCAGTACCGTTCGGGTCTCTCCCAGGCGCAGCAGACGTTGGAGCAGGCGCGAAACCGCGTGCAGACCGATATCGCGGCGCTGAATAACGCGCAACTCGTCTACAAGAGCAATCAGCAACTGTCGGCGCAGGGCTACGTGGCGCAGACCGTGCTGGAACAGTCGCGCGCGGCGTTCGTGGCGGCGCAGCAAGAATTGAACAACGCACGTCAGGCGCTCCCGGCGGCGCAAGCTGCGCTGAACGCTTCGCAGATCAACCAGAATTCGACGCAAGTCGATCAAGCCACGATCGATGCGAATCGCGCCGCTCTGGATCAGTCGGAAGCCAACGTGCAGCTGCTGCAAACGCAGATCGCGCAGTCGGCGATCGTCGCGCCGTTCAACGGCGTCGTTACGCAGCGCTTACTGGATCCCGGCGCGTTCGCGAGCCCGAATCAACCGGTCGTGCGCGTTTCGCAACTCGATAGCGTCTACGTCAACGCGAACGTTCCGGATGAAGATCTGAGCTTCGTCCATTCCGGCACCATTGCGTCGTTTACCAGCGCGAGTCTTCCGAGGCGCACCTTCCACGGACGCATCGTCGATGTGAACGCAACGCCGACCCAAGGCACGCTTTCGTATCGCGCGCGTATCTTGCAAGAGAACCCCGATGCGCAGTTGCGCGGCGGCATGCTGGTCAGCGTAACGATCCGCAAGGAGTTCCACAAGGCGGCCGTCGTCGTTCCGCGCACCGCGATCTTCGAGACCGATCAGGGCGACAACGTCTTCACGGTCGAGGATGGAAAAGCCAAGTTGCTAGCGGTGCAAATCGGATTGCAGACCGATACGATCTCCGAGGTTCGGGGTACGGTGCGTCCAGGGATGGTCGTGATCACGACCAGGCCCGACGCCCTTCAGAACGGTAGCGTGGTCGCCATCGGCGGCGCCGCGCCGCCGGCGGCTCCCGGCGCTCAGGCATCCGGCAGCCCGTCTTCTCCGAAAGCACGGCACTAAACGTGGAAAAAAATCGCATTCGCGGAGGACTCTGCGCATTCGTGCTGGCGGCGTTAATCGCAGCGAGCGGCTTGGGCGGCACGCGCGCCTCGGCTGCCGCTCCCAAACCGAAAGCCACGACCACGCCCGTGCCGGCGGCCACCTTCAGGCCGGCGACTCAACCGACGCCGTTCCCGGACTTCACGCTCGGCCCGGCCAGCCAAGGCACGAGCATGCCGTTCCCGGCGTACGGCTCGCCCGCGCCCGGCGTCGGTATCGGCCCGCCACCGAGCGGCGCCCCGCAGATCATCACACTACCGCAAGCGATCGCGGTCGGCTTCGCACGTTCGCCGATCTTAACGAGCGCGCGCGCCGATGAAGGCATCGCCCACGCCGGCAAACGGCTCGCGCAGACCGGCTACTATCCGAGCCTGTCGGGTTCCGCGACCACGGGTCACACCGATCGGCAAGCCGGATCGGGGAACGGCATCGTTATCGCCGGCGGCAACGTCAGTACGTCGGATGGGCTGAGCGCGACGCTGCGTCAATTGATCTTTGACGGCGGCCGAGTCGGCGCGTCGATTCGATCGGCTTCGTATAGTGAGGCGGCCTCGGCCGATACCTACAAGCGCGATCTGCAGACGGTCGCGTTCAACGTCGCTCAAGCATATTACAACCAGCTGCTGGCGCAGCGCACGACGGCCGTCGCCGTGCAAACCGTCCAAGTCGATTTGGTGCAAGAGGATTTGGTTCGCGCTCAACTCGCCGCCGGCGTCGCGACGCGCGTCGATCTTTCGACCGCGCAGCTTCCGACGGCGCAAGCACGCGTCGCGCTCGTGAAGGCGCAAGCCGTCGAACTCAACGCGCAGGCGACTTTTGCAAATGTGCTCGGCCTGGATGCCGATACCGATATCCGGCCGTTCGACGACACGCCGGTAACGGCGACGGGGGCGATCTCGACGATTCCCGTTCCGACCTACAATGCGGCGCTGGTGCGCGCGTACGCGCTGCGACCCGATTATTCAGCCGCGCAGCGCAGCGTTCAGGCGAGCGAAGCATCGCTCAAAGGCGCGAAGCTCGGCTTGTTCCCGTCGCTCTCGGGAACGGCCACGCAAGGGACGGGATCGACCGATTCCACCGCAGGCACGTTCCGTAACACCACGACCTTCGGCGCGTCGCTCGCGATTCCGATATTCGACCAGGGCATCACCGCAGCCAACGTACTGAATGCGCGTTCGCAACTCGATAAACAGAGAGCACAACTCGAGATCGAACGGCAGGCGGTACAGCTCAGCGTTAAGCAGGCGCTGGTCAATCTCGTTGCGGCGCGCGCGCAAGTCGACCAGGCGCAGGCGGAGTACGCCAAGGCCATCGACGTCTTACACGCCACTCAAGCGCAGTATCGCTTTGGGGTGACGACGCTGCCGCTCTTGCTCAACGCGCAAGTCGGTTTGACGCAGGCGCTAACCGATCAGGTCTCCGCAGTCTACGCGCTGCGGCAGGCCGAGCAATCCTACCTCTACGCGATCGGCGCCAACACGCCCTAACGAGGCGCGCTTGCGGGGACGCCCTGCCGGGATGGAAAAAGCCTCGGCATGGACCTTCTCCAGACCCCGCTTTCCGTCGACGATCCGGTGAATGCCGCGATCCTGCGGGTCTCCGAAGACCGGATCGCGGGATTTCTGCGCGATCCGCTCGGCGAAATTGCGATGGCCTCGGGCGTGCCGATCGAGATCGTCATCGAGCGCATTCGGGCCATGCTACGCGCGGGAACGGTGCGCCGCGTCCGCCAGACGCTGTTGGCGACGAACCTCGCGCACGGTGCGCTGGTCGCCTGGCGCATCGCCCCCGAGAAGCTCGATGCCGCCTTCGATTTCATGTCCCGTGAGGATCCGTTCTCGGGTCATGTCGTCATTCGCACGGCCGATGCAGCTACGCCCGGCTCGAGCTACCGTTTATGGACGACGTTGAAAGTTCCGCAGGGATACTCGCTCGAGAAACACGCCGAGTACGTGCGCCAGACCGTCGGCGCCGACGCCTTTCGCCTGATGCCGGCAAAGAAATTGTTCGCTCTCGGCGTCGGGCACATCCGCCGGCGGGGCCTCGAAGCGGGAAGCCGTGCCGAGGTGCTCGCCGACGTTCAGCGCAGCGACATGGTCGAACTCTCGGGACTCGATTGGCGCGTGCTGGTCGCACTCAAGCGTGAGTTTGCTCCCGAAGAACTCGTGCGCGATGTGTGGCATGCGCGGGCCAAGGAAGCGGGCGTTGCGCTCGCGGAGTTTTACGCCGTGGCGGAATCGCTCGCGGCGCGCGGCGTGATCGGCCGGTTTTCGACCTTCCTCGAACACGTCAAAGCGACGGCCGGGAACCAGAGCGTCACTCGCTACAACGCGCTCTTTCACTGGCAGGTGCCGGTGGGTCGCGAACTCGATGCTGGACGCGAGGTGGGCCGGCATCACATCATGACACACGCTTACTGGCGCGAGGGCGGCCCGGAGTTCCGCAACGTCAACATCATGGGCGTGGCGCACGGTCTCGATAAGGACCTGCTGCTCGCGCATAAGGCCGCGATCGACGAGCATCTGCGCGAATCCGGGATCGATGTCGGCTACACCAACGTCTTTTGGGGTGGCCGCAGTGAGATCAAACCGTCGGAGATTTCCCCGTTCGCCTTTGCCGAGTTTCACGCGGCGCGTGGAATCGATCCGGAGACGATGCGTGCGTGAGCGCGGCACGATGCGGCGAGTACTCGCGATCGCGCTGCTGGCGGCGACGCTGGCCGGCTGCACGCGCGTCGGGACACAAACCGAGGGCGGCGCGAGCGGAAACCCGTGGACGCATCACGGGCGTCTGGTCTATGCGGAAGCCCAGGATATCAAGTCGCTCAATCCCGTGCTCGCGACGAGTGCCGCGGCGCTCGACCTTTCGATGTTCTTGTTCTCGTACACCGTGCGCTACGACGAGCATTCGCAGCCGCATCCCGATGCATTGCGCGAATTGCCGACGATCGAGAACGGTGACGTCAGCAAAGACGGCCTGACGCTCAAGTACAAGCTGCGGCCCAATATCTACTTTCACGACGGCGTGCAACTGACGTGCCGGGATCTCAAGTTCACCTGGCAAGCCGTCATGAATCCGCACAATAACGATGTTACGCAGGACGGCTACAAAGATATTGCCGATATCGACTGCACGGATCCGCTGGTAGCCGTCATCCATATGAAACGGATCTATGCACCGTATCTGCAAGAACTCTGGGGCGTGAACGGTAACGCCCCGATCTTGCCGGCGCATCTGCTCGAAAAGTACAACGACGATAAGGGTTCGTTTAACACCGCGGCCTACCAAGCCGCACCGGTCGGCAGCGGTCCGTTCCAGTTCGTACGCTGGGACCGCGGATCGCAGGTGGTCTTGAAAGCGTACGACCGCTACTTTCTGGGCAAGCCCAAACTCGATGAGGTCGTCTTCAAGATCTTGCCCGACGAGAATACGACGGTCAACAACGTTCGAACGCACGAGATCGATATGGTAATCCACGCGGGAACGAACCTGTGGCCCGAGCTTCAGGGGATTCCCGGCACGATCGCGGATGCGCCGCCCGTCTTCACCTACGATCACGTCGATTTCAATTTGAAGCGTCCCTTGTTCCAAGACGTTCGCGTGCGGCGGGCGCTTGCGATGGCGATCGACCGCAAGCTGATCCGCGACAAACTCGCGCATGGTCTGGGTGACCTCACCGATACGGCGCTCTCGCCAAAGATCTCGTGGGCCTGGACCGCCGATACGGCCCACTACGATTTCGATCCGGCCAAGGCCAAAGCGCTGCTGGATGAGGCAGGCTGGAAGGTCGGAAGCGACGGCGTTCGCGTCAAGGACGGCGAACGGTTCGCCTTCAACTACTCGACGCAGACCGAGAGCCGCACCGGTAAAGCGATCGAAGTCATCGTGCAGCAGATGTGGCACGATATCGGAGCGGCGGTCGCGGTCAAGAACGCACCGACCGCACAGTTCTTCGATAATACGGCAGCCGGCATTCTGCAGGGCGGCCACTACGACGTGGCCGGCTTCGCGTGGGGCGGCGCCGCCGATCCGGACGACAGCGCCATCTACTCCGCGCACAATATGGCGCCGCGTGGACAGAACGCGCTCTTCTGGACCGATCCGATCGCGACCAAGGCGATGGACGACGAACTCGCGACGGTCGACCGCGCGCGCCGGCAACGCGATTTCGTGACCGAGCAACAGCAATTCGCGAGCGAGGTCCCCTCGATCATCCTGTTCTACCGACGCGAGCCGGAGGTCTACAACAGCGATCTCAAAGGCTACACCGCCTCACCCGTGATCTCTCCGTTCTGGAATCCGCACGAGTATTCGATTTAGCGTTCCGTCGTTTTGGAAAGAGAAGGTTCCCAAGTGAGACGTTTTGTCCGTATCGGTTCGATTGCGTTGCTGGCGGCTTGTGCCGGCGCCTCGTTGGGCTGCGCTCCCACAATCAAAGCGGGACCGGAAAATGCGTTCACCAAGCCGCACGTCCTGCGCATGGGCGACATCGGCGACGTCACCTCGCTCAATCCGATGCTCGCCCAGCAGCTGACCCTCTCGCGAATGTCGTCGCTGACGATGGCCTGGCTGTTCAAGTTCGATCGCAACAATCGTCCGATACCCGAACTCGCCACGGTCGTTCCGACGAAGGCTAACGGCGGCATCTCACGCGACGGCAAGACCCTCACGTTCCATTTGCGCAAAGGCGTCAAGTGGTCGGACGGGGCGCCGTTTTCGGCGGACGACGTCGTCTTTTCAACGCGCATGATCTTGGATCCGAAGACCAACGTCTTGGGGCGCGACGGCTGGGACCTGATCGCGAAGATCGACGAACCCGATAAGTATACGGTCGTCTACCATCTCAAGCAGCCGTATTCACCGTTTATCGTCACGTTTTTCAGCAGCGCCGGCGCGAATCCGTCGATCGTTCCCAAGCACTCGCTCGAGCACAGCGCCGACGTCAATAAGGATCCGTACAACTCGAAGCCGGTCGGTATCGGCCCGTTCCGCTACGTCGAGTGGCGGCGCGGCGACCGCGTGATCATGGAAGCCAATCCGAATTATTTTCGCGGACTCCCGAAGCTCACGCGCGTCGAGTACCGGATCATCCCCAATCGCGATACTGTTGTGGTGCAGCTACAGACGGGCGAAATCGATCTCTGGTCCAACGCAGCGCGCGCCTATTACCCGCGGCTCAAAGCGCTCAAGGGCTTCAACGTTCTCCGGCAGCCCAGCTACGGCTTCGGACACATCGATTTCAATCTGACCCACCCCATCGTTCAAGACGTTCGCGTGCGCCGCGCGCTCTCGCTCGCCATCGACCGCGAGGTCCTTAAGCAGAAGGTTGGGCGTGGGCTCGGCATCGTTCAGGACGGCCTGATCTCGAAGGCAAGCGAGTTTTTCGATCCCCGCATCGGGACCTCGAAAGCGCACGATGTGGCAAGCGCCAATGCGTTACTCGACTCGGCCGGCTGGAAGCGCGGCACGGGCGGGATGCGTGAAAAGGACGGAGTGAAACTCAAGATCGAGTTCGCTTCCAACACGGGCAGCCCGGATACCGACACCCAAATCGAAATGATCCGGGGCTGGTGGAAGGAGATCGGCGCCGAGTTGGATCGGAAGAATTATGATCCCGCACTGCTCTTCGCGTTGCCGCAGAATGGCGGGATCATCTATAGCGGAAAGTTCGACGTCGTGGTCTTCGCCTGGTTTCTCTCGCCCAGCGGCGATCTGTCGAATCTCTACGGCTGCACGCAGATTCCGCCCAATGGGCAGAACGACGTCCGCTGGTGCGATAAGAAGGCCAATGCGGCGATGGACGCGTTCAAGTTGACCTACGATGTCGGCGAACAGAAAAAGTACGACGAAACCGTCCAGGAAGCGATCGCCGCGCAGGTTCCCATCTACGTTCTGCAGATCAACGAGGATCTGTTCGCTTACAATTCAGACCTGAAGAACTTTCATCCGAACGCGGTCAGCTCGTTCGACGACTTCATGAACGTCGATATTTAGTTGCGTCGCATCGGGCTCGTCGCGCTGCTTGCCTTCGCCGGCGCGGGATTCGGGCCGAGCGCCGCGGCGGATGCGCCGAGGCAAAACGCATCCACGCGGCCGCACGTTCTGCGCATCGGCGACATCGGGGATATCGCTACGCTCAACCCGATGCTGGGCGCCCAGATCCCATTGTCACGCATGGCTCAGCTCACGATGGCCTGGCTCGTGCGCTACGATAGTCACAACCAACCCGTTCCCGAATTGGCGATGCAGATTCCGTCGAAGGCAAACCATGGAATCTCTGCCGACGGTCGCACGATCACGTTTCATCTACGCCGGGGCGTGAAGTGGTCCGATGGCGCGCCCTTCGATGCCGACGATGTCATGTTCACGACCAAAGTCGTGCTCGATCCGAAGACCAACGTCCTCAGCCGCTCCGGCTGGAATCTGATCACCCGGATCGACGAACCGGACAAAGCGACGATCGTCTACCACTTGCGCCGGCCGTATGCGTCGTTTCTGCCCACGTTTTTCGGCAGCGCGGGCGCGAACCCGGCGATCCTGCCCAAGCATCTGCTCGAGCAGACCACCGATATTAATTCCGATGGCTACAACGCGAAGCCGGTGGGGATCGGCCCCTTTCGTTACGTCGAATGGACCCGCGGCGAGCGCGTCGCCATGGAGGCGAACCCGAACTACTTTCGCGGCACCCCGAAATTGCAGCGCATCGAGTATCACATCATCCCGAGTCGCGATACGGTCGCCTTGCAGATGCAGACGGGTGAGATCGACCTTTGGCCGAACGCGGCGCGCGCATACTATCCGCGGCTGCGCGCGATAAAATCGCTGCGCGTCGTGCGGCAGCCGAGTTACGGCGTCGGGCATATCGATTTCAACCTGGACCGGCCGCTGCTCCGCGATCCGCGCGTGCGCCGAGCGCTGGCGCTGGCGATCGATCGCGACGCGCTGCGGGATAAGGTCTCGCGCGGCCTGGGAATCGTCCAGGACGGCCTGTATTCACGCTTGAGTCCGTTCTACGATGCGAACATCGCGACTACGCATCGCGACATCGGCAAGGCGCGTGCGCTGCTCGACCAGGCCGGCTGGAAGGTCGGTCCCGGGGGCATCCGGGTGAAGGGCGGGCGGCGCCTTTCGATCGAGTTCGTCTCGAACACGGGCAGCCCGGATACCGACAAGCAGATCGAATTGATCCGCGCCTGGTGGAAAGACGCCGGGGTCGCGCTCGAGCGCAAGACCTACGATCTCGCGCTCCTGTTCGGGTACCCCAACGGCATGATCTACACCGGCCGGTTCGACGCCATTCTGTATGGCTGGTCGCTCTCGCCGAGCGGCGATCTCTCCGAACTCTATGGCTGCGACGCGGCCCCGCCGCGGGGCCAGAACGTGACGCGCTGGTGCAACCGCAAGGCCCAAAGCGCGATGGACGCGTTCTTGGCGACCTACGATCTCGCCCAACAGAAGAGATACGACGCGATCGTGCAAGAAGAGTTGGCGTCGGACGTGCCGAGCTACGTGGTCAGTATTCCCGAGGATATCTTCGCCTACAACTCCGATCTGAAGAACTTCCGTCCGAATGCGGTAACGCCATTCGACGATTTCATGAACGTGGATGTGTAACTCGTGAGAACAGTCGAGCGATTTCTTGCCCTGGGCTTGAGCCTGGGCGTGCTGAGCGCGTGCACGAAGGTCGGCACAGCACCGGGCCCCGGAACCGAGCACCCGTATACGCAGGCGCACACATTACGCTACGCGGCGGCCGAAGATATCGTTGGCCTCAATCCGCTCACGTCCACGCAAGCCGTCGTCAGTTCCCTGTCTCAGATGACGATGGCCTGGCTCGTTCGGACCGATGAGCACAGCGAGCCGACGGTTCCCGAGCTTGCGACCGAGATTCCGACGCAAAAGAACGGTGGCGTCAGCGCGGACGGCAAGACGATCACCTGGCACCTACGCAAGGGCGTCACGTGGTCGGACGGTGCGCCGTTCGATGCGGACGACGTCGTCTTCTCAACGCAGCAGGTCAACAATCCGGCCAACAATGTGGTCAGCCACGACGGTTGGGATCTGATCGCGAAGGTCGACGAACCGGATAAGTATACGGTCATCTACCACTTGAAGAAACCGTATTCGTCGTTTCTCGAGACCTACTTCACGACCGCGGGCGCGAACCCGGCGATTCTGCCCAAGCATCTGCTGATGGGCTACAAAGATCTCAACAACGTCCCGTACAATTCGTTACCGGTCGGGATCGGGCCGTTCAAGTACGAGGCGTGGAAGCGCGCCGACTCGGTCATCCTCGTCGCCAATCCAACCTACTGGCGTGGAACGCCCAAGCTTCAGCGCATCGTTTTCAAGATCATCCCCGACCGCAACACCGTGCTGCAGCAGATGAAGACCCACGAGCTGGATCTCTGGACTCCGGTTGCGCCGCACTTCGTCCCCGATCTCAAGAAGATCAAAGACGTCACGATTCTCACCACGCCCAGCTTTTTCTTCGATCACATCGACTTCAACATGAGCCATCCCGTGCTTAAGGATCCGGCGGTTCGAGAAGCTCTGCGCTATGCGACCGACCGCAAGACGCTCAACGACAAGGTGCGCTATGGACTCTATTTGTTGAACGAATCGGTCGTCACTCCGGCCAGTTCGTACCACGAAGATTTGGCCTTGGTGCCGTTTGATATAGCGAAGGGGAACGAGATCCTCGATCAGGCCGGGTGGAAGCGCGGCCCAGACGGGATTCGCGCGAAGGACGGTGTGGGGCGTCTGAGTTTGGAGTACGCAAGCTCGACGGGGTCGCCGGATACCGATACGCAGTTGCTCCTCATCGGCGGCTGGTGGAAGCAACTGGGCGTCGATTTTGTGGTCAAACGCTACTTGGCCGCGGTGATGTTTGCGCCGGCGGCAAGCGGCGGCATTATCTACGGCGGAAAGTTCGATATCGTTAACTTTGGCTGGGGCACCGATCCGAATGAGGACCTTTCGAACCTTTACGCCTGCTATCGCTTCCCGCCCGACGGCCAGAACGATCCGCGTTACTGCAACAAAGAAGTGACCGCGGCGATGGATCACGCCAAAGAGCACTACAACCGCGAAGACCGGGTCGGTGACTTGAAATTCATTCAAGAACAGGTCGACAAGGACGTCCCGACGATCGTGCTCGACGCGCGTAAAGAGATCTACGCGTATAACACGGATCTCAAGAACTGGCATCCCAACCCGCTCGCGCCGTTTGACGATATGCTCAATGTGGATATCTGAGCGTGAAGGTTGCGTACCTGTTGGGCGGCTTCGTTGTCGCGCTACTGCTGCTGGCTGCGGCGGGGTACGTGGGGGTCCTTGCCGGGCTGGTTCCCGCCAATGCGGACGGCAAGCCCTCGAAGCTCGAACGCTGGGCAGCGAAGACATCCTTACGCGCCACGATCAAACGCGAAACCGCCGGCATCTCCAATCCGTATCCCCCGGCCGGCGAAACCTTGAGCGATGGCCTCAAGCTCTACGCCGCCAATTGCGCGGTCTGCCACGGCGCAGCCGACGGCGAGCCTTCGAAACTCGCGAAAGGCTTCTACGTTCGCGCACCGCTGCTGGCCAAGGACGGCGTCGAGGACGATCCGGTCTCCGAATCGTTCTGGAAGATCAAACATGGGATCCGCTTCACCGGGATGCCGAGTTTCGGCAAGACGCTCTCCGATAAGGAGCTCTGGGAGATCGCGGACTTTCTCGAACGCATGGACAAACTTTCGCCCGCGCTCGACGCCGAGTGGAAGCGCGTGCCCAGCGCCGCCGCGAAGTAGCGGCTCGAGCGTGCGCGCGAAGCTTCTAACGACGCTCGCGCTTGTGTTCGCATGCGGTTGCACGCGCATCGCCGGCCAAGGTGCCGGTCACGGATTGCATTCGTGGACGGTGCCCGATACGTTGCGCTGGTCCGACGGCGAGGACCTCGACAATCTCAACCCGCTACTCTCGACCCAAACGCTGGTCAACGACCTATCGGCGATGACGATGGGATATTTCTTCGTCTTCGACGATCGCAACCGGCCCGTGCCGAGCCTCTGCCTGCGCGTGCCATCGCTCGAGAACGGCGATATCGCGCGCGACGGTAAGACGATCACGTTCCACTTGCGCCACGGCGTCGTCTGGCACGACGGCGCGCCCTTCACTTCGACCGACGTCGCCTTCACGGTCGCGACGATTCTCAACCCCAAGACCAACGTGCTGACTCGGCACGGCTGGGAAGAGATCGAGCGCGTGCAGACACCCGACGCCTACACCGTCGTCTTCAAATTAAAGCGACCCTACGCGCCGTTCCTCAACGTCTTTTTCACGCCGGTCGGCAATCCCGCGATTCTTCCCAAGCATCTGCTGGCCGGCGTTGCGGATATCAATAAGGCGCCGTACAATGCGTTACCGGTCGGCCTCGGGCCGTTCAAGTACGTGCGTTGGGATCGCAGCAGTCAGGTCGTGATGGAAGCCTTCGACCGCTGGTGGGGCGGCAAACCGAAGCTCAAGCGCATCGTCTTCAAGGTCATTCCCGACGCCAACACCGATCTGACGCAACTGCGGACCCACGAGATCGATGCGTACGTCCGCGCGCCCAACTATCAAGCGCCGATGTTTCCGCGAATTCCGGCAATCAAAGTTGCTGAATACGACACGACCAGTTTCGGGCACTTCGATTTCAACGTGACGGCGCCGCCGCTCGACGACGTTCGCGTGCGCCGGGCCTTGATCTACGGCGCCGACCTCGATACGATGTGGGCTAAAGTCGATCACGGGATCGGCCGGCGCGACTGGACTCCGATCTCGCACCTTTCGTGGGCCTACGACGCGCACGCACCGCGCTATCCTTACGACCTCGAGAAAGCGGCCGCGCTGCTCGACGAGGCCGGCTGGCTGATGGGACCCGACAAGTTTCGCCACAAGGGCGGTAAGACGCTGCGCTTCAAGTTCGTCGGCAACGTCGGAAACCTCGGGCTCGACGCACGCGTCCTGATCTTGCAGAGCTCGTACCAGAGACTCGGAATCGGGCTCGAGTACTTCCGCTATCCAACCAACACGCTGTTTTCGTCGTACGCGGCGGGCGGCATCATCGCGACCCGCAAGTACGATATCGCCTCGTATGCCTGGTCGCTCGCGCCCGAACCGGACCTCGCGAACCTCTACACGTGTGCGAAAATTTCGCCGAACGGCCAGAACTATCTGGGATACTGTGACCACGCGCTCGACGCATTCGTCGATGATTCGCTCACGAGCTACGATCGCAAGCGTCGCACGCGCGACTTGATCGCGGCGCAGGAGATCCTCGGCCGCGACGCGCCGTTCATGGTGATCTCGCAACGTCGCGACCGCATGGCCTTCAACGACGATCTCAAAGGCGTGCGCCCCGGCCCGTCGATGATCTTCTGGAACATCGCCGACTGGTCGCTCGCGCCGGCTACGCCGTAGGCTCGGCCGTTTGCACGAGCGCGCGACTCGCGACTGCCCAAACGACGGCGCATCCGAGCAGGGGCAGGAGACGCAGAACGCCCCACATCGGATCGAGCGCTCCGAGGCCGCTGAGATGCTGTTCGAGTGCCCAGACCGTCGCCGCCGAAGCGCTTGCGGGAACGTGAAAATCGAGCGGTAGCGCATCCGGCCAGATCGGGAGCACGTGCCCGGCGGCGGCGCTGCCGAACGCGATGACGGCGAGGGGTACGCTCAGCGGCCACAACGCGGCGCGCAGCGGCACGTTCGCAAGCAGCCAGAGTCCGAGCGCGGCGGCGACGGTCAGGAAGAAGGTCGCGGCCAGCCCGCTCGGGCGTTGCGCCAGCCCGAGCCAATCCACGCCGATCAGCAACGCTCCGATGGCGGCGAACGGCCAGAGCCGCGGGGAACTTCGCCGTGCGGTGAGGATTGCGGGGAAGAACGCGATCGTGAAGTCGTGTTCGTGCGCGAAGGGGATGACGAGCGGCAGCACCGCACACGTCAGGGCGAAGCGCTCGACTGGTCCATACCTGGCGCACATGAATTGAAGGGCGAGGAGTATGAGCAGCAGCAGCGCGATGAGCGCGTAGGTCACAACCGCCCAGAACGCGTCTGCGCCGAACGCGCGTAAGACTGCTTCAGTCGTCGTCTGAATTGCAATGCCGTTTTCGGCGACGCTATGGCTTCGCACGACGTCGCTATAATGTGCGAGCCCGGCCGGTCCCCCGAGCGCGACGGTTGAACCACCTAGCGCAACTGCACCGGTCAGCGCGAACGCGATCCACGAACGCCTTTCGCCGAGCCGGCCGGCGAGTGCGATGCCGAGATTAGGTTGGAGTACCGCGACGAGCGCTGCGCCCGACGCCGCAAATGCACCGCGAGTGACCACGAACAGCGTGAGAACGGACGCCGCGCACGCGACTATCGCGACCTGGCCGAGCGCGAGCCCGCTGGTGAGCGGTCCGAAGCCCGCCGCGACTGCGAGCACCGCGACGAGTTCGAACGCGCCGATGCGTCCGCCGCCGAGCCGGAGACTGCCGAAGGCGAGCGCTGCGAACGCGAGCGCCAGCACGAGGCCCCACACGAAGGTTGCGACGCCATAGTCGAGTCGCGCGAAGCCTGCCCAGAGCGGCAAGCCGAACGGCGGTCCGACGAACGGCAGAAGTTCGTCGCGCGTCGCAACGACGCCGGGAATCGTGCGTTCCGTGCGCCAGATCGCGCGCGAGTACGGATCGTCGCCTTGCGACCAGGCTCTGCCGGCCGCATAGTACGACTCGAAGTCGCGCAACGCGGGCCCCGGCGTCGAAACCGGACGCACGACAAAGAAGGCGACTGCCAAGGTCAGCACCGCGCAGGCTAATGCCGCCGCGCGTTGCAAGCGTTAGGCCGCCGGAACCGCGATATGCGATGCTTGCATCGCGACGAAGAGAAATGCGGCAAGCGCAAAGTATGCGAGCGCGACGCCGCCACGTTGGATGGGCGCGAGATCGTGGTAGGCCGAATCGAGTTGCCCGCGCCAGGCCGCGATCGCCTGCGGGATGCTTGCCAGCACTAAGATGATCATCAGGGGATTCCACCAGCGGAAGGCGACCGCGGCGACGATCATAGCGACGAGTCCAAAAATCCAGACGCGCGGTGAAACGGCCCCAACGACGCGCCCGCCGTCGAGCGGCATCACTGGAAACAGATTGAACAGGTTGAGGAGAAACCCGGTGTACGCGGCGGCGATCCAAAACGACGTTCCCGTCGCCTCACCGTAGGCGTAACACGCCAGCGCTCCGAGCGTTCCGAACAACGGGCCGCCGAGCGCGATGTACGCTTCGTGTAGCGCCGATGCCGGGCGGCCTTTCATCGTGATCAACGCACCCATGCCGGGAATGAAATACGGCAGCGAGGCCGGCACGCCATAAAACTTCATGAACGCCGCGTGCCCGAGTTCGTGAATCAAAATCAAGAGGGCGAAGACGAGGCCAAACTGCCAGCCCCAAAAGAGCGCGTAGACCCAGACCGACGCCAAGAAGCTGAAGGAGCTCAGGAGAATCTTGCCGAGGAAGGCGAATTTGAGCCAGCCGAGCGCGAAGAATAGGAACGTCTTGAACTTCAGGAACAGCACGCCGATCCCGATCCCGCCGGCGCCGATGCCTTTCCACGTGCCGCTCGAGTCGGGGCGCTGCCCGGGCGGCAGGTACTGTGCTTCGACCGGACGAGGAGCGGGTTGAATCTGATGCACGAGAGTGGACTTCGCCGTCGAGGCGGCCGGCTCTCTAAGTGGCGCCCCGTCTTCTCGCCGAGCCGGCTTCCGTTGCGCGGCGCATGAACGGCGCCGATGCGCTGCGCATCGCCGCGCTCTGCGGCGTCTCCGGGGTCAGCGCGCACGAACTTGCCGGCGGTTACAGCAACGAGAGTTGGCGCGTGACGCGCGCCGACGGAACCAGCGTCGTGGTGCGCAAGTACGGCCGCCTGCACGTCACGCGCCGCGCGGTTTTCTTCGAACACGCGGTCATGCGCCACGCCGCCGCCCGATTGCCCCAAGTGCACGCGCCGCTCTCCGGTCCGGACGGAGATTCAATCTTGCTCGAGGACGGTGCGTTTGTGGCCGTCCTTCCCTACGTTGAAGGCACGACGGGCGAGCGCGATGCGGCGGCGGCTGCTGCCGAAACGCTCGCCGAGTTCCACCGCGCGATGGTCGATTTTCATCCGATGCAACCGCGCTCCACGCGCACGGTCGGCGCACTCGCTTGGCTGCGCGAGCGGTTGCTGCGTTTCGCCGCCGACCCGTCGCTCGCGCGCCGCTTGCCGTGGGACGAGACGATCCTCGCCGTCTCCGGCGCGCTGACCCGCTTCGTGCCGTACGCCGCGCGTCTGCCGCTCTCGACCGTGCACGGCGACCCGCACCCGGATAATGTCGTCGTCGAGCAGGGTCGCGTCGTCGCGCTGCTCGATTTCGATTTCGCGCACGAGACCGAGCGCGCGTACGACGTCGCGACCGCCGCGGACGCCTATGCGCGGGCGGCCGAGGACGCACCGCTCGACACGACGCGTGCCGAGGCGTTCGCGCTTGCGTACCACGCGGCTGCGCCGCTCGGCGCCGAAGAATCTCGGTTTCTGCCCGAGCTGATGATCCGGCGCAACGCGCTGCTGCTTTGGTACGTCATCGCCCGCCACGGGCAGCGCGCCCCGGGCGATATCGGCAACGCCGAGCGCTACGCTCGCCGGGTCGCCGAGTTGGATCGGTGGTCGCGGGAGCGGCGGCCGCCTGCAGACTGACGAAGGCCCCGGTATGGTCCGGATTCTGATCTTAGGCGGCGGTTTCGGGGCGCTGGCGACGGCGCGCAAACTCGAGCATTTGCTGCGGCCGGGCGAGGCCGAGATCACGATGGTGAGCCGCGAGAATTTCTCGGTCTTCACGCCGATGCTGCCGGAAGTAAGTTCCGGCAACCTCGAGACGCGTCACATCGTGACGCCCGTACGCGCGCAGTTGCGGCGCACGAACTTCGTGCTGGGCGATGTCCGCGGCGTCGATTTGGAGACGCGGTCGGTCGAGGTCGAGCATCCGCTCGATGGAACGCGCCGCGCGATCGGGTACGATCACGTCGTCTTCGCGCTCGGCGCGGTCACCTCAACCTTCAACCTGCCTGGCATCGCGGAGCGCTCGCTGCCGCTGAAGACGCTCGAAGACGCCGAGCGCCTGCGCAATCATGCGATCGCGATGCTGGAGCTGGCCGACGTCGCGACCGATCCGGCAATCCGCAAGCAACTCTTGACGTTCGCGTTCGTCGGCGGCGGATTTACGGGCGTCGAGGCGGCCGGTGAGATGGTCGATTTTTTCAAGAGTATCGTGCGTTTCTATCGCATGCTCGATCGCCGCGAAATCGAAATCGTTCTGATCGAGGCGGGCCGCAAGCTCTTGCCCGAGTTGCAGGCCGGCATGGGCGAGTACAGCGCGCGTGCGCTCGAGCGGCGCGGCGTGCGCGTCCTCTTGAACGCGCCGGTCGCAAGCGCCGGCGAGGGGTTCCTGGCACTCAAGGACGGGACGCGTATCGCCACTTCGACGATCGTATGGAGCGCGGGCGTCAAGCCGTCTCCGATCGTCGCGAGCCTGCCGATCGGCACGGGTCGCGGCGGCGCGATTGTGGTCGAGCGCGATTTATCGGTGAGCGGACACGCCGGGGTGTGGGCGCTGGGCGACTGCGCGGCGATCCCCGGCCCCGACGGCCGGCCCTATCCGCCGACCGCACAACATGCGATTCGCGAAGGACCGGTCCTCGCCCAGAATATCGCGGCGACGCTCGCCGGCCGCCCGACCAAGCCGTTTCGCTACGAAGCGCTCGGCATGATGGCCTCGCTCGGCGGACGGCGCGGCGTCGCAGGTTTGAATGGCCGCTTCCTGCTGACCGGATTTTTGGCGTGGGTCGTCTGGCGCACGTACTATCTGTTGCGGCTGCCCGGACTCGATCGCCAACTGCGGGTCGCCGCCGACTGGACGCTCGGCTTGATCTTTCCGCGCGACATCGCCGAGCTTCGCGTCTACACGCAGAGCGCGCGCCGGCGCGCGCAAGAAGAAGGCGGCATCACGAGCGCCGACGAGGTCTAAACCGGTGCGTTCGCGGCCGCACCCAGGCGGAAGGCGGCGACGAAGGCTTTGAAGACGACCGCGTAATCGTCGTGCACGAAGCGGACGCTCCGGCCGCCGATCCGCTCGAAGCCGGGGATCAACTCGGCGAAGTCGGCATTCTGCGTTCCGGCGAAATCAAGTTCGAGCGATACCGGCGACTCGAAGCGAAATGGTTTCATCTCGCCGAGGCGTTCGATCGCCCGCTGCGCGCCGGCGCGAATACGCTTGCGCGCTTCGGCCGGCGAGAGCGAGTTGACGGCGAAGCGCCCGATCGATTCCTTCGTGATGACGCCTTCGAGCCAGGGCAATTGCGCGAGCGCGCTCTCGACCGTCGTGCGGTCGCCGCTGATCAAGGCCACCGGAACGTCGTAGATTCCGAGGACGGCCGCATTGAGCGTTGCCTCGCTGCAGCGGATGCCGTTGACGCGGACGTTGTAGAGCGTGTCGGGCGTGTAGGTATGGTCGAGGGTTCCATCGGCGTCGCCGATTCCCGCGTGGTATCCGGTGAAAAACGCCGCACTGTATCCGGCTTCGATACCTTCGCTCATCGAGAAGGGCTTGCGGTTTCCGTAGATCATGCGAACGTCATCGGGAAGCTCGTCCCACATGACGTTGCGCATCGCCGAATGCGAGTCGTTGATCAGCACGTCCTTGACGCCGGCTTCGCGCGCGCCGTCGATCGCGGCGCGCACCTCGAGCGACATCAGGCGCCGGTAGTACGGATATTCGGTTGTGTTTTTGGGATCGACCTGAGTCCACGATGCGACTGCGGCCGTACCTTCCATGTCGGCCGAGATATAGAGTCGCATCTAGGGTCCCCAACCTTTCAACGCATCGCGCGCGGGAGCGAAATCCGGCTTGAGGGCTAGCAGCCTGCGCAATTCTTCACGCGAGCTTCGATCGTCGCCGCTCGAGTGGAGTGCGGTGGCGTATTCGAAACGTGTCTCGGGATTCGATGGATCCGCCGCAACCGCGCGCCGATAGTAGGGCAGCGCCTGTGAGAACTTACCGGCATCGGCGTAGAGTTGCGCCAGACCCAGAAGCGCGGAGCGATCCTTGGGGTTCCGTACGACGCGCCCTTTGAGTTCGGTCAGTAAGCGTTGGATCGGCGCCGGCGGTCCGCCTCCGGCCGGAGCGGCCGTGCCTCCGCCGACGCCGTTACCGGGGACGTCGACGCCGGATTGCGGAACCGCGACGCCCATCGGCGCAGCCGCCGCGTCGCTTGGCGTCGCACTCGGACCGAGCGCCGCGCCGGTCACGCCGAGACCCGTCTTTAGGAAGTTGAGGATCAGCGCGAGCATGAGGACGGTGCCGACGATGACGATCGGAATGGAAATGCGCGGCGGCAAGCCGCGTGCGGGCCCATGGTACATTGGCAGGAAGGTTCGCGTAGCCGCGTGCAAAGCCTCGACAACGTGTTGCCCGACGTCTCCGAACTCCAGCTGCTCTTCGCGCAGCTCAACAACGAATGCTTTGCCGGCGAGATTCCGACGCATCGGATCGCCTACAACGGCCGCTTCGGAAACCTGGCCGGGCGCATCACCTACAAGCCGCCCTTGATCGAACTTTCCCCCAAGCACTTCGAGAAACACCCGGAGGCATTGCGCGAAACGTTACTGCATGAAATGATTCACGCGTGGCTCTTTGCGCGTGGCCAAAATCCCGGTCACGGGAGTGCCTTCAAGCGCAAGATGAACGAGCTGGGGCTCGGCTCGATCTACCACGATTTGGGAACCGCTCCGCCGCGCCGCGAGAGCACGCGCCGCTTCATCCTGCGTTGCGACCGCTGCACGCTGGAACTGTTGCGCAAGCGGCGGCCACCCGCGAATGTCTCGTGCGGCCGCTGCAGCCGCCGCACGTACGACGCGCGTTACCCGCTGCGCGTCATGGAAGTCCTCGAAACGCGCGACGTAAGCGACGAACCGCGGGCCGCCCAGCGACGTTCCTGATTCGTGCGTCGGAAGCCGTCCGGGCGCGGGGATAGGGTGCCCGGCATCCAATAACGCCGGATGGATTTCGCGCACCAGGTTCCTCTCGGACAGGCCTTGACCGCGCATGGCCTGACGCGAAAATCGTGGGACGCGCTCGTCGAAGCGCGTTTGATCGATCGGGCCGAACCGATCGAGGGGACGGGGGCCGACGGGCTCGGGGCGCGGCAGATCGATCGGCTCCGGCGCTTGATGGAATGTCGCCGTTCGCTTGGAGGGCGCTTTCGCGTTTCGACGCTCGCCTTCGAGTTGGCGCGCAACGGCGACCACTCGATTCCAGTGGAACTCGTCAAGGCCGACTTAATCGCGCGCATGGCGCGTCTCTTCAGTTTGGCGAAGCGCGCGCTCGAAGGCTATACCGGCTTGACCACGCGTTTCGGAACGGCGAAGAGTCGCGATATTCTCGCGGCGGCCGATCGCGTGGCCGTTACCCTCACCGAAAACGTGCCTAGCGAGAGCCGTGCGACCGCGCGCGAGACCGTTCGCACGATCGCGTTCGTAGTGTTGAACGCAGTCTTTCTGGGCGACGCAGTGCGCGCGCAATCCCATCGCGTGCGCGAAGCGTTGCGCGAACTCGCCGATTTCGAAGACCTTGAGGCCGATACGCAGGATGCGCCGGTCCGCCAGCTCCTCAGGTTGCTCTCGGCACTCGCCGATCGGCTCTCCAATATCCGCGACGTCGCAACCCTGGACCAGCGTCGCAATCCGATCTTTCGCCGGATCGAAGCCATTCCGGATACGGATTTTTCGGCGCTCTTCGATAGTTGGCCCGAACTCTGCGAAGCATTCGCGCGCGCCTGGGCCCGTTTGGCGCGTTCGCTGCCGCTCGTCGAGTTGAGCGCGGCTCAGCGCGAGACGTTCGACACGCTGTTGCTTGCGATCATCGTCTTGTACTGTGGGGCGTCGAACGAAGCCGAGTCATACGCGGAGCTCTTGCGCGCATCGGCCGCCAAAGTCGACGAGTCCGTCGATAGCGTCGCGCGCTGGATTGAATTCGGGGTAGCGGCGCGGCGGCTCTTGCCCGAGCGCGTCCCGGCCTAGGCCGGAAACAGGTGACGCGCGGCGAGCGCGAGGGCCGCGACCAGCATCGCGTAGCCGAGAGCGCCGAGAAGCTGCGGGGTCGATAAACGCTTGCCGATCAGCGGGCCGAGTTGTCCGCCGACGAGGCCGCCGCACGCGAGCGGAACGGCGAAACTCCAATCGATGTCGCGAGCTAACGCGTGCGTCAGAACGCCCACGGGCGCCGTCAGCAGCATGGCGACCGTTGAGGTCGCGGTAATCAAATGGGCGGGCATGCGGAACTTCGCAATCGCCAGCATCATGAAGACGATGCCGCCGCCGATTCCGAAGAAGCTCGAGACGAACCCCATGAACAAGCCGGCTACGAGCGTCAGGCGGGCGCTGTAGAAATAGCGGAACTCGGTTCCTTCCGCATCCACCAGCCTGCGTTCGGTCATCCCCGTAACGTTCTGGACGGGCTGCACCGCAAGTTTGGATTCCATACGCCGGCGCATGACGTTGACGAACAGGAAGATCAGCATCGCGCCGTAGAGTAGATCGAAGCCGGTGTGGCTCACGCGTTGCACGAGAATCGCGCCCGCGATGCTGGTCGGCACGCCGGTCGAAGCGATGAGGAGTGCGAGCCGCCAATCCGCGCGGCGTTGACGTAAGTAACCGATCGAGCCGCTGACGCCGTTGGCCAGCACCATAACGAGCGAGATGCCCGCCGTTAACGCAGGCGGAACGCCGAACGCGAGCCTGAGCACCGGGATGACGATGAATGCGCCGCCGAGTCCGACGAGCGTCCCGAACGCGCCGGCCACAAGACCGATCGCGAAGAGCTCCGCGATCAGTGCGAGATTCAGCTGACGCGGCCTATATATCGGCGGTCGCGCGTATCGATCTTGATCACGTCGCCGGGATTGACGAAGAGCGGAACTTGCACGGTCGCGCCGGTCTCGAGTTTTGCGGGCTTGGTGGTGCCGGTCGCGGTATCGCCCTTGAAGCCGGGGTCCGTCTCTTCGATGCGCAACTCCACGTGCGCCGGAAGATCGATGCCGATCGGCGTGCCGTCGTGAATCTGCACTTGCACCTTCATGCCATCGCTGAGAAAGTCGGCCGGATCGCCGATCAATTCGCGCTGCAACGTGACGTTCTCGAACGATTCGCTATCCATGAAGTGGTAGCCATCGGCATCGTTGTAAAGCATCGCCATCTCACGATTGTCGACGGTCGCGCGCTCGAGCTTTTCGCCGGCGCGAAAGGTCCGCTCGACCGTCGAGCCGGTCTTGACGTTTTTGAGCCGCGTGCGCACGAAGGCCGAGCCCTTACCCGGTTTGACGTGCAAGAACTCGATCACCGTCCAAAGTTGGTTATCGACGATGATCGTGACGCCGTTGCGGAAATCGTTCGAAGAAATCATGTCGGGCCGTCTTTTAGGGTCCCTGGTTCAGAGTCCTCGCGCGACGCTCGCGGGGCTAGGCTTCCGCGCGGCGCAAGGCGATCTTGCTCTCGCTGCCGGCGCGCAGGCGTGCGATGTTGTCGCGATGTTTCCAGACGATCAGCAGCGCGACGAGCGCCGCAACGACGCTAACCCCGACATCGTGGAAGAGCAGCCACAACGCCACCGGCGATAGCACCGACGCAATGATCGAACCGAGCGAAGAGTAGCGCGTGGGTATGACGGCCGCGAGCCAGATCGCGATGAACGCCGCGCCGGCGATCCAAGAGAGACCGCACAAGACGCCGAGCCACGTCGCCACGCCTTTACCACCCTTGAAGCGCAGCCATGGCGAAAAACAGTGAGCGACGACCGCGAGTGCGGCAATCGCCGTTGCCAGTGCGAGATTTGAACTGGCCCAATGCGCCGAGGTGAGCGCGACGATTGTGGCAACGTAGCCTTTGAGCACGTCCATAACCAGCACGATCGCTCCGCCGAATTTCCCATACGAACGGAGGGCGTTCGCCGCTCCGATGTTTCCGCTGCCTGACTTCCGAATGTCGCTCCCATAGGCGAAAAGTCCGACGGCGAAGCCGAACGGCAGCGAGCCGAACAGCATCGAGAGCACGCAAGATTCAAGCAGAATCTTGATCTCATCGGGCGTCAGCGAGGTGAGGTCGGGCAAGTGCTACGGAGCCTCGTCCTCATCGCGCGTGCGCGGTTTGAAATCGAGCGTTAGCGGTACGCCCTCGAAATCGAAGTTGGCGCGCAGCGTGTTCTCCAAGAAGCGGCGGTACGAGCGCGTCGCGAGATCGGGGTCGTTACAGTGGAAGAGAAAGCGCGGGGGATGCGTGCCGACCTGCGCGCCGTAGTAAATGCGCAGCGGTTTGCCGCCGTGCCCCGGCGCGGGATGCGCGTAAACGGCGTCGCGGATGATGCTGTTGAGCTGCGGCGTCGGCACGCGGCGGTCGAGGTTGGCCCAGACTCGCATGACGAGCGGCATTAGGCTGCCCAGGCGGCGCTTGGTCAGCGCCGAGAGGAACGTCACGGGTGCGAAGGCCGCGAACGGCATCTGCTCGTGAATGACCCCGATCAGTTCGGCTTGCTGGTATTCGCCGAGTTCGCGCGCCAGATCCCATTTGTTGGCCGCGATGATCAGCGCTTTGCCCTCTTCGAGCACGATGCCCGCGAGGCGCCGCTCTTGATCCATGATGCCCAGCATCGAATCGATCACGAGCACCGCAACGTCGCAACGTGCGATCGCCGAGAGCGAGCGCAGCGACGAATAGTATTCGATCGAGCCGTGGTGTTTGATCTTGCGCCAGACGCCGGCGGTATCGATCAGACGAATGTGATGTTCGTGAAAGTCGAACATCGTATCGATCGCATCGCGCGTCGTGCCCGGCGCATCGGCGACGATCAGGCGCTCTTCGCCAAGCAGCGCGTTGACGAGCGAACTCTTGCCCACATTCGGACGTCCGACGACGGCCAGCGCCAATTCGTCATCTTCGGGTACCGGCTCGCCGACGGGCGGCAAACTGTCGACGATCGCATCGAGCAGGTCGCCCGTGCCTTCGCCGTGCAGCGCCGAGACCGCGATCGGTTCGCCGAAGCCGAGGCGCGCAAACTCGCCGGGAATCTGCGAGCGCACCCGATCCGATTCAGCTTTGTTCGCGACCAGGATGACCGGATGATGGGTGCGGCGCATGATCGCGACGACATCGTCATCGAGCGGCGAAAGTCCCGAGACGGCGTCGACGACGAAGACGATGACGTCAGCCTCGCGCGCGGCGATCTCGGCTTGCGCGCGCGTGCGCCGCGCGATATCGTCGGAGTCGGGCAGATCGACGTCGATCCCCGCGGTGTCGACCAGGCTGAACGTCCGGTTGCGCCATTCGGCAAGCGCGTAGAGACGATCGCGCGTCACGCCGGGCGTGTCGTCGACGATCGCCAGCCGCCGGCCGACGAGGCGGTTGAAGAGCGCGCTCTTGCCGACGTTAGGCCGTCCGACGATCGCGACGGTCGCCGGACGAATCCGGACGGGGAGTTCGAGGGTCATCCCGTTACCTTCGGCGTCGGGGTTTTTGGGCCCGGTCGCGCGAACGCTAGGCCGCAGATGCTTGCTCGTTTGGTGTTCGCGGCGTTCTTCGGGGCCATTGCGCTCGCGGCGCCGGCTATCGCGTGGGCCGCGGTGCCTTCCGGCGGCGCCTACGTTACCACGTTACCTGCAGGCGCGGACATTTGGATCGACGGAACGTATGTCGGGCGTTCGCCCGTTTTCGTCGACGCATTGGCGCGTGGCACACACTCGATCACGATCACGAAGACCGGCTGGTCGGTACGCGAGACGACCGTTTCGGTCACGCCGGGCGCGATCGCGCTTTCGAGCACGACCCTGGTGCCGGGTTCGCGTGCGATGGCAGGCAAAGCGCGCGGTACGCTCGCGCTGCGCGGGCTGCCGGCGGGTGCCGAGGTGACGCTCGACGGTGCACCGTTTGCGCGCGATCCGCAAAAACAGGTTCCGTTGCCGGCCGGGACGCATCGCGTTACGATCAAGACCGCTCGCGGAAAAACGACACGCACCTTTGCGATCTTCCCCGACACCGCGACGCAAATCGTCCTCCGCGAAGCGCCGCGCGACGATTCACGCTCCCCGGTCGTCGCGCCCGTCGACGGCTATTTGCCCGGCAGCGCATGGTCGCTCCAAGGCAAGAAAATCGTCCTGCGCTACGGCGGGCACGTCGTGGTGGCCCATCTGGGCGAGACGAACGTGCGGTTCGACGGCGCGAAACTCTCGTTCGACAGCGCCCCGCAGCGGATTGGGCGAAAGCTCTACTTGCCGCTCGAACTCCTCGAGAAACTCTCAAGCAAGGCTCCGCGCCCCGTTCCGTCGCGCTAGCCGGGGTCGTGGGAGCAGCGTCGAAGAGGCATCGACCGATGGCTAGTATTTACATCGAGACGTTCGGATGCCAGATGAACGAGGCCGATTCGCGTTATATCGCGGACCGGGCGCTCGCGGCGGGCTACGAGATCGCGACCGATGCGGCGCGCGCGAGCGTCGTCGTGTTGAACACCTGCACCGTGCGCGATAACGCCGAGCGGCGCGCGTACGGTCGCATGGGACACTTCAAAGCGCTCAAGGTCGCCAATCCCGCGTTGAAACTGGTCGTCTGCGGCTGTCTCGCCGAACAGGATCGCGATCGCATGCAGGCCGCCGTGCCGCACCTCGATGCGGTCTTCGGTACGAGCGAACTCGTGCGGCTGGGCGACGCGCTCGCAGCCTGGCGCGCCGGCTTCGGCGACGATGCGGACGAAGCGATCGAGGAACGCGCCTTGTTGCGACCGCTCGGCACCGCGGCGGATTGCATCACCGATGCGTTCACGCACCTGCGCGCGTTCGTCACGGTACAGCGCGGCTGCTCGTACTATTGCACGTTCTGCATCGTGCCGCACGTGCGCGGCCGCTTCGATCACCGCCCGATGCGCGAGATCCTGGCTGAAGCGCATGGGGCGATTGCGACCGGAGCCCGCGAACTGACCCTGGTCGGCCAGACGGTCAACGCGTACAAGGACCCGGCAAGCGGCGCGGATTTTTCCGATCTGTTGGAAGCGGTCTCGGGTCTGGCCGGCCTCGAGCGGCTGACGTTCGTGACCTCGCACCCCAAAGATTTCACGGAAAAACTGGCGCGGACGCTCGGCACGTTGCCGCACCTAAATCCGCGACTTCACTTGCCGGTGCAATCGGGTTCGAACCCGGTACTGCGCCGCATGAATCGCAAGTATACGGTCGAGGAGTATCTGGAGAAGGTTGCCGGTTTTCGCGCACATTGTCCGGATTGGATGTTGACGACCGACGCGATCGTCGGTTTCCCAGGTGAGACCGAAGACGACTTCGTGCGCACGCTCGACCTGTTCGAGCGCGTCCGTTTCGGTCAAGCCTTCATGTTTATCTATTCGCAGCGGCGCGGCACGCCGGCGGCGCTCTGGGAGCAGATCCCCGAGGCGACCGGCAGCGAGCGCTTGCAGCGGCTCGCAGATGTCGTTAATCGCGGGATGCGTATTTTGCACGAAGCCAAGATCGGCACGCTGGTGCGCGCGCTGGTGCAAGGCCCGTCCCGCAAAGACCCGTCGAAGATCGCCGCCAAAACGACCGATAACGTCACCCTCATCGTCGCCGATCCGGGCTTGCCGCAAGCCGCCCTGGTCGCCAATCCCTGGCTCGAGATTCGCGTCGAGCACGCCTTCGTGTGGGGCGGAACCGGCACGCTGACCGGCATCGCGGATCGCTATGACGCGCCTGCGCAACCAGTCGCCGCACCCGTTTACGATCTCATTGCGGCGAGCTGAAGGTCCGTGAGCGAGTCTAAGTACTCGCCCATGCTCGAACAGTATTTCGCGATGAAGGCGCGCTACGCCGATGCCATTCTGCTCTCGCGCGTCGGCGACTTCTACGAAGCGTACGGCGAAGACGCCAAGACCGTTGCGGGCGCGTTGCAGATCGCTTTGACATCAAAGGAAGCGGGCGGCGGACAACGAGTTGCAATGGCCGGCGTGCCGCACCACGCACTCGACGGTTACCTCGCGAAACTGGTCGCGCAGCAATGCATCGTGGCACTCGCCGAACAACTCGAGGTTCCGGTGCCGAACCGGCTCGTGCGGCGCGACGTCACGCGCGTCGTGACGCCGGGGACGCTGATCGAAGAACATCTGCTCGATCGCGGCGCCGAGAATTATCTGGCGGCGCTGACGATCGCGGGCGACGCCATCGGCATCGCCTACGCCGATATTTCGACCGGCCGTGCCGCGGCGACGGCGTATGCGGGCGATAGCGCGATCGACGAGACCCTGGCGGAGTTGACGCGCCTCGGGCCGGCCGAGATCGTCGCCGACGTCTCCGAGCATCTGCGCGATGCGGTCGCGGAGCAACTGCCCTTGGTGCGCGTCACGGCCCCGCCGCTCTCGGCCGTCGAGACGCGCGATCGCTTTGCGGTCAACGGCTTTTCGCTCGACGAATCGCTCGCGATGCAACGCTCGCTCGATGCGCTCGCTGCATTCGTACGACGCGTCGGATTCAACGCCGAACGCGGCATCTTGCGGGCGCCTGAGTTTTATCGCTCGCGAACTTTTGTGGCGCTCGATGCCAATACGCGCCGCCATCTCGACCTCACCAAACCGAGCGGCGCGAACCCGAAGGCAACCTTGCTCGCCACGGTCGACCGCTGCCGGACGGCGATGGGTTCGCGCTTGCTCGCGCGCTGGATCTTGGCGCCGCTGGTCGATCGAGCGGCGATCGAAGCCCGCGCCGACCGGGTCGAAGCGCTGGTACGCGATTACCCGGCGCGTGCCGTGCTGCAAGACCAGTTGGCGGGCACGTACGATCTAGAGCGAATCTCGCAAAAGATCCGCTTTCGCCGAGCGATGCCGCGCGATCTCGGGTCGCTGCGCCGGACGCTGGCGCTCCTCGAGCCGATCCGTGTCGCGCTACCGTCGTCGCTCGATGCCTACCGCGAGCGCATCGATGCGCACGCGGACTTGTTGGACCTCCTCGAGCGCACGCTGGTCGACGAACCTCCCGCCAAACTTGACGATGGCGGCGTGATCCGGGCCGGCGCCTCGCCCGAGGTCAACGAGTGCATCGTCCAGCGAGCCGACGCGCGCGATCGGATCGCCGCGCTTGAGGAACGGGAACGCGTGCGCACTGGCATCAAATCACTGAAGGTCAAGTACGCGAGCGCCTTCGGCTACGCCATCGAAGTCTCGAAATCAAATTTGGCACTCGTTCCGCCCGACTACATCCGCAAGCAAACGCTGACCGGCGGCGAGCGTTTCGTCATCCCCGAACTGCGCGAGTTGGAGATCGCGATCTCAAGTGCGCACAGCCAGCAACTGCGGCTCGAAGAGACGCTCTACGCGAACCTCGTCGAGGCGATCGCCGAACGCGTCGAGGCCTTATTAGCCACGGCCGACGCGCTGGCCGAACTGGATGTGGCCGCGTCGTTGGCGCAGGTGGCCGCCGAACGCGGCTACGCGCGGCCGGTGCTGGTCGATACCAGCACGCTCGAGGTCGTCGATGGGCGCCATCCGGTGATTGAAGCGATCGCGGGCGATGCGTTCGTTCCCAACGACCTGCGCGTGGAAGAAGACGGAGCGCGCTTCATCCTATTGACCGGTCCCAACATGGGCGGCAAGTCGACGTTCTTGCGCCAAGGGGCGTTGCTCGTCATCTTGGCGCAGATCGGCGCCTTCGTTCCGGCCCGCGCCATGACGCTCGGCATCGTCGATCGTATCTTCACGCGCATTGGCGCGGGCGATGATCTGGCTTCCGGACAGTCAACCTTTTACGTCGAGATGTCGGAGACGTCGAACATCTTGCGCCGCTGCACGAGGCGCAGTCTACTCCTGATCGACGAAGTCGGCCGCGGCACCGGGACGACCGACGGGCTCTCAATCGCGCAAGCGATCTGCGAATATCTGCTCGGCCTCGAGAACCAAGCGCCGATGGTCTTGTTCGCGACCCACTTCCACGAATTGGTCGCGCTCGCCGAGCGCTGGCCGCTCGTCGCCAACTTTCACGTGACTGCGGTCGAAAACACGGCGCGCGCCGGTGCGCCGGTCTTCTCGCATCGCGTCTTGCCGGGGAGCACGTCGCGCTCGTTCGGCATCGAGGTCGCGCGCATGGCCGGCCTGCCGGCCGGCGTCATCGAACGCGCCAAGGAGATCGCGGGCGCGCTCGCCGGCCGCCCGACCGTCGAAGCGCAGATTCCGTTACGGGCGCGCCTCTCCGCGCCGAGCCGGCGCGAAGAGACGCAACTCGATCTAGGAATCTAGGCTACTTGGCGTCTACCCAAGTGAACTTCCCGACCCCGTGAGCCTCGATGACGGTCTCACCCTTGCATTTCGCATAGTGCGGCACACCCGCCGGCACCTGAACGAACGAGCCGGCCGGTAAGGCGACCGTTTTGGCGTCATCCATTTTCGTGCCAACACCGACCACGAACGTGCCCGAGACGACCGTCACTTGCTCTTCGAGTGCATGTTTGTGCGGCGGTAGGACCATGCCGTCCGGGCACTTCACCCGCAGCGCATACTGGGCTCCGGCCTTGTTGGGATTGCCGTAGAGAGTCGCGACTTGCATGCCTTTCATGGGGCCCGTCCCCGGGGCCCATTTGACCGCATCGGCTTTTATGATGACCGGGGCTGGGGCGGTGGGGGCGGCGGCCCGAACGGCCACGGCGACCAGGCTCAGGCCCGCGATCGTGAGGATTGCCAGCGTTCGCTTCATGTTTGCCTCCTAGAAATGATGTGAAAAGTCACGGCTCGCGCTAAGGGGCAAGCCAAGAAATGAGAGCTTAGACGGGCGCTTCCCAGGTTCATCTGAGGTTCCGCCGCGAAAATTGTGTCCGTATGACGTTTGCCCTTAGGACAGCCCGCTTATTTCTTATTGCCCTGGCGCTCGTTTTCGCGGGCACCGTTGCCGCCCCGGCGCAGTCCGATACGGGCGAAATCGTCATCACCGTCATCGACGCGTCCAGCAAGAATCCGATCTCAAACGCTCGCACGTTCCTGATCGGGCCGACGACGGCAAGCTCGCTCACAACCACCGCCGGCATCATCAAGTACACGGACGTTCCGACCGGCATCTATCGCGTGCGCGTCTCGAAACAGGGTTACGACAGCGGTCTCTCGGGCGAATTTGACGTCCTCGGCGGGCGTTCGGTAGCAGTCAACGTCAATCTCGCGCTCTCGACGGGCGGCCTCAAAGTGATCGGAACGGTGACCGCGCGCTCGAACGTGCAGGTCTCGTCCGCCGATATCAGCGACAGCAGCGCGGTCCGTCGTCTCTCCGATTCCTTGACCGATGCGCTCGATAAGCTCGCCGGCGTCTCGATCACGCAAGACTCCAACGATCCCAATGCTGCCGTGACGGTCTCGCTCCGCGGGCACGACGAGTCTCAGACCGCGATCACGCTCGACGGCATCCCGCTTGCGGCTGCCGGTTCGGCTGCGAACCTGCGCCAGATCGGTTCGGACCTGTTCTCCGGCTCGTCAGCGAGTTTCGGCGCGAGCGCCGGCTCCCTCGGCGGCGGCGTCAATTTCCGCACGCTGCAACCGACGCAGGCCCAGCAAGAAAAGCTCTCCATAACCGACGGAACGTTCGACCGCGCCAACTATTCGATCGCCACCACGGGCAGCGTGGGCAGCCTCGGCATTGCGGCGCAGCACACGTGGCGCGGTTCGAATAGCCCGCTGACGTTTCAAGATTTCGAAGATCAGAGCGGGCTCACGTACGCGCACGAGGGTGAATCGACCAGCCTCGGCGACTTCGCAAAACTGCGCTACAAGCTCGGCGATAATCGCACCACGCTCTCGGCGACCGCGCTCTCAAACAACAACGATATCCACTCGCTCTGCACGCAATTTGTGACCGTCTTCCCGTGTGGTTCGGGTCCGAACAACTTCAACTTCGGCCGATACGCATTCGGCTATATGACCGTGCAGTCGCTGGTCGGTCAAGTCGCGACGACGTTCTCCGGGTATGCGAACTCGAGTATACAGAACTCGGATTATCTCGATCGATTCGTCGACGGCGTCCCCGCGCCGTCGGACTCGACCACGTCGACCACGACGCGCGGCGTCGCCTTCACGACCTCGATCGCCGAAGGGCACCATACGCTGACATTTTCCGGCAATACGTACGCTTCGATCATGCACTCTATTCCGCTGGCCGGCTCGATCTTTGAAGTGCCGTTCACGAACGCCGTGTCGTCGACGAGTTTTCAGTTCGCGGATTCGATTAAATCGAGCGACAAACTGACGCTCGCTCCGAATCTCTCGATCGCGCAGACCAGCGGCGTCGGCGCTTCGGTCCTAGGCGGATTGAGCGCGACGATCCGGCCGCAGGGGTTCGACACCTTCGTTACGTCGGTCTCGTTCGGCAGTTCGCAGCCGGCCTCGAGCGTCAATCGCAGCTTCAGCGATCCGCTGTCGTCGCGCATGAATTGCGGAGCGTTGAGCGCGATTGTCAGCGGCCCGGGCGATGCGTCGGGACCGCAATCGGCCTTCAACCTCGATCAGAGTTGGACGCATCAGTTTAAATCGGGTTCCGCCTTTACGCTGAGCGCTTACAGTCAGGTTCAAACCGGACAGCTGATCCAAGCGCTGATCGCCGAGCCGATAGCGTCGGCCTATTTTCCGGCAGGCTATAGCACCGCGGTCGATCAGCAGTACCACCAGAGCACGGTCTGCGGCGCGACAGGGCCGAATCCGACGGTCTTCGTCTCCGAACCGGTTGGCGGAACGCGACGCCTTTACCAGGGGGTCGACGCGAGCGGACGTTTTGGAATCGGCAAGTACGTCGTGGCTCTGCCGACGTACTCGATCAACGTCGCCAAGCTGATGGCGGCGGGCTCGCGGCTGCTCGACGGGCCATCCACGACGATCATCGGCAGCCAGCTACCGGGCCGCCCGGTCCACCGCGGCGGCATCACGCTCGACGGTTTGCTGCCGCGCAGCAAGACCGAACTACTTTTCAACGCGCAGTACACCGGAGCGAACAATTTTCAAAACCTCGGTTCGTACGCAACCGTCAGCGCCGGCGTCTCGCACGACCTCGGTCCGGGCCGTTTCACAATCTTCGAAAACAATATGTTCAATACGTACGCGGGACAGTATTTCTCGACGGACTTATACGCGCGCCCGATACCGCTCTCGAGCGGCAGCTTGTTACAGACAGCCGCGTTCCCGCTCACTCCGCGTACGATTTCGATGTCATATTCGCTGAATATCGGCGGTCCGCGGCCAAACCCGTCACTGGCCGGGGGGCTTTCGCGCGGTGGCGGCACGCAGACGCCGGCCCAGAATCCACAAGGCGCAAACCAGATCCGTTTCGTGCCGGTGGCCCCGCCGCCAGGCACCGATCCGCTCAGCCTCGCGACCTCGCGCACGGGCTGCGACACCGACGCGCAGGCGGCCGCCAAACCGTTCATGGATGAGTTGCGCGGTTACATCACCGCGTACGAAGCGAAGTCGACGACGTTGCCGACCTTCTCGTTCGTCGACGTCGTGCCGCACGTCGTGACCGCCGATCCTACCGTTCCGTACTATCTGGAGCTGAAGCTGAAGTCGCTCGGAACCCCCGGCGGCGCGGGCGGCCTCGGTGCGCCACCATCAGGTACGCTGCGCGGCGGTGATGGCGGACCGGTCACCGTGACGAGCACACCCGATCGCCAGCTCTCGCCCGAAGACCGCGCCCGATTTATCGCGGCGAATCCGCAGCTCAGAGCCTTGCGTGGCTTCCTCAACTGCTCGTACGTCACGGTGATGACGACGGCGCAAGCCAAAGCGAAGGGCATCACGTTGGCGCCGGGCACGCGGAACTTCTTGTATGTGCCGGGCGTGGGGCTCGTCGGTCTCCGTCCACCGGACTTGCCGGCGGGCGGCGGAAGCCTCCGCCCAGGAAGTTAGCGCGCGCGCAGTCCGCGAAACATTAGATTCTCACTGTCGCGCCCCAAGAACCTGCTTCATACGATGACGCCAGTGGCGTTTGGTCTTGCGGTCGATCTCAGAGTCGTTGCCGCTTCGCATAGTGCCCTCGGTCACGCAGCCTTTGTCGTCTTCCTTTTCCGGGGGCGTCCGCCGAGTTTTCCGTTTGCCGCCGACGAAGACGCCTTATGGGCACTCTTACGCGAGCCCAAGAGCTGCGCCGCCGCGCTACGGACGATACCCTCGCCAGCAGCAGCAATCATCAACGTTTCAAGACGAACGCCAATATCCGGCGAATCGAACCCAAGAGCATTCCCAGGTGCTTCAATTTCGGGCTTACTCAGTGCGACTGGCTCAATCTTCTCAAAGCCGGGTAGGCGCTTGCGCGGGACAATGAACGTCGAGCCGGTGTTCAGCCGAACAATTATCGCATCTTGCGGCTTCGCGTAGCGCGCATCGACAATGACTGTCAAGCTCTTTGCTGCCGCGCGAGCGCGCCGACCCGTTTCCCGGATTTCGGTCTCTTTCGTAACAATGCGTGGATCTTTCATTTCTGCATTTCCTTCCACTCGGCGCGAATCTCTTTTGCGAAGGCGGCCGCTTCCTTTAGCTTTCCGGGGGAGAAAATCCCCGGTGTGCTGACGTCACGAGACTGAAACCGGCACCCGACCTCTGCGCCGTCGTTCATGTGCTCAAAAACCAGACTGGTTGTGCAGTCCAAGTTCACGTCTTACAGTTCGACCGTCGCTTCGATCACTTTGACGGCGCTGCCGCCGATCTCCACGGTGCGCAGCGTATCGCCGTCTACGTGCAAGAGCGCGTGGATCAGGCTGCGGCGCTGCATCTTGGAGCCCTGTTCGTTGACGAAGCGAAGTCCGTCGCGCTTTTCGATCAGACCGTGTTCGACGAGGTACGCCGCGAGCGGTCCGGTCGCGCTGCCGGTTGCGGGATCTTCGCGGATTCCGGACATCGGAGCGAACATGCGCGCGTAAACGCCGGTCGGTACCGGCGCGAAGATGAAGACGCCGCTGGCCGAGAACCACGGTGCGGCGCGTTCGAGCCCGCGAACGTCAAGTTCGGCGCGGTCGACCGCGCTCGGGTCACGCAATGCGACGAAAAGAAACGGGTTACCAGCCGTCACGACTTGCGCCGGATAATCGCCCAAGAGATCGCCCGTGCCCAGGCCGAGCGCGAGTGCGCAGGCATCCCGATCGTAGCTCGCTCCGAAGCGGATCGGCGGGGTTTGCAGCCAGGCGAGAAACGGGCCGGCGCGTCGTTCGAGTCGGATCGGCACCGGACCGATGTTCTCTTCGAGCACGAACGTGGTCACGTCGGCCGGGATGCGGCCGAGCGCGCACAATGCATAGGCGGTTCCGATCGTTGGGTGCCCCGCGAACTTCATCTCGGAAGTGGGTGTGAAAATCCGCACGCGAGCGGCATTTCCGGGCACGACGGCCGGCAAGACGAATGAAGTTTCGGAGAGGTTCAACTCGCGCGCGAGCGATTGCATTTCATCATCGCTCAGGCCGCCGGCATCCGGGAACACCGCCAGCGGGTTGCCGCGAAACGCAACCTCGGTGAAGACGTCAACGACGAGGTAGCGGTAACTGCGCAGAGGCGGCCTTAGTCCTTCGAGTGTCCGGCGATCATGATATGGCGGCCGCTCGTGGCCGGCCGCGCGCCGGACTCGTCGAATGGGATGCGCGAGGACTTGAGTGCCGCGCGCACCAGCCGATTGCGCGGAACGGCGCAGGCCCTGATCGGACAGCCCGCGAGCTGCGTCTGCGCGATCGCGCGCGCGGCCCCCGCCAGGCCGTCGCCGCGGACGACCGCGACACGCTTGAAGCTGACGCGGATATCGCAATCTCCGCGACTCGCGAGGTCGGCGAGGGTCTCGGCGAGGATCTTGCCGAGCCGAGCGTCGAGGTCGCCGATCAGGTCAATGAAAACCGTGGGCCGATCGGTCGCTGGAAAGCGCGATACATGCTGGATCATCGTCTTTAGTATCGCCGCGGGTTCTGTGAGACGCCTGAGAGAGCGGCGAGATATTTATGAGAATTGGATGAGGACGGCACCCCGGCGTCCCAGGGTATCCACAGGGAGCCCGAGTAGCATCGAAAGACGATGAGCCAAACACCGGCACGCGTGCTCGTCGTCGACGACGAACGCCACATTCGCGAACTCCTCGAGATCGGCTTGAGCGACGAGGGCTATGAGGTCCGGTCCGCGCCTGACGGGCAGGTCGGTCTCCAGCTGGTTCGCGACTGGAATCCCGACGCGATCGTCCTCGACGTCATGCTGCCCAAAATAGACGGAATCGCGCTCTTGCCGATGTTCCGGAAACTGACCGAAGCGCCGATCGTGATGTTGAGTGCCAAGAGCGACGTCAACGATAAGGTGACCGGGCTTTCGCGCGGGGCCGACGACTACGTCTCGAAACCGTTCGAGATGGCCGAATTGCGCGCGCGTCTCGAGACGGCGTTGCGCCGGCCACGGCTGGCCCAGCCCCAAGTTCTGCGCTACGGCGATCTCGAAGTGAATTTGGAGACGCGGGTCGCGATTCGCGGCGGCAAGGAGATCGCGCTCTCGGCGCGCGAGTACGATTTGCTCGTCACGCTGTTGCGTAATCCGCACCGGGTCTTCAGTCGCGATCAGTTGCTCGATCAGGTGTGGGGAACCGAACGTTTCGTCGGGCCGGGCGCGGTCGAAACCTATATCTCGTACCTGCGCGCGAAGATCGATCAGGGCTTTCCGACGCGCTTGATCCAGACGCATCGCGGTGCCGGGTACTCTTTGCGGGAGGGCTGATGTTTCGGTCGTTGCGCACGAGGCTCGTCGCCTCGTACGTGTTCGCCGCGATTCTGCTCGTCTTGGTCGCCGCATTCGGCGTCACGGTCTTCGCGCTTTCAACCTACGGCGTCGCCGCGCGCGAGACGGTCGACGCGGTCGCGCGCACCACGCCCGATGAAGTTCGTCTCGAAGTCGAGCGCTACGGTTCGCTCGCCAAGGCCGCGCCGGATATCGTCCGGCATATCACGCGACCGGGTCTGCACGTCTCGGTCGTCAGCGTCGATAAAGACGGTACGCGCCATTTCTTAGCGCGCGGCGAATCCGATGGCAGCGACCGGCCAGTGGAAGTGGTCACGCCCAAGGACCTCGTTCCGCCGGCCGGCGGCGGAACGCCGCCGCTCGTCTATCGCATGGAAGGGCGTGCGCCTTCCGGTGCTCGGCCGCCCGGCGCACGCGGCGGATTGCCGCCGGGGGCTCGTTCCGAACGCGACCGGATGGCGCCGTTTCCGTTCGGCCTCAACACGTTCTTGCGTCTCGAACCGCGCTTCGTCGACATCCCCGGCGGGCGTGTCAGCATCTTTCCAATCCCGACGCAGCTCGAACGTTTCGTGCGTTCGTTCTGGCTCGCGATGCTTCCGATCGGGCTCTTCGTCACGCTCGCCGCTTGGTTCATGGGCCGTTTCATCACGGGCCAAGCCTTGCGTCCCTTGGTCGAAACGACCGAGGCGCTCAATCGTTTTGCCAGTGGCGACTTTACGCCGCGCGAGATCGTGACGTCGGATCGCAGTGAAATCGGTGAGCTGGTCACGGCGTACAACGGTGCAGCCGCGCAGGTCAGTGCGGCCTTCGAAGAGCGCAAGAACGTCGAGTTGCAGATGCGCCAATTCGTTGCCGATGCGGGCCACGAACTACGGACGCCGCTCACCGTCGTGATGGGGTTCATCGACGTCCTTCGCCGGCGCACCGTGGCCGATCCGGCGACATCATCGCGCATCTACGATACGATGCTGACCGAGAGCCGCCGTATGCGCGCGTTGATCGACAAGTTGATCGCGCTGGCGCGTCTCGAGAACCCGCAACGCCGCGAGACGGCGCCGGTCGATGTGGCCGACGTCGCCGAACGGGTCGTAATGGCGATGCAGGCGCTTCAGTCCAAACCGCGCATTACGTTGGCTGCCGAACACGGCGTCGTCATCAGCGGCGACGCGCACGAACTGCACGAAGTGATCGCCAACCTCGTTGAAAACGCCTTGAAGTACGCGCCGCTCTCGCCGGTCGAGGTCAAGGTTCGCAACGAGAGCGGTCAGGCGATCGTCGAAGTGATCGATCGCGGGCCGGGCCTCAGTGAAGAAGAGCGCGGCCGCGTCTTCGACCGCTTCTATCGGGGTGAGAACCGCGGCGATGCCGAGGGGTCGGGGCTGGGCCTGGCGATCGTCAAACGCGCGGTCGAGCGGGCCGGTGGCGAGGTCTCGCTCGAGAGCGGGCCCGGCCTTGGCTGCCGCTTCACAATCCGGCTACCGCGCGAGCCGCACGGAGACGGGACGAAGATCGCCGTATAAGTCGGCGTGATCCGGCTTCTCGACGCGACGACCGTCGGACAAATCGCGGCGGGCGAAGTCGTCGAACGTCCCCTTTCGGTCGTCAAGGAGCTCGTCGAGAACGCGCTCGACGCGGGAGCCTCGCGGGTGGCCGTCGCCCTCGGGCGGGGCGGTCTCGATTCGATCGAGGTCACCGACGACGGCGCGGGCATTCCACCGGGCGAGTTGGGGCTGGCTTTCGCGCGGCATGCCACGAGCAAGTTGAGCGGAGCGCAGGATCTCGAGCGCGTGGCGACGCTCGGCTTCCGCGGTGAAGGGTTGGCCAGCATCGCGGCGGTCGCTCGCGTCCGGCTGACCTCACGAATCATCGGCAGCAATGTCGGCGCGATGGTGGAGGCGTTTTCCGGAGAGATTTCGGCGCCCGAGCCGGTCGCGGCCCCGCAGGGTACGCGCGTCGTCGTGCGCGAGTTGTTCACGAACGTTCCGGTGCGGCGCGAGTACCTCCGTTCACCCGCGGCCGAGTTCGCGCGCGTCTCTACGTTTCTCGCGACGCTCTCGCTCGGTTATCCGCGCGTGACCTTTTCGCTCGCGCACGACGGGCGCAACACCTGGATCTTTCCCGGCAGCGATGCGATCGAGCAGCGCCTGGCGCACGTCTTCGGTCCCTTGCCGGCGCGCGCACTGATCGCGCTCGAGCGGAATCAGAACGAGCCGGGCGCGATGGGTCTGGCCGGATTCATCAGCCGGCCGGGCAACGACCGGCCCGATCGGCGCATGCAGTTACTCTTCGTGAACGGACGGCTGCTGCGTTCGACGATTCTGGCCGGAGCCTGGTCGTCGGGATATTCGACCTTCGCGCTCGCCGGCCGGCAACCGTACGGTGTGCTCTTCCTCGACTTGCCGCCGGAAGCGGTTGATCCCAACGTGCATCCGACGAAGAGCGATGTCCGTCTGCGCCATCCCGAGCGCGTCACGGACTTGGTCAAGCGCGCGCTTGCGTCGACGCTGACGAGCGACGCCGCGGCCCGTTTACGCTCCGCGATTTCGTTCACGCCGCCGCCGTATCGAGCGCCTGAAGGCACGACGCCGCGAGAAGGAACGCTCGAAGGCCAGGCATTCTCATTCGCGCCGCCGGTACAAACCGACGAGCGCGCCGCGCGCGTTCTGGCGCAACTCGACGATACCTACATCCTCGCGCTCGACGGCGATGCGCTCGTGCTGGTCGATCAGCACGCAGCGCACGAACGAATCGCTTATGAAGCGATCGCGAAGCGCGCGCAAGATCTTTCACCGAGCGAACCGCTCCTGGTTCCGTACGCGGTCGAATTGGAACCCGGTGACGTGCCGCGTTTCGAGGCGCTGCGCGAGGCGCTGGCCGAAGCGGGCTTTGCGGCGGAACCGTTTGGGGAGTCAACCTATCGCATCATCGCGACGCCGGCCGGGTACGGCGCGCGTCCGTTCGATCTGCGACCGTTCCTAGCCGACGCCGGCGACGAGATGGCGGGGCTCTCGCCGCGCGAGCGCGTTTGGGCGACGCTCGCCTGTCATTCGGTCGTCCGCGCCGGAGATCGTTTGGAGTTCGCCGAGATGTCGGCGTTGCTCGCGCGGCTCGCGCTCTGCGAGAATCCGATGCATTGTCCGCACGGCCGGCCCACGATCGTGCGCATCGGCGCCGACGAGGTAGCGCGCATGTTCAAACGTACCTGAGGGCAAGGCGTGGAGAGCGGCGTATTAGTGCTGGCGGGGCCGACGGCGAGCGGTAAGACCGAGCTTGCGCTCGAGTTGGCCGAGCGGTTCGACGCCGAGATCGTGAGCGCCGATTCGCGCCAAGTCTATCGCGGCATGTCGATCGGGACGGCCGCGCCAACGCCCGCGCAACGCGCGCGCGTCCCGCATCACCTCGTCGACTTCCTCGATCCTCAGGAACGCTATAGCGCGGCGCGCTTCGCGCAAGATGCGCTAACCGCGATCGCCGCGATTCAGGCGCGCGGCCGGCGGGCGCTCGTCGTCGGCGGCACGGGCTTTTACATTCGCGCGTTGTGCGGCGACGTGAGCTTGTCGGCGGCATTCGATCCCGCGTTGCGGACGCGTCTGGCGCGTGAAGCACGACTCCATCCAACGCAGGTCCTGTACGACTGGCTCGCGGTCCGCGATCCAGACCGCGCGAAGGCGGTCGCGCCGAGCGATCCCTATCGCGTCGTGCGCGCGCTCGAGATTGCGCTCACCGCTGGTCGCGAGACGGAGAGCGGCGGAACAGCCCATGCGTCACTCCCGGGCGCGGGCCTGAAGTTCATCAAGGTGGGGCTTGAGATCGCGAGTGAGGCCCTCGACGAACGGATCGCGTCTCGCATTGACAAGATGCTAGCGTCGGGGTTGCTCGATGAGGCGCAACGGATCGGAGCCGGTGCCATCGCCGCCGATGCCGTCGGCTATCCTCAAGCACTCGCGTACCTCACCGGCCAACTCACGAGTGCTGAATTGCGAACGCTCTTGATTCGAGCAACGCGCCGCTACGCAAAGCGCCAGCGCACGTGGTTTCGCAGCGAACCGTCGATACGCTTCATCTCTCATGAGGATGCAAGCAACTCACTTGCGCGCGTGGCCAGGGAATTACCCGGCTGGGCCTGAAAGCGGTTCTATGTCGCTGCGAGAAAGCGCGCATCCAAGCACACGCGCTCTAACATTACAAGACGCGTACCTTGCCGAAGTGCGCCGTCAGGCGATTCCGGTAACCGTTTACCTGGTGAACGGTTTTCAATTGCGTGGGATGGTCAAGGGTTTCGACAGTTTCACGATCGTCCTCGAATACGAACACCGGTTTCATCTCATTTACAAGCACGCGGTCTCGACGATCTCGCCCCAAGCTCCGTTAAACGGAGCACTCGGCCTCGATATGGACGGCGAGCTGGGCGGACGATAGGCGGATGAGCGCCATCTTGCGCGAGCTGACCGTGACCAAGATGCACGGCACGCATAACGACTTCATCGTCGTCGACGAGCGCCCGCCGCGGCTTTCGGACTATCCAAGTTTGGCCCGTCGCTTCTGCGTTCGCGCCGGTGAACTGGGTGCGGACGGCATCCTGGTTGTGACCGCACCGCCGGCCGGCAGCATGGCGCTCGCGACGATGCGTATCTTTAACGCCGACGGAAGCGAAGCCGAGATGTGCGGTAACGGCGTGCGCTGCGTCGCACGCTACTTGGCCGAACGCGGCGCGGGCGATCGTTTCACGATCGAGACGCCGGCCGGACCGGTCGCCGCGGAGATTCTGTCGCGCGCACCCGAGTTCGTGGTGCGCGTTGACGTCGGCGCGCCGGTGTTCCCGCACGGCGGCGAACCTGAGACGGTCGAGGCGGCCGGCGAAACGTGGACGTATCGTTCGGTCTCGCTTGGAAATCCGCACATCGTGGTCTTCGTCGACGATGTGGCGGCGATCGATGTCGCTCGTATCGGCGCCGCGCTTGCGACGCACGCTCGCTTTCCAGGCGGAACGAACGTGCACTTCATGCAGCCGCTCGGCCGCGGCGACCTTGCCGTGCGGCACTACGAACGAGGTGTCGGGATCACCCAGGCGTGCGGCACGGGCGCGGTAGCGAGCGCGATCGCCGCCATCCTCGCCGGAACGGCGCAATCGCCGCTCACGGTACGCGTCCCAGGGGGAACTCTGACGGTGGCTTGGACGCGCGGCGCGTCCGCGACCCTCTCCGGCCCGGCGGAAACGGTTTTCGAGCGCACCATCGAACTCTGAGGCGGATGCGCACGAATCACGCGGGCTTGGCTTATGCCGACGCCGCCGGGCATGTTTTTTTTGACGAGGGCAGCATCGCCTTGGCGGACGGCGGATTTGTTCGCGCGCCGCTGCCGGAAGAGTTGATCCCGGCGCCGCCCGGAACGGTGAACGCCTTATTGCCCGGCCGGATGCCGCTTGTCGCCGGCCGCGACGGCGCCGCGCGGGCCGCGACGCGGCGCACCGCGTTAGCGGTCTTTCTGCCGGCCGGATACACGCGGCTGCTCTTGCCCGCCTATCGCGAGCGCGCCGGCGCGCCGGTGCTTCCGCTCTTTGGCTACACCTTTGCCTGCGCCGTCGACGATCAACTCCATGTCGCGGCCATGCGAACCGATTCGAGTGAGGACTGGCGGCCGCGCTATTTCGCGGAAGGCGAATTGGAGACCGCGATCTCCGTGCGCCGCGCCGAAGATCCGGCCAATCGCGTCTTAGCGCAGGTCGCGCTGTGCGCGCGTGAGTACGGCTGCTTCACGGCGCAGAATGTTTTCCTGCGGCGCGGCGAGGCCGCGCTTCCCGTCTCGCCGGCATGCAACGCGCGGTGCTTGGGCTGTATCTCCGAACTCGACGACGATGCCGGCATTCCGTCGCCTCAGACGCGCATTACCTACGAGGCGACCGGCGACGAATTGGCTCGCGTCGCGCTCGCGCACCTCGAACGCGTTCCCGACGCTATCGTTTCGTTCGGTCAAGGCTGCGAAGGCGAGCCGCTGTTGCGGGTGACGGCGATCCTGCGCGCGATCGAGCAGATCCGCGCGGCGACTTCGGCCGGGACGATCAATATCAACACCAACGGCAGTCTGCCGAAATCGCTCGGCCGCTTGATCGATGCGGGGCTCGACGCCGCGCGTATCAGTTTGAATTCATTTCAGCCGAGCGTCTACGCGGCGTATTACCGGCCGGCGGGGTATGCGCTCGATGATGTGCTCGAGAGTGCGCGTCTCGCAAGCGCCGCCGGCTTACGCGTCTCGCTCAACTACCTGACGCATCCCGGGGTGACCGACTCACGACCGGAGGTCGAGGCGGCGGACCGTTTTCTCTCGGGGACGCGCGTCGATATGGTCCAGACGCGCACGCTGAATATCGATCCGCTCCGCTATTTCGAGGCCGTGGGGCGTCCGCTCGAGCCGCCGCTCGGGATGCGTGAGGCCCTGGCCCGGATCACCTCGGCCGGCGTGCAACTCGGGAACTTCACCCACGCGCACTGAAGGACGTTTAGATGGCGACATCGCGTACAGACAAGGCCTGGGGCACACAGGCCGCGAGCGAGCACCGTTGGCCGGCGTCGCTGGCCGTGCTGGTTGCTGCCGGGCTCAACTTCGTGCTCCCCAAGGAGTACACGATGGGGCCGCCCTGGGTCGTGCCCGCACTCGTCCTCGTCATCCTGATCCCCCTGACGGTGACGGCTCCGCGCCGCGTCCCGAACGAGTTGCGCTGGCATCAGATCGCGGCCGTCGTCTTGATCGCGATCGTCAACGTGGCGAACGTCGTCTCGCTCGGCCTTCTGATTCGGCAACTCGTCACCAACGGCAAGAGCGTCACCGGCTCCGATCTGCTCGTCTCGGCGCTCGCAATTTGGATCACCAACGTGATCGTCTTCGGGCTCTGGTTCTGGGAAGTCGATCGCGGTGGCCCCGACGAGCGGCTGCGCGAAGATCACGGCGCGCCAGATTTTCTCTTTCCGCAGATGATCTCACCGGGTTGCGCGCAAGCTGATTGGTCGCCGCAGTTCATCGACTATCTGTACGTCGCGTTCACCAACGCAACCGCGTTCAGCCCAACGGATACGATGCCGCTCTCACCGTGGGCGAAGGTTTTGATGGGCGTCGAATCGGCCGCGTCGTTGGCGACGCTCGCAATCGTCGCGGGCCGCGCCGTGAATATTCTGGGTTAAGACTCACAAGAAGCGGTGCATCACCAGCGCATCGACTTCGCCGAGATCGGCGTGACGGAAGACCTTTGGTAAACGGCCGACGACTGTGAAACCGTAACGTTCCCAGAGGCGCAGGGCCGTTTCGTTGGTGCTGACGACGAAGTTGAATTGCATCGCTTTGAAGCCGGAGGCGCGGGCGGTCTCGATCGAGTGGGCGCACATCGCGCTTGCGATGCCGCGGCCGCGCGAGGCGGGATCGACCAAGTAGCCGGCGTTTGCAACGTGGTCGCCCAGACCGGGTTGATTCGAGCGTACCATGTACGTGCCGGCGATGCGTCCTTCAACCAGCGCGACGAACACGCGCGCCCCGGCCGGAAACCAATAGTTGACGAACTCGGCCTCGCCCGCTCCGGGCGCGGGCGTTAGCGTGTCGCCGGTTGCGACCACGGAGAAGAACAGCGCGCGAATCGCCGGCACATCGGCCGGGGTCGCTTCGCGGATCTCGGGCGCTGCGTTCGGCGCGGCTACTTTACCCCGCCGAGAGCGGCGCGCACGTCGTCCCGGCTATCCTTGCGAACCATCACGATCACTTGGTCGCCGGCGTGGATCTGCGTCTCGCCACTCGGGATCAGCAGGTCGTCCCCCGTCCGGTCGACCGCGACGACGATGCTCGAAGCCGGCAGGCCGATCTCTGAGATGCGCTTGCCCTCCGACGGGGCGCCGGCCGAGACCAGGAGCTTGACCAGCTCCAAATCCCCGTCGCGAAGCTTGGTGAGAATCGAATAGTCGCGCGCGTTGACGTGCTCGTTGATCGTGTCGAGGATGATCTCGGTTGAGGAGATCAGGGTGATCGGCTGTTCGCGGTCGATCGATTCGAAGATCAGTTTGTTCTTGGGGTTGTTGACGCGTGCGATGCAGCGCGCTTTGGAATGTTTCTTCGCGATCAGGCAGACAACCAGGTTATCCTCGTCGTCGCCGGTGTCGGCCACGACGACGTCGGCGCGCTTGATCCCGGCGGCCTCGAGGACGAGCGGGTCGCAACCGTCGCCGATCATGGTGACGTCGTTCTCAAGCAAGTTGGCCATCAGCTGCGCTTTACGCGGTTGCTTCTCGATGACCACGACTTCGTGATTCTGGGTGAGCAGCCCGCGCGCAAGATACGTGCCGACCTTGCCGCCGCCGACGATGATGATGAACATCTAGGCGGTCAGCTTTACGGGTACGCCGGGCTCGCTTGCGAAGCGGGTGACGAAATCGGAGAGCGCCTCGGGCGCGACGACGGCGTAAAGTTCGTCGCCGGACGAGAGTTCGACATCTTCCGATGGAATCAGAACCTTGCCGCCGCGACGTAACGCGGCGATCTTCGCGAGCGACTTCTGCTCCAGGTCGCCCACGCGCGTGCCGGCTAGGCGCTCTGGAACGGTCAGCGTCAGCGACGACATCTTGCCGAAATCGAACGAGGGCGTCGATTCGTACGGCATGTGCATCAGCTTATCGCGTACGGTCTTCGCACCCATCGTCGTGGGACAGACCGTCTCGATGCCGAGCTCGCGGTAGATCTGACCGCGCGGCGGATCGTAGATGCGCGCCACGATCTTCTTGATGTTGAACATGCGTTGCGCGATCAGCGCGGCCATAACGTTGCGATTGTCACCGTCGGTGACCGCAACGAAGCCGTCGGCGCTCGCGGCGCCCGCGCGTTGGAGGACGTCGAAGTCGATGCCGGTTCCGACCTCGACACGGCCGGAGAAATTCGATCCGAGCCGCTTGAATGCCGATGGGTTTTCGTCGACGACGGTGACGTCGTGCGACTCCGCGGCGAGCAACTTTGCGAGGGTCGACCCGACGCGACCGCAGCCTACGATGACATATTTCATTGAACGAGCAGAACACTTCGGAAAACGTCTGCGATTTCCCCAGGTGGCGACGGCAGGAGGGGCGTCCCGCCTACAGAACCGTGCGAGGTCTCGGCGGGGAATCGGGGCGTAGCTCAGCTTGGTAGAGCGCTGCGTTCGGGACGCAGAGGTCACAGGTTCAAATCCTGCCGCCCCGACCACTATCCTCGCTCGTCGAGGCTCAACGAGAGAGAAGGCCTCGTCCAACGTGTTCACCCGTTTCAGTCCGGCGGCCAAACGCGTACTACGCTTGGCCGAACAAGAGTGCCGGAACCTCAACCACTACTATGTGGGCGTCGAACATTTGCTCTTGGCGCTCTGTGAAGAACGGGATGCGGCAACGGCCGCGTATCTCGCCGAACGGGGCGCCGACTGCGATGACGTGCACGCCGAACTGCGGCGAGCGCTCGGTACGGGCGAAGACCGCTTGTGGGACGGCATTTTGGTGACGCCCCGCGTCCGAGCCGTGATTGGGTTGGCCGATGCGGCCGCCGGATCCGACAATCCGGTCGAGCCCGTGCATCTGCTCGCCGCCATTGTCGCCGAGCGCTGCAGCCTCGCTGCCGAGATTTTGGCGCGCATCGAAGGAAACTATCGCGGCTCTCGTCAGGTAGCCGGCTAACACCACCGACCGAACGGGAGAACACGCTGGAGCACGTCAGTCAGTTTTTCTTGAACCTGGTTCACGGCTTCGGCTTTCCCGGTCTGTTTGTCGTCATGGTCCTCGGCAACATGGGAATACCGGTCGGCACCGAGTTCGTGGTTCCGGCGGCCGGCGCGCTCGCGGGCAGCGGACACCTTTCGAGCTGGTGGGCCGTGGGTCTGGTTGCTACGGCGGGCGAGATTGTGGGCGGATCGATCTTGTACGCGATCGGCTACTACGGCGGCCGTCCGTTTGTCGCGCGCTGGGGTAAATACATCAAACTCAGCGAGGAGAAGCTCGATGCGTTCCATGGTTTTTACGAACGCCACGGGACCGTCGTCGTCTTCGTCTGCCGCTTCATCCCCGTGATCCGCGGCGTCTCAGCGCTACCCGCCGGCGTCTCGCGGATGTCGAAGCGCTACTTCGTCCTGTACACGGCCGCGGGATCCGCGTGCTTCTGTTTCGGGCTCGCTTGGGTCGGCAACGCGTTCGGCGCGCACGTGGGCGAGATCATGCCGCAGATCCAACGCTTCACCGTGCTCTTCATCGGGCTCGCGATCGTCGCGCTCGGCGCGGCGGTGGCGCTGCGGATCGTGCGTTCGCGCCGCGAGAGCAACCCCAGCTAGTTTCGCGCGGTATACTTGAGCCATGCTTCCGCTGCTGGCCGCCGTCCTGATCCTCGCCCAGGTCGCGCCGCCCCCCGCTCCGCCCCCGCCGGGGCCGGCGCAACGCGCCGCCTACCTCCAGGCGCTCGCCGTCGAGCACGCGCGCGCCGGCGACGTCCTCGGTGCGCGATACTACGGGGCGCTCGCTCGAGCCGCCGCCGGCGCGTCGGCGCCGACCGTCGTGCTCCCGCTCGCGCCGCTCTCTGCGACGGGCCTTTTTCCGGCAAGGCCGTTGCCGTTTGCGATCGCGCCGCTCCCGGCGGAGCTGCTGGTTGCGCGCAATGAGATCGAACTCGTCGCGGAGCAAACCAGGCTGCCGCTCGTCGAGGCTAAAGCGCGCTACCGCGCGGCGCTCGACCGTTTCGTCGCCGGGGACGTTTCCGCCGCGAAAACGCTCGCGCGCGAGGCGTACTCGCTCGCGACGGCCGCCGAGAAAACCAAACACTGAGAGCGATCGAACAGACCCTGACCCAAGTTCCCGACGCTCCGGGCGTCTATTTGATGCTGGGCGAAAGCGACCGCATTCTCTATATAGGGAAGGCCGTCTCGCTGCGCAGCCGCGTGCGCTCGTACTTTCAGGATTCCGCCGCGCACGTGCTTCGGACGGAACAGATGGTGGAGCGCGTTCGCGACGTGCGCTGGATCGTCGTGAGCAACGAGATCGAAGCTCTCATCCTCGAAGCGAATCTGATCAAGCGGCATCAGCCGCCCTTCAACGTTCGCATGCGCGACGACAAGCGCTTTCCGTACCTGAAGGTGACGAACGAGCCGTTTCCGCGCGTGATGTTCACGCGCGTCGTGCGCGACGACGGCGCACGCTACTTCGGCCCGTATACCAACTCGCATGGGCTGCGCGAGCTGATCAACCTGGTGCGCGTCGTCTTTCCGTTGCGCACCTGCCGCGAGCCGATCGACGGCAAGCGTAAGCGGCCGTGCTTGCAATATCACATCAAACGCTGCATGGCGCCCTGCGTCGGGTATCAGAGCGAGCCCGAATACGACGAACTCGTCGATGAGGTCGTTCTGTTTCTGGAAGGTCAGCAGGAGCGGCTGCTCGATCGCTTGAGCGGTGAGATGCAAGAGGCCGCGGGGCGCTTCAATTACGAGGCTGCGGCACATCTGCGCGATCGCATCACCGCGGTGCGTCGCGTGACCGAAGGCCAGAAAGTGGTCTGGCGCTCGCGCATCGACATGGACTTGATCGCCGCAGCCAAATCGCGGGGTCAGGCGTGCATGCAAGTCTTCATGGTGCGCGGCGGAAAGCTGATCGGGCAGGAACACTTCATGCTCGACGGCGTCGCCGATCAGCCCGACGACGTGCTCTTCGGGGAGTTTCTCAAACAGTTTTACACGGCGCGCGCGGCGCAGACGAACATCGGCGTCACCGACGGGTTCTCGCCGCTCGCGTTGCGCGAGGCGCGCGACAACGAGGTACCGGTCGCGCTGAAGGCGCGCGCGCGCCGGCCAGCCTTAGCGGCGACGATCCCCAAGGAGATTCTGGTGGAAGCGCTCCCGGCCGAACTCGGCATCATCGAGACTTGGCTCGGCGAAGTCAAGGAACAGCGCGTCCGCATTTTGCGCGCGCAACGCGGGCCGCGCGCAGAGTACATGCGCCTCGTCCGCGAGAATGCGGAACAGAATCTCAAAGCGTTCCTAGCGCATCAGGAACTTCAAGAGACGGTCTCCGCCCGTTCGCTGACCGAGCTCGCCGCCGCGCTCGATCTGCCGGCGCCGCCGCATCGCATCGAATGTTACGACATCTCGAACATTCAGGGCACGAATTCCGTCGCTTCGATGGTGGTCTTCGTCGAAGGCCGCGCCAAGAAGAGCGACTACCGCCGTTTCAAGATCCGCTACGATCAAGGCGCCAACGATTTCGCCATGATGCAAGAGACGCTCCGTCGCCGGTTGCGCTATCTGCGCGCGGATACCAACGCGCCGGGCGAAGAAGATCCGGCGAGCATTCGCGAGCATGCATCGATCGAAGCGCATCTGCGGCGCAAAGAGAAGTTTCATCACCGCCCAGACCTGCTTCTCATCGACGGCGGGAAGGGCCAGCTGAGCGCCGTGGTCGAGGTGCTCGAAGAACTCGATCTGTGGGGCATTCCGGTCGCGGGCTTGGCCAAGGAACACGAGTGGCTCTACGTCCCCGGCCAATCCGAACCGATTGTCTTGCCGCCCGGCTCGCCGGGGCTGCATCTGGTTATGCGCGTGCGCGATGAGGCGCATCGCTTCGCGGTCGAGTTCCACCGCAAGCGCCGCGGCAAAGCCATGACGCGCTCGGCGCTCGACGCGATGGCCGGTATCGGCCCCGTGCGGCGCAAGCGGCTTCTCACTGCGTTCGGCTCGCCGGCTGCGATCAAACGCGCCGGCGTTGACGAAATCGCGGCAGTCAAGGGCATGACGCCGGCGCTGGCCGCGTCGCTCAAGAGCGCGCTCGACGCCTAGACCGAGCCTTTCGGTCGCCGGGGAAAGGGAGCAAGCCCTCGCAGCGGGCAAGTCTCCGGCAGCTACTCTGAAAGGAGAACGGCCATTACACAATTCCTAATTCGGCTTGTTATTAATATCTGCGCGCTGTTTTTCGTTGTGTACGTCTATCCGGGCGACGCGCACGGCGTGCACGTAACGGATATGACCCATGCGATTATCGCAGCGGTCATCCTCGGAATCGTGAACGCGATCTTGCGACCGGTGCTCATCATTCTCACGTTACCGGTGGAGATCCTGACCCTCGGTCTGTTCACGCTGATCATCAATGGGATCACGTTCTGGCTCGTGGCGCATTTCGGGCTCGGACTCTCCGTGGACAACTTCTGGCCGGCCGCTGTTATCGCGGCGCTCGTGCTCTCGGTCATCTCGTTCCTCCTCTCGCATCTGGTCAAAGCTGTGGAAGGCGGATCCAGGGCTACATGAGCCAACGCCCCAAGATTCTGGTCACCAACGACGACGGCTACACGAGCTTCGGTATCATCGCGATCGCCGAAGCGCTGCAAACGATCGGCGACGTTACGGTCGTCGCTCCGGAGCAGGATATGAGCGGGGTCGGGCATTCGATCTCGATCAGGCAGCCGGTACGCATCGCGCACGTGCGCGAGCGCAGCGTCCCGAGCTATCGGTGCGCGGGCACGCCGGCCGATTGCGTCGTCATCGGCGCATACGACCTGTGCGGCGGGCTGCCGTCGCTCGTGGTGAGCGGAATCAACCGGGGCGGGAATCTCGGCGACGACGTCAACTATTCCGGCACCGTCGCCGCGGCCATCGAGGGGGTCATTATCGGCATCCCCTCGATGGCCGTCTCACTGGCCGCGAGTTGGCCCGAACCCGCTAAGGATCATTACTGGGCGACGGCCGCGGCCGTAGCGGTCGACGCCGCGCGCGACGTGCTCGCGAACGGCTTACCGCGCCTTACCTTGTTAAACATCAACGTGCCGAACGTTCCACTCGAGCGCGTGCGCGAGACGCGCTGGACGCGTCAGGACCGCAAAGCATATCGCGACCGCGTCGACCGCCGCAGCGACCCGCGCGGCGGGACGTATTATTGGCTGTGGGGTTCGTTCGATGCGTCGGAGATTGCCCTGGGCACCGACCTCGCGGCGATTCGCGACGAGTGCGTGAGCATCACGCCGATCACGATCGATCGAACCGACAATGAGATGCTGACGCGGCGCACGCAGCCGAGCTCAACTCAATCGCGCGTTGGCTAGATCGAGGTCGTACTCGATCTTCCGGTAGACCTCATCGGGGATTTCGCCGTCGGCGCGCATGCGTTCGACCTCGCGCCGTTCGGCTTCCAGCGCTTCTTGTTGCAGGCGATGATCGATCGCGACGCCGCCGGCCAATCCGCCCTGGCCGCCTTCGATGTGGCCCGTCAGATGCGCGATGCGATACTCGTATTCGCCGACAATGCGGCCCTCGACTTCCCACTCCTCAACCGATTCGAACGGTTCGAGTTCGCGCAGCCGCTTCAGCGCCGCTCGTAAGGCGCCGACGCGCACCTCGATCTCGCGCTTCTCGATGTCTTCGCCCGAGTCGATGCGCAGCCACTTGAGCAGCGGAATCAGCGAGAGCCCTTGGAAGACGAGAGTCGCCACGATGACGCAGAAGGTGATGAAGATGATCAGGTTGCGGCCCGGGAACGCGTAGGGTAACGCGAGCGCCGCGGCGAGCGAGACGATGCCGCGCATCCCGGACCAGGCGATGACGAAGACATAGTTCCACGGAGGCACGCCCTCGCGTTGGCGGAGGCGCGCGGAGAACAGACGCGGCAGATACGTCGCCGGGTAGACCCAGACGACCCGCACGACGATGACCGCAACGCTGACGGCGATCCCGATCCAAAGTTCGCGCGCGGCGAACGTCGGATCGTGCAAGATGTCGCGCAGTTGCAACCCGATCGCAACGAAGACCAGCCCGTTGAGCAAGAAGATGAGTAGCGTCCAGACGGAGTTGGCGACAAGTCGCGAATCGGGACCGAAAACTTTCGACGATTGGCGGCTGACGAAGATGCCGGCGGTGACGGTCGCGAGAACCGCCGAAGGCCCGACGCCGTTGAGCTGGATCGAATCGGTAAAGAGATAGACCGCGTACGGGACCAGCAGCGAGAGCACGCTGTCGAGCATGTAGTCGGAGAGCTCGAAACGGCGCAGTATTTTCAGCAGCGCCACGTAGCCTGCGCCGAAGGCCAGTCCGAGCGCAACGCCGCTTACCGAGACGAAGACGAACGCCAGGCTAGCGTTGCCGATCGAAAACGTTCCGGTGAGCGCCGCCGCGATCGCGAACCTATAGACGACCAGCGCCGTCGCGTCGTTGACGAGGCCCTCGCCGTCTAAGATGGCGAGGATGCGGCGCGGTATCGAGAAACGCTCGAAGACCGAACCCGCCGCGACCGCATCGGGCGGCGAGACGATCGCGCCCAGCGCGAACGCGGCAGCCCAGCCGAGACTCGGCGAGAGCCAGTGCGCGACTGCCGCGACCGCGACCGTCGTGAAGAGGACGAGGCCGATCGAGAGCAACCCGATCGGCCGCAGATTCTCGCGGAAGACCTTCCAATCGGTATACCAGCCGCCCGCAAAGAGCAGCGGTGGAAGGATGATAAGGAAGACCCAGTCCGGGCTCAGCCGGATATTTGGCAGACTCGGAAAGAGCGTGAGCAGCGAGCCGCCCAGGACGAACGCGATCGGGTACGGGACCGAAAAGCGCTTGGCCAAGACCGCGAATCCAACGATCGCGGTCAGCAGGATGAAGACCAGGGTTGATCCGTGCACGCTCGGGCCTCATTCCGCGCGCGGGTGCGCGACCATTCCGTCGTGAAACTGGGGCGCGGTGATCGAGCGCGCGCGCCTGTTGTATCTCGCCGGCCGAATCCGCGCCGCCCTCTCGGCGTTGCGCGAGGGGCTGCAGACCGATCCCAACGACGCGACGGCGCTGGCCTTCATGGCGATGTGTCTGAAGGTCTTGGGGCGCTACGCCGAGGCCGAACGCGAGGTCCGCCGCGCCCTGACCTTCGATCCGAATCTCGCCTACGGCCACTATACCCTCGCGTCGCTGTTGCTCGCCCGGCACCGCACCGAAGAAGCGATCGTGGCGGCGCGCGCGGCGATCGGGCTCGATCAGAAATTCATCTCGTCGTACGAAGTGCTGGCACTTTCGCAGGTGGCGCTCGGCCGCTGGAGTGAGGCGCTCGAAACGTTGCAGGGCGCGGTAGCGATCGATCCGCAGCGCCCGAGCGTGCTCGTTTCGCTGGCGAGCGTTCTGCGCAAGTTGAACCGCACGGCCGAAGCGCGCAATGCTGTCGATTCGGCGTTGGCGCAGGCGCCCGAAAATGCCGCCGCGCACGCAGTGCGCGGCTGGCTACTGCTCGATGACGCGCGCGACGCGGAGGCCCTCGACGCATTTCGCGAAGCGCTTCGATTCGATCCGTGGGAGACCGAGGCTCGGCAAGGGCTGGTCGCCGCGCTGAAGGCGACCAATCCCATCTACCGCCGGTTGTATCCGGCCGGCATTATCGCGGGCGCCGTTACCCTGGTTCCGGCGCTGGTCGCGCTCGTTGACGTACGCCTGCACGCCGCACTCTTCGCGTTCTATGGATTGGTCGTGCTCTCGTATGCGGCACTCATCACCATTCTCATCGACGCATTCGTGACAGTCATCATCTTAGACAGACGCTTCGGCGAAGCCAGTATCACCAAGGAGCAGCGCGCGTTCGCTTGGATCACCGGATGGTGCGTGTCGCTGAACGTTTTGGCGTTTCTGCTCTGGCTCTCAAACCCGTCACCTGCGCCGTTCTACGGCGCGGTCGTGGTCGGCAGTTTCGGCGTGTTGTTTGGGGCGGTGCGAAGCCTGCGTCCCGGGCCGCGGCGCGAGTGGGTCGTGCTCGGCGTTTTTCTGTTCACGGGTTCGGCGATCGTCATTCCACTCGGGCTCCACGACGGCGGCAGCTTCCGTTTTGCCGATCCCGTCAACGCGCTCGCGATGACGATGTCGCTGATCCTCGCGACGTGGGCGGCGCTCGGCGCGATCGCCTGGCTGCGCCGGCGCGCCTAGCGGACAGGCTTCCGGGCCGAAAGTTCCGAAGCGCGTTGCATGGTGAAATTGTTTGCGCCGCTCGGATCGCTCGCGTTGGTTGCTCTGCTCGCCGCCCCGGCGACGGCCGATTCGGTCGGGCTCTCGGTCGGCCAAAGCCTGTCCTTTCAAAGTGCGGCGCGACAAGTCGGCGGAACGACCCAGCTCAATCTCGGCGCGACGTTCGATATCACGCCTCGGAAGATTCCGCTGCGCGGTTCGATCGTTTTGGATTACGCCGGCGGCTCGGCCAACGGCGGTTCGCTTTCGAACTTCGGCGCCGGCCTTGGCGTGCGTCTCAACACGCCGATCTACGCCGGCGTCAGCGGTCTGATCTACGACGTCTCGCTCAATCCGGGCGGCGGTCTTGCAACGACAAGCCGAACCGCATTCGGAACGAACTATTTTGTCGGCGAGCGCATCATCCCGATTCCAGGCGGCGGCGGCGTGAGCATCCAGGCGACATATCGGCAACTGCCGGTGGTCAACGGAGTCGACCCGAGTGGCCTCGGCCTCGGGTTGCGTGTCTCGTTCTAGCCGGCCGGCGGAACCGAATCGGCCCCGAATGGGTTATACTGTCAGGACGTCGCGGGCTCAGGCTCGCCCGTTCGATCATGGGGCTGAGTAGCTTCGACGGGACAGTCCGTGGTCAATGTAAGCAGGCGGAGTTGCGAGCCCTCCTAAAACGATCGCAAGCGTTTACACGCGAACCAAAACTACGCTCTAGCTGCCTAATCTAGGTTAGCTACGGTCCTCGAGGGGTTGCCGACGCCGCCTCGATCACCGTCAACAATGCCGGCTAGGATGGGGAGATCGCTCCGCTACCCATCCGAAACTTAGGAGTTGCTCCCGGCGCGATTCTGGTTTCGAGAAGCGCGACGGGCTAAGACAAAATCGAAGCTGAGCCTGGAGAAAGCTTTGGTCCGGCGTTTCGGACTCGGGGGGCGGTTCCCCGACAGCTCCACCACTTTTTTGCCCCATCCCAATAATGCAAGATCAAGGCAGTATTATTGGGACGGGGCGTTTTTATTGTGACTCCGCCCGAGCGGGTCGATTAAGCTGCTAGCAGCGACGACGTTGCCCCGTTAACGCGCACTCCAAACAAACGCAAACTATCCGCACTCATTCCGGCTAAGGTGCTGCAATGAAATATTCTCTAGGGCGTTACGTCTATGGCTTGGCGGCGATTGGTTTCGGTATCTGTGCCTTGGCGTGGCATGACATCACCAATTGGCATCAGATCAAGGCGCTTGGAGACAATCCTCACCGCGAGATTTTCACCTACATCGTGGCCGCCATCGAAATCCTTGGAGGCATAGCCGTTCAATGGCCGAGAACGGCCCGAGCCGGTGCCGTCGCACTGGGGGCAATCTACTTCATCTTTGCCTTGCTGGGGGTGCCGCAGATCATTAGGCATCCGGTCGCCTACACTGGCTTTGGCAACTTCTTCGAACAATTCTCATTAGCATCGGGAGCCATGATCCTCTACGCGTGTTCCGGTCCGGTCGCCCCGGCTCGAACCGCAAGATTGGCTCAGATCGGGTACTACTCGTTCGGTATTTGTGTTGTCTCGTTCGCACTGGAGCAGCTTTTCTATCTCGCTGCAACAGCCAGTCTTGTTCCGAAATGGATTCCGCCTGGACAGATGTTCTGGGCGATCGCAACCACCGCCGCGTTTGCTCTTGCCGCTATCGCTCTGCTCACGGGCTTGCGGGCCCGGCTCGCGTCTCGATTGACCACGGCGATGCTCGTGGGTTTCGGGTTGCTGGTATGGCTGCCGGCGCTCTTTGCCGATCCCCATAGTTTTGGGAACTGGTCCGAAAGTGTGGAGACCTTCGCGATCGCCGCGTCGGCATGGATTGTCGCAGACTTCCTCGGCCGCCGTCGCTCAGCAGAGTCTGCCCCCGCGAGCCTGGGCCCGACGTGACGCGATTGGTGTGGGGTCTCGCTATTCTGGTCGTTGTTGTGATGATAGGCTTGGGCGCACTCGCGCTCGTAACATTCAAGACATACTCCATACCGTCCGTCGGCATGGCGCCGACGCTGCAGACCAACGACGTGATTCTCGTTAACCAGACAGAGCATAGCTCTTCGCCGCCTCGTGACGACGAAATTGCGCTCTTCAATCCACCGATTCCAACGAGCAAGCTATTCGTCAAGCGCGTCTTGGGAGCGCCGGGCGAGTCGTTGCGAATTCACGCGGGGGTCGTCTATCGGAACTCCATCGCGCTGCCCGAGCCCTATATCGCCGGCACGACGGACTACGATTTCGAGATCAAGAACCATCGAATCCTCATTGACGGCTCGCCACTCAACTCGCGCGAGGCAAACATCCCACCGAGCTCGGAATGGACATCGCCGGATACGATACCGCGCGGGTGCTACATCATGTTGGGCGACAATCGGAACAATTCAGAAGACTCGCACATCTTTGGTTGCGCCCAATCCGGCGGCGTGTTTTCCAGCGGGCCCGAAGCCGGGCGGCCCGCCGGTTTTATGGAGCACGCGACCGCTGTTGTCTGGCCCGAGTTACGCAGGAGGCAACTCCCATAGCGGGTTACGTCGGTGGCGGGGGCGTCTCCGAGAAATCCGAGAGCGCATATTCGCGTTCCGCTTCGAACCACGCGCGCGGCCGATTTCCCGAGAAGGCGCACGAGAGCGTCCCATCCGGCCGAAAGACGATGGTGGTTGGAAACACGACGCCTTTTTTGAAAATCCCGGGAACGCTGCCACGGTCGCGGTGCATCGCGATGGGATAGGTCATATCGTATTGTTTTCGGTACGCGCGAACGTTGTTGTCCTCTTCACCGATATCGATACCGATCAGGGCGGTATCTTCGGTGTGAGCTTGCGCGAAGGCGGTGAGATCGGGTTGCTCGAGGCGGCACGGCGGGCACCACGTCGCGAAGACGGTGCAGAAAACGGCTTTGCCGCGATAGGCGCTCAGTTGAAAGCGTGGACCGTCCAGAACCTCCATCGACCACTCGATTGGGTGATGTTCCGGAATCGTCGTGACGCCGTTCGGTCCGTGCACGTGCTTCGCGCGCACTTCGACAGCGTTCGCGCATAACGGAAGCACCAGACCGCTTATAGCGGCGCCGGCGATGAAGGAGAGCCTTCGCATGCCTACGTTCGTACGCGCGGGGCTACGCTTCGGCCTGCAAGAACAAACGCACCGTGGAGCGCTCCGAGTCGGTAGACACAGCGGTTAACGCGCGGTGACAATCAGGCCTTTGGTGGAGTCCGATTGGTCGTCCCTCCGCGATATCCGGCTTGGAGCGCTCCGAAGCGACCCCGGGGTCTTCTTGTCCACGTACGAAGCCGAGCGTACGAAGGCCGACGAGGAGTGGCGCGTGCTGGCGGGCGGTGACGAACGGCAACAACTCTTCGGACTTTTTGACGATGAAATGCTCGCCGGCATCACGGCGGTCTTCACCGACCGGCGCGATCCGTTAGAGGAGACGGCGCTGTTCGCGATGTCGTACATCGCACCCGAGTACCGCGGCCGAGGGCTTTCTCGGCTTTTCTATGAGACTCGACTTGACTGGGTTCGCGCGCAAGGCCGTTTCATGCGAGTCCGCGTTTCCCATCGGCGGTCGAACGAAGTCTCCAGGCGCGCCAACCAACACTTCGGTTTCCAGCAGACCGGCATCCATCCGACGGAGTGGCCCGACGGAACCTCCGAAGATGAAATCCGTTACGAGTTGCTCGTCGATCCGGCCGCGAAATGAGGGAGCCCATCATGTTTGACGATTCGAGATTGGACGAGAAGCCACTAGCCGGACGAACCGCGATCGTTATCGTGCACGGAGTGCAACCGCATGCGCGCTACCAGATCCAAGACGAATGCGCGACGAATCTATGCGCCCAGCTCAATGCGGACCCGTATTGGAAGGCGGGTAAGCCTTGGACGCTCGATGTGGTGCAGCCGCACGTGAAAAAAGATGCGGCGCTTCAGGCAACGATTACGCGAGTTCATCGCCAGGACGATTTCCTAGGCGCGGCTCCGTTCTTCGACGTCGTCGAAGCGTATTGGAGCCCGCTCGATAAGGGTAAGGCGAATTTTGCCGGCATACTCGCGTGGCTCTTACGTACGCTTTTCGTCCCGCTGAACACGACGGCCGCCTTCAGTGCGTCCACCGCAAAAACGGCCTACGACCTCGCGTTTACCCTTGTTGCGGCGCTCGCCGGAGTATCCGGCCTCGTTGCTTCGCTGTACTTGCTGGTCATCGCCGCAAATAGGGTACTCGTCATTCAAGGGTGCAGCGCGTCAACCGGATGCGCGTATCTCGACGCGCTCGCGCTCTGGAAGGCGAGTATCCCGAAAGACTTTAGCACTCCGACGCTGGTCGCGCTCGCGATAACGGCGGCCGGCGGGTTCCTCGTCGTTCAGGCACTGAAAGGATTGTGGTCGCTGCTCTTTCACTGGAAGGCTTCGTCGCCGGCGCACGCGTTGAAGCGCCTGGCGCTGATCATCGCAGTTGGTCTCGTTGGTGGCGCCGTTATGCTGATCGTGGAAAAGAGTTACGAACAGACGTCACCCGGGTTTGCACAAGCCGCTTATCTGTTCGTGTTTGCGGCGGCGGTCTTCGAAACGGGTCGTACGATCTTACAGCAGTTTTTCGTGTATTTTCTGCAAGATGTGATGATCTATACGACGCGCGATCAGAATTCGGATTTCTATGGTCTGCGCTCGAAGATACTGGAGCTGGTCAGCGCACAAATCGAGGCCGCCTGCTCGGACGACGCGTGTGATGGAAGGGGCTACGAGCGAGTCTTCGTGCTAGGGCACAGCCTGGGCTCGACTATTTGCTTAGATGCGATCATCCAGTTCTATCAAGCGTGCCGCCAAGGGTCAAAGGATTGGACTTCGTTCCAGCGCTTGCGGGGCTTCGTCACCTTCGGCACCGCCCTCGAGAAAACGAAATACTTCACGGATACGTTGGACCCGTCGCCCTCGGCCGCCGCGGATCAGTGGCGAAACGACCTGTACGGAACGCTCTTTACCCTCGCGCCGAGCGTTCTCGACGTGTCGCAGAGGAGTTCGAGGACCGGTATTTTTTGGGTGAACTATTGGTACCCTTTGGATATTGTTTCGAACGCGATCGACTCATATCGCTCGTATATGCGCCCCGGTGACCCGCTGCACCAAGCGTCGAGAATTCGACGGCTCGTCAAAGCAGCGATACGCGCGACTGAGATAATCGCTCCGGTGCGCGTCTGCCGGAACGAAAAACGTGAACATCCGTATGTCGTTTCAGGCATCGTGCCGCACAACGAATATCTCCACGACGATCGATTCTGGCAATCAAAGGGCGCCATCGTTGACGCCGATATCAAGCAGCCCGAAGACTTTCGCGAGGATCGGCTTGGGGTACTCGATATTGTCGCTCGGTGTGCTGCCGCGGATCGCTCCACAAAGGCCGTGAAAGCGGCGGACGAAGATTTTGCGTCGTCCGGTAAGAGCGGCGCCGATGCATTCTCAAACGTACCGGTCGAGCTATCGGGCGACGACATCGCCCGGCGTATTCAACGCCTCGATCCGAGCCAGGCCGGCAGTTATCGCGATCGCTACTCGGCGGGTGAACGGGAGTCATGATTTGCGGAGAACGATGCAGCTTGAGGCCGTATGAGGCCGGAGATGTTGCCGATCTCGGCCGCCTTGCGAATGATAAGCTCGTCACGCGCTGGATGACGGCGACGTTCCGCTATCCCTACACGCTCGCTGATGCCGAAGCGTGGATCGCGAGAGTCACGCGCGAGGATCCGCCCAACACGTTCGTCATTCTCGTCGACGGAGCGTTCGCCGGGTCGGTCGCGATTGTACCGCGCGACGGCGAGGTACTCGGCACCGCCGAGTTCGGTTACTGGCTCGGGCGCCAGTTTTGGGGGCGCGGCATCGCAGGCGAGGCGGCGCGGCTGCTTGCGGATTACGCACTAACGGATCGCGGACTGCGCCGACTCGAGGCGTACGTCTGGGAGCCGAACAGCGCTTCCGCACGCGTGCTCGAAAAAGCAGGTTTCGTTTTGGAAGGACGTCTTCGCGACGGCGTCGTCGACCGCGAAGGCCTCGTTTCGAACCTGCTGATCTACGGACGGCTCGCAACTGACTAAAGTTCAGATCGTGTCCCAGGGCCCACGATGACCGCCGACGCATGAAGTGGGACCAGAATTCGAGGCATAGATCCAATGAATCCATCGGAACGTATTGACCAGCTGATCGCAAAACTCACAGACTGGCGTGGCAAGACGTTCGCTAGCATCCGCAAGAGCATCCTTGAAGCCGACCGGGAGATAATCGAGGAATGGAAGTGGATGGGAAGCCCGGTGTGGTATCGCGACGGAATGATCGCGGTCGCCAACGCCCACAAAGGGAAGGTGAAGCTTACCTTTGCCTACGGGGCGAGCCTCCCAGATCCTGACAAGCTCTTCAACGCGGGCCTCGAGGGCAACATGAGACGAGCGATCGATTTTTTCGAAGGTGATAAGATTAATGCGCGTGCTCTAAGAAATCTCGTCCGTGCCGCTGTTGATTACAATCAGATCAAATTGAAGAAGAAAGCGCCTGCGGGTACTCGGGCGAAAGTACGCAAAAATAAAAAGACATGAAGCTATAGCTCTTTCTCGCTCATTGTCTCGCTGACTCGAGTCCGCCGCTTCCGGGCGTGTTCAAACCGGAGTGTCGCAACCGCGCGCCTAACTACGGCGTATGGTCATTACATCGCGCCAACTCCCACGGCGCTGGAGCGTCGAAATCGACGGCATTCGCTGGCTCCCGCGCATGATCGATAAGGCGCGGATGAGGGCGAATGGGACGCTGGGCGCGTATTTGATCGGCCATTCGCCGGTCGATCGTGCTTTGATGAAGCGTCTCACCGTCACCACGGAAGAGTTTGTGCGAATCGCAACTGGCCACGCGGACGACGCTAGCGTCCTCGACGCGTTGCGAAAGCGTGGTTTCGACGAAGTGCGCGTCCGGCGCTGGTCGGAGCGCTTCGAGCGCACCTACCGAGTCTTCATTCGCATGTGGGATATCGACGAAGGCTATTCGCCGCCGAACGCGCTCGAACGTCCGGTGCTGGCGTTCTTTCAGGCCGTCGAGCGGCCCGTCATGGCCTTGGTCCGCTTGGTTTCACGGGCGCCCTGATGATGTGCGAGGGTCTGCGTCGCCGGCTCGCCGACGATCGCGCCGTTCGCCGCCAGATCGTGCCGTAAGTCGGCGAGAGCCGCGCTGCGCTGGGCAAGTTGCACGAAGTCGATGCGCTGGCGCTGAGCGAGGGCGCTCGCGGCGCCGTCGGCTTCACCCTCCTCGATCGTCGTCGGAATGATGCGCGCGCTGCCGGACGCCAGATGCGATGCCGAGATCGCCGGGCTCGCGAGCACGAGATTGCTCAAACCTTTCGGAACCAGCGTCCCGAACGGAATGCCGTAGACATGGCGAATTGGTGCGAACGCTGGCTCGTCGGTCGCATCGACCGGGTGCACGTCGATCGGATATGACGAGAGGCCGATGCTGTCGCTCGGAATCACTCCGCGCCATACGTCGTCACTCGATAAGCGCTCGAGTCCGGTGATGTGTCTGGTCTCGCGCACGTAGACGTTCGCCGCGAACTGCCCGATGTGCGCGTCCTTAAAGCCCGAGATGTGAGCGCGCAGGAAACGGGTCAGATGCGCCGCTTCGGCCATCATCGTCTTTCGTCCGGCGTCGAGTTGCTGCGGGTCGAGGCCGTTGACGCCGACGACGTCGATCGCATTGACGGTGACGCTACCGTCGGGCCTCCGTCCGAAATTGAGATCGCGCACGAGCACGTCGCTTGTGAGGGGGTGGTAACCGTGCATCAGGCCGGCATATCCCCAAGCGTTATGGTCGGTGACGCCGCCCGGCCCGAAGCGTGCGTCATCGTATGAATCGGCGAGCGCGTCCCAATCGACGCCGTCGAGGGTAAACATCAGTGTGACGGCCTGCATGCGCTCGTCGATCCCCGTCTCTTGGCGGCCGAGCGTGAAGAGAGCTCCGGCCAAGACGGCGATGTCGCCCGAATCGGTCGCATCGATCACGAAGCGCGCGCGAATCACTGAGGTCGCGCCCGAGGGCGAGCGGAAGGTGATGCCGTCGACGCGAGTTCCGTCCGGAGTCGCACTGGTCTCGACGCCGACCGGCGTTTCGTCATAGACGACGTCGACGCGTGGCTCGGCGGCGACAAGGTGCGAAAACGTCAGGGCTGCGGTCTGCGGCGTGAAGGACGGTCCGAGATGCGCGTAGACCTCGGCGAAGATGCCACGCTCGATCGTCGCGCCGTCGGGAGCAAGATTCAGGTCCCACTGGTCCATCATCGCGCCGGTCAGGACCCCGCCCAGGTCGCCGGTCGAACTGACCAACGTTACCGTGGAGCCGCGCCGTCCGGCGGCCAGTGCGGCTGCCACTCCGGCGGGCGTCCCGCCGACGACCAGGACGTCCGAAAAGACCGTCGCCGGAGCGGGCTGGGCGCCGGCCGCCTGCGGCAATGCCACGACCGCGCTGATGCAGAAGGCGGCGATGGCTACAAATCGGGCGGCGTTCACGGTGGTCTTTCAGGGCTCCGGGAGGTACTACTCAGATAACGTTCCGCGGCCCAGCGTCGTTCCGTACCCGGCCCTGCTATGATTGGGACTGCATGGCGAAACTCTACTTCCGGTACTCGGCGATGAACGCGGGCAAATCGACCGCGCTGCTGCAAGTCGCGCACAACTACGAAGAGCACGGCCGGTCGGTGATGATTTTCACCTCCGAACTCGACGATCGGTATGGTCACGGCGTCGTCACATCGCGGCTCGGACCGCAGCGCGATGTCCTAACGTTCGGCGAGGACCTCGACTTCTACGAACGGCTCTCGGCCGAAACCGGCCTATCGTGCATTTTGGTGGACGAAGCGCAGTTTCTCACCGTCGAGCAAGTGCGCCAACTCCATCGCGTCGCGCACGTCATGCGCATCCCGGTGATCTGCTACGGGCTTCGCAGCGATTTTCTCGGACAGCCGTTTCCCGGTTCGGCGTATCTGCTCACGCTCGCCGACAGCCTCGAAGAACTCAAGACGATCTGCGGATGCGGCCGCAAGGCGACGATGAACCCGCGCGTCGACGAGGACGGTAAGCGCATCATGGCCGGAGCACAGATCGCGATCGAAGGCACGACGCGCTACGTGCAGATGTGCGGACAGTGTTTCTACGCCGGTGCAGTTTCCTGAAGGCCGCTCCGGTTCCAGCCACACGCGGCGATTCGTTCAGAGCGAAACTTGAGAAGATCCAAGCCCTGCGCAAGAACGGCGAGTCTGACGAGCTTGAAGTTGGGCTCCGCAAGGGACTGGAAGACCGCAATACGTACGTCGTCGCAAGAGCTGCGACGGTTGCCGGCGAGCGAAACGTGATAGCGCTGATCCCCGATCTCCTAGAGAGGTACGAGCGACTCTTCGATCACCCGCCGGCCGCCGATCCCTCAGCGCAGGGTAAACAGGCGATCGCGCAGGCGCTCAAAGATCTTGGCCATGCCGATCCGGCGGTATTTCTTCGTGGCTTGCATCACGTACAACTCGAGCCGGTCTATGGCGGAGCGGTCGACGTGGCAGCCGAATTGCGCGGCACCTGTGCGCACGCGCTCGTCGCCTGCGACATCGAGAGTTTCACGCTTCTCGAAGAGTTCGTCGATGGTCTGGCCGATCCGTGCAAGTCGGTGCGCGCTGAGATCGTGCGCGCGATCGGCGAGATGGGCGGCGACGGCATCCTGCTTTTGAGGCTCAAGGCCTTGTGCTCCGATCCGGAAGAAGAAGTCGTCGGCGAGTGTTTCGTGGCGCTCCTCCATCGGCAGCGCGCGGGAGCGGTGCCGTTCGTGGCCCGCTTTCTCGGCTCGGCCCGGCCTGCAATTCAGCTCGAGGCGGTGAGCGCGCTTGCCGCATCGCGCGAACGCGAAGCGCTGGAGGCCGTGCAGCGTTTCTGGTCAACCGAGATCTCGACGACGTTGCGCCAAGCCATCCTGATTTCGTGCGGCGAGTCGCCCCTGACCGAAGCCGCGGACTTCTTGTTGTCTATCGTCAGCGACTACCGCATTGACCTTGCGGCCTCGGCGTTGTCGGCACTCGGGGCCAGCCGTTTTCGAAACAGCATTCACGCACGGGCACAGCGTGCCGCCACCGAGACCAGCAATCGAAGGATCGTCGCGGCCTTTGACGACGCCTTCGGTGCCGCGCAACTCGAGCGATTTCAAAAGCCGCCGAAGCCGAAGAAGTAACGCGTTAGGAACTACTGAGGAGCGCCGCAGAGGCCTAGAGTGCGGCCTCGATCGCGGCGACCAGCAGCGGGTCGTCAGGCGCGACGTCGGGAGCGAAACGGCCCACGACCGTGCCTTGACGATCGACCAAGAACTTCTCGAAGTTCCACAGGATCTCGGTTGCGCCGCCGCGCCCGAGACCCATGCCGTTCAGTTTTTCCTCGAGGTTGCTGCCGGCTTTGCCCTGGGCTTGGGGCCGCGTCTCGATGAGAAGCTTGTAGAGTGGATGCTGCGCCTCGCCCTTGACCGCGATCTTTTCGAAGATCGGGAACGTCACGGCGTAGTTTTCGTGGCAGAAATCGCTGATCTCAGCGTTCGTGCCCGGCTCTTGCGCGCCGAAGTCGTTGGCCGGAAAACCCGCGACGACCAGACCCTTATCCTTGAAGCGCTCGTACAACTTCTCCAGGCCTTCGTACTGCGGCGTGAGGCCGCATTTTGAAGCGACGTTCACGATGAGGAGAACTTTGTCTTTAAACGGAGCAAGCGATTCCTGCGCTCCATCGATCGAGCGGGCCGGGATGTCGTAGAGTAGACTCTGCATGCTCGCGCCGTTCCTCAACGCGAACCCGATGTCCGCCGAGAGGCGATTCCCTGAGAGGAAGAATAGGCCCCCGGTGCCGGGAGCATGGCCTTGTGCCCTACGTCGCGATTGGTTCTCCGCGCGCGATGCGCGGCTCGTAATCGTCGATCACCGGGTCCGGCGTGCTGCGCGATTCGATGTGGTTGGCGACCCACAGGTAGAGCGTCGGGATGACGACGAGTGAGAGCAGCGTCGAGCACAACAAGCCGCCGATGACGACCGTTCCGAGCGGGGCTTGCGTGGAGCTTCCGACTTCGAGACCGAGCGCCAGCGGCGTCATACCGCCGATCGTCGCCAAGGTCGTCATTAGGATCGGGCGCAGTCGAAGCGGCGCGGCCTCGAGCACCGCGTCGCGCGGGCTGCGGCCCCGATGACGCAACTGGTTCGTAAACTCCACGACCAAGATCGCGTTCTTGACCACGATGCCGACGAGCATCAGAACCCCGATGAAGGCGGTCAAGCCGAACGAGCGGTGCGTCACGACGAGCGAGAGCACGACACCCGCGAGTGAGAGCGGGACCGCCATCATGATCACGAGTGGATGCAGCAGCGATTCGAACTGGGCGACCAGCAGCATATAAATCAACAGAACCGCGAGAATCACGATCAGTCCCAGGCTGCTGAACGTGCTGTTTTGCTGCAGCACGCCGGGGCCGAATTCCCAATGGTATCCCGTCGGCATCGCAACCTGATCCATCACGACGGCCGCCGCTTTGGTTACGTCACCGAGCGCGCCGCCGTTGAGGCCGGCCGTAATCTCGAGTTCGCGCTGCTTGTTCATGCGTGTCGTTTGCGATGGCCCGCTGCCGACGGTCACGCTCGCTACCGCGGCCAGCGGAACCGTCTCGAGCGTGTAGCCTGCTCCCGGCGTCGCCGTCGAACTGGAAATCAGCGAAGCAGCGGAGCCGCTCACGGGCACCTGGAGCGACAGACCGGCAACGGATTCGTACGTGCGTCGCTGATTCGCCGGCAACTGCACGATGACCGGAACTTGGGTCCCGCTCACTTGCAGGTAGGTCGCGATCGAGCCGCTGGTCGCCGTGTCGATCGCCTGCGAGATCACGGCGGTCGACAACCCGTGCGCGGCCGCGCGGTCACGATCGATTTGGATGTTGAGTTGGGGTTGAGCTTGGGTGACGTTGGTATCGGGCCGCGTGATGCCCGGGATTTCGGAAAGGCCCGGTAATGCCTGATGCGCGAGCGTGTCGAGCGTCGTCAGGTCGGGCCCGTAAATCATGATCGAGAGTTCGTCTTGTCCCTGCGAGAGGATACGCGAGACGATGTCGGTCGTGCGCCCGAAGACCGCCAGGCCAGAAATGGGATCGCCCATCAACTTGCGTAACTGAGCGGCGCGCGCGGGCGATGCCTGGGCGCCGCGGACGCGTTGTCCCGAGAGTCCGGCTTGCCAGGTCGCGACGAATCGGCCCGCCTCATCGCTCGATATCCCGGGTTGCAACGTGACTTGAAGCGAGGACTGGTTCGTGATGACGCGCCCGCCGCCGGCGCCGCCGCCCGATCCGACCGCGGCGGCGACGTCGACCACGCGTTTGTCGCCGTGCAAGCGCTTTTCAACGTCTTTGGTCATCGCGTTGGTGACGTTCAATGCCGTACCGGTCGGCATGCGCAGGGTGAAGCTCGCGAAGCGCGAGTTCGTCGCCGGGAACATTTCCGTGGCGACCACGTTGAACTTTACCGCCAGCAGCGTGAGCGTGAAGATGATCGCCGCCGTGCCTAAAACGGGAGCCGGATGATCGATCGACCAGGCCAGCAGTTGTTTATAGCGCGCGGAGAAACGTTCGTAGTGACGGTCGAAGGCAGCGCTGAAGCGCGCGTACGCGCCCTTCGGGCCACCGTTTGTTTTCGGCGCGGCCTTCGGCCAGAGCCGCGTGGCGAGCATCGGCACCGTGGTCACCGCGACCAACAGCGAGATGCCGACGGCAACCATCACCATGACTGCGAACGGCGTGAAGAGCAGCCCTTGTAATCCTGGAATAAGGAGCAGCGGCACGAAGACGGTAATGACCGTGACCGTCGAGGCGAGGACTGCGCCGAAGATCTCAGTCACGGCCGACTTCGCGGCTTGCACGATCGTTTCGCCCCGAATATAGTGGCGGTAGATGTTCTCGATGACCACGATGGCGTCGTCCACGATCAAACCGACCGCCAATGCCAGGCCGCCGAGCGTCATCGTGTTGAGCGAATAGCCGAGCAAATATGCGGCGAAGAGCGTACCCAGCACCGAGATCGGGAGCGATATGGCGACGATCAGCGTCGAACGCCACGAGTGCAAGAAGAGCAGGATGATCAGGACGGCCAACACTGCGCCGTAAAGGGCCGTATGTTCGAGTGCGTCGATCGCGTTGATGATGAAGCCACGCTGATCGAAGATCACGCCGATTTGCATCGATGGATAACGCTTGGCAATGTCGGCGATCTTCTTGTAGACGTCGTTCGCGGTGCCGACCACGTTCGCGTCGGGTTGCGCCGTAATCGAGACGCTTATCGCAGGCTTGCCGTTCAGGCGCGTGTAGGTGCGCTGCTCCGAAATCGAATCGCTGACCCGGGCCACGTCGCGCACGTAGACCGGCGCGCCGTTTTTCGTGGTGACGACGGTATTAGCGATCTGCGTCTCGTTCGTGTAGAGGGCATCGGTTTGAATCTGGTATTCGTTCGAAGCGATCTGCACGACGCCGGCCGGCAGGTTGACGTTTTCGTCCCGGACGCGGGCCGCGAGGTCGTCCGCCGTCAGTCCGTAACCTGCCAGCAAGCCGGCATCGGGCTCGATCATGATGGCGCGGCTTTGGCTCGCGTTGACGGCGACCGAGCCGACGCCGCCGACCGCCGAGAACTCGTCGGCGAGCTGGTTCGTGAAGAGATCGTTCAGGTCGCGCTGCGAGAGCGTGTTATCGGTGACAAAGGCCGTCACGACCGGCAGCGAATTCGGATCGAACTTGGTGATGACCGGAGTCTGCAGCGTCGGATCGTTCGGCAGCGATCCGCGGATGCGGTCGGTTTGCTCCTGCACGTTGATCGCGGCCGTATCGATGTTGACGCCGTAGTGAAACTGGGCGCGGATGCGGCTGTTGCCCTCCGAACTCGTTGACTCGATCGTGTCGATGCCGGGGACGCGGCTCACGGCGTTTTCGATCGGCCGCGTAATGAGCGTCTCCATCGATTCCGGATTCACGTTGGGATAGGTCACGCTGACGTTGATGACGGGCGGCGAGAACGTCGGCAACAGCGCGATCGGCAAGCGCGGCAGCGCAAACACCCCGAGCACGATGATCGCCGTCGCGATCATGGCCACGCCCAATCGCCTCGTCACCGCGAAGCGGGCAATGGGGTTTGTCTGGGCCGGCTGCTGCTGGTCGGTCTGCAAGGCGACTGGTACTCCATTCGGCCCGAGTGGGCTCTCGTTATAGGGTAGTGTTCCCTTCTGAGAGCGGCCTGAGCCGCATCCGATGATAGACATCGCTTGCTTGGCCGTGCGGCTAGCCCAGGCTACCCGATTTTCGGTGTGGCCGGGCTGCGCGGCCTTCCTTGAAAGCGGAGCGAGAAAGGTCGACAGCCCCGCGTGAGAAGAGGCGCTCATGAACTCTTCAGAGCGCGTGATGCGTGCGCTGCGACCCGCCTGGGTCACGGCGATCCTCGTGGCGTCTCTGGCCGCACTGCCTGCGAACGCGGAGCGCATGAACCCGTCGTTCGTCACGATGCAGAGTTCGGTGTTGACCGCCTTCTGGCACAAGCCGATGTACCTGCACGCCGAAATCCTGATGCCCGACTCGTACCCGACCTCGCCCGAGAAGAGATATCCGACGATCTATACGGTGCACGGTTTCGGCGGTTCGTACCGCCTGGGCGCGAACGCGCTGCGCACCTGGCGCGAGGCGCAACAAAAAGCGGGTGCGGAGTTCATCATCGTTTCGCTCGATGCGTCGTTCCCGACGGGCCACCACGAGTTTGCGGATTCGGCCAACAATGGGCCCTGGGGCCGAGCGCTGACGACCGAACTCATTCCGCAGCTCGAAGCCAATTACCGCATGATCGCAACGCCGCAGACGCGCTTCTTGAACGGACACTCCTCAGGCGGCTGGGCCTCGCTGTGGTTGCAGGTCAACTATCCCGACCTCTTCGGCGGGACGTGGTCGACCTCGCCCGATTCGCCCGACTTCCACGATTTCACCGGCCCCAACTTGTACGACTTGCCGCGCCAGAACATATATCTGGATCAGACTGGAAAAGAGTATGGCTTCGTGCGCCGCAACGGCGCCGACACGATGACGCTACGTCAGTACATCGAGCGCGAGGACGCGCGTGGATACGGCGGCCAATTCGATTCATTCGACGCGGTCTTCAGCCCGCGCGGCTCCGATGGAAAGCCGCTGCGCCTTTTCAATCTCAAGACCGGCGTGATCGATCCGGCGATCGCGCAGTATTGGGAGGCGAACTACGACATCGTGCGCATCCTGCACAACCGCTGGCCTGAGATCGGCCCCAAGCTGAAGGGCAAACTGCACGTCGTGATCGGCAGCGCCGACACGTTTCATCTCGAAGGCGGTACCTACCGGCTGCGCGACGAGCTGAAAGCGCTCGGCAGCGACGCGCAGATTACGATTGTGCCCGGTGCCGACCACGCCACCGTCTTCCAATATGACGGCGGGTTGATCGCGCACATCGTTCGCGAGATGAAGCAAGCCTTGCCGTGAGCCGCGGCACCCGCAGACGCCTCGCAGATCGCAGCACATGCGGGGCGCATTCTGTACGGAACCGACTTTCCGAACATTCCGTATGCCTACGGTGAGGAACGCGTCGGTCTGGAACGTCTCGCTCTGAGCGCCCCCGAGCTGCACGCGATCCTCCACGACAACGCGGCCCGCTTGTTCGCGAACTTCTGGTAGCGCCGGGGAGCCCGCCGCACCGCACGCGAAAGACCGTACCGATGAACGATCGCGATATCCACTCGCACATCGAGGCACTCGTCGCCGAAGAGCATCGCTTGCTTGAAAAGGCGGAGGGAGCGCAACTGGACGAAACCGAGCAAGCGCGCTTGGCTGACGTCAACGTCCAGCTCGACCGCTACTACGATCTGCTGCGTCAGCGGCGCGCTCGGCGCGAGTTCGGACAAGATGAAGAGAGTGCCCAGCTGCGGCCGCCCGGCGTCGTCGAAGGGTACCTGCAATAGCCCGTCGTCGCGCCGCGCGGGCTGCCCGGCCGGCGCCGTTCTTCCGCGCGATTTTGCTGCTTGTCATTCTGGTCGTGGCGGCCTATGTTGCCTATCGGTACCTGGTGAAGCCCGCCCAGCCCGTGGCCGATACTATCACCGTCTACTATTGTAAGACGGACGGAGAGACTCTCGTACCATGGAAGGTCACAATGGGCGTCCCGCGCCAGCCCGATGCTACGGCGATTGGCGTGGATTACCGCTCGAGAGTCGCGAATTACGCGACCGCGCAAGCCTTGGCCGGCCCTCCAACCGGGACCGAAGCCATCCGCTTTCCCAGCGGGACGGTGGCGCGCAGTGTGGCCGTTTCGGGGGCAAATGCAACCATAGATTTAGTGGGCGCGATCACATCAGCGCCGGCCGGCAGCTTTGCCGAGAGCGGCGAGTTCAAGGCGCTGGTCTGGACGTTGACGGCGCTGCCCGGAATCACCACCGTCCAGATCGAGATCAACGGCGCGAAAGTGCCGGCGTTGCCCGGAGGACACCTTGAGCTCGATCGGCCGCTCGCTCGCGCGAGCTGGTAGCCGCACCCTAACCGCGGCATTGCTGGCGCTCTGCCTCGCCTTCGCGGGGCTCGCGCCGATGCGCGCTGCCGCTGCGACGGCCGTGCCGAGCTTCTGGTTCGGCGGGACGACCCTCGTGCTCGCCAAGCCGCAGATGCGTTCCGGCGAGGTCGCGGTCGCGAGCGACGACGCGGGCTTGTCCAAGTTTCTCGCCAGGCTCGGCGCGTCGTTGACCTACGATCCGGCGCAGCGCCTGATCATCGTCACCAGCGGCGACCGGCGCGTCATCGCGTTCGTGGTAGGGGATTCACACTACACCGCGGCCGACGTGCGCGAGAACGCAGCATTCGCGCCATACACCGACGGTTCGTCGGCCTACATTCCGTTCTTGGCGCTAGCCAAAGCGCTCTACGTCTTGCCGGTCGCAGACGGAGCGACCACGGTCTTGCAGCCGCAGATCGGCGGTCTCGACGTGCGCGTCGAAAACCGCGTGACCACCGTCACCCTGCGCGGGGCGGCGCCGCTCAAATTCAAGCGCGTCTCGCGCGCTTCCGACGATCGCCTTTCGATCGCGTTCCCCGGTGTCGCGTCGACGCTCGACCACGATCGCCGCATCGGGGGGAGCGCCGAACTCGGCGGCCTGACGATCGATGTCGGCGGCAGCGCGCGCAATCCAACAACGACCGTGACATTCGATGCGTCGCGCGGCAGCTCGCACGCGCTCGTCACGCCCGACTCTTCAAACGACATCGCGATCGCGTTCGCGAAACACGGCGTCGCGCTCGCCGGCTCGCCGGTCCCTGATTCCGGCGAACCGCACCCCGCGCCGATCGTTGCGGTTGCGAGCGTCGACTACGCAACCGTCGGCGCCGACCTCGTCCCGAGCGCCGACGCGATCCCGCCACCGGCACTCGGGCCGCCGGTCAGCGTGACCTCGCTCGATTCGAGCGCCTCCGGCGACGGGCTCGACGTGCGCGTCGGCGTAAGTGGTCCCGTTCGCTACGAGTGGCATCGCCTGGGCGACAACCGCTGGTACATCGATCTCAAGAACGCGACGCTGGCCATTCCCGGGCGCGACGAGCAGCCGCCGGGTTCGAATGTTTCGGTGCGCCTGCGGCAAATCTCGACGCCGCCGGATCCGGTCGTGCGCATCGCGTTCAGCCTGCCCTCGGAACGTCAAATCGACGTTTTGCCGGTCGCCGGTGGCTTCAGCGTCGCAATCGCCGCACAAGACGAACACGATCCACAGCGCGTCGGCGCGGGGCGAATCGCGGGCGGCACCGTCGTGGCGTCGCTTCCGCTCGCCGGAAACACGGGCGATCTCTGGTCGAACCCCGCGACTCAAGCCGCCGTGCGTCCGCTCGTTCCGACCAATCCGAAACTGATCGTCATCGACCCCGGTCACGGCGGCAGCGACGGGGGTGCAGCCCATAACGGTTTGATCGAGAAGAGCATCACGCTGGACGTCTCAAAACGTCTGCGCAGCGTCTTGATTGCGCGCGGCTGGCAAGTGAAAATGACGCGCGAGACCGATGTCGACGTGTTCGCGCCGGACGATTCGGCACACGACGAGTTGCAAGCGCGTTGCGACATCGCCAACAATGCCGGTGCGCGCGCCTTCATCAGCGTGCACGTCAATAGTTTCTCCAGCGCCGCGATGAACGGCACGCTGACCTACTATTACAAAGGCTCCGACCAGGCGCTCGCGAACGCGGTTCATCGACGCCTGGCCGGCTCGATCTCGACCGCCGATAAGGGCGTGCGGAAGGAAGAGTTTTACGTCATCCACCACACGACGATGCCCGCTACGCTGATCGAAATGGCATTTCTCTCGAACACGAGCGACGCCGAGCTGCTGCGCTCGCCCGCCTTCTTGCAGCGGATCGCGGTCGCCATTGCCGATGGTATCGGGGATTACGCCGCGAGCACGCCGTCCGCGCCAACGACGGACGGAACCTAAGGCGATTCTCGGCATCTTTGATTCGGGGCTCGGTGGACTGACCGTGCTGCGAAACGTGCGCGCGCGCCTGCCGCGTGAGGACCTCGTCTACCTAGCCGATCAGGCGCACGTTCCGTATGGCGACCGTTCGCACGACGAGCTGAGAGCGTTCCTCGAATGGAACGTCGCGTTCTTAGATGCGCACGGCGTCGACGCGATCGTGATGGGCTGCAATACGTCGTGCGCGGTTGCCGCGCGTTACGGCTGGCCGCCGGCGCGCGCCAGGATTCTCGACCTGATCGACGCGGCGGCGCAAGCCGTCGCCGAATCCGGCGCGCAGCGCGTCGGAGTGATCGCGACCAACGCGACCGCGCAATCGGGCGCGTACGGCGAAGCGATCCGCCGCCGCGCGCGGGGCGTCATCGTGGAAGAAGCCGGTGCGCCCGCACTGGTCCCGCTGGTTGAGGCCGGAACGTTGGAAGGCCCGATCGTCGCGGCGGCAGTTGCCGAAGCGTGCGCGCGTTTCGGCGGGCCGCTCGATGCGATGGTGCTAGCCTGCACGCACTTTCCGATTTTGGATACGCATTTCGCTGCTGCCTTGGGACCCTCGGTCGTGCGAATCGATCCGGCCAACGCGCAGAGCGATCGGGCTGTCGCTTTCGTTCACGCTCGTGGCGAGAATGTGGAGACCGGCCGCACGCGTTTCGTCACGAATGGCGCGCTCGAGTCATTCCGGCGCGCCGTCGTCGCGCTCTGCGGTCCGCTCGGCCCGAACGACGCGGTGACCTCCGTCGAGCCTAGATTATCTTGAAGAAGTGATAGGCGAGTAAGACGCACGATGCGCCGAGCGCGGTGCCGGCGACGACCTGCGCCAAACTGTGCGCTTTCAGATAGACGCGCGACCAGCCGACGATCGGGATCAAGACCAGAAACGGCAGCGGCTGCCACCCGTACAGATAGACGAGCGCGGTCAACGAGGCCGTGATGCCGAGCGAGTGCGTCGATATCTTCCAGTAACGCGTGATGTACTGGACGATGAGCGAGGCCACGGCGAAGCCACCCATGGTCGCGATCAGCAAATTCGGAGCGTGCATCAGCCACAAGACGCCGGTACCCAAGAAATAGAAAACAACGAACGTACTGAAGACCGCCTCGCGCTCGCTGCGCACGGACATGTCCAGATCGGCGATGCGATCGGTCGAGTAGAGCCACAGGACGTAGAGCATCGGGCCGATCGAGGTGAAGAACGTACTGGCGAAAAGCAGGTACCAGAACTCGGGTGGGTCCTGCGCTTTGGCGTGCGCCAGGAAGACGAAGAGCGCCAGCGCCGTCACGAACGGATTGCAGATCGTTGAAAAAATCCGCGCCAGATCGGTCAAAACGCGCCTGCGCCGGTTCCGTGGGACCCGTACGAGCATCGGCGCTTCGCTAGACAGCACTTCGGAAGAGTGCGCTACGGGCCGAGCGGACCCTTCCGTGACGTCGAGCTTCAGTCGAGCTTCAGATGAGACGCGCGGACAGGCGCGCGATGTCGGCGATAGCGCGATCGCGCGCGCTACTATCGATCGTGACGCCCGTCGTATAGACGCACAAGACGGACGGCCGAGACGTTGGCGAGCGCCACAGCAGCGCGATGTCGTTGCCGCCGGTGTGGTGCGTGCCGGTCTTGTCGGCGACGATCCACGAAGATGGAACGCCCGCACGTATTCGCGTACCGCCTGTCGTCGATCCGCGTAACCAGGACAACAGCAGCGCCGTGTGCGCCGGGTCGAGCACTTCGCCGCGCGCGAGTTGCAAGAGATCGCGCGCCGCCGCCGTTGGCGTCGTCGTGTCGCGCGGGTCACCGGGAGTGGCCTGGTTCACGTCCGGCTCGTTGCGATCCAGCCGAGTGACGCCGTCGCCGATCGCGCGCAAGAACGACGTCACCGACGCGGGGCCGCCGAGTTGGGTGAGAAGCAGATTGGCGGCAGTGTTATCGCTATGCTGAAGGGCGGCCGCGCACAGGGCGGCGACGGTCATCTCGCCGAGGCTCAGATGCGCGGTCGTGACCGGGCTGTAGTCGAGCAGCTCGCCGCGCCCATAACGAACCCGCGCGTTGAGCGAAAGCCGGCGCCGTTCGACTGCGTGAAGGATGGCCATCGCGAGCGCCAATTTGAATGTGCTCGCCATCGGAAACCGCTCGCTCGCGCGATGCGACAGAAGCGCCGCCCCGTCGCTGCGTGCGGCGAAGACACCGAGCCGGCCACCGATATGCCGTTCGATGGCCTCGAGTGGTCCAGGGCCGTCGCGCGGACCGGCGGCCGCCGCCGCCGCAACTCCGGTAAGAAAGCTCGATCGCGTCCACATAGGGCCGGTCTGCCACGAACTATTGGTGCGCGCCTTCAGGCTGGAAAACTCCCAGCTTTCGTCGTAAGAGGGCGCATGGCTATCATCGAGCGGATCGACTCCCCGGCCGACCTCAAGCGCCTCTCACGCCCGGAAATCGACGTCTTGGCCTCCGAGATCCGTGAAGCCCTGGTCGAGGCGTGCGCCAAGAACGGCGGCCACCTCGGCCCGAACCTCGGCGTGGTCGAGTTGACCCTGGCCCTGCACCGCGTGCTCGATGCGCCCAAAGACAAGATCGTCTGGGACGTCAGCCACCAAGTCTACGTCCAGAAAATCCTGACGGGCCGGCGTACGCGGCTCAACACGATCCGCAAGGGCGGCGGTCTCTCGGGCTTCGCGATGCGCAGCGAGTCCGAATACGATTGCTTCGGCGCGGGGCACGCCTCAACGTCGATCTCGGCCGGCCTCGGCATGGTCGCCGCGCGCGAGCTCGCCGGCACCGATGAAACGGTCGTCGCGATCATCGGCGACGGCGCGCTGACCGGCGGCTTAGCCTACGAAGCGCTCAACAACGCAGGTCAGCTCAAATCAAATTTCATCGTCATCCTCAACGATAACGAGATGTCGATCGCTCCTAACGTCGGCGCGATCGATCGCTATCTTGCAAGCCTGCGCTCGAAGCCGTTCTTCAACGCGGCACGCGAGAAGGCGAAAGATTTCCTCGGCCACATGCCGTTTGGCGAACTCGGCCGCAAAGCGCTCTCGACGGCGGAAGAAGCTGCGATGCGTTTCGTCTCGAGCGAGCCGAAGGCCGCGGTCATCTTCGAAGAACTCGGCCTGCGTTACGTCGGCCCGATCGACGGCCACGACTACGATACGCTCGTCGACGTCCTCTCGAACGTGCGCAAGATTCCGGGCCCGGTGCTCCTGCACGTCAAGACGATCAAGGGCAAGGGCTTCGAACCCGCCGAGCTCGATAAGCGCACCTTTCACGGCGTCGGGCCGTTCGAACTCGAGAACGGGAAGATCGAATTCAAACCCGGCGCGCGGCCGACGTTCTCGGAGGCCTTCGGTGAGGCGCTCTCGACGCTCGCGGATCGCGATAAGCGCGTCATCGGCATCACGGCCGCGATGCCCGACGGCACCAAACTCTCCAAGTTTGCCAAGCGCCATCCCGACCGCTACTTCGATGTCGGCATTGCTGAGGCGCACGCGGTCTGTTTCGCGGCCGGCGCCGCGACCGCCGGGCTCAAGCCCGTCGTCGCGATCTATTCGACGTTCTTGCAGCGCGCCTACGACCAAATCGTGCACGATGTCGTCATTCAGAATCTGCCGGTGGTCTTCTGCATGGATCGTGCCGGCGTCGCCGGTGACGACGGGCCGACCCACATGGGCCTCTACGATATCGCGTATATGCGGACGTTGCCGTTCATGACGATCATGGCGCCGCGCACCGAAGACGAGCTCGGGCCGATGCTCGAGCACGCGTTGACGCTCCCCGGCCCGAGTGCAATTCGCTACCCGCGCGGCAACTCGCAAGGCAATCATCTCGAAGCGCCCGCGCCGATCGTGCAAGGCCGCGCCGAAGTGCTGCGCCGCGGCGAGGGCGTCGCGATCCTCGCGCTCGGCAATACCTGCGACATTGCGCTCGACGCCTACGACGCGATTGGGGCCGGTGAGCCGAAACCGACGGTCGTTAACATGCGCTTCGTCCGTCCGCTCGATGAGACGCTGCTGCTCGAGTTGGCGCAGACGCACCATCGCTTCGTCACCCTTGAGGAACACTCGCTGATGGGCGGCTTCGGCTCGGCCGTCTGCGAGTTCGGCGCCGACCGGGGCTTGCAGGTCACGATCGAACGGATCGGCGTCCCGAGCGTCCTAATCCAGCACGACAAGCAGCCCAATCAGCGCGCCACCTTCGGCCTTTCGGGCGAAAGCTTGGCGGCGCGGGTTCGGGCTACGACGGAAGCGGCATCGACGCGCTAGCCGTCGAAAGGGGCGCGCTGCCCGGCCTCGGCCGTGTCTTTCCTAGAGCGGAGTACGTAAGCATACCGTGATCTTCCTTAACACGTTGTTGGCGGCCGTGACCGCCGCGCCGGCTGCGGTGCCGGCCGTACCCAAAGCGACGGTGACGTTGGCGCCGGCCATACTGAATCAGCTGCTCAATCCGCCTCACCCACAGACGGCCCTGGCCCAGAATGTGCCGTGGCTGACGCACACGCTGGCCGGTATCTTCATCGTCGCCGCGGTCACGCTCATCATCCTATTGGCCGTCCAGACGACCAAACAAGAGGGTCTGAGCGGCACGATCGGCGGCCGGGTTGAATCCGCGTATCGTCCGCGCCTGGGTTTCGATCAGCAACTCCAACGCATCACCACGATCGTTGCGATCACGTTTGCGGTTTTCGCGACGCTGGTCAGCATCGCAGGGATCTAGCAGCCAGCCGTGGCGCTCCTCGAAGTCAAAGACCTCCGTGTCGGCTTCAAGACGGACGACGGCTACGTCAACGCGGTCAACGGACTCTCGTACTCGGTCGATAGCGGCTCGACACTCGGCATCGTCGGCGAATCAGGCTCGGGGAAGTCGGTCAACGCGTTGACGATCATGCGCCTGATCCCGATCCCGCCCGGCCGTATCGAAGCCGGCACGATTACCTTGCGCGGACAAAATCTTTTGATCAAGAGCGAACCCGAGATGCGCAGGATTCGCGGTAAAGATATCGCGATGATCTTCCAGGACCCGATGACTTCGCTCAATCCGGTCCTGACCGTCGGCGACCAGATCTCCGAAGCGGTCCAGTTGCATCTGAAATTGAACAAGAAGGACGCGCTGGTCAAGACCGTCGACATGCTGCGCGTCGTGCGCATTCCGCTGCCCGAGAAGCGCGTCAAAGAGTACCCTCACCAGCTCTCCGGCGGCATGCGGCAACGCATCATGATCGCGATGGCGCTCTCGTGCGATCCCGATGTCTTGATCGCGGACGAACCGACGACCGCGCTCGATGTGACGATCCAAGCTCAGATCATCGACCTGATGAACGAAATGCAGGCACGTTTGGGCTCGGCGATCATTCTGATCACGCACGACCTCGGCGTCGTCGCCGAGACCTGCCAAAACGTCCTCGTGATGTACGCCGGCAATATGGTCGAATACGGCAGCGCGACCCAGATATTTGCGGAGCCGCGTCATCCCTACACGATGGGCTTGCTCTCATCGCTCCCGCGGCTCGACCAAAAGGATCAGACCCGCCTGGTGCCGATCGAAGGCCAGCCGCCGAACATGCTGCGCCTGCCCAAGGGTTGTACGTTCGCGCCGCGCTGCAAGTACCGCATGCCGATCTGCGATCAGCCCGTTCCGCTCTACGATTTCGGCGACGGCCACACGGCGCGCTGCTTCCTCTACGACGCGCGCACCGAAGGCGAGCGCACCCTCAAGGTTGAGACGCGACCGCAAGTTCCGAATTCGGTGGCCGCCGTGCCCGAGGCGGCCAAGTGACGGATCCGGCGAGTAGCCCCGCCGCCCAGCCGTCGAGCGATCTGATCGTCGTCAAGGATCTCTACAAGTATTTTCCGATCAACGCCGGGATTCTGTCGCGCCACATCGGCGACGTCAAAGCCGTCGACGGGATCGACTTCACGATTCGGCGCGGCGAGACGCTGGGTCTGGTCGGCGAATCCGGTTCGGGGAAGACGACCGCCGGGCGCGTCGTCTTACGACTCTTGCCGGCAACCAAGGGCGAGGTCATCTTCGACGGTCGCAGCGTCCACGAACTTGGCCGCGAGGAAGTCCGCAAGCTCCGCAAGGAGATGCAGGTCATCTTCCAAGATCCGTACGCCTCGCTGAACCCGCGCATGACGGTCGGCGATATCATCGGCGAGCCGCTCGCGATCCACCACATCGCCAAGGGTCGCGACGCCGAGGAACGCGTGCAAGAGTTGCTGCGCCTGGTCGGCCTTCAGCCCTATCATGCCAACCGTTATCCGCACGAGTTTTCGGGTGGGCAGCGGCAACGCATCGGCATCGCTCGCGCGCTCGCCGTCTCGCCCAAGTTCATCGTCGCCGACGAGCCCGTCTCCGCGCTCGACGTCTCGATCCAGGCCCAAGTCGTCAACCTACTTCAGGATCTCCAGGCCCAGCTCGGCTTGACATTCTTGTTCATCGCCCACGATCTCTCGGTCGTGCGCCATATTTCGAACCGGGTCGCGGTCATGTACGTCGGCAAGATCATGGAGATCGCCGATCGCGACGAACTCTACGCCAACCCGCTCCATCCTTACACGATCGCACTGCTCTCGGCGATTCCGATTCCGGACCCGACCGTCGAGCAGCGCAAGAAGCGCATCATTCTTACGGGCGACATCCCGTCGCCGGTCAATCCGCCTTCAGGCTGCCGCTTCCACACGCGCTGCCCGGTCGCGTTCGACCGCTGCAAGGTTGAAGTTCCGCTCTCGAAGCCGTATGGGCCGAACCACGAGGCCGCGTGCCACTGGGTCGACGAGCACGACGGACAGGCCCCCGACCTTACCGCCGGTCCCGCCATCGTCGCATAGCGCAAGAAAAGAGAAGAGCGATTGCACTGCAATCGCTCTTCGCGTCTCTCGTAAGGAGTCTGCGCTACTTTTTCTTGCGCGAGGACTTCTTGCGGCGGCCGCCCTTCTTGGCTGCCTTCTTGGCGCCGGACTTCTTCGCGGCTTTCTTGCGTCCGCCGGCTTTCTTACGGCCGCCGGTCTTCTTGGCTGCGCCCTTCTTGCGTCCGGCCTTCTTGCGACCGCCGGTCTTTTTCGCGGTGGACTTCTTCGCGGCTTTCTTACGTCCGCCGGCCTTCTTGCGAGCTTTCTTCGCGGGCTTCGCGGCGGCGGGAGCGGCCTTCTTGGCAGCGCTCTTACGCTTCGAGGACTTGCGTCGCTTCTTAGGCGCGGGAGCGGCCGGAGCCATCCCGTCGCCCATCATGTTGTTATCCAAAAACTGCCTCCTCGTCCGGATCGGACGATCGAATACTGGGAATCGTCGACAAATATGTCAACGCCTTTGGAAGCATCTTATACTTTCGACGAATATTTTGCAAGATTTGCGCTGCGGCGCGTCTCGCGCGGATATGTGCCGCATCGCACGCAATGCGGGCAAAACCTTGTGTCGTAAGCATCTTCGATGCATGCGCGTTGCCGGCCGCATTCGCGGAAACGCGGCACGGACGCGCCCCGGCACGCGATCTTTGACGCTCGGCCGGTCCCCCGCCTTTGCTCGGCGCTTGACGGCGGCGGTATACTAAGGGCGTTTTCGTTAGACCCCCGGGACCCGACACCCCAGATACGAGGAGCATTTGAAGAAGCCGCTGATCATCGTCGAATCGCCGACGAAGGCGCGCACCATAAAGAAATTCTTGCCTCCCCGTTTCGTCGTGAAGGCCTCGGTCGGGCATGTCCGCGATCTGCCCAAGAGCACGCTCGGGGTCGATGTCGAGCACGATTTTGCGCCGCGTTACCTTACCATTAAAGGTAAGGGCGATGTGATCAAAGAGCTGAAGGCCGCCGTGAAGCTGGCGGGCGGCGACGTCTACCTCGCGACCGACCCCGATCGCGAAGGGGAGGCGATCGCCTGGCATCTGGCCGAGCTGCTCAAACTCGATCATCCCAAACGCATCGAGTTGCACGAGATCACCAAGGCCGCCGCGCTCAAAGCGATCGCGGAGCCGCACGAGATCGATATGGACCGGGTCAACGCGCAACAGGCGCGCCGCATCCTCGACCGGCTGGTCGGCTATAAGATCTCGCCCTTGCTCTGGGCCAAGGTGCGCGGAGGACTCTCGGCCGGGCGCGTGCAGTCGGTCGCCGTCAAGTTGATCGTCGACCGCGAGCGCGAGATCGAGAAATTCGTGCCGCGCGAGTACTGGACGATCGCGGCGCAGCTGACGCTACCGGGCGAACCGCTCGTCATTCCGGCCGAACTCAACGAGATCGACGGCGAGAAGGCTGAGATTACGAGCGGTGATCGCGCGAACCAGATCGTCGCCGATCTGGAGGGTGCGACCTATGGCGTCGCCGCGGTCAAACAGCGGGAGACGCGCCGCAACGCGGCGGCGCCCTTCACGACCTCGACGTTGCAGCAAGAGGCCTCGCGTAAGTTGCGCTTCCGGGTGCGCCGCACGATGCAGGTCGCGCAGGCGCTGTACGAAGGCGTCGATCTGGGCAGCGAGGGCACCCAAGGCCTGATCACCTACATGCGCACCGACTCGACCCGTATCTCCGACGGCGCTCGCGATGCCGCCAAGGACTACATCGACGCCAATTTCGGGCCGGAGTTCTACGGCGGCGCGCGGACGCACAAGCTGCGCGAAGGCGCCCAGGATGCGCACGAAGCGATCCGGCCGACCTCGATCGAGCGCACGCCGGATTCTCTCTCCGGGATTCTCAAGCGCGACGAGCTGAGGCTTTACCAGCTGATCTGGGAGCGCTTCGTCGCGTCGCAGATGGCCGCCGCGGTCTTCGATCAAACGACGGTCGAGATCGATGCTAAGCCGGTGCGCGGTACGACCCGCTACACGTTCCGCACGACCGGAAGCGTCCTCAAGTTCGCCGGCTTCACCGCGGTGTATGAGGAAGGCCGCGACGACGACGCGGCGTCCGAGAAGGCTGCCGAGAAAACGCCCGGCGCCAAACGGCCGGCCCGCATTCCGCTACCCGCGCTGGCGACCGGCGATGTTCTCGACGAGCAATCGCTCGACGCCAAGCAGCACTTCACCGAGCCGCCCCCGCGTTTCACCGAAGCGACGCTAGTCAAAGCGCTCGAGGAGAATGGGATCGGCCGGCCCTCGACCTACAGTTCGATCGTCGAAACGATTCAGGCCCGGCAGTATGTCGAGCAGCGCGAGCGCCGCTTCCATCCGACCGAGATCGGTATGGCCGTCAACGACCTGCTGGCCGAGCATTTCAAAGACATCATGGACTTGCACTACACGGCCAAGATGGAAGGCGAGCTCGACCTCGTCGAAGAGCGCAAAGGCGATTGGGTCGACGTCTTGCGCGGCTTTTACGGTCCGTTCGCGCTCGAGTTGGAAGAAGCCGAAAAGAAGCTTCCCAAGATCGAACTCAAAGATGAACCGACCGACGAGATCTGCGTCAACTGCGGCCGTCCGATGGTCATCAAGACCGGGCGCTTCGGACGCTTCATTTCATGCACCGGCTATCCCGAGTGTAAGACGACCAAACCGATTCTCAAAGATACGGGCGCGATCTGCCCCAAGGACGGCGGTAAGATCGTCGAGCGCAAGTCGCGTCGCGGCCGCACGTTCTACGGGTGCGCCAACTACCCGGCCTGCGATTTCATTTCATGGGATCGGGTCGTCCCCGAGCCGTGCCCCGTCTGCGGCGCGTACGTGACCGTAAAATCGAAGCGCGGCACGCTCGTCTTCACCTGCAGTGCGAACAAAGAACACGATACGAGCGCGCTCGGCGGCTCTGCGGAACGCGAGCCCGAACCCGAACCCGTCGAAGCGTGAACGCATCGCTGCGGATCATCGGCGGCGGCCTGGCCGGCTGCGAAGCAGCCTGGCAGGCCGCCCGTCGCGGTCTCGACGTGGAATTGTATGAGATGCGGCCGCAGCAGCGGGGCCCGGCGCACGTCACCGACGCCTTGGCGGAACTGGTCTGCAGCAATTCGCTGCGCGGCGCGTCGCTCGAAAATGCGGTCGGTCTGTTGAAAGAAGAACTGGCCCGGCTCGGTTCGCTGATCGTGACCAGCGCGCGCGAAGCGGCCGTGCCTGCCGGCGGTGCACTGGCCGTCGATCGCGAGCGCTTCGCGGCGCTCGTTGAGTCCAAACTGGCGGCGCTGCCGAACGTGCGCATCAGGCGCGAGGAAGTACGCTCGATCGATCCGGAGATTCCGACCATCGTCGCCTGCGGCCCGCTGCCGTCCTCGGCGCTTGCCGACGCGATCGACGCGCTGCTCGCGCGCGCCCAGCTCGAGGTTGCCGGCGCTCGCCCGCGCTTGCATTACTACGATGCCGCGTCGCCGATCGTTGCGACCGATTCGCTCGACCTGACCCAGATGTACGAGAAATCCCGCTATGACAAAGGCGATGGCGCCGACTACCTCAACATCCCGCTGACGCGCGAGCAATACGAGACCTTCGTGCGTGACCTGCGCGAACTGCCCAAACTCCAGCCCAAAGATTTCGAACTCGACGTTGCCGCCGGCAAGGTTCCGTATTTCGAGGGCTGCTTGCCGATCGAGGAGATGGCGGCGCGCGGCGAGGACACGTTGCGCTACGGCCCGCTCAAGCCGGTTGGCTTGCGCGATCCGCGCACCGGCCTCGGCCCGCACGCGGTGGTGCAGCTGCGCAAAGAGAACGTCGCCGGTACGGCATACAATGTCGTTGGCTTCCAGACGCGCCTGACGTGGCCGGCGCAGAAGGAGGCCTTCGCGAAATTACCAGGACTTGCCAATGCGGAGTGGCTACGTTTAGGCGTTATGCATCGCAACTCGTTCCTCGACGCGCCGCGCTACCTGCGGCCCGATTTTCGTCTGCGCGGCTTCGACCGCACCTGGTTCGCGGGCCAGATTACCGGCGCCGAAGGCTATGTGGAGGCCGCGGCCTGTGGGCTGCTCGCCGCACTATCGGCGAACGCCGTGCTGCGCGACCGCGAGCCGGTCGTCGCGCCGGCCGATACCGCGCTCGGCGCGGTGCTCGCGCACCTGCAGAATGCGGCCAGCGCCGACTTCCAACCCTCGAACGTCAGCTGGGCATTCTTCTCGCCGCTCGCGAACGGGCCGCGCGATAAGCGCGAACGTCGTCGCCTCATGTCGGAGCGGGCGCTCGCGAATCTGGGCGCATGGTCGGACGCGCTCGAGCGCGACCGCGTTGCGAGCCCGGTGCCGGCGTAATGGCGCGCATTCGTTCGACCACGATCCTCGCGGTGCGCCGTGACGGTAAGCTCGCGATCGCGGGCGACGGCCAGGTGACCCTCGACAAGACGATCGTCAAACACGGTGCGAAAAAGGTCCGTCGCATCGCCGGTGGCACGGCGCTGGCCGGTTTCGCCGGCTCGGCCGCCGACGGCATCACCCTGCTCGAAAAATTTGAAGCGAAGCTGACGGAGTACAAAGATATCGTGCGCGCCGCGGTCGAGTTGGCCAAGGATTGGCGCCAGGATCGTGCGCTGCGCCGGCTCGAGGCGCTGCTCGTCGTCGGCAACCCCGAGCATCTGTTCTTGCTCAGCGGGACCGGCGACGTGATCGAGCCCGACGAAGGCATCGTCGCGATCGGCAGCGGCGGCCCGTACGCGCAGGCGGCGGCGCTGGCGCTGATGCATAAGAGTTCGCTCGATGCCGAGGCGATCGCGCGCGAAGCGCTGCTCGTCGCCGGCACGATCGATATCTACACGAACGACAAGATCATTGTCGAGGTCATCTGAGCGGGGAGTTTTTGTGATGCGCTGTTTGACCGTGCCGCTCGCTCTTGCCGCGTTCGCGGCCGCCGCGCTGCTTTCGCGCGGAGCCGCGCGGGCCGTCGAACTTACGATCGTCCCAGTGCAGACCGCGCTCGCGCACCACGCCGTGACGACCAAGAATCCCGCAGCGCAACAAGCTTTCGACGAAGGCTTGACGCTGATCTACGCATTCAACCGTGACGAATCGGCCAAGCGCTTTCAGCACGCCGCGGAACTGGATCCGGCGCTCGCGATGGCGTGGTGGGGCGTCGCGCTCGCCGAAGGACCCAATCTCAATTACGGAATGACGCCGGCGCGGATCGCGACCGCCAATGACGCGCTTGCGAAAGCCAAGAAACTGGCCGACGGGGCATCGCCCGAAGAGCGCCGGTACATCGAGGCGCTCGCCGTACGCTATCCCGCGAAACCGGCGGCGGAGGCTGAAACTGATGCGGCCTACGCGCGGTACCGCGACGCGATGGCCAAGCTGCATGCCGACTATCCCGACGATCTGGATGCGGCCACATTGTACGCCGAGAGCGTCATGGATGTCGATGATTTCGGCTGGGACGCCGGCCGGCCCGGTCCCGCGCGTGCCCAAGTCGTCGCTGCGCTCGAATCGGTCTTGGCACGCGATCCGAACCACATCGGCGCGAACCACTATTACGTGCACGCCATGGACTACATGGGCGTCGCCGATAAAGGGGTCGCCAGCGCGAAGCGGCTGAGCGCGCTGCCGATCGAGCCGGCGGCCTCGCATCTCGTCCACATGTCGGGACACATCTACCTCGATGTCGGCATGTTCATTCCGCTCCTGCGCGACAACCGCGTCGCGGTCGACGACGATCGCGCGTACGCTACGAGCCTCGGCACGACGCCCAGCCGGCTCGATTATTACGGTCACAATCTCGACTTCTATCTGGGCGGCGCGCTGATGCTCGACGAGCGAGCCGATGTCGACAGGGCCATTGGGTTCTCGAAAGAAGCCGGCAGCCCGAACGGCATCCTGGCCTACGCCCGGCAACGCCGCTGGAGCGACGTGCTGGCATGGCCGGCTCCCGACGGCCGCTCGCCTTTCAACGGCGCCGTCCGGCACTACGCGCGCGGTCTTGCCTACGCCGGCCGCGCTGACGCGCGCTCGGCACGCGCCGAACTTGCGCCGCTGCAGGATATGTTAGCGCAAGGCAGTCCGCGCGCGAGGTATTTCGCGACGCAACTCGAGCGTTTGTTGCGCGCGCGCGTCGCGCATCTCGAGGGCGACGATTCAGGCGCCGTGGCGAATCTGCGGGCAGTCATCGCCGATGTCGCGCCGCTTCCGCCCGAAGTCTTTGCGCCGTGGTACTATCCGGCGGGCGAATGGCTGGGCGCGATTCTCCTGTCGAAGGGCGACGCCGCCGGAGCCGAGGCAGCCTTTCGTGCCGACCTGGTGCGCACGCCGCACAACGCGCGCGCGCTCTATGGTTTGATGCGGAGTTTGACGGCACAAGGGCGTCTCGACGAATCGCGCGCGGTCGCCGGCGAGATCGCGGCGAATTGGCGCGGAACGTTCGAAGACTTGCGGCTCGATGATTGAGTTCGTCCGTGCCAATCGGGAGCGCTATCTGGCCGAATTGACGGAGTGGATCGCATGCCCGTCGGTCTCGGCCGATCCGGCCCGTCATCCGCAGGTGCGACGCTCGGCCGAAGTCGCGGTGGCGCGCATGCTCGCCGCCGGGTTGCAGCACGCCGAAGTGCTTGAGACCAGCGGCCTGCCCGTCGCCTACGGCGAGTGGCTGGGCGCGCCCGGCGCGCCGACCGTATTGATCTACGGACATCACGACGTTCAGCCTGAGGATCCGCTCGAATTGTGGGAGTCGCCGCCGTTCGCCGGCACCGTGCGCGAGGGTAAGCTCTTCGGCCGCGGATCGGTGGACGACAAAGGCCAAGTGCTGATGCACATAGCGGCGCTCGAGGCGCATCTTCGCAGCAACGGCAAACTCCCGATCAACGTCAAGGTCGTCGTTGAAGGCGAAGAAGAGATCGGCTCGCCGAGTTTCGAGGCTTTCTTGGCGCGCGAAAAGGATCGGTTGCGATGCGACGTGGTGGTCGTCTCCGATACCGCCGTCTTCGCTGAGGACGTGCCGTCGCTCACCGTATCGCTGCGCGGTCTCGTGCACTGGGAAGTCACCGTGCACGGACCAGCCAACGATCTGCACTCCGGATATTTTGGTGGGCTCGTGGTCAATCCGATTGAAGCGCTCGGCACGATGCTGGCAACGCTCCGCGACGCGGATGGAAAGATCACGATCGACGGGTTTTACGACGGCGTGCGCGAGCTCGCACCGCGCGAGCGCGCCGAACTCGAAGCCCTGCCGTTCGATGCGGCCCGCGAGGCACGCGCGCTGGGTGTCTCGGAACTCGCCGGCGGCGAGCACGCGCGGCTTCCGCTCGAACGTATGTGGCGCCGCCCGACGTTGGAACTGAACGGCATCCACGGCGGCTATCAAGGCCCCGGCCATAAGACGATCGTTCCGTCCTGGGCCAAAGCGAAAATCTCGGCGCGTCTCGTCGAAGGACAGGAGCCCGATCACGTGAAGCGCGTCGTGCAGATGCATCTCGAGCGTGTCGCACCGCGCGGCGTTCGCGTCGACATTGTCGCCGACGGCGATGTGCGCGCCGTGACGACCTCGCGCGAACATCCCGCCGTCGGCGCCGCCGCGCGTGCGATGGAGCGCGGGTTCGGAAAGCCGCCCGTCTTCATCGGAACCGGTGGAACGATCGGTCCGGTCTCGTCGTTTGACCGAATCCTCGGACTTCCGCAAGTCTTGATCGGCGTCGGCCTGCCCGATGACGCGATCCATGCACCGAACGAAAAGTTCGATTTGAACCAATTCTATCTGGGAATAGAGACGATGGCCTATCTCTACGACGAACTGGCGGAGACGCTTTGAATCCGACGCCGAAAGCTCTGACACCGCGCGAGATCGTGGCGGAACTCGATCGCTACATCGTCGGACAGGCGAAGGCGAAACGTGCGGTGGCGATTGCGATGCGCAACCGCTACCGGCGCGAGCAACTCGGCGCGGAGATGCGCGGCGAGATCATTCCCAAAAACATTCTGATGATTGGGCCGACCGGGGTCGGGAAGACCGAGATCGCGCGACGCCTGGCCGGGCTCGCGGGCGCGCCCTTCGTGAAAGTCGAGGCGACCAAGTATACCGAGGTCGGTTACGTCGGGCGCGACGTGGAATCGATGGTGCGCGACCTGGTCGAGAACGCGGTGCGTATGGTGCAGGACGAGCGTCGTGCCGAGGTCGCCGAGATGGCCGACGCGGCCGCCGTCGAGCGCGTCATCGATCTGCTGCACCCTGAGACGCGTGCCGCGCAGCCGCCGCAGGCGCCCAATCAATTCGCGCAGACGCTCGGCTCGATCTTCGGCGGCGCCTACCAAGCGCCGGGGATGACGCCGCAGCAGCAGGCCGCAACCGCGACGATGCCCGACGAGGCGCGCACGACGCGCGAGCGCGCCAAGGAAGATATCGTGCGCGGATTCTTCGACGTGCGGTTGGTCGATATCGAGGTGGAAGAATCGCCGACGGTCTCCATCGGCATGCTGGGCGGTATGGATCCGTCGATGACCGGCGGCGCCGACATGAGCGAGATGCTCGGCGGCTTGCTGCCGAAGAAGAAGGCGCACAAGAAGGTGACGGTGCCCGAGGCGCGCCGCATCTTCGCGCTAGAAGAGGCGGGCAAGCTGATCGACATGGATGCCGTCAAGCGCGAAGCGTTGCGTCGCGCAGGCGAGAACGGCATTATCTTCATCGACGAGATCGATAAGGTCGCGGGTGCTCGCGAAGGCCGCAGCGGTCCCGACGTCTCGCGCGAAGGCGTGCAACGCGACATTCTGCCGATCGTCGAAGGCAGCACGGTCACGACCAAGTACGGCGCGATTAAGACCGACCACGTGCTGTTTATCGCCGCGGGCGCGTTCCACATGAGCAAACCCTCCGACTTGATCCCCGAACTCCAGGGACGCTTTCCGATTCGCGTCGAGCTGGACGCGTTGACCGCCGACGATCTGCGAACGATCCTGACGCAACCCAAGAACGCGCTCACCGAACAGTATCGGCAGTTGCTGGCGGTCGAGGGCGTCACCCTCGAGTTCGCCCCCGACGGTATCGAACAGATCGCGACCTTCGCGATGCAGGTCAACGAGCAGTCGGAGAACATCGGCGCCCGCCGCTTGCACACGGTCCTCGAGCGGTTGCTCGAAGACGTTTCCTATGCGGCGCCGGAAGAGAGCGGAGCGGTTCGCATCGATGCCGCATATGTCAAAACGCGCCTCGCCGATATCGTCAGCGACGCGAACCTAAGCACCTACATTTTGTAAGACCGCGCGCCGTCAGCTTCTTGGAGGTTCTCATGAAAAAACGCTTCGCCGCACTCGGTGCTTGCCTGATCGTCTCGCTGTCGGTTCCGGCGCTGGCTCAGGACGACCCGCAATTCCCGTCCGGGGCCTGGCATTACCGCTCGATCCAGTGCGTCGACACGACGGTCCGATCGGTGCAACCGCGGCTCATGACGACCGGCCAGACGAAGCCGACGGCCGAGGATTTCAAGCAAAGCGGCGTCGGTGTCGCGTTCAACACGCATCTCGGCGCCGATCCCTTATCGCCGGGCGACTACGCGGCAATCGTTCACTATCAAGGCAGTCCTGGAAATCCGTTGATGATCTCGGAGCATCCCGGTGACAAGGTTCAGGTATGTTTCCTTGGGCCGCCGGCGCCGTCGAAGTATTGCGATCCGGACAAAGATTCGCGCGGACGCCAATACCGCGTCTACGATTATCACCGCAACGCGCAGTACTGGGGCGGCAACAGCCAACACGGCTGCGGCGGCGCCTAGAAAAATGCGAGCGCTGCGGCCAGAAGCGTGATCGCGGTGACGAGCGCGCCTGGAACGAGATACTCGTGCAGCGCTACCTGCAGGCCCGTCCGCCGTAACGTGATGAGCACGAGGATCGTCGAGAGAGATCCGACGGGCGTAAGATTGGGACCGATGGCTAACCCGACGATCGTTCCGGCCGCAAAGCGCGTGGCGCCGGCCCCGCTGAAGGCGTCATGATGCAGCATCTGCACCGCAACCATCGACATGGGCAGGTTGTTTGCGACGTTCGAAGCGAGGGCCATCAAGAGTGCCGACAGCGGCGCCGCAATCGCATCGTGCGCGTGCAGTACCTCGGCGAGCCATCGCGTCGGAGCATCGAGCAAGCCGGCGTGGCGGAGTCCGTCGACCACGACAAACAGTGAAGCGACCAGAACGACGATCGACACGTGCGTTCGTCGTAGAGCGCTTGCGGCTTGTTTCCCGCTCTCGATTGCGATCAATAAGATAAGCACCGCACCGCCGCCGATCGCGGCGGCCCCGACGGGAAAGTGCAGCGCGGAGGCGGCAAGCATCGCCACCGCAACCAGCCCGAAGGTGAGCCTGAAGACGAGCGTCGGGGCTCTGGCAGCGGTGGCCGCCGGGTCATAGGTTGCCCGCATGCGCCGCCCAAAGAACAGCCACAGGAAGAGCAGCGCGGCCGCGGCCGCTGCGAGACCCGGGAGAGCGACCAATCTCAGGTAGGGAAACAGCGTCAGTCCGGCGGCTTGTGCGATGATATAGTTTGTTGGGTTGCTAATCGGAAGCAACGCCGAGGCCGCGTTGGCGATGAATGCGACCGACAGCGCAAAGGGAACGATGGGCAAACCGAACGTTCGCACGAGTTGTGCGACGAGCGGGATCATGACGAGCACCGCAGCATCATTCGTGAAGAAGACCGTCACGAGTCCGGCGACGCACAGCACGGCAAAGTATAAGCGGCGTCCCGACCCATCGGCGACGCGTGCGGCGACTTGCGCGAGCCACGCAAAAAGTTGTGATTCCTCGGCGGCCGCAACGATAACGGCGAGCCCCGCAAAGAAGAGAAGTACGTCCCATTCGGCGAGTAGGGTGGCCCACGCGCTTGGGACGGTTTCAATTCCGCCGAGCAGCATCAAGCAAGCGCCGATAAGCGCCGCCTTCCACTCCGAGATACGCTCGGCGAGAAAGACGATCGCACCAATTGTTAGCGCAAAGATCGCTCCTGCAAGAAAGCCATGCGTCACCGCATGGGCGTTCTTTAGCGAGAGTCGTGCGACATTCCGGCGTTAGAGTGTTTCGGCCGCGCTCGATTCTTGGACGCGTACCGGCGGGCTCGCTTCTGAACCGGAGACGAACGGGTAGACGAGTCCGGCGATGATCGCTCCCGCGATCGGCGCGATCCAGAAGAGCCATAACTGCGCGAGCGCCCATCCGCCGACAAAGAGTGCCGGCCCCGTGCTGCGCGCCGGATTCACCGATGTGTTCGTGACCGGAATGCTGATAAGATGGATAAGCGTCAACGCGAGACCGATGGCGATGCCGGCGAAACCGGCCGGTGCGCGCTTGTCGGTCGCGCCGAGGATGACCATCAGGAACATGAAGGTCATGACGACCTCGCAGACCAGCGCCGCGACGAGCGTATACCCGCCGGGTGAATGATCGCCGTAGCCGTTAGCGGCAAATCCGCCGCTCAAACTAAATCCCGCCGCGCCGCTCGCGATGACATACAAGACGCCCGAGCCGGCGATCGCGCCCAGCACCTGCGCGATGATATACGGCGGCACGTCGCTGGCCGGAAAACGCCGCGCGACGCAGAGCCCGATGGAGACGGCCGGATTGAGGTGCGCGCCCGAGATCGGCCCGATGGCGTAGACCATCGTCAGGACGGTGAGGCCGAAGGCCAGCGCCACGCCGACGAAGCCGATCCCCAAGTGCGGAAAGCCCGGAAAGCCCGCCGCCAGAACGGCGCTGCCGCAACCGCCGAGGACGAGCCAAAACGTTCCGATGAATTCCGCGAGCGCGCGCCGGGAAACTGGCATACGTCATAACCTCCGGTCAAAGTGAAGCCAACCTGCCTACGTCGAAAAAGCTCAACGTGCCTGCGATTGGATGCGTGCGGCTAGCGAGCACGACCGGTACCGTTCGGCGTCTCATCGCTGCTTGCGGCCTCCGTAGAGCGCGGCGCTCATCGGCGCGAACGGCGCGCGCGAAAACACGGCGTCGAGTGGGACGTCGAAATAGTCGGCGATGGCAAACGCGAGATCGAGGCTCGGATGAAACGTGCCCCGCTCGAGGTAGCCGATGGTCTGGTAATTGACCCCCAAGGCCTCGGCGAGCTGTTGCCGGCTAAGGCCATGTTCGGCCCGGAGCACGGCGAGCCGGTTGTGGATTTTGCCTCGACCCGTCGGCGTTCTAGACGACATTGTCGTGTAATTGCATATGTGCATTGTATAAATACAATAATATGTTAAATAGGTCAACCCTTGGGCAAGCGCTCGCAACGACGAGGCCCCGGGGCTAGCCTAGCGGGTTATAATGAACGTCAATGCCGTATCTGCGCGAGATCATGACCGATGGGCACCCGGCGCTGCGCAAAGTCGCGAAGAAAGTCCGGCCGGACGAACTTTCCGACCCGCTCGTGCAGCAGCTAATCGACGACATGTTCGTCACCATGTACAAGGCGCCCGGAATTGGGCTGGCGGCGCCGCAGGTCAATAGTGCAAAGCGGATCTTCGTGGTCGATCTGACCGATCACGACCCTGATGACGACGAGGCCGAGCACGGGCCGCTGGTCTTCGTGAATCCGCGCTTCACCACGGTCGAGGGTGAGGTCACATCCGTCGAAGGATGTCTCTCCGTACCGGGCATGATCGGCGACCTAACGCGTCACGAACGCGTCGTCTGCAGCGCACTCGATCGAAACGGGAAGCGCTTCGAGATCTCCGGCACCAAACTGTTCGGACGCTGTTTGCAGCACGAGATGGATCATCTCGACGGCGTGCTCTACATCGACAAGGCCAAGGACATCCGCCCAGCGGTGACCGATGAAGAAAAGGCCGCCCTCGCCGAATCGGAAGGCGAATCCGGGAACGAGGCCGTTCTTTCCGCCTAACGAGCGCGCGGCGAAGCGCGTCGCCGGCGTTTTCTTTGGAACGAGTGAGTTCGCGGTGCCGGCACTGCGCGCGTTCGCGCGCGCGACCGATTGCCGGCTCGTGGTTACGCAGCCCGACCGGCCCGGCGGACGCGGTCAGCGGTTGCAACCTACGCCGGTAAAGCAGGCCGCACGCGAACTCGGGCTCGAGACGTTCGAGCCGGAAGGGATGCGCGAAGCGCTCGAACCATTGCGCGCGGTGCGCGCCGAACTCTTCGCGGTCGCATCGTACGGCAAGATCGTCCCGCGGCCGATCCTCGAACTTCCGCGCCTTGGCGCGCTCAACGTCCATCCGAGTTTACTCCCGCTCTATCGCGGGGCGACGCCGCTGCAAGCACAACTGCGTGACGGCGTCGAGACTGGCGGCGTTACGATCATTCTGATGGACGCCGGCATGGATACGGGTGATGTGGTCGTGCGGCAGTCGAGTTCGATCGGCCCTCTGGAAAACTACGGCGAACTGCAGGATCGCTTTGCGGCGATCGGCGCCGAGTTGCTCGCGCGTGCATGTGCCCTCGCGCTCGAGGGCGATCTCGAGCGTATTCCGCAAGCAGCGCTCGGCGATCCGGCCGTTGTCGCCGCCACGCTGACGCGACCGTTGTTAAAGTCCGATTTGGAGCTAGACTGGCGCTGGGAAGCGGCTCGCATCGTTAACTTCGTGCGCTCGCTTGCCCCCACACCGGGCGCGCGCGCCGAACTCGCCGGCGAACGGGTGAAGGTTTTGCGCGCTACGCGCGAACTCGATGGGACGATGATCGTGGATCCGAACACGTCACCCGGAACGCTGCTCGCCGCGAGCGGCTCGGCCGCGCTCGTCAAATGCGGGGACGGCTTTGTCGGCGTCGAGCGGCTGATTCCACCGAGTCGGGGTCCGATCGATGGCGCCACCTACGCGCGCGCCTACCTGCAGAAGTCGATGACCGAATGACGGTCGTCGCCGCGCGGGGATCGGCGCGCGAGTTGGCCCTGGCAGTCGTGCGTGACGTTTTCGGGCCCGAGCAACGTGGCGCGCAAGCATCGTTTGACGTGCACGCGCGCCGGCTCGATCTCGACCAGCGCGACCGCGCGTTCGCGGCCGAACTCGCCTACGGCGCGATCAAGCAGCGGCGCTTGATCGATTGGTATCTCGCGCCGTATCTCGCCGGCCGCGACAAACCGCTGCCGGCCGTCATCGCCGAGATCCTCCGCCTCGGCGTCCATCAGCTGCGCATGATGCGCGGCGTGGACGAACACGCCGCCGTCTTCGAGACGGTCAACCTCGCGCTGCATCACGGCCACAAGGGCACGGCCGGATTGATCAACGCCGTCCTGCGGCGCCTGATCGCCGATGCTCCGGCCGCGCCGGATCGCACCGATTTCAAGAGCGAGAACGATTACTTCGGAACCGCGTATTCGACGCCGACCTGGGTTGCCGCCCAGTGGAGCCTCCGCTTTCCCGATGTGGTGGAGGCAATCCTGAGCGGCATCAACTCCGCACCGCAGCGCGCGCTCCGCGTCAACCGCCTGCGCGCGACTCTCGATCAGGCTCGCGCCGCCCTCGCTGAAACCGGCGTTCTCGTCCGCGTATCGCGATTCGTGGAAGAGTCGCTGATCCTCGACGAAGGGAATGCAGGTGACGACCCAGCGGGGCGTTGGGCCTTACAGGGCGAGGCCGCCGGCATACCGGTCGACCTGCTCGCACCGCGCGCGAACGAAAGCGTCGTTGAATACTGCGCCGGTCGCGGGAACAAGAGCGTGCAGATCGCCGCGCGCATGGGTAATGCCGGAACGCTCTATTGCGTGGAGATCGACGCGCGTAAGACCGGCACGTTGACCGAAACGCTCGAACGCGCGGGAGCAACCTGCGCGGCGGTCGTCCAGGGTGATGCGCGCGGCGTCGAGTTGCCCGTCGTCGATGCCGTTCTGCTCGACGCACCGTGTTCGGGGCTCGGCATCCTTGGCCGTCATCCCGAAGCGCGCTGGCGTAAGTCTCCCGAGGACGGTGCGCGGCTGGCCACCTTGCAGAGCGAACTCTTGGCGACTGCGGCGACGCGGGTCAAACCGGGCGGACGACTTGCCTACAGCGTTTGCTCGATCGATCCGCGCGAAGGCAGCGAGCTGATCGCGGCGTTTTTGGCCGAGCACCAGGAGTTCGCGCGCGCACCGTTAGCCGAACGCTATGCGGAATTCCAACGCGACGGCGACGTACTCGTCCCTCCGGGAATCGCGGGGCGCGACGGGTTCTACGTCGCTTCACTTTTGCGCGCTTCGTGAACGCGTTCGAGCGGCTCGAGGCACTCTGCGCGAGCGCCGTCGAGCGCGCTTTCGCCGTTGCGTTCCCGAGCGCGCTCGAACCGGTGCACGTCGCTCGCAAGCTGGTCGCGTCGTTCGAGGGCGGGATATCGGAGAGCCGCGGCGGCCGCCGTTTCATCGTCTACGTCAGCTCCGACGATATGGCGCGCCTCGAACCGGAACGCGCCTACCTCGAACGTCAGTGGCGCGCGATGCTGGCCCGCCTGGCCGAGCGCTCGCGACAGCCCCAGCGCCCGCCCGAAGTCGTCCTCGCCGGCAAAGGGGACCTCGCCAACGGCACCGTGCAGATTGCGGTTGAGGCGTTGCCCGAGCCGCTGCACCTGGCGCTCCGCGTGCGCAAGGGTCTGCCGTTGGAAGCGCGCTTGCCGTTGCGCGGCTCGCATGTGGTCGGGCGAGATCCCAGTTGCGACCTCGCCCTCGCCGACCCGCGCGTTTCGCGCCGGCACGTCGCGATCGTGGCCGGAACCGATACGATCTCGTTCACAGACTTGGGCTCGTCGAACGGCGTGCTGCTCAACGGAGAAGAGCGACGTGAGGGTCGCTTGGATTGCGGTGACGTGCTCCACGTCGGGGATAGCGAGTTGGTCGTCGAGGCCGACGAGTGAACCCCCGCCTTGCAAGCCTCGAGGTGGTCGCCGCCGCGGCGCTTTTCCTGATCGTGGCGCTTCCGCGCAGCCGTGGCCGGCGGGCCCGCGATGAGGCCGCGTCGGCCTTGCAGGCGGTTGTGCTGCGCGTGGAGGAAGAGGGTCGCACGCGCACGGTCAAGGCGCCGGTTCCGATCACGATCGGCCGCGTGCCACCCGCGACGCTGGTCATCCCCGATGCGCAAGTGAGCCGAGTGCACGCACGAATCGATCTGACCGATGGTACGCTCTTCATCCGCGACCTCGATAGTCGTAACGGGACGCTGGTGAACGCGCGTCCGATCGATCTGCCGGCGCGCCTGCGCGACGGCGATGAGATCGACATCGGGATGACGCGCATCGTGTTTTGCGGGATGGCGCCATGGAAGTAGCCGCCGGCTCGGATATCGGCGTCTGGCAGTCGCAGCAGAGCGATGCGCATCTCGCCGAATCGCTCGCTCCCGATGTGACGCTGCTCGCGATCGCCGACGGCTTCGGCGCCCTCGGCAAGAACGTTCCGACCGCGATCATGGCGCTCTCGACCATCCGCGACTATCTCCGCCGCCGTCAGCGCGGTGGCGCGTTCGCTTCGCGGAGCGCCACGCCCAGCCATTTACGGGCGCTCCTGCTCTCGGCGCTCGATCACGCCAACGCCCGGCTCTACGCCCAGAGCGGCAGTCACGAAGATTTCGTCGGTAGCGGCACATCGCTGACCGCCGTGCTGATCGTCGGTTACCAAGCCTTCGTCGGTCATGTCGGCGATGCGCGCGCATATCTGCTGCGCCTCGGAAACGTCGAACCGTTGACGGCCGACGACGCGCTCTTCAGCGATGCGACCCTTGCGAACACGAAGACCCTCATCCCCGCCAAGCCGCTCGTGCGCGGGCTGCTCTGGCGCAGCCTGGGAACGCAGGCGAAACTCGAGGCCAGCATCGCGAACCTCGAATTATTGGCGGGCGATCAGCTCGTCCTTTGCACCGACGGCGTCCATCGCTGCGTCGATTCCGAAGAGATCTGCGCGGCTCTGGAGGAGTCCGCGACAGCCGCCGATGCCGTCGCGCGCGTGCTCTCGCTGACCAAGGCTCGGGGCGGCGCCGACAATCGCACCTTGATCGTCGGCCGCGAATTGCTGATCGCATCAGCGGGAGTGGTGAAACGGCCGAGCCGTTTCGATCGGATTCGCACCTCGGTCGCGCTCTTGCTGTTGGCCATCTTCGCGATCTCGTTTGCGATCTACGTTATCCGATTCGGCCTCGTGGCACATTGATCTACGTTCGCCGGGCGCTTCCGATGGTGGTGGCGCTCGCGATCGGCGGTTTCGCACTCTCGCTCGCGCCGCGCGGTTCGCTCGGTAACCCGTACGGCCTCTACGCGCTCGCGGCGCTCGCGCTCATCTGGGTAGTGCGCGCCCCGGCCGACACGCGGCGCGACTCCGTCTTGCCGGCGTTGGCGGTGATGCTCTCGGCCTTCGGCCTGACGACAATCGCGCGACTCTCGAGCGACCTCGCTCACAAGCAAGAGATCTGGCTAGCGATCTCGCTCGCACTAGCGATCGTCGCCGGACCGGCCTTCGACAGCTTTCGGCGTATGTCGGCCTACAAATACATCTGGGTGCTCGGCGCCATCGTCCTCTTCGGCTTGGTCGGAGTTTTCGGACAGGAAGTCAATGGCGCGAAACTCTGGATTCCCCTTGGGCCCGTGCAGTACGAGCCGGTCGAACTGATCAAGCTCTTTATCGTCTTCTTCATGGCGGCATATTTGGCGGAGACGGCCGACGTGATCGCCGCCGCGCGCTGGTTCTCGCTGCGCGCCAATGCGAAATATCTCGGACCGCTCTTCCTCGGCTGGGGCGCCTCGATGGCGATCCTCGTCTTCGAACGCGACATCGGCATGGCCGCGCTCTTGCTCGCAACCTTCGTCGCGATGCTCTACGTTGCCACCCGCCGGATCGATTTGATCGTCGGCGGCGCCGGGCTGTTCGGGCTCGCGATCTATTGGGCGGTCGGACACTACAGCTACGTCGGTGCGCGTTTCGCCGCGTGGCGCAATCCGTTCGCCGATCCGCTCGGCCACGGCTACCAGGCCTTACAGAGCCTCTTCTCGCTCGCAGCCGGCGGCTTGTTCGGCACCGGCTACGGCCTCGGACATCCGGGCTTCATTCCGGCCGCGGAGACCGACCTCGTCTATGCCGCTTGGAGTGAAGAGTTCGGTGCGCTCGGCGGAATGATGCTGCTGTTCGCCTTTTTCCTGATCCTGTGGCGCTCGTTACTGGCGGCTCAGCGGCAACCGGACATCTATGCGAAGCTGCTCGCGACGGGATTGGCTGCGACTCTTGGATTTCAAGTGTTCATCATCGTCGGCGGTGTCGTTGGACTCTTTCCGCTCACCGGGATCACGCTGCCGTTTATCTCGTACGGCGGCAGTTCGCTCGTCGCGAACTTTCTGTTGATCGCGCTGCTCTGGGCCGTTGGCAGCGAACGCCGACCGGGGACTCCGGTGCGCGAGGCGCCCGCTTAGGTGTTCTGGTCCGCCGGACCGGAGCTACTACACGCGCTCGCGGATGAGGAGCGTGGCTATGCCGGCGTACCAGACAGCTTGAGTGATGACGATAATGCCGAGACTGTGTGGCGAGAGCGAGATGTGGGTTAGCAGGACGATTACCGGCGGCAGAATTCCGGCGAAGATACCGATGACGCCGACGGTTCGCGGTGCTCCGGCTGATAGGAGAAGTCCGGCGGACCATTTGAGGATTCCGATTGAGATGGCGACGAGGCCGAACTTCGTTAGGATCTGAATCGAGATTGCGCAGAATCGCAGCAGGCTCATGGCATAGTTCTGCGCTTCGGGTGATGTTCCGATGAAGCGGGCGGCGATCTCGGGCGTTATGAAGCCGTCGATCAGCGTGGCGCCGATCCAGGCTAGGGCACCGGCGGCATAGGCGATGAAGCCGGCGAGAACGGTTGCTCGATTGAAGCCGCGCCGGATGGCGAAGATGGCGAGGCCCCAGACCAGTGCGAACATGATGACCATCAGCGCGCCGTGGACGAAGCGGTCGATCGGACTGAGCGCGACGATCTGCGCCAAGAGGTCGCCGTGCGAACGAGCCAAGATTTGCGGATGGTTCGCTATCGCGAGGATGCTGAGGCCGGCGCAGACCGCGATGATGATTCCGGCGAGCTTGCCGTTTGGTAGATTGCGATCGAGCGGAGATGAGTTTTCGTGTGCCACGCCAGAATACCTCACGCGAGATGAGTGAGCGCTCAGTACATCTTGTCGAGCGGATTACCCCCCGGGCTGCGGGCGCCGGTCGTCCGCTTTTGGACGGAATCAGTGGTTTGTCCGGAAACGGGGACTGCGTTTGCCGCAACTGAAGAAGCGCGATCGCCGCGTCGAACGGACGCGCCTGGCGTTGCTGAACGCGTTTCGCGCGCTCATTCTCGAGCGCGGGTACGATCGGATGACGATCGGCGATATCGTTGAGGCTGCCGATGTCGGGCGCTCGACGTTCTACCAGCATTTTGAGAGCAAGGATGACATTCTCAGGCAGAGCTTGACGGGACCGTTCTGCATTCTCGCGGATGCCGCCGCCGACTCACACGTTCAAGCTCACCTCGAGATGATCGTCGCGCATTTTTGGGAGAACCGGCGGCTGGGGCGTGTCATCTTTTCGGGCTCGCCTCGGCGCGTCGTGACCCGGCGTCTCGCCGAACTCATTGAGGAGCGGCTCGCGGCTGCACCTGGCTCCAAGACGGAGCCGCTCATTCCGCTACGCCTTGTGGCGGCGCACTTGGCCGAGGCACAGTTGGGGTTGATCGAAGCGTGGGTCGGCGGCAAGACCGCGTGTAGCGCGGAGACGCTCGCGCGGGCGATTGCGCTCAGCACGAAGGCTTCGGTGAATGCTTTGCTGCGGGGCGCGAACTAGGAACGGACTGCGGCGACCTCGTCAACCCGGCCGAGGTACGCATCGCGTGTGCCGGCGTCGATGAATGAGGCGGTGAAACTGTTGCGCACGAGCGTCAGCAGCGCGTCGCGATCGAGCGCGAGCGCTTCGGTTACGGCGGCGAAGTTATCGCCGACATAGCCGCCGAAGTACGCCGGATCGTCGGAGTTCACGGTTGCGTGCAGTCCGGCAGCGAGCATCCGCGCGAGCGGGTGGTCGCGCAACGTGTCGACGACGCGCAACTTCACGTTCGATAGCGGGCAGACGGTCAGCGGAATCCGTTCGTCGCGCAGGCGTTCGACGAGCCGCGGGTCCTCGAGGCTGCGCACGCCGTGATCGATGCGCGAGACGCGCAGGATATCGAGCGCCTCCCAGACGTAGGCCGGTGGGCCTTCCTCGCCGGCGTGCGCGACCGTAAGGAATCCTTCGGCCCGCGCGCGGTCGAAGACGTCGCGAAACTTTGAGGGCGGGTGAGCGAGTTCGGCTGAATCGAGCCCGACGGCAACGATGCGCTCGCCGTGGGGGATCGCGGTTTCGAGCGTCGCCATCGCCGACTCGGCCGTCTGATCGCGCAGGAAACACATGATTAGTTTGCTCGTGATGCCGTAGCGCGCTTCGCTCTCGCGCACGACCGACCACAGGCCGTCAATGACGACTTCGAACGGCACGCCGCGTGCGGTATGCGCCTGAGGGTCGAAGAAGATCTCGGCATGGACGACGTTCTGCTCGCGCGCTCGCTCAAAGTAGGCGTTAGCCAGAGCGGCGAAGTCGCGCTCTTCGCGGAGCACGGCCGTCGCAGCGTAGTACAGGTTCAAGAATGATTGGAGATCGGTAAACGCATACGCGCGGCGCAACGCGTCGACTGACGGATAGGGGAGCGGAATGCGATTGCGCTCCGAAAGCTCGAAGATCAGTTCGGGTTCGAACGTTCCCTCGATATGTACGTGGAGTTCGGCTTTCGGAAGCCGCCGGGCAAGCATCGCGTCGGTCATCTCGGATTGACACGCGATTTGGTTGTGAGAGTCCTTCCCTTTTTCAGATCTCGCCCGGTTCGGGACGCGAGCCCGTATTTGTGTTAGTCTTGTTTTGGAGTTTGACTCCGCGGAGGACCAATGACGAACGCGAATTCTAACAAGACCTTGAGCGCTTTACTATTTGCCCTATCCGTCGTTGTCGGCATCGTGGCGATCGTGGTTATTTTTGCGCCGACTTGGCTCTTATCGCTTCCGCTTGGCGGCGAGGTCCCACCGAGCGGCGCGTTCGAGCAAGCGATCATGGGTGGAATCGGCGTACTTGCGCTCGCGCTGGCGTATCTGCTCAACATCGCCGCGCGCGACCCGGTTCGTTACGCGGCAGTCGTCGACGCCTTGATCGTCATGCTCGTGGCCGCGGCACTGTTCAATCTCTACTTGGCGCTCACTCACCGCCTGGATGCCTACTATCCGGCCACGCTTCTATTCGTTCGGGTCGGCGTGCAGCTGATTCTCGTCGCCGTATTCTTTCGCCTGAGACCGAAGGCCGCGGTGGATATCATGCCGCCGAGTTCGTAATATCCGATCCGATACGCAGCAGGTTTCCGTGCGGATCGATTACCGAGAATTCAAGTTCGTTGTAATCGGTTGCGACCGGGTCGACCATTTGGCCGATGCCCTGGACGGCGAATTCGGCATGCAGCGCGGCTGCGTCGTCGACCCAAATGTAACAGGCCGTGTTCTCGGAGATCTTGCGGTCCGGGCATAACCAAAAGTGAATCTCGACTTGATCGCGCGCGACGGTCAGATACTCTCCCTCCCAGCGCCCGGTTTGTACGAAACCCAGCCGAGCGTAAAACGTCGAGCTCTCGTCGAGATTCAGCGACGCCAGGATCGGGATCGTGGCTTTGATCTGAGGCCGGTCGGCCATCGTTAACCTCGCGAAATGCTCGGCGCGTGGGAGCGGCGAAAGCGTTTTCATGCGTCAGATTACGGCAGTTCTCATTCTTGCCTGCGTCATGCTTAGCGTCGCGGCCGTCCGTGCGGCCGATGCGCCGCCGTCGACGGCCTCGGGTATCCCGCTGGATGCGCCTTGGAAAGTCAAGCTCTATGCGTTCGCGCAAACTAACTTCCATCATCCGGCTTGGGGGTGGCAGCACTCGGAGCGGAACTACCGGCTGGCGATGGGCTTCGCTCAGGGCGATGGCATCAAGGTCGATACCGACGTGCTCTTCGCAGCCGCGATGCTGCACGATATGGCAGCTTTTCCGCCCTGGGCCAAAAAAGATATGGAACATGGCGATCGCGCGGCGGAGACGAGCGGCGATGTCTTGCGCGACATGGGATTCCCGATGGAGAAGCTTCCCGGCGTGCAAGCCGCGGAGCGCGGGCACATGTATTACAGCGTGGCCACCACGCCCGAGGCGATCGTGCTGCATGACGCCGATTCAATCGACTTCCTCGGCACGATGGGCGCCGTCCGGATGCTGGCGCTGACCGGCGAGAGTAAACCCGATGTGCGCGGCGCGATCAAGGCGCTGCGCGGGTTTGTCAAAGATATTCCGCCGAAACTCATCACCAAGACCGCGCAACGTATGGGCGCCGAGCGCGCGGCAGAGCTGACGCGGCTGCTCGATCGGTTCGACGTCGAGAGCTACGGCAGCACGGCGGTCTAGCCGGCCGGAGCGATCGGTTCGATCTCGAGGTTCTCGCCGCCGATCTGATCGGTCGAGAGCATCCAGACGGCCGCGCCGTTGCGAAGAAACGTGCGCAAGAGCGTGTCGCTGGCGAGCCGTGGAAAGATCATGCGCCAGCTCTGAAGTCCGGCGAGAATCGTTTGGGCGGTCGTATCCTCGAGCGAACTCCCGAGGTTGAACTCGTTCTCGCTCCAATCGTGCCGGGGACTGCCGAACGGTTGCAAGACCCGGCGCAGATCCTGTCGCAGGCGCTCCAGCGCGCGGTATCGCTGGGCTTGCTCGGGGTTCCGAGCCGCCCACGCGTCGAACGCGGGATGCGCTTCGATGAATGCGGTGAGATTGCGCAGCGCGGCGAACAGCGCATGGTTGGCGTCTTGGGAGCAGTTGTTGGCGGGCCCGGCGAACGTTGCGCCCGTTCCGTCGCCGGTTCGGTAGCGCGCGGTCATCGCCTCAAGTTGCATCTGCAAGCCGGCGAGCGCGGAGGTGCAACGCGTATCTTCGAGTTCGAAATCGCCGCTGAAGGCATCGTCGCGTAATAACAGATCGCAGACGGGGCGCGCGCCCGCCCAGCCGAATTGGCGATCGCCCATGTAGCGCGACCAATGCAGCACACCTGCGACCAACCCGTCCGTATTATGCGCGTACACCTGGTTGTAGAGAATCTCAAAGCGCGCCTCGCCGGCCAACGGCTCCCACACGACTTCAGCCGTGCCGTACGCGAAGTGTCCGAAGTAGAAGAGGCTTTTGGCCAACGGTTCGCGCCGGCGTCCCCCGATGCCGCCGTACACGTGCAGCAGCAGGGCCCGGTCGCCGGTCTTCCAGGGATCCGATGCGCCGTCGAAACGGACGGAGCGAATCGTTCCCTTGCGCGCGACGATCTCGCTCCACGACTCGCTCCGCACGTCGCGATAGGCGTGCGGGCCGCCCGGCCGCTGCCGCTCGGCGCTGACGCGTAGGAGTCCGCGCGGCCCGAGCGCTTGTACCACGAAGGTTCCATTTACGTCGGGCGCACCGTAGACGTACCACCCAGCGTCGTTGAGCGGCGAGCGTTCCAATCCGAGCGTGCTCGAAGGCGCTCGGCCGTCGGTATCGGTGACGACGTGCGGCAGGTGCACGATGCTCGCGGGACCGTCGAATGCCGCCGATGCCGCATTGAAGTGCGCGACGCGAAAACGTTCGCCGGCGAGTGGTTCGAGAAACCGGACGAGGCCGCAATATCGGCCCGTGATCTGAACCGGTTGACGTGCGATCCGCAGGATTGGGTCGGCCCCGTCTTCGACGACAACGTCGCCGGCGAGCATGACGATGACGTCGTCGACCGGGTGCGAACCCGCCAAGGATTCGAGCGGATCGACCACCTGCCAATTGTTTACGCGCACGGGATGAACGCGGCCGGCATAGCGGCTCGAATACTCCGCGTACGCGCTAAAGTGTACGTCGCTCGTCGCCGCGCGAACGACATCGCGTACTTCAGGCTCGTCGCTCCAGCGCAACTTCACAATCCTGGCGGCCAGGTGCGCGTGCGCTTCGTCCGCGTGGTGCACCTCGAACCACGCGCCGCCGACGCTCGCACGTTCGGCGAGCTTCGGCAAGATGAGCCGCCCCATCCACGTAGCGGAAGGCCGGTAGAGGTTTGGGTCGGGCACGCGATGGAGCGGATAGTATTCGGGCCGGTTCCAAGCGGCTTGCACGTAGCGATCGTAGTTGCTCGCCTTTTTGATCAAGCCGGGTATGGCCACGTGTAGCCGGCCGCGCAGAATCGTCGTGATGTAGTCGAGTGTTTGGCGCAAGTTCGAGCGGCCGTCGGGAAGAATCGCGTGCGGATCGAGCATTCCGCCCGGAACCTGATGTGCGACGGGCCCGAGCGGAATCTGCGTGATCACCCCGAGCCTTCGTGCGCGATTCCAATAGGAGAGGAAGAAGAGCTTCCAACGCGAGGGGAACATGATCGGACCGAGGATTTGCACGTGATCCTTCGATCCGACGAGATGGTAGAGATGCTCCAACTCGAGGAAGCGGCAGCTGCCGCTCATCACGCCGCCGAGTGAGATCACGTCGATCGGCGCGTCGATCGCACGCTTCAAATAGAATGCGGCCGCCGCCGACATCTGGCCCCCGCCGCTGTATCCGATCAATGTCACGGGCGTACCGCTCTTGAGCTTGTAGCCGTTCTGGATCAGACCTTTATACAGAAGCTGAGCGATGCCGAAGTTGTAGAGCGGTCCGTAGCGCTTGTCTGCCGAGACGCCGACGATCAGCACGTTGCGAAGGTTGATGAACATGCCGAGCAGACTGCCGGTATTGCCGAGACGCATCTTATCGATGAACGCCCAGAAGCGCGAGAAGGCTGGATCGGATTCGAGCGGCCGGTTGAGCACCGAGTAGACCATGATGCCGCGAATAAGGCGCGTGTGCTTCGGCAACCTCGGAGCGAGTGCGTCCAAGAACGTCTCGACGTCCGGCGTATAGTGCGAACTCGATTGTGCGATGCCGTCGAGGTAGATGACGTAGCGCAAGACGTCGTCGCGAGCCTTGCGATCGTCGAGCCGGTCGGTATCGGTCTCCACGCCGATCTTGCCGCCGTACCAGCCGGCCCACCAGCCGAGCGTCTCCGCGGGCGCGAGCAGTCCGGCGACGAGAAACGCGATCAGTCCGATCCACGCCAAATCGAACGGGACGCGCGCCTCTCGCGGAAGATGCGTGTACCACTGCGGAGCCGCATGTTCCAGCGGCATGAGCGCGAGGGTCACGAGAATCGTCAGTGCCGCGACAAAGAGCAGCCCGAGGATCGTCGCCATCCGGTCGGGCTGCGGCTGCACGCGTCCCTTGGGAGTCACGCTGACCGTGCCGGTCTCATGGGGCGCTTCGGCGCCGGTCGCGGGTGTTGTGACTTCCATGCTACTTTGGCGCGCAATGGCGAGTTGCTCGTCACCGATCAGCGTCACGCCGGCGGCGGCATTTAACAATTGCGCGCCAAAGCGCGCGACCGGCCGGCCGAAGGTTAGCTGCGCGATCACCATGACGAACCAGCCGAGCCCAACGTAGGTGAGACCGGTCATGAGCGCAACGTGTGCGATCGCCGAGACGCCGACGACCATCGCGAGCAGGTGCCAGATGCGCGCGATCCAGAGCAGCCCGTCGCCCGCGTACGGCAACGCGGTCCAAAAGGAAAAGACCATCGGCGCATAACTGAGCGCAAAGACGATCGCGAGCTGCTCGAACGAAACGTGCGCCGCGCCCGGTGCCGCGCAAACGGCGTACGTGCTGAGCAGCAGGAAGGCGTAACCGAACGCGAAGAGCAGCGAGTTGATCGCGATGCTCAAGACGAAGCGCGCCGGTTTGACGCGATTGGCGAAGAGCACGATGCTCTGCCCGAGCGCCTCGGAGAGCGCTGCAAGCAAGACGATCGCAAACGCCGCCGCATACGCGTGACCCAGATGCAGACTCTGAAGAAACGCATCCTCGCGGAGCATGAGGACGCCCCACAGCGTCGTCCACAGATCTGGCGCGAGAGTCATACGCGCCGCTTCTCGCGAGCAAGCGTGGTGGCCCTCCGAGCGGGCGCCGTGCCTGTTAAGAGTTGCTAAAATCGGTCGCGAAGAGTTGCTCGACGCAACGGTACATCGACGGATCGAGGCGCTGCAGACGGGCGCGCGTCGCCTTTGGCCAGGGCGAATGCGCGTCGTTCACCTCGACGAAGGCGCGCACTGATTCAGCGAAGTACTCGTCGAGACCGCTTGCGGCATAGGGCGTGACGAACGAGCGCGCTGCGGCGAACGCGGCGCGAATCTGGGGATCGTAGCCCGACCGATAGACCCCGCCACCGAGGGCGCAATCGAGCGCGTGTCCGAACTCGTGAGCGACCGTCATCGGGCTCGACGAGCGCAGATAGACGGTACGCTCCTCGACCACAAAGAGTCCCGCCGGCGGAACGGGCCACGCGTCGACGTCGACGCCAAGCCGGCGAAGCGCGTTCGAGGCATCGCAGTATCGTCGCCGGCGGCCGAGCGGAACGATGCGGATGCCGCGGTGCGCGGCGTACTGGAGCGCCGGCGCTCCGAAGTGATGCAAGGTGGAGACGATCGCGCGCGAGGCGCGACCGGAAACGGCTCCGCACAGAAGGGCGGCCGCGGGCAGGGCTCGGGGCATCCGACCATTCTGCCGTAGTCATATGTTCGCGCCGCTGCTTGCACGTGACGCGCCCGCTTCGGTGGGCCGCGATTAGCGCTACTTTCGAGCGCTGAGGCTCTTGAGTGCGGAGTCGATCTGAGCGCTCAAAGACGCGTCCGAGCCCGAACCGGCCCTCGCTTTCTGGAAATAGACGATCGCGCCGCTCACGTCATTTTGGTTCGCGAGCGCGATTCCGGCGACGTAGTTCGAACTGGCGTCGTTCGGATTGATCGCCAGCGCCTTGTCGGCTTCGGCCTTCACGCGCTTCCAATCCGGCGAAAGCCCGCCGGAGAGAATGTTCGTGGCCTGAACGTATAACGCAACGGCGTGCGAAGGAATCATCCGCGCGCCGTTTTCAAGATCGGCGACCGCATCGTCCCTCTTGCCCGTCTGCAGTGCCGCAATGGACTGCTGGTTATAGTATGCGAGCAACGTTTCGTCGATACGGGTGTTCGATGGATCGCGCCGTTTGAGCGCCGCTGCGAGTACGATGCCTCGGTCGATTTGCCCGCCGGACAGATAGGCATCGACGAGCGAAGCATCGATCGCGTTCACGGTCTGGGAATCGGCGTGCTCCGCGGCGGCAAGCGCCTTAGCCCTTTCCAGATCGTCGATCGCCGGCGCGTAGCGCTGCGCGTTCGCGGAGGCCGTGCCGCGAACGTAGAGGACGTTCACGTTCTGCTGGAGCGCGAGGGCTTTGGTGCTCAGTTGGATCGCCCGATCGCTGTTCTTGGCCTCGAGCGATTCGACCGCGGCATCCGAGTACGCCTTGAAGGCGATGATCTTGAAGCGATCCGGGATCGGGCCGGCGGAATCAAATTCGACGACGGCTGCCTGCACGTCGTTCAGATACGTGTCGGCGACAGCGAGCAGCATCCGAGCGTCGCGATCGCGCGGATGCCCGGCAAGATACGATTGAAGCGCGGCTCGTGCCGCCGCGAATTTGTTCGCGCGAAGCAGCGCGTTGGCGCGGGCAACTTGACTCGAGTAGCGTCCGCTGTCGATGACCGCCGCGGACGGGCCAAAGGTCAGCTGCATCGTGTAGAACGCGTCAACGGGCCGGTCGTCGGAAAGGCCCGGCCTGAACGTCGAGTTCTTCGCAATCTCGAGCGCCGCCGCGTCGTCACCGTGGTTGCTGGACTTCGCGATCTTCACCGCGCCGGGCGCCCCGCTCTTACGGACGAAGATCGTGAGCGTCACCGACCCGGCTCCTAGGATCGGCGCTTTCGGCGATCCTTGCGCGACGAGCAGCGGCGGTTTGTAGCGTGCCGGCTGTTGGGCCCGGCTTGCCGATGGGAGCGACGCGATCGATATCGCGCCAAGAGCGAGCGCGGCGAGCGGGCGAAGCATTCTCGCGTGCATGACACCTCAGCGTCCGGAGCGGAAGCCGCATCACTGTGAGACTCCGCGCGGAGGCAAGCGACACGGCTTCCGAGGTGATCTCCCTCCCGAAAGCCACGCTTTCCTTGCGTGATCGAACGCGGCCCGCGCGGTCGCGGACCTACTTCCCGGGTTCGAGGACTCCGAGGTAGGTCCGCACTTCCCACAGTTCGGGAAAGAACTTCTTGCTGAGCGTCTTCTCGAGATAGTTGACGCCGAGCGAGCCGCCGGTGCCGGGCTTCATGCCGATCATTCGCTCGACCATGCGTACGTGCCGGCCGCGCCACAGCAAGAAGCGTTCGTCGAATTCGATGAAGTCCTCGAGCAGCATGTAGAGATCGTACTTGTCTTCGGAGTGCTCGTAAATCTGCTTCAGGCTTTCGATCAACGCGTCGTGCGGTTCGATGGCATGGCCGCGTCGCTGTAGGACGCCTTTGAGCGCGTCGTAGAGCGTCGGTTGGCTGAGCCGGCGTTCCAGACGCTCCCGCTCGCGCCCGGTCGGCTCGAGAAAGCGCGCGTGTTCCGACTTCCGTTCGCCGCACAGAAACTCGATTTCGCGGAACTGGGCCGATTGGAATCCGCTTGCCGGGTTGAGCCGGTAGCGGAAGGCGTTGAACTCTTGCGGCGTCATCGTCTCGAGTACTTCGATCTGCGTTTCGAGCAGACGCTGGATCGCGTGAATGCGCCGGAAGTTCTTTTGCACCTTGAGCAGATCGTCGGCTGCGGCGTTGCGAATCGCGGCCTCGATTTCGTGGAGTATCTGCCGGAACCACAGTTCGTACACTTGGTGCACGATGATGAAGAGCAACTCGTCGTGATGCGGCGGGTCGCTCTGCGGCTCTTGCAGGGCGAGCAGTTCGTCGATCTTCAGGTACGAGCCGTAGGTGAGCGTTGCCATGCCGCCCTACTGCGTCGGGCGAATGCGATAGATGGCGCCGGCCGAATCGTCGGCGACGAATAGGCTGCCTTCCGGTCCGACGGCGACACCGGTCGGCCGGCCAACGCGCGTTTCATCGGCGCGCTGAAAGCCGGAGACGAACGGCTCCCACTGTTTGGTTGGGTCGTTCCAATCGACCGGCGTAACGGGCGCGTCGACGCGCAGGGGCACGAAGACGACGCGTGGGGCCACGAGCGGGCGGTGCCACGAGCCGTGCAGCGTGACGAATGCGCCGCCGAGGTAGTGGCGGGGGAAGGAGTGCTTTACCGCGCCGTGCTGCGGATAGATCGCGGCGCCGATCGGCGTGCTGTAGCCGGGGAAGACGACGCGCGGCACGATCGTGTCGGCGCAACTGCGCGAGTTGTCTTTCGACTTGCGGTTGTCGTAACAGACGGGCCAGCCGTAGTCGAGCGTCCCCGGATGGAGCGTGAACGGATCGAAGATCTCGTACGGATGGCCGCGTTCGAGTTCGTCCTGGCCCGCGACTCCGGCCCAAACGGCGCCCGTATCCGGATTGATTGCCAGCGCGATCGCGTTGCGGATGTTGCGAGCTTTGGGGTGCATATCGCTGCCGTCGGCATTCATCGCTTGGATCGTCGCGCGCGTCGTATCGGTCTCGGTGCAAGCATTGCACGACGAGCCGACGCTCGCATAGAGGACGCTGCGCGTGGGCGCGACCGTGGTCGTCACGTGGTCGCTGCTTCCGCCCGGACGAACGTTCGCGATCTTTGCCGGCACCGCTGCCGCGATGCGTTGGCCCTTGGCGTAGGGCACGCGCCAGACGCCGAATTGCGTCCCGATGTAAAGGTACTGAGAACCGGGGCCGAACGCGACGCCGGCCACCGGCGCTTCGTTGATGCTGGCGAAGGTGACGGGCGTTCCCGCATCGCCCTCGGCATCGGGTACGAGCATGACCGTGCTGCCGTTGGTGCCGACGAGCAGGTCGCCGTTCGGTGCGGCCGCGAGTTCACGCGCGCCGCGCACGTGCGCGATCACTTCGATCGAGAAGCCGGCCGGAACGGTGATCTCCGCCGGCGCCGAGGAGGCGCCAAGAGCCGATCCGGTAAGCAGCAGCGCGACACATGAGGAGACGGCGCCGAGGAGCCTAAGACGAACGTTCATGCGTTTCGTCTTCGACCCCCGGCGCCGTCACGGCTGCCGTTGGGTTAGGTTTTTACGGGGTCGGGCTGGCTGCGGGCGCTGCCGGGGCCATGCGGCCGGGTGCACCGTCGTGCATGCGAGCACCGGGGCCGCCGGGCGGCATTCCGGGAGCGCGCATCCGCCGTCCGGGCAGCATGCCCGGTCCGCCGCGGCTATGCATACCGGGAAACTCCTGATGCGAACCCATCGCGAGGAGGATGCGGCCGGCACTCGGTGTGCGTTTGTGGTGACTGGAGCGCTTGTTCTGGTCGCCGCGGGCTTGCATTCGCGCCTTCGCTGCGTCCATCCGAGCGCGCGCTTCGGCCGGCATGTTGGCGAGCAACTTCGCGTGAGCGGCGGCCATCAGCGTCTTGGTCTTGGCACGATAGTCGCTGGCGATTTTGAGGATGCTTGCTCTTTGGCTAGCTGAAAGCGCGGCGTCGAGTTTTGCCGCTGCCGCTGTATGATCGGGCTTGGTCGAAAGGGCCAGGTTCCCGAGCGTTAAGGCCAGCGTCGTCCGCTGCGCGGGCGTCAGAGCCGCTAGAAGTCTGGCGTGCTCCTGATCGTGGAGCGCTTTCATCTGCGTATGAGTCTGGCGCATGGCGGTCATGATCGCATCGCGTTGCGCTTGAGTCGGCCGCGCCGGTGCGGCCATCGGGGCTGGGGTCGCGGTCGCCTGGTCGTCGGCCAGAGCGAAACTGGGGGCTAGGAGAAAGACGAAGGAAAGCATAGCAATTGCACGTTTCATGCTGGCATCGTACCTGTTGTTACTTGGATGTCCCTGGGGTTGGGAGGCGGGCGCCTAGATCGAGCCGACTCGTGGGGCATTCGCAGCGCCACCGTGTTCGAGACCCCACAGTCCGAAGATCGTGCCGCAATGGACGTCCTTCGGAAGGGCGGCCGCAAAACGCGTCCGCGCGAGTTCGTTGACCTGCAACCAGGCATCTTCATCGGAAGCGAGTGTCGGTAAGACCGTGACGCGTAGCCGCTTGGCTCGCTCGAGTGCCAACAGCCGGACGTGCGCATAGAGCGGGTCCTCTTCGAGCGTCTGCGCGATGGCGGTTCGCGCGAAGCCCGCGCCGCCGTCGTCGAGCCGTTCGACCCAGGCGCGGATGAAATCGAGTTGCAGGCTCGAGCCGTCGAAACGGCTGCACTCGCGCCGGTACGGAGCCGGAAAGATCGGTCCGTCGACCGCGCCAAGCTCGAGCATCTTGCCCCACAGAACGAGAAGTCGTTGCCGCGCGAGCGTGCGAAGCGGCGTCGGCCCATCGGGCGCGCACGCGTCGGCGGTCGCTTGCCAGAGCGGCGCGGACGGGTCGGCGAGCAGCGTTGCGAGTTCTTTCGAACGGTGCACGAAGTCGTCGGGCGTCGCCGGCGTTTCGGCTTCGATCGCGCCGATCCGCGTCGCGATGCCGTCGAACACGGTGCCGCTGCAATGCTCGGCGCGAGCCGGAAGCGCCGGTACGAGCGAACCTAGCGTGATAAAGGCCGAGGCGAGAACGATCGCAAGCATGCGCATAACTCTAGGCGGCACGGTTCAACGTTGGGCCCGCGAACTCTTGGCAAGCGGGTGGGAAGTACGTGCGGCGGGTAACGGTACCTGATGGTAGCGGCCACACTCGATCTCGCGACACTTCGGGCGAATGCGCGCGCCTGGCGCGCCCATGCGGGCGTTCCGTTGCGCGCCGTCGTCAAATCGGATGGCTACGGCTGGGGAATCGGCGACGTCGTGCGTGCGCTCGATGACGATGTCGACGGCTATTGCGTCATCGATCTGGATGAATTCGAAAGCGTGCGCGCCGTCTCGGGGCGCCCGGTCGCGATCCTCGGGAGCGTTCCGGCCGAGCGCGTAGCGTCGACGCTGAGCGCCGGCGGCATTCCGAATCTCACCGATCTCGACGCGGTCGCTGCGGCCGATTCTTGGGCGCGTTCGAACGATCGTCGCGCGCGCGTTCGCTTGGGATTGCGCGGCGCGATGGCCTGGAGTGGAATCGATCCGGACCAAATCGGTCCTTTCGCGTCGCGACTGGCCGGCGCGGAACTCGACCTCGAATGTTGGACGCATCTCACCGATCCGAGTCTCTTTGCACTGCAGCGCGATACCTTCGCGCGCGCGGTCGCCGGGTTGCGCGCGGCCGGCGTGGCGGTCGTTGCAACCGATATCGATGCGACCGCGGCGCTCGCCTCCGGCGTGTCGGCCGGCGTGGCGACGGTGCGAGTCGGCGTCGGACTCTTCGGCGCGCGCGGGCTCGTCCCGATTCCCGGGGTCGCGTGCGCGTTGCGGCTGCGTGCCGCCGTCGTGCGAACCGCGCGCTCCGCCGGGCAACTCGTCGGCTATGGCGCGTCGCACGCGCCGCGCGGCGGGACCCTGCTGGTCGTGCGCTGCGGCTACGGCGACGGCTTTCCGCGCGCCGTCGATCCCGAACTCGGCATCCTATTTGTCGGAATGCAGTACAGTGTGCTGCACCGGACCGCGCCGGCGCCCGAGGCGACGATCGAGCTGTTGACGGCGCAGAGCGATCTCGACGCGCTGGCGACGGCCGCCAGAATCGCTACGCACGAGGTCGTGCTTCGTCTCGGTCACGCCGCGCGGGGAGATGTAAGAATGGAGTCCGCGAATGTCTAATTCATCCAAATGGCCCGCCTTGCCGCCGGAGACGTGGCGCGAGACCTTGCCGACGTTGCACATGTGGACGCAGATCGTCGGCAAGATCGTGCTCAAACTGACGCCGCTCACCAATCACTTTTGGAACGTCGCCATGCGCGTGACGCCGCAGGGACTGGCGACGCCGGCGATTCCGTACCTTGGGCGCACCTTCACGATGAGTTTCGATTTTCTCGAGCAACGGCTCGTCATCGCATGCTCCGACGGAGCCGCGCGCTCGATTGCGCTCGAGCCGAGGACCGTAGCCGAGTTCTATCGGTTGGTTATGCAGGCGTTGCACGAGTTGGGCATCGAGGTTCGTATCTGGACGCTGCCGAGCGAGGTGTCGAATCCGATTCGGTTCGAAGACGACCATACGCACGTTTCGTACGATCCGGCCGCCGCCGCCGCATTCTGGCGCATTCTCAATTGCATCACGCCGCTCTTCGAGCAATTTCGGGCGCGGTTTCTCGGCAAGTGCAGCCCGGTTCATTTCTTCTGGGGCAGTTTCGATCTCGCGGTGACGCGTTTCTCGGGCCAACGCGCGCCCGCGCGGCCGGGAACCGACGTCATCACGCGCGAGGCGTATTCGCATGCGGTCATCAGTCACGGGTTTTGGCCCGGCGGCGGCTCGGTCGCGGAGCCTGCATTTTATGCGTATGCGGTACCACAGCCGGCGGGCTTCAAGGAAGCTGCCGTTCGGCCGGCGGCTGCGCAGTACAACACCGGCTTCTCCGAGTTCATTCTGCCGTATTCCGCGGTCGCGGCGGCGCTCTCGCCGGAGACCGACCTCAGCGCGTTCCTGAACGACACGTACGAGGCTGCCGCAGCCCTCGCGGACTGGGATCGTTCGGAACTCGAGCGAGCGCCGCTCCCGGGGATTGACGGCTGAGCGCCGGAAACAGACCTGCATGACGACCCCCGGCATCGAACCCGATCCCCAAGAGACCCAAGAGTGGCTCGACGCTATCGACGGCGTCCTCGCGCGCGAGGGCCCCGTCCGCGCCAAACAGATCGTCGAACGCGTTGCGGAGCGCGCGCAGACGGGCGGCGCCCGCGTCTCGCTCAGCGTGCAGACGCCGTATGTGAACACGATCGGCGTCGGAGCGCAACCGATGATGCCCGGCAACGACGAACTCGAGACGCGTCTACGGCATTACATCCGCTGGAACGCGTTGGCGATGGTCGTGCGCGCCAACGAAGAGTCGTCCGAACTCGGCGGACACGTGGCCAGCTTCGCTTCATCGGCGACACTCTACGACGTCGGCTTCAATCATTTCTTCCGTGGCCCATCCGAAAAATTCGGGGGCGACCTCGTCTTTTTTCAGGGCCACTCGAGCCCCGGTGTCTATGCTCGCGCGTATCTCGAAGGCCGAATCAGCGACGAACAACTCGCGCACTATCGTCAGGAAGTCGACGGTGTCGGTCTGCCGTCATATCCGCACTCGTGGCTGATGCCGGATTTCTGGCAGTTCGCGACCGTCTCGATGGGCCTCGGGCCGATTCAAGCGATCTACCAGGCGCGTTTTCTGAAGTACTTGCACAATCGCGGCATCGCCGATACGACCGATCGCAAGGTCTGGTGCTTCGTTGGCGACGGTGAATGCGACGAGCCTGAGTCGCTCGGAGCGATCTCGGTCGCCGCGCGCGAACAGCTCGACAATCTGATCTTCGTCGTGAACTGCAACTTGCAGCGGCTCGATGGGCCCGTGCGCGGCAACGGCAAGATCATTCAGGAACTCGAACGCGTCTTCCACGGCGCGGGCTGGAACGTGATCAAAACGATCTGGGGGAGCAACTGGGATCCGCTCTTCGCCGCCGATCACACCGGGCGGCTCATACAGTTGATGAACGAATGCGTCGACGGCGACTATCAAACGTTCAAAGCCAACGACGGCGCGTACGTGCGCGAACATTTCTTCGGCCGCTTTCCCGAGACGGCTGCGCTCGTCAAGGATTGGACCGACGAACAGATTTGGGAGCTACAGCGCGGCGGACACGATCCGCGTAAGGTCTACGCAGCATACGATGCGGCGACGAAGCATCGCGACGAGCCGACGGTCATCCTCGCCAAGACGATCAAGGGCTACGGCATGGGTTCGTCCGGCGAAGCGCAGAATATCGCGCACCAACAGAAGCACCTCGATCTCAAAGCGATGCGGCAGTTCCGCGACCGCTTTGCGATCCCGGTCTCCGATGCCGAACTCGCGAAAGTTCCGTTCTATCGTCCGCCCGACGATAGCCCCGAGGCGCAGTATCTGCGCGAGCGCGGCGCCCAGCTGGGCAGCGTTCCGCAGCGGCGGCGCAAGGCGGCGCCGCTGGTCGTGCCTGAGCTGGCGGCCTTCGACCCGGTTCTCAAGAGTACGGGCGAGCGCGAGATCTCGACGACGATGGCGTTCGTGCGCGTTCTGAACGCGATGTGCCGCGACAAGAATATCGGCAAGCGCGTCGTTCCGATCGTCGCCGACGAATCGCGAACGTTCGGCATGGAAGGCATGTTCCGGCAGCTCGGCATCTACTCGCCGCTCGGACAGCTCTACAAACCGCAAGATTCAGCGCAATTGATGTACTACCGCGAGGACAAGAGCGGACAGATTCTGCAAGAGGGCATCAACGAGGCGGGAGCGCTCTGCTCGTGGATCGCGGCGGCGACCGCTTACTCGACCAGCAACGAGCAGATGATTCCGGTGTACATATTCTATTCGATGTTCGGGTTTCAGCGCGTCGGCGATCTCGCCTGGGCGGCCGGCGATATGCGCAGCCGCGGTTTTCTGATGGGTGGCACGTCGGGGCGCACTACGCTGAACGGCGAGGGCTTGCAGCACGAAGATGGCCACAGCCAAGTCTTCGCGTCGTTCATCCCCAACTGCGTTTCGTACGATCCGACATACGGGTATGAGTTGGCCGTGATCGTGCAGGACGGCTTGCGCCGCATGTATGCGGAGCAAGAGGACGTCTATTACTACATCACCGTCATGAACGAGAACTATCAGCACCCCGATATGCCCGCCGGCGCGGAGGACGGGATTCTGAAAGGTATGTATTTGTTGCGCTCGAGCGATAGCAAGAAGAAGGAGCGCGTGCAGTTGCTCGGTTCGGGCGCGATCCTGCGCGAGGTGATCGCTGGCGCCGATCTGCTCGAAAAGGATTTCGGCGTCGCAACGGACGTGTGGAGCGTGACGAGTTTCAATCGCTTGCGCCGCGATGGTCTCGAGACGCAGCGCTGGAACATGTTGCACCCCGAAGAGAAGCCGCGCCTCTCACATGTCGAATTGTCCCTGGCGGGACATACCGGTCCGGTAGTGGCCGCAACCGATTACATAAAAACGTTCGCCGATTCGATTCGGCCTTTTGTCGATCGTCGCTACGTTGCGCTCGGGACCGACGGTTTCGGCCGGAGCGACTATCGCCGAAAGCTGCGCGCCTTCTTCGAGGTCGATCGGCACTACGTTGCGGTCGCGGCGCTCAAGGCGCTGGCGGATGAAGGAACGATTCCGTCTTCGACGGTTGCGCAGGCGTTGGCCAAGTATGCGATCGATCCGAACAAGCCCAATCCGGTAACGGTCTAGGAGCGGGACGTGAGCGAAGCGATCGAAGTCCGCGTCCCCGACATCGGCGATTTCAGGGACGTGCCGGTCATCGAGATCTTAGTAAAGCCCGGTGATGTGGTCGAACGCGAAACGCCGCTCGTGATGCTCGAATCCGAAAAGGCGTCGATGGAAGTCCCGTCGCCGGAGGCGGGCACCGTGCAATCCGTCGTGGTGAAGATCGGCGATAAGGTGTCGATGGGCAGTACGTTGCTGACGCTAGCCGCCGGCGCGGCCGCCGCTGCTCCCGCCCCTGCGCCGACGCCCGCAACGCCGGCGCCGAGTGCGCCTCAAACCACGGCGCCGCAGCAGGCGACGCCGAAAACGCCGGCTGCGCCCGCTGTCACGAAGACCGAAAGCGTCATTGAGGTTCGCGTTCCCGATATCGGGGATTTCAACGACATTCCGGTCATCGAAGTCTTGGTGAAGCCGGGCGATGCGGTCGAGCGCGAGACGCCGCTCGTGATGCTTGAATCCGAAAAAGCGTCGATGGAAGTGCCGTCGCCCGAAGCTGGCACGGTGAAATCGGTGGCGCTCAAAGCCGGCGACAAAGTTTCGAAGGGCTCGATCGTACTGACGTTAACGACATCGAGCGCCGCCACGTCGAGCGCAGCGCCTGCTGCGTCCGCGCAACCGTCGCAGGCCGCACCGGCAACGCCGGCTGCGGCGCCATCCGCGCAAGCGCCGGCAAATAGGGTATCGGCGACGGCGCCTGAATCAGGCGCGGCGGTGCATGCAAGCCCGTCGATCCGTCGCTTCGCACGCGAACTCGGTGTGCAACTAGGTCTCATTTCAGCCAGCGGCCCGAACGGCCGCATCACACGCGACGACGTGCAATCGTTCGTCAAGAACGCGCTCAGCGCCGGGCCGCGCGCCGCCGGCACCGTCCTCGATCTTCCGCCCTGGCCGAGAGTCGATTTCGCCAAGTTCGGACCGATCGAAGTCCAGCCGCTCAGCCGCATCCAAAAGATCTCGGGCCCGAGCCTGGCGCGCAATTGGGTGATGATCCCGCACGTCACCAACAACGAAGATGCCGACATTACCGATCTCGACGAGTTTCGCAAACAACTCAACGCCGAGACACCGAACGTCAAAATGACCATGCTGGCGTTTCTCGTGAAGGCGGTCGTCTCGGCACTCCAGCATTTTCCGAACGTGAACTCGTCGCTCGATGGCGATAACCTGGTACTGAAGAAGTACTACAATATCGGCTTCGCGGCCGACACGCCGAACGGTTTGCTCGTGCCCGTTATCAAGAACGCGGACAAGAAGGGCGTGCTCGAAGTCGCCGCCGAGACGCGCGATTTAGCGGCCAAAGCGCGCGATGGAAAGCTCGGCCTCGCCGATATGCAAGGCGCGACGTTCACGATTTCGAGTCTGGGCGGCATCGGCGGTACGAGCTTCACGCCGATCATCAACGCACCCGAGGTTGCGATCCTCGGCGCGAGCCGCGCATCGTTGCGCCCGGTCTGGAACGGCAAGCTTTTCGAGCCGCGCCTCATCCTGCCGCTCTCGCTCTCATACGACCATCGCGTCATCGACGGGGCTCAGGCCGCGCGCTTCAATGCATTCCTGGCGGGCGTCCTGGCGGATATGCGCCGCGCGATGCTTTAGCGCGACCCGTGAGCCTCCAATAGGGTAGTCTTTCAAGACTACCAGGCGGGGTGACCGTTGAGGGAAACCCTGAAGTGTTGCTTCAGACTTAGTGGGCATCGTGAGGAGATGAACAGACAAAGATCATCCCGACCGAAAACGGGCCGCTTCAAGTGACCGGACCCATCGAGCTTACCTGGCCGAGCGGACACTCGATCAGCATCACGGGCAAAGCGTCGCTCTGCCGCTGCGGCGCTTCGAAGGATAAGCCGTTCTGCGATGGGAGCCACGCGAAGATCGGATTCAAGTCGGTCGAGGGTGACGAAACGGCGCATACGACCGAAGCGGTCGCCGTCGCGACTCCGTAGCTACCGAGCCGCCTCGAAGAGCCGCTCGAACTGTGCGGCGAACTCGGTCGCGCTCAGATTTGTCTCGGCACTGAGCCGGGAAAGGTTCGGCTCGCGTAAATCGTCCGGTTCGAGCCGGATCATGTATTCGCGCGCGACCTCGTACGATTCGGTCGCGATGTCGACCATCCGAATCCGAACGCGGCCGGTCAGTGGATCCAGCAGCTCGTCGAGCGTCACCGGCTGCACACGGCCGCCCGAAAGCGCGATCAACGCGCCGCTACCGCCCTTGAGCAAGTAGCGGACCGCGCCGTAGCCGAGCGTGCGGGTGTACTCGACGTCGAACGGCACGGGCTTGGCGCAGCGCAACTCGTAGCCGATGTCCTTGGGCACGACCGTCATTTCGACGGCCAGCTGTTTCAGGCGTTCGCGCACGGCGTCGCGCAAGACCGAGCCGATCGGAATCTCGGCGAGGCGCACGTTGCCGTATGCATCGCGCGATGCATCGGACATCGTAGCGAGATCGGCCGGCGAGAGGCGTTCGACGAAACCCTCGGCAATCACCGCGACGCCGTGATCGCGTCCGCTGGCCAGGCGCTTGACGATCGCGCCGACGATCGTATTGACGATCGAGGCGAGTTGGATCGTTCCGGCCCGAAACTCTTCGGGGATGATCGCGAGCGTCGCGCCCGACGCTTTGCAGATGCCGAGCGCGAGCGAGCCCGATTTGCGGCCCATCGTGACCGCGAGATACCAGCGCGACGCGGTGCGCGCGTCTTCCATGAGATTCTCGACGATGCCGGCGCCGACGGCGCGCGCCGTTTCGAAGCCGAAAGTCGGTGCGTTGTCGGGCAGCGGCAGATCGTTGTCGATCGTCTTAGGAACCGTCGCGATGCCGATCCGCCCGGCGGTCCGTTCGGCAATTCTGGTCGCGCCGTAGGTCGTATCGTCGCCCCCGATCGCAATCAAGTAGCGCAGGTCGAGCGCGAGCAGCGACTCGACGCAACGCGCCAGCGTCGCTTCGTCTTTGGCTGGGTTCGTACGGGACGTGCGCAAGATCGAGCCGCCGGTCGCATGGATGCGAGAGACGTCGTCGAGCGTCAGGTCCGTAACCTGCGAGATATCGCCGCGCGCGATGTGCTCGTAGCCGTCGTACATGCCGACGACGTGCAGTCCACTATTGAGCGCTTCGATCGTCGCCGAAGCGATGACGCCGTTGATGCCGGGAGCGGGTCCGCCGCCGACGAGAATCCCAAGTCGTTCCTCAGCCATCTCCGCTGCATTCGAACTTGAACCCGGCTTTCATCGTAAGCAATCAGGGGGACGCTGATTCTGTGGGGGCGTAAGTGCCGCAGATGGAGCCCTACCCGCGCAATCTGATCGGCTACGGAAGGACGCCACCGCACGCGGCCTGGCCGAACGGCGCGCGGATCGCCGTGCAGATCGTGATGAACTACGAAGAGGGCTCGGAATACTCGATTCCCGACGGGGACGAGACGTCCGAAATGTATCTTACCGAAGTGCCGGGTGCGACGCTCGGCCCCGGCAAGCGGGATCTCATCGTCGAATCGGTCTACGAATACGGCAGCCGCGCCGGCTTTTGGCGTTTGATGCGAATGTTCGAAGAGCGACGCCTCGCCATAACGGTCTTCGGCGCGGCGCTCGCGCTCGAGCGCAATCCTGAGGCCGCCCGCGCGATCGCCGCAGCCGGCTACGAGGTCTGCTCGCACGGCTGGCGCTGGATCGGCTTCCAGAATATGCCGATCGACGAAGAGCGCGCGCAGATGCAACGCGCGGTCGCCTCGATCGAGAGGACGATCGGTCAGCGGCCGCTCGGCTGGTATTGCCGGTACGCACCGAGCGAGAACACGCGCCGGCTCGTCGTCGAAGAGGGCGGATTTCTCTACGACTCAGATGCGTATGACGACGATCTTCCGTACTGGGTGCGCGTCGGCGACAAATCGCACCTCGTGATTCCCTACACGCTCGATGTCAACGACATGAAGTTTTCAGTCCCGCCGGGCTTCACGGCGCCGAGCGGGTATTACGAATACTTGAAAGATACGTTCGACGTGCTCTACGCGGAGGGCAAGACGCACCCGAAGATGATGTCGGTCGGTTTGCACACGCGCCTTGCGGGCCGTCCGGGCCGCGCGGCGGCGCTCGGGCGCTTCTTGGACTACATTTGCGGCCGCGACGACGTGTGGATCGCGCGGCGCATCGATATCGCGCGCCATTGGATCGCGCACCATCCCGCCGAGAAGTATCGGTGACGCTTGCGCGGACGCCGGTCGTCGCGCGGCTCGCCGAACTCGCTAAACTCGGCGCGTACGAGGCCGGTATCGATCGCGGACTGTTCACTGCGGCCGAACACGAGGCGCGCCGCACGTTCGCGGGCTGGGCCCGAGCCGCCGGGTTCGCGCTTTCGCAAGATCGCGCCGGCAATCTGTTCGCGCGGCGCGAAGGCCGCGGCGAGCATCCGCCGATCGTCATCGGTTCGCATCTCGATACGGTACGCACCGGCGGCGCTTACGACGGCGCGTATGGTGTCGTCGCTGCGCTCTGCGCGCTCGAACTCATTGCGACCGCGGGAACCGTCACTGAGCATCCGCTTGAAGCCGTTGCGTGGGCGGGCGAAGAAGGCAGCCGCTTTCCGATGGGTTGCTTGGGTAGTGGGACCTACGCGGGCTTGAATACGCTCGCCGAGATCGATGCACTCGTCGGCGACGATGGTATGGGTTTCGCGGATGCGCGCCGGAGTCCGAGCGGTCTCCTGCCCGACGTTCCGGTGCGCGATGCATTTCCGCGACCGGCTGCATGCCTCGAGCTGCACATCGAACAGGGGCCGATCATGGAACGCGCCGGGGCGCGACTCGGCGTTGTGACGGCGATCGCCGGCCAGGGCCGGCATGAGGTCGAGATCGTCGGCGAACCCGGCCACGCCGGAACCGTGCCGATGATCGTGCGACACGACGCGTTTTCCGCGGTGGCGGAGATCGCCTTAGCGTTGGAATCCCGCGCGCTCGTGCTGGGCGAGTGCGTCGTCACGGTCGGACACGTCGTGGTCGAGCCGAATCAAACGAACATCGTGCCCGGCAGCGTGGTCTTTCGCGTCGATGCACGGAGCGTTGACGACGAGCGTGTCGAGCGGCTCGATGCTGAGTTGCGCGATGAATGCGCCCGGGTTCAAATCCAGCGCGGCGTTACGGCCACGATCAAGCCGCTCGAACGGCGCCGCGCGGTTCCGATGGATGCGCGGCTACGGGAGGCAGTCGAGGTCGCAATCCGTCCACTCGGCGTGCGGACGATGGACGTGCCGAGCGGAGCAGGCCACGATACCATGTGCGTCGCGACGGTTGCTCCGGCCGCGATGATCTTCGTCCCGAGCCAGGGTGGCCGCAGCCACGTCGGCGAGGAGTACACCAAGCCCGAGGATTTGGAACTCGGCGTCGAAGCACTCATGCAGTCGATCGTCGCGGTCGATCGGCTCCTCTCAAAAGGATCGTAATGCGCTTTTTTATTTGCGGATCCGCCTTGCGTGGTCAGCCCGATCACGGTAATTTGCTCGGCGCCCCCTTTGTAGGTGAAGCGAAGACTGCGCCACGCTATCGCTTGTATTCCGTGCGCGATCGGCATCCCGGGATCTACGAAGTATCCGAAGGCGGCGTTTCGATTGCCGGCGAGCTGTATGAATTTACGCCCGAGCAATACGCGAATTTGATGGCAGGCGAACCGCCCGATCTCTATGAAGGCGACATCGTGCTCGAGGACGGATCGACCGTTCGGGCGATGATCTATCCGCGCAGCTTGATCGAGGAGCGCGGATACGAGGACGTTTCGCAGTACGGCGGGTGGGCAGCCTTCAAGGCGGCGGGCGCCAAACGCTAGGCCCTTACGCGGTGATGGCGCCGGCCAGCCGCAGCCGCGCGATCTTTGCGATCTCAGCGAGCGCCATCGCACTCTCGGCCTCGCGGTCGTTCGTAAGACGCTCTTCGAGCGCGGCGATGATCGACGCTTTGTTATTGTCGCGCGCGCAGATCACAAACGGAAACCCGAAGCGTGTGTGGTACGCGCCGTTGAGTCGATCGAAGTGCACGAGTTCGTCCGCCGTCAGTTGGTCGAGACCGGCGTGGGCTTGTTCGGTAGCCGAGGCCGACGTGAGCCAGCCGGCGCGCGCCAAATGGCCGGCGAGATCGGGATGCGCTACAATCAGTGCAATTTGGCGCTCGCTTGACGCTGCCGTCACGAGCGAGACCATGCTTGAATGGAGTACCGCCAAGTTTGCGAAAGGGCGGTGTTCCCACGCTGCTTCAGCGATCCAAGGCGAGTTCTCGAATGCGAAACCAATGGCGTTAACAAACGCCTCGCGGTCCGCGGCGTTGAGCCGATCGAGCGTCATCGGCCGGGACCGAACATGAGCACGCTCCTCGTTTGCGACGCCACGCTTGTGGCGACCTTTGACGATAGCGATCGCCGCGTTCTCAATGCTGGAATATTTGCGCGGGACGGCGTTATCGAGGCGATTGGCTCGCATGAATTGTTGCCGGCGAAAGCGGATGAAGTCATCGACGCGCACGGGATGGTGATCCTGCCTGGTCTTATTTGTACACACCATCACTTCTATCAAACGCTGACGCGCAATCTACCGGCCGGCCAAGATGCCGAACTCTTTCCGTGGCTGGTGGCGCACTACCCAATTTGGGCCAAGCTCACGCCCGAGGGCGTGCGCTCGAGTACGGCCGTCGCACTCGCGGAGCTGATGCTCTCCGGCTGCACGACCGCGGCCGACCACGGCTACCTCTGGCCGAACGGCTCGCGCGTCGACGATCAGATCGCGGTCGCGCGTGCGATGGGCGTTCGCTTCCATGCCTCGCGCGGATCGATGTCGGTCGGCCGCTCACGCGGCGGCCTTCCTCCCGACGACGTGGTGGAAGATGAAGCCGCTATCCTGCGCGATTGCGAGCGGGTTATCGCCGAACACCACGACCCGGCCAGGCACGCGATGACGCGCGTCGTGCTCGCGCCGTGCTCGCCGTTTTCGGTCTCGCCCGAGCTGATGCGCGCAAGTGCCGAACTTGCCCGCAAACACGGCTGCTCGCTGCACACGCATCTTTGCGAAACGAAAGATGAAGAGCAGTACTGCCTGGAAAAATTCGGACAGCGTCCCGTCGCATTCGCGGAGTCGCTCGGCTGGAGCGGGCCGGACGTCTGGTACGCCCACGCGGTGCACCTCGCGCCCGACGAGATCGAGCGCCTCGGTGAATCGCGGACAGGCGTCGCCCACTGTCCGACCTCGAATATGCGCCTCGGCGCGGGCATCGCGCCGCTGCTCGCGCAAGTGCGCGCCGGAATGCACGTCGGTCTCGGCGTTGACGGCTCAGCCTCCAACGACGGCTGCCACATGCTCGACGAAGCTCGCCAGGCGATGCTGCTGCAGCGCGTCGCCCATGGTGCCGGAGCGATGAGCGCCTACGAAGCTTTGCGCCTAGGGACGCGCGGCGGTGCCGAAGTCCTCGGGCGCGACGACATCGGCTGGCTCGCGCCGGGCATGGCCGCCGATTTTATCGGCGTGCGCATCGATACGCTTCAGACGGCCGGCGGCGCGGTGCACGATCCGCTCGCGTCGCTCGTGTTCTGCCGGATTCCACAGGTCGATTTGAACGTGATTGCGGGCCGCGTTCGCGTCCGCAACGGCGCGCTCGTCGACGTCGACCTCCCCGAACTGATCGCGCGGCACAATCGGCTGGCGAGAGAACTGGTCGCCTGAAGGGCGAGACTTTGAGGCCCCAAGCCTGAGCGCCCGCGATCGGCGAAAGGACGATGACCCCGGTGAACCAGAAGGCTACGGTCATGACGACCTTTACATCTGTAAGACGAGCGCTCGCGTTTGGCGCGACGCTCGCAATACTTGCGACGCTTCCGGCAGCTGCGGCGACCCCGGCGCAGAAGGCCGCGGTCGCGGCGATGGTCGCGCACTTTAGGTCGGTCGGAAACAGCGACATCGAGCAGCCGACGTGCTTCATCCTCCAGACCTGGGCGCAATGTACTTTCGGAACCGGCGGCGGCAATGCCGAGGGCCAGGCCTGGCTGCATCTAACGAACGGCGCGTGGCACTTCCTAGGCACCGACGGCGGCGTCACCTACGCGTCGATGATGGTGAAGCGTTACGGCATCCCGCTCTCCGTCGCGAAGCAGTTCCAAGCCAAGCTCTGCCCGAGCCCCTGTCCGGGCAGCTAAATCGGCGCCAACCGCTCCAACCGGCACGAGGTATATCGCTGTGGACCGAATTGAAGGCGCTCGCGTCCGTCGCGAGGTGCTTGGGCCCGATCATGTCGATCGCATGAAGACGAGTTCCGACCCGTTTTCCCAGCACTTCATTGATTTCACCGAGGAGTTCTGTTGGGGAAACGTTTGGGTTCGCCCCGGGCTCGAACGCAAGACGCGCAGCATGCTCAACCTCGCGATGCTCTCGGTGATGGAGCGTTGGCACGAGTTTGAAGTGCACGTCCGCGGCGCGCTCAACAACGGCGTCACGGAGGAAGAGATCGCGGAGATTCTCCTCCAAGCCGGCGTCTACGGCGGCGTCCCGATCGCGGCCGAGGCGTTCCGAACCGCCCGCCGCGTCATCGAAACCGTCAAGGGCGAACGCGCCAGCGGCGGTTGAGGCTTTCCTGTTTACTGAGTTGACCCTTTCGGCGCTTCTCGGAACCTGGAAATGCTCCAACGTTCCTCATGCGCCGCATGACCGGTTCACGTACGTCCTTGGCCGCGATGGAAACGGCAGCAAGATCATGAATTACGGTGCGTACCGATTCAAGTATTGGTTGAAGGACACGCTCGTTTACATGAAGAGTCCAACGGCGGCCTTGGTACGGGAGCGAATCACCGTGCAGGGCAATGTCCTCATCGACGACGGCTATGAGTGGTTATCGGCGGACGGCCGATGGATCCCGCCGCCACCGGGATTCTATCAGTCGCGGTGCACCCGGGTGCGTTAGGTTTCGGCGGCCATGGCGCCGAGTTTGGCGCCGGGGACCGACACAATTCGCGCGACGATGAATGCGACGGCGAAGCCGAGGAAGTACGAGATATCGCCAAGCTGCGGATTGTGCGCAGCAATTGGGCCGACGAACCAGGACTGCTGGTAGAACGGGAACGAGACGACGAGGCCGGCGAGCCAGCCGACGAGGGCGCCGGAGACGCGACGCGAGTTATCCGCGCCGCGGCTAGCGATCATCGCGCCGGCCCAAGGCGCCGCCCAACTCGAGAGCAGCAGCAAGAAATTCGTGTACAGCCGCGCGACCTGTTCGGGATGCGTGCCCGAGAGCGCGAGCGCGCCGCCGACCAGGCCGACGATCAGCGCGGCTTGCCAACGCACGAGCGTGTAGCGTACGACCAAGGCGCATAGCAGGCCGACGGCGAGTGCGGCCAGCGAAATCACGAGGACCGGAAAGCGTGCGGTCGCATCCGTGGCGCCGGCAACCGTAAAGATCACGACGGTCGCGGCGGCGAAACACGCACCGACGAGTAGCGCGAACCAGGGGCGTCGTAAGCGGTCCCAGGCGACGAGCGCCGAGAGCGCCCCCGAATACAGGTTCAGACAATTCGCGCTCAGTGTTCCGAGCGTCACCGTGATCAGACCGAGTGCGACGAGCCAACCGCTGCTGAAGAGTTTGCCGATAATCTCACTCGGCATCGCGGCGACGAGATCGGTGCCGACGATGGCGGTGACCGCCGCGGCACCCAGAATCTCAAGCGCCGTCGATGGTATCATGCCGCCCAGGAAGGTCCACCACCAAACCTTTCGGCTGCTGCTCTTTGCGGGGAGATAACGCGAGTAGTCGGCCGCGCACGGAGCCCAGCCGATCGAATACGAGAACGCGATCGCCGCCGAGTATTCGATCGCCGCCCACTCGCCGCCGGCCGCGAGCGGTGCGTGCGCGTTGAAGGGCGTGCCGAGGTGCGCGCGCGTGAAGCAGGCGATGGCGATCGCGATGAAGCCGATCGTCAGCGCGACGCCCGCGACCTTCTCAAAGCGGTGGATCATGTTGTGCCCGTAGATCGCAATGACGATCTCGATCCCCAGTACGATCGCGAGCGACGGCAGATACGGGAGATGAAAGAGCGCCTGAACGGCAAAGGCGCCGAAGATCGTGTTGATCGCGAACCAGCCGACGCCGCCCAAGAACGCGAGTACGGCTGGAAAGACGTTCGCGTTCGAACCGAAGGCCGCACGAGACGCGACCATCTGCGGCCGGCCGAAGCGCGGACCGAACTGCGACAAGAAGCCGAGTACGACGTAGCCGGCGACATTACCGAGCACGATACCGAGCGCCGCGCCCCAAAAGCTCGCGCCGTAGAGCGCGATCGTCAGGATGCCGATCGCGAACGTCGCGGTCTCGGCGTTCGCCGCGAACCACAACGAAAACAGGTCGCGCTCGCTGCCGTGGCGCTCGCCTTCGTCGATGCGCTCGATTCCGTGAGGCTCGACGACGGCGACGTTCGCGCCGTAGGCCCCCGGATCGCTCACCCGATGAGGGCGGCGGCGCTGGCCATCGTGCGGCGGCGCGATTCGTCGATCGCGGCCAGGACGCGCTCGGGCGTCATGGGCAGGTCGGTCACCCACGCACCGGTGGCATCGAAGATCGCCGCGGCGACCGCTGCCGCAAACGGCACGAGCGGCATCTCGGCGACGCCGCGCGCTCCAAACGGACCGTTCGGATCGGCGCTTTCGACGATGATCGGGTAGACTTCGGTCGGCATGTCGAGTGTCGTCGGAAGTAGATACGTGCTGAAGTACGGTGTCAAGATCTTGCCGTCGCGCGTCAAGAGGTTCTCGGTCAGCGTGTAGCCGACGGCTTGCGCCAGGCAGCCTTCGATCTGACCTTCGACCTGTTGGCGGTTGATCGCGCGCCCCACGTCGTGCACGCTGATGATGCGCGCGACGCGCGTGACGCCGGTGCGCGTGTCGACCTCGACCTCGACGGCCTGCGCCGAATAGCCGTAGCAGTAGTTCGGGACGCCGGCACCTGTTTCGAGATCGAGCGACGTCGTGCGCGGTGGAAGGTACTGCACGGTCGCCTGCGGCGCTTCGCCGGCGACCCACTTGCGACGGGCTTCGTCGGCTGCGTCCTTTACGGCACGTCCGCCCATCAAGGTCATGCGCGAGGCCGAAACCGATCCCGCGTTCGGGGCTTGCGATGAATCGTCGGTGATCATGTGCACGGCTTCGAAGGGCAGTTCGAGCGTCTCGGCTGCGATCTGACGCAAAATCAAATGGACGCCCTGACCGACTTCAGCCGCGCCGACGCGCACGGTCGCGCTGCGAATTTCGGTGGGCGTGACCTCGAGTTCGACGGACGCGGTCGCCTGTTCGGGGAATCCAAACGAATAGCCGACGTTCTTGATGCCGCATGCGATGCCGATGCCGCGGCGCAGCGACGAACCGGCTTCGACGCGTCCGTCCCCCTTGAAGCGCACGGCCTTCTCTTCGAGGCAGCGTTCGAAGACCGCACGGATGCTGACGCCCGCGGGCAGCGGCTTGCCCGTCGATTCCAGGTCGCCTTCCTTATAGAGATTCTTGCGGCGCAGCTCGATCGGGTCGAGCCCGAGAGCGTGCGCCAGCCGAGTGACCATCGTTTCGGCGGCAAAGTGCGCCTGAGGTGCGCCGAATCCGCGGAATGCGCCGCTCGGCACGTTATTCGTGTACGCGACGATCGCGTCGGTTGAGACATTCGGGATCGAGTACGGGCCGATCGCGAAGATCGCCGCACACTTCAGCACCTCGCCCGACGTCGAGGCGTATGCGCCGCCGTCGGCGATCGATTCGATCTGCGCCGCGACGATCGAGCCGTCGCGCTTCGCGCCCCATTTCATCGTGATCGTAAACGGGTGGCGTTTGTGATGCCCGACGATCGACTCTTCCCGGTTCCAGACCATCGCGACCGGCTCGCGCAGCTTCCAGGCGGCTAGGGCGACCAGCGGAGGGAGCGAAAGATCCTCGCGACCACCGAACGCTCCACCGATCTTCGCGTAGCGAATGACGATGCGTTCCTCGGGCATCTCGAACATCGCAGCGATCTGACGCTGATCTTCGTGCAGCCACTGGCCGGCGGTCTCGAGGACGAGTTTGTCGCCCTCCCAATACGAGATGCCGGCGTCGGGCTGCAGGTACGCATGCTCCTGCCAACTCGTGGTGAAGCGGCCCTCGAGTACGACGTCGGCGGCGGCGAAGCCGGCCTCGATATCGCCGCGGCGAATCTTTTGATGAAGCAGGACGTTGGAACGATCCTCGTGCACGCGCGGCGCGCCGGGTGCGATCGCCTGCTGGGCGGAACTCACGATCGGCAAGTCTTCGTACTCCACGCGCACGAGGTCCGCGGCAGCGCGGGCGATCGCCGCACTCTCGGCGACGACCAGCGCCACGCGGTCGCCGTAGAAACGCACCATATCATCGCAGAGGAGCGGCTGATCGGCTTCGATCAAACCGAATCGATTGTAGGGGACATCGACTGCGAGTAAGACCGTGCGAACGCCGGGCAGCGCGCGGGCGGCCGAGGTGTCGATCGAAAGAATGCGGGCATGCGCGTGGTGCGCCCAGACGGCGGCAGCGTGCAGCATGCCGGGCCGCACGAGATCGGCCGGATATTGTGCGGCTCCGGTTACTTTCCCGAGCGCATCCGGGCGCGGTATCGAAGCGCCGACGATCTTCACGCGGGCACCTTGCTCTTCGGCGCGTGCTCGCGTGCGGTCTCGGCGGCGGCATCGCTCATCGCGTCGAGGATCTTGCGATATCCCGTGCAGCGGCAGATGTTTCCGCTGATCGCGGTCTGCGCGTCGTCGAGATCGCAGCCCGGGCGCTCGTCGATCAACTTCGCGCCCGCCATGATCATGCCCGGAATGCAAAAGCCGCACTGGACCGCGCCGCGCTCGATGAAGGCGCGTTGCAGCGGATGCAACTCAGCGTCGCCGGCCAAGCCTTCGATCGTGGTCAGCTGCGCGCCGTGCGCCTGCGGTGCCGGAACCAGGCACGACATGACCGCCTTGCCGTCGAGCCACACGGTGCATGCGCCGCACTCACCTTCGGCGCAGCCTTCCTTGGCGCCGGTCAGGCCGGCGTTCTCGCGCAGCGCATCGAGGAGCGACTTGTGCATCGCGCCTTCCAGCCGATAAGGTTTGCCGTTTATGATGGTCGCGATCGTTCTCGAGAAGGTCTGCGCCGGCTGTGATGGCCAGGCGGTTTCGAGCAGCACCGGAACCTCGGGTAGTCCGGTCGCTTCGGTTCCATCGGCGATCCGTTCCAGCGCGCGCTCGATCAGCGTCGCGACCGTCGTGCGACGGTAGCCGGCCGAGCCGCGCACGTCGTCGATCGGTTTGATCTCTTCGGCCACCAGCCCGGCGACGCGTTCGCGCGTGGCACGGTCGAGCGGGGCTCCGATGAGTGCCGCTTCGCCCGTGCGTGCGCGAAAAATCGTCGGTGCGACGCAGCCCAGGGCGATGCGCGCATCGCGAACGCGTGCGCCTTCGAGTTCGACGACGACGGCAACGTTGATGACCGAGATCGCCTGCGCGCGGCGCAGGCCGAGTTTTATGAAGATGCCGCGCCGGCGCGAACCGAGTTTGCGAACGCTGATGCTGCGAATCATCTCGCCCGCTACGAGTGCGGTCGTGCGAAATCCGGTGCAGAAATCCTCGACCGGGAGCGTACGCGAGCCGCTCAGGCTGACGAGTTCGACCTGCGCGTCGAGCGCGTAGAGCGCGCTGATCGTGTCGTTTGCGGGTGAGGCGGTAACGACGTTGCCCGCGACCGTGGCACGCGTGCGAATCTGCGGAGCGCCGACCTCGACACAAGCCTGAACGAGAGGAAGCGCGTCGCGCCGCAGGAGCGGAGAGGCCAAGACGGCATTGTGGGTCGCGAGCGCGCCGAGCACGACGCGATCCCCAGCGTCGTTGATGAAATCGAGTTCGGCTCGCAGGCCGGTCACGTCGATGAGGCGCCTTGTCGGCTTGACGCCGCGTTGCAATTCGACCAGGACATCGGTCCCGCCGGCGACGAGCCGGGCGTGGCCGCCTTCGCGCACTAAGAGTTCGAGGGCTTCACGAAGGGTCGTGGGTCGCATATAGGCTTCAATCATCGGCCCGTAACCTTCGCTCCGGACCGCTCGCCATCTTTCGTCGACGATCGCTCGGAGCGAGCGAGCGCCCACGCGGGGCGCCAATGCACGGCCGCTCGCCGCATCGCAGGCGGGTGAGGCGCACAATGTAAAGCGATCCCGGATGGCCAACCGAGGCGCGTGATGAACTCAACGACCCTCGAGAAACTTCCGCCGCTCATTCCGCGCGATATGCTCTTCGGTAATCCCGAGCGAGTGAGCCCCAAGCTCTCTCCGGATGGAACGATGCTGGCCTATCTCGCGCCGAGCGACGGTATGCTCAGCGTTTGGGTCGCCACCATCGGCAAGAGCGACGACCGCGTGATCGCACGCGATCCGGCCAGACCGATTCCCGGGATTGCCTGGCGGGGCGACAGCCGCCATGTGCTGTACGTGCAGGACCGTGCCGGCGACGAAAATTATCACGTCTTTCAAGTCGATCTCGATGGCGGCGAAGCCCGCGATCTCACGCCCGGCGAAAAGCTGCGAGCCCAGATCATCGCCCTCGATCATCGTTTTCCCGACGAGATTTTGATCGCGCAGAACGATCGCGATGAGAGCGTCTTCGATATTCATCGCTTCGATCTCAAGAACGGAACCAGCCGGCTCGACACGCAGAATCCGGGCGACGTCAGTGCTTGGCTGAGCGACAACGCCTTTGCCGTACGGGCGGCGGTCGTGCAAAACGATGACGGCACCTCACTGATCCGCGTGCGCGACGACGCGTCGTCGCCGTGGAGAACGCTGGACGAGTACTCGTTCGAAGACGGCCCGGGGTCGCCCGTGGCGTTTACGCCCGACGACCGGAAGATGTACGTCATCAGTTCGAAGGGCTCCAATGCTGCGCGCTTGATGCTCTACGATCTCGCAACCGGCGCGAGCAGTCCGATCGTCGAGGATCCGACCTACGATGTCGCCGCTGCCTACGTCGATCCCGCGACGAACCGGCTGGTCGCCGTTGCGATCTCGCGCGAGCGAACGGAGTGGACCGTCCTCGAAGTCGATTTTGCGCCGGCCTTTGCCGCGCTCGCGGCGCTCCACGATGGCGATTTCGGCATCGAGGGCGGGAGCGCCGACGGAGAGACGCTGATCGTGCGCTATTCGGTCGACTCAGGGCCGACCGCGTACTATGCGTACGATCGCGCCGCGAAGTCAGGCACGTTCCTTTTCTATACGCGTCCGGCACTGCTCGGACGCGTGCTGTCGCCGATGCGTCCGATCGTCTTCGCCGCTCGCGACGGTCTCGAGATTCACGGATATCTCACGCTTCCCGCCGGCGTCGAACCGCGGGGATTGCCTACCGTCATGTTCGTTCACGGCGGTCCCTGGCATCGCGACCGCTGGGGCTTCGATCCGTGGGCGCAATGGCTCTCGAATCGTGGATATGCCGTGCTGCAGGTGAACTTTCGCGGTTCGACCGGCTATGGCAAAGCGTTTCTGAACGCGGGCAATCTCGAGTGGGCCGGCACGATGCGCACCGACTTGCTCGACGCGCGCGATTGGGCGATCGCGCAGGGCTACTCGGATCCGGCGCGCTTCGCGATCATGGGCGGCAGTTACGGTGGATACGCGGTGCTCGCCGCATTGACGTTCACGCCCGCAGCTTTCACCTGCGGCATCGACATCGTCGGACCGTCGAATCTCAACACGCTGCTCGCCTCGATCCCGCCGTACTGGAAGACGATGCGGGCGACGTTCACGCAGCGCATGGGCGAAGGCGCGTTCCTGGATACGCAATCGCCGTTGTTCAAGGCGAGCGAGATTCGCGTCCCGCTCCTCGTGGCGCAAGGCGCGAACGATCCACGCGTCAAGCAACCCGAAAGCGATCAGATCGTCGGCGTGATGCGCAAGAACGGGATACCCGTCACATACGTCTTGTTTGAAGATGAAGGGCACGGTTTCGCGAACCCTCAGAACAACAAGCGGTTCACTGCCGCCGCCGAAGTTTTCTTGGGTCAGAACCTCGGCGGCCGCGTGGAGCCGCCGAACCCGGGCGAGGAGATCGAAACTTTCCTGCGTTAGGTGCCGGCGAGCGCCAGCGCGATTCGCGCCGCGAGGTGCGCGTTGCTCTTGACGAGTGCGATGTTGGCGTCGAGACTGCGCCCCGCCGTGTTCGACATCAGACGATCGAGTAAGAAGGGCGTCAGCGCTTTGCCGGTTATTCCGTCGCGGCGCGCTTCCTCGACGGCGGTTTCGATGTGGTCGTTCATCTCGGGCGCCGGAATCTCGTCGGCATGCGGAATCGGGTTGGCGACGACCAGGCCGCCGCCGAGGCCAAGTTCGCGTTGAGCGCGGATAAGTTGCGCGATCGCCCGCGGCTCGTCGAGCCGCAACGGCGCCGGCAGTCCGCTCGAGCGACTCCAGAACGCCGGAAATTCGTCGCAGCGATAACACACGACCGGAACGCCGCGTGTCTCGAGAACTTCCAGCGTCTTCGGAATATCCAGCAGCGCCTTCGCACCGGCGCAAACGACGGCGACCGGCGTTCGCGCGAGTTCCTCGAGGTCGGCTGAGATATCCATCGTCGTCTCGGCGCCGTGGTGCACGCCGCCGATGCCGCCCGTTGCGAAGACGCCGATGCGCGCAAGGTGCGCGCAGATCATCGTCGCAGCGACCGTCGTCGCGCCCGTACGACCGCTTGCGAGCGCGTAGGAAAGATCCGCGCGGCTCAACTTGAGGACGTCGCTCGCGGTCGCGAGCCGCTCGAGTTCTTCGGCCGAAAGTCCAATGCGAATGCAGCCTTCGATTACCGCGATCGTTGCCGGAACGGCGCCGGCCTCGCGGACGATTGCCTCGACCGACAGCGCCGTCGAGACGTTCTGCGGATACGGCATGCCGTGCGTGACGATCGTCGTCTCGAGTGCGACTAGCGGCGCGCCGTTCGCCAAGGCCGATGCCACCTCGGGTGCGATGCGAATCATCGGAAGGCAGCCTCGAGTCGCGTCCGCTGCGACTCCAGAAATGCGGGCGACAGATCGGGATGAACGCTCGCCGCGCTTTCGACGGTGAGGCCGGCGAGGAGAATCCCGGTATCGATTGCGCTGCGTGGTGGCAGACCTTCCATCAGCCGTAGAAGCGTACCCGCGATCAACGCATCACCGGCTCCGGTCATATCGCGCGCCACGATCGAAGGCGCCGCGTGCGACGTGACATCCGCAGCGTCCGCGACGACGAGTCCGCGCGCGCCCAGCGTCAGCACGACCGTCGCGGCGCCGCGTCGTACGAGTTCGCAGGCGAGTTCGCTCGCCTGGGGCTCGCGCTCGCGGCCAAGATAGGCTCGCGCTTCGCCCTCGTTGATGAAGAGCAGGTCGAGGCCGTGCAGATCGCGCCCTAGACGGGCAACCTTGGGAATCGAGACCGCGTCGATCGCGAGCCTGCTGCCTCCGGCGGCGCCGGTGGCGATGAAGAATGCCAGGACGTCCGGCGGGAGATTGCAATCCGCGAAGATCCAATCGGGCGGTGACGGCGTGCTGCGGATCCATTCGACGGCGGCGATCGTCAGCGAATCGAGGATCGTCATGTCGGACGCTCCGACGGTCAGATCGTTCGTTCGATCCATGATCGCGACGTATTCGCCGGTGGCCCAGCTCGCTGCAACGGCGATGCGATCGGTATTCACGCCGGAAAGCTTCAGGTGCGCGACGAGCTCGGCGCCGGATTCGTCGTCGCCCACGATCGAGACGAGGCTCGTATCGACGCCCAGTCGCGCGAGGTTCTCGGCCACGTTGCGCGCGACGCCGCCGAAGCTGCGCTCGCCGCGAACCGGATTCGACGTACCGAGCCGGAGCTCGCCGAGCGCGTGATATTTGCGGTCGAGCGCCGCGGCGCCGAAACAGACGATCAAAGCTGAATGCCTACGCCCGAGCCGATATAGTGCGTGCGCGCTCCGGCGACGGCATTGAGACTCTGTCCAACTTCGAGATCGATTTCGAGTCGTCTGCCAAGCAATTTCTGGACGCCGTAGTCGATCGTCGACCGCGCGCCCATGTCGGGCGCAACTTTCGATGCGAAGACATACTCGGCGTAGAGTTGGAAGTACCCCGGAAGCTGCCCGGAGAGAACCACCGACGGCATGAAGACGCCGTAGCGAGTTCGGACGCCGCTGCGCGCGAAACCGCTCAACGACTCGAAGGCGAGGGTCGAGCCGATCGCCGTTGCCGGGCTGAGCGCATACGAGACGTCGAAGTTCCCGGTATAGCCGGGCGCGCCGCCCGCGAACGCGTTGGTCCCGGTGGCCACGGTCAGGATGCCGTCGATGCCGTACGTCCACTTTGTCCTGGGATCGAATTGATACTTGAAACCGAGACCCGAATCGTTGTAGCCGCTTGTCAACGTGCCGGCCGAAGTGACGCGATTGAAATCCGGCGTCACGAGATCCAGTTCGAGTCGGTCGAAGACACCGATGCGCGTAAACGGTTGCGCGTATTGTACTTGGTTGCCCGCGCCGGCCCCCGTGACGGCCGAATTCTGATAGCCTCCCTCGAAAACGACCGTTCCCTTGGCAATCGCGCAGGCGCTGAAGCCGATTGTCGGCCGGTTCAGAGTCGCGAGCAGCCGCGAGTCGCCGCCGCACGGATCGGGAGTCGCGGAAGCAGCCGGAGCGGGCGACGGTCGCTCTTGGGCTGCCGCTCCGCTGCTCGCAAACACTGCGGCGACCAGCACGAGAGCGGTCAGGTACGAGCGTTCCATTGGTGTGTGCTTTGCACGGGCCGCACACCTGACCTTTGCTCGCATGCCGCTCGCTTGGTAGGAATCGCCGAGCGTGCTTTGTAGGTACGTCGCATGAGCATGAGCATTTTCCGCACGTTGCGCATCGGCGCCGTGATCGCCCTCATTGCCTTTTTTGCCGGCAGCAACGCGGGCGCCGCGACCGGCGAGCTGAGCGGGATCGATAAAGCCAATATCGATCCGACGTGCAAAGCCTGCGACGACTTCTATCAATACGCCGTCGGCGGCTGGATCAAGAGTCATCCGATTCCGGCCTCAAGTGCGGTGACCGGTTCATTCAACGTCCTGGCCGATCGCAATCAGGACGTGCTGCATGCCATTCTCACCGAAGCGTCGACGGCCACGAACCTCGCGCCGGGCAGCAGCCGGCAGAAGATTGCCGATTTCTATGCGAGTTGCATGGATACGGCTGCGATCGATGCCGCGGGCGCGGGACCGATCGCACATCGTCTCGCGATGGTCGCGACGATCAGCGACGTGAAGACGCTGGCGCAGCCGCTCGCCGCGCTGAGCGCGGAAGGCGTCGGTGCGCTGTTTACTTACAGCGGCGGCGCCGATTCTCACGACGCGAGTCACGTGATTCTCCAACTGCGCCAGGGGGGTCTGGGCCTGCCGGACCGCGACTACTATCTTAAGGACGACGATCGCAGCAAGGGCATACGCGCCGGTTATCTCGCGCACGTAACCCAGATGTTCGCGTTGCTCGGCGACGCTCCCGATATGGCGGCCAAGAACGCCACGACCGTGCTCGCGCTCGAGACGACGCTCGCGCAGAATCAGCTCTCGCGGGTCGCGCAGCGCGATCCGGCGGCTACCGACCATAAGATGACGCTCGCACAGGTGCAAGCGCTCGCCCCCAGCTTCGATTGGGCCACGTTCTTCGCGACCAATAAGATCCCGATAGATGGGCCGATCAACGTCGCGCAACCCGACTTCTTCCGGGCGCTCTCGGCGTGGCTTGCGACCGCGAACGTCGCCGATATCCGGACGTATCTGCGCTGGCAGACCGTCCACAACGCGGCCCCGTACCTTTCGAAGCCGTTCGACGACGCGAATTTTGCTTTCTACACCAAGACGCTCAACGGTACGCCGGAACAGCTGCCGCGCTGGCAGCGCTGCGTCCGCGTGACCGACATGAACCTGGGCGATGCGCTCGGCCAACTGTACGTGGCGCGAACCTTCCCGCCCTCGGCCAAAGCCGAGATGCTGGACCTCGTCAAGAACGTCAAGCAGACGCTACGCGACGATTTCTCGACGCTCGACTGGATGTCGCCGCAGACGCGTCAGCGTGCGATCGAAAAACTCGATGCGTTTCAATTGAAGATCGGTTATCCGGACACGTGGCGCACCTACGGCGGGCTCGACATCACGCGCGCGTCGTACGCGGCGAACGTCATGACCTCCGCCCGCTACCGCTTCGCTGAAGGCCTCTCGCGCATCGGCAAGACGGTCGACCGCGCCCGTTGGGGCATGACGCCGCCGACCGTCAACGCCTACTACAGCCCGAACGTTAACGAGATCGTCTTCCCCGCCGGCATCCTGCAACCACCGTTCTTCAATAAGGATGCCGATATGGCGGTCAACTACGGCGGGATCGGCGCGGTGATCGGCCACGAATCGACGCACGGCTTCGATGACGAAGGCCGCAAGTACGGCCCCGATGGAAACCTCAGCGACCTTTGGGCGCCCGAAGACGTTGCGAAATTCACGACTCGCGCGGACTGTGTGGTCAAGCAGTACGAGGCGCTCTCGCCGATGCCCGGCGTGCAAGAGAATGGGAAGTTGGTCGAAGGCGAAGCGATCGCCGACCTCGGTGGCGTCGCGATCGCGTACAAAGCCTTCCAAAAGTGGCAGGCCGGTCATCCGCGGCTCGTCATCGACGGCTTTACGCCCGAGCAGCGTTTCTTCATGGGCTTCGCGCAGGTCTGGGCATCGAATCAGCGTCCCGAATACATCGCGCTGATGGCCAAGACCAACGTTCACGCCTACGCAAAGTTCCGCGTCAATGCGACCGTCTCAAACATGGAGACCTTCGCAAAGGCCTTCGACTGCCCGCTACTCGCGGCGATGGTCCGTCCGCCCGCGACGCGGTGCCAAATCTGGTAGCATCGAAAGGGGAAGGCATTAGGCGGCCCTCCGGCAGAATTGGGTGGTCCCGACCCCTACCGTTTGCTGGAGGTATCACCGTGGCAGGCACGACCGCACATAAAGTTTCGGGCATCGACGCTTCATACTATTACGTTAAGGATCTCGATCGCGCGACGAAATTCTACACCGAGCTGCTCGGGGCCGAGCCGACGTTGGCCTTTCCGGGAATGGTCAGCGAATGGACGTTTCCGAACGGCGAATCATTCGGAGTATACAAGCCCACGGAAACATCCGGCTTCACGCCGGGCGGCGGCGTCATGTTCGTCGTCGATGACGTTCCGGCGGCGGTTGCGGCCCACATGGCGCGCGGCGTGAAGTTCCACGGCGAAGGACATGTTGAAGAGACGCCCGTTTGCCACATGGCCTTTGGCGAAGATACCGAGGGCAACGGGTTCATCCTCCACAAGCGGAAGTAGGACGGCCTGACGTGACCGCGCCGCGCAAGACGGGCGGTCCGCGTTCGTGCTACAAGAAGAACGGCGCGCCCAAGGCGGCATACGCTACCGCCAAGGCGGCCGAACGGGCGATTCCGCGGACCAGCAGCGGGCTTCGCCCGTACGAGTGCGCGAAGCACGGCTGGCATTTGGGACACTAGGACGCGAAAGGCCGGGGCGATGAAATACATCTTGACCGCCGCGTTAGCGGCGTTCGTTATGCTGACGCAAGCGCTTCCGGCTCGCGCCGGCGACGTTTCGATATTGCAAGCGAAGATTCGCGCGGCGCTGCGCGCTGCGACGTCGTTTGTTGAGACCGTCACGGTGAGTCCCAATCCGTTCGTGCCGCTGGGAGGCACGATCACGTTTACCGTCGTCGCGCCGAACCGCTATCGTCAACTCGCGGCCGGCGGCTCGATGGGACGCGACGAGACGATTATCATCGGTCACGAAGTGTACGGCAACGATCCCGCCGGTCCGACCGTTCAAACTTGGTCCGACCACCTGGTCATGGGGTTCGAGGGCGACGTCTTCGACGTCGTCGTGCGATCGTCCGGACCCGATCTAACGGCCGGCGGAAAGACGGTCGGCAGCGTCGTGATCAAGGATCCGCGCGGCGCCAAAGTGGCGGATTTCCTGGACTGCACGTACGAAAAGAGTACGTTTCGTCTGTTGGCCTGCAGCGGCGGGCCTTCGAAGATCGCGTTCTCGAACTACAACGATCCGGCCATCACAATTTCAACGCCGAGGAACGCCAAACGCGTCGACAGGTGAGGTAGGCGGCTACTTCGCCTGCGCGCGCTCGCGAATGGCGCTCAACGTGGTGCGGGGTGCGATCGCATCCGGGTCGACGCGCAATTCGAGCAGGGCGGGCGCTTTCGCGTTTCGCGCGCGTTCGAACGCCGCAGGGAAATCCTCGGTGCGCTCGATGAGTTCGCCATACGCGCCGTAGGCGCGCGCGAGCATCACGAAATCAGGGTTGACGATCTCCGTCGCGCTGACGCGTCCCGGGTAGCTGCGTTCCTGGTGCATCCGGATCGTTGCATACATCCCGTTGTTGACCACGAGGAAGATCGCGCGCGCATCGTACTGCACCGCGGTCGCAAGTTCGTGCCCGGTCATCAGAAAACAGCCGTCGCCTGCGACCGAGACGACCTCGCGTTCGGGATAGCGCAGTTTTGCCGCGATCGCCGCCGGCACGCCGTAGCCCATCGCTCCGCTGATCGGCGCCAGTTGCGTTCCAAAACGTTTGTATTGAAAGAAGCGGTGCAGCCAGGCCGAGTGATTGCCGGCCCCATTGCAGAGAAACGCATCCTCGGGCAGGTGCGTCGAGAGGTAACGCACGACCGCCGTCAGGTCGACCAAGGGCGGCGAGTAACTGGGTTCGAGGTTGCGCTCGTAGTCGGTCCGCGCGTCCGCAGCCCACGCCGTCCAGGCGGGTTTCGTCGGCGCCCCGTCGGCTTCGAGCGCGGCCGCGAAGTTGATCGGACCGGCAGTGATTGCAAGATCGGCTTGGTACACTCGTCCCAGCTCGTTCGCGTCGGCGTGCACGTGGATGAGGCGCTGCTTGGGACGCGGTGACTCGATCAGGGTGTAGCCATTGGTCGGCATCTCGCCGAGGCGGCCGCCGATCGCTAGGATGAGATCGGCCGACGTTATCCGTGCGGCCAGTGCCGGATTGATGCCGACGCCCGCATCCCCGATGTAGAGTGGGTCGCGATTGTCGAAGAGCGACTGCCGCCGAAACGAGCAGGCCGTGGGCAACGTGTTGCGGGTCGCGAATCGGCGGTACTGTTCGCAGGCTGCATCGCTCCAGCCGCTGCCGCCGAGAATAGCGATAGGACGGCGCGCGGCGGCGAGCATGGTTCGGAGTTCGGATATCTGTTCGCGCGCTGGATGCGCCTGCACCGTCGCCGCCGCGTCCAGGTCGGCAACCTCGACGCGATCGCGCAGCATATCCTCGGGTAACGCGAGCACCACGGGGCCCGGCCGCCCGGAGGTGGCCACGGAAAAGGCGCGCGATACATACTCGGGGATGCGCCGCGCATCGTCAATTTGCGCCGCCCACTTGGCCAGACCGCCAAAGACGCGCGGTATGTCGATCTCTTGAAACGCCTCGCGTCCCTGCATCTCGCGCGCGACTTGACCGACGAACAGAATCATCGGCGTCGAGTCTTGCATCGCGGTATGCACGCCGATGCTGGCGTGGGTCGCGCCCGGTCCGCGGGTCACGAATGCGATGCCGGGGCGGCCGGTCATCTTGCCGTAGGCGTCGGCCATGTTGGCGGCTGCGGCCTCGTGCTTGCAGACGATCACACGAATCGCCGGAACGTCGAGGAACGCATCCAAGACCGCAAGGTAGCTCTCGCCCGGCACGCAATAGGCGGTGTCGCTGCCGTTGATCGCCAGCGAGTCGACGATCAGCCGGCCGCCCGAGCGCGGCGCGTTCGTTACTTTCACCCAGTAGGGGTCCGCAGCATATCCGGCATGATTTCCCGCAAATTGTTGGCCAAAGACATCGCCTAATATCTCCTGTACTACAGCGGCGCAGACGTTTTCGCTGGAGCCTCCCGGTAGGTTCCAGCCATCGGTTCATTGCCCCGTTTGCAGACCGACATTCTCTAACATTTGCGATTGTAGCCGAGCCTCGAGACGCTAGCGCCGTGAAAACGCGACCACGCGCCAGTGGTTCTTGGCGAGAGCGCAAACAGCATACACTCTGGTCGAACTGACCGATATGCGAGTGGCAGGGCAGGTCTTGGCATCCAGAACAGTGTGCCCGTCGTCCACGTCGACGCCCCTTAAGAGGCCGTCAGCGAAGCCGACGTACGCCGTTTTCCCGATGATTGCGATCGCGCTGAAGGACGAAGACGACTGAGCAATGCGCATCGATTCGATCGAATGCTCGCGTGGCCGAATCATCCATATACCGTCTCCGCGAGCGACATAGATTGCGCCGTGATAGGGGCCTCCAATATACCTTCCGTCCTCAGAAACGAGGAGCGGATGTTGCGAATTACCAAGACTGAGTCCATAGCGATAGACCCGTACGCCGTAAACGGCGACATAGACCGCGTTGCCTTCAATCCCAATCGAGCGCCAACCGCATTCCCCGGTGCACAAATCCTTTAAGTTCTTCGTGTAGAACCTGGCGTAATTCTCATTGTAGTCCGGTGCATATAAATATTTCCAATCAACCTTTCCGCTCCGCAGGTCAGCCGCATGAATCTCGAACGTAAGAACCCTGTCTTGAGGCTCCGTGCCATATCTTGCTCCGCCGGACAAAATAGCCAGCGGTGGTTGGACGTCATTAATCTCGTCCGCTTGCCCCAGGTTCGAAGAGAAACCACCGTGCGCGCCCAGTCGCAGAGAATAAACGAAGCTGTCCATGTGTGGGATGAACGCCTGAATCGCGTACGGTCCCGCGATAATCGGTGTCATGGCGTAACCACTTAATGGGGCTGTCCAGTCCAGCTTCCCAGTTGCTGAAAGTTCGCCGTAACTATTTGTCTCCCCAATCACATCCTGCGCCTTTTCTCTGAAGGCGCGGGAAATGAGGAACGTCGTTCCCGTTGACCAAAGAATGTGTGAGAACTCTCCTGAAGGGTGGCGGGTGCTTGGCGGAAACGTGAAACTCCACCGCGTTACGCCGGTCAATGGATTGACGCCGTGTACGCTCCCGTCCGAGCTTGAATAAGCGAAGATTCCCCCAGCATAGACGGGAATCGCGCCTCGCCCGGCACGCCAGATAAGCCTGCCGGTGGCCTCGCTAAAGCCCGAGACGACTCTGCGCGACGAGAAGACGATAATGCCCTTGCCGAAAGCGAGCAAGCTCGCACTGCTCTGCGGAGGCGCCAGATTTTCCGGGGGGTCTGCCTCGCGCGACCAAATCGGCGAGCTGGCTTGGCGGAGCACGCTGGCGGAGGACAATCGTATCGCTGGCAAACGATAGGATCGTTCGCCACGTTCTTGCGCCGACGTACCGTCCCTATGGCAGGCTATCGGAGTGGCAACCCCGACCGACAGCATAATGGCAAGAACCGCATTGCGACTGGGCTTGTGCCTTGACCAGCCCGACCTATTCGACGGATTCAAATTGGGTATGCGTGCCGTTTGCGAGTTCCGGCCTCTTGCACCCTACGGTCAACCGGGCGATGCCGAAACCGCACTAAAGGTACGGCGGCTTGATGTAGTGCCGTTCGATCTTGATCGCGAGGAATGTGATGATCAGCACGGCCGCGGCGATCAATCCGAAAAATACACCCAAGCTTACGCCGTCGTTTCCGGGACCGACGCGGTCGACCACCATCAGGCCGGCGCCGATGGCCGCGCCGCCTACGATGACTGCCAGCAACAGTATCCAGCCGAAGGCGGGCCAGGACCACTGCTTGCGTTTCATCGCATAGCTGACGATCCAGATCGCCAGGAAGAGGTACAGCAGTCCCATTGCCATGCCGCTCACGATACGGTCGCGGTCGGGCTATCCCTTCGCCGATCACATCGAGTTCGAGGCGGCCGGGAACTCCCCGCCGAAGCCGATTTTCGTGTCACCCTCCGATCAGACTGGCTTGAGTATCTCGGAGCGCGCCGACGCGCTCGAGATGCGTCTCAGCGATGAATTGGATGCGCTCGCCGTCAAGTCAAATGTGTTCACGTCGGGCGAAGACGATCCGACGCGTTACCGTACACCGCAGTTGCAACGGCTCGGGCAACGCTACTTGATGGGCAGCGACCCGCGGCTGCCGCCGATGCCCAAGCGTCCCACGCTGCTCGACTTTTTCCGGTACCGCTTCGGGCCGGCCGCCCACGTTCTGCAAAGCGCGACGCACGCGCTCAAAGCGGGACAACCCGAGAAGATCGTGCTAGCGTGCCTTCTGCACGATATCAGCGTTATCGGTTTCATTCGCGCCGATCACGGGTACTGGGCGGCCCAACTCGTCGAGCCGTATGTTGATGAAGAAGTGAGCTGGGCGATCCGCTATCACCAGGCGTTGCGTTTCTACGCCGACGAAGCGGCTGGTTACAGCTACCCCGAGACGTACGTTCGCTTTTTCGGCGACGCTTTCGAACCCGAACCGCATATCGCCGCCGCGTATGCGTACGCGCGCAACCACCCTTGGTATCTGACCAGCCGTATGATCACGGTGAACGACATCTATTCGTTCGACCCCGACGCCGTCGTGCGTCTGGAAACGTTCACCGATATCGTCGCGCGAAACTTTCGTCAACCGGAAGAGGGCCTCGGCTTCGATGCGAGCCCCTCGGCCCACATCTGGCGTACGATCAATCAGCCGACGCGCTTTTTGTAGGAACCGCCGTTAAGCGAGCGCGCCGCCGTGACAGAGACCCCGAAGTTCGAAGTCGATCCGGCGGTCAGCGGAAGGTTGAATTGCAAAGAGGTCCGGCCGTCTAGGCCGGGCGAACAGGACTAGAAATATCCGACTAGCTACGAGGTTGCCATTTATGAAACGCTCGTTCTTGGCATTTTTCGTCGGACTGCTGTTGTTCGTTACCGCCGGGCCGGCTTCGGCGCGTGACGATAAGGCGGAAAAAGAGAAGGCCCTCGACGCGCCCCCCGCCGGAATCAGTGCGACGGCCGCCACACTGGCAGCTGTCCTTAAACAGCACGAGGGTGCGATCGGCCGTCATCCCGGGCTGCAGGAATCGCGCCGCGAGGTCTGGTCCCGAAACGATCTCGGTTTTGCCGGAAGTGAGACGCTCTTTCGGCGCGGTCTCGATTACGTCTCACACATCCAGCACGGCCCGTTCGTCGAGGAATACGGACAATTCGAAGGACGCCGCTGGCACAAGGTCCCCAACGGCAACGTCTATCTGATGACGACCACGGACGACGAGAGCTTCGCAATGTTTCGCGTCGTAGAAGACGCAGCCGACCCCAAGAACGATGCGAAGCTCTTGGGTGAGATCGCGCTTCCGAGGCCCGCCTACGTTGTCGAAGTGCGCCTTTCAGGCGCAAAGCATCCCGAATGGATTCTGTATGACAAGGAATCCGGTTTGATCGTCCGCACCGAGGCGAGCGTGGCCGGCCGCCGGCTCGTCGCTTACTACGAGGACTATCGGACGACAAACGGCTACACGGAGCCCTGGCACGTGCGCGATTCGGTCGCCGAACTCGGACTCGAAGACGATTTCATGCGCACGGCGTTGACGCTCGGGGAGCCGGTCGAGGCCGGGATCTTTGCGGCGCCGGCCGGCGCGTTCAATCCGGGCGTCTTTGATAAACCCGGCATTGTCGCGGGCCGGGTCACGAACGAAACGGTCGTCGTTCGCCTCACCGTCAACGGGCGCGGGCTCGACTTCGAACTCTCCACCGGCGCGCCGGTCTCGATCATCGATCGCGACGTAGCGCGCGAACTCAACCTGCCGACCTTCGGGCAAACGATCCAAACAAAGACGGGTGCTCACGTTGGGTACGATACGGAGATTCCTGAGGCGCGCGTCGGAGAATCCGTGGTGCTCCATCACGTAGCGCTGCGCGCGGTGAGCTTCAACTACATGGCGGATTACGGTACGAAGATCGTCGGATTGCTCGGCACGGACTTTCTGCAGAGCGGCGTCTTCAAGATCGACTTTGTGAACGGCCGGACCGAAGTTCTGATGGAGAATGCGCTGACGGATGACCTCCTGAAGGGAGCATACATCGTCCCGCTGACGATAGACGACGGCCTGCCGTTCACGAGCGGCTCGATCGGGGGTCACGACGCGAGTAACATGTTGATCGATTGCCGTTTTCCAGTCTCGTTCATCATGGCGCCGTTCACCGATCAGCACCCCGACGCCGTTCCGGACAGCGCCGGAAAATCGCGGCGCAAGGCCGTTGTCCCGTTTGCGGATTCCGCGACGTATGGGCGCGAGCTCGCGGTTTGGTTGAGCGAGGTTCCGGATTTTCGCTTCTCGACCGCGCATTTCGTGAAGTTGCCCGTAGTCGCCACGAACGACGACTCACCCTACGATCACGATGTGGACGCAATCGTCGGTTTCGATATGCTGTGGTACTTCGACATGTACCTCGACTATGCCAATCACCGCATGTTCCTCAAACCGAACGCGCACTTCTCGCAGCGTTTCAAGGTTATGCCGAAGACGTGATGCGGCACTGTCTTGCGGGCATCGCCGCTGCGTGTTTCTTAGCGGCGAGTGCGTCGGAGGCTCAAAGCGATCCGTCGTCGGCGCCGGCCGTTTCACCCACGACCGAAACCCTCGACCACGTTCTGCTTCAGGCGAAGAGCGCGCGCGGAACGTTGCGAGCCGAGGCGCGCGCGACGCTAGAAGCGTGGGATTTTCGGGACGGCGAGATCTCGGGAACGGAGACCGATCTCGATGCGGGCGACGAGTACCGGTACGACCGCACCTACGCGAGACTCCATTCGGCATCCGGACGCTACAAAGGACGCAGCTGGCACCAAGGGTACAGCGGCTACACGGTCATCGAGGGCGGCATCCACGACCGCGACGACCGGAATGTGGCAGCGCTGGCGGAGGCGAGCGATGGAGTGACGCACGGCGTTGCGCTGATCGGTGAAGCGGCGTCGCCGGAGGCCTTTGTCGTCAAGGTCGCGCCGCCGGGCGGCCGGGTCGAGTATCGCTTCTACGACAAGAAGACGTTTTTGCTCGTTCGGCGCGAGCGCGCGGTCTACGACCAGCGCGTCGTTACCACGTTCGAGGATTTCCGAACCGCCGACGGCGTCACGCGCCCCTGGCATTTTCGCGTCAGCGACGGACGCCAGTACAATGACGAAGATTGGACATTGAAGTCGTACTCGGCAAACGAGTCCGTCGACGATGCGCGGCTGCAAATCCCCCCCGATGCACGCAACCCCGTCGCGATGCCGGCCGAGCGCGTCAAGCTTCCGATAAAGATCATCGGCGACCGGATCATCATCACCGCCGAGATGGGTGGACATAAGGTCAATTTTCAACTCGATTCCGGGGCGTCGGGGATACTACTCGATCGCTCGGTCGCCGACGCGCTGAAGATCGAAACGTTTGGGAAATCGACGGAGGCGACGGCCGGAGTGTATGTCGCCGGTCACGCGATCATTCCGCTGATGACGTTTAACGGCATCAAGGTGACCAACGTCGAGGCGGAGACGGCGCTCTTTCAGACGTGGGCCGACGAGCAGACGCCCATTGCCGGATTGCTCGGATTCGACTTCATCGCCGGCTGTGTCGTCGCGATCGATTACGAAAGTGGAACGGCCGAGGCGATCGACGTGGAGCGCTTCACCCCGCCGGTGGGAGCGATCGAACTTCCGATCCAGCTCGACGACGACGTGCCGATTCTCGAAGCTCGCGTCGGCGAAGCGAAGGGCGAGCATTTCATTCTCGACACCGGCGCCGACCGCAGCATGCTCTTTTCGGATTTCGTCGCGGCCCATCCCAAAGACACGAAGGATCAAGGTCTCGGCGATGCGATCACCGCGAGTTCGCCGTTCGTGTCGCACATTTGGGGTGTCGGCGGCAAGATTCGGTTTCATCCGGTCCAGGCGTCGAGTTTGGGCGTCGGATCGCTCTCGTTCCCGCGCTGGCTGTTCTATGCGACCGAAGACGACGGCCGCTCGTTCGAGGGTGAAGATTTCGATGGCTTGCTGGGGCAAGACTTGCTGAGAAATTTCACCGTCTACCTAGACTATCACCGTTCAAGAGTCTATCTCTTGCCCAATGCGCGCTACAGACTGCGCTGGGGATAGTTTCCGTGGGTACGAGCGGGAGCTTTACGAATCGTGGCCGTGAAGTTTGTCTTGAACGTTGTGAACGCCGCCCTCGATGGCAGCCTCCGTTTTCCGGAACGCATTGACGATCCAGCTGATGACCGCGAAGACACCAATAAGCGCGAACAGAAAAATAATTCCGAAAACCCAGGCTCCGATATGGAGCATCTGCGCGACGAAGTGTTCCAAGTTGTGTGCTGCCTTTCGTAAGCGGAGGTCCACTCATGGTACCACGGATCATGATCGTGGCATAGGAAGCGGCATGCCCGGTGTCTGGCTTGTCGAGCCGGGACGCTTCACCTTCGAGATCTGCAACTGGTAGTACATACCGCCAAACTAGCCCAGGCGCATAACGCAATTTAGGAAGTCCGCAGACGCGCATCGGGCAAGAGGCGCCATCTGTAGATGCAGGTCGCCATACTCTTCCAACGGAAATGCTACCCAAAAAGCCTATTGATCGAAGTACTGATGTAGAGGTGTCGATTTGTTTCGCGTTCTTGCGCTCTTTGCTCTGATCGCTCTCCCCTTGAACCTTGCGCTAAGCGCCGGCGCGCAAACGACAACCGCTCAGCAACCAACTACGAGCGCAACGGCCGCCGCGGATCGCGACGCGTCCGATCCGTTTCTCTGGCTGGAACAAGTGAACGGCGCCCGTGCCGTTGACTGGGTCAAAACCGAGAATGCCAAGACCCTGAACGTATTGCAGAAGGATCCGCGGTTCGCAGATTTCTATGCGAGCGCGCTGAAGATCGGTCAGGCTAAGGATCGCATCCCGGCTCCGCAGTTCATCAATGGACGCGTCTACAATTTTTGGCGCGATGCCGATCACGTCCGAGGCATCTGGCGTACGACGTCGCTCGCCGATTACGCGAGCCCGGCGCCGGCGTGGAAGACCGTGCTCGATCTGGATATGCTGTCAAAGACCGAGCAGAAAAACTGGGTCTGGAGCGGGGCCGATTGCGATTCACCGAGCCGCACCCGCTGTCTCGTCCGGCTTTCGGAAGGCGGCGAAGATGCCGTAACGGTTCGCGAGTTCGATCTCAAGAGCGGCGATTTTGTGGCCGACGGTTTCGCGCTCCCGCGCGGCAAGCAGACCGCGATCTGGGCCGATGACAATTCACTGTTGGTCTCGCGCGAATGGGAACCTGGGCTTCTTACCGCTTCCGGCTATGCGTTCGTGGTCAAGCGACTCAATCGCAGCCAACCGCTCACGAGCGCGGTCGAGCTTCTTCGGGGCATCAAGTCCGATGTTAGCGTCAGTCCTTTCGCCCGCTCAGATGGACAGGGCCACCGCGCGCTATTCATTCGCCGCGGCGTATCGTTCTTTCAGTCCGAAACGCAAATCCTCACCGCGGCCGGGCCTCGCAAGCTCAACATTCCGCTCAAGTCCAATCCCGGACAACTGATCGCGGGGCGCTTGCTGATCGGGCTCGATGAGACGTGGACGGCAAATGGGACGGTGTTTCCCGCCGGAGCTCTCGTGTCGGTCGATCTCGCCGCGGCGCTGAAGGATCCCGAGCATCTCCGGCCGACGGTCATCTACAAGCCTGGGCCACGAGAGACGCTCGAAGGGGTGAGCGCGACTCGCGATCATCTCATCGTTGCCACACTCGACAACGTAAAGGGTCGAGCGTACGTCTACACTCCGATGGCCAACAACGGCTGGTCGGCGCGCCGGCTCGATCTGCCCGACAACTCTTCGATAGGACTTGGCGCAGCCGACAAGACCGGCGTGGACGCGTTCGTCAACGTGAGCGGCTACTTGACGCCTCCGACGCTGTTGTTTGCCAACACCAATACCGGCGCGCTGAGCCGGGCCAAAGCGGAGTCGCCAAAATTCGATGCGTCGGGAGATACCGTCGAGCAACGCTTCGCAACGTCGAAGGACGGCACCAAGATTCCGTACTTCATCGTTCACCCGAAAAACATGAAACTCGACGGAACCAATGCGACCATCTTGTATGCATACGGCGGGTTCTCCGTATCGATGACGCCTACGTACAGCGGCTCCTTGGGAAAACTGTGGCTGGAGCGCGGCGGCGTCTATGTGGTTGCCAATATCCGCGGCGGCGGGGAATTCGGACCTGCATGGCACGAGGCGGGTCTGAAGACGCACCGTCAGCGGATCTACGATGATTTCGCCGCGGTTGCCGAGGATCTCATTGCGAAGAAGGTCACCTCGCCACGGCATCTCGGGATTCAGGGCGGGTCAAACGGCGGGCTGTTGGTAGGCGTCGAGTTCACACAGCATCCGGAGTTGTGGAACGCGGTCAATATCGAGGTTCCGCTGTTGGACATGTTGCGCTTCGAGAAGATTGAAGCCGGCGCGTCGTGGGTGGGCGAGTACGGCAGCGTTTCAATTCCCGAGGAGCGGGCGTTCCTGGCATCGATCTCGCCGTATAACAATCTCAAGGCGGGCGTAAAGTATCCGGAACCGTTCATCTGGACGACGACCAAAGACGATCGCGTCGGCCCCGAACATGCGCGCAAATTTGCCGCTAAGCTCGCCTCAATGGGAGACCCGTATCTCTTCTACGAGGTTACCGAAGGCGGCCACAGCGCGGGGGCCAACATCAGCGAACGGTCCTTCACGACGGCACTCGGCATGACGTACTTTACGGAAAAGTTAAAGTAGGCCGAAACGTTGCGAGCAAATGAGAGCGGGCGCCGCAGGATTTTCGCCCTTATGCTCGCGTTTTTCGCATCGAGCGGGAGCGCGGGCGCGATGACGATGCACGTCGTGCGCGATCAGGTGATTCTTAGCGGACAACTCGTCCCCGACGATATCGTCCAATTCCAGAGACTTCTTGACGCCAATCCTTCGGTTACGACCGTCGTGCTGTGGAATTCGCCCGGCGGCGCGTTTGTGGCCAACCGCGGCCTCACCAAACTGATCCAGGATCGAAAATTGAAGACCGCAGTCGCCGGCTATTGCGTCTCCGCCTGCGCGATGGTATTTCTGAGCGGCACCGAGCGGTTTTTCAGCGATGGCGAATCGATCGATACGACCTCAATCGGATTTCACGGCAGCTATAATAACCAGAGGGTGCTGGCGCCGGAAGATCGGCTGCAGTTTCTCAAGGGAGTCGTACAGGATGAGACGGGCGGCAAGATCGACTCGGCACTTGTGGAGCGTTGGCTCCATCTGACCGATCAGGGTTCGTTGGTACGCTTTCGCTACTCCGGCGCGGATGGTACGCCGAAAGGTGCGACCGTCTTTGATTGCCATGGTCCCGGCGCGAACCGGGGCGACTACGGCGCGTGCACGCCGATCGTGGGCCCGAACGCCCTCTCGATGGGCATCATCACGTCAACCCGCATCATTCACGCGGAACGCTAGCGGCAAACAATTGCGCGGAGCTGCTTAGCTGACTCCGATCCAGCGTTCCGCCATGTTACGCAGGTCGTTCATCCGCACCGGCTTCGGCAAGTAGTCGTCCATGCCGGCGGCCAGGCACGCTTCGCGATCTTCCTTGAACGCGTTAGCCGTCATGGCCACGATCGGCACGTGTCCGCCGGCCCTCGCTTCCGTAGCGCGGATCGTGCGTGTCGCCGCGAAGCCGTCCATGTTGGGCATGTGACAATCCATGAAAATCAGCGAGAAGCGCTCGCGCGCGACGGCCTCCAGCGCCTCGACGCCATCGGCGACGATCTTCACCGGAATCCCGAGCGCGGCGAATTGGTGAACGAGGATCTCTCGCAGTTTCGAGTTGTCCTCGGCGATGAGCACCGTCCCGCTCGCGCGCCGGTCTTCAAGCGGCGCCCGAGCCGGGCTCGGCGGAAGGCTTGCGCCGCCGTCGAGCACTTCGGCGATACGGTTGAAGAGCTGCGACTGGTCGATCGGTTTCGATAGGTGTTCCTCGCGACCGATCGCGATGACCCGCGCAGGCTCGAAGAGCGGGCTGCTGCGCAGCGCGTCGACTTCGGCTGCAGCGTCGTCGCCATCGACGATCGCGACCCAGTCGACGGAGTCGCTCGCGTTCTGCGTCTCGTTGCGAGCGCGGAGCGCTTCCAGCCCGAGCGCCGCATCACGCGCGCGGATGGCCGGCATCCCCCACGATTCTACGTAGCGCGAGGCGGTATCGCAGAACATCTCGTCGGCACTTACGATGAGCGCGCGGACGCCGTACATGTGCCGGCTCGATCCGGCGACGCTCGGCCGGCCGAAGCGTGCGGTGAACCAGAACAGCGAGCCGCTTCCCGGTTCGCTCGCGACTCCGATCTCGCCGTCCATCAACTCGACGAGCCGCTTGGAAATCGAGAGGCCGAGGCCGGTTCCGCCGTACGTGCGCGACGACGAACTATCGGCTTGGACGAAAGGCTCGAAGAGTTTCGGCAGCGTCGCCTCGTTGATTCCGATCCCGCTGTCTTGAACCTCGAAGCGCACGCGCGAGTGCCGGTTCGACGTCTCGCTGAGCAGCGCGCGTACGTCGATCCGCCCGCGCTCCGTGAACTTCACCGCGTTGCCGATCAGGTTCAGCAGAATCTGCCGCAGCCGGTCCTGATCGCCGCGCAGCGTCGGCGGAATCATCGGATCGACGTACGTGTCCAGAGTCAGTCCCTTGTCGCGAGCCTGTGGCGCGAGCACCGCCGCGGCCGCGGCAACGATCGACTCGAGCCCGAAGTCGCGCATCTCAAGCTCGATTTTCCCCGCCTCGATTTTCGAGAAGTCCAGGATGCTGCTGATCAGCGCAAGCAGGGCCTCCGCCGATTGGTCGATCGTCTCGACGAAGCTGCGCTGCCGCTCTTCCAAACTCGTGCCACTGAGCAGTTCGGCGGCGCCGATGATTGCATTGAGCGGCGTACGCAATTCGTGGCTCATCGTCGCTACGAACTGCGACTTGAGCTGCGACGCGTCGACGGCGCGGTCGCGCTCTAGCCGCAGTCCCTCGGCGTGCTTGCGCTGTGTGATGTCGATGACGGCCGCGAGCGTGAAGTTCCCTTGCGGCGTCGCGATCGGGTTGAGGCCGATCTCGATGGGAACTTCCGTGCCGTCCTTCCGCAGCCCGAACAGATCGCGCCCGGCGCCCATCGTCCGTGTCGTCGGCGCGGCTAGGTACTCTCGGCGGAGCCCAGGGTGGCCGGCGCGGAAACGATCGGGCACCAACGTCTCGATGGAACGCCCCAGCAACTCGTCGCGATCGTATCCGAAAAGGCGCTCGCCTTGGCCGTTGACCAGCGTGATACTGCCGTTTTCGTCAGCGACGACGATAGCGACGGGCGCTGCCTCGACGACGAGGCGCAGGTACGAGGGATCTTGCATGCCGTCTGGGCTCGGTTAACCGCGCCCGATGGCGTACCTCTCGTGTGAATCCTCGTTCCAATCATCTTCCGTCGGATCGGCGAGTATCTCGGAATGCACTTACATGCCCTGCGGCGGCCGTCGGGATGACTTCGTTGGTCTCAATTACGCGAAGCTTGCCGCTGAGCTGCGACTCGATCGTGCCCTTGCTGCGAGCCCAGCTGGAGGTCTTGGAAGAAGCCTCTGAGCACGGGACGGTCGTCCTGGCCGCACGTATCCCGGGGGCTGGCCGCATTGCGGTGCCGGTGCGCTTGCGCGTGAACTACCCGGCGCCGAGGAGCCCGCGATTCGGGCTGGCCATCGCGGCGCTGAACGCGTCCGCGTTGTACCCGCGCTTCCGAGGCGAGCTCGAGCCTATCGAGTTGGGCGCCGCCGTGACGAGCCTGAAGCTGTCGGGCGAATATCAGGTGCCGTTCGGGCTGCTGGGTCGCGCGTTCGACGCCACCGCCGCTCGCGGCATTGCACCGCGCGGGTTGGAAGATATGCTCGATCGCCTCGCCGCCGATATCCTCGCCGGCGCAGCGCGGCAATCGGAGACCGCGTATCGTGCGGGGCGAGCGTTTTGCTAAGACGACCGCTCTGACGGTATCTCGCGTAGCAAGTTCTCCAGTTGTTCGAGCGCGTCGAGGACGATAGTGAGGCGTGCCGGCGTCGGTTCGAGGACGCCGTCGCGAAACGCTTCGACATTCGCGACGGCGACTGCGAGCTGATTGCGTATCTCGTGGACCAGGCGGCTCGCGGCCTGATCGCTCATGCCGAGTCGATCATTTTGTAGCCGACGCCGAAGACGGTCACGATGTGCCGCGGACTTGCCGGATTGGGCTCGATTCGCGCGCGCAGGTTCGCGATGTGGCGGTCGAGCGTGCGGTCGAAAACGTCGCCGTCGGCGCTGACGCGCTCGAGCAGCTGCTCGCGCGTCAGCGTCTGATTCACGTGCGACGAGAGAACGTCGAGAATCTTGAACTGCGTCGGCGTTAGCGTGACCGGCTTTCCGTCGACCCGCACTTCGTGCGCCACCGTGTCGATCGTGATCGCGCCGACACGCCGCTCGCTCGACGACGCCGGCGCTTCACTTCGCTCGCTACGGCGAAGCACGCTCCGTACGCGTGCGACGACTTCGCGCGGGCTGAACGGCTTGCCGACGTAGTCGTCGGCGCCGAGTTCGAGCCCGACCACGCGGTCGATCTCTTCGATGCGGCCGGTCAGCATGATGATGGGAACGTCGCGTTCGGAGCGCATCCGGCGCAGCACTTCGGTGCCCGGCAATCCGGGAAGGTTGATATCGAGCAGGACTAAATCCGGAGAGTGGCGCGCGAACATCTCGAGAGCGGCCGGTCCGTCGGCGGCACACACGACATTGAACCCGTCGTCGCGGAGATAACGTTCGAGAACGTCCATCACCGCGATTTCGTCATCGACGAGTAGTACGGTTCGGCTGGGGGTCTGGGCCACGCTCTGGGCTTCGGCCCGGCAGCGTGGGGCCCTTCGGTTGCGAAGAAGCCTACGCGCGACGCTGATCGATGTAGATGTTCGCTGACTTTCGCCACGCCGGCGACGCTTTAACATTAGCCTAGCGCGAGGAGAATTCGCTTGATCTCGCCGAGCAGCTCGGTCGCCGCGCCCTGCGCGATGCGTTGGCCGACTGCTGCGTCGAAAACCGCGCCGGCGATGCCGAAGGGCGGCTGGTACGTGCCGTCGATGTCGATTCGGCTCCAGCCGATCGCCTCCTGAGCAACGCTGAGTAAGCCCTTGAACGTCGGATACGGGCCTCCGTCTTTTGGCTCCCAAGACACGTCGAGGAGGCGATAGCCTGGGTAACCCGGCTTCGACTTCAGGTGAAAATCGACATCGCGTTCGAGGCGCAGATCGCCGAGCCGGACGCAAAGCGGAAGCACGGCGTTGCCGCCGTCAAAATGCGCGTAGAGCCGGTGCGGGAACGTCGTCGAAGCGGCACGCAACCGTGGTGAACTCTCGGATGTTGCCCATCCGCTCACAATACACGGCGCTAGAGAAGAAGACGTGAACCGGCGAGCCAGGAGTCTCCAGGGGTCCACACCGTCCCTCGTGAGCCCGTGAAGATTCGGTGAACGCCGACCGGCCAAAGGTTCGCACGGCGTTCATCAAGGGTGCCGCCCGCTTTGTTAGTCTTTGGGCACCGGATGCTCGGTAGAAAGCGAAAACCCATCATGTTTCGGACCCTCATCGCAGTGCTCGTCGCGACATTCGCGCTCTCGACCGCCGGAGCGCTCGCCGACACGCCGGCGACCACTACCGGGATCGAATTGACTGCCTCCAACTGGCAGTTTAGCCCCAGCGCGCTCGTCGTGCATCCTGGCGAGACAGTCGTGTTACACGCAAAATCGATCGAAGGAGCGCACGCGCTCATCTCCACCGATCTCGGCATTAAGACAGTTATGCTGTTGCCCGGCAAGACGGTCGACGTCACGTTCGTCGCACCCTCAAAGCCCGGCAAGTATTACATGCACTGCCACCTTCCGTGCGGCCCTGGTCATGACAGTATGGTCGTAGTGGTGGACGTCCAAGCGTGAGACGGCCCGTTGTGCTCGCGATGGCGTGCATCGCACTCCTCGCGAGCGCATTCTTCGGGCCTTCAAAACAGGCGGCGACTGCTCTGCCGACGTTCGCTCAGGCCTATCACGTCGACTGTAAGGTCTGTCATACGATGATCCCGGCCCTCAATTCCTACGGCCGCTACATCCAGCGGACCGGCTTCGCGGCACTCGATCCGAGCGTCATGAAGGGCGTCTTGCCGCTTCTCGTTCGGTACACGGCCAACGGCCGAAGCACCGGAAAATTGGACGCCACCAAGCCAAACGACAAGATCGCCCCGATCGGCCTCTCCGCCGATGTGGTTGGGTTCATCGGAACGTCCGTAACCTATCGCGCCGAACAGTCGCTCTACAGCAACGATGTGAGCGGCGGCGGCTTCGGTAGAGGCTGGATCGCCTACAACGATCTGTTCAAGAAGACCGGCCATCTGTTTCTCGGAAAGCTCGAGCCGGCGACGATGCCCGTGTATTCGAATTGGTCGGACATGACCGGATTTTCCAGCTCCGGCGTCGCGGTCGGGAAGCATACCTACGCGCTCGGTTCGGCTCGGTGGGGAGCGGCTTTCAACTACGTTCACGCGCCAATCGACGCGGAAATCTCCTGGAGCGCGGGCTCCAGCAACCTCATCAACGCCTCGGACTTTACGACAAAGCCCGGGGCCGACAAAGCGCTACATTATAAACTTGCGTATGCAACGCCGGCCAAACCCTACGAAATCGGAGTGTATGGAACGTCCGGAGGCCTCGTACTCTCGGCGGCGGCGCTCGATCGCTATTATGCAAACGGCGTGTACGCGCAACGCGATCCCGTCAACGGCGTTCCGGGAGTGGTGCTGTTTTACCAAACCATGTCCGATTCGAACGCGGGAACGGGCAGCCATGGCGCCATCGTGCCGCTTGCCAGTCGCGCCTATGCGGTCGAACTCTATGAGCCGGTCCTTAAAGGCGACATCGTGATTGGATTCCGCCCGGTGGAGTTCACGAACAACGGCTCCGGAACGCTTCGCCACTTCGGCAACTTCGACATCGGCCTGCACGACCCGCACATCCCGTACCTCTATGCGACAATGGAATCGGCGTTCAATGCTAGTTCCAACGCAGCCGGCGGCCGGCCGACGTGGCGGTTCTCGGTCAAGTGGGCCGGACCGATTCGGGCCGCCTTCAAACAGTAAGGCGCCGTTGTCCCGGGCTGCTCACACAACTAGGAGGTTATCCATGGCGTCATCTCAACCTTACGGCACGCTTCGAATTCTGTTGTTCGTAATCTCGGTCATCGAGGCGCTTGCCGGACTATGCCTGCTGTTTGCGTCCAGCTGGGTGCTGTCTCTCGCGTCGGGCAGTGTCGAATTTCCAAACGCCGGTTTCGTTCTGATTCTCGTGAAGGCCATCGGGATCGCTGCGATTGCGTCGGGGTACCTGCTTTGTGCGGCGGCTCGCAATCCGGCTCGCTACCTCGCGGTGATCGACACATTCGCCTTCGTGCTATTGGCCGCGTCTGCTCTCAGCGTATACGCCTCCGTCACTCTCCATGTAGATCCGTTCTACCCTGGCCCGTATCTGATCGTGCGAGCGGTCTTGCAACTCATTCTCGCCGTCGTCATCATCGCGCTCCGGCCCAGAGGCGCCACCATCCAGCCTTCAACCTAGGCTTCTCCGCGTCCAAGTCACCGCGCGATAGGGGATAGCGGCTAAAATCCAAACGGGTCAGCGACGCGAGCGTCGAGGCACGTTAGCCGGACCGTCGCGCGCCTTACGAACCCACGTCGCCCCAGTTCGAGCACAGGTTGTGCGCGCTCGACGCCGGTACGCCATGTTGAACGAGTTGGCTACAAGCGTCGACCCCCGTTCCGGTGTAGATCCGCGCCCATCGTTCGCCTGAGATGCGCTTGAATGCGTCGTGTTTGTACAGATCAGGAGAGAACGACGTACCTGACCAGAAAAGAAGCAGCGCATAATTGCCGATTACGTGTACTCCCAGTATGTTGTTGTGGGTCGGTGCTATCCGATGCTCCATCGCCTGCACGGCAGCGATATCCGCCTTCGTGCCAACAAAGTATGTTCCAGCAAGACCTAAACCGGTCGTCGCCGCGGTAAACGCGGCCAAAGCAACTAAGAACTTCCTCACGAGAACCTCTCTCCGGCTTTCCTATTTAGTGCGGGCTGGCTTTCTAGATGGCGGGCCCTTCTGTACTGCGTCCTCCTTAACTTCTAGAGTCTCGGGCGGCCAAGCTGGGCGTCTGCGCGTCAGAGGTTTGAGTAGGGTTTCCCTCAATACCGCGAAGCGCGGGCATGTTCTCGGAAAACCAGAGCTTTCGCCACGCAAACACGTAAAGGGAAAAATCATGAACTTGAGGGCAAAGCTTTGTTACGCGAGCGCGCTCGTGGGATTCGCACTTGCTTCGAGCCCGGGCATCGCCGAGGCGGCAAATTTCGCCGGAACGTGGTCGGTCGCTGGCGCCATGGGGAATCCGCTGGTTGAGACCGTCGCACCGCTATGCGTTTTCCAGCAGGCCGGAAACAAGATAGCCGGCACGTGCAAAGGACCGGCCGGCATCGGATCGGCGGTGGGTGCGGTGAGCGGCTCGTCAATAATTTGGCGTTGGAGCAGAGTCGCTACGTCCCGCGCTCAGCATAACGGATATGTGACGTTCAGAGGAGTTTGGGGCCCGGCCGGCCTCAGAGGAACGTGGACGGATTCGGCCATCCCGGGCCTGGCCGGAGCCTTCACGGGGCGAAAGCTTTAGTCGTAGCACACACATAATGGTCACATCGGGGTCGGCCGCTTCCCGCGCGATTTTCATAAGACTACCAGCTGGCCCCGGTCGTTCTCTCCGATTCCGCTCGTGGTCGCATGTGCCCGGCTCGCGATCTAGGGACCCTGTTTCAACCGGTCGAGTCAGATGCGTTCGACCTGCAGCGCCGATCCTGCCGGCGTCGCTTCACAAAGGAAGGTTGGCATGGCCAAGATCGTTTATCTGGAACTTCCCGCACGTCAGCATGCCGCAACAAAGGCTTTTTACAGCGCCGCGTTAGGATGGGAGATGACCGACTACGGTCCGTCCTACAGCGCGACCGAATCTCTCGGCGTGAACGTCGGCTTGCAAGCCGACCTTAATGATGCGCCGGCCGCGCCGCTCGTCGTGGTCGAGGTCGCGGACCTTGAGGCGGCCCTGCGCGCCGTGCAGGCGGCCGGCGGTGAGATCGTGCGACCGATCTTTCCCTTCCCCGGCGGCCGTCGCTTTCAGTTCCGCGACCCGAGCGGCAACGAACTCGCGGTGATGCAAGCGGATTAGTGCGACCGACGGATTCTAGATGGGGATCATCACTTCAACGCGCATTCTGCACGTAGAACGCTAGCGGCTGGGCGGCGCAGGGCGGGGGCGCCCCTTCGTCAACTTACTCCGGAACGCAGCCGGAACGCTCGGAGCCCTACACTCGGATTCTGATTCGACGAGGAGCACCATGTGTTGAACCGATGTTTGGCCATCATCGTGCTCGTGGCAGCTACCGCGGGACCCACCTTCGCCGATGCGAGTTCCGATCTCAAGAACGCAATGATCGGCTTTATGAAGCTGACGTCGTACCATATGGATATGACGTTTACGCACGGCGCGCCGGTAAGTGCCGATGTCGTGAATCCCGGCAGTTTTCACACATTCTCCGCGAAGAACGAATCGATTGTCGTCAATAAGGTGATGTATGTGAAGCTCAACGGCGCGTGGCGTAAGTTCCCGTTCAACACGGCCTCGATGCAGCCCGACTTCACGAAGACTCTGGCGGCGCATCACGGCGACATCGCCGCGACGGACCTGGGGCCGCGGATCGTCGGTGGCGCGGCACTTCACGCCTACGGAGTAAAGAATGCCACAACCCATAAGACCGAGACGGTCTTTCTCGATGGTGGCGGACGAATTGCGCGGATCGAGGCTGGCACCGTCGTCATGAAAATCTCAAAATACAACGTCCCGATGACGATTAAGGCGCCGATTTGAGCGGGCCTGATTCGTTACGGCGATGCGATCGAGCGGGGACGAGAGCGGCATTGCTGAAGTGGCCCGCATGGAACGGAAAAAAGCCGCAGATTTTCCGCAAGAGCTACTCGATCTCTTTCATCTTTACGTGCATGGTGAGATTAACCGCGGCGCATTCCTGAGCCGCGCGGCAAAGTTTGCCGTCGCCGGCGTCACAGCCGCCGGGTTGCTGGAACTCCTCAAGCCCAACTACGCTTGGGCGGAGCAGATCTCCAAGGACGATGCGCGGATTCGCTCGAGCACAGTAACCGTGTCGTCGCCGCTGGGTAATGGCTCGATTCGTGGCTACCTTGCGCGACCCGCGGCCGCGGGCACGTATCCTGCAGTACTCGTCGTCCACGAAAACCGCGGGCTCAATCCGTACATCGAAGATGTTGCACGACGACTGGCGACGGCAAACTTCGTCGCGCTCGCTCCAGACGGACTCACGTCGCTCGGCGGGTATCCGGGGATGATGAAAAGGGCGGGGAGCTCTTTGCGAAGGTTGACCGCTCGAAGATGCTCGAGGATTTCGCCGCAGCCGCCGCGTGGCTGCGGACGCAGCCCGGTATGACCGGCAAACTCGGAGTGGTCGGATTTTGCTTCGGCGGCGGAGTCGCTAATACGCTGGCGGTACGCATGCCCGATTTGTCGGCGGCCGTTCCTTTTTACGGTGCTCCTCCGGCGGCAGCCGACGTCCCGAAGATCAAAGCCGCGATTCTCGTGCATCAAGCCGCGCTCGATACGCGTCTGGCGGCGACGTGGCCCGATTATGATGCGGAACTGATGGCGGCCAAGATTCCGCACGCCGGTTACATTTATGCCGGTGCAAATCACGGCTTTCACAACGACACGACGCCGCGTTACGACGAGCGGTGGCAAAACTCGCCTGGCAGCGCACGCTGGATTGGTTCAACAAGTACCCGGGCGCGTAGCTAGCGCTCGCCCGCGGAGCTTTACCGGAGGAGATCGAGGATGTTAAAGCGTCGAGAATTCGTGCGGGGCGTCGGCATCGTCGTCGCCAGTGCGCTCACGCCATTGCCCGCCCTGGCAAGCCCCGTGATCGTTAATGCCCCCCACCGGCTTTCGCCCAGTCTCAAAATACTCGACGACTTGAAATACGCGGATCGCGCGCATCTGGCGCCACCGCCGAAGGACTTTGCGTCAAATCATAATTACTTCATCTACGGCGGCGGCAAACCGATACTGGGTCTTGTCGTCACGATCGAGGTAACGGAGGAGATCGTCGCACCGGCCGGCATGGGCATGCAGTTGAACGTTTATTCGCCGACAAACGCCGACTGCGTGTACCAGCCAGTTCGAAGTCGCCGAAGCTCAAGATCCCTTGGGGAATGGAGAGCTGGGCGTCTAAGTCCTACCATGATTATTTGCACAAGACGCTCAAACAGCCCAAAGGCAATATTTTCAACGTCCATGGGGAACCTCTTGGCCCGTTTCCGACCTCGGGCGATCGTGTTCCGACCGGCTACAAGATCGTCTACGAACTCGCATACGATCCCAACGACCCTAGCGGGACGGTCGTCGGCGCAACCTTTACGGTCGTGAACAAGCATGGGCAGAAGAGCTCCGGTCGGCAGCTCATCCGCAATTACAAGATCTGGACCACAAATACGTCCGTACCACCGCGGGCGATGGCGCCGATCTATGCGCTGCAACTCAATCTGGTCGGGGAAAGCAACGGCCGGTATATGTTCATCAGGTCGGGCGCCGGCACGATTACCTATGAGGCGACTGTGCCGTTGACGCCGGAGGGCACGCAACCTGCCACGGCAGCCGCTACACGCGCGTTCACGAAGGAGTCATCGAACATCAGGTATGCTGAGCTGGGGGTGGCCTCGAACCAGAAGATCATTCAGAAATTCCGAGCGGCAAAATCACACTAGGCCGATCGAGCGAGGACAAGAGCGATCTTGGTCGCGCCTACGGCGTCAGCCGGCGGAGCTCCGCTCGCGCTCCGGCCGATTCGGCGTAGGTCCGCGGACACGTAATAGCTTGCTGGAAGCCGCTCCGCGCCGCGTCCACTTGCCGACTCCAGAGCTCCGGGATTCGACCGTGGTTCATTTGGCCGCCTGCATTGACAAATGCCGATATAGTGTTTAATATCGAACTATGTCGATACAGCGTTGCTGCGCGCCGGCCCAAGTGGACATGACCGATCGCGAGCCTGACGCGGTCCTGTTCAAGGCTCTGGCCGATTCGCATCGTCTTGCGATTCTCGCTACGCTGGCGAGGGCGGGTGATGACGTTTGCGTCTGTGACTTCACCGGCGCTTTGCCTGTAGAGCAGCCAACAGTCTCGCACCATTTGCGAATCTTACGCGAGGCCGGCCTTGTGACGTGCGAGCGTCGCGGTACGTGGGTTTATTATCGCATCGCCGCCGACGCGGGCGATAGGCTTGGCGTCGCCCTCGCTTCCCTTATTCCTATTCCTGAAAGAGTGCTTGCGTGAAGGTGCATCTAAATTTGGCGACTCGCGACCTGGATCGCAGCGTTGCCTTCTACTCGACGCTGCTGGGAGCGCAGCCTGCGAAAAAACTGTCCGACTATGCACTGTTTATCACGAACGAACCGGGACTGGAACTCGCGCTCGATCTCAGTCCCAATGCCGTCGCCGGCCGCGGAGAGCATTTCGGCATCGTCGTCGATTCGGCCGATGCCGTCGATGCACAGATCGAGAGGCTACAGGCTGCGGGACACGCCGTGGACATCGAGCGCGAAGAAACGTGCTGCTACGCTAATCAGACGAAGGTTTGGGCGACGGATCCTGACGGTCACCGTTGGGAGACGTACTTCGTGCACGAAGAATCTGAAGCGCGTGATGGTGCGGCCTCGACGTGCTGCGTTTCCGAGAGCGCGGAGCGCTCCTGTTGCGCGGTGTAATGACAAGTCAATTCGACCCTTCACAAGACTCTGGCGCTCCACGCGTGCTTTGCATCTGCGTGCGCAACAGCGCACGCAGCCAGATGGCCGAGGCATTCTTGAAGAAGCGATGCGGCGGGAATTTCCACGTCGAAAGCGCCGGACTCGAGCCTGGCGTCTTAAATCCGCTAGCGATTGCGACCATGAACGAGATAGGAATCGATATCTCGGGCAGTCCTACGCAAAGTGTGTTCGACGTGTACAAGTCGAGTAAGTTGTTCTCGCACCTCGTTACCGTTTGCGACGAGGCGAGCTCCGAGGCGTGCCCTATCTTTCCCGGAGTCGTAACGCGGCTTCATTGGAACATTCCAGACCCGGCAGCCTTGACCGGCACTTGGGAACAGCGTTTGGAAGCGGTCCGCCCCATACGCCAGATGATCAGCGATCGTGTTGACGCATTTTGCAAAGACACTTGCCGTGACGGTGTCCGTACGCGGTTACGCAGTCTACCTTGAGGTCTGCGCGCGCCGCCGCTGCGGAGTTCATCGGCACGGCGTTACTACTGTGCGCGATCGTCGGTTCGGGCATCATGGCTCAGCGCTTGTTTGGCGCGAACGTCGGGCTCGCTCTACTCGCGAATGCCGTCGCAACCGGCGGCGCTCTAGCCGCATTAATTCTTGCCTTTGGGTCGATTTCCGGAGCGCATTTCAACCCTTGTGTGACTTTGGCCGACGCTTGGCAGGGTGGTCTTGCACGCGTAGTGGTTGTCCTGTATATCGTGGCCCAATTCGCCGGCGCGTTGTGCGGCACTGCGTTGGCGAATAGCATGTTCGGGCTGCCACCATTCGTCATGTCGGGGCACGTGCGCGACGGATCCGGAATGTTCGTAAGCGAGTTCGTAGCCACGTTTGGACTACTCGCGGTGATTTTGGGCTGCCTTCGCGCGCGCTCGGTCGCCACGCCGTATGCCGTCGCGCTCTATATCGTTGGCGCGTATTGGTTCGCGCCATCAACCTCGTTTGCGAATCCAGCCGTCACGATCGCGCGTTCGCTAACCGACACGTTCGCCGGCATTCGACCGCAAGATAGCCCCGCGTTTATCGTTGCACAGATTGCTGGGGCGTTTGCTGCAACGACTCTGTTCGCGTGGCTTTCCCCGATTCCTAAGCGGGCCAGTGAGGCCACGACCGTGCCGCACCTGGAGGTCGCAGTCTAAGAGACTCATCTCGCGCCCGTTGTGCGTGGCAGGCTGAAGAAAGCGAAGAACCCTTACGGAGTAAGGGTTTCAAACTTAGCCCAACGGGATTCGAATCCATCACTCACGGTCCCAGCAACTCCCGTCCGCTACCGACGACTCCGTGAAATAAGGAATCTGTCGCATCTGCTTCCCGGCCAGTACCGGCCACTACCAGGCCGTTCCGACCTCTCCGTTCCAAAATGTTCCACACTAACGCAGCGGCGGGCCTGACGTTAGGACATACGAGGTGCAGGCGTGCATGGCGCACGTGTTGCCCCGCGGAGCGCTACGAAGAGCTAGCCTCGTCCGATGCGCCGTCCGGCGAAGGCTCTTCCCACAGTATTGCCGTGCTGTGCTCATCTTGAATTTCGACCGGGTGGCGCGGCCCGGCGGCGCCGGAATCTTTGCGCCGACTGAGGAGAGAAGCTGCAGCCTTCAGCCCGGCACGAATGTCCTCGGGTGTCGGCGGGCAACCACGCACCACGATGCCGCCGAAAAGTTCGATTGCGGCGCCACCTCCCGCCGAAGAAGCGCCGGCCCACGGTCCTTTACCTGCAGCACAATCGCCGATCCCAAGCACCACGCACGGCCGTGACGTGGCTTCGATCGTGTCACGGCTAGCATTCCGCATGGTTTCCGTCATCGGTCCCGTGACCGTAATGACGTCGGCATGACGGGGGGACGCGACGATGTCCCAACCGTCGCGCGTAATGTCGTAGTAGGCGTTGTTGAGCGCACTCATCTCGTGCTCGCAGCCGTTGCAACTGCCGCACGAGAGATGTCGGATTCCAAGCGACTTGCGAAAAAAGGAGGCCATCACCGGTCCACGCAGGCATAGCAGAGATTGAAGCTCTTGTTGACGAGTGGAAAATCGGGCACGATGTTGCCATCCATCGCCCGGGCTACTATCGGCCAGTTGCGATACGACGCCGAGATGACATGGATCCGTTCGAGGCGGCCGGTTTTATCGACGTGGACGGCAACCGTCTCCGTTCCTCGTGGGCCTTCGGTCACGCCGATTGAGAAGCCGGCCGGAACGTTGATCGTTTTTGCGGCGGGTCGTGGCGTTGTTTCCAATTGACGCAACGCTTCGCCGATCAGGCGGAAGGATTCGCGGATCTCGTCGCGCTTGACGCGGCAGCGCGCGAAGGCGTCCCCGGCCGACGCGTACGCGGCTCGTGCGGGGATCGAGCGATAGGCTCCGTACGGTACGAACGTGCGGATATCGACCTGACCTTTTGACGCGCGCTGTGCCGGACCGACCGCGCCAAACGCTTGCGCCGTCGCATGGTCGACGATCCCGGCGCCGTGCCACCGTGCTACGAGCGATACGTTGGCGAACAGCTTGTCGAGGTAGGATTCAACCGCTGTTCTTAGTGCCGACAGGTCGGCCAGAACAGGTGGAATATCGCGCAGCGTCGGAGCACTGACACCACCGGGAACGATCGCATCGAAGAGAAGCCGGTGGCCGCTTGCGAGTTGGCACAACCGCATCGCTCGCTCCTTGACTGCCATACCGCGCGCGAAGCCGGGGCCCGAGCCTGCGGCGGCTGCGCTCGCCGCCAAGTCGGCGAGGTGATTGTACAATCGCTCTAATTCCGCGACGACCAGTCGCGCGAGATCCACGCCGGGATCGATCTCCACGGCCGCGAGGGTTTCGAGGGCGCGCGCATATGAAAACGAGCGCGATGCGCTGCAGCCGCCGCAGATGCGGGCGACGAACGGTGCGGCATCCAGCACTGGCATTCCGGCAAGTTTCTGCTCGACGCCGCGATGCGCGTACGAAAGTTGTGCATCGAGGTGGACGACGGTCTCGCCGCCCGAGCTAAATGTGAAACGCCCAGGCTCGATGATCCCGGCGTGCACCGGCCCGACAACGGCATGCATCACGCCGGTTCCGTTAGCCAGTACTGCTTCCGGCATGACACCGTTTTGCGCGCGCAGCGGACGAGCGTCGGGGAGATTGAGCATCCGCACGGCCCATTCGTCCTGCATCTCGCGCTCGTCCCAACCGAAAAGCGGGAATGTTTCGGCGAGCGACGGCGCCTCGCGTGTCGCGCCGAGTTCAGTTGAGATAGCATAGGCGCCGCTGCTACTGAGGAAGAGGTAATAACTCGCATGCTCGCTGCCGTAGGCGCCGAGCGGAATCGCGCTGCGGCACTCCGCGATCAGTCGCTCGCTCATCTATTGCCGCCGATGGCCGATGCGGCGGCCGCAAGCGTGGTTCCCAGCGTCGTCCACGGCACGATACCGAACAACAGCGCGCCGCTAAGGGCGAGCGCGGTCGCTGTGATTCCGAGACGTGACATCCGTCGGCCGGCGTTCGTCGATTTGGGACGTCCGGCTTCGATTTCGATGGCGCTGCGTGCCAGAGCGGCGAAGGCCAGCACGATCCCGAGCAGGCCGAGCGCCAATGGGATCCATGCGTGCGCCGCGATTCCCGCGAGAACCAGCAACAGCTCGCCGACGAAGATTCCAAAGGGCGGCATTCCGGCGAGCGCGGTCAGGGCGCCGAGCAACAAACGGCCCGATGGTCCGGCCGCCCACAGCGCGCGCAGCTCGCCGAGTTCGGTCGTGCCGTGCTCGCGTTGGACCATCCCTGCGGCAAAGAACGCGGCGGATTTTGCGAAGCCGTGCGCGACGACGTGAAAGAGCGCGGCGAAGAGACCGAGCGGTCCGCCGAAACCGAGCGCGAGCGCAACGATGCCGGCGTGTTCGACCGTCGAATAGGCGAGCAGTCGCTTGAGATTGGTTTGCGTTAGCATCAGCGTTCCGGCGACGATCGTCGAAAGCGCGCCGAGCCACAACAGCAGCGACTGGAGTAACGGCGCCGAGCCGAGGACGGCCCCAACCTGAAGCGTACGCATGATCGCGTAGAGCGCGCACGAGACCAAGACGCCGGAAAGCAACGCGCTGATCGGTGCGGGAGCCTTTGAGTGCGCATCCGGGAGCCACACGTGCATCGGCGCGAGCCCGGCCTTGGTCGCGAATCCGATCAGCATCAACGCCGTCGCTAGCCGAGCGAGCGGGGGCGCTGCGGGCGCGTGCGCTGCGATCGCTGCCCAAGACAACGCGTGGGCGGGATCGAGTCCAGCAGCCATCGAGACGTGTGCCAGCATGACGATGCCTAAGAGCGCGAAGGCGATGCCGGCGGAGCACAGCACGAGGTACTTCCACGCGGCTTCCAACGCGGCGGGCTCACCGCTGAACGCCACCAGGAACGCGGTGGCGAGCGTCGTCGCGGAAATGCCGAGCCACAAGGTTGCGAAGTTATCAGCCAAGACGACCAGCAGCATCGCGCTCCAGAACGCGCTTAGGAGGATGAAGTACACATGCTTGCGCGACCAGACGACCTCGTCGGTCCCCCAGTCGGCCGAGAACGTTCCGGCTGAAAAGATCGTCGCAAACAGACCCAAGGTCGAGACGAGGACGACGAAGACGAGCGAGAGGCCGTCGACCTTTCCGGCGATCGTGATGGGCATGAGTGCGGCGAAGGCTGCCAGTCCGATCCGCACGACCCGGCGGGCCGCAAAACCGCGGAACCCGATCGCCACGGTTGCGGCCACGAGCGGCGCGACGATTACCCATGCGTTCATCCGCGCAAGCTCCGCAGCGACTCGACGTCGAGAAGCGGATTGTGCGCGACGATCGAGCGCACGAGCGCTAGTCCGATAAACGTTGCGACGAGCGCATCGAACGTGGCGCCTAGTTCGAACGACTCGGGCAGTTCGGGCGCGAAGATGGCGCCGGCTAACGAGATTGCGACGCCGAGGGTCAAGAGCCCGATCATGTGCGAGATCAGGTTGCGGTGCACGATCAACATGCCGACGCCGCAGAGCAGCACGAAGCCGGCAACGCCGCCGAACCGGATCGCAACGAGCGTTGGAAAGTGACCGGCAGAATAGGCGAGTATTGCAAATCCGACGACTAGCAAGAGCCGCAGCGGCAGCACGAGCGATGGCCGCAGGTCGCCAGCCGCCGGGTTCGCTCGCATGAACAGAACGATCCCGGCGGGCACCAGGACGACCTTAATTGCGGTGGCGAGCAGAAAGAGCGCCAACGTCATCCACGACGCCGATGCCGAGGGCGCGATCAGCGCGCTCACTGCGGCGGCGAGCACTACGTAGGCGCTCAAGGCCGTAATCGTTCGGCTGCTGACGATGACGATCGCGCCGGTGATCAGTAGAGCGAGCTCGATCATCCGAGTATCCCGAGTGTGCGCAGACCGATGCTGGTCACCGCGAGGATGAAAGCGGCCGCAATCAACTGCGGGACTTCGAAGAGGCGTAGCCTTGCAAAGACCGTCTCGACGACGGCGATCGCGAACAGCAACGCGACGATCCATAAGAGATGGATCCAGATCGTGTCGCCGGGCAGCAAGAGCGTGGCAAGGGCGAAGAAGGCGAGCTGCTTGATCTGAGCCGCGTATTGCACGAGCGCGAGGTGCCAGCCGGAATACTCGAGTGTGAGTCCTTCGTGGATCATCGTCAATTCGTAGTGCGTCTCCTGATTGTCGATCGGGATTCGTCCGGTCTCGGCAAGAATCACTAAGAAGAACGCGCCGACTGCGAGCGCTCCGGCCGCTCCGAATGGAAGGGCGAGCAGCGCCGGCATCTGCGTTCCTGCACCGAGCGCTGCCGCGCCGAGCAACGCGACCAGCAACGCCGGCTCGACGAGGCTGCCGAAAGTCATCTCGCGACTCGCCGCCATGCCGGCAAAGGCGCTGCGCGTGTCGAGCGCTGCGAGCGAGAGTGCGAAGCGCCCGATGGCGAGCAAGAACGCGAGCGCGACGATGTCGACGGCCGATTCGGCCTTCGGCGCGAACAACGGAAGCGCAGCGGCAAACGTGAGCGCGACGCCCAGGACGACACCCGGTGCGCAAAGCGCGATCGGGGAGGTGTTGACCGGCAAGAGCGCTTCCTTGCCCCAAAGCTTCGCGAGATCGCGGTAGGGCTGGATTGGCGAAGGCCCGGGTCGCCCTTGAAAATTTGCGCGAAGGCGTTTCATGGCACCATGAACGAGCGGCGCAAACGCGGCGATGGCCAGCACTTGAAGGAGGGCCGGCGTCAACGGGCCACCATGACAACCAGGATCAGCGTGGCGACGGCATAGGCGAGATAGAGCCGCAGGTTGCCGCCTTGCACGGCGCGCGAGCGCCGGGCGAGATGTAACGTGATGGCTGTGAAACGCCGAGCCGCTTCGTCGATCAGATACCGGCTCTCGGTGCGATAGAAAATCTTGCGCGGAAACCACACCGACGGGCCGGACTCGTAGCTGCGCTCGCGCTCGGGAACCAGGATGAACGCGAAGATCGTACGCAACGGTTTGGAGAATGCCGTGGCGGTGTATTGCGCCGCCGTCGTGACGGGCGATCCACACGTCCACGTCGAGACCCGGCGCACGGCGCGCCGCGCCGCGACGACAATACAGAACAGCGCGCCGAGGAGCGGCAGCACCGCCAAGGTCGCGGGCAGAACCGGGAGTGAAGGCGACGCGAGCGGTTGCGTGCCGATCAGCGCGCCGGCCACGCGCATCAGCGGAGCGACCGCAAGCAACGGCACAACGCCGAGGAGTAGGCACAGCCCGGCGAGCAGGCCGAGGGCGAGCGCCGGCGCGTCGAATGATTCCCGCACCGGCGGGCGCGCGGGCTTGCGCCGAGCTTCTCCTAAGAACGCCACGCCGAAGACCTTCACAAAGCACGCCGCTGCAAGGCCGCCGGTCAACGCGAGGCCCGCAATCGACGCCACGAGCGTCAAGGCGATCGTTGCGTCGCTGCCGCTGATGCCGCCGATCAAACTTTGGAACGTCAGCCACTCCGAAGCGAAGCCGTTGAACGGCGGCAAGCCGGTGATCGCGACGCACCCGATGAGAAAGAACGGTGCGGTCCACACCAGGTGACCCCACAATCCGCCGAGCCGTTCAAGATCGACGGTCCCTTCGGTATCGGCGACGGTTCCGGCGCCGAGAAAGAGCAGCGCCTTGAACGCAGCATGATTGATGCAGTGGAATAGCGCCGCGACGAGGGCTAGCCCCGCGAGAGCGGGACGATGGGCGGAGACTGCGACGAGTGCGACGCCGATTCCGATGGCGATGATGCCGACGTTTTCGATGGAATGATATGCGAGCAAGCGTTTGAGATCGTGATCGACGAGCGCGTAGAGCACGCCCGCCACCGCGCTGACGGTTCCGACAACGACGAGCGCGAGTCCCCACCATGCGGGCCCCGGCCCGGTCAGCTCAAACGTTACTACCAGCAATCCGTACAGGGCGATCTTGAGCATTGCGCCGGAGAGCATCGCCGATGCGTTCGCCGGCGCGACTGGATGCGCGCGCGGCAGCCAAAAGTGTAGTGGAAGAAGCCCGGCCTTCGAACCGAATCCGAGGAGCGCCAGGAGAAAGACGGTATCGCGAACCGCGGGCGAGAGATGCGCGGCGTTGCGCGCGATCGCCGCGAAGGATGAATCGCCGGCCTGCCATCCCAGCAGCGCGAGTGCCGCAAGGACGCACAGAGCGCCGCTCTGCGCGACGATCAAGTAGGTGAACGTCGCGCGGCGGACTTCGCGCCGCTCGTGATGCGCGGCGACGAGAAAGGCCGCGACGAGCGACATCGCCTCCCAGGCGATGAAGAAAAGCGCGATACTGCGCGCCAGCAGCACCAAGAGCATCGCCGCCGCGAATGCGGCGATCAAGAGTGCATCGATCGGCCGGCCGCGACGCATGCTCCAGATGGCGACGGCGATTCCGAGCGCGGCCAGAATCGCGCAGAACGGCGCCGCCAACGGAGTGATTTCGAGGACGAGCGTAAGCGCCGGGATGGGGCCCGAGAGCGTTCCGAGCACGAGTCCGTCGTGTGGACTCGCGAGGGCGACGGCGGTGAAGACGGCCGCGGCCGCGGCGACCAGCAAGGTCGCGAGGACACCGCTTTGGCGTAACATAGCCTACGACTCGCGGCTCAGGTCTTGGAGAACGTTCTTCACGCCGATGAGCTGATTGTTGATCTTGCTGAGAGCGCCTCGAAGTTCGCCTTGTTGCTGCCAAGCTGGCGTTCGTAGATGTCGCGAGCGATGTCAAGGAGTTGCCAAATTGCCGGATCGGCGACGGAGTAGTAGACGGATGTGCCCTCCCGGCGCGAGTGGACGAAATCGCGAGACCGTAGGATGGCCAGGTGCTGCGAGACGCTGGACTGCTCCATCTTCAGTTGATGCTGAAGGTCGCCAACGGTCCGTTCACCTTCCCGCAGCGCATCAACGATTCGGATGCGGCTCGCGTGTGCGAGCGTCTTGAAGAATTCGGCCTTGAAATGGCGAAGCATATGGCTATAATATTACCATATTACTATATTACACTGCAAACGACTTTTGTGGTGCTTGGCCCGATCTGAGCAGTACCGTTGAGTGCATGAAAAGGGCTAAAACGGGCCGCTAAGTCGAGCCCCTTAATGCGACCGGGTAGCGGGACGGTCGAGAGTTCTGATTTAACGAGTCACCCTGTACGGCGTCGCGTGAAGTTGTCGCGCAAGAAAAGCATCTCGGCGAATGACTCGCGAGCAGGCGCGCTCCCTGAAAGTAGCGCGAACGCCATTGCTTATTCCGAAAGTCGAGGAACTTGATGTCATACGAAACGTACGCGGCGAATGTTGCCGAACTTGCCCGGCAAAATACCGACTTTCGCCGTGTTCTCAATACAACGGGACATGTCCAACTCGTCCTGATGTACGTCGCGCCCGGCGGAGAGATCGGCTCGGAGGTTCACGAGGATACAGACCAGATCCTCAGTTTCGTTGATGGGAAAGGCGAAGCGTTGCTGGGTGAGCAACGTCGTGAAATCATTGCGGGCGACGTTGTCGTCGTCCCCGCCGGAACGCGGCACAATTTCGTGGCGAATGGCGGACAAGCGCTACGGTTGTACACCGTCTACAGCCCACCGCACCACCGTCCCGGCACGATCCATCGAACGAAGGCCGAGGCTGACGCCGACGCTGGCGACCATATCTGAGCGAACGGACGTTCTCACAAAGCCTCGGTAAGACAGATTCGCGTCGATGGGCCGGAACGCGAGCCGAGGGCTCGGCGCAACTCCAAAATTAGAGCATTAACACCGCCTCTTTCCTCAGCCCGCGGCGCTGGCGCGGGCGCAGGAGCTTACATCGTGATCGTCACGGCCTTCACGCCGAATCCTCCGAAAAAGGGCACCGACACCCTAACTGTGACTCTGAAAGATGGAAGTGGAGCCCCGGTCAAGGGCGCGACGGTCAAGATTGACACGGCGATGCCTTCGATGTCCATGAGCGGTCCATCGGTCTCCGCCAAAGACAACGGCGACGGCACCTACGCCGCACGGCTGTCGCTGCAATACGCGACGGGCTGGCGGTTTGCAATCTCGGCCAAGGCCGCTGGAAAGACCGGGACCGCACAAGTAACCACGGATGTGAAATAATTCGAATCTGCTGCTGAATCTGTCCCGGTAGCGGGGAATTAGGGCATATTCTAGAAATCTCTTGAATATGCCAAGGCGTTCGGAGACTAAGCATAAGAGGCGCTTCAAGGAGGCAGTGTACAGGGCGGTCGTGCGCGTTCCGGCAGCGCTCGCAAACAGGCACCGTCTGGAACTCCTGGATCTGCTGTCTCAGCGACCGCGCACGGTACAGGACGTCGCCGCCGAGGCCGGCATGACCGTCGCCAACGCCTCGCAGCATCTTCAAGTACTCGCTCGGTGCGGGCTCGTGACGGTCGATCGCCGAGGCACGTTCGCCCATTATCGTGCCGCCGGCCCTTCCGTGTACCGTCTCCTCGTCCAGCTACGGGTCGTCGCCGAAAGCGTGGACATGTCCATCGCGGACGCCGAGCGGTCGTACTTCGGTTCGCGCGAACTGGCCATTCAGACGATCGACGCTGCGCGCGACGCGCTCGCAAATGCGCGTACAGCGCTGCTCGACGCCCGTCCGCGCGAGGAATACGAAGCCGCACACCTGACTGGCGCAATCAGTGCGCCGCTCGAGGTGCTACGTGCCGGTAAGGTCGCATTGCTGCGATCGAAACGCTATGTCGTGTACTGCCGCGGGCCATATTGCGATTTCGCGGACGAAGCGGTCGCGTTGTTGCGCGAGCGCGGGCTCGACGCGACGCGACTTTCGCTCGGACCTGCGGAGTGGCTCGCCGCCGGCGGCGATCTGCAGCGTGCCGTCTAAACCCGACCCCGCGGTTCGCCTCGGTCTTGCGGAGAACGCGACACAGTTCTGGCTGCTCGTCGCGGTCAACGCGTTCGTCGGTTCAATGGTAGGCATCGAGCGCGATGTGCTGCCGCTCGTCGGCCAGCGGGTATTTGGGCTCGCGTCGGAGACGGCCGTGCTCTCCTTCATCGTCACGTTCGGCTTCACGAAGGCGCTCGCCAACCTGTACGCGGGCCGAACCGCCGACCGGACCGGCCGTAAACCGCTGCTTATAGCAGGCTGGCTGTTCGCGCTTCCCGTCCCCTTCTTGCTGATGTACGCGCCCAGTTGGGAGTGGATTGTCTTCGCGAACGTGTTACTGGGAATCAATCAAGGCTTGTGCTGGTCGATGACGGTCGTCATGAAGATCGACCTCGTCGGCCCCAAGCAGCGCGGCCTCGCGATGGGACTTAACGAGTTCGCAGGCTACCTCGCGGTCGGCGTCGCGGCATATCTGTCGGGAGCGATCGCGGCGTCCTATGGATTGCGGCCGTGGCCGTTCGCATTGGGTATCGTGTCCGTGTTCGTTGCGCTGGCGCTTTCTGTATTCTTCGTGCGCGAGACGCATGGTCACGCCCGCTTCGAAGCCGCGTGTGGCGAGTCGCCGCGCCAGGCGGCGGGTTCGTCGTTCACGGCGCTCTTCGCGCATGTTTCCTGGAAAGACCGCACTCTCTCGTCGATCAGCCAGGCAGGGTTGGTGAACAACCTCAACGACGGCTTGGCCTGGGGCTTGCTGCCGTTACACTTCGCCGCGGCGGGGCTCGCAATCGAACGTATCGCGATTCTGTCGGCTGTCTATCCGGTCACGTGGGGAGTCTGTCAACTCGCCACTGGCGCGCTCTCCGACCGCGTCGGTCGCAAGTGGATGATCGGCGGCGGCATGTGGAGGCAGGCGGTCGCGATTGCCCTGTTCCTCATTCCCGTAAACTTCGCGCTATGGTTCGTGGCCGCGGTGCTGCTCGGCATCGGAACCGCCATGGTGTATCCGACGCTCCTCGCCGCGATCGGCGACGTTGTCGACCCGCTCGTGCGCGCATCTTCAGTAGGAGTCTATCGCCTCTGGCGAGACTCCGGCTACGCCTTCGGCGCGTTACTCTCCGGCATTGTGGCGCACGCTCTCGGACAAAACGCTGCCATCGCTGTCGTCGCCGCGCTTACGCTGGGGTCTGGAGTCATTGTCGCCGTGCGCATGCGCGAGACGCTCTCTCCAGCTCGCGTACTTTCAGCCCAAGGTATATCGTCGTGACCTTTCAACAGGTTCTCCGTGCCGAGACGGGCTGTGCTGCCTTCGTGTTCGGTTGAGGTAGCCATGGCCGCGCTGCGGTCGTCGATCCTCAGTTCGAGGTCGCTCAATACCTGGAAATCGCGAGTCACTACGGCATGCGTATCGAAGCAGACTTCTCAACCCACGTGCATGCGGACCATCGCTCGGGCGAACGTGAGATCGCGACATTGGGTGACGCCGCGATCTACTATCATCGCTCCGCCGAATTGGAATATCCGTTCACGCCACTCGACGACGGCGCTGAAGTGTCGCTCGGGAACGTCGTCGTTCGCGTGCTGCACACGCCGGGACACACGCCGGAGAGCATGTTGCGAATGGGACGAACGTCTCGCACATCGTGATCAAGCATCCCGATGGCACGACGCAGCAGATCGACGACACGAACCTGGTCAATCCGCGACTGGCCTTCGATCCAAGCAACGTCCAGGTCGTTGCGGCGAGCAAGAATGGCGCGAATTCAGACATAACGTTCTTCTCGGCAACGAGCACGAAGATGAAGCAGTTCGTGATCCAAGATACGGGCTGCTATTCTAACGGCGCGACGCCGTACGCCGGGTGCTCGCCCAACACAGCCTCGGGCTCCAGCAACATGAAGGCGGACGTCGTCGCCGCGTCTTCGACCGGGTACGTTGCGGTCGGCGGCCCGATCCCATACGACGCGACGGCTACGGCTGGCGGCTCCGACTTCATCTACGGGAGCACGCCGATCGTTCACGCACTACGCTGGATCACGGCAACAAAGCTGCTCGTCTCGCTGGAGTCCAACGCTTCCGGAAAGCAAGGCCCGTCTATCTCGATGACCGGCCTATTTGACGTAACTCTTCGCCGGCGTCATGCACGAGTACGAGAACCGCGGAGTTGCGCGCACCAATAAGCTCATTTCTCCCGATTCGCAACAACCGGTATCCCCCAGATGGCCGAGCTTTTCGACTCCAGATTGTCGGTTTCCGGCCTTGAAGGCCTGGCCCGGCGCTCTGGGTGGCGAGGTTCTATGCAACACGACTGGCGTGCGAGGTTGTAGAATACTTAGGACGTGGCGTCTAACGTTCGACGGCGGTCGCCTCTTCGGGGGTGCGCCTACTCGCGGATCGAGTGCGCTTAAATGCCGATCGTCACGGCCGCGCGGGTCCAAGCGTCGTGCTCGGTATCTTCTTGGAAGATCGCTGCGGTATCGACCACAATGCTTTTTCCAGCGCCGCGGACGGCGAACCGGTCCATCGCGCGATCCGGGCGTCCGTTGATCAGCTCGCCATCGGATTGAAAGTGCGCGTTGTGCTTCGGACAACGAAATTCTTTCGTCTCCGGGATCCACTCCAACCGCGCTACCGACCGGTGCGGACACGTGATCGAGAGCGCATAGACCGCATTCTTGACGCGCGCGACGATCACGCCGTTGTCGGCGTCGATCAGCGCGCCGTCTCTTGAAGGAAGCGCGTAGGTAAGGACTCTTCCGCGCGTTTGCGTCGGCGAGATGGAATCGACGCCTTGAGCGAACGCGGGATCCGCTAGAATGCCCGCACCGGCGATCCCCGCGAGCGCGGCAAGCGCGGTCGAGCGCAGGAAATGCGCTCTACCGATGGGACAGCTTCCCGAGCACGAGGCGTTTTCGTTGTTCATGCTTACGTTCTTCATTTTGAGAGTGAGAGGACGACGCTGACCAGCAAGATCAAGCCCCACAGCAGCGCGCTCACGATCGATGTTGCGCGCATCCGTGCCCACGCCATCGCCGCGCCATCCGAAGCGACGCGCAAGCGCCCCTCGGTCGCCGTCATGATCAGAGCGTTTCCAAGGAGCATCGCAATCAGCGCCATCTTTATCCAGAACGGCACCGAGACTGCGAACGTTTTGACATCGGCCGCAAAGAGAGCGATGCCGCTGAGCATACAGATCGAAAGCCAGATGACGATCGGGCGGTGCGCTGCGTGCAGTTCCGCGAAGTGGTGCTCGCGTATAGCGGTGGTCCAGCGACCGGCACGCAGGGTCCCGCGATCGTGCGCGATGGCGAGTCCGCCCGCGACGAGCATGGAAAGCACGTGCGTCCCGACGACCGATATCTCGATGGGTGAAGATCGGCTATACAGCGAGCGCCAGGGTGCGGTCACTCGCACCAAGTCGCCGATCAAGACGCTGCTTTCTAAGACCATGCACGAAAGATACCGCCCGGTCCTTACAGCGCCCTGAGGCTCGGACCGCGCGGCTCGACGAAAAACGCTTGCCTCTGCGGCAACTCAAGCGTCCCGGCGGCGAGGGCTCGCTTATCGCTCGAGGCACATCCGGCGCGCCAACCGATGTGCCTACCGCACGGCGAGCATAAGGAATCTTACGCGAAGGTGCCCGTAGGCGATCCTGACCCTTTCAGAGCCGAGCAGACCCGATGTCGTGCGGCCACACGTTAAAGAAGGCGATCAGGAAGGTATTTGCGTTTGGTTGCGGGGGTGAACCTGCAGCTACTTGCCACCATCGGGAGCGGTGGCTGAATGAATGGTTCGGACGAAGACAGTCCCGACGGACTCTGACCAAATGACGGCCTGGCTCGGCCTTTTGTGGTGGTCTGCCCAGATTCTGAGCAGTACCATTGAGTACATGAAAAGACTGAAACCGGGCGACGAAGTGGATGTTTACCTCGGCGAAGGCGCCGGCACGCCTTCTATGATGCCCGACTTGCGGGCATTCGGCGCCTGAAACCTAGAAGCAACTTCTTCGACATACCACCTGAAGACGGGAGTCTAGAGCGATGCTATCAATATTGGAAACAGAGTTTCGTGATCATCCGACGTTTTTCGTGCTATGTCGCGATGCCGTTCAGATCGACAATCTCGGCCCTGAGCAATACCTCGAAAAGCCGGTCGTGGTTCTTGAGACGCGCGACACCAACTCCAATTCTTTACTTGCCACGGGAATTGGCGACGACACTGAATCTGCCGCCAGGGACCTTGCGGACAAGATGCATGCGTCGACAGCGTTCGAGATCGCAGTGAACCCGCGAATAATGAGCGGGGGTAAGGCGCGGGGGGGCAACTGATCAGTCAGCGCGGCTCCTCTCCCGCTGCGATGCCGAACCGGGTAGGGCCGGCGATGATTGAGGAAAGCACCGCGACCACCGCGCCATTCTCGCGTTGCACGTCTCCAGCCCGCATAAGCGCATACGGCATGTACGTGCCGCAGCGGATTCTGGCAAACCGCCATTTTACGGACATGGTCGACACCAGCGACGAGTGGATCGTGAAACGCACAGGCATCCGGGAACGCCGGATCGCTGCCGTCGACGAATTCACCAGTGATCTGTGCTACGAAGCGGTGCTTGACCTAGAACGCGCCCATGGAGTGAGTGTAGCCGACGTAGACTTCATCATCGCCGCGACGGTGACGCCGGACTATTCGTTTCCGAGTGTCTCGGCCATCCTGCAGCATCGACTGGAAATCCAACGAGCTGGCGCAATGGACATCAGCGCCGCGTGTGCCGGTTTTATGTATGGCTTAATCACCGCCAGCGGGCTCGTCGCTTCAGGTGCGGCACGCAAGGTGCTGGTCGTGGCTGCGGAGACGCTTTCAAAGATTACGGATTACACCGATAGAAACACCTGCGTGCTTTTTGGTGACGGGGCGGGTTGCGCGCTCGTCGAGCAATCAGATCATGGCGGATTTCTAGCGGTAGCAGTTGGAAGCGATGGGTCGTATCAGCAAGTGCTCTACCGCTCAGGATTGCGTACGAGGATTGGCCAAACAAACGACGACACTGCGCTACTGCGTCAAAACGGTCGCGAAATTTACAAGTGGGCTGTCTCAACCATACCGAACGTGATTCGACGACTTCTAAAAAGTTCCGGAATGACGACATCTGACATCGATTGGTTCATTCCACATAGCGCGAACCTGCGTATGATCGAATCGATCTGTGCCGCGGTCGGATTTTCACCCGAGCGCATGCTTTGGAGCCTTGAGACCTATGGCAATACCTCTGCAGCTTCCATTCCGCTCGCTTTGATTCCAGCAATGCGGGATGGTCGCGTGAAACCCGGCGACACTGTGCTGACCATCGCGTTCGGCGCTGGTCTTGTGTGGGCGGGAAGCGTGTTCACTGTGTAGCGCAGCACGACATATCTTCGATCATCCAGTGGTACGCTTTTACTCAACGGCGCCTTGCCACGCGGATCGTTTCCGAGCCGTTGCTATGGACAGGATAGGTCACGCGCGTGGCATTGTGCATGTCTGCCGCCGCCCAGCTCGCTGCCATCGTGCTGTTCGCGTTCATCGCCTGGTACCACGTGCGCGCACCGTCCCGGACAGCCCCCGGTGTGAGAATGAAACCCGGTTTTGGATTCCGCCCATTCCGCTCAGACGTATATGGTGACCCTTTGTCCGGTTGCCGCCCCGCTCTCGTGTGTCTTGTCTCGATGGCTGGTTGCGGTCGATGCTACGAGCTCGGTGCAACAACGGTGCAACGCGGCGTCTTTGAAAACGAAAAACCCCGTGGTTACAGGGTTTCATTGGTAGTCCCAACAGGATTCGAACCCATCACTCACGGTCCCAGCAAGTCCCGTCCGCTACCGAATAGGCCCTAATACGAGGGATTCTGGCGCATCTGGTTCCCTACCAGTCCCGACCGTTACCGGCCCGTTCCAACCTCTCCGTTCCAAAATGTTCCACAGGCAACGGGATCGGCTCGCCGCCCGGAGCCCCTTTGGCGCGGTTCGCCCATCGGAGCAACCTATTACGCGCTGACGACACATCATCGGGCGCGTCTGCCGCGTCAGGCGCTCGCGCGAAGCGGAAGCCGTGACTCTCTCCATGCCAAGAGATGCTCGGCCCGCATTGGTTTTGCAATAAAGTGGCCCTGCACCAGATCGCACGATGCTTTGTTGAGCCAATTGAATTGTTCTCTAGTTTCGACACCTTCCGCGACGATTCTCCGCCCCAGTCCGTGTCCGAGCGAGATCAGCGCGCGGATAATCTGCCCATCCTCTTCGCTCAACGGTAACTCCTTGACGAACGATTGATCGATTTTGATCGTGTCAATCGGGAGTTGCCGCAAGTACGTCAGCGACGAATAGTGCGTGCCGAAGTCATCCAACGCGATGAGTAACCCGAGTTCACGACATCGTCCCAAAAGTTCGCTCACCCCAGCCGGGTCGGTCATCGCGGCCGATTCAGTTACCTCAAGTTCGATCTGCCGCGGGGATACGTTGCATTCTTTGAGCGTGTGTCGCAGATGGTAGAAGAATGCCGGATCCTGAAGCTGCCGAACGGAAACGTTCACCGACATTTTCAGGAATTGGCCCGCGTCGTTCCATTCTCTGGCCTTGGCAATTGCGTTCTCGACGACCCATTTTCCGATCGACGGCATGAGACCCGTCTCCTCGGCGAGGGGGATGAACGCGGCGGGCAACACGATTCCCTCGGTCGGGTGCATCCAGCGAATCAGTGCTTCCACCCCGTCGATCCGACCCGAGCGCAAGTCGAAGATGGGCTGATAATGCAGAACGAAATCGCCGCACCGACTTCCCTGCGCCAATGCATCCTTCAGCGCACGCGCCCGGTCGCATTCCTCACTCATCCACGATTCGAAGCGACGCTTGCAGTCACCACCGCTCCGCTTAGCGTGAAAGAGGGCGAGGTCGGCGTGTTGCAGCAACTCGGCGGCATTCTTGCCGTGTTCGGGATAATGAGCAATTCCTACGCTAGCGCTAAGTTCGAAGTCGCGGCTCGGAGTCAAGAACGCCTTCCGCATGGTTTCCAGGACGAGATCGGCCAATTTCTCAGCGTCGCCCGTCCGACGCAGGCTCGGTACCAAAACGGCGAACTCATCGCCGCCGACTCGGCCAACGAGGTTGTCGGTGAACGCGACGTCGGATAATCGTTTTCCGGCGGCGATTAGGACTTCGTCACCTTGGCCGTGCCCCACAGCATCGTTGACTTCCTTAAATGAGTCGAGGTCGATGAAAAGGATGGAGAAGCCTGCCTCTTCTCCACCATCCCTTCCCGATTGAATCCGATCGCGCAACAGCTCCTGCCAGCGTGCCCTGTTTGGCAGGCCCGTCATCTCATCATGATAAGCGAGGTATTCAAGCCGTTCCTGGGCTTTTCGACGAATCACGGCATTTACGTTGCGCAGTTTTTGCGTGGCACCGCGTAAGAGAACTTGCAGGTTGACCATTTCACGGATGTATAGCGCGAGCACGACGCTCGAGGAAACCATGCTGAACATCTTACCGACATACCAGACATATGAGTATCGTGCGGAACTTAGGCCCATCGCTGTGTCCAGAGCGGAAGCGGTCAGGGCCACGAAAAGCCACGCCGTCGTTGCGCTGTATGGTTTACGATGACGTAGGAGGCAGCCCACCGCGAGCGCGTCGAGCAAACAGATCGTCGGGATTACGATCTGTTTGGCAGTTGCGGAGAACGTACCGTCGGTTACCAGCACCGGAACGAACTGCTGGAATCGGATCAAGACATATGGCAGGAAGACGGCGGCCGCGCCGCACACGGTCAAGGCGGCGCAGATCGCCCAATTCGCATGACTAGCAAAGAATTTGAAATATCGTCGCCGATCGTGAAAGTACGCCGAGATTGCGATCAGCGCCGGAAATCCTGCGTGCCAGCTCAGCCACAAGTACACTGCGGTCTGCTCGTTTGCTCCGAACAGGCCCGACGGAGAGTAGACCTTCGGAAACGTTAACAGATAAGGAATTGCCAGCGAGCCGGAGAGCAGATACGCCGTTCCGAGGAACAGGAGACGTGGCAGCGGCGTTGCCGGGAATTGACCGAGGAAAATGTAGGCCGAGAGCAATTCGGTAACGATGATGGCGCTGACGAGAGTTGGCAGGAACGCCGGAATATCCACAGCCGGCTGGCGTCCGAAAAGAATCGCGGACAGTCCCACGAGCAACATGACGGCGACGACCAGCGAGACGGTCCGCCAGGTTCGTTCCGAAGCGGAATGCGTTGCCAAGTTCACGCGCGTATCGATCTTGGCTGCGGCGACGGTATGCTTAGTGTTGCGCTCGCGATTCGTGTGGGTCAAAGGTTGACGTGTCCTCACAATGCCTATCATCGAGAGCATCGGCTAATCACAGTTGTAGGTACACCTACGGTGAGGGCCATGCTTGGAATAGCCCCTCTCTGTGACGGCCCTCACAGCCCGACAAACCCCGCGCCTGACGATCTTCCCGGCGCACCTTCGTATAAGTACGTGGTCGACGAGGGCGGAAGGACGCTCGTCGAGCCGGGTGCGGTCGGCCCCCCGATCGTTCTGACGCGGGGCGTCTCCGTCGCGATCGACGTTGCCAATCGCTTACAAGAGGCAACCGCCGTTCATTGGCACGGTATGGAATTGACCGACAGCTACTACGACGGCGTGGCCGGCTTTAGCGGTGAAGGCGATCGCTTAGCGCCGATGATCGATCCGGGTCAGAGCTTCGAGGTGCGCATGGTCCCGCCGCGCGCCGGCACCTTCATCTATCACACGCACATGAACGACGTGCATCAACTGCGCGGCGGTCTGGCGGGGCCGCTTATCGTGCTGGAACCCGGCGAGCAGTTCGATCCTTCGACCGATCACATCTTCACGCTCACGACGACGCATGCGTTGGCCGACATCGGAAAGATTTTCATCAACGGGATGTTTCAGCCGCCGCCTCTGACGATTCGCGCCGGTGTTCGGCAGCGGCTGCGTTTTATCAACGTGACGACGTTTTGGGGCGCCGCAATCGTTTCGCTCAGTTCCGGCAACCGAACGCTGCAATGGGAACCGCTGGCGGTAGACGGCGCCGATCTTCCGCAAGCGCGGCGTGCTCCGCAGTCGGCCGTCGCAACCGTGACGATCGCTTCGACGGGCGATTTCACGTTTACGCCGGTCCGCGGTGCGTCGGTTCTGCAGATATGGCCGAACAAGAGTCGTCCGGCAGTTACGATTCCGGTGAACGCTATCTAGGTTCTCGTTTGCGTTTTGCTATCGCGTCGCCGCGAGCGGCCTGACGAAAGTCAGCTTCCACGGCCTGCGCCATTCGTTCGCGTCGGCTATGCTGTGCGCCAGCGCACCGCTCAAGGCGACGTCGGAGGCGCTCGGTCATACGACGGTCGGTATCACGGCCGACCTCTACACCGACGTTCTCGGCGGCTTGCAGCGCGAGACTGCCGAGAAGCTCGGCGCGACGTTCGCGATCGCGATTGACGAGCACCGGCGGAAGCCGGCGGCCTCAGATTCTCAACCCGCCATGGCCGCGAAGACCTGACATTCTGATAATCTGACTTTGTGAGGCACTTCTTGCGCCGGCGTCACCAGGGGGTCACCAAAATGGAGGCCGACAACGAAAAAACCGCGTGGTTACGCGGTTCGTGTGGTAGTCCCAACGGGATTCGAACCCACAACCAGTGATCCCGGCCGATCCCTGGCGAACCCGTAAAGATCGATCTGGTGAGGCTTTTCGGCGCATCCGCGTCCGAGTCGTCCCCTCCGATTCCGGTTAAATCCGACGACTCCGTGACAAAATCGTGACAACTAGGAGCCCAACAGGAGTCGAGCGCCTGTGGGCTGTTATGCCGCTTTCACCGTACGGCTCGCAAGCTTCACGCGAAGCCGCTTTCGAAGTACGCCGAGGATGAGCGCGAGATTATCCATGCTCGGATTGCCGTTCGTCGAGAGCATCCGATGCAGACTCTTTGCCGGCTTACCCATCGCCGTCGCTAGTCGCTCAAATCCGATGGTGGCATTCACGAGGTCACTTAGGACGAGGCGCGCGGTATCCGGCTCTCCATTGAGAAAAAGCGTAACGGCTTCGTCGAGGAGCGCCTTCGCGAACGCGGGATCGCGCTTCACACGTTCGACGGCGACGTATCTGGAATCGCGAGTTAAAACCATAATGTTCACCTCCGCTTCGATCTCGAAGCTGCCTTCCGCGTCCTATATACCGGGCAGCGCTTCCAACGCATCGATTTGCGCCTGCGAAGGCGTGCCACCCGCGCTTTCAGTCATCTGCGCATTGAACCCATCGACGACTCGGCCCTTGGGTAGTAACCCCGACACGCGTCCTGCGCGCACCACGTGGCGACCCTGGGATCGAAGTGTCCAAGACGAGACTCGGCTGGCATTCCCTCGCCGCCGAGCACTTTCGGATGATGACGGCGGCTCGGAACTTCATAGCTGCGCACCACCTCGGCTACGTAGAGCCGATCGCCCGCAACGTCATGGCATTCGAAGACGCCGCCGACATCGACCACGCGCCGCAGCGGCGAGCGCGAACCCTTCGCGCCCTCGTAGCGCGTTTGGCCGATCACGACGCAATGCTCGCTCACGCACCGCGCACCGAACGCGCCTTGAATCGTCCGATGGAGTTCGGGCAACGTGCTGTCGGCGCTCACGGCAACAAGGCGCCAGGGCAGCGGCTGCCATCCTACGCAAGAAACGCGCAAATCGTACACGCGCTTATCGCCGCTCCGCTTCTTTAGCAGGGCACTGATCCCAATCCCCTGGGGCGGCTACGCGACACGGAGCGTGAAATCAACACGCACCACATCGTACGGAAACGTGACGCATCCGTCGGCGGTGCGGTCGAGCACGCCCGCCTTGAGAAGTGATTGAACGTCGCTGTGAACAGCTTTCACATCGCGGTTGGCCTGACGTGCAACCTCCCGTATGCTCATCCCACCCTGTCCCGTCATGACCTTCAGCAGTTCCCAACGTTTGACCGTCAGGACCTTCCACAGTAGCTCAATAGACTCGAAGGAGATGGATGCGCCTTGCCGTTTACCTCGAAAAGCAGTCGCCATTTGCCTCTTCGTTTCTTCTATCGACGACACGCTAAGGGTCACTGTCTTCATGTTTGCGTCTCCACGTCTCTACGTCGCGCCAAAACTCCGCTTGCAAACTTTTCAGGTCCGTGAAATCGTATCGGACTTCACGATCGCCGAGGTGCTTATGATCGCCCTTGCCGGCCTCGTTGTCATATCGCAGCACGCAGATACCGCTGGACACGAGTGCGAGGCGGTATTTATAGCCGTGACGACTTCCTCGCATGGGTCGCGGAATGCGCCAGATCGCGATCTCGATGAAAGTCGTTTCCGAAAGGACCAACCGTTTGCGAAGCAGCAACTCGGTCATGTTGGAGTTTATACCAACAAAGGGTGCCTGTTGTCAATGTATCCAACGGCACTCGCTGGCGATCGGCGGTAGGCTCGAGAACGCGGTCCCTTTGGTAGCCCCAACGGGATTCGAACCCATCACTCACGGTCCCAGCCCGTCCCGCCCGTTACCGAAACGTTCCTAAGATAAGGGATTCTGGCGCACCTGGTTCCCGTCCAATCCCGACCGTTACCGGCCCATCCCGGCCGCTCCGTTCCAAAATGTTCCACACGACGGACGAGGCCTGACGATTCGCCATTTACAGCGGAGCCCGCATTTCGACCGCCTCGCGACAGGGGGGGCGTTTCGAATTGAGCGAAGCGCTCCTTAAAGGAGACAAGTACACGCGCTTCGCTTGAATCGATAACGCCGATACAGCGAGGGCGCAGTTCTTTACGCATGAAACTGTTCGCATTTGCTGTTATTCTGATACTGGTCATTGTAGCCGCCGGGCAGGCCTCGCCATCGACGCCGGCAATTCGAGCGAATGATAATCGGGTACCGGCCGGGCAGTTCGTGCGCCACGAATTGCATCTGTCGCTGGACGCGCGCTGGGGCCGATGGTATCCCGACGGCCCGAACGGCGCCGCAGTACCGATCCAGGCCTTCTCCGAGCCGGGAAATGCGCCGCAGATTCCTGGTCCGCTGATTCGCGTCCAGTCGGGGACGACCGTTGTGATTCGGATTCACAATGCGATTCCCGGAACGCGCTTGACCGTTCACGGGTTGATGGATCGTCCGGCGGTGCACGATCGCCCCTTTGAAGTCGCGTCTGCCCAAACCCGCGTCGTTCGCTTTCTCGCTAGATCCCCAGGGACGTACTACTACTGGGGTTCGACCACCAACGCTTCGCTCGGCGAACGGATCGGTGCCGATTCGCAATTGAGCGGCGCCATCGTGGTCGATCCGCGAAACGCCACCCACGCCTCGCGGGACCGCATCTTCGTGATCGGGCAGTGGATCAACGTTCGAACTGCCAAGGGCACGCCCGATTTCAAGTACGAACTCGAGGTCATCAACGGAAGATCCTGGCCATCGACGGAGCGGCTTTCTTACACGCGAGGTACGCCGGTGCATTGGCGCTGGATCAACGCTTCGTTCGGCCTGCATCCGATGCACCTGCACGGATTCTATTTTCGCGTCGACTCGCGCGGCGACGGGATCGCCGACATCAACTATCGGCGCGATCGGGATCGGGACCGCCGCGTGACCGAACTGCTGGGGCGTGGCAGCACGCTTTCGATGACGTGGCAAGCTGCCCGCACCGGTCACTGGCTATTCCACTGTCACCTGACGTATCACACGATAGCGCATTTGCCGATCGCCGAAATGCTAACCGGCAAGCAAGTGACCAGCGATATCGACTACGAGGACGATATCCTGCGCCATGCGGAGATGGGCGGCCTCATATTAGCGGTCTCGGTTCAGGGTAAGCCGCGCGTTTTCGCGGAGCGGCCCGCCGCGCGACGCCTCGCACTATTTGTCGAGCGAGGGCCCGACGACCGGGCCGGCGCCCCTTCGTACCGATACGCGTTCGACGAGGGAACGACGCCCGCCGGGACGGGCGCTGTCGGGCCGCCGATCGTGCTCGTGCGGGGCGTTCCAGTCGCCATCGACGTTACGAATCGGCTGCCGGAGCCGACGGCCGTGCATTGGCACGGCATGGAACTAGGGGACAGTTACTACGACGGCGTGGCCGGCTTCAGTGGTGGCGGCGATCGTTTGGCGCCGATGATCGATCCGGGACAGACCTTCGAAGTGCGCATGGTGCCGCCGCGCGCCGGCACGTTCATCTATCACACGCACATGAACGACGTGCATCAGATGCGTGGTGGCCTGGCGGGGCCGCTGATCGTGCTGGAGCCCGGCCGGCAATTCGACCCGTCAACGGACCACATTTTCACGATCACGACGACGCACGCGTTCGCCGATATCGGACGCATTTTCGTCAACGGGATGTTTCAACCGCCGCCGCTGACCATTCGCGCCGGAGTACCGCAGAGGTTGCGCTTCATCAACGTGACGACATTTTGGGTTCGTGCGATCGTTTCGCTCAGCTCGGGCAATAGAACGATCCAATGGCAACCGTTGGCCGTAGATGGCGCCGACCTTCCGAAAGAGCGGCGCACCCCGCAGTCGGCCGTCCAAACGATCACGATCGGTCAGACGTTCGATTTCACGTTTACGCCGGTCCGCGGTACGTTCGTTCTACAAGTATGGCCGGCGAAGAACCGTCCGGCCGTTACGATTCCGGTGAACGCTATTTAGACGACGCCACGCGGTTGTATTCTGTTGGTAGCCCCAACGGGATTCGAACCCATAACCAGCGATCCCGGCCGATCCCTGGCGAACCCGTAAAGATCGATCCTATCAGGCTTTTCGGTGCATCGGCACCCGGCCGCTGCCGCCCGATTCCGGTCAAATCCGACCACTCCGTGACAAAACTGTGACAGCCGGAAGCCCAACGGGAGTCGAGCGCCTTTGGGCTTGGTTACGCCGCCTTCACCGTGCGGCTCTAGTTTCACACGAAGCCGCTTTCGAAGCACGCCGAGAATGAGCGCGAGGTTATCCATACTCGGATTGCCGTTCGTCGAGAGCATCCGATGCAGACTCTTTGCCGCCTTACCCGTTGCCACTGCTAGCCGCTCAAATCCGACCGTCGCGTTCACGAGGTCGCGAAGGACGAGGCGCGCCGTATCCGGCTCTCCATTGAGAAAGAGCGTAACCGCCTCGTCGAGGAGCGCCTTCGCGAACGCCGGGTCACGTTTCACGCGCTCGACGACTGTGTGTCTGGAATCGCGAGTCAAAGCCATATTTTCACCTCCGCTTCGATTTCAAAGCCGCTTTCCGCGCCTTATATTCCGCCCAGAGAATCTTCGCGCGTTCGATGTCGGCTTGTTGTCGCTGCTTCTTGCCGCCGGCGAGTAAGATCACGAGATCCTCGCCGTCTTTCACAAGATAGACTCGATAGCCGGGTCCCCAATCGATCCGATACTCGCCTTTGAATGGGGACCGGTCGCGGCTCTGGCGCGGGCGGCGGGGTCTGAGCGGGCGCAGCGCTCGAAGCTGCGCGCACTGCGAGCGCGCGAAGATGCGTGCCTTGCGATACGGCGGTTCATGCCGGCGTGTGCTCTCGCCGAGGCGTCTTGACACCCCAGATAAGGAGCCAAAAGATGATCGGCAACTCGCAAAGCGTAACGATGCGCGCAATTTGGGAGAGCACATGTTCGTACTGGGGCAATAATAGTGTAACGAGGATGCTATCGGCCAGATAGCCGAAACAGGCGATGATCAGTAAGACACCCAAGACGCGGGGGATGAAGCCCGATCGGTAGACGAGAATCCCGAACGGGATCAGCCAAATTCCCCAAAAGATTTGGGCAATGTCAAGGCCCTGAGCATGCAAGCGAATGAAGACGAACGCCAGAGCCTCGAGCTGCGCTTTGTCGAACACGGTCGCGAGGTGAGTATCGGTCAAGATGCGCAGAGCGGCCGTTCCGTTCAGCACGTTGAGCAACAGAATCGGGACCGACAGCAAGTACAAGATCACCATCGACGAGGCAAGCCCCTCGTTCACTCCCTTGAACAAGCGATACAGGGTCAATGCGACGAAGATGAACATCGTCATGCTGATCAATTCGCTCGCAAGGCCCAGCCGAAACAGGGGTTGCGAGGCGATGATGTGACTCGCCGTTGCCGTCGCATCTTCGCGCAAGATCAGCGTGCTCGGAACATACACGAGGCCAATGACGCCGGCAAGACTACTGGCGAGGTACAGGAATCCGGCGAGTCTGGCCGTTCGTTTATCTGGCTGCGATGGTACGACGGAGCTGGGTTGCATGCACAGTGCTCCTTCTCGAAAAGCCGAGGCGGTGCTGACGGAGGTACGAGCCGATTGTTTCGCCTACCCGCCCACCGGCGGTACAGCCGGTCGTCCACGTACTTTGACGGAGCGGCGGACCCGAGTGTAGGGCTTGCGCGCTGAAGCGCTCCTTGCGACGGTCGGCGGCTGAGCAACGGCCGCGAAACCGAGAAACCGGAAACCGCCCGTTTCGTCGACGAACTCGCCGCGTTGCGTTTGGCGGTGGGCCGAGTCGCCTGAGTTCGATGACCCGGCGCCCCTTCGCTTTGTTCTTGGCGAGGAGTCGTTTATCGTAGGTACGGTCCGATATCTTCATCCGCGTTCGGCGGCTCGACGCGACCGCCCAAGGCATCGGCGAGAAAGGTCTCCGCGGCCGCGAAGAAGCGGATATTGTTGGCTGGGTTCGCAAAGCCGTGCCCTTCGTCTTTGAACAAGACGTACGTGACGGGAATACCGTTCTTGCGCATGACGCTGACGATTTGATCGCTTTCGGCTTGTCGAACCCGCGGGTCGTTTGCACCTTGACCGATCAGCAGCGGTACGCGGATGTCGGAGGCTCGCGAGAGGGGCGACTGTGCCGCTAAGAACGCGGGATCGTCCCCGACACGCTCTTTGAGCATGGATAGCATCGGCTTCCAATAGGGCGGAATCGAATCGATGAATGTGCCCAGATCGGAAACGCCGACGATGTCGACGCCGCATGTAAACGCGTCAGGCGTAAAGGTGAGCGCGGCAAGGACTGCATAGCCGCCGTAGCTGCCCCCTAAGATCGCAAAGCGCTGCGGGTCGGAGTGGCCTTGCGCGATGGCCCAATCGCGCGCGTCCAAGAGGTCCGTGCGCATCGCCCCCGCCCATTCTCGATTGCCGGCATTGAGAAAGGCCTTTCCGTAGCCGGTCGATCCTCGGAAGTTGACCTGCAAGACGGCGTAACCGCGATTTGCCAACCACTGAACGACCGGTTCGCAGCACCAACGGTCGCGATACCATGGACCGCCGTGGACGTAGAGAACCGTGGGTACCGGGCCTTCCCTGACGCCGGCCGGCATCGTCAGATAGCCGTGAATCGGAAGACCGTCGCGTGCCGCGAAAACGATCGGCGACATCGGCGCGAGGGTGTAGCGGAGCAATGCGGGTTGGCCGTAAAAAATCAGCGTGGCTTCGCGCCGCGCGCGATCGTATAAGAAGAACGCCTCGGGGCCGGTATCGATGATGTAGCGAACGATGAGCATCTTGCCGTCCGCGCTCGCATCCACAATATCGAAGTCGCCGGGATGCAAGGTTGCCAGTGTGGCAAAATCGGCTTCAACGCCGGGCTCCAGCGTTGTCCACGTCAAACGGTCACGCAGGATCGACGCCGCGACGACCGTTTTCGTTGCCGGATCGATATACACCGATGTGACATCGTAAGCCGGATCTGATAAGATCGCCGTCGCTGCTTTCGTTGAAAGGTCGTAGCTGAGCAGGCGAACGGCATTTGCGCCTTTCGTCGTAATGACGTAGAGCTTCGCGCCGTCGGGCGAGAACGCCAGGACGCGCGGGAGTCCGTCGGCGGAGCCGAATTCATCGAGAACCCGCCACGCCGAGTCTGCGTCATCACGCACGGTAATGACTGAAGAACCGTCGGCATGCTGCGCGACGGCGGCGCGAACGACAAGTTCGTTGTCGCTGCACCAAGCCATGACATCGCCGGGATTCTGCGTGTCGAGAATCTCTCGTCCGCTCTCAAGATCCACGCGCCGCACGTCGAAAACGCCCTTGTCGCGTTCGTTCGTGCCGATGAGGAGTTCAGTCGGATGGCGATGGTCGACTGCAAAGATCGCGGTTCCCGCCTTCGTATGCTCGCCCGGGGTGAGGTCGCGGAGAGCGCCGCCGTCGAGGTCGACTTGGAACAAGTGGTAGTTCTCATTGCCGGCGGAGTCTTGCAGGTAGAGGACGTGCCGGCTGTCGCCTTGCCACCGCATCGTGGTAATCGGACGCGCTGGATCGCGAGCGACGACCCGATCGTCGGTCTCGCCGATGGAGCGAACCCAAACGCTCAGGGAACCGTCGCTCGGCGCCAAGTACGCGAGCATCGTCCCGTCAGGGGAAATTCGCGGCCGCGCTTTTTCCGGGTTGCCGAAAAGGACTGCGCGCGGGATGAGGGCGGTATCCAACATGAATGCGAATGTAACATCACATTCACATTAAGTCAACTTTCTGGTATACTACAGCCGTGAAACGCGATTTTCTGGCCCCGCAGCAGGACCGTAGCCGCAAAACGCTCGCTCGGCTGCTTAATGCGACGATTGCAGCCTTGGAAAGAGACGGCCTCAAGGGCGCGACCATTCCTCGTGTCGCTGCCGCAGCGGGCGTCGCATCGGCAAGCGTCTACCGGCGGTTTCGCGATCGGGGCGCGCTCCTGCGCGCGGCATTCCTAAATGCACTCGAGCAGAGCGTTCGCTTGGAGGGTGGACCCTTCGAGCCGGCTTCGATCAGCACGCGTTCCCTAGATGAAGCCGTGAGCGGACTCGTGGGCGCAATCAGCCGCCAGTACCGTGAGCATCCCGGGCTGCTGCGCGCGTTGATTCGATTCGTGGAGACGGATACCGACGAAGCGTTTCGGAAAAAAGCGCTCGGCTACGTTGCGGACAGTTTCCTCAAAGCCGGCGACGTTCTCTTGATGTTTCGCGATCGGATTACGCATACAAACCCCGAACGCGCCGTGCTTTTCGGCTTGCTGACCGTCGGCACGATCGTAGAGGTACGCGCTCTTGAAGACATCTCCATGTGGCACGAGTTGCTCCCAATTTCTGATGAAGAAATGGAAGCCGAACTGACGCGAAGTCTGCTGGGGTATCTTCGCGCGGCCTAGCTGCGCTTCGGCACGGTTCGAGCGTGCATTGCCATCGTTGTCTGCGCCAGCCGCCCGCGACCGCTTTCGGGCGGGCTCTTCCGAGTTGATCGGTCTGAATTCGCGGAGCCGAGCGCGTTATCGGTGGTCGCGTCGCAGTTACGATGGCGACGTCAGTACATCGGGCTCGCCGGTAAATCCACGGCCTTCCTTCCGCGCCTCACACACGCGCGGCGCGGATTCTCGACTGCGGGGCCAGCGAGGCACAGTGAAGCCATGGCCGGCAGGCAGAGCTTGTTAGAAAACGGATTTTCAGAGCCACGAAAAACCTGGTCGACCAAGCAGGGAGAATAATATGCGAACGTGATCTCTTTAGCCGCCCTCGCGGCATCGATTTTCATGTGGCCGGCCACAGCTGTGACAGCCTCCGACCCGCCGGGCCCTCAACCAAACCAGCCTTTCGCGGCATCGGACAACAGGCTCCCCATATGCGAGTCTAACCATTTTGTCCAACCGGGGAATGGCCCACCGTTCAGAAAGCAGCAAGATGGGGGATTCGGCCAAGGGAATGCGACGCTATAGACAAGCGGCCAATGCGCGCCTGGAGGGTCATATGCCCCAACCCCGAGATGCGCAACAAGACCTTGAATCGTCGGGGCGTCCTTGGCAAGCAGCGATCTGGTGCTGAGATTTGAAATCGTTACAAAAGCCGCGGCTACCGTGACGGGGCCCGGGGCCTTCGCGACCGGGGCCGCAAGCGTAACGTGAAGGGTAGCATCGAAGTAAGTTCGGACCACCGGGTCGTAACCAATCCTCGTTCCTGACCTGCCGACCTGAAACCGGCTCAGCGTGTACTTGCCGTCGATGTAATTCGAGTGCGTGCTGTAGGTGAACGCGACTTTGTTCCTCCCCGCATCCGCCCCGGATAAGGACCCTTTCATCATCTTGCAGGAGACGTTAGACACCGAGATCGGAAGCTTGGATTTGGGCCATACGTATCTTTTTGCGCCGGTGCCGCCGCCGCCCGGGCCAAGCGGGCCGCCCTCAACCGCGTTGTAAGCGTATGTGTCGAGTCTGGGCGCCAGTGCGAAGAGGTTCCTGACGGTCTGGCACGGCAGACCGCGCGTCCAAAAACTGGCGAAATCCCCGTTGACTTGCCTGCGATTGATCTGCGGACTCGTCGTGTGGCCGCTCACGGTTCGAGTGAGGGCCAAGTCTCCAGCCGCGAGTGTTCGCGGCGAGGCCGAGACCTGCGCGATTGCGAGCACGAAGATAAGAGCGAAAGTGATAACGAGCCGCATCTAATAGGTCCTCCAGAAACAGCGAAGCTATGCGTCAATGATGCCCGTCAGATTAACGTTGGCTGCCGCGACCTCGTTCCCATATCGGGCGTTCGGAACTACGCAGAGTCGTGCTCCGGCCTGACGATATCTCCGTCGCCGACGATGACCAGAGTCGGCGTTTTGGTGCTCTCATTCGACAATCGGCATTACAGCGAACACCTATCTGCACGCCGTGGCGACGCGAAATAGGACGGGGGTCAGGTTGCGGCTGGGGCTAGTGCCACCGGGAGATCGGCGGCTTTGAGATTGATGCGGAATACGGGGCCCGTGGGGCCGGCTTGGTCGGTGAGGAGTATCTTGACCGGCTTGAAACCGGCCGGCGCGATGAATCTGAGCGTGACGCGCGCGGTGGCACCCGGCCGCAGACTGTAAAAGGCATCGTAGACGTGGAGCGGACCGCCATCGACGGCGACGCCGTCGGCGTCAACGAGCGCCGCAGAAAATTGGCCCGAACGGTCTTTGCTCGTGCCGTTGGACACGAGGCAACTGAACATGAGACCCGTTTGGCCGGAAGAAGGCTGGTACTCTGCGGCGGTCGCCGTTCGGATCGTCATCTTGCGAATGCGCACCTTACCGTTGAACAGGGTCGAAGCGAGGCCACCGCTTATCCCATTGAGTTGATTGGCTCCGCCGGGAATCGGCGTCGCTGCCGCGTCGGTCGCCTGCGGGCTGAGCTGCGTCAGTACGCAAATCATGGCGCCGGCAAAGAGTGCGATGGCTGAAGCTCGTTGCATTTTTGTTCCTTTGTAATATAGTGGTACTGAAACGCAACCGTAAGGCCGACTTCAGCGAGTCGTCGGTTTGTGAATCGCTCTTGACGTACGCCAACAGTCTACCGGCCGCCTCGTATCAGGATTTGCTTAGGGCAGCGCTCGCTGCGCGGTGCAACGCCGGTCCTTCCAAAATGAAGAAACCGCGTAACCACGCGGTTCTTGGTGTAGCCCCAACGGGATTCGAACCCGTGTTACCGCCGTGAGAGGGCGGCGTCCTAGGCCTCTAGACGATAGGGCCAAGAAAAAAACTCCCGGAGCTGGACTCGAACCAACATTGAGGACTTCAGAGGCCCCTCGCCTACCATTGACGGATCCGGGATTGGTCTTTTCAATTATCAGGAACGAAATCAGCGATCGCTTTAGTTTCCGATTGCGGGCGCCATATGTTTCCGTTTGGCTGTGGCAATTCGGGCAGAGCATTCGTAGGTTTTCGACGCGGTGGTCATCATTGACACCGTTTCGGTGGTCGATTTGGATGACTAGCGGGTTACCCCTCCACTCTGAGATTCCGCATTCCTCGCACTGATTTACGAGTATACCAGCCTCGAGCAAGCGCCGCTTTATCGTCCACCGGCTCTTGCTGGTCGCGAGGATGTGTTCGAGGGTCCACCGCTGTTCTCGTGGTCGAATGTCGCCGCGCCGGACGGCTCTCCCCCACGAGTCATAAGCAAAGCCGAAGCGCTCTCGGCATTCACGATATGAGTGACCGGCGTCGTAGTAGCGAGCTACGGCGTTCCAATCATACTGCAATTGGCCGCCATGACGAGCAGCAGGACCGGGAACGATCGTACCGCGGCGGATCGCCTTGTACCACGCGTCCGCGTGGAAGCCGAACTGGCGTTGACACTCGGCGAGCGTGTGACCCTCATCGCGGTAAGCCAGGACACGAACCCAGTCAATCTTGCACCGCGCCATACCGAACATATGTTCGATACAGCACAAGCTTTCCTTGCTATGCATCGCGAAATCGCCGTCAAAATCGGCACCGCGAAAACGCAGTGCCGCCGGGTACACCATCCAAGACAAGCGCATCGCCCGCTCGGTGGCGAAGAGCGCGAGTCCACCATTTCGGAGGTTTCTTGCAAGCAGTCATCCTGGTCGGCGGCGAGGGCACGCGGCTTCGTCCGCTCACGTACGGTACCCCAAAACCGATGGTGCCGCTCTTCGGCGTACCGTTCTTAGAGCGCACGCTCTCGCGCTTGCACCACGCCGGCATCGACGACGTCATCCTCGCCGCCGGCTACCTCCCGAAAGCCATCACCGAACACCTCGGCGACGGCTCGCGCCTCGGCATGAAACTCACCTACATCATAGAGGAAGCTCCGCTCGGCACCGCCGGCGCGCTGCGCAATGTCGAGCAGCATCTCAAGGGTTCGTTCTTCGTACTCAACGGCGACGTGCTGACCAGTCTCGATCTGACGCGAATGCTCGCCTACCATAAAGAGAAGAACGGGCTCGGCGTCCTTCATCTGATCCGCGTCGAAGATCCCTCAGCCTTCGGCTGCGTCGTGCACGACGAAAACGGACGCGTCTTGAGTTTCGTCGAGAAGCCGCCGCGCGACGAGGCACCGACCGACGAGATCAACGCCGGCACGTACCTTCTCGAACCCGGCGTACTGCAAGTCATTCCGCCGGGCCGCAACGTCTCGATCGAGCGCGAGACGTTCCCGATGCTCCTCGCCGGAGGCGCGCCACTCTACGCGTACACGACCGACGATTACTGGCTCGACCTTGGCCGGCCCGACCAGTACCTCAAAGCGCACCGCGACGTCCTCGACGGCAAACTGGTTCTCGGCCCCACTGCCGACCCCGATGCCCATCAGGGCACGTTCTGGCACGTGGGCGACCCGGAGATCCCAGTAAGCATCCGGCCGCCAGCCTTTTTAGGCACCACGGCCGAGCTGGCCGCCACGGCAATCGCCGGCCCTTACACGGTCCTGGGCAGCGGGACGCGCCTCGAGGCGGGGGCGGAAGTCACAGATTCTGTTCTCTGGGACGGCGTCTCGATCGGGGCGCGCGCGCGCGTAACAGAATCTATCCTGGCAAGCAACGTGCGTGTCGGTGGCGCCGCGAGCATCGGAGCTGGTAGTGTAATCGGACACGACGCCGTCATTGACCCTGAGGCGGAAATCGCGCCTCATTCGCGCATTAGTACTGTCCAGCGGGCGCAGGCGTAACAATCGTCCAGTTTATCAATGGGCCCCTGGGGGTAAAACTAGGACAGACACGTTTTCCCTGAGGTGCCGCTTTGCTCTACCGTACGATGCTCGCCCCGCTGCCCCCATCCACGCTGTTCATGAGCTCGTTTCCGCCTCGTGAATGTGGCATCGCCACGTTCACCAAGGATGTGGTAGACAGCCTCGACCGCGCGTATGGTACGAACAGCCAAGTGGTGTGCATTGACGAGCCCGGCGGCGAAGCCCGCACCTATCCGGCCGGCGTTATTGCTGCCCATTTACAGCAGGACGATCGCGAATCATACCGTCGCACGGCGCGCGTCGTGAATGCGCATTCGGCCGAGTTGCTCAACGTGCAGCACGAATACGGATTGTTCGGCGGCCCCGACGGCGCGTGGTTTCTCGATTTCCTCGAAGACGTCGAGAAACCGGTCGTCGTTTCGCTGCACACCGTGTTGCCGCAACCGAGCGATTCGCACCGTTCGGTCGCACGCCGCATCTGCGAACGCGCGGACGCGGTCGTCGTACTCTCGCAGACCGGCAAAGATATTTTGACCGAAGGGTACGGCGTCGCACCTGAAAAGGTGAACGTCATCCATCACGGCGTTCCCGACGTTCCGTTCCGTTCGACCGATACCGCGAAAGCGTCGTTCGGCATCGGCGAGCGGCTTTTGATTTCAACCTTCGGTTTGATCAGCCGCGGCAAAGGTCTCGAATATGCGATCGAGGCGATGCGCGAAGTCGTCAAGCGCCATCCTGAAGCGCTGTACCTTATTCTCGGCCAGACCCATCCCGGCGTACGCCGCCACGAAGGTGAATCGTATCGCGAATCGCTGACCGCGATGATCGCCGAATACGGTTTGCAAAACAACGTGCGGCTCATCGACAAATATTTGGAATTCGACGAGCTCGTCGGCTATTTGAGCGCGACGGATATCTACGTGACGCCGTATCTCAATCCGGTGCAGATCGTCAGCGGGACGCTGGCCTACGCGGTCGGCTGCGGCAAAGCGATCGTCTCGACGCCGTACCTGTATGCGAATGAATTGCTGGCGCACGGTCGCGGCTTCTTAGCGGGCTTCCGCGATGCCGGCGCCATGGCCGAGCGCATCCTGGCCTTGCTCGACGATCCGTTCTTGCGCCGCGCGACCGAACGGCGCGCCTATCGCTTCGGCCGGCAGATGACCTGGCCGCACGTCGCCTTCGAGTACGGAAAACTGTTCGCCGAACTCGCTCCGCAAGGCTCGCGCGAGCGAGCCCTGGTCTTACCGGCCTAGCGCCATGTGGCATCCGCCGAGCCTCGAGCATCTCCGGGTGCTCAGCGACGATACGGGGATCATTCAGCACGCGGTTCGCGACGTTCCCAATCGCGCGACCGGATATTGCACGGACGACGTGGCGCGCGCGTTTATCGTCGCGTGCGGCGCGGCGAGCCACGAGCGGTTGCGGGCCGATGCGTTGCGCCTCGGCTCGATCTACCTTTCCTTCTTACACGACGCGCAGTTGCCCGACGGGCGCTTCCATAATTTCATGAGCTACGAGCGCCGCTGGCTCGACGAGGTCGGAACCGAGGATTCGCTCGGCCGCGCGGTCTGGGCACTCGGCTTCGGCATGCGTGGCGCGCCGCGCGAAGGCTGGCGTGCGCTCTGCGGTGAGATGTTGGAGCGCGCGCTGCCGGGCGTCAACGAGCTCGAACATCCCCGCGCCATGGCGTTTGCGGCACTCGGGCTCGTCCACGCCTACGAGGCGACGAACCGCTCGCGCGCCTCGCTTGAAGTTGCGCTGCGCCGGATTGCTTCGGTCCTGCGCGCCCACTACGAGACGAGCCGGGCCCCGGGCTGGGAGTGGTTCGAACGGACGATGACCTACGACAACGCCCGCCTGCCCGAGGCACTACTCCGGGTTGGGGCGGCCTTGGAAGAGCCCGAACTCGCCGGGCTCGGCCTGCGAACCCTGAACTTCTACGAATCGATCGTGATCGAGAACCGGATGTTCGTTCCGATCGGGAACGCCGGCTGGTACTCGCGTGGCGGCCGTCGCGCGCGGTATGGCCAGCAGCCGCTCGAAGCGGCCGCAATGGTCGATGCGGCGCTGGTCGCGCATGCCGCGACCGGCGAGATCCGTTACCGGCGTTTGGCCGAGATCGCACTCGAATGGTTCTATGGTCGCAACACGCGCGACGCCGTGATGGCGAGCTCGGGCGGTTGCTTCGATGGCCTCGAAGAGCTGGCGATCAACCGTAATATGGGCGCCGAATCGACCCTCGCGTACCTGACCAGTGCCCTCATGTTGGCGCAGCCCGCCACGGAAGTTTTGCGCATCGCGCGATAGCCCGTCCGCGGCTTCGAGGCTCGGAGACCTCCGGCGTCGAATAAACCTAATCCGATGATCGTAGAAACATCCGACGCTCTAAGTAACGTCCAGCGCGACGCTGTCCGCAAAACCGACGGCCCCGTCCTCATCTTTGCGGGTGCCGGAAGCGGAAAAACGCGTGTGCTCACGCACCGTATCGCCTATCTGCTGAACGAGAAGAAAGTCTTCCCGGACCGCATCCTGGCGGTCACTTTTACGAATAGGGCCGCCGGCGAAATGAAGTCGCGGCTGGAGCGGATGATCGGCGCGACCGCGCGCGATCTGTGGGTCGGAACGTTCCATTCGATCTGCGTGCGCATGCTGCGCCGCGACGGCACGAAGATCGGCATCGCCAAGAACTTCGCGATCATGGACGAGACCGACCAGCGGTCTATCGTTCGCGACGTGCTGCACGACCTCGATTACGACGAGCGCCAGATCACTCCGGGCGCGGCCCTCGACGAGATCAGCAAAGCCAAGAACGCGCTCCTGACGCCCGACCAGTACGAGTCGAAAAACACCTCGTTCTTCGGCGAGCGTTTGGCCAAGGTCTACCGCGAGTACGACCGGCGGCTGCGCGAGAGCAACGGGCTCGATTTCGACGACCTGATCGGCCAGACGATCCGCCTGCTCGAGACCGACGGCGACGTGCGTACGCGCTACCAGAACAAGTTTCGCTACATCCTCGTCGACGAGTATCAGGACGTCAACTACGCGCAGTACAAGCTCTGCGCGATCCTGGCCGACGAGCACAAGAACCTGACGGTCGTCGGCGATGACGATCAGTCGATCTATTCGTGGCGCGGCAGCGACTACAAGAACATCCTGCGCTTCGAAGAAGATTTTCCGGGCGCCAAGGTCTTCAAACTCGAAGAGAACTACCGCAGCACGCAGACGATTCTCAACGTCGCGAACGAACTGGTCGCGAACAATAAATCGCGCGCGGAGAAGAAGCTTTTCACCAGCCGCGAGGCCGGCGAGACGATCACGGTCTACGGCGCCGAAACCGAGCGTGCCGAAGCCCGCTACGTCCTCGAAAAGATCAAAGAGCACGTCCGCGAGGGCGCGGCTTACCGCGACTTCCTGGTGCTCTACCGCACCAACGCGCAATCGCGCGTCTTTGAAGAAGGCTTCATCGGCGAGGGTATTCCCTATCGCGTCGTCGGCGGCGTCGGTTTCTACGCACGCACCGAGATCAAGGACATGATGGCGTACCTGCGCTACATCGTGAATCCCTCGGATGCGGTCGCGTTCCGGCGCATTGTCAACGTTCCGCGCCGCAGCATCGGCCAACAGACGATCGCGAGTTTGGTCGATGCGGCCAACGTCGCGGGCGTCTCGGTCGGGCAGACCATCTTCGATAAGGAGATGCTGCGCCGTGCGGTCCCCAAGAAGCAAAAAGAACTCGAGCGCTTTGCCGAGCTTATCGAAGACCTGCGTTCGCGCGTCGAGAACCTCTCGATCTCGGATCTGCTCGTCGCAGTCATGGAAGACTCGGGCTACATTCGCGAACTGCAATCGGAAGATACGGTCGACACCCGCGCACGCCTGGAGAACCTGCAAGAGCTGGTCGGCGTCGCGCGTGAGTTCGAATCGCAAGAGAACGCCGGCACGCTTGACGATTTCCTGGCCAACGTCGCCCTAATCAGCGATCTCGACACGCTCGACCCCGAGACGTCCTTCGTCACCTTGATGACGATGCACGCGGCCAAGGGCCTCGAGTTCCCGGTCGTCTTCCTGACCGGCCTCGAAGACGGCGTCTTCCCGCATAACCGGGCGCTGACGGACATGACCGAGCTCGAAGAAGAACGGCGGCTCGCCTACGTCGGGCTGACGCGCGCGATGGAACGCCTCTACCTTTCGTATGCGATGCGCCGCACGCTGTACGGCAATACGTTCGCGCATCCGAAATCACGCTTCTTGGAAGAGATGCCGAGCGTCGAACCGGTCGGCAACGTCGTGCCGATGCCGCGCCCCTCGGGCGGCCGTTGGCGCGAGGTCTCGATTCACGAGACGGCCGGGAACGGCGTCAACCTCGGTTTAGCCGTCGGCGATCGCGTTCGCCATCCCAAGTGGGGCGAGGGCTTGGTCAAAGCGGTGACGGGCGCGGGCGGCGACGGGCTGCTCACCATCAACTTCCCGAACGTCGGGGAGAAGATGGTGATGCTCAAATACGCACCGCTCGAGAAAGTTTAGGGCGCGCCGCAGTCGTGACTAGCGTGCGCGTCGGTGTGGCGGGCGCGCTCGGGCGAATGGGGCGCGCGGTTTGTGCCGCGGTGTCGGATGCAAACGATCTCGAGCTCGTTGGCGGCTTCGACCGTTTCAACGTGGGCGAACCGCTGGCCGATCTGACCGGATTATCGAAGCCGGCCGGTCTGCTGTACGACGATCTGGCGGCCTTCTACGACAACGCCAAACCTGATGTCGTGGTCGACTTCACCCTGCATCCGGCGACGCTCGACGTTGCGCGCGAGGCGCTCGTGCGCGGAATCTCGCCCGTGATCGGCGCGACCGGGCGCAGCGCCGAAGAAGAGGCTGCGCTCGCGGCGCTCTGCGAGCAGCGCGGCGTCGGCGGAGCGCTCGTTCCGAACTTTGCAATCGGCGCCGTGCTGATGATGCGCTTTGCCGAAGAAGCGGCGCGCTACTTTCCAACGGTCGAGATCATCGAGCTCCATCACGATAAGAAGATCGACGCGCCCAGCGGCACGGCGCGTCTGACCGCGCGCCGGATCGCAACCGCGACGGGCGGTTCCGCGGTTCCCATCCATAGCGTGCGCTTGCGCGGGCTGGTGGCGCACCAAGAGGTACTTTTGGGCGGGGATGGCGAGGTCCTGACGATTCGGCACGACTCACTCTCGCGCGATTCGTTCATGCGCGGCGTCGTGCTGGCGGTACGTCAGGTTCGCAAGGCGCCCGGACTCATCGTCGGCCTCGAAGGCCTAATGGAGCGCGCCTCATGAAGCTCGCCGTCGTGGGCGTCACGGGCGTCGTCGGCGAGACAATTCTGCGCGTGCTCGACGAGCGTTCGATTGCGATCGACGAACTCGGCGCATTCGCCTCGCGCGATCGCGACGAATCGCTGCAGTTTCGCGGTCAGGCCGTGCCGATTTGCGCGGCAACGCCGCAGGCGCTCGCAGCCGGCGGCTACGATGTCGTCTTCTTCGCATCGAGCGACGACGCCAGCGCCGAACTCGCGCAGCACTGCATCGATTCGGGCGCCAGAGTCATCGACAACAGTTCGATCTTCCGAATGCTGCCGAGCGCGCCGCTGGTCGTTCCCGAAGTAAATCCGCAAGCCATCGAAGCGCATCACATGCTCTTTCCGGTCGCGAATTGCACGGCAATCGTTCTCGTTGTCGGGATCGCACCGATCTTCCGAGCGGTCGGCTTGCGCAGCGTCCGTGTCGCGACCTATCAAGCGGTGAGCGGCGCCGGCCGCGCCGGACTGGAGGCGCTCGCGAACGAGGAACTCGTCGCCCTGGCCGGTCGCGAAGATCCGGTCCCGACGCCGTTCGTGGCGCCGATCTTTCGCAACGTCGTGCCGCAAGTTGGCAGTATCGACGAGCACGGCGATAGCGGCGAAGAACTCAAAGTCGTGGCCGAGACGCGCAAGATTCTCGACGCACCGAGCCTGCACGTCGCGGCCACGACCGTGCGCGTGCCGGTCCGCAACGCGCACAGCGAAGCGGTCTTCCTCGAACTGACTCGCGGCGCGAGCCTTGAAGAATTGTCGCGGGCGCTCGAAAACGCACCGGGTATCATCTTTCATCGGGAAGGCATCGTGACGCCGCGCGAGGTCGAGGGCCAGGATATGGTTCATGTCGCGCGCTTGCGCGCCGAGGAGCATTCCAACCGTCATTTCCAGTTGTGGATCGTCGGCGATCAACTACGCAAGGGCGCCGCGACCAACGGCGTGCAGATTCTCGAATTATTGATCGAGCGCGGCTATATCGGTACGCGCGAGCGCGCCGGTGTCTAACGGTTTTCGCCGCATGCCCAAGACGATCGTCCAGAAATTCGGAGGCAGTTCGCTCGCGACACCTGAGTTGCGCGAGATCGCGGCTTCGCGCGTTCTCGAATTGCGCGCGCGCGGAGCGGCGCCGGTCGTCGTGTGCTCTGCGCTCGGCCGTTCGCCCGAACCCTACGCGACCGACTCGCTCGCGGGGCTGCTCGGTCCGGCGCGCAACGGCCCCAATCGCGATCTGCTGCTCGCGTGCGGTGAAGCGATTGCGTGCGCGGTCTTCGCGGAGCTGTTGACCTCGCTCGGCGCCGATGCGCAAGCGATGACCGGAGCGCAAGCCGGAATCATCACGGACGAGAACTACGGCGACGCTAAGATTCTGCGGATCGAGCCGGTCAACGTCATCGCGGTGCTCGAGCGCGGAATGATTCCGGTCGTCAGCGGTTTTCAAGGCGTCAGTGAGTCGGGCGCGGTGACGACGATCGGGCGCGGTGGAAGCGACCTCTCCGCGATCGCGCTCGGGGCCGCGCTCGGCTCGGAAGCCGTCGAGATTTTCACCGATGTCAGCGGGGTGATGACCGGCGACCCGCGGCGCGTCGCCGGCGCGCACACGGTCGACCGTGTCTCCTACGCCGAGATGGTCGAGCTGGCGGCCGACGGCGCGAAAGTGATGCAAGCTCACGCCGCCGAGCTGGCGCATAAGACCGAGACACCGTACGCCGTCAAGGGTCTGCGCTCGAACGTCGGCACCACGATCGACGAAGGCGGCACACCCGATCGCTTGCGGCCGGTGAGCGGAATCACGTCGTTTAAGGACGTTACCTTCTTCCGGGCGATCCAAGGGGACATCCACGATCTCGAAGCGCGCCGCCAACTCGATGCCGAACTCTTTCGGCGCCTAGCCGAACGCGACGTCTCCGTCGACATGATCAACGTCAATAACGCGGGTATCTTTTTTATCTGCGATAGCGAGAAGATCGATGTCGTGCGGGCCGAGCTGCAGAATCTCAACCTGGCGCTGCGCGTGCGGGCGCAGTGCGCGAAGATCTCGATCGTCGGTGCCGGGATGCGCGGCACGCCCGGCGTCATGTACCGCGTCGTCTCGGCGCTAACCGGCGCAGGCATCGAGATCATTCACTCGACCGACTCCAATATCACGATCTCCGTGCTCGTGACCGAGGAAGAAGTGGCTCGCGCGGAGCAGGCGCTTCACGACGCCTTCCGGCTGGGACGCAGCCAGACGCCGGCAACAGAAGTGACCTCGGAGAAGATGCGATGAATCCGATCGGCCGCGCACCCAAGATCGGCCCGCTCCTCACGGCGATGTTGACGCCCTTCGATGCGCGCGACGAGATCGATCTGCGCGAGGCCGCGCGCTTATCGCGCTGGCTGATCGATCAAGGCAATCACGGACTCGTCATCTGCGGAACGACCGGCGAGGGCCCGGCGGTCTCCGACGACGAGAAGCTCGCGCTCTTTCGCGCGACCAAAGCGGCGATCGGCGAGCACGGCGCGATCGTCGCGAACACGGGCGGGAATAATACGAAGCATTCGGTGGCCTTGACCGGGCGCGCGGCGCAGACCGGCGTCGACGCGATTCTGGCCGTCGTGCCCTATTACAGTAAGCCGACGCAGGACGGCATGCTGCGGCATTTCGGCGCGATCGCCGAAGCGACGTCGCTCCCGGTCATCATCTATAATATTCCTAGCCGGACCGGCGCGAACATGCTGCCCGCGACGTTGCTCGAACTCGCGCGCCGCCACCAGAATATCGCAGGCGTGAAAGAGTCGAGCGGCGATTGCCAGCAGTTCACGGCGATTCTGCGCGAGCGGCCCGCCGGTTTCGGCTTCTGGTGCGGCGACGATCACCTCTTCTTGCCGGCGCTCGCGCTTGGTGCCGACGGCTTGATCGGCGTTGCCTCACATCTCTGCGCGCGTGAATTTCGCGCGTTGCTCGAAGCCTATCACTCGGGCGACGTCGCGCGCGCTGCGTCGATCCACCGCGACTTGGCGCCGCTCTTCACCACGCTGTTCGCAACGACGAGTCCGATTCCGGTAAAGTGGGCGATGAATCAACTTGGGTTCGCGTGCGGGCCGTGCCGCTCGCCGCTTGGGACGATGCCGGACGCGCTCGCGGCGACGCTCGAGCCGATGCTCGCTCCCTATCGCGAACGCGCGCGCGACGCGGCACTGGCCGCAGGGTAACGTGCCGGCGGCCAACGCCATGGTGCTCGGCTGCCGCGTCGACGCGGTCAATACTCAGGCGGCGGTCCGCACGATCGTCGAGCTCGCCCGCGAGCCGGAGCCGTCGATCGTCGTCACGCTCGGTACCGAGATGATCGTTCGTGCACAGCGCGACCACGCATTCCGCGCGGTCGTCAACGCGAGCGCGCTCTCGCTCTGCGACACGATCGGCGTCTTGTATGCCGCGCGCGCGCAGGGCGCGCCGATTCCCGAGCGTGTTACAGGCGTCGATCTGATGGAACCGCTCTGTCGCACCCTTGCATGGGAAGGCCTTTCGGTCTACTTGCTCGGCGCTAAGGGCGATACCGCCGCGCGCGCCGGCCAAGTCTTGGCCGCGCGCAATAGTGGTCTCGTGATCGCGGGCGCGCGCGACGGATACTTTTCGCCCGACGAGGATGCCGCGGTCGCGGAGCAGATTCGCCGCAGCGGCGCGCGCGTGGTTCTCGCCGGGTTAGGTTCGCCGCGCCAAGAATTGTGGCTCGCCGCCAACCTGAAAGCGACCGGGGCTGCGGTCGGGATCGGTGTCGGCGGCTCGTTCGATATCTTGGCCGGCGACGTGGCGCGCGCACCCGAACTCTGGCGCAAGCTGAATCTGGAATGGTTCTACCGCCTCGTGAGCGAGCCTCAGCGCTGGCGTCGGCAACTTGCGCTTCCGGCGTTCGTTCTACTGGCGCTGCGCGAGCGGATCGTGGGCGAACGGAAGCGCGCCGCATGAAGGCGATGATCTTGGCCGGCGGGCTCAGCACCCGACTCTATCCGCTCACGAAGCACGTGCCCAAGCCTCTTGTTCCGATCGCGGGCGAGCCGAACGCCATCCACGTCATGCGCTACCTGCACTCGTTCGGCATCACCGATATTGCGATCAACCTGCATTACCTGGCCGATATGATCTCGGATCGCTTGGGCGACGGATCGGCCGAGGGCGTGCGCCTGCATTACCTGCACGAGCAAGAGTTGCTTGGGAGCGCGGGCGCGGTCGGACAGCTGAAAGAGTTTTTCGATGACACGTTCGTCGTGATCGGTTGCGACGACCTGACCGATCTCAACCTCGATGAATTGATCGCGTTCCATAAGAAGCGCGACGCGCTCGCGACGATCGCGCTCGTGACGGCGGAGGACGTGACGCACTACGGCGTCGTCGTGCTCGATCCCGACGGCCGCATCGTCGAGTTTCAAGAGAAGCCCGCGCCGGGGACCGAAAAATCGCATCTGGTCAACACGGGCGTGTACGTGTTCGAGCCCGAGATCTTCGAGCGCATTCCGGCCGGCGAGTTCTTCGATTTCGGCAAGCAGGTCTTTCCCGGATTGCAGCGCGAGCGTGCGGCGTTCTATGGCCTGGCGATGGACGGCGCGTACTGGTGCGACATCGGTACGCCTGAAGAATACCGGCGCGCGACGCGCGACGTGCTCGCCGGCCGCGTCGAGTTGCTCGGCAACGCGCGCGTGCGCGGCGTGGCGGCGGACGCAGACGTCGGAAGCAACGTCCGAATCGAGGGTGACGTGCGCGTCGGCAGTTGCGCCCGCATCGGCGAGCGCGCACGGATCGTCGGGCCGTCGGTGATCGGCGACGGCGTCAGCGTGGGAAGCGATGCCGAGGTTCGGGCTTCGATCGTTTGGGACGGCGCGCAGATCGGTGAGGGCGCTGAAGTCGTCGAGAGCATTATCGGGATGGACTACGTGGTCGCAGCCGGCGAGCGGCTGCTCGACGCGATCGTCGCCAACGAACCCGAACCGATCACGCGTTGATCCCCGCTTCGCTCGAAGTCCCCGTCATCGAAACGGAACGCCTCCGGCTGCGCGGACATCGGCTCGAAGATTTCGAGGCCTGCGCGGTGATGTGGGCTGACCCCATCGTCGTCCGGCACATCCTCGGCAGACCGTCGACGCAGGAAGAGACCTGGGGCCGGCTGTTACGCTATGCCGGGCATTGGTTGCACTTGGGATACGGATATTGGGCGATCGAGGAAAAAGACACCGGCGATTTTATCGGAGAGCTGGGCTTCTCCGATTACAAACGCAACATTCAGCCGGCGATCGACGGCGTCCCCGAGCTCGGTTGGGTACTATCCCCGCGAGTGCATGGCCGCGGTTACGCGACCGAGGCCGTTCGTGCGGCGCTGGCCTGGAGTGAGACGCACTTCGGCTCGGCGCGTTCGGTATGCCTGATCGCGCCCGAGAACGCGCCGTCAATTCGCGTCGCCGAAAAGTGCGGTTACCGCGAAATCGTGCGCGCGATCTACAAAGACGAGCCGACGATTCTCTTCGAACGGTAGTCTCGCGGCACTTGTTCACTCGGTAATCGGTCGCGATGCGGCGCGCGTGCGATTGGACAAGATTCTCGACGCTCTGTTTCCGGCGACGTGCGTCGCTTGCAATGCGCCACAGGCCGGGTTGTGCGCGAGCTGCCTCCCGCCGCCGGAGGCAGCGCAGCGCTTTCGGCTCGGTTCGCTCCGCGTCTGCACGCTCGGAACCTACGACGGGCCGCTGCGCGAGGCGGTTCTTGTATTTAAGCATGGCCGGCGCGACGTCGGCGGCGCGTTGGCCGCCGCCTTGAACGTGCGCTTCGGGAAGGAACTGACGGCGCGCCTGACGCTAGTCCCCGTACCGACCACCTCCGCCCGGCGTGCCGAGCGCGGCTTCGATCAAGGCGCATTCCTGGCGCGCGAACTGGGCGGCCGTAGCGGGCTGGGCGTACTCGAACTGCTGCGGCAAACCGCGGGCGATGCGCAGCACGGCCGTTCGCGAGTGGCGCGCCTCGCCGCGCGCGAGCGCTTTCGATGTACGGCGCCGGAGCTCGCGCGCGGTCTGAGGGCGATTCTGGTCGACGACGTCGTGACGACCGGCGCGACGTTGCGCGACTGCCGTGCTATCCTGGAATCCGCCGGCGCACGGGTCGTGCTCGCGCTAGCGGCGGCGCGCGCGCTGTAGCGGCGTTTGCGCCGGCGAAGGCGAAGCCTCACCTCGTGAACGCGGTCGACCGAGTGTACTTACGTCGCACCTATGAATTAGCCGAGCGCGGTCGCGGCAACACCGCGCCGAATCCGTGCGTGGGCGCGGTCGTCGTGCGCGGCACGACAACCCTCGGTGAGGGTTACCATCGCAAACGCGGCGAGCCGCACGCTGAAGTCGAAGCGTTGCGCGCGGCGGCAACCGCCGGCGCCGACGTACGCGGTGCGACGATGTACGTCTCGCTCGAACCGTGCGATCACGCGGGCTCGACGCCGGCGTGTTCGCGTGCGCTGCTCGAAGCGGGGCTTGCGCGCGTCGTCGCCGGCGCGAACGATCCGAACCCGGCCGCTGCGGGCGGTGCGGCGCGATTGCGCGAGGCCGGCCTCGAAGTCGAGATCGCGGACGATCCGGCCGCACGCGCGATCGTTGAAGAGTTTACGACTGCGATCGGGCGCGCACGCCCGTTCGTCACGCTGAAGATGGCGGCTTCGCTGGATGGCTTCGTCGCACCGCAACACGGATCGACCTGGTTGACCGGTGAGGCGGCGCGCGACTTCGTGCGCGACCTGCGCGTCGCTCACGACGCCATCCTCGTCGGTTCGGGAACCGTTCGCATCGACGATCCGCAGCTAACGGTTCGTCCGCCGCGCGCGCGACTGCGGCCCTACGTGCGGATCGTCGCGTGCGAGGAGGCGCCGGTTGCCAACGAGTCGCGCGTCTTCGTGCCGGTTGAAGGCTACGCAGCGACGATCGTTCTCGCGCCCGCAGGAGTGCGCGAGCGATTCACAGCGCTCGAATCCGTTGCGGACGTCCTCTACATCGGTGGTTCGGAGAGCGTCGCGCTCGATCTTACGGCAGCGGTCGAAGCGTTGAAGGCGCGCGGCGTCTTCAGCATTCTCTGCGAGGGTGGTCCGACGCTCGCCGCCGAGTTGCTGTCACGCGATCTGGTCGATCGTCTTCACTGGCTGATCGCGCCGCTCTTGCTTGCCAACGAACGGGCCGTTCCGGCGCTGATCCATGCCGCGGCGGCGAGCGTCGCGCGAGCGTTACGGTTCGACCGCGTCGAACGTCTAGGTGACGATCTCCTTATATCGGCCTGCTTGCCGGGAGGCACCTAGATGTTCACGGGTCTCATCGCGCACGTGGGCCGCGTCGCAACCCTCGAGACGGATCCGCGGGGCGGTGCGCGCGTAACGGTTGAGGCGGCCACGGCGATCGCCGAAGGCGTTACCCCGAAGGACTCGATCGCCGTTGACGGCGTCTGCTTGACGCTCGTTTCGAACGATGCGCGCACGCTCGTGTTTGATGTGGTCCCGGAGACCCTCGTGCGCTCGACGCTCGGCATGCTGCGACCGGGTACGCCGGTCAACGTCGAACTTTCGATGCGCCTCGGAGATCGGCTCGGCGGACACTTCGTCTATGGTCACGTCGACGGCGTCGGCGTGATCGCAAGCAAAGCCACGGAGGGTCAGGGTCATCGTTTGATCGTCGACGCGCCGCCGCAACTCGATCCCTATTTGGTGGAGAAGGGCTACGTTGCGATCGACGGCGTCAGTCTCACGATCGCGTCGGTGCGCAACGGACGCTTGGAGATCGCGCTGATTCCCGAGACGTCTTCGCGCACGAGCCTGGGCGGCAAAGTTGCGGGCGATCGGGTAAACCTTGAAATCGATCCGATCGCCCGCTACGCTATCGGCGCGGCACAACAGTACGCACAAGCCAACGATGCCACCACCGACGAACTCGCCTGGGCTTACGAGATCTAGTATCAGTCAGCGTAGCCGAACGGGTTCTCGCCTCGGCCAGCTTAGCAGTCGTTAAGTATCCGAGCGGGATTAACAGTTGTAAACCGCCAAGCTTGCGCTATGAGCACCTTTGCCGACACCCTCAAGGCGGCCATGGAGCGGGCCGGGCTCTCGGCGACCGAATTGGCCTCACGCTCGGGCCTCACCGAGGCCGCCATCTCGCTGCTGCGGTCGGGCCGGCGGAACCCGTCGTTTCGGACCGTTCAGTCGCTCTCGAAGGCGCTGCCGGAGCTGGCCGGGGACCTCGCCGCGCATCCGCCGGACGAACAGGTCTTCGATGCGATCGAGGACGCGATCGCCGATATCCGCAGCGGCAAGATGGTCATCGTGCTCGACGACGAGGATCGCGAAAACGAAGGCGATCTCGTGATGGCCGCGCAGATGATCACGCCCGACGCGATCAACTTCATGCGTCGCGAAGCGGGCGGGCTGATCTGCCTTCCGATCATCGGGAAGCGGCTCGACGAGTTGCAAATCCCGCAAATGGTCTCGGAGAACACCGCCGTTCACGAAACGGCGTTCACGGTTTCGATCGAAGCGCGCGGGCGTACCACGACCGGAATCTCGGCTCACGACCGCTCGGCGACGATTCAAGCGATCCTCGATCCTAATGCGAAACCGTCAGATTTTCTGCGGCCCGGCCACACCTTTCCGTTGCGCTCGCGCGACGGCGGCGTGCTCGTCCGCGCCGGGCAGACCGAGGCCGCAGTCGATCTGGCGCGGCTCGCCGGGTTCTATCCGGCGGGTGTGATCGTCGAGATCATGGATGAAGACGGAACGATGATGCGCTTGCCGCGTCTGCGCGAGTTCGCCAAGAAACATGTCTTGCGCCTGATTACGGTCAAGGACTTGATCGCCTATCGCATGCGTACCGAGAAGCTCGTGCGGCGCATCGCCGAGTTCGAACTGCCCACGATTCACGGGGCTTTCCGCGGGATCGCGTACGAGACGCAGATCGACGATATCGCGCACGTCGCGCTCGTCATGGGTGAGATCGGCGACGGAAAGAACATTCTCGTGCGCGTGCACTCCGAGTGTTTGACGGGCGACGCGCTCCATTCCATTCGCTGCGATTGCGCCGCGCAACGCGATGCGGCGCTTGATGCGATCGCGCGCGAGGGCCGCGGCGTCTTCTTGTATCTGCACCAGGAAGGGCGCGGCATCGGGCTCGCCAACAAGCTGCGCGCCTACGAACTGCAAGATCGCGGCGCCGACACGGTCGAAGCGAATATCGCGCTCGGTTTGCCGGTCGATAAACGCGATTACGGAATCGGCTCGCAGATTCTCGTCGACCTCGGCGTTAAAGAGATGCGGCTGATCACCAACAATCCGCGCAAGATCGTCGGGCTCGAAGGCTACGGGCTCGCGATCGTCGAGGTCGTTGCGTTGCAGATTCCACCGACGCCGCACAACGCGCGGTACATGGAAACGAAACGCGCGAAGCTCGGCCATTTGCTGGGAGCATCGGCCTCGTGAAACCGGCCGCCGAGCGGCGAAGTGAAGCGCTGCCGCAGGCTCGCGGCAAGCGCGTCGCGGTCGTCTCGGCGCGCTTCTACGAGGGGCTGGCCGATTGGCTCGAGGACGGTGCGCGCCGCGCGCTGGCCGATTGCGGCGTCGATCTTGGCCAGTGTCTTTTCGTGCGGGTGCCCGGCTGCTTCGAATTGCCGCTGGCCGCGCAGCGCCTGATCGCGCTCGGGCGCTACGATGCCGTCGTGGCGCTCGGGGTCGTGATCCGCGGCGAGACGCCGCACTTCGATTTCGTCGCCGGGGAGTGCGCTCGCGGGATTATGGAGGTCCAACTGACGAGCGGCGTGCCGGTAGGGTTCGGCGTCCTGACCACGGAGACGCTCGCCCAGGCCGAGGCCCGCGCCGATCCGGCGCGCGGCGACAGAGGCTACGAGGCCGTCGTCGCCGCGCTCGCCGTTCTGGCGGTGGGATAGGGGCCGGCTCGCTTGCCTTTTTGAGTAACCTTTCTTATACTCGCGGGTACGGCGGCGCCTTAAAGGCGCCGGCGCTTTCGCACTCGCAGGCCGTCTCAGGAGGCCGGCGCGTGCCGTTTCTCCGGAGGCCTGTAGTGGAAGACAAAACCCTCATATGTAAAGACTGCGGCGGTGAATTCGTATTCTCGGTGCGCGATCAGCAATTCTATGCTGAAAAAGGCTTCGAGAACGAACCGCAACGTTGCCGCGACTGCCGCAACGCACGCAAATCGCAACGCTCGAGCGGCAGTGGCTCCGCTCGCGAAATGTTCGAAGCCGTCTGCGCCCAGTGCAACGTGCCGACGACCGTGCCATTCAAACCGCGCGGCGACCGGCCGGTCTATTGTCGCGCCTGTTATGCCACGGTCGCACCGCAGGCGGCTCAGGTCTAAGGACGGAACTGCTCCGCGCGGGTCCGAACCCACGCGGAGAATGAACGAGACCAAGAACGAGCCGCTCGAGGCGGTGTGGTGGGATGGTGACGCCGTCGGTTTTATCGACCAGCGTGCGCTGCCGCATGAACTCGTGTACGGGCGCGCCACATCGGTCTCCGAGATCGTACAAGCGATTGCGACGCTCGCCGTGCGCGGCGCGCCCTGCATCGGCGTCTTCGGCGCGTACGGGGTCGCACTCGCGCGCAGGCTGACCTCCGGGACTGAGTTCGCGGATGCGTCGGCGCGCATTCGAGCCGCTCGGCCGACTGCGGTCAATTTGGCGTGGGCGGTCGATCGCGTCCTCGCCGCGCCCGGCGAAGCGTACCTCGAGGCCGCGCGCGCGATTCACGACGAGCAGCATGCCGTCGATCGCGCGATCGGGGAACACGGTGCGGCGTTGCTGCCCGCCGTGGGATCGGTACTGACGCACTGCAATACCGGCGGGCTCGCGACCGCCGGCGAAGGGACCGCGCTCGGCGTCATCATCGCGGCGCACCGCCTGGGGAAGCAGATCCACGTCTACGTCGACGAGACGCGCCCGCTACTTCAGGGCGCGCGACTGACGACCTACGAACTCGCGCTTGCCGGCGTGCCGGCGACGTTGATCGCCGACGTTGCGGCCGCTGCGACGATGCGCGAGGAGAAGATCGCCGCGGTGATCGTCGGCGCCGACCGCATCGCGACCAACGGCGATACGGCCAATAAGATCGGGACGTATCAGGTGGCGATCGCGGCGGCTCATCACGGTATACCGTTTTACGTCGCCGCGCCGCGCTCGACGATCGACTTCACGCTCGCAAGCGGAGATGGGATCGCGATCGAGCAGCGCGGCGCGGATGAAGTTCGCACGTTCGGCGGGACGCCGACCGCTCCGGCCGATGTTGCCGTCTACAATCCGGCATTCGACGTGACGCCCGGTCATTTGATCGCCGGGATCGTCACCGAATACGGCGTCGCCCGGGCGCCGTACGCTCAGTCTATTCCGGATCTCGCGCTTCGTCCGAGCCTGCATGAAGTTTTACGACTTCATCGATAAACCGCCCGCGATCGGCCGGCTCGTCGTCGTCGAGGGCGTCGAGCGGCTCTTCGCCGAGCGCGCGCTGGCCGCGATTGTCGAACGTCAACTCGGGCCCGCGGAACGCGAGTTGAATCTCGAGCGCTTCGTTGCGAGCGAACTCGACAATTTCGGAGGCGTCGAGGCCGCCGTGGCGGCGCTACCGTTTCTCGGCAGCACGCGCATCGTCATCGTGCGCGGCGCGCACGACCTGCGCGCCGATCCGCGGCGCGCCTTGCTTGCCGCCGCGTCGACGGTCCCGGAAGGGAACACGCTCGTGATCGAAGATCTGGTCTCGCCCGGGAGCAAACGGCCCGAGCCGCTCGGGAAGCAACTTGGGCGCACCGCGCTGCGCATCGATACAACGCCTTCGGGCGATGCACGTGAACGCTTCATCGCCGAAACGCTCGCCGACCTCGGCGCGCGCGCGCAACCGGCGGCAATTGCCGCGCTGGTGGAAGCCGACTCGGATCTCGGCGCCGTCCGCACCGATCTGGAAAAGATGGCGCTCGGCGGAAAGACGATCACGTTGGACGACGTCCTGCGCGAGAGCCTGGTGAGCGACGACGTACGCGCGTACCAGTTCGCGAGCGCGGCGGTCGCCGGGCGGGCCGTCGACGCTCTGGAATTGGCGCGTGAGATGTTTGCGGGTGATCCGCGCAGCGCCGCCGTCCCGCTGCTGGCCGCGCTCGCTCAAGAGTATGGCCTGGTATGGGAGTTGGCCCGGCCGGGCGGCGCGCTACCGTCGCGCGCCCGCTGGCGCGAGCGCGATCTGCGGGTTGTGGCGAAGCGGATCGGCGAGCGGCGGGCCCGTCTGGGTTTTGAGCGCGCCGTGCGCGGCTTCGAGGCAGTGGTGACGGGGCGGGCTGACGACCCCCGGGTAATCGTCGAATTGGCCACCGTGGCCGGGGCCGAGGCGGCGCGCTAACCAGCCGAGCGACAGGATTGAAGCGCCGTGACGGGCAAGGTCGCCTCAGTCGCGGCGTACGCCTGTGGTTACGTTCGCCTTGCCTTACCCGATGGAACTTTTAAGGAGTTCTTCTTCATGCGCAGTTTCTTAACTCGACTGGCCCTCGTGGGAATCGTCGGGATTGCCTTAGTCGGATGTGGATCGAGTAATGGGACGACACTTCCCGGCGGCGCAATTCCGGGCGGTGCTGGCGGCGGACCGGTCAACATCACGCCGAGCGCCCCGGTTGCCGGATCGATCCCGGACTCGGGATTATTGGACGACGGGTCCCTCACGGCCGGCGCCGGAATAACCGCGCCCGGCACGCTATCCGGCTTCAACGTCGTGGGTGCTACCGACACGCAGGCTGCTCCCGACGGCGGACTCGATAGCGTTGCTTGCGTAACGCCTTGCCAGCCGGCGCCGACGGACACGTACATTACCACCATAAACGGCTACCATCAACTTGTCTGGCCCGGAAACAACAGCAATATCGTTGAGCTCAGGTATAATCCGGTCGGACGGGTCATGCCGAGCTTGGTCTATACCTTCGTGCTTGCCCCGGGGTCGTTCTTCACCTACAGCACCCTCATTGCGCACTGGCCCAGCGGCTTGCCCAGCGGAAGCTTGCCTACGGCGACCTCAGTGAGTCTTGAGCTGGTCGGCAACGGAACCTCTGCCGGTCCCGGCACGCTCGTGAATACCTACGACGTTCGAGTTACCTGCTCGCAACCAGCAGCTCCGCCGGCGAACGTTTTCGCTGCGAAGTGCGGTCCGCTGCCTGCGTACGGTTCGACTACCGGAAATACCGCCGGTCCGGCAGCGGTCGTCCCGGGAGCCGCCGGCGCGTTTACGCCGTATAACTATACGCTGTACGTCGAAGCAAACTATGCAGCTCCAACCGATCCGACCAAGTTCGCAAGCTTTAACTTCCTCTACGTTTACGGTATTCAATAGGTCTGACAATGGGGCTCGGGGTTTCGCCGTAGCGGCGAATCTCCGGGCCTCACGTCTTCAGCCCTAGCGGCCGGCGCTCGGCCAACCAAGGCGCGGTTTTCAGACTCGGCGAACCGCGCTTGGGATGGATGCCTCGACGTACGCTTCGCCGTTTTCCTGGAGATACGGACGGGCTGAGTTGCGCGCCCTGTTCTCGGAGCGAGAACGGCGCCGATTGTGGCGCGCGGTTTGGGTAGCGCTCGCGCGCTCGCAAGAGCGCAGCGGGTTGTTGACGCGCGCCGAGGTCGCGGACCTCGAGGCGCATGCAAACGACATCGACATCGACGCCGCGCTGGCGATCGAGCGCGAGATCGGTCATGACCTGATGGCCGAGATTCGAGTGTTCGCCTCCCAAGCTAAGATCGGTGGCGGAAAGCTGCACTTGGGCGCGACGTCGATGGATATCGAAGATACGGTCGAGACGTACCGTATGCGTCGCGCGCTATCCTCAATCGGCGAAAGCGTACAGATGGTGCTTCGCGGGCTCGCTGCGCGCATCGTGCAGTACGCCGATACGATCTGCATGGGCTACACGCACCTTCAGCCGGCGGAGCCGACGACGGTCGGCTACCGTCTCGCCGTCTACGCGCAGGATTTGCTTATCGACGAAGTGCAACTGCGCGGCGCGTTCGCGCAACTTACGGCGAAGGGGATTCGCGGCGCCGTCGGCACATCGGCCTCCTACGAACGGCTCCTGCGGGGCAGTGGCCGTAGCGCGCGAGACCAAGAAGAAGAGGTACTCTCACACTTCGACCTGACGGCGCGAGAGGTGAGCACGCAAACATACCCGCGCAAGCTCGACTACCTCGTTCTCTCCACGTTAGCCGGCGTCGGCGCGTCGCTCTCCAAGTTCGCCGCGGACGTGCGCGTACTCTCGTCGCCCGGCTTCGGCGAGATGTTCGAGGCCTTTGGTGCGAAGCAGGTCGGCAGTTCGGCGATGCCGTTCAAGCGCAACCCTGTGCTCTCCGAGCGCATCGATTCGCTGGCGCGGCTCTTGCCCGCGTATGCCGGCGTCGCTTGGCAGAACGCGGCGACGAACTATCTCGAGCGGACGCTCGATGACAGCGCCAATCGGCGCACGGTCTTGCCCGAAGCCTTTCTCTGCACGGACGAACTCCTCACGCTCGCAGCCAAGCTGGCCGAGGGTCTGCGCTTGGATGAGCGTCGCATCACGCAGAACCTGCGGACTTACGGCCCGTTCGCCGGCAGCGAGGCGGTCTTGCTCGAGGCGGTCAAAGCCGGCGGGGACCGCCAGGCCGTTCACGAGTCGATTCGAATCGCGGCGATGCTCGCCCACGAGGCGCTCGCGCGCGGCGGCGACAACTCGCTCGCACAGCATCTGACCGACGATCCCCACCTGACCGCGCTGCTCGACCCGGCGGAGATGCGCTCGTTGCTCGATCCAAGCGACCACATAGGTGACGCACCGGAGCGCGCGCGCCGTTTGGCCGAGCAGATCGGCGATCTGCAGCCTTTCCCGAAGCCGGGCGAACTCTTGGAGACTTCCTCGTGAACAAAGGTCTAGAAGTTGCTCGCGGCAAGACCAAAGTGCTCTACGAGATGCCGGGTCAGCCCGACGTTCTGGTCGTGCAAGCCCAGGATAGCATCACCGCCGGCGACGGCGCGCGGCGCGACGAGATTGCGGGCAAAGGCCGCATCGCGGCCAAGACGACCGCGCGCGTCTTCCGGCTGCTCAACCTCTGCGGATTGCCGACGCACTATCTCTCGGGCGGCGAGGACGACGACGATAACGAAATGCTGGTGCGACGCTGCACGATGATTCCGCTAGAAGTCGTCGTGCGCGGCGTGGCCGCCGGTTCGCTCGTTCGCCGCAAGCCCGCGATCGCACGCGGCTCGCTCATCGTGCCGCGTATGCTCGAATTCTTCATCAAGGACGATGCCAATCACGATCCGCTCATCGAGCCGGACGAGATCGTGGCGCGCGGCATCGCGAACCCGGCCGAGCTCGCCATGATGGGCGAGGTCGCGCGGATCACGTTCGAGATTTTGGCGCATGCCTGGCGGAGGCGCGAGACCGTCTTGGTCGATCTTAAGATCGAGTTCGGGCGCCTGATCGGCGGTGAGGGGCGCGGCAATCTCGTGATCGCGGATGTGATCGACAACGATTCGTGGCGCATCTGGCCCCAGGGGCGCGAAGAGCTGATGCTCGACAAACAGCTCTACCGTAACTTGCACGAGGTGACGCCGAGCGATCTCGAGCGCGTGCGCGACAACTACGAGCGGGTCGCCGAGTTGGTCGGGACCTTCCCGGTTACGCGGACGGGGACGATCGCGCTCGTGGCCGATGGCGCGCAGGCCGTGCCGCTGTTGGAGCCGGTCGTGCGCTCACTCTCGCCGTTCGGCGTGCAGTGTTTGCGCCGCGTGGTCTCGACGCACTTGGTGCCGGGGTTTGCGATCCAGATCGTGCAGCAGCTCGACGCGACGTTCCCGCGCCTCGTCTACATCGCATCCGGCCCACACGTGGCTGCGGTACTGGCGGCGGCGACGCCGAACCCGGTCTTCGATGTGACCGAGATGGAAGCGGACGAACTGGCACTCGCGATCGGGAAGGTGCTGGCGCTCGACGACACCGTCACGTTCGGACGGACGCTCTTGGTGCAGGCCAACGCACGCTCCGCCGTCCTGCAGGCCGATGCGCAACTGAATTCGCCGCCGCCGGGGCCGAACGGAACGCTTGCCTGAATTGAAGGTGCGCGGCGTCGACGATGTCGCGCTGCAGGCGGAGATTCGTGCGCGCGGTCTGGCGCTCAGCCTGCTCGAGATTCGGCAGATCGCCGAGCGCTTGGGCCGGGATCCTTCGATTGTCGAGTGCCACGCGTTCGATGCTCAGTGGAGCGAGCATTGCTCGTACAAGAGCTCGCGACACTTCTTGAAGCGCCTGCCGACTGAAGGGCCGACGGTGATGCAAGGTCCGCAAGAGGACGCCGGTATCGTGCACCTCGGCGAATGGCAGGGCGAACGGTACGGTATCGTGATCGCGCACGAGTCCCACAATCATCCTTCGCAAGTCGTGCCGTTTGAAGGCGCCGCGACCGGCGTGGGCGGCATCGTGCGCGACGTGCTGTGCATGGGCGCGCGAGTGATCGCGCTGGCCGATCCGTTGCGCTTCGGACCGCTCGAGGATCCGCATTCGCGCTATGTCGCGCAAGGTGTGGTCGATGGGATCGCCGCCTACGGAAATGCGATCGGCGTTCCGAATATCGCGGGCGACGTCTACTTTCACGAAGGTTTCCGGGACAACTGTTTGGTCAACGTGGTCGCACTGGGGTTGATCAAAGAATCCGAGATCATTCATTCGGTCGCGCCGGCCGGCTCGGCGGGCTGGGATATCGTGCTCGTTGGGAAGGCGACCGATCGCAGCGGTTTTGGCGGAGCGGCGTTCTCGTCGCTCGTGTTGGACGAGGCGGATGCCGAATCGAACAAGAGCGCAGTCCAAGTGCCGGATCCGTTCTTGAAGAACGTGATTATGCGCGCGTCGTATCGCGCGTTCGAGGCGATTCGCGAACTCGGGTTAACCGTCGGCTTCAAGGACCTGGGCGCCGGCGGCATCATGGGCTGCACGGCGGAGTTGGCGGCAAGCGGTGGTTTTGGCGCACGGATCGATCTGGATACATGCCCTACGACGCAGCCTGACTTGCCGGCCGCCGTCATCGCCGTCGGCGAGACGCAAGAGCGCCTGGCGTGGGTCGTCCCGCCGTCATTCACGCCTCGTCTGCTCGAGATCTACAATGAAGAGTTTTCGCTGCCGATGATCGCGCGCGGCGCACAAGCCGCGGTGATCGGAACGGTGACGACCGAAAAGGAGTACGTCCTCACGCGTCGCGGCGTTGAAGTGATGCGTGTGCCGATCGATTTTCTGGCCGGCGGTATCAGGTACGATCGTCCGTACGAGTTGCCGCAGCCGGCAGTCCCTGAGGAGAGAAACGCATACAGGGAGATGATCTCGGAGGTAACGTCCAGCGAGTCGAGCACGGCGAGCGATCTCCCCCAGCCGGGTTCCGAACCGGACGTAGCGGCCGAGGCAACCGAGATTGTGCGAACGATCGAGATTCATTTTCGCTTGGACGATTGGTGTGCTTTTGACCGCGACCTGGCTTTTCGGATGCTGGCGCACCGGGACGTCTGTTCGCGGCGAGCGATCTACGAGCGATTCGATTCCGTCGTGCGCGGCGCGACGTCGATTCAATGTGGATATGCCGACGCCGGCGTCGTCGTGCCGATTCCAGGCTCGCCGCTGGCGGCCGCGCTTTCGGTCGATCACAACCCGCGCTACGCGCAACTCGATCCCGGCCTCGCCGCCGAACATGCCGTTTGTGAAGCGATCCGAAATGTCGTGTCGGTCGGAGCCCGGCCTGCGGGACTCACCGACTGCTTGAACTTTGGCAATCCCGAACGTCCCAAGGATTTCGGCGCCTTCGTCGCAGCGGTCGACGGCATTGCAAGAGCCGCGACGGCATTGTCGGTTCCCTTTGTCTCCGGCAACGTGAGTCTGTACAACCAGTCAGCCGCCGGCACGTCGATACCGCCCTCCGCAATCATCGCCTGCGTGGGAACGATCGCCGACGTGTCGCGCAGCATGACGCCCGGGTTCAAACGCGCTGGGAGTCAGTTGTACTATGTGGGCAGGGTGGGCGAACATATCGGCGGCTCCGTACTTGCCGAAGTCAACGGGATCGCGCAGAGCCGTCTCCCGCCCATCGATTACGTCGAGGTTCGGCGCCAGCTCGCGATCGTGCTGGATGCCATCGCGTCCGGGATCGTGCTCTCGGTGCACGACGTTTCCGACGGCGGCATCTTTACGGCGGTCGCTGAAATGGCATTCGCGACGCATGGGCGCGCGCGGATCGGCGCCGAGTTGATGCACCACCATCCGGAGCCTCCGAGGCTCGCCTGGTGCACCGGACCCGCGACGGCGTTCTTCGGCGAACACGGCGGATTCATTCTTGAAGTGACACCCGGTTTCCACGCTTTATTGGAAGACTACGGCGCGGAGCGCGACTACTTTTGGCCAATTAACGGGATGACGTCGGAGAAATATGAACTGGCGATCGACGGCGACGGCTGCAAGTACACATACTCATTTGACGAACTCTACGAAGCCTGGTCGGCGCCGTTGCGGAACTTCTACGAAGAGTTGCCGCAGTGAGTGTGAGTGAGGCTCGCCGGGCGCGAGTTGGCATCCTAATCTTTCCCGGGACAAATAGCGAAGAAGAGACGCTTCGCGCCTGCCAAGCGGTTGGGCTGGATACCGAGCTCGTGCACTGGAACGCCGATCTCGATGCGGTGCGATCGTTCGATGCGTACGTCTTGCCGGGCGGGTTCGCCTACGAGGATCGAGTGCGCGCGGGCGCGATAGCGGCGCACGATCGGTTGATGCTCGCCGTCCGTGAAGGCGCGGCGGCGGGTAAACTCGTGCTCGGCATCTGCAACGGCGCGCAGGTCTTGCTCGAAAGCGGGCTTGCGCCCGGGCTCGACGGCGCGGTCGCCGTTCAGGCCGGATTCGCCAAGAACGCGCCGCATGGAAAATTTCGCTCGACACACGTTTACGTCAAACTCGCGATCCCGCCGAACCGCTGCGCGATCACCGCTGGGCTGTCGCCGGGCGCTGTCATCCCGGCCTGGGCGTCGCACTGCGAAGGGCGCCTCGCGGCCCAACTCGACGTCCTCGATCGAATCTCGCGCGCGAATCATGTGGCGTTCGTGTACTGCGACGCAAGCGGAAACGTCACACCCGAGGCGGTCCCGAACGGCTCGGCGCTCGGCGCGGCTGCGGTCACAAACCAGCGCGGCAACGTGCTGGCGATCATGCCGCATCCCGAGCGCGACGCTTGGACCTTCATGCATCACGACACATCGCGGGAACAAGCGCGTGGGAATGCAAGCGCCATGCTCGCGACCTCGGGCGGCATCGCGCTCTTTGAGAGCCTCGCGAAGGCGCTGGCGCGATGACCGTAACGCGCTGCGTCGAGGTCGCGCTGACGATTCCCGACAATGAGGCCGAGACGGCGCTCGCGACCTTGCGGCGTCTCGGGGTCGAACTCGCTCAGTTGCGGCGCGCCGACCTCTATCGCGTCGAACTCAATCCCGCGCAGGAGGACGCCGTCATCGCGACCTTGCGCGACCTCGAGACGATCTACAACCCTAACAAACACTCGCTGCGGGTTCGGGCCGACCGCAAACCGCAAGCCGGCGAACTTTGGGTAGAAGAGCTGCATGGTGAGAGCCGCTCGAGTGCCGCGGCCGCCCGAGCGGGCCAGGTCCGAATAGCGGGCCGGCTTCTCCCCGGCGTAACGCGGATCGAGCGCTTCACGGCGTGGCGCATGCTCGAGAACGGCGGCGAGGCGGCCGGGCCGGAGGTCGTCGCGCGCGCGGCCCAAACTCTGCTCTGTAATCCAGCGTTTCAGAAAGCAACCGTCCGATGATCGCACCCGAACTCTTACCGACGCCGGCCATGCAGAGCGAGGGCGACTTTTATACGATCGCGACGCTCGGCTCGCATTCGGCGTTGCAAATCCTCAAGGGTGCGCACGATGAGGGCTTCAAGACGCTGGCGATCGCCAACCGCGAAACCGAGCGGCTCTACCGCTCGTTCAGTTTCGTCGACGAGGTCATCGCGATCTCAAAATATTCGGAGTTCATGTCGCTCGTGCCGCAACTCGAGCAACGCAAGATCGTCATCGTGCCGCACGGTTCGTTCGTCGCCTATCTCTCGCTTGAAGAACACAAGCGGATGACGATCCCGTATTTCGGGAACAAGGCCGTCCTCGATTGGGAGGCGAGCCGCGAATTACAACGCGTTTGGCTGACCAAGGCCGGCCTCACCCTTCCGCGTCAGTTCAAGACGGGCTCGGAGATCGACCGGCCGGTCATCGTGAAACTCTATGGCGCCCAAGGCGGCAAGGGGTATATGTTCGTGCGCGACGCGATCGATTTCGAGCGCCGCGCCGGCGAGTTGACGCGCCAGAACTATACGCTGCAAGAGTACATCATCGGCGTCCCGCTCTATATCCACTACTTCTACTCGCCGCTGACCGGCAAGCTCGAGATCATGAGCATGGACCGCCGGTATGAAACGAACGTCGACTCGCTCGGCCGCATCCCCGCGGCCGCGCAGGAAGGGATGGACGTCAGCCCGAGCTATGTCGTCGTCGGCAACTCGCCGATCTCACTGCGCGAGTCGATGCTGGCCGAGGCATACCGCATGGGCGAGGACGTGGTGCGCGTGAGCCAAGAGATCTGTGCGCCCAAGGGCCTCTTCGGCGCCTTTTGCATCGAGACGATCATCACGCCCGACGCGCAGTTCTACATCATGGAGATCTCGGCCCGAATCGTCGCCGGCACGAACCTCTTCATCGACGGGTCGCCGTACTCGTACCTGAACTATAGCGAACCGATGTCGACCGGTCGGCGCATCGCGCGCGAGATCAAGAACGCGCTCCTCTCGAATTCGTTGCATGCGGTTCTCGACGATGGCGTGGCCGATTCTTAAACGCGGCGCGGCCGCACTGTTCTTGACGCTGTCGCTGTTGACGCCGCTCGCGAGCAGCGCCGCGATCGAGACCGATCCGCTCGCGCTCTACGCGACCATGCGCAAAGCCTACGACGATGGCGCCTCCAAAGGCTGGCCGTTTGTCGCGGAGGCCTACTATCAGACGGCGGTTTTCGATGCGGGGCGCTCGTACGCGCTCTTCAAACCGTCCGACGCGCAGTATGCGGAGATCGCCGCACTTGCGGTCGATGTGGCCACGCAGATGCACTACAATCCGCTTACGAACGACGATGCGTCGGAGTGGTACGTGCGCGACGCCTGCGTGTGGGTGCAAGATCACGGAGACCTCGAGCGCGCCGCCAAAGCTTCGATGCTCCTGACACGCCTGACGACGGGCGAGCGCGATCCGGCGGTTCTCTCCGACCAGGCCGAAGAAGATGCCGTCGCGGTCGCCAAGAGTTTTCATCACGACGCCGACTCGCTCGTGCAGGTGATCGTCGCCGATGTGCGGGCTTACAACCTCACGAAGGACGGAAAGTACCGCAGCCTCATGCTGGCGCACGGGGCCGATCCCGGGCTCCCGCTCGTTCGCGTGCCGAGCCCCGAGAACATCGAGCTGTTCACGATCGCGCGCGATGCTGCCACGACGAGCGACGCGGCCTTCAACGAAGCCGATCGGGCGAACGCCAAGAGCATCGACGAGCGCCGCAACCGCACGCCGGAGTTGCAGGTCATCGGCCGCATCAAGGCGATCCCGCACGACCTGCGCCTGACGCGGACCGCACCGGCGGATGAATACTTCGGCAACTCGAAGCTCTCACCGATCGGCGTGAACAACGAGGTCGTGCGCATCAACCGGTATCTCGATGCCGGCTGGGGGAGCCGCATGGCTTCGGATGCGTTGCTGCTTCTCGGCTCGATCCAAGATTGGCAGCGCCAGTATCCGCACGATGCGACCTTGCCGCAACATCTGTTCGACGTCTACCGCTTGCTGAAACGGGTCGATGCCGAGGCGACACAGCCCGAGGCCGAAAAGATTCGGATGCTGTTGCTCGTGCAGTACGCAAGTTCTCCTCAGGCACGCCAATTGGCCGCGTCGTAGGCGCGATGCTCGAGCAACGCATCGCGGATGCACTGGCTCGCTACGACAAGCAGCGTCTCACGTTGGCATCCGTTGGAAGCCATTCGGCGCTCGACGTCGCCTCGGGCGCGCGCGCCCAAGGCTTACGCAGCATCGTTGTGACCGCACGCGGCCGCGACCGAACCTATGCGCAGCACTACACGCGTCGCTCCGGCCCCGACCGTGGCTGCGTCGACGCGACGATCGAACTGGAAGTGTTCTCAGAAATATTGGCCCCCGCAGTTCAGCAGCGCTTGCTCGATGAGAACGTGCTCTTCGTGCCGAATCGCTCGTTCGAAGTCTATCTGCACGAGCGCTATTCGTACGACGAGATCGAGCGCGGCATGCTGACGCCGTTCTTCGGCAATCGCCGGCTCTTACGGGCCGAAGAGCGCGATGAGCCCGAGAACCAATACGCTCTGCTGACGCGCGCGGGCATTCGGCACCCGCGCAGTTTTGCGTCGCGCGACGAGATCGATGGCTTGGTGATGGTCAAGGCCGCACACGCGGTCGTCGGTTTCGAGCGAGCGTTCTTTCTGTGCGGCTCGCCCGCGCAGTACGATGCGGAGGCGGAGAAGCTGCTCGCGGCGGGGATGGTGAGCGAGACGGGGCTTCGCGCCGCGCGTATCGAGGAGTTCGCGCTCGGCCCGACGATCAATCTGAATTTCTTCTACTCGCCGATCCTCGGCGAACTGGAACTCTCCGGGACCGATACGCGGCGGCAGACGAACCTCGACGGTCTGCGTTCGCTGCCGCCCGCGCAACTCGAAGCGGCGCGCGACATACCGGTGCGCATGGAAGAGGCGGGCCATATCGCGGCCACGCTCACGGAGTCGATGCTGGAGTCGGCTTTCGAGCTTGGCGAACGCTTTGTCGCAGCCGCGCGCGAGGCGAATCCACCCGGTGTGATCGGTCCGTTCGCGTTGCAGTGCGTGGTCGTTGCCGGGCCACCCAAAGCGTTCGTGGTCTACGACGTATCGTTACGCATTCCGGGCTCGCCGGGGACGCGCTACACGCCGTACGGAGCCTACCGTTGGGGCCGCGACATCTCCGTCGGGGAACGCATCGCCATGGAAGTTGTGTTCGCTCGCGACGCCGGGAGGCTCGGCGACATCGTCACCTGAGTCACGGCCGCCGGGCGCTGGTTGAGGCCGACGATAATCTCGGTTGAGAGTGCGATGACGAAGCCGAGCGTCACCATGGCCGTCGCCAGGATCGTCGTGCCGCCGAGCCGCTTGAGCATCGACCAGAGTTCGCCGATGACGAAGACGAGCGCGCCGGCGGCGACCGCCAGGAAGAGCGTCGAGAGCAGCGGCGAGACGAAGACGTAGCCGACGATCGTCCCGAGGAAGGTTGGGCCGCCCGCGACGAGACCCGCAACGGCAAGTTGCGACCAAGTCGGCACGGTGTCGCGGCCGGCGAGCGGCGCCGCGATTCCAAAACCTTCGGTCGCATTGTGCAATCCGAAACCGACGATCAGCCCGAGTGCGAGCGCCGTTTGTCCCGACGCCGCAGACGCGCCGATCGCCAGACCCTCAGCGAAGTTGTGCGCGCCGATCCCGATCGCGATCATCATGGCGAGTGCGAGCGGCTGTTCGCTCGCGGCGGCGCCGCGCTTGGCAAACTGGGTCGCAATCGAACCGAGTCCGACCAGACCGATCAGCAGGCCGCCCACGAGCGCGCCTGAGAGCGCGAACGGAAAAGCTCCGCCGGCATGCCAGCCGGCGATGCCGATCTCGACCGGCGACGACGCATCGTGCGCGATCTCGACCACCAGAAAGACCAGGATGCCGATGGCGAGCGCGTTCAACGCGCCGACCGTTGCGATCGGCAGGCGGCGCGCCCGTGCGACCGGCAGACCGAAGAAGATGGTGAGCCCGGCGATCGCTCCGAGTAAGACGGTCGAACCGAAGTCGAGGCCGCGACGCGCGGGCGGGGCCAGGTTCATGCCGGCCATGGCCGCGCCCATGCGCGACATCGTGTTCGGCGTCCCGCGATAGTGGAGCGCGCTGATCAATCCGTCGGGGTGCTCGGTCGCGTCCTCGACGTGATCGCCGATGTGACAGTGCAGCAGCCACGTCGCCGGCTGCGCGTTCCCGGTGACGGTGACGTCCACGCGCTGGCCGGGCGCGATCAGCACCGTGTCTTGAATATCGCTGTGATCGAGCGGTGACGCATCGCGCGCGATGATCTGCATGTCGTGACCGTGCGCATGCATCGTATGCATCTCTTCGCCCGAAATGTTGATCCAGCGAATACGAATTCGCCCGCCGCGTTCGATTTCATACGGCGTCGTGGCGGGATACGATTTGCCGTTGAGCGTGAAATGATTCTCGGTCGCACCCTGTATCTGCCACGACGAGAGGATGCCGAGGTAGTCGTGCGCGACGCGTTCTTCGGGACGCGGCGAGGCAGGTTCGACAATGATCGCTCCGTAGAGCCCCGCATCGAGCATCGATTCCGGTCCGTGCGTGTGGTAGATGAACGTCCCGCTCTGCTTGGCGACGAACGAGTACTCGTACCGGCCTTTCGGCTGCACCAGAGCTTGCGAGATGCCGGCGACGCCGTCCATCATCTCCGGAGCGCCGTGAATCCCGTGCAGATGGATCGTGTCGCCGACCGTCAGATCGTTGCTGAACTCGATGACGACGCGATCGCCCTGCCGCACGACGAGGGCCGGGCCCGGAACCACGCCGTTGTAGGTCTTCGCCATCACGGTCAGGCCGGGTTTGAGCGTCCAGGGCGCTTCGCGCGCGACGATGTGAAAGGTCTTCGTGGGGCCGTTCGTATCGGGAACCGCTTGGTATGCCCCATCCCGGCGCCGCACAACGCGCGATTCGCCCGGCGCAGGGGTCGCGAGCGGGATCGGCCCTGCGATGGGCTGGAGGCCCAAGGCGGACGCATCGACGCCGGGCAGCACCGCGTCGGTGTCGGCCGGAGCTGCGGCCGGCAGCGCCAGGACTACGGTCCAGACGATCAAGACGGCCAGGCCGAGCCGGGGGAACCAGGGTTGCGCCATCGGGATTTAGAGCCGCCTTACGAGTGAATTAGGTAAGCCTAATTAGTAGTACCCCGCCCCCCGGGACCGCCCCTTCGGCACGCTCCTTAGGAGCCCGCATCTCGGCTGCGGAAGAGCGCAGCGATGATGGTGCAGTCGCCGGTCGCCACGGTCGTGATTTTGGATTTTGGGGCGCAATACAGCCAGCTGATCGCGCGCCGTGTCCGCGAGGCATGCGTCTACTCCGAATTGTTGCCGCACGATACGCCTTGGAGCGAGATCGCGCGCCGCAATCCAGCCGCCGTGATCCTCACCGGCGGACCGGAGAGCACCCTCGCACCAAACGCGCTCGGCGTCGATCCACAGCTCTGGCAGGCCGGCGTTCCGGTGCTCGGCATCTGCTACGGGATGCAACTGATCGCACGCGATCTGGGCGGCGCGCTCGTCGAATCGACGCATCGCGAATTCGGACCTGCGACGTTGCGCTTGTTGGGAGCTTCGCCGCTCGTTGACGGCGTGCCGGAGCAGAGTCGCGCCTGGATGTCGCACGGCGATACCGTCGAGCAAGCGCCGCCGGGCTTCACGGTGCTTGCGAGCACCGCGAGTTGTAAGGTTGCGGCCTTCGGCGATCCGGACCGGCGCATCTACGGCGTGCAGTTTCATCCTGAGGTCGCGCACACGGAAGCCGGCCGGCAGATCATTTCGAACTTTTTGCACGGCGTAGCTGCGATTCCAGCAACGTGGCAGATGGAGTCGTTTGTCGAACGGGCGATCGGCGAGATTCGCGCACAAGTCGGCGCTGGACGCGTTATCTGCGCGCTCTCCGGCGGCGTCGATTCGGCGGTCGCGGCGACGCTCGTCGCCCGCGCGATCGGCGAACGGCTCACCTGCATCTTCGTCGACACCGGGCTGTTGCGCAAAGGCGAGGCGCGCGACGTCATGCACGCGTTCCGCGATATCTTGCATCTCAACGTGATCAAGGTCGACGCGGAGGAACGTTTCCTAGCGCGCTTGGCGGGCGTCATCGATCCCGAAGAGAAGCGCATTCGTATCGGCCACGAATTCATCGCAATCTTCGAAGAAGAGTCGCTCAAACTGCCGGATATAGCATGGCTCGTGCAAGGTACGCTCTATCCGGACGTGATCGAATCCAAGACCCCGGGATCAAAAGCCGGGCACAAGATCAAGTCGCATCACAATGTCGGCGGCCTGCCCGAGACGATGGCCCTGAAACTCGTCGAGCCGTTACGTTCGCTCTTCAAGGATGAAGTGCGTGAGGCCGGACGCGTTCTCGGTCTGCCGGAAGCAATCGTCGAACGGCAACCGTTTCCCGGGCCCGGCCTGGCGGTTCGCGTGCTCGGCGAAGTGACGGCGGAACGCTTGAAAACCGTGCGTGCCGCGGATGCAATCGTCACGAGCGAGATCGAAGCCGCTACGCTCGCGCCGCGGCCGTGGCAGTATTTCGCGGTGCTGACGCCCTTGCAGAGCGTCGGCGTAATGGGCGACGGCCGCACCTATGCGAATCTCGTCGCGATCCGCGCGATCACGAGCGAGGACGGTATGACGGCCGACTGGGCCCGCTTGCCGCACGAACTCTTGGAACGCATCAGCACGCGGATCGTCAACGAAGTTCCCGGCATCAATCGCATCGCCTACGACGTTACCTCCAAGCCCCCCGCCACCGTGGAGTGGGAGTAACCGCCGATTAAGATACTAGTCGTCGGTAACGGGGCGCGCGAGGATGCGTTGGCCTGGAGGCTCGCGCAATCGCCGTCGTGCGACGCGCTCTTCGCTGCGCCGGGCAATGCCGGCACGGCGCGGCGCGGCGAGAATTGGGCGATCTCAGCGACCGACGGCAAGATGCTGGTCGCCCGCTCGCGCGAAGCGTCGATCGATTTGGTCGTGATTGGTCCGGAGACCGCGATCGCCGCAGGCGTCGCCGACCGTTTTCGCGAGGCCGGCATCGCGACGTTCGGACCGGGGCGAAGTGCGGGACGGCTCGAGTCCAGCAAGATCTTCGCCAAGCGCTTTATGGAGCGTTACGGCGTGCCGACGGCCAAGTCGCGCGTCGTCCATTCGCTCGCCAACGCGCAGCGCGCGCTTAGCGATTGGGAAGGCGCGTGCGTGGTGAAAGCGGATGGTCTAGCGGCCGGCAAAGGCGTCGTCGTCGCGCCGGATGCGACAAGCGCGGGTGCGCTGTTGCACGAGTGGTACGGCGGCAGCGGCGTCCCCGGTGGTGGTGCCGACGTGCTGCTCGAGACGAAGCTGGAGGGCCGCGAGGTCAGCGTCTTCGCGATCGGAGACGGCCGAACGTTCGAACCGTTTGCGGCCGCCTGCGATTACAAGCGCGCCGGCGACGGCGATACCGGTCCGAATACGGGCGGCATGGGCGCGTACTCGCCGCCCGCCGGCTTTCCGCCGGAGATGTTCGAGAGCGTGCGCGAGAAAATTCTCGAGCCGATGGCGCGCGGTCTGACGGAAGAAGGCGAGCGCTACATCGGCGTCCTCTATTGCGGTTTGATGTGGACCGCGAGCGGGCCGGTGGTCATTGAATTCAACGTCCGATTCGGCGATCCCGAAACGCAGGTGATGATGCCGCGCGTGCGCGGCGATTTCGCGCAACTTCTGTCAAGCGCCGCGCGCGGTTCGGTTGAAATCGGCGCCGCGACACTTAGTGACGAAGCCTGCGTGGGCGTGGTCTTGGCGACGGCCGATTACCCGCGCACGAGCGCGCCGCTCGCCGGACTTTCCGCTGACGTATCGCTGCCCGCGGGGAAGATTGCATTCTGGGGCGGCTCGACGCTGCGCGAGGGTCGTGTCGATTCGAAGGGCGGCCGCGTCCTGACGGTCACCGCACTCGGCGCGACGCTCGGCGACGCGCGGGCCAACGCCTACTCGGCCGTGGACGAGTTAGCACACCGCATCGGCGGGGGATCCTCGCTGACCTACCGTAGCGATATCGCTGAAACCCCTCCCCAAAGCCAGGTGTAGTGAAGAATATGTACTTGCAATCTCCGAAGGCTCAAGTTGGCGCGCCGGCGATCTCTACATCCTCGCTGCTCGGCCAGGTTCTTGGCATTACGGGCTCGGGTTTCTTGATCAGCGCGGCGTCGGGGTACGTCACCACGTCGCTCGGTCTGCCGGTCCTCATAGCGCTCGGCGCCTTGCTCGTCGGTTTCGGATTTCTGATCGCGATCCACGCGACGCGCGCCAACCCGACGATCTCGTTGCTGATGTTCTACCTGTTCGCGGTCTGCGAGGGAATCGGCATCGGACCGACGGTGATGGCGTACGCGCGGCTCGATGGGCCCGGAGTCGTGATCGACGCGGCCGCGACGACCGGGATGGGTATGCTCACGCTTGCGGCGATCGTGTACCTTACGAGCTTTGACTATCGGAAGCTCTCCGGCATCGCGTTCGGCGCGCTGATCGCCCTGCTCGTCGTCGGATTGATCTCGGCCTTCACGCACTTCTTGCAGCCGGGCGTCTACTCGTGGCTGACGCTCGGGGTCTTCACGCTGCTCGTGCTGGTCGATTTCGCGCGCATTCGCGCCGGTGGCGACGGGCAGAGCGCGATCGAGATGGCGACTTCGATCTATCTCGACGGCATCAATATTTTTTTGGCGCTGTTGCAAATTCTCGGCGGCCGCCGGCGTTGAGGGCGTAGCTCGACATGTGCGGAGTCGTCGGGCTCTACGCGCCTGGGCATGATGTCGCGCGAATGGCATACTTTGGCCTGTACGCGCTGCAGCATCGCGGTCAAGAGTCGGCTGGGATCGCGGTCTCGGACGGCGCATCGATCGTTTGCCACCGCCAGATGGGGCTGCTTTCGAGCATCTTCGACGAGGATATTCTCAGCAAATTGCAGGGCTACATCGCGGTCGGCCATACGCGTTACTCGACGACCGGGTCGTCCGCCGTGGTTAACGCTCAGCCGCTCCTTGAGCACGCGCCGTTCGGCGACGTAGCGCTTGCCCACAACGGAAACTTGACCAACACCGACGAGATGCGGGCCGGCCTCTCGCCGATTACCGTGCTGCAGGCGACCTCGGATTCCGAAGTGCTGGAGCGCCTGATCGTCGAGGCGCCGGGCGACGATATGGCCGCCCGAATTCGACATGTGATGACGCGCGCCGAGGGCGCATACTCGATCGTCATGTCGACCGAGAACGCGCTGTACGCTTTCCGCGATCCGTGGGGCGTCCGGCCACTTTGCTACGGGCGCAACCCGGGCGGCGGCTACATGTTCGCTTCTGAATCGTGCGCGCTCGCGACCGTCGGCGCGCAATTTATCCGTGAGTTGGATCCGGGTGAAATCATGTGGGTCGACGGCGAAGGACTCCACTACGAGAAGATCGCGCAACCCAAACCGCAGGCACTGTGCATGTTCGAGTACATCTATTTCGCGCGTCCCGACTCGCTACTCGACAATCGCTCGATCTACATGGCGCGGCTCGAGATGGGCCGGCAACTGGCGCGCGAGCATCCGGTTGAGGCCGATGTGGTGATGGCCGTGCCCGATTCGGCGATCCCCGGCGGCATCGGCTTCGCGCAGCAGATCGGCCTGCCGTACGTCGAGGGCTTGATCAAGAATCGTTATATCGGCCGAACGTTCATCAGCCCCGATCAAGCGATGCGTAATCGCGGCGTGCAACTCAAGTTTAATCCGATCGTCGAGAACCTGCGCGACCAGCGCGTCGTCGTCGTCGACGATTCGATCGTTCGCGGCACGACCACGCCGCGCATCATAAAACTCTTGCGCGATGCCGGTGCACGCGAAGTGCACGTCCGCATCACCTCGCCGCCGATCATCCATCCCTGTTATCTTGGTGTGGACATGGCAACGCACGAAGAACTGATCGCGGCGAACCTGACGATTCCGGAGATCTGCGAAAAGATCGGCGCGGATTCGCTCGGCTATTTGAGCAAAGAAGGTCTGTTAAATGCGACGGGCCGCAAACGTGGCGAGATGTGCCTCGGCTGTCTCACCGGCGAATACCCCGAGACCTACAACGGTCCGCCGGTGCAGGCGGTCGCGGTGCGGCACTAGCCTACGACGGCCGGCGCGCTGCCGAGTGAAGGAGCGACGGATCATACCTGAACCTCCAAACTTATCGGGCGCAGATACTGCTGATCTCGTTGAGGAAATCCGCGACGCGCCCTTGCGCGTCGCCTTCGGCAGCGGGTTGCTGCCAGTGCAGGATGAGGTCGTCGAACGACTCCTTACCGATCTCCGAACGGAGGGCATCGATCGAGTCGAAGCAACGTTCGACGTGAGCGAAGTAACCGGGCAGAGTTCCGCCGTTCTTGCCCCCGGTCTCGTTCCAACGTTCGGCGACGATTCCATACACGTGCGATTCGAAAAGATGTTCGAGGAGGTTGCGGCGCCAGTACGGATAGGTGATGGTCGCCATGTTCCAGTTCGCAGCTTTGCAGCGCACGTCGGCGCGCAGCGCGACCGAGCCGTTGGTGAACGTCATGGGATAGACCGTGCACACCGTCGGCCGTTCCGCGTAGATCCCGCAACGCCGGAAGCCGTCGGGTAAGTGCATCAGAAACGTGCAGGCACGTTCGTTGGCCGCGTTCTTGCCGAGATAGAGCGCACGCCGCTCGCTGCCGAGCAAAAAGGCGCCCTGACCGGCCGGCTCGTCAGGGCCGGCCGTCAGAAACTGTTCGAACTGGAGCGCTTGGGCCTGTTTGATCCGCCAGGCGTCGTAGCCGGTCACGCGCACGATGACATCGTAGCAACACATCCCGGTGCAGGTGGCGCAAGTGTCGCTCACGCCGAGTACGTGTCCAGCAGGAAACGGCAGAAATCCGGATAGGCAAGCTCGGCGGGTCGATTGAGGTTCGCCACGTACTCGTTCCACGTCGCAACAAAGTGCGTGTAGCGCTCGCGGGCTTGCTCCTCAGCGCGTAAGAGTTGCTGGTCGCCGGCGTCGGGCGTCACGTGCGACCAGTCGCACGTGCAGCCTTCGGTTGCGAATTGGATCGCACCGTCCACCAATTGGGCTGGAAACGATCGGCACGTCGCCGGCCGCCCCGCTCCGAGTCCGCAACGCGCCGCACCGTCCGACGCACGGATGAGGAATGTGCAAAAGGGCTTGCTCCCTTCCTCGAGTTGCAGGCGCACCAGGGCCGCGCGATAGCGCCGGTCGCTCGTATCGAGAGCGAAGGCGCCGAAATCGTCCGGCCCGCACGGCAGCGCGGCGGTGAACGTCCACGGCGGGACGGAGAGCGTGCGGGCAATCCGCGTCAAGTCGTCGCCGGTGATGAAGACCGTGTAATACGAGCAGCACGTCTTCTCCGGGCAGCGAAGCCAGCGCGCGACGCGCGATTCGACCGGCGCGATCATGCCGCACTCATTCGTTCAACGCAAGAGGGGCCCTCGCTTGCGGCGAGGGTCCCCGCCACGTCGGTGGCTCCTACGATCTGGCCTTAGAAGCTCAACTTGACGAAGAGCGGCATGTTCTCCGCGGTTGCGCCCTTGTGTTCTTTGTAGTCCCACTTGAAGAACGAGGGGCTTTCGCCCTTGATCGCGTGCTTTTGGTACGAACCGTCCGCGAGCTTCACGGTGGGCACCCACTTGTCGGCCGGCGAGAGCTTGAGGAATTCCTGAGAAGAGAGCTTCGATTCGCCCCAACTAAATGACTGGACCCCGATCGTCAGGTTCTGACCGCTCGGAACCTTCAACGAGTAGACGCACGTGCTCGGATCTTTGCCGAGCATGGCGTTGGTCTGCGCGACGATTGGCCCTGTAAAGTCATTGCCTTTGTGAGCGACGACGACGAGCTTCAAACACTCGGCATCGGTCAGCTTAAGTTCTTTGTAGAGTGAACCGTCGGCTTTCTGGAACTCGATGAGGCCATCGAGCTTCAAGAACATATCCACGGCAGCGGCGACGCGCGTCACCGCGGGCGGCTTGCTGGGCGAGCTAGTGGCGCGCGCAACGGTTGGGACGGCGATCGCGATGGCGATTGCAAAACAGGCGAAGAAGACGAGAAGGCCGGACATGGGGTACCTCCGACTGCAGAAGCTCAGTTTTCAGGGCCAAATGCCATTTAGCCCGCCTTCGAGCGGGTACCTGGCTAACGCATGACGACGCCGGCAGGTTCCAGCCAACCGCGAGGCTGAGCAACCAGGCATGAAGACCGTTACCGCCGCGATGCCCCTCACCCAGCTCGGCCGCACCGGCCTTCGGGTTTCCCGCATCTGCCTCGGCACGATGACGTTCGGCGCGCAATGCGACGAGCCGACCTCGGGGGCGATCATGGATGTAGCTGCCGAGCACGGCGTGGATTTCTTCGACACTGCCGATATGTATCCGATTCCGAGTGTGCCGGAAACGGTCGGCCGCACCGAGGAGTTCGTGGGCCGCTGGCTGCGCGGAAAGCGCGACCGGTTCGTGCTGGCGACCAAGGGCTTCGGGGCGATGGGGCCGGGGCCGAACGAGCGCGGAAACTCGCGCGTCCACTTGATGCGCGCGCTGGACGATTCGTTGCGCCGCCTACAGACCGATTACGTCGATCTCTATCAGATCCACCGCTGGGACGAGACGGTGCCAATCGATGAGACGCTCGCGACGTTCGACGACATGCGCCGCGCCGGAAAGATTCGCTATGCGGGCGCGAGCAATCTAGCCGCTTGGCAACTGATGGAGGCATTGCGGACGAGCGAGGTCCGCAACTTGGTCCGCTTCGACAGCGTGCAACCGCGCTACAATATGCTGTTCCGCGACATCGAACGCGAGATGCTCCCGGCCTGCGTTGCGCACGGCGTCGGGATCATGGCCTACAATCCGCTTGCGGCGGGGATGCTGACCGGAAAGTATCGCGCCGGCGAACGGCCGCGCGAGGGGACGCGCTTCACGTTGGCGGGACATTCCGGCCAACTGTACGGACGGCGCTACTGGCAGGAGGAGACCCTCGCGCTGGTCGAGCGGCTCGCCGCCGACATCGCGTCGCGCGGAAAATCGCTGACGCACGTCGCGCTGCGTTGGGTGCTCGAACAACCCGGGGTCACGAGCGCGATCGTCGGGGCGAGCCGTCCCGAACAACTCCACGATTCGCTCGGCGCGCTGGCGATCGAACTCGACGACGCCGATCGCGCCGCTTGCGATGGGGCCTGGTACGCGCTGCCGCGCCGCCCCGCGAGCGAAGAGGCCTAAGTTACTTCAAGTAACGATCGAACCAGTCGAGGGTGCGTTTCTCGATATCGCGAGCATGATCCGGACGGCGCACGCGATGGCCCTCGCCTTCATAGATCACAAGCGACGTCGGTACTCCGAGCGTTGCCAGTGCATGCCAGAACTCGAGCGATTGCGCTGCCGGAACTTCAACGTCGCGTTCGCCCACGTAAGCGAAGGTCGGTGTCTTGACGTTCTTGACGAATGTTGAGGGCGAACTCTTGGCGTAGACGGCCGGATCGTCGTAGACCGACGCGCCGAAGAACGGGATCATCCACTCGTCGATGCCGTTCTGGCCGTAGTAGCTCTGCCAATTGAAGAGGCCCGCGCCGGAGACGCCGGCTTTGAAGCGGTTGGTCTGCGTGACGGCCCACATCGTCATGTACCCGCCGTAGCTGCCGCCGGTGATGCCGAGCCGCGCATCGTCGATCGGCGCGACCTTTTCGGCGGCGTTGATTCCGCTCATGATGTCGCGGAAGTCGCCGTAGCCGAAGTCTTTGACGTTGGCGAGCGTGAACGCCTCGCCTTGCCCGAAACTGCCGCGCGGATTCGGGTAGAAGACGAAGTATCCGCGGCGCAAAAATTCCCGTGTCGTGCCGCGTCCGACGAAGCGCGGCCGCACGACTGCCGACGGGCCGCCGTGCACGCTCGTGATCATGGCGTACTTCTTAGCGGGGTCCACGGTCAGCGGCGCGAGCAGCCAGCCCTGAACGGTAAAACCATCGTCTTTCCAGGTGACGCTGGTGGCATGCGTCTCGGCGGGAAGCCCGGCGTTTTCTTTGGTGATATCCTTCCAAGCCCCGATTGTGCCGACCGCGATCTCGGGCGGCCTGTCAAAGGATTCGGTTACGACGGCGCTCGCGTTCGTGCATGACGTAGCGAGGCCCGATGTACTGACCGAGCCGGACCAGAGGATGCTGAACTTCAGTCCGGCCGCAAGTAACGCCGGGAACGATGAGGCCTTCGTATCAAGTGCGGGAAACGAGAGCGAGTCGATCTCGGACCGGTCGCCATGGACATCGCTGAAAAGAAGCGTATCCTTGCTGCAATTCCACTGCAACGACGTTGCCGACGACGGAAGGTATAGCGTCACGTCGACAGGGGCGCCGGCCGGTCTGTCGAGACGCATTGCGTACACATCGCCGCCGGTCGAACCGAAGTCGCTCATGATGCCGCCGATAAAGGCGACCAGTTTTCCGTCCGGTGAGACGCGCGGGTCGGCGATCTGCTGTTGCGCGGTCGCGGCCTTGTAGAGCTCCCTGGCGCCGCCGGTCTTCGCGTCGAAGTAGTAGAGCCGGGCGATCCACCAGTTGTTGTCGCCGTTTCCGTGGGCGCCGGTGCCGACGAAACCGCCGGGCGCTTCGTCATATTCGTAGACGAACAAGTCGGGGGGCGAGATCATGCTCAACTTGCCGTCCAAGGTGACGACGGCGATGCGCTGCACGTCGCTGCGCGTCCCGATCTCGCCGTTCAGCGGATCGCCGGCCTGGGTGGCGCCGATTTCCTTGTGCGCGTTGGCCGTGGCCAACACGATGATCGAGTGCCCGTCCTTCGAGAATCGTGGCGCGCCCAATGTCCCCGTGAACGCGAGCACTTGGCGCAGATTGCTGCCGTCAACGTCGACGACGTACAGACCGCGAGTCTTCACGCGCGGGTCGCGCAACAGGAAGGCGATCGTGCCGGCGTCCGGCGACCACGTGGGCGAACTCGGAATGCATTGCGGATCTGGATCGCATGGCATGGCGATCGTGCGCGAACCGTGACCGCTCATCGCACGGATGACGAGATGTGCGTGTCCGGGCTTGGTTGGGTCTTGATCCTCGTCGCCGTCGATTGCGACGAGGTGCACGCCGTCGGGCGAGACCTTGAGGGCACCGTAACTGTGCACCAGCCGTTCGGCCGCGCCGGCGCCGGCAGTGCCCAGAATGAACGCTAAGAAGAAGGCGACAAAGCGCGTCACTTCAGCGCGGCTGCGGCGCCGTTGCTGGCGTGTGCGTGCGATTTTGCGAACTCTTCGACGAGCGCGACGAACGCGCGCACCGGCGTGCCCGTCGGCCCCTTAGCCATGTATGACGATTCGCTCGGAAGGTACGCGGTACCGGCGATATCGAGGTGGATCCACGGCGTCTTATCGACGAAGTTCTGCAGGAAGGCTGCAGCCGTCAGGCTTCCGCCTGCGCGGCCGGTCGAGTTGCGCAGATCGGCGATCTCGCTCTTGACGTCCGTCGAGTAGTCTTCGTAGAGCGGCAGATGCCAGTAGCGTTCGCCGGTTTGGTTCGCGACGCTCAGGAACTGCTTGACGAAGCTCTCATCGTTTGAGATGGCGCCGCTGGCGGCATGGCCGAGCGAGACGACCATCGCGCCCGTGAGGGTCGCACAATCGACGATCTTGGTGGCACCGAGTTCGCGAGCGTAGCAGAGCGCATCGGCCAGAATGAGACGGCCCTCGGCGTCGGTATTGATCACTTCGATCGTCTTGCCGTTCATCGCACGCAGAATATCGCCGGGCTTCATCGCGCGGTGGCCGGGAAGATTTTCACTCGCGGGAACTACGCCGATGACATTGAGTTTCGGTTTGAGGCGCGCGATGGCGGCCATCGCGCCGATCACGCCGGCGCCCCCGGACATGTCGTACTTCATCTCGTGCATGTTCTCGGCCGGCTTGATCGAGATGCCGCCCGAATCAAACGTGAGACCCTTGCCGACCAGCGCCAGCTTTTCGTTGCTTGAGGGGTCGCCATTGTACGTTAAGACGATAAGTTTCGCGGGCTCGTCGCTTCCGCGCGAGACGCCCAGCAGCGAACCCATCTTGAGCTTCGCCATGCGATCTTCGTCGAGCGCCTCGAAACCGAGGCCGAACTCTTTGGCCAACTCTTGGGCCCGTGTCGCCATGTGGGTTGGCGTCATGTCGTTGGCCGGCGTTAGCGCCATCAGCCGGGCGGCGTTAACCGACTCGCCGATGATCTTGCCGCGCTCGGCGCCTTCTTCAAGTGCGCGCGCTTCGTACTGATGACTTCCCGCGGTCGAGATGACGGCGAGCTCTTCGATGACGATCGGCTTATCTTGCTCCGAGCGATACGTGGTCGTATCGATCGTCGCGGCGATCGAGCCTTCGACGATAAACGATGCGGCGGCGCGGACGTGATGCTGCGCTTCGAGCGGAAGGGCGATCGCTATGGAGTGTACGTTCCGCTTGCCGAGGTACCGCACGGCGGTGCCGGCGTACTTGGCCAACGCCATCGGTTCGAACTTCGCACGATCGCCGAGGCCGACGACCAGCACGCGTTTGGCCGCCAGGTCTTTGGCGTGGATCAGCGCATGCTCGTTAGCCTTCCCCTTTATCTCGCCTGAGGCCAAGATGTCGGTGATTGCGCCGTTGAGTTCCTGGTCCGCCGCCTGGGCGGCGCCGTCGAGTTTTCCATCGGTGAAGACCGGGACCACGAGTGCCCCGGTGCGCACCGAGCCGGCGGTGCCTGACAAGACGCGGATTTGCATGACGAACCTTTCAACTGGTTGAACGGGCCCTAGTTAGGTGAACAAACAGGACGGAGTTTTGCGGCAGGAAGAGGAGCCCCTGCGCGACGCGTACGCTCGCGCGGGCGTCGATATCAAAGCTGGGAACGATGCGGTCGCGCGCTACCGCGACGTTACCGCCGTTTGGCGTCACCCGAGCCAGCGTGACGGCATCGGTGGCTTCGGCGGACTCTTTGCGCTGCCGGGCGACGCGAAACGCTCCCTCGTCGCCTCGACCGACGGCGTTGGCACGAAGATCTTGATCGCGTCCCAACTCCACCGGTACGGAACGGTCGGTGCGGATCTCGTGAACCATTGCGTCAACGATATTCTCGTCGTCAATGCAACGCCGCTGTTCTTTCTCGACTACTTGGCGGTGGGAAAGCTCGACCCGGCAATCGCCGCGGAGATCGTGGCGGGGGTTCAGGTGGCTTGCCGCGCGCACGACGCCGCACTCCTCGGCGGTGAGACGGCGGAGATGCCGGGTCTCTACCAACCCGGCCACTTCGACCTTGCCGGTACGATCGTCGGCATTGTGGATAACGACTTCGTTCCGGAACCGGCGCGCGTCGTGGCCGGCGATGCAATCGTCGGACTTCCCGCGGTCGGCTTGCACACGAACGGCTATAGCCTCGCGCGCAACCTGCTACCGGCGAATATCTGGAACGATTCGTTCGAAGCGTTCGGCGAGGGCAAGACCTATGCCGATGCGCTGCTAGCGGAACATCCTTCGTACTATCGAGCGGTTCGCGCGATTCAAGCGGTCGCCGACGTCAAAGTGATGGCGCACATCACGGGCGGCGGCCTCCTCGAGAACGTGCCGCGCACGTTGCCCGCGAATTGCAAAGCGATCTTCGAACAATCGCGTTGGACGGTGCCGCCGCTCATGCAGGAGTTGGTGAAGCGCGGCGACCTACGTCACGAAGAACGCTATCGCACGTTCAACATGGGGATCGGGTTCACGCTGATTCTTGGAACGGGCGACGCGGTGAAGGCGCTGCGCGCGGCTCCCGAAGCGAAGGTCGTCGGTTGGATTGAGGCGCGCGCCGACGGCGAACCGGCGGTCATCGTCCATCCCGCGCGCGTCTAACCTTCTCGCGGATCTCAGCGATCCGCGCTTCGACCAAGGTTCCGTGCATCACGCACTCGAGGCGCTGGATGCACGCGGCATTCGCCCGATCCGCGACCACCGCACGCCGGAGACGATTCTCGCGTGGATCGATCATCAATTCGGCGGCATCTGGTCGTCGGAGGCGGCCGCGGGTGGAATCTACGTCGCGGATGACGCGAGCGGACCGCTCGGCCTCGCCGCATTCGACGCACGCGGGCTCGCGTTCTATTGGTTGCGCCGCTGGCAGCAGCAGAACGGCGTCGGAATCTTCGGACCGTTCGGGCTTGTGGAACGCGCGAGGGCGACGGGGCTCGGGCCGGTGTTGCTGCACGCGGCGATGTTTTCGTTGCGTGAGCGCGGCTACAGACACGCGCTCATTCCGGTCGTCGGCGACGAGCGATTGATCGCGTACTACGCTCGGGAAACGGGGGCGCGCGCGGTCGAGACGATCGATCTTACGCGACGCGGACGGCGCTGGCGTGCGACGGTATTGGCCTCGGGCGAGGGCACGAATTTTCAAACGGTGCTTGACGCATCGCGTCGAGGCGAAATACCGCTCGACGTCACCGCACTGGTCGTCAATCACGAAGAGGCATTCGTCCGCGAGCGCGCCGCTGCGGCCGGGATTTACGCGCATCTGGTTGCGTGGAACCGCGGCGACGAGACGCGCGAAGCGTACGATACGCGCGTGCTGGAGACGGTTGCGGCGACGGAACCCGAAGTGGTGCTGCTCCTCGGGTGGATGCACGTGCTGCCCGCCACGTTCATTGCGCGCTTTCCGCAGATTATCAACATCCATCCCGCGGTTCTGCCGCTCGATCCCGCCCTCGATACGATCACGATGCCCGACGGCTCAGTGCTGCGCGCGTATCGCGGGGCACACGCCGTCGACGACGCGCTAGCCGACAACGCATCGTGGATCGGCGCAACCGCTCATCGGGTTGGCGCGGTGGTCGATCGCGGGCGGGTCTTGGCCAGAGCGCCGCTGATGGTAGCCGCCGGCGAAGACCGTGCCGCGCTGGACGAGCGTCTGCACGCGCTCGAGCACCGCGTACTCCTCACTGGGATTCACCGCTGGTGCTGGGAGCAGCCGGACTAACCGGGGATCGAAACGCTGGTCGCGAAACGTTTGCGACGCGGAGGATCACGAAATGACGCGCGGCCTTGGAACCTTCGTCTTTCTGGGACTTGTAGTATTGGTTCCGAGCGCTCTGCGCGCGGAGCCGCAAGACCCGTGCTTCGCGGCGCAGGTCAGCGCAGATCTGAGGATCGCGGCGTGTAGCACGCTCCTGGACGGCGGCACGTTGTCTGAGAAAGCCGGGGTTTCCGCATATGACAATCGCGGTTTTGGTTACTATTCGAAGGGCCAGTACGAACTCGCCATCGCCGATTACAGCGCGGCGCTAAGAATCGATCCAAATCACGCCAATTCGTTCAATAGTCGCGGCGTTGCATACCTCGATACGGGCCAGTACGACCTCGCCATCGCCGATTTTGGTGCGGCTCTGAATAACGATCCAAATTTGGCGGATTCGCATTGGGGCCGGGCGAGCGCGTATCTCGCAAAGGATCAAAACGATCTCGCCATAGCCGACTTCACCCAAGCGTTGCGAATCGATCCGGGTCAGGGAGACTCATTCTTTGGACGCGGTAATGCGTACCTCAAGAAAAGTCAATACGATGACGCGGTCGCCGATTTTACAGTTTCGCTAAGCATCAATCCTAACCGCGTGGCGGCATACCGAAACCGAGCGCACTCATATTTTGTCTTGGGCCGCTTTAACGAATCTGCTTTGGATTACAAACGCGCGACCGAGCTTCAGCCGAAAGAAATGTACCTGACCTTGTGGCTTCATATATCGCGCCTGCGTTCGGGATCGAGCGACGATGATCTCTCTACTCGAAGCGCTTCAATGGACTTGAATAAATGGCCGGCGCCCATCCTCGGCTTATTCCTCGAGAAGGTCACGCCCCAGCAGTTCCGGTTTGTCGCGCAGGTCGCGGATAGACGTTGTGAGGCATCCTTCTATCTGGCGGAGTGGGACCTGATGCATCACGAAACAGCACTGGCGAGGACCGGGTTTTCGCAAGCCGCTGAGATCTGTCCACATACATATTACGAATACGGTGCTGCTGCAGCCGAGCTCGCTCGTTTACCCAAATGATGCCCGCCCGGCCCCACCGCGCCAGTGGACCCGATCGTCTACGATCCCGACGGAAACAAGGTCGCAATACATAAATCCAAACTCGGTAAATCGAAGCCCCGCACGGGGATGGGAGGGTCAAACGCCATGGCTCGTAGCGCCGGAATCCTCGTCACCGCAGCTCTCGGTCTCGCTCTGCTCGTCGCGCCGTTGGGCCTGGGCGCCCAACCGCAAGACCCCTGCGCGTCCAGTCCCGTCGCAGAGCAAAAAATCGCTGCCTGCACCACGGTCCTCCGCAGCCGGTCATCGTCGGCAAGCGATCTGGCGGTTGCGTACCGTAATCGCGGGCATGCATACAGCGTGCAGGGAGAATACGATCACGCAATCCCTGATTTCAGCGCGGCGGTCAGCATCATACCGCACTATGTGGACGCCTTAATCGGCCGCGGGAACGCCTATCGCGCGATGGGCCAGAACAATCTCGCCGTCACCGACTACTTGACGGTACTGCGATACGCTCCGAGTTCGTCTTACGCATATGACGGGTTGGGCAGCGTGTACCGCTCGAGAGGTCAGGTTGATCTCGCGTTGCGCAGTTTCTCGACGGCACTTCAGTTCAACGGACGCGACGCAACTGCGCGCTGCGGTCGAGGCGATGTCTACCTCGCGAAAGGTCAAAATGACCTTGCGCGCTTCGACTATAATGCGGCGCTGCGCATTGATCCGCAGAGTGCCTGCGCCCTCCTCGGCCGGAAACGCGTCTAGGGCCCGCCTAGAACGGCAGATTCGGATCCGCACCGAGACGAAGCGCGTCGCTCAGGGCAGCGGCGCCGCGCCGGTCGGCGGCGGCTGCGATCATCGCGGCGTTGTCGGTGCAGAAGCGCAGGTGGGGAATCGCCGTCCGCACGCCCGTGCGTTCTCCCCACGCGGCAAACGCCGTCTGTAGGGCCGAATTCGCGGCCACACCGCCGGAGAGAACTGCGAGCCGGTACTCGCCGCCGCTTGCTGCGCGATCGAGGCGATCGATCAACACGGCGACGACCGCCGCTTGAAACGAAGCCGCAACGTCGGCGCGATCGACATTCCGTCCCGCCGGACTTTCGAGGAAATAGCGCACCGACGTCTTCAGCCCCGAGAACGACATATCGAGCGAACCGCGATCCGCCCGGTGCCGCGGAAACGAGAACGCCGCCGGATTGCCGGAGCGCGCGAGGGCGTCGATCGCGGGGCCGCCGGGGAACGGTAGGCCGAGGAGCCGCGCCGTCTTATCGAACGCTTCGCCGGCGGCGTCGTCGCGGGTGCGGCCGAGAACGCGCATCTCGACCGGGCTATCGACGCGCACCAACTGCGAGTGGCCTCCCGAGACGAGCAGCGTGAGAAAGGGATATTCGGGCTCGAGATCTTGCTCCAGAAACGCCGCGAAAATGTGGCCGTGCAGATGATTGACCGCGTAGAGCGGTTTGCCGGATGCGTAGGCGAGCGCCTTGGCCGAGGCGACGCCGACCACGAGGCTGCCGATGAGCCCGGGCCCCGCGGTGACCGCGATGCCGTCGAGGTCGCTGAGGCCGACCTCGGCACGGTCGAGCGCGTCCTCGACGGCGGCGCTCAAGAGCGCGACGTGCTGGCGGCTCGCGATTTCCGGGACGATTCCGCCGTATTTGGCATGGAAGCGGTCCTGATTCGTCGAGACGTTGGAGAGCGCGGTACGACCGTTGCGTACGACCGCCGTGGCTGTATCGTCGCACGACGTCTCGATTCCAAGCAGTAACACGGTTCCGTCAGTTCGCGTTAGAATCACGGAGACATGCAGATTTCGATGCCCGACGCCCTCTTGAAAGCAGCCCCGCTCGGCTTTATTTTGCTAGGGCTCGCGCTCGGGCTGGCTCTCGAACGTCTCGTGCTGCCGCGTATCAACGCGAACTTGCGCAACGCGTTCAACGGTTTCCTGACCCTCGGAACCGTCGCGCTCGGCGCGCACTTCGCGCTCATCACCTATCCGCTTCGGCCCGGCGTCTCGAGCGCGCTCGATCAGTTTCTGACGATCGTCGTCATCGGCTCGGCGACGATTATCGGTGCGCGCATCGTCTCGCACTCGATGTGGCTCTATCTGCGCGAGCACCGCGAGGCGCTGCCGTCGGCGTCGCTCTTCACGACACTGGCAGGCATCGCGATTTGGTCGGTCGGAGGCCTGATCGCGCTCCAGTCGCTGGGCATCGCGATTACGCCGGTACTGACGGCGCTTGGCGTCGGAGGGTTGGCCGTCGCGCTGGCGCTCAAAGATACGCTCGAGAATCTGTTCTCGGGTCTGCAGATCATCGCGTCGCGACAGATCAAGCCGGGCGATTACGTCAAGCTCGAGAGTGGAAGCGAAGGTTACGTCACCGATATCACCTGGCGCACGACGACCATTCGTGACCTTTCGAACAATCTGATCGTCGTGCCGAACATGAAACTCGCCCAGGCCACGTTCACGAATTTCGCTTTGCCGGATCGCGAGTTGACCGTCAGCGTGCCGGTCCTGGTGCCGTACGACGCTAACCTCGAACAGGTCGAGCGGGTGACTCTAGACGTGGCGCGCAAACAGCTCGCGGCGCTCTCTCCGGCCGCTACGTTTGAGCCGTTCCTGCGCTTTCAAGAGTTCGGCAACGAGAATATCAAACTGACGGTCTTCCTGCGCGCCGATGAGTTCGTCGATCAGTTCAGACTGCGAAGTGAGTTCATGAAAGAGTTGCGCGCGCGGTATCAGAGCGAGGGGATTCGCGCCCCGTTCCCGGCGCGGACAAGCGAGCCGGCGCGCTAGTCGCCGTTCAACCCGCGGGTCGGGATGGCGGTGCCGGCTTCCGCATCGGCCGGCGTCATCCCCTTCGGATACCCGATCTTCATGCTGGAACTAGCGCCCCACGCGTCGACGATCAGGTCGCGCAGCATCGTTGCGCCGTCGCCCAAGCGCGCGCGCATGAAGTCGACAGCCTCGGGCGTCGAGTTCGCGAAGCCGCCGCGCAGGTCGATTTCGTAGAGCGGGACGACGTGGGACTCGGTGGCTCGCAGATACGTCACGACGGCCTGCTGGATCGTGCAGGCGCAGGCTTTGTAGGGCCGCATGTGTGCGAGGACGTCCGAGACGTTGGCGTGCCCCGTCACGAAGGCGCTCTCGAACTTCGAATGGACATCGCTCTTGGTCGAGTAGCCTTTGGGATTGGGATAGTTGCCCCAGCCGTTAAAGTGCACGGTTGCATGCAGCGGCTGGCTGCCGTCGCCGACGTAGTGGCTCCAGACGCCGATATCGCGCAACGTCAGCGTTTCACGCAACGCGCGGTCGCTCGCGAACCACGCCTTGTCGGACGGGCTCGTCGCCTTTGTTTCGCCGACCCGATCGATGCGCCAGATCGCGAAATCTTTAACGATCTGCTGCCAACCGTCGATCAACGCATACGGTAAATAGCCTGCCTTGTACTCGTTGCTGCCTTTAGCTCGGAGCGCGGTGTCGTAATCTTGGCGTGAGGCCGGCAACGCGTTGAGATCGACCGCACCTTCCACTAAACCGTCGTCCGTGATGTCGACGTAGTGCCCCGTGTCGAGATCGCGATCGTGCGAGGTCCCGGAATTCTTGGAAATGTCGAGTTCGGGGCCGAGTGCCGCGATCTCGCGAATGGCTTCCGGCGAGCGGACGAAGGACGGAAGCGTATCGGGCAGCGATTGTGCTGCGGCCTCTGAAATGAGGTAGTGGCCCATGAAGCCCCAGGCCGAAGCCGATTGGGACATCGACAAGACGAGGATGGCGGCGATGGCGATTCTGCGCATGAATATTCCGTTCGAGGCGCAAAGCATTTGGCCATGCCGAGATTTCTGGGAGTCGACCATATCGACGCGCGCGTCCCGTCCCTTATCGCCGTCGAGCCGTTTTACGATGCGCTGATGCCGCTCTTCGGATTGACGAAGAAGGTTCAGGCCCATGTCGATGCGGCCGGCGACTGGCACGAACCCGGTCCCGGCAAGCCCGCCAACGCGAGCGAATTCTACGAAACTCCCGAGCCCGGGCAGGCGGCCTGTTTCATCGGCATCATCGAGGATCCGACGATGACGGTTACCCGCACGCGGATCGCGTTCAAGGTCGCCGCGGCCGAACTCGAGAGTTGGGAGCAGCGTTTGCGCGACGTCGGGGCCCGCAATATCGAACGCTCGGCCGACGTTGAAGCGTATCCCGCGATCTTCTTCGAGGACCCGATCGGTACGCGGCTCGAAGTCTGCGCACGCAAACCGCGCGCGTAGCCGCCTCCGCGCTAGACTTTGCGGGCCACGCGATCGCGAAGTTCAGCCGCGAACGCGTCGATCGCGATTGCGGGACGTTTCTCGTCGAGTCCGCGCTCGTTCGGCGCGACGGTTCCGTCGGCTAGCTCCTGTTTGCCGACTACTAAGATGTACGGCACTTTCTGCATTTTCCAGTGGCGGATCTTGTAGCCGATCTTTTCATTCGACTCATCGACGTGGATGCGGAAGCCATCGGCGCCGAGTTTTGCAGCGACGGAGTGAGCGTATTCGAGCTGATGTTCGGAGATCGGCGCGATCACGGCTTGCACGGGCGCGAGCCAGGCCGGAAACGCGCCGCCGAAATGTTCGATCAGTACGCCGAAGAATCGCTCGAGTGAACCTGCGAGCGCGCGGTGGATCATGACCGGCGCATGATCTTGCCCGTCGCTGCCGCGATACTTGAGGTCGAAACGCTGGGGCAAGATGAAATCGACCTGTACGGTGCCGAGTTGCCATTTGCGGCCGATCGCGTCGTGCAGGTAGATATCGAGTTTGGGGCCGTAGAACGCGCCGCCGCCCTCGTCGAGCTGATACGGGAGCCCGCGCGATTCGAGCGCTTTGCGGATCGCATCCTCGGCGATGGGATCGGTCTCGGTGCGCACCGCCGCTTCGCGCGTCGACAGGAAATACTCGACCTTGTCGAAGCCAAACGCTTCCGTGAGACGAAGCGCTTCGTCCGCGGTTTGTTCGAATTCCGATTGCAGCTGTTCGGGCGTGCAGAAGAGATGCGCATCATCCTGCGTGAAGCCACGGACGCGCGCCAGGCCGTGCAGCGTTCCGCTGCGCTCGAAGCGATAGACGGTTCCGAATTCGGCGTAGCGCAATGGAAGGTCGCGGTATGAGCGCCCTTCGCTGCGGTAGATCAAAATGTGCCCGGGACAGTTCATAGGCTTGAGGCGAAAACGCTGGCCCTCGACCTCGATCGGTCCGAACATCGACGCGCCGAAACTCTCGAGATGCCCCGAGATTTCGTACAGTTTCTCGTGCGCGATGTGCGGCGTAACGACCGACTGGTAGCCGCGGTCGGCCAAGCCTTGCCGGATGAACGTCTCGATGATGCCGCGGATCACCGCACCCTTCGGATGCCAGAACACAAGGCCACCGCCGGCATCTTCCTCGATGGAGAAGAGCCCGAGTTCCTGGCCGAGCCGGCGATGATCGCGTTTGGCAGCCTCTTCCAGAAAGAGCAGGTAGCCTTCGAGTTCGGCCTGCGTTGCGAAGGCGGTCCCGTAGATGCGCTGCAGCATCGGCTTGTGCTCGTCGCCGCGCCAATAGGCGCCCGCGACGCTCATCAGCTTGAGCGCGCCGATTTCACCGGTCGTGTGGGCGTGTCCGCCACGGCAAAGATCGGTGAATTCGCCGATGCTGTAGAGCGTGATCGGATCGCCCTCGGGAATCTCGCTCGCGATCTCGACCTTGTACGGGTTGCCCGCAAAGCGCGCGATCGCTTGGTCGCGCGTGACGGCTTCCCCGGTCATCGCGTAATCGGCAAGCACGATCTCGCGCATGCGCGCTTCGAGCCGCGCCATGTCCTCAGGCGTGAACGGTTCGGCGCGATCGAAGTCGTAGTAGAAGCCGTTTTCGATCGACGGTCCGATCGTCGGCTTTGCATCGGGAAACAGATCCTGGACCGCGTAAGCCAAGACGTGTGCGGCGGTGTGGCGGAGCGCGTCGACCGGCGTGGCCTCGTGCGCGTGCTGGGCGGACATGAACCCCCCTGGTTGGCCAAGGAGCCAAATGGTGCCTTCGGACGTGTGCGGAAAGTCGTGCGATATGAACGAGATGATTACGATCGGCGGCGACCTGACGGTGCGGCGCATCGGCTTCGGCGGGATGCGTCTGTGCGGCGAGGGCGTCATCGGCGAACCGAAGGACCCGGCGGCGGCGCGCGCGGTGTTGCGGCGCGCGGTCGAACTCGGCGTAAACCTCTTCGATACGGCCGACGCATACGGTCCCGAAGTCAACGAGCGCCAGATCGCCGAAGCGCTCTATCCCTATCCGGCGGGCCTCGTGATCGCGACCAAAGGCGGGTATACGCGGCCGAAGGGAACGAGTTGGGTGCCCGATGGACGCCCCGAGCATCTGCGCGCCGCGTGCGAGGAGAGCCTGAAGCGCTTGCGGCTCGAGCGCATCGATCTCTATCAGTTCCACACGCCCGATCCGAAGGTGCCGTTCGAAGAGTCGGTCGGGACGTTCAAAGCCTTGCGCGACGAAGGGAAGATCCGCCACGTCGGCCTCTCCAACGTCGATGTTGAGCAGCTCGCCGTTGCGCGGAAAATCGTGCCGATCGTCTCGGTGCAGAATGACTACAACGTCGGCAACCGTGAGTCCGACGATGTACTCAACGCGTGCACGCGCGACGGGATCGCATTTCTTGCGTACTTTCCGCTCGATGCCGGCGGTCTAGCGAAGAGCGGCGGCGCCCTTACGAGCGTCGCGAAGTCGCACAACGCAACGCCGGCGCAGATTGCGCTCGCGTGGCTGTTGCATCGCTCGCCCTGCGTCGTGCCGATTCCGGGGACGTCGGCGCGTGCGCACTTGGAAGAAAACATCGCCGCCGCTCAGATCGAGCTCTCGATAGAAGATCTCGCGGCGCTCGTCAGGCTCTGAACCCGGTCTCCGCGATCAGTTCGAGGGGCACGACTTCGACCACGGGGTCGTTCTCCAGCGCCTCGATAAAACGGGCGATCTCCCGGTGCCACTCCTCGACTGAACCGTTCGTGAAGTGATACTTAATGAGAAAGTGTTTCATTTTCGTGGGAATGGTCCGCCTGCGCGAGAAGACCTGCCCCCTCGTCGAAGAAGACCCCATCGCCGGCCGCGGTATTAGACAGAAGCGGTTGGCGTAGCCGCGTGGAGGGATAATGGCGGAGAACCTGCGTTCGGAGACTCCGATGGCGATCGGCAAATCGCGGGCGTTGCCGTTCGCGCTCCGGCGTTTCAGTGAACTGTTGGAGAAGGCTGCCGCGCAAAGCGGCGTTGCGTGCGAGGTGCGGTTCGCGTCGGGAGATATTCGGCGCTTCGGGGCCGGTCCGCCGCAATTCACCGTCATCTTCCGCAACGATAGTGTTCTACGGCGCGCGCTCTCCGAGGTCGCACTCGGCGAGGCGTACATCAAGGGTGAGTTCGAGATTGAGGGCGACATGCTGGCGATGCAAGAAGCGCGCCGCTTACTCAACCCCAATGCGCTGCTTTCGACGCCCATGCGGATGCTCTATGACCTGTTCATGCTTCCAGCGACGGTGATTAACAAGCGCGCGATCATGGCGCATTATGAAGTCGGTAATGATTTCTTCCGCACGTTCATGGACACGAAGTATCGCTTCTACTCGCACTGCCTCTTCTACGAAGACGATGAGACGCTCGAGCAGGCGGCCGAACACAAACTCGAGACGATGTACGCGGCGCTCAAGCTCGGTCCCGGAAAACGGCTGCTCGATATCGGCGCCGGCTGGGGTGGCGTTCACGAATACTGCGGGCCGCGAGGCGTTCACGTCACCTCCGTGACCATTTCGGAAGAGTCGGAGAAGTACGTCAACGATCTGATCGCGCGCCTCGGTCTCGACCATTGCGCGGTCAAGCTGGAAGATTTTCTCGAGCACGTCCCCGACGCTCCGTACGACGGTGTGGTGATCTATGGTGTTATCGAGCACATCCCGTACTACAGACGCTTCGCCGAGAAACTGTGGTCGATCCTGAAGCCGGGCGGGTTGTTTTATCTGGATGCGTCGGCGTCGCTGCGCAAGTACGACGTGACCGATTTCGCGCGCCGCTACATATGGCAGGGTTCGCACTCGTTCTTGTGTCTGCAAGACATCGTCCAGGAACTGCTCTACGCCGGCTTCGATGTGCTTGAGACCAAGAATGAGAGTCACGACTACTGGATCACGATGCGGCACTGGGCTGAGCGCCTCGATGCGCATCGCGAGGAGATCGTCGCTCGCTGGGGCGCCAAACTCTACCGCGTCTTTCGGCTCTACCTGTGGACCGGCGCCTTTGCATTCAGAGTGGGCGATCTGCGGGCGTATCATCTGGTTGCCCGACGGCGCGACGACCGCGGACCGCGCCCCGGTGTGCGCGCGCGCATCGCGGACTTCATTCGCAGCTTCAAATAAGATCGCCGGACCTGCCTCGCCAAGGCGGGAGCGAGAACGGTCGCAAGGGCGCGCGTCCGAAAAAGCCGGACGCTCGCACGCTACGATCGCGCATCGGACACCATCGACCTGACGTTACGAAAGGGCGTCACGGTCCGGCTACCGCGTCGTCAGATTCGAGAGCTCAAGAACACAACGCCGGCTGATGTCGCTAAGATTGAGATCCATGGGGCAAACGAACTCTGTTTGGCTGATGCGCCCTTGAAGTGAAACTCACAGCGCACTTTCGCTACGCGTATACTCTTCTGCATACGCTATGGCCACGTCGCTCAGACCGCCTCGGTAACACGGGGGGCAAGACCTCTCAGAGAAGAAGTGCGTCGCTGACCGTACTGACAGAAGGAGCTTTCCAATGCGCCTTCCCTTCACTATCGCTCTCGTCGCACTCGCCTGCGCGGTCACGGCCGCCTGGGCTCGCAGCGACCCGCCTCGCAGGGCGCCGATCCGACGGCAACCAGCGCACCGCCGCACACAGGCCTGCTAGTGCTGTTCGGATTATCAATCAGTCCGGTACGGGCTGATGTCGTGCAGTGTGCCCAGCCGCATGTTGATGCATCGAGGATAACGACAGTGGAGGCGGATTATCCAGAAAGCTCGCGGCAACAAGGCCAGGGAGGTAGAGTAGCGGTCAAGATTACACTAAGTCCGACCGGAGCGATTATCGCAACGAGCATATACAAGTCTTCTGGCTTTTTGGCGCTAGATAAGTCTGCGCTGAATGCCACGCGTGCAAGCAGCTATAGTCCCGAGGTTGAGGACTGTCAGGCGGTGGGTGGTGCTTATATCTTTGCGGCAGAGTATACGCCTCCACCGGGTACGCGCACTCCAATAGCCGTTGTCAACTCCGTACTGCCGCGTGGCTCGAATAAGCTTGTAGGAATACACTTGTCCGACCTGTCCCTGGAGTTCCAAGTGAGATTCGGCTTTCCGCAACCGGTAAGCCACTACAACGTCGAGGGGTTCGACCTCATCTGGGACGACATTCCCTTGCCCCCGATAGACGGTGTAGGAATCGACGCTGTGCTTTCTGGTTCACCGGCTTATCGTTCGGGATTGCAAGCGGGCGATGTATTCGCGGACGTTGACGGAACGGTGTATCGGAAAGCCGATAGCCTCAATGACTATCTAAGCGGCAAGAAACACGGCGATGTCATTCGCTTCAGCGTATGGCAAAACGGAGTCAAATCGCCGTCTTACACACTGACGCTGTAAATGGGCTCCAATATGAAAACCACAGTAGCGACAGCCCTGATGGTTTTCGGTTTATCAATTAGTCAGGTTGTTGCCGCCAAGAATGCGCCTACGGAGTACATCTATAATCACTCGGCGGAAAGCGTAGCGTACGGCAGCTGACGGCGAGCCAGGGAGACTAGTCACCAACACTTGCATACCCTATGGCCGTGATTCTTAAGGGCCAGTTCACGCGCCTTGTGAAATGGCGACCTTAGCGAACGACATACAAGAAAGGCCGATTTCTCGACCTTCTTCGACTAAAGCTAATGGGCACGATAGGTTTCGAACCTATGACCTCTACAGTGTCAACTTTGAGTTAAACGAACGTCGTTCGCCCGTTGCGTCTTTGAAATAGCGGCTTCCAGCGCGCTTCGCTGCCGCGTGTACCCTTGCGCGTACCCTATGGCCCTGCGGCTTAGCCCGTTTTCGTGCGCTTTTTCAACCCAGCAAAAATGGAGATCGCGTCCACCTCTTCCTTTGTCGGAACTCGGCGATAGTTCCGATTGGCCATACGCTCCGTGGTGTGCCCCATGAGTTTGGCGCGCGTTGCCGCATCGATCCCCTTACTCGCGAGGTAAGAGTTCCCGGCGTGCTTGAGCGAGTAAAACGTTGGTCCGTCCGGAAGCCCGAGCGATTTCTTTATGCGTGGCCAGACTCGCTTTTGAAAGCTATCGTTGTTTATTCGATTACCTTCGGCCGTCTGGAAGACGTGAGGAGTCACTCTGCCGCGAGCCATGCGGAGCTTTCGAAGGCTTCGAAGCATTTGAGCTAAGTCAGGTAGGAGATAAAGCGGGCGACCAGCGCCACTGTCCTGATCTTCGGTTTTTGAACCTGGTTTAATGGCGAAACCGCCGGCCGGCGAGGAGCGGACACGCTTACCGAGACGCCCGGTGCAATTATCGAGGTCAAGGTCATTCCAATCCAAGGCCCATATTTCAGACGGACGGCATAGGGTGAACATTTGGAAGGCACAAACTGCCCTCTCTGCGAGCGGCTTCGAATCGTCAAGAATCACGGCCCCGATAAGCTCAGGGTCGAAAATTGGCCGTTTGGCGGATGCCGGCTTATCCACGGAAAGTCCGGAAAAATAGACGGCGATGGGCTTCTGCGGAAGCCATCGCTCCGCTTTCCTAAGCGCGGCGGATAGGTCGTTTCTGATCTCTAGGCGCGGGCTGTATGCCACGCCGTCACGCAACATGGCGTCAAGCAAGTCGCCGATCATGTGCGGCTGCAGCTTTGATATTCGAGCGCGCCCTACGGCGCATTTAGAGACGTTCGGCGTTTTCGCGTCGATAACGAACCGCTGTAAACGCGAACGCATCGCCTTGAAGCGGTCCCAATCCGTGGCGCCTGTTTCGGCAAGTTTCTCCTGGATCGGTATGAACGTGTCGCGTAACCATTCGGAAAAAACCGGCGACGGATCTGTCGTCGGTGGGCTGGCCAGATGAGTCAGACGAGCTTCCTCGCCCTTCTTATAGGCCTCAGCCGCACTTTGACCCGTGTAGTCCCGATAGCGTGGAATCGGGTAGGTTCCGGTCTCTTCGTCGAACGGGAAGTAAACACGGCAGCGCCAACGGACCTTACCGCGATCAGAAAATCTGTAGGTTCTCGGATAGCTTCTAGGCATGAGGTTATCTAAGCTGGACTCTATGCACAAATCTATGCAAGCGGTCCGGATGTTGATCGATTTCGTCGCTGGCGAGACGCAGCAGGCTTTTCTCCGCGCAGGTAGGCCTCAAGCGCCCATCTCGGCACCCGCCAAGTCTTACGGCTGCCGTTCGGTGTTGTCGCGATGGCAAAGACGTACCCGTCAACAATTAGCTTGTAAACCGTGCCTTCGGCTAAGCTTAATTTTCGGGCCACCATCGGGATATCGTACGCCTCGGTTACATCGTCCGACTTGGCAACTTGATTTTCTACCTGCTTGACCTCCGGGCTAGGCTGGGAATGTGTCACGTTTCGCTCCAGCGTGATCGGCAGGCGTGGTCTTTCTGAGCGCGCTGGCGTACTGCCAGAGCACTCGAATAGCAACCTCGCGACGTAGGGTCATTTCATCAAGTGCCTTCCTCGTCTATTCTGGGGAGAAAACGTTGCCGGGCTATTAACCCGCGATATCGCCGCGGCAATTCAATCCGCCCTCGCGCTAGTGCCTACATTTCGCGCGCGGGTGGCGGCCCGATCGGCTCCGGCAATAACCTCGAGCTTCTTCCTGGCGGTCGCGCTCGCTTAGCGAAATAAGGGTAGCGGCGACGGCCGCCATGCTAAACTTGAGCCGTGGATGATTGGAGAAGTCAGCGGCTTCAGCCGTGGGCAACCACGGCGAGACTGCACGTTCGGGAACAACCTTGTCCACCGATTAACCTCCGCAACATGAGCCGCGCTGAAATGCGGGCTGCAATTACGGCGGCGCTCGGCGTGCCGCCCGGAGCCACGATAGTCACGATGACCGATTTCGCTGGAGCAGCAATCACTCAAAGCGTAGACTTCATGGTCTCCAAATTGTTGAAGGACGTAGACCACGCTGCATTTGCGGGCTGGCTTGCCGTCACACTGGCCAATCCCATCGAGGTATGGGACCGCATCGACAATGGTTCAGTGAAGCGCCACTATTTCAGCGCCTACGGATTCCGACAGGGCAAGGTGGTGTATCACGTCGCGGCTGTCGCTACTCCATCGGGGGTTTGGATTACATCCTTCCACAAGTGGAGTGCAGCCGGCATCGACAGCAAGCGGGATGGCACACTGATCCATCGTTGCTAGCGGCTTTGCACATTATAGGGGGTCCGCCGTTGATTAAATGTGCAGGCGGGGCCTTTTTTGTGCAGCCGCCCGGGCGTGGCTCGGGGCCGGTCAAGGGCGGCTCGCCGTGCTAGGCCAAGCCAGCCTGCAAACCCCTCCGTGGGTGCGAAATCCCCACGCGTTAGAATCTGCGGGAGATCATGTTACTGACATACGCTGGCCGCTATGCTTATTTTACGGAGCGCTTAGCCGCAATATCCGCGCTCCTTCATTTGGACGCGGAGCCTGGTCGGCATAGCGGTTATAAACAGCTCCGGGCGCTGTTGCCAGCGGTCATAACTAATTGTGGCTCACTTGGATGCACATCGGCGCGAACGCATGCCGAGCGAATCGCGGCATGGCTTGCGGCGGAGGACCTAGCCAAGGTGCCTACCGCTGTAGACGAATTGATTGTTCGACTAAATGATGATCTAAGCAATCAGTGGTTCCTTCACGTTCGTGCGGAATTCGTGTCGCTTTACGGCTCCTCGGAGCCATTCGGACCACTCGTCTCTAAGCAATTTCCATCAGCGATTGTAGACCTTGAGGAAGCGGCCAAATGTTTGGCCCTCGGTCGTGCTACCGCATGCGTGTTTCACTTAATGCGAGCGAGCGAGGTTGGAATCAAGGCGACCCTGCACGCTCTAAATATAACTCAGGTGTACCCAACTTGGGGCGCCTACATTGGAGAAATAAAAGGCGCTATCAAAGGTCACCCGGACGAGGCATTTTTCCGCGAGATTGTCGGCGACCTTGAGTCGATCAAATTGGCTTGGCGCGACCCGTCCATGCACGTAGAGAGAACATATACGATGGACCAGGCGCACGGCATTTATCGCGCGGTCGGCATCTTCATAGAGACGCTCGCGACGAAGGTTGGGGAGTAATAACGTGCTCCTCCCGCTACGACGCCTTCCAGAACTCCGCTTCGACGCCAAGCTCGTAGAACGCGCTGACGAGGCAGCATAGATTATGGCAAAGGACCTTGCAGAGAATCTCGTTCGTCTGGGCGACCGTAGTCTTAGAGCGAATACGTCCGCCGAACTTGGCCTTAATCATGGAGAAGGTCGTCTCGACGTTCGACCGCTTGTGGTAGTGCGCGCTGAACTCTTCGCGCTGATACATGAACAGATGGAACGCTTTGGCCCACAAGTTTCGCGCTCGCGAAGGATAAAAACGGTTCGGCTGTCGGCCGGTCGCGTTCTTCTTGAACGGGAGCGGCTATGCTAGAGTTTCGCGCAAACCTTGCAGAGCGGCTTGCCGTTCGTTCCTTGCTCTTTGTTGTAGGGCTTTATCTTCTTGCCCTCAGAGCAGGCGTCGTTGTCGTGGTGTACGTCGCGTTGCCCCGGTTCTTCTTCGGTCTTTGTGTGAAACGCTGGGACTTTGGCCATCTAAGTCCTCCGATGGGAAAATGGGCCTTTGATTCTAGCCCAAAATGTATACGCACAGGTGTTCGATTGCTTGCCATGCGGACCTGCCGGACTTTTGTGCAGACGCTTCATTAAATGTGCAGGCGGCCTTATCTGTGCAAAGCCGTTGCTAGCGTAGAAAATTCGGAAGGCGCCTTTTCTTGGCGCCTTCCAGTTCGCAGATTTACACGGCCGGGCTTGCGCCCCCGTTGGCTCACGCTTGCGCGCGAGCGGTGGGAAATTGTTGGCCCTCTGCGAGGGGGCCTCACCCGACGTTATAATACCCCAAATCGGCGAAAAGTTCCACCTTTATGAGGACACCTTGGGGCGCCCCCTTGGGTTGGATCCTCGCGGGATGTTCCAGAGGGGCTCTTGCATTTCGGGCACACACTGGCACCTGGCCCTTGTCGCGTTGGAGCCATTCGTGATCGCACCGCTCGCAGCGGTAGCCCATGAGCTTGACCTTGGCATGAGGTAAGTACGCCCATACCCGTCAGTGCATTTTACATGGAAGGCCTGAGGGGGCTTCGGGGCCGCGAAATCGCCGCCGCGGGCAAGCTCGAACAAAGGGGCCGTTCTGGATCGTCCCGTCGACGGGACCTAGGGCCGCCGCCAGCCCTTAAGGCCAGACCTGGTGGATTAAGGGCAAGGCCGGTCTCCAACTAAGAGAATGCGCCCTCGCCCTCGTGGTACCCCCAGTCGACGGCGCTACCTGTGCGCCGCTGCCGGGCTCCTGAGCAAGCAAGCCATTGGCCCGCGCGGGCAGAGGAGTTGCCTGAGCCTACGGCTAAAGGCCTTCGTGCGACTGTGCGATCATGCGATTGCACGGTGTCCAGGTCCGTCCTAAGGGAGACAGCTATGAGCAGGCCAACGATCGCTCAATTGGAGCAAATCCTCGACTCGGAGGAAAACGTCGAAATCGAGATTCTTCCAAATGGCGAAGTGCGCGCCAAGGGCAGCACATCGCAGCACGAGCTCGGCGGACAAAAACCGCTGACCATGCGAGAGGATCTCGGCGGCGAGTACTCGGCGGGGACGCAGTAAGCCTGATGGACATTCAGCGCATCCGCTCGGAAGTGGCGCAAGCCGCAAGGCAGTTTGCGTATGTCGAGGCGCACCCGACCAGCGGCGGTGGTGTCTACGTCCAGGCGGCCTTTCAGACATCAGCTGGCAAGACCTACTTCGTTGAAGTGCAGTTTGACGGCTATCCGAACCGGATGCCCCAGGTGCGCGTCACCAGGCCGTCGCTTCGATCGAGTCCGCATAGGTACGATGCCGGAAACATCTGCTACTTGCACCCGAATATGTGGAACCCGGGACGGCACGACCTCACGTTTGTGCTTGCGCGGACGGCCAAATGGCTGAACAAGTACGATGTCTACCAGGCCCACAAGCAATGGCCTGGAGCTGAGCTCCTGCATTAGCATGCCGCTCGACTTTGGTCTCCTTTCCATGACTGAGCTACGGAATGCCCCGGGCGAGATTCTCGACCGGGTAGCCGACGGCGGCGAAGCGTTCATCATTGAACGCAGTGGGCAGCGGAAAGCGTGCCTTGTTCCGCTGTCGGTCTTTCTGCCGGACATTTCGCCTTCCCGAATCGCCGCTGAGTTTCAAGAGTTGTTTGAACGGGGGGAGCAACGAAAGACTTCCTTCACCGACGATCGTGAGCTCGCAATCCGGGTTGGCTCCGATCCGGCCGATAGCAGCGCGATCGAACTGACGATCGTTCTGCCGCACGGATATCCAAACAGCTGCCCGCGCGTCTACGCGAACCTCAACGAAAGCGATGTTCCACATCGCTGGCACGATGGTGCTCTTTGCCTATACGGCGTAATGGCAGGCTGGAATCCGGGGAAGCACACGGTCTTTACAACTTTGACGCTGGCGAGACAATGGCTACAACACTACAACGCCTGGTGCGAGTCCGGCAGTTGGCCTAGACACGAAGAGGAATCACATGGATAACGGAGCGCTCTTTGCGCGAATTTCGTCGCTATTTGATGTTGGACAGCTCAGCGACGCGCGCGTGCTTGTCGCCGGCTGTGGGTCCGGCGGCGGACAGGTTGCGCTTCAGCTCGCGATGGCTGGCATTTCGAAGTTTGACCTGTTCGACAACGACGTGCTCGAAGTCGAAAACGTCATCCGCCACGTCTGCGGCCGGCGTTACCTTGGTCAACGCAAGGTCGACGCGCTCGCCGACGTCTTGCTTGACCGCAATCCCTCTATCGAAATCTCGCGCAATAATGTCGATCTCATGGAGTTTCCCGATCTCGCCAGGCACGTACGCAATAGCAGCGTCGTGGTAGTGGCGACCGACAACGACCCAACGCGTTATCGGCTCAACCAATTGTGTGTCGAAAGCCAGACTGCTTTTGTCGTCGGCCGGGTCTTCACCAGAGGTATCGGTGGAGAAGTGTTCCGGTACCAACCGGGGGAGAGCGGCTGTCTTGCCTGCCTCGAAAGCATTCTTGAGCGGAGTCAATACCGCGATGGCGTGCGCGAGATCGATCTGGTCTCGGAAGACGAGCGCGAAAAGATGTACGGGCTCGAGATCGCTGAGATCAAAGATTCTCCAGGATTAAATGTCGACATCTCGTTCATCACAGCGTTTCATTCACGGTTCGCGCTTGACGCGATCATTCGGGCACTGCCCGCGCGCCCGAAATTATTGCCGCTAATAGAGAACGATTACGTCGTTTGGGGAAATCGCCCAGTCCATCCATTCAAGAAGCATTTCGAGCTGCAGCGGCTGAGCCTTCATCCTCAAGAAGACTGTCTAGTGTGTGGAACGGGAGCGCTAGTATGAGGTTCCACCTGACGAAAGATGCGCGAGTCTTGATGCCGCGCTCGGCTCTCGCGGCCATCTTTGACGAGTGTGATGGTTTTGATCGCGATGAGACCGGCGGTCGCCTGATCGGGACCTTCGTCGAGGATAAAGGCAAACTTACGGTGCACGTCGCCGGCATTATCGAATCCGGTCCGCAGGCGAGGCGTTCAAATGTAACCTTCTTCCAAGATGGCGAACACCAGGAGCACATCTTTCGCGAAGTCGAGCGCGATCACCCGGAGATCGAGCACCTAGGTAACTGGCACAGTCATCACGTCAACGGATTTCCAACGCTAAGCGGCGGCGACATCGAAACGTACCAACGGATTGTCAATCACCGTAACCACAACACGCCGTTTTTCTACGCTCTTCTCGTCACGGCAAAGCATAGAAGCAGAGACCCTTTGCAACGCTATAGCGTCAAGCATTATTTATTTCGTCGGGGCGACGACCGCGCTTTCGAGATAGCCCCTCGCATGGTCGAACTCATCGATGCTCCGCTCGTTTGGCCGTTACTTGGCGCTGGCCCCGCGGAGGCCACGAATTCCGAGCGCCGCGACGGCGCCCCGGCTACGGCAGCCACCGGCGCAGCCGCAAGGCCAGAGCGCGCGTATGACAGCGACATACTTCGAGAGTTTTACGGCGCGATCCGCGCGTTTAGCTCCCCGCAAGTCGGCGTTAACTGGCGCGGCCCCGTTGAGCTGTCAGACGGCTCGAACGTTGAGGTTTCTGTTGTCGAGGACGCCTCGCAACGAACACTTAGCTATTCGATCGTCTTGCGGCAACCCCCGGCTCCGTTGAGAATTGTCGCCGAGGAGCTCGAAAAGCGACGGTTTCCCTCCGCGCGCGCCGCGCTCATCTTGACTGAGCGCGCTTGCAACCGCGCGCTCTTTCAGGGGCGCGGCCTTTCACATCAAACAAAACTCTTCAGCTGAGAGGGCACAATGGATATCTTGACACTGTATGCGGCTCAAGGGGACCTGGTCGCAATTCGCGCTGGCGACGAGGCCATAGTCGTCGACGCTCATATGCCGACCTGCGACGATGTGACGCCCATGCAGATCGAGAAGAGTCTCGAGATATACCTTCGGGATAAAAAGGTTCGGGGGCTCATTCTAACCGGACTCGATAGGGACCACGCCTGCCCTGCGGGCGTGGACACTATTCTAGTGAAATATGAGCCGGATTGGGTAATGTATCCGAAATACTATAAGGACACGGATGCCGCTTCTGAAGTGTTCACGATCATCGCGCGCGAGGTAACACGCCGCGCAAAAACATCACGCCCGCTAGTGCGTCACTCCGTTTGCCTGGATCGAGTCGATACGCGATATCTAGTGAACCTTGCAGCGAACTTTTCGCTGGAACTGTTTTCGCCTCACACGCGGGACATGGACTCCTCGAATAATAGTAGCCTGGTCGTCAAGATACGCGGCCTCGACCGAACGGGGTTCACCTATCTGGTCACCGGTGACACTGAAACCGGTCGGTGGGAACGTATCGATAGCATTTTCGGCGAAGCGCTGTGTTCCGATGTGCTATCCGCGCCTCATCATGGCTCAAGTAGCGGTATACACGCTCCGTCGCTCGTCCACATCAACCCGAATACGGTACTGATCAGCGCTGGCGTGGATAATTCGTATGGGCATCCCGACGGTGTCGCGATTAAGGTATATCAGAATATTGCGAAACACGTATTCTCAACGAACGTCGAGGACGGCGTCTGCCTGCTCACTCGTCGCGTCGGGAGCGATTACGACACGAAACTCGTGCGGCACGCCGCTTGATCGCGCGTGCGTGCCTTTTTCCGGTGTGGTATCGCACACGCCACCGGCGTCCTGCGGAGAGATGTTCATGACGTCCCAGTTACGCCGTTATGCATTTCCAATTCGCCGACTTTCGGCGGTGTCGCGAGCGTGGTCGAATTCGAGGAAAGAGACCGCGTAACGATATGAATTGCGAAATTGAGTTTCGTGCCGTCGGCTCAGGTTCTTCAAGGCCAGGTGACCCTATTATTGTGCGCTACGGTCAAGAGGGCGCGTTCAACCTAATGGTCGTAGATGGCGGAAACGCGGAGAGCGGCAAGGCGATGGTTACGTACCTAAAGACGTGGTTCGGTCCGAACGTCACGTTGGCTCATGTTGTTCTGACTCATTCGGACGCCGATCATGCGACCGGCTTGCGCGACGTGCTCAGTGAGCTGCCGGTCGAGAATCTCTGGCTACACATCCCATGGCTTCATGTTCAGGATGCCCTCCCTTTCTTCAAAGACAAGAGCATAGCAGCGGAGGACATCAAAAGAGAGTACAACATTATCAACGACATCGTTGAACTCGCTCTTGCACGGGGCTGCACTATACGCGAGCCCTTTCAAGGAATGACAGTAGGCCCTTTTACTGTATTGAGCCCCACTCAATATGCCTACGTCAGGCTCTTTCCGCAGTTCGATAAGACCCCAGATCCCGACGAAGCGGTACTTAGGGACGACGGCTGGTGGTTGGGTAAGATGAAAGTGCCGTTGATTTTTGCGAACCTTTTCGAAAGACTAGTCGCTAAGGCTCAAAAGTGGATTAATGAGAGCTGGAGTCACGAACTACTTAGGGATAGTCCGGTGAGTCTTACTAGCGCGAGCAACGAGACTAGCGTCGTTCTCTACGGGGACTTTGGTAGCGGCCGAAGGGTGCTGCTAACCGGAGACGCAGGCGCCTGGGCGCTCACATGGGCCGCTGAGTATGCCGAAGCGAAATATCTGCCACTGCGTCAATTCAGTTTTGTCCAGATCCCACATCACGGCAGCCGGCGAAACGTTGGACCAACGATTCTTAACCGCATTGTTGGGCCAATTCAACCGGAGAATTGTCAGTCGCGGTTTACTGCGTTTGTTTCGGCGCCGGAGAAGGATGACACGCATCCGCGAAGGATCGTTCTGAACGCTTTCATAAGGCGCGGTGGAACTGTCGTTGCGACGCAAGGTGTGAACATAGTTCATTATGGCGGGTTTGCTGCAAGGCAGGGCTATGTCGATTTGACGCCGGTTCCGTTTGCAAACGTCGTTGAAGAATACGATTGACGTTGGATAGCGTTCTCAAACTCTTTGACAGTTACAATCGCGTTGCCAGGCTCTACCCGGCTGTACTATCAACGGCTCCGATATTTTTGTTTAGCGCGTTAGAGTATCCAACGTGGAGTTCAGTTGATATCCCGAAGGGCGCAGTAATCCTATTGCTAGCGTCGTGCCTGCTCTATTTTATGGCGAGCCTCGCACGATCGTTGGGAAAAAACATAGAACCGCGGCTCCTAAAGGAATGGGGCGGGTGGCCGAGCACGACTTTGTTGCGTCATCGTGATGCAACACTAGACCGACACACAAAGGCGCGTTATCACGCCGCACTCGAGAAACTATGCCCAGACCTAAGCTTTCCCACGACAGAGGAAGAAAGCCGCGAACCGGTTCAGGCAGATTCGGCATACCGCTCCGCAACGAAGCGATTGATCGAGGCCAGACGTGGACCGAGCTTCAAGATACTTCACGCAGAAAATGCATCGTATGGATTTCGGCGGAACCTGCTTGGTCTTAAGCCGGTTGCTCTCGGGATTGCCATCGGCCTCGCGGCGCTCACCGGTATCGTGTGGCTGTTGGAAGTCCACGCGACGCAACTGACGTTCTTCGCCCTGTCGGTTTTCAGAGACTGGCAGACTCCCTTGGTGCTAATCGCCTTCGACCTAGTCTGCGCTGCAGTTTGGCTCCTTGCGGTCCGAGAATCGTTCGTTCTTCAAGCAGCTCGTGAATATGGAGAAGCTCTGCTGAGGAGCCTCGATAGTCCCGAGGGCTGATTCTGTGAGAACCAAGGTATAGTCCGAAGGTTTGGCCCGCACAGTGTGCGCGCATCTGAGATTCGGGGGTGCGCTTCGAGTGCTCGCGCCCCCGGCATCACGCTCGATTCGGTTCGATCGGCGGCGATCCAGGTCTTACGTCGCAGCGCTTTTGTGCGGACGCAAATGTAGCCGGAGTCACCCTCGAAATGCGTCCTACTTAAACTTGCAAACGTTTTTCGGTGTCCAGATCGGCTTCGCTATTCCTAACACATCGCTTCGCTTGATGGGGCCGAAGTAGCGTGAGTCCCAACCGCGCGGCGCTGGGGAATAGAGCCAGATATCGTACTTTCCTAGGCGGTAGCGACCGTGTATCAGCGCTGCGAGCCTGCGGCCGTGGCTATCGATCCGAGCCCGAAGCCGCGTATCGAAGAGCTGACCGTTCAGTGCGAGCCCGGACTGATTGATTACGAGTTCGTCGCCGGCCAGCGCAATAACGTATTTCAGGACCGGAGCCGAACCGGCGACGCATCTGGAGCCCGGAGTTATGCCGTAGGCCCGAGTAAGATAACCATTCGCCATGCCGACTCTCTGCGCGGCCAGGGGCGGGCATGCAATGACGATATCGCCGACGTGAATCATTGTCGTTCGGTGAAGAAGATAGAGGCCGATGGGCATGCTTTCGGTGAGATTGAGTTTCAGCGTACTGCTCGCGGCCAACAACAGGAGCACGATTGCGATACCTGCCAGCACCACAACCGCCTGCCGCAGTGTGCCGAGGCGCGACAAACCATCTCGATTAATTCGGCAAGCATTGCTAAGGACGCGAATCCAGCGGCTTCCGGCCATCGTCCGGCGTCAGCTGCTATTCCGACGACAGTTTCGGAGTGCGTTTCTCTGGGATCGGCCTTGGCCGTGTAACCTTTGCCCGTCGAATTCCTCTGCGGAGGTAGTTCTTTAGCGTCGTGACGCCGACGTCGATGGAACTGCCCTTTAACGCCTCAAGGATATCCTCGATGCTGCTACCGCGCTTAAGCGCTTCCTTGATGTCGGTTCGGAGGGAACGGATGGTGCGCTCAAGCGTCAGATTCTTCGGCGATTCCCTCGCTTCGAGGCCCTGAAGTTGCTTTTTGGCTGACTCTACTTGAGTCGCACTGTATCGCTTGGCCATTCTCGAGCCCCGTTTCTCTCGCGAACTCACTTCCCACCGGGAATGGCATCCGTCTAGGGCCGTTTAAGACTAATGTGCGTCGCGCCCGACGCGACAGGGCGGGCGCGATGGATGTAATGGCATGCTCAAGCACGTGCGGGTGAGGGGTGGAAACTTTCACTTGCTGCGCAACACGCCAGCGACGCAAATGCTCGAGGTGGAGGTTCCATCGAAGGTTGTCCAAGAGCGTCTCGGCCATTAGACGATCGCAATCATGATGGGCCTCTACTCGCACCTCAAGCCCTCGATGCAAGCCGAGGCGCACGACGCCAGGACGAAGTACTCCGGAAGGTCTGGCAGGGAAAAAGACCCACGAACGAATATAAGAGACGCATGAGGCCCCGCATCCGCGGATAAACCTTTGCGTTGGAAGGCCGTCGTTCCGTGACGGATCGTCATTGCGAAAGCAATCGCGTCTTTTCCCTGTCCCGTTCTTTTTGCGACGCCCGCGACGGGCCGTCGCAGTGAAGAGTAGCAGTCCAGTGTGATGCTGCGAGACGCTTTGGGGCGGAACGCTAGGGCGCCGAGGGCGAGTAGTATGAAGAGTGCGGTAGGCCACCGCGCTCTTCTCGTATCTCGAAACGAGTTAGCATTAGGAGGTTCGCCATAATGCTGCCGGACGAGGTGTCGAGTCTTGCCGATGGCCTCTTCGGCAGTAGATCACCAGAAGAGATTGAGCGCTTGAACAACGTCTTCGATGAAGAGGGCGGGAGCCACCCGCAGGGCATCGGGTTCGCGCCTCGGCAAATTGACTTGCGGCAGGCGCGGATCGCTATCGAATCGACTCGGGAGCTGAAGAGTTCGCGCAACGTGCAGCGGAAGCAACCCAAACAGCGCTACGATATGCCGACGTCGAAGGTCGGCGCCGAGTTCGGTTAAAGCGCGGTTCGAAGGCTTGAGCAGATCGTCGATTGTCACGATGCTAGAACTGAGCGAACGCCACTGCGCCACCCATGAGGCCTCCCGCGGAAATCCGGATGTCGCAAAATCTACCGCAGGTTCGGTAAGCACACGTCGAACCGAATGTGCAGCAGAGGCGTCCTCGACGAGTTGCAGGCTGGCGCCAGCAGTGCGTGCCTTCATGTAGAGACGAGTGGTCTCGGCATGCATCTCTTCGCCGCTGCGAAAACACTCGCGAACGTGTCCGCCCCAGCGCAGGTAGTCCGAGAGCCTGTAACCCACGGCTTTGTCGTCTACGACAACCTGCTCCGGGTCTTCCTGGAGAAGCCACTCGATACCACGTTCAGCGCGTTCGCATAGCTCGACATATGATGCGAAGGTTTCTAGGAAGTCGGGCGGGTGCAACATGATCGCTTGCACCATCGTGCCGGGCTCAGTCGCTTCAGTCGCAGCGCGCATAGCGTCGATGTAGCCCGCGCCGTAGGTCGTGTCGGCGTCCGCCTGCAGAACGAGCACCCTTCCCGGCGCGAGGCTGCGGTACTGAGCGAGCTGTTGAGCAAGCCGGTTGCCGGCGCGCCGGGGTGGTACGTAGCCTCGCTCCGACTCTGACCCCACATGCACCGTACCCGGCGGGCACGCCGAGGCGATGGCCTTCGCGAGCGCGAGCGTACCATCTTCGGAATCATTGTCGATCAGGATGAGGTCGGCGAGAGTCGGCGGTTCGAGACCTGTCCCGAAGCCGAGAGAAGCGCAGGTGGCTTGGAGTGACTCGACTTCGTTGTAGCACGGAACGACAACCGCGACGTGCAGACCTGTCACGTCCGCACGGACACGAGCGCGGCTGCCACGCCTCGGCGCACCAAGGGGATCATCTCTTCCCACAGATCTGACGGGAAAAAGCCCGGTGAGGCCGCAATTGATACCGCGCCGATACGCTCGAGCCACGACGCGCGTCGCAGAAGAAAGATGAAGTCATCGATTCGCCGTCGTGTCGTGAGGCGTTCGAGCTCAGTGCCCTGCACGGCACGATTGTTCGAATCGCCGTCATACCTATTGCAAAATCCATCCATGTCGATGTCGAGCCAAATTGCACCGTCATCGCTTGGAACGTCCATCGGTAGTTGTGACACTGTCTCGCAAGTCCAGCGTGCGCTGTCGGAGGGCGAGCCGCGCTCGAGCGCAGTTAATTCAAGCTTCTGCGCACCAAGATGAACGTGACGCGTCGTCGGGACCAGGAGCATCTTCTCAGCGTCCAAGTCACGCTTCACGTGAATGTAGCGGCCGGGAGGTTTTCCGAGCATGTAAGCCGTGAGGAAATTTCCGATGTTCACGACGCCTTCGTCGATTGCATGTGCCGCGGATTCAATGCTGTCGAGGTCTAACTGGACTCCCGTTGTCGATTCAAACAGCCCGATCGGTTGCACGCTCAACAGGGCTGGCATCGAGTCAGCATGATCGTCGACGTGAATGATCGTACCGAGTGACAGCACGCCGTTCATGAGTCGTGCCAGGGCGGGCACCATCAGCGCTCGCGAATGAAACATCGTAATAAGCACTGGTATGCCGGCGACGACGCCGTTAAGACAGTACTCCGCCAGCGCCCGGAGATTGCATCCAAACACATGAGTCGCGTTCGACTCGATGTTCGGATCAACGTACCACGAAGCATCAGCCGGCCACGTACGGCCGATGGTCCAGTGCATCGCATCTTCGGAAAGTAGGACGGGGTACTGATCGGGGAACAGCTCGAAAATCTGGTCCATCGCGCCGTTCAGGTCCCGGGCGCTCCCTTTAGGAAAGCAGATCGGACCGGGAGCGGAGAGAACCTCCGTCTCATGCATCAGGCCGATTCAGCATGCGCGACGGGTTCGGGTCGTATACACTCCCCCTCGTCGATCTCGGCCGCTAGCTGGTCGATGAGCGCGAGGCCGCGCGCCGTAAGCAAGCCGAACTTGCGCAACGCGTCGATACCGTAGACTGCCTTCTGCCGGAAGCGAATCGCGTTGTCGCCGGCCTTGGTGCGAGCGGCCGCCGTTGAGGCGTGCCCGACGCGGAAAGCCCAGAAACGCGCGAGATTGGCGAAGACGAAGGTGCCGTGTAGGAACGAACTTGATGTTCGTAGCCCAGCACGCCACGGCGCCGGAAAACGCGGGAAGTTTCGATCGTGAACCAGCTTACCGGAGCGTTCGTAGCTATAGAGAACATGGTGAAGAAACTCATGGTATAGAGAGTCGGCGAAATCATCTGCGCTCAGCGGCGCCACTCCGACAAACGGAGCGACGTAGAGCACGTTCGGAGCGCCTTCGTCACTGAACGAAATGATTTGATTGTCATCGTCGCTCGCTGCTTCCACGAAGATGACGTCCGAAATCAATGCCGAAAGCGCACGAGGTAGATGCAGATCGAAGGACCGTAGAATCGCTTCGGCCTCGGACAAGAGCGTCACGCCCTGCTGTACGCCCAGACTATTGCGCGCGAGGACGCGCACACCGTCCGACACATGTGTCACGAGTTCCGGGATATCGGCATGCACGCGGATCCCGAGCCAGCGCGTCACGGCGTCGTGGATATGCTGGCCGCCTGAGCCGGGGTCAAGGGTTGGCAATTCCGCATTAGCCGAAGTCGACGTTACTTCGATCCGACGCAGAGCAGCGTTCTTTCCCTCCGCTGCGAAGCGTCTGCACTGCGAAACGAGCGCCGGCCCGGAAAGCGCGAGAGCTTGCGGGTGAGCTGCGCTCTGCGGAAGCGATTCGCACAGCAGCCGCGTCGCGAGTTCGAAGACGCTTAAGAGCTCGCGGCAGTACACGGTCGGCGCATCAAGCCCGCGCTCGGGGTGCGAACGATGCATGACACTTCCGCCGCCGCAGGCCTCGACGACCGGACAGCTGCGGCACTCGGGTGCCAGGCCGTCAAGTGTGAGTCGGTGCGCGTGCGAGCGCAGTGATGGGTGCGAGGCGAGCTCTTCGATGCTCGTGTCGGCAAGGGTGACGCCCAGTGCCGGACCCGCGCGCGTGATCTTGAAGACGTCATGATCGGTGTATGACCCGTCCGTATCGACGACGATCAGGCTAAGTGAGCCCAGGCCCATGGCGTCGGTGGGGCTTGGCAGCCCCGCGCGTGAGGCGAGGATCGCGTCGAACCAGCGTATCGGAATGGCGGAAAACTCGCGAAACCACAACTCGAAGGCTTCCTGCAGCCAGCGAACGTAGCGATCGGGGTCTTCCGCGCGTCCTTCCGGCGGGCGCTCGTACGTGGCGTCCGGCAAGAGCAGATCGAGCCGCGGGAGCGCGAGACCCTCGAAGAACCTGAACAGGTCGCGCGCCTCAACCGACGGATCAATAACAGCGATCACGCCTTGGAAGATCGAGTGGCCCTTGAGGATCGCGAGCGCTGCCAGCACGGCGTCGAAGCTGGAGCGGCCGCCATGATCCACGCGATGGCGATCGTTTACGAAGCGCGGTCCGTCCAGACTCAATGAGACCAAAATCGCCGCTTCCTCGAGTTTCGCAACAGCGGTTTCGTCGAGCAGGGTCGCGTTCGTTTGGACTGAGAACTCCAGCGTGCACGATGATTCGACGAGGCTCCGGATGCGCTCGGAGATCTTGACGAGCCGCTCCACGCCGATCAGGAGCGGTTCACCCCCGTGGAACGTTATGGAGAACTCAGTAAGGCCGTGCAATCGCACGTACTCGTCAAGGCGCCCCGCAAAGACGTCGACAGTCTCGTCCGACACGAATTGCGGCTGCGTGCGCCACGACTGATCGGCGTGCTGATAGACGTAGCAATAGTCACAGTTCAGATTGCACCGCGACGCGACTTTAATGAGCGCCGAGCTGAACCGTATCTGCGGGTCGAACTGAGCCATCGTGATACCCGTCGCAACCCGATGGAGACCCACCCACAGTGTGCTTATCACTGTGGGGACGACTCCGCGGCAATTACTTGCGGGTGTGGCTCCTGGAATGCCGGTGGTAGGTCCGGCTGTAGGCCTGGATACCGGATTGCTCGCTGCGGTCTCGTAGTGCGTCCGCGAGACGTGCGATGGCCGCGTTAGCGGACCGGCGTAGCGTATCACCCTGCAGGGCCGTTTGTTCGGGCGTGGCTTCCGGATGGGGCGCCTCTTCGACCATGGTGCGCATATATCAAACCTCGCGACGTCGACTGGCGAGTGGGTCCACGGCGGCGCATAGCATCGGATCGACGTTTTGGGTCCGATTCGCCACGATACCAGGCCCGGCGTACCCACCCCTTCCCTACTACGATTCGACCCCAAAGGGCTACTCCCTGGCCCTTGTCGGCTCCGCGCCGAAAGTAGTGCAGTGCGTTTCGTCGGAATCGCAAAGAATTCGGGCGTGACAGATGTTCTCCGCGACGCCCGCGGCGAGGGCCTTTCGCAAAGATCCGCGCCACAACGGTGCTGCGGGGCCTCCGCGGAAGAAAAGAGCTCGCTTGCGCGGGCTTACGAAATTGGTTTTTGGGGCCAGGATTTGAATCTGAATCTGACGATCCCGACGAGTAGCGTTTGGTGTTAGCGAATCACGTCCTGTAAGGTTTTTGCGGCGATTCGCTGTCCCGCTTGGTTCCGGCAAATACCGCTCCGTTTCAGGGCGTCCGTGCCACATCCGTGCCACACGCTAGCTAGAGGTTGGTCTATTGGCATCCGAACCCTTAGGAGCGGGCAAAAAGCAGTAACGGTCCGATATCGTTATTGTCAGCGGCTCGCAAAGCCTCGATGTATCGCGCCCGCGTCTCTCCGTCATTGATAAGGTTTCCCTGCCCCCACGTAAGGGGCGGCTGCCCGAGCTGGCGAGCGAGAAGATCGCCGACGAGACGCGAAAGGCGCCCGTTCCCATTGGGAAAGGGATGAATTGCGACTAGGCGGTGGCTGAAGCGAACGGCGATTTCGTCGGGCGGATAAGTGTCGTGTTCGACCCAGTATCGCGCATCGTCGATTGCTTGCTGCACGTCCATGGTGATCCGGTAGGCCTCGACGCCGATATTGCGGGCGGTCGTACGATACTGCCCCGCCCAACGCCATACATCGCCGAACATCCGTTGGTGCAGCTCGCTTAGAAAATCGCGATCGAGGATATCGCGCCTGCGGGCGTCGCGCCTGCGGGCATCGGCCCAGCGTTGAGCCGCGCCGATATTGACCTGTTCGGCTTCATTCAGCTCGTGTCGCAGCGTGATGTAAGAAGGGATGAGCTGTTCGCACTCCTCAGCGGTGAGGGGCGTGTTAGCGTCATCATCACGATCGAACAGAGGATTAGGCATTATGATCGCGTTCCTCGTCCCACAGGCCCCGTAGCGAGCCGGATAGGATGAGGTCGATCGTTCGCTGCTGCTCGGCGTCGAGATCGGATTTGAGAAGTGCCTGATTTTCAAGGCGCATGGTGTGATCGAGGCGCGCGACGTCCTTCCGCGCCTTTTGCATCACGCGCTCGCGCAGTATGTCGTCGAGCGGCTCGATCGGCACGAAGGCATAGACGAAGGCGCAGTTCATCGCTGTGGCAGCCTGCCGCAGCGTCCTCAGCGTGGTTGCACCGGTAACTTCCGCTTTTTCGATGGCTGGGATTCGCGAGGGTGCAACGCCCATGCGAGCGGCGAATTGGCGGGCAGTCATGCCCAGGGACTCCCGAATGGCTTTGATCCAGCCTTTGGGGGGAGCAACTAGCGTCATATCGCGGAGCGGCGCAAGGCGCCGTTCCAACTGTTTACGGGCAAGGGCTGCTCGGTTTTCGTTCATATATAACTATCCTAACGGAGCCAAATATAGCATATATATATGAACAAATCAATCTAGAAAGGACGTATATTGATGAACAAAACCTTACGCCCGGCTCAGGCCAATACCGCGACTCCGGCCGCGACCGGTTATGCTATAATCGAACGTATGTTCTTTATTTCCACTGGCCGCCAGCCCGAAGAAACGGTGGGATAGATGGCTGGATTGACCGTCGTCCCAGGGGGGCGCGACCCGAAACCGTTCTCGATGAGCGCGCGAGGCATCGCCAAATTCATGATCGCCGGGGCGTACGCCGCTCGAAAGGTCGTCGAGGGTTACGCTTTCCCGAAAGAGGACAAAGCGCGCAAAATGCTCCCCGTACCCGCGAAGGACATCGTGTGGAGCTATTTTCGTCAGGCTCGCTCGCAGCAAGTTCTCGATGGCGCGATAGCGTTTCACGAGGTCGAACCTGCGGGCGAAACCAAGTTTGCAAAAGGTAGACGGCGACAGGCGCTTGCGGTCGCAAGGCACCTGAAAGTGCTCGGCCCCACCCTCGATTTTCAGGAGGTGCGTCGGTCCCGTGATATGCGCATGGGAATCGCCGGCCTAGGCGTGCGCGCCTCGCTCGATTTCGTCTGCAAGACGGCAGATGGCAAGGTGACGGCGGCGATCTTCAACGTGGCAGCCGAAGTCTCCGACCATAAGGATCACCTTGAGCACTATTCCCGGATCGAATCCGAGATCGCCTGGCAGATCACGCGGACGAAAATGCCCGAGGTCGAGCAGATCCTCTACATCGACGTGTTCTCAGAGAAGGTCGTTCGGACACACGTCAAGCCCCATAAGGCGGCTTGGCGCAACATTCAGACTACCTGCGATAACATTTTAATCGCATACGGCATCGTTCTTGCACGGCGCGAACGTCAGGATCGTTCGCATGGCTAGCCACAAGATGCCGACATCTCACGCAAGCCGCGAATCGCTCACACCAAGCGCTTAAGCGAGCCATCCGGCTGCAGGGGGCCAACGTTTCTAACACACGCCGGCCTGGAATCGCATGCGAAGAGAACCTTAATCCTTCTGAGACGATGCCACGGCGAGTAAAGCGATGGCAAACAGACGACGAATTGATCGGTAAATCTCCTACGGGCCTACCGCTGGTTGGTCATCGGCCGTTGCCCAAATCGCAGCGAGGGGCACCGCAAGCGTGGCTAAGGCCTTGGAATCTTGACTATCGTGACCTGCGAATGGTAGTCGGTACATAATCCGTTACCAAATCGGGGACGTGGTAACGAGTTGTTAAGTGCACCTTTAGGACGAGTGGACAGAGCGATTGAATGCGGCGGTCTGCAACGTGCAAAGTCAGTAGCCCTGTAGGAATGGACGCCATACGCGTGGCAAGCCTTTCCGATATCATGTGCAGATCGGAGGAGTAACCAGTCGTTTGGAGCGCGAGGCTTTACATCGATCTCCTACCACGACCGCGCGAAGCAGCAACTAGTGGAAACTTGGGAAGAACGATTTAGGTCCTGGGCCGGCGGTCCGAGTGATACGGAACTCAAGCGATGCGAAAACGTCGAACGAATGATCCGCAAGGCACTCGAGGCCAGTGATCATCTGAAGAGCCTTAACATTGAGGTGTTCTCGCAAGGCTCGTTCAGGAACGTCACCAATATTCCCCAGGAGAGCGATGTTGACGTTTCCGTTTGTCTGAATTCGACCGAGTACTACCAAATTCCGGACGGCACAATTCCAGCGAACTTCGGGATTACGCCTTCGGCATTTGAGTATGCGCCCTACAAGAACAAAGTGGCGAAGGCTATGAGATCCTACTTCGGCGACGAAAACGTGACGGTCGGGAATAAGGCAATTCGGATTCACTCAAACACGTATCGTGTCGATGCAGATGTCGTGCCGACCGTCTTATTCCGCGAGTACTTCAATCCTCCTAGTGCGAGCGCAACAAGAACTGGCGTAAAATTCATTGCCGACGACGGCAAGATAATCACGAACTACCCAAAGCAGCACATTGAAGAGGGCACTAAGAAGAACGACGCTACGGCGAAGCGTTTCAAGCGAATCGCTCGCATTTTGAAGCGCCTTCAAATCGAGATGCTCGACAAGAAGAGAGTCTCAGAGAGCCTCCCGTCTTTCTTTCTGGAGAGCCTTGCCTACAATGTGCCTGACGACCGATTTGGTCATGACAAATACGAGAACGATGTCCGCGCGGTTCTCCTTTATCTCTACAACAACACGCGACCAGACGACAACGCGTCTAAATGGCTTGAGGTCAACCACGTAAAGTATCTCTTTCATTCGTCTCAGCCGTGGACGAAAGCGCAAGCGAATGCATTTGCCGTCGCCGCTTGGCAGCACATTGGCTTCAAATGACAGCGCTGCGTCGTGAGCCGCTTCTTTGGGTGACAGTTGCCGTTGTGCTTTGCGCCACCGCAGCGATCTATGTAGTGGAACGCCCTGAACATCTAAATGCGCTGACCGTACTCGTCATTGTTGAGACGACTGTAACGGTCGTTGGAGCGCTCTACGCTATTTTTGTTAATTTCGCGTGGCATCTCGGGATGTTCCGAGGTTGGTTCGTGAGAGTTCCTGATCTTCGCGGAACCTGGTGTGGCACGCTAACACCGTTGGATCCCGAAGGACAACCGCTTGGTACGATCGCGTGCAAACTAGTAATTCGCCAAGGACTGTTCGCGATTAATTGCGTGCTTGCGACGGACAAAGCAGAGAGCAGAAGCCTTTCGGGGAATGCGTATCTAGACGCCGATACCGGTGAAGCACGGCTGGTCTATTTTTATCGAGGGTGGCCCCGGTTAGCGGATCGCAAGAGCAACCCTAGTCATGACGGCACGGCGCTTCTGGCGCTGCGATCAGATGGCACGCTGGCGGGAACGTATTTCACAGATCGGTGCACGCGTGGCGGTATCACGCTTTCCTTGGATAAGAAAAGATAGAACGCACCACTACACCGGCCGCTACCGTCCGAATCTTAGTCACACTCTCCCTCTCCGTGATAAAATCTTGACAACCCGCAGCCCAACGGGAGCCGCCCTCCCTTTGGGGTCCTTACGCGGCGGCCGTACATCGGCCGTTGGCTGTCGCGCCTCGGCGTCGCATGGCTATTTGCAATGGAAAAACGTGTCTAGTTACTTTTCGTCCTCTCGTGTAGGGCCGGAGGTGATTTGTCTGAGCTATTAGTGATATACGATTGAACATCGTAAAAAATGGCCTTGGTCGAGCCCCAGTTCGTCGCAAGAGCAGCAAGGACCGCAACGATGCTTGCAAAGACTGCAGCAACGGTGGCTATATAAGTTCGCCTCATTAGGCGAGCCGTAAATTCGATATTCTTTGACTGCAGATAATCCATGTTTGTTGTGCGAAGGAATGTTAATCGATCAAGAAGCCCTTCCCCATAGCGCTTTAGTTCCAGGTAAATCTGGTTTCCGATTGGCTGCGGTTGGGCAAGTCCTTTCATCGTGCGCATTCGCATATTATTCGTTGCTGCGTTTAGTCCAGCTTGCAAGCGTGTCAGCCGCTCCCTCATATCAAACAACACTTGTTCCAGGCGCAGCGCGCTTTGCCGCACGTCGTCGTGCCGCCTTGCAATTAAACCAACATCAGCCTTTGCATAACTGCCGCGTACCGTCGAATAGTGAGCGGCCACTTCGCTTTCGAGGCCCAATAAGTAATCCGCCAGTGCGGAAGCAGTAACGAACTCGTCCAAAGCGTTTGTCAAGATTTCAGGTGCGGCGGCGGCGAGAGAGCCACCGTATCCTTGCAGCTGATTTTCGGAAAGGGCCGTTTCAGTCAGTAGTAGCAGTTGAGATTTCGCAGGTTCGCGATTCTTGCGCCGAATCGGAGGAGCCCAGATCGAGTCTTCGGAGAAATAGGCATTAACCAGGTCAAGGCCCACGGTGCTCCTCCAAGTTACGGTGTCGCGGATCCATTTGGTGATGTGACCTGCGTCGCCGGCAGCGCCCGTTAGCAGGAAGCATTCGGTCCATGGCAAGCGTGCATCACAGGTCGAGCGGCGGCTAAAGTAACCGGAAAAATACGGACGCAGACAGGCTTCGACTTCTGAGCGGACCTGTTGAATGTGCGAAATCACAGCCTTCTCAATTGCAATTTGACCGCTTCCATACGAAGCCGAGAACGGCGGCTTCCACGGCGGAAAACCGAGAGAGAAGGATATGGCCACGGCCGGCTTCGTGTCTTGTACTGTCTGCACACTGTCCCACGCGCTCTGGGAGAGACGAACATCTAATGTAAGGATTCGAAACGAATGCAGCGTGCGAAAGAGCCCCACATCAACGCGATCAATATAGTCAGGAAGTTCTGACATCTCGGTGGTCTCATCAAGAGCGATCCAGCCCTTGAGGGATCGCATCAGAGTTCCGATTCTGCGCCAGGAGCCGGCTCCTACGCTGCCGGTCTCCTCGTCGAAGTCATCGGAAAAGTTGTTGCTATCGCGTCGTAAACTTGGGAATAACCGAAGAAGCGCGTTGTGAAGCTCTTCGGATTGCTCGTCAAAGAACAGTTCCCTAAGCCTGAGCATCGAAAGCCGTACGTTCGTTCCCGCGAGCGGCCTTGTGTAAGCAAAGTCATCATCGATCATCTTCTGCGCGTGCAGAAGGCTAGAGCGTATTATCTCAAATGATGAATTTCGCAGCATAGGTAGCATCCTGGCGAGGTAACACCAGGAGGCTACGACCCAGCGAGGCGATCTTAGGGACCGGCGCTTTGGTCTCAATTCGTGATAAGTCCGGCGCCCAGGCGTGTCTTCAATGCAAATGTGCTCACGAAACGCGAAATGGTTCCGTTCGGGGGCGTTATTCCGACGAGTGGCAAGCAGCGTGCCTCCTTCGCTTCTCTTTAAGATCCGTCTCGGCCGGTGATCGTTGTTTCCTTGTTCTTCTGAGGACGTAATCTCTTTAGCATCGTAATGCCGATGTCGGTGGTGTTTGCTCGAGGCCCGAGGGGTGTCCGCAATGTTGTGATCACGCCTCCTTGCGTCTTCGATGTCAACTCAAGAGTGAACGAATGATTCGCTCGATCGTCAGATGCCTTGGCGCCTCGTCGCTTCAGGATGCTGGAGTTACTTCGTGGATGACTCGACCTTGGGCCTATGACACTTCACCAGACTTGACCATCATTTCTCGCGCGGTCTTCACTCCGACCGATAATCGCGCTGGCCTAGCGTCGCTAGGGCATATTCTTTCCATGTCCCCCTTGTCGCGGAGAGGCGGGTGCGGGAAATGGCCTTTGCATGGCGCTGCGGCGCCACGCAAAGGCCGGCGACGTTGGGGCTCGGCGGCCTGCGGCCTTCTCGCTCCCAAGAACACGCTCAGGGGCTGGCGCCCCCGAGACCCCGCGAGGCATCGACCGATGAGCCCAAGCGCCAGTGGAACCGCGCGGATACGACGCAACGTCTGCGTTCAAGTTACACCGGACGATTACGCGACGATTGCAGAGAAGGCCGAGTCGTGCGGCCTGCCGCTCGCGGAGTTCGTTCGACGCTGCACACTCGGTCGCCGAACTCCCTCACGCGTGCATCTGCGGATCGTCAAAGAACTTCGCAGCCTCGGCATGCTGCAGAGGCAGCTGTACTCGCAGGATGATCCGAGCCGCGAACGCTGCGGTGAACTGTTCCTCGAGATCCAGGATGCGATCCGGCGAGTGGGCAGACTGTGATCGCCAAAATCATCCCGAGAAAGGGCCGCGGGGTCGCCGGCGCGGCTGCACTCCTGGACTACATCGAACGCGACGGCGTGAAGGGTGGAGACCGCGTCGCCGCGAGCTTTGATCCGGCTGGAAATTTGATTGGATACGCCGTGCGGGGCCGGACCGCCGAGATCGAGGCGCTCGGCCAGGGTGGCCAACGTCGGCATTATATCAGCCGGGCACCGCGGGTGGACATCGCCACGGGCGAAGTGCAGACGCTCGAGTATCCGATCGAAACGCAGGGCGTGCTGTCCGTCGAGACCGCGGCCTTCGAGTTCCAAGCGATTGCAAATCAGTCGGTCCGGACCAAGAACCCATATCTGCACGTCGTCATCTCCTGGCGGGACGGCGAAGAGCCAAGCAACGCCGAGGTCTTTGACTCCGGACGGTGCGTCTTAGACTCGCTGGGAATGGGCGAGCACCAATACGTGATGGCCATCCACCGGGATACCGATAACGTTCACGCCCACATCGCTGCGAACCGGGTTCATCCCGAGCACTATCGCGCGCAGCATCTCTCGATGAGCTTTGTAAAAATCGACCGGGCCCTGCGTGAACTCGAACTTCGCTATGGCTGGGAGCGGGATCGCGGTATCCACGAAATCCGCGAGCGAGCGGAACAAGAGCCCGAGATCGGGCGTCGCCTTCGCCGCGAGCGCGAAACCGCTCGCATCATCGATCGGGCGGAGAAGGTCCGCGTATGGGGTGGCGACCGTCCGTTTACCGAATGGGTTCGGGACGCAGCGCCGGCGCTTCGGACCATTCTGGGCCGCACCGGCGTGACGTGGGCTGATGTCCATGCAACGCTCGCGGACTGCAATCTCGAACTGCGCGCCAAGGGATCCGGGCTGATCGTTGTCGACCGGAACGACGCAAGCTTGGTCGCGAAGGCCTCCCATATCGGTCGGTTCGCTTCGCGTGGTCGCCTCGAGGCCGTCCTTGGAGCATTTCAAGAGCTGGGCTCCGAGCGCGAAACTCTGGGATCGCGGCGCTCGACGCCGGCGTCCGTCGCGGAACGCGTCATCGGACCAGGTCGCGAGCCGAAGATGTATCGGCGCGATCCAAACCGGCGCGCCGATCGAAGGGAAGAACGGGCGACTGCGCGCGAGCAGTTGTACGGCGACTTTCAGAAGGCACGCGGCGCTCGTGGGCGGTTTGCCGCCGCCTGGGAACGTCAACGAGTCCGGGAGCGCGCACGCCACGCAGAGATCACCGCGCAAAAGCGGATGGAGCGCGACCGCCTGGTTCCGCTCGTTGGGATGAGGGCAGCCCGCACGATCGCAGCTGCTGTTGCGGCCCACCAACGGGAGGGAGCGCGGGCGATCAACGGACTTGAGCGTGAGGAATTGCGCGCGACCCTCCACGCCGAGCGGGCCGTCTCGTGGCGCGAGTTTGTAACGGAACGTGCCCTAGCCGGCGATGAGGCCGCGATTTCCGCGCTTCGTGGCCTACGCTATCAAGCCGGTCGCGAACGGCGGCGCAACGAACGCGATGGCTTCGCGTCCCAGGGGTCAACGGGAGAACCTCGGCCTCGGGCTTTCGATGGACTAAGCTATCGCGTGCAGCGCTCAGGTGCTGTTGCGTTCTATCGCACGAGCGATCCGCAGCGACGAGAGATCTTCCGCGACGATGGGTGGTTCATCGCCGTTCGGGAGTTTGGCGATGCTGAGATCACCGCCGCCTTGCGCTTAGCGGCCGAGAAGTGGGGGCGCAGCATCGTGATCAGCGGCTCCCGCGAGTTCAAAGAGCGCTCGCTCGCAATTGCCGTCGAACTTGGGATCGAGGTTCGCAATCGAGAACTGGCCGAACGGCAACAGAAGATGCGCCACGAGCGGGAAGGCCGGCTTCGGCCTCCTGCGCGGCAGCCAATGACGCGCGACAGGGACTAACGCGATTAGCGCTACTACCTGTCGCAGTTCCCGGGCCATTTCTGGTCGGCTTCCGCCTGGTCGACAAAGACTCCCGGGATGGTCGGGATATCGTGATCGTCCGCGTCGATTGTCGCAACCGAATGCTTCATAGGCACCTTGGAATTCACCGCGGGATGATGCACATTGCGCTCCAAACGTCCGGTCACGCCTCCCCGGCCTGGGTGCGCCAGGGCATCCCCCCCGCTCCTGCGCCGATCGCGTTGCGCCATGCGCCTGGCACCGTTGCGCTGGCCGGTGCTCCGAAATAGCCCAGTCAAAAAAAAAGCTAGCCAATAACGCAGCAGGGAAAACTTTGGCGGCACATAGCGGGTCGTAGGGTCAGTAGGTGGCTCATACCGGATTTGCCGCCTGATTGGGTGACGCTTCATGAAGCAGCGCGCGCTGAGGATAATTATCATCCCGATCGCCTGTTTTTTGCTTACTGGCTGCTTTGCGGCTGCGGGTGAAGATGCCGCTGCGATCGCCGCAAGAGCTGCAAACGGCGTTAGTGCTGAAGAGACCGTGGGTGCCTCCGAAGCGGCCGCTAGAGGCACACAAGAGAGACGCCATCCGTTGGACGCCGGTGAATTAATTCAGCACGTAGTTGCGGACACAACGAAAGACTTGCTGGCGCCTGCCAACGGGAACGGCGCGCTCGCTTCGGATGCATCGGATCCGCACATCGGGTCCCTGGTAACGGGCCCCTACACAAACACTACGGGAGCACTAATCAGATTGCATCCCCCAACCGGAGCTCTCGTGATCCAAAACGGGCAAACCGTAATGCTTTCGGGCCGCGTCTCGGAACGGCGTGGGTTCAAAGTGATTGAGATTCCTGGAGACTGTGGTGGTTTTCTTGGGGATGGCAAGTGCTATTTCCCGATGTCCGTGCATCGTCAATAGCCAGGGCTGCTCAGTCTAAGCCGTGCATCACTTCACGAAGCGCGAAGCACGTTGTTCATGAAACTTCTCGAAGAATCAATTCGGAGAAAGGGGGTCGATTACACCTGGGGCTTCGGCTCTAGCGAAGTGTAGTTGCACGTCGAGCATCGGCGGAGGGGGCGCTTTCCAATCTTCACGATCTCGTGTAGCGTTTGCCTAAGGCACCAGGGACACTTTTTCCCCTTACCCTTACCGACCCCGGCGATGGGGTAGTGACGGGTAGCCCCAAGTTATGCCGCTGATAAGTGCAGAGGTGGGGTGCTTTGTAGCCCGCGGACGAACTCCTCGGGCGTTTGGTTTTTAAGGGAGCGG